>ERZ773190.19-NODE-19-length-211001-cov-7.485797_pt1 | contig 211001 bp, 315 predicted proteins | sample MGYA00511111_ERZ773190 | MGnify/ENA primary metagenome ERZ773190 (study PRJEB29015, sample SAMEA2737777) | human gut metagenome | biome: human gut; feature: human-associated habitat; material: faeces | place: China | collected 2012 ... | reverse complement strand
ACAACCTGCGGGGCAAGCCCACCAACAGCGAATTCATTGCAATGATCGCTGACAAGATGCGGCTGGATAAGCGGCAGAGAGCAGTGTGATGGATGCACATGCAGACGTGATATTTTGTGCGCACATCTGGCAATTCTGGGAGGGTGAAGAATGTTTATCGTTATGGAATTATAGAATTATGGATTCCATAGCGATGAATTGAATGTTGATAGGGCGATAAATCTCCGGAATTTATTGGGTGTGGAGCCGAATGGATTCCGGAGGTTTTTTGTGGTGGAAAAAGATGTAGAAATGTTTCTGGAGGCGTGTGAGTTAAAGGGACTGAGCATGAAGACGATTGGAAGCTACGAACAGACGTTGAGGTTGTTCATGCAACATTTGTACAAAATTGGAATTGAGCGCACGGAAAATGTTACGCATCTGACGATTCAGGGATACATTCAGGAGATTCGGAGACGGGGAAAGTATACTGCTGTGACGAATCAGGATGCCAGAAATTATCCGGAAAACCGTCCGGATTACGGAAAACAAGTCTCAGATGTGACGATCAACAACTACCTGCGGAATCTCAGAGTGTTTTTTAACTGGTGCGTCGATGAGGATATTCTTCGGAAATCGCCGATCAAGCGTGGCGACTTTACGAAGACAGATCACAAGCCGCTGGAATTTATCTCAGATGACGACTTCAAACGGCTGTTGAGAGCGCTGGATATTTCCAAATTCAGTGAGTACAGGGACTTTGTGATTGTTCAGCTGCTTCTGGACACCGGTATGAGAATCAGCGAATGTCTGATGATCAAAGTCAATGACCTGAATTTGGTAAAACGGTTCATCTGGCTACCTGCGAAAAACACGAAAGGAAAACGAGGCAGGTCGGTATTCTTTTCGGAGAAGATGGCAGGGCAGATTCGGAAGTGGATCAAGTACAAAGACCGCTACCGTGACAGCGACTTTTTATTTTGTACAAACAAGGGGAAGCCACTACAGGCAAATAATTTTGAAGCCAACGTCAGAAAGTACGCTAAGAGAGTTGGTTTGAAGAACGTTCATCCGCATGTGTTCCGGAACAACTTTGCAAAACGGTTCCTGATGAATGGCGGAGATATTTACACCCTGAGCCGGATTCTGGGGCACAGCAGCGTGACCGTGACAGAACAGGCTTATCTTGACCTGACACAGGAGGATCTGGCAGAGCTGTACCGCAGGCACAGTCCTCTGAAAAACATGAGATAACGCTGAAAAGCTCGGATTTTCCGGGCTTTTTTCTTTTACGAATTCTATTCTAGATTAAACGATAGATTTCAAAATGGGCAACGCTTCACCCAGAATAAAATAAAACAGGACGCAGACGACAGTTTTTTCCAGTAGTATTCCTTTGAACTCAGCGTGGGCTGAGAAATAGTGCAAAGGAGTCTACTTTATGAAAAATTGTAACGAAATCATGCGGGGCGAACGGGCGGAGCTATCGAAAAAGAATCCTTATTATATTTCAAAGCATCGGTATTACGAACTGAAACATTTTTGCCGGCAATACGACGAATGGAAGCGCGCATTGGTACACATCGACGGATGGAAAGCGTTTCCGGAAAGCACGGGAGCAATCATCAATGCAACACCCTCGAACCCGACAGAGCAAATGGCGATGGCGCGAGCATTCTATTCGAGTAGGATCGATCTGCTGGAGCACTGCCTGGGCGAACTGGAACCAGCAATCGCACCTTATATTCTGCGCGGCGTGACAGAAGGACATTCCTATGAAGCCCTCCGGATCAAGGGGTGCCCATGCTGCAAGGATACTTACTACAACAACTATCGCAAGTTCTTCTGGATCCTCAGCCGGGAGCGTGCATGACGCGAAAAATACAGGCTCCTTTATGGACGAAAGTTCACGAAAATTGATTATGTAAAGGAGATTTTATTATGTTTAAGGCAAAAAAGACTGTTATGTACATTGACGTGAAGGGTGTTGACGATATGACTGATCGTCGTGATCTTATGAGAGAAGTCATCCGCAGAAACTGCGATGTTGACAGTCGAATCATTGATTCACTGGTAGACAAGCTGGGAAGCTGTGGTGATAAGGATCATAAGAAATGCGAGTATCAGCTCAGGCTCGAAAACTATGACCTGGGCGGCATTGCACGAGACTTTGAGCTGCTGAAGAAAGCAGGAATCATCGAGCATGTAACCAAACCGACGAACTACATCGTTTTATAAAGGCGAGAGCCGTGGAGAAATCTGCGGCTCTTTCTTTTTATCTGGACGCGAAAAATACAGCTGCCTTTATGAAAGGTGGTATGTTGATATGTTTAACTTGATTATCTGGATTTTGATCGTTGTGATTCTGGTCAGGCTGGCAAAGCTGATCGGAGCAAAGACAAACGAGGTGAAAAGCAGAACAAAGAAGAAACACTGATCAAAATGGAGCTTGTGAGAAATCACAGGCTCTTATTTTTTACGCAGACGCGAAAAATGCAACCTCTATTATGGAAGAAAACAACATTTCAAAATGGAGGATTTATTATGTTTGAAATTATGATGAATTGCATCGAAATGGCAAAGGAAGAAGTTGTATGGATTCTGGTGTTTATGCAGACCGGAATGGGTCACAACTATGTTTTCGAGAATACAAGCGAAATGGCTGCGTTTGGCAGAGCATGGCTTGATACTCAGAGCATGGTGGACGCATTCTGCAATGCTGCACCGGCATTCATCGGCTGCATGATCCTGTTTGCTGTGACCGCAATGGCAACAATCAAGCTGACTAGGAAATACGTTTTCAAGGAGGATTGAGCGCAAGCTCTTTCCTTTTTGTCTTTATTACGCACAGACGCGAAAATTTCACCTTCTATTATGGAAAGAAATAAACAATTTTAGGAGGTATTTACTATGCTGGAGAATATTGTGAAGGGCTTTGAGGAAATGATGAACTCTATTATGGCCGCATTTAACGAGTCGTATAACGACAAGTATGCGGGCTGGAATGAGGGCGAAGAACTCCTCATGCTGAACGATGTTCGGTGTGGTATCCGCTGATGGATTCTGACCGGAAAACGGGCGTATGGAAACATGCGCTCTTTTCTTTTTTCTATTTTAGAATAGGCCGTAACGAAGCAACGCGAAATTTTCCCTGTGCTTTATGGAAGGATGTCTTCCGAATATGAATAAAGGAGATTGAAACTATGAGCTACCGAGTAAAAACAAATTACGACAGAGGCTATGTGAACGCAATGGACAAGGTCCGCGTGTTTATCGAAAGCAATCAGAAAGTGATGTATGTGAATACAGACGAGTACAAGAATGCTAAGAATGCACGTTCGGCTTATGCCAATGCGATCGCGTTGCTTCGCGCGAACGGAATTGTGAGAGCAACTCGAAGCAGAAATGACCTGTTTCTGATTCGCAACGACATCTAAGGCGTAGAGAGCTTACGAGAAATCGTAGGCTCTTTTATTTTTTTCATCACGCAGAAGACCGTTTTATCCACTACATTATTAAAAGGAGATTTTCAAAATGCTGTACATCTACTATGCTGTGTTATTCGTTGCCATCGTTCTGGGGCTGCTCTTCGGGATGGCGCTCTACCGCTGGTTCCATTACCGTGATATTTACGAAGTGGGCGAGCTGCTGATCGGCGAGGAGGATTCCCCCGACTGGCCCTACCTGAGCCTGAGCCTGGATGAGGAGGTGAAGAATTTTGAAGGCGACAAGTACATCATGCTGCGGGTGCACAAACTGGACCTGACGCGAGAAAAACATGGTGCTTAATGGAGGAAACTCTAATTACTTTGTAAAGGAGAAAATCAAAATGGAAAACTACGAAAACAAAGAATTGCTGAAGGAAGCGGCAAAGCAATCGCTGGAGAGTCTCAAGGACTTGAAACCGGGTACGGAAGAGTACACGAACACGGCGAAGATGGCATTGCAGCTGTACGACATGCAGCTCAAGAGCGACGAGCAGGAGAGCAACCAGAACCTGAAAGAGGATGAGGAACGGCGGAAGGGCCAGGAGGTCATCAACGATCAGGAGAAGGCTGCGAAGGCACGGCGTATTGAGTGGGCAAAATTTGGCATCAGCTGCCTGACGTTTCTGGGAACGATTGGTACGACGGTATACTGGTCGATCTGCGAGGCTGGCGGTGTAGCGCCGCTTTCCAGAGCAATGAACGATGGTCTCCATGAGATCAAGAGAGGCTTTACGGACAGAAAGTAAGGAGGAACCGAGAGGGTTCGTGGCGAAAGCTGCGGACTCTCTTTATTTTTTATGAGATATCACGACATACCGCCAAAAGAGTGGACGAGCTACTACGGGAGCGTTTACCGATGCAATCACCCGGTGTATCGTGTCTGTACGCTCTACCGGGAACAGGGAAAAGGCCTGTGCGTGATCCAGCAGCGTTACAACGAGAAAACCAAGGCTACTTACTGGAGCGCCATTGACCCCTGGTTGACCGACAAGATCTACCTGCATGAAGGGTTCCGGCAGTATTTTGACAGCCATGCCAAGAAGAAAAACGCAAAGGGCGAGTATCCGACTGTGACCGTACGGCAGATCATGTGGGCACTGCGCATGAAGCCCCTCAAGAAAGAACGCTGGGAGACCGTGTTTGACAGGAGTTTGATCTAGGCGCGAAAAATTCTCCGTGCTTTATGGGACAAAGGCCCAAGAAAAGGAGAATGTAATATGAACGAATCTATTTTTAAGAAAATTTGGAATTATTCGATTACGGTTGGGCAGATGATCATGACAGCAATTGCAATGGCGATTGTAACCGTTATTGTATGGCTGTTGTGTCGGGCATTCCGGCCGTCGAAAGACTGATATTTGACGATAGACCGGTTGAACACAACTTGAGTTGGGCCGACCCGGAGAAGGGCTTATGCGAAAGCATGGGCTCTTTCTTTTCGGCGCGAAAAATACAGCTTCTATTATGGAGGTAAGAGGGCTTACATTGAAAGGAGAAATTACTATGATGAAAGCTATTAAGAACTTTATGAACAAACCTATTACTTATGGGGCTTATTTCAAATACTGCACCGTATGTGCAAGCATTAGCTTGGCATTGTGCGGATGGGCGTATTATCAGATGAGCAAACTGAACAATTGGGTTGATACAAAAGACGAAGAGAGCAATCTGGAAGAGGACAAAATCTGAAAGATCACGCCCTCTTATCTTTTTATCAAACCGCGAAAAATTCATGTTCCCTTATGGAAGAGATAGCTCAAATGGTAGAGCGCCACTTTATTGTGGAGGTGTGGATTCGATCTCCACTCTCTTTTTTCATTTTTATTTTTGGAGGTTGAACGATTATGGAGGACATTATGCTGATCCGGTCGAGTTTTCTGCGCCGCATCATCTCGCAGGTCATCAACAAGATACTGAAAAAACAGTTACCCGGTACAGAGGTACAGCTGGGCGAGGTTCAGGCGAACTGGAGCGAAAAAGAGCAGAAGTTGAAGATTCATCTGGTGGTAGACGCAGAGATGACCAAGGCACAGCTGATGGATATTCTCAAGAAGGCTGATGTGATCTGACGCGAAAAATTCAGTGCGCTTTATGAGATGGTTAGTCTCAGAACTATATTTTGGAGGTTGAACAATTATGAAGAAAGCATTGAAAATTGGTATTATGGGAATGATTGGATTTATGCTGTTTGTATATGGAGGACTGAACGGATACTGCCTGGCATGGAGTAGACTCTATGATAGAGGAAACTACATTGGTGCAGACGGACTTTCTTATATTGCAAGGTATACTTTCAAACCCGTATTTGCTAAGTACGTGGACTTCCTCATGGCAAGTTATACCAAATATAAGAACTGACCATGAGAGCTTACGAGAAATCGTAGGCTCTTTTATTTTTTTCAAAATGGAGGTTGAACAATGAAACTGACGAAAACATGCGCGAAATTCCTGCGCAAGCACGGCGGCACCATTCTGGCAGTGGCTGCATCTGTAGGCGTGGTGGCAACGGCCATCGAGACCGGGCGGGCAACCACGAAGGCACAGCATCTGCTCGAAGTGGGTGAAGCCTTGCGAAAATACAACGAAGATGAGCAGGGCGTTGTGGAGGAGTCACCGACAAAGAAACAAATTGTTCTGATGTGCTGGAGAGCTTACGTTCCTGCGGTGATTCTTGGCGGGGGCACCATCGCCTGCATCCTGGGCTCCAATGCGCTGAACAAAAAGCAGATTGCAAGCCTGACCGCGGCGTATATGGCGCTGGGAAAGACCTATCAGACCTACCGGCAGAAGGTGATTGAGAACATCGGGCTGGAAAAAGAAGCAGAAATTCAGGAGCAGATCAGCGAAGAAAAGCTGCCTGAAGTTCGTGACAAGATGGCAGAGGAAAAACTGCTCTGCTACGAGCCTATCTCAAAAAGATATTTCCATGCCACAGAGGTGGAATTGACAGATGCGTTCTACCATATGAACCGCGACTTTGCATTGGATGGCGAGGCATCCATGAACAGCCTTTATAATTACCTCGGACTGGATTATCTGCCGGAAGGGGACACAACTGGTTGGTCGGCGGATTATCTGGCAAATGAATGGGAATATTACTGGATCGACTTCCGGTATTACAAGCAGACAACAGACGACGGCCTTGAAGTCTACTACGTGGATGCCTTCCAGCCGCCCATCGAGAATTATACAAACTATGATCCCTATGCGGATTACTGCGAGAAAAAAGGAGAATGAATATGAATAAGATCAACTGGTGGAAAGTTGCATCCGTGGCCATGATGGCTGCAAGCGCGATCCTGAGCTTTGGCCACGACCTGATCGAGGAGCAGCGCAGCGAAGAGGAAATGCAGGACATGGTGCGGGAGGAAGTTCAGCGTCAGCTTGCAGAAAAGAACCTGTAAACGCGAAAAATACAGTCTCCCTTATGGAAGAGATATCCAAACTGACAAACAAAGGAGATTGATATTTATGTACGATCACGACTATTATGCAAAGATGGACAAGGCAATGGTACGCGTACTGAAGGCAGTTGCACGTTCAGTAGGATACGGCTTTACAGGGCTGTATCGCTATCTGAAGAAGCAGCCGACCAGACTGTACGAGTATATCCGTTACCAGATCCAACTGGAGCGCGATGATCAGCGTGAAACAGAAATTCGCTTCGAGAATTTGAAGCAGCACGGACATATCTGAAAGGCGAGAGCTTACGAGAAATCGTAGGCTCTTTCTTTTTATACATTTTTGGAGGTACGAACAATGAACCTGAAAACATTTGCAAAGGCAGTGCGCAGGAGCGCAGGCAAGAACGCATCAAAGATCCTGGGAGGGCTGGCGATCACGGGAAGCATCACGGCGGTCTATTTCGCTGTGACGGCCACCCCCAAGGCCATGATCCTGCTGGACGAGAAAAAGCAGGAGCTGGGAGTGGAAAAGCTGGACGTGAAGACCATTGTCAAGACGGCAGGCCCGGTGTATGTGCCTACTGCACTGAGCATGGTGCTGTCTGCGGGCTGTGTCATTGGCGCAGTTCATGTGGACGAGCGGCGGAATGCTGCACTGGCCGCGGCGTGCACCCTTTCTGAGAGTGCGCTCAAGACCTATCAGGACAAGGTGCTGGAGACCATCGGCCCGGAAAAGGAGCATGAGATCCGGGAGACCATTGCACTGGAAAAGATGGCCAAGTGCCCCGAACCGGCAACCATCCAGCCTGCCAAGAACCTTGTCGCGACCGATGTTTCCTACGACCAGCGGGTGAAGTGCTGGGAAAGCCTGACCAACACCTACTTCTGGACGACCAAGGCCATGATCGAAAAGGCCGTCAATGGGGTCAACAAACAGCTGCTCAGTGACTTCCGGGTGAGCGAGAATGATCTGTTCGACTATCTGGGCATCGACCACTGCGTCAACGGTGACCTGCTGGGCTGGGACACGGATTCGGGGCTTAACGTTGATATTTTCTATGCGTCCCGGCTGGACGAGGACGGAATGCCCTGCCTGACGCTGGAGTACCACACGCCTCCGAAGTGGCTGGGCGGCTATTGATATTTGACCAGGCGCGAAAAATTCAGCTTCCTTTATGGAGGTAATACTCCGACATTATAAACTTATATTTAAGAAAGAGGTAACAAAAATGGACGAAATGACGAACATGAACGAAACTACTATGGAGAACGAGACTTCTGTTGAGGTCGTTCCGGAGGAGAATGTTCAGATGATCGATAACGAGGAAACTTCGAGCAACGGCTCGGGCATTGGTCTCGCTGTTGGTGCTGTGGGTCTGGTTGCAGCCGTGGGATACGGACTGTACCGGAAGCACAAGGCCAAGAAGCAGAACAAGGACGAGGAGAAGCCGAAGACCAAGAAGAAGATCGTCTGGCAGAAGCCCTGGAAGATCGAGAATGTCGATTCTGCACAGGTGGACGTTCCTGTCGAGGACGTTGAGGAAACTTCTGAAGAGAAGTAATGTTAGGTAAGGCGAGAGCCGTGGAGAAATCTGCGGCTCTTACTTTTTTGTTTTTGAAAGGATGACAACATGGCACAAGTAAACATGCCGAAGAGCAGCATCGGACAGCAGCCTGCCGCAGAGCCTCAGAAGAAGTTCCAGAAGGTCGTCAAGGGAAAAGTGACCCTCAAGGAGCAGAACGATATCCAGAAGATCGCCAACGAGTTCCTGGCCGAGGACCTCAAGACCGTGAAGAACCGCATCGTGGTGGACTATCTGCTGCCCATGCTGAAGAACGGCCTGTGGAGTATTTTTAACTCTGCGGTCAGCATTGCACTGTTCGGCGAGGACCGTTCCCGCGGTTCTTCGAGCAACTACTCCGGCTCCCGCACCCAGCGGAACAGCTACGACACCTACTATCAGGGCGGCTCCGGCAACCGGCAGGGAAATCCGAACCGGGCCGTAGGACGCAGCTTGCAGAACCTGGACTTTGAGTTCCGCGCGGATGCAGACGACACGCTTTCCCAGATGTATGATGCGATTCGCCAGTATGGTCAGGTCTCTGTGGGCGACCTGTGGGATCTGATGGGCGTTTCCAACGAGAGCACCGATTACAATTACGGCTGGTACAACCTTGACGGGGCGTTCATCAAGGGCATCCCGGGCGGATATCGCCTGATGCTGCCTCGCCCTGTACCGCTGCGCTGAACAATAAGAAAGGATTGATATTTATGAAGTTCCTGAAAAAGATCGACAAAACCGAAATCGTGGAAAAGATGACCCGTGCTGCATCCAAGTGCGGCTACAAGCTGAAGAAGGCAAGCCCCACCATTATGATCGTTGGCGCTGCCATTGGTGGTGTGACCGCTACTGTGCTGGCCTGCAAGGCGACCATCAAAGCGCAGGATATTCTGACCGAGCACAATGCTCAGGTGGAGAGCATCCACACGACCATGAAGCAGATCGAGAGCGGTGAGATCCAGCTGAGCGATGGCGAGACCTACACCGAGAAGGATTACAAGAGCGATATTACGACCACCTACGTCCAGACCGGCCTGAAGCTGGCAAAAGTGTATGCACCTGCGGTCACCCTGGGTGCGGTATCTCTGGGCTGCATGTTCGGTTCCCACCATATCATGTCCAAGCGCAATGCGAGCCTGACCGCGGCTTATATTGCTCTGGACAAGGCCTTTGAGGAATACAAGAGCCGTGTATCCGACCGCTTTGGCAGCCGTGTTCAGGAGGAGCTGGAGCACAACATCAAGGCTGTGGAGCTCGAGAGCAAGAGCACCAACGAGCAGGGCGTGGAGGAGACCATCAAGGAATACAAGGACATCGCCATGCAGCACACCAGCCCCTATACCTGCATCTTTGACGAGACTGTGGACACCTGGCAGCCCGACAATATGCTGAACCGCAACTACCTGTTCCTGATGGAGCAGGCGGCAAACAAGCGTCTGCGCACCCAGGGGCACCTGTTTCTGAACGACGTTCTGGCATCTCTGGGCACCCACGGTGGTGTGACCTTGAAGACCCCGGAAGGCCAGATCGTTGGCTGGATCTATGACCCGAACGACCCGACCCGACAGAACCACGTGGATTTTGGTGTGACCAACTACGTCGAGGGCAACGAGGCACTGAACAGTTTCATCAACGGCGGGGAGCGCTCGGTGATGCTGCGGTTCAACTGTGACGGGCCCATCATTGACAAGATCTGAGACTGATATTTTGGAGGAATACGCTATGACCAGATTCGTTAAGAGACTGTCTTACCTGTTTGCTGCCATGGCCGGAGTCTGTTTCGTCTCTGGTCTGGCGGTTCTTTCTGAGTGAGGTGGAACGATGGAAACTTTGGAAAGCACTTTCCTGTTTCTGGACTATCTGACCGATACCAAACGCAAGCGCCACATGGTGGGAGGCATTCTGATGAGTGTCTCCCTTTTCTTTGGCGGACTGGCGTTTACCATGATGACGATCAAAGGAGACATCGACAATGAACAAGACCATGCGTGATATTCTGCTCTTTGCAGCAGGTTTTGGGGCAGGTGCCCTTGTGATGCACACCGTTTTTGAGAAGAAATACGAGACCTATTACGGCAAACGGTACGAGGCCGAGCGTGAGAATCTGCGGCAGAAGGAAGCCGATATGGACAAGACCATCGAAGAAAGGGCGACCCAGAAGAGCTTTGAACAGCTGGCCGGGAAGTACCGTACCGAATCTGACCCGGAAGATGTGGTGGCACATGAGGCCATCGAAGTCATTGAGCCGGATCAGTTTGGCGAGCTGGACGACTACGAGACTTCCTTCCTGACCTACTACGCGGACGGAAAGCTGGTGTTCGATACGGAGGATCAGCCCGTGGACGAAGATGATATTCCGAAGATCATCGGCAACGAGGCGCTGAACCGCATTGGCGAGTTCGCACAGAGCGCTGTTCATGTCCGCAACCACAACTACCACAAGGACTACGAGATTCTCCGGGTTCGGGAGAACTGGCCCGGCAACCACGACGATGAGGAGGATGAATGAACTTTATGAGGGAGACGGAGCAGTATTATGACTGGCTCTACAAGATCGTCTGCGGCGAATGGGAACCCCGGAACCTCAGCTTTCACCGCTTACTGATGTATCTTTTTAACCGGGATTATATTCCGGCGTGCGAAATGGATGTCTGCCGGGCAACGGACGGCATCAATCTGCGGTACCGCTTTGCATCGGAGAATAATATTCCGTACGGAAAGATCGATGCGGTATTTCAGGGCGTACCCTGCTCTATGCTGGAGATGATGGTGGCGCTGGCAATCCGAATCGAGGAGCACATCATGGAAGACCGCAGCATGGGCAACCGTGTGGGGCAGTGGTTCTGGAGCATGGTCGTCAGCCTGGGTCTGGCTGCCATGGACGATACCCGCTTCAGCGAAGAACGCGCGGAGCCGATCCTGGCCCGGTTTATGGATCGGGGCTATCAGCCGAACGGCGCTGGCGGGCTCTTTACGCTGACCCGCCCGACCATCGACATGCGTACCATTGATATTTGGTACCAGCTGATGAACTGGTTGAATGAGAATGAGTTTTGATGACATATGAATCAAAAATCTGCATCCCTATGGAAGGATTTGTTGAGAAGATACTCGACGATTCCCATGTGATGCTGCGAATCACGGCGTGTCGAGACGAGAACAACATTGGTCGGCTGATCCTGGCTGACCCGAATTACTGGAGGAAAATTGACAATGGAACTGACTGATATTTTGATCGACCTGAGCAACAGCAAGGCTGCACTGGAGGTGGCCAATCACACCATCCGCCGCATGAAGGGCAAGTGCATCCGGAAAAACATTCTCATCGCTGGCCTGCTGTGGTTTGGCTTTGTCTCCTGCAAGATGGTGAACGAAGCAGAAAAACAGCGCAAGGAAGCCGATGAGCGTGCCCGTGAGGCAGAGGCAACGCTGGCCCAGATGACCCTCCAGCAAGAGAAAACCGTATAAAAACCTCGGAGAAAGGAGGAAGTCAGTTACAAATGATTGATTTCCTGATGATTGCAACGCGGACGGGAAAACGCGGGACAATCGAAATTTATCCCAAATTCATCATCAAGAAGTCGAAAGACCTGATGATCCGGGGTTCTGATTTTTACGCGGTCTGGATGGAAGAGCGGGGGCTTTGGAGCACGGACGAACAGGATGCGCTCCAGATGATCGACCACGCGCTGGATATTTACGCGGAGGAGCACAAGCAGGTCTTTAATGACAGCTACCGTGTTCTGCACATGTGGGACGCGGAGAGCGGGATGATCGACAACTGGCACAAATACTGTCAGCGTCAGATGCGGGACAACTACCACACCCTTGACGATACATTGATATTTGCGAACACCCCTGTCAAGAAGGAAAGCTATGCGTCGAAGCGGCTGCCGTATCTTCTGGAGGAGGGGAACATCAGCGCCTACGACGAGCTGATGACCACCTTATATTCTCCCGAGGAGCGAAAGAAGATCGAATGGGCGGTTGGCGCGATCGTGAACGGCGACTCCCGCAAGATCCAGAAGTTCCTCGTGCTTTACGGTCCACCCGGAAGCGGTAAATCGACCGTGCTGAACATCGTCCAGAAACTTTTCGACGGGTACTGGTCGGTGTTCGACTCCAAAGTGCTGGGGTCATCGTCCAATGCGTTTGCGCTGGAGGCGTTCAAATCGAACCCGCTGATCGCGATCCAGCACGACGGTGACCTTTCCCGCATCGAGGACAACACCCGGCTGAACTCGCTGGTATCCCACGAGACCATGCTGGTGAACGAGAAGTTCCGCAGCCAGTATTCCAGCCAGTTCAAGTGTTTCATGTTTCTGGGCACCAACAAGCCCGTTAAGATCACGGATGCAAAATCGGGCCTGATCCGACGACTGATCGATGTGGAACCTACCGGCGAAAAGATCCCTGCAAAAAAGTACCGTGACCTTGTAGCGAAGGTGGACTTTGAGCTGGGTGGCATCGCATGGCACTGCAAGGAGGTATACGAGCAGAACAAACATCTCTACGATGATTATATTCCGACCCGTATGCTGGGTGCATCGAACGACTTTTACAACTTTATGCTGGATTCCTTTTATATTTTCAAGAAGGAGGACGGTGTATCCCTGAAGCGGGCCTGGGCGATGTACAACACCTACAATGACGAGGCAAAGGTAGCGTACCCCTACTCGCGCCGTGCGTTCCGGGAAGAGCTGATGAACTACTTCGAGGAGTACAAGGAACGCGCGGAGACCGTGAACGGCGAGCGGGTGCGAAGCTACTACAGCGGCTTCAAAGCGGAGAAATTCAAAGAGTTCCTTGACGAACCTGTGAAGGCAGAAGAACCCACTGCCGAGCCGGAAACGTCATGGATCGAGTTCAAGGAGCAGCATTCTCTCTTCAATGATATTTGCAAGGACTGCCCTGCACAGTATGCGACAGACGATGGCATTCCGATGCGAAAATGGGAGAATGTCAAGTCAAAATTGGCCGAACTGGATGCTTCGAGACTGCACTATGTGAAAGTTCCGGAGAATCACATTGTCATCGACTTTGATATTCCCGGGCCGGATGGAAAAAAGAGCTTCGAGCGCAACCTGGAAGCTGCCTCCAAATGGCCCCAGACCTATGCGGAGCTGAGCAAATCTGGTGCGGGCATCCACCTGCATTATATTTACACCGGCGATGCAACGAAGCTGAGCAGGATCTACGACGAGAACATCGAGGTCAAGGTGTTCACGGGGAAGTCCTCTCTGCGGAGAAAACTGTCGAAATGCAATGATATTCCGGTTGCGACCATCAGCAGCGGCCTGCCACTGAAGGGAGAAACGAAAATGGTTGATACAAAGCAGATCCAGGATGAGCGGCACCTGCGTATCCTCATCAAGAAAGCCCTTGCCAAGGAGATCAGCCCCTATACGAAGCCCAGCATTGACTTTATTGCGCACATTATGGACGAAGCCTACGAGGGCAATGTCGTTTACAACGTGGACGACATGCGGAATGCGATCCTGGGCTTTGCCGCCAGCAGCACGAACCAAGCGGACACCTGCCTGAAGATTGTGGCGAAGATGCACTTCAAATCGAAGGATGATATTCAGCGGGAGGCCCCTGCGGGGGAGGAAACGCCATTGATATTTTTCGACGTGGAGGTGTTCCCGAATCTGCTGCTCGTGAACTGGAAGTTTGCCAAGCAGGAGCCTGTGCACCGCATGGTGAATCCTACGCCGGAGGAGATCGAGAGCCTGACAAAGTATCGGCTGGTCGGCTTCAACAACCGCAAGTACGACAACCATATCCTTTGGGCCCGCATGATCGGGATGTCGGTGGAGCAGATCTATGCGCTGTCCAACCGGATCATCAACGAGCACACGGGCTTCTTTGGTGAGGCGTACAACTTGTCCTACACTGATATTTACGACTTCTCGTCGAAAAAGCAGAGCCTGAAGAAATTTGAAATCGATTTGGGCATCCACCATCAGGAGCTGGGACTTCCGTGGGATCAGCCGGTGCCGAAAAGCCTGTGGGACAAGGTGGCCGAGTATTGCGACAACGACGTGATCGCGACCGAGACGCTGTTCTACTCGAAAAAGCGTCAGGCAGACTTTGTGGCACGTGAGATCCTGGCAGACCTTGCCGGCATGACGGTGAACGACACGACAAACTCGCTGACAACACGCATTATTTTCGGCAAGGAAAAGCACCCCCGCCTGGTCTACACCGACCTTGCTACGGGAAAATCCGATGCGATCGTGGAAGTCGAGCCTGATATTTTGACGGACTGCAACATCATCAATGCTTTTCCCGGTTACGAGTGGGCCAAAGGTGAGGACGGCAAGTACCACAACATGTTCCGGGGCACAGACCTGGGCATGGGTGGTTATGTCTACGCTGAGCCCGGGATGTACACGAACGTAGCTCTGCTGGACGTTGCGTCGCTGCATCCGCATTCGGCTGTTGCCATGAACTACTTTGGCGAGTACACCAAGCATTTCAACGACCTGATGGATGTACGAATCTACGTCAAGCACGGCGAGTACGAGAAGGCAAAGGGGCTCTTTGGCGGCAAACTGGCAAAGTACCTCGATGATCCGCAGCAGGCAAAGGCTTTGGCGCAGGCGTTGAAGATCGCCATCAACTCGGTTTACGGGTTGACCAGCGCAAGCTTCGACAACCCGTTCCGCAACCCCAAGAACGTCAACAACATTGTGGCGCTTCGAGGGGCTTTATTTATGCGCACTTTGCAGGATGAAGTGCAGCAGCGCGGCTTTAAGGTCGCGCATATCAAAACGGATTCGATCAAGATCCCCGATGCGACCCCGGAAATCATTGCGTACTGCATGGATTTTGCGAAGAAGTACGGCTACACGTTCGAGCATGAGGCAACCTACGAGCGGATGTGTCTGGTGAACAATGCCGTTTATATTGCAAAGTACATGACTGCGGACCGCTGTGAGGCGCTTTACGGCTATATCCCTGGCGACTGCAAGGACGAAGGCGGCGAATGGACGGCGACGGGCACCCAGTTCCAGGTGCCGTATGTGTTCAAGACCCTGTTCTCCAAGGAGAAGATCGAGTTCACTGACCTCTGCGAGACAAAGACCGTTTCCAAGGGCGCTATCTATCTCGACAAGAACGAGGACCTGCCCGAAGGCGAACACAATTATATTTTTGTGGGACGCGTGGGACAGTTCTGCCCGATCATGCCGGGAAAGGGCGGCGCTCTGCTTCTGCGGGAAGCGGGCCTGACGGATACCGGCGAACGGAAATATGCTTCTGTGACCGGAGCAAAGGATTACCGTTGGCTGGAAAGCGAGGCGGTCTATCAGCTCCAGATGCAGGAGGATATCGACAAAAGATATTTCAACCGGGAAGTCGATGAGGCAGTTGAGGAGATCTCCAAGTACGGCGACTTCAACTGGTTCGTTGGCGATGACGGCGTTGCTCCATGGACTGCGCCTGACCTTCCATGGAGCGATGCGCAGGAAGAAGCAGCAAGAAATTTTGACGTGAGGTGATATTTTATGACGAACAGACTATACGATTCCAAAGGACAGCTGATTGGCTATATCAGAACCATTGAGAAGGATCTGTACGACGACCTGATGAAGGTGATTCTTTCCACTGGTCACGAACTCGCATTTGGCCCGTGTGATCTGACCTCTGATCGAGACGGCAATTGGCGTATCCGTTCTGGCGCGCTCTATCCTCGGCGTGAGGGTAATAAGACGGCTTCTGCTACGAACACAGCTGCTATCAAGAACGTTATCTTTGCTCCTCCGGCCACGATCGTTTACTGGTCGGATGGTTCCAAGACCGTTGTGAAGTGCAGCGAGAAGGATGCTTTCGACCCGGAGAAGGGGCTGGCCATGGCGATCGCAAAGCGTTGCGGCGGTAACAAGGGCAGCTATTACAAGGAGATCCAGAGCTGGGTCGAGAAGAGTGGGAAGAAGTATCCCGGGAAGCCCACTGCCGGAAAAGCTGTCGATCTGGATGTGCTGAAAAAGTACAGTTCTGAGGCAAATAAGGATTTTGAGAAGTTCCTCAGCGCTGCCAAGAGCAACAATCAGTCTGGTGCACTTCTCCACCTGGCAGCACTCGTGACGGATCTGAAAATTCTGGAAATCGAAATCAACAAGTAAAAAGGAGACTGATATTTATGTACACCAAGCGCCAGAAAGTCAATATTGACGACACCCGTTTTATCTTTACCACCAACTTCAGTGGTGATCCCAGCCGTGATCGCTTTGGCTCGGACAAGCGCCGCGTCAACGTGGTGATCCCGACCATGGAGCTGGTGAATCACCTCATGGATCTCGGCGTGAAGGTTCGTCAGACCAATCCGAATCCTGAGCGTACCTACGACGAGCCGTTCGTTCCGACCTACTTCGTGCCGGTGACGATCAACATGGATTCCAAGTGGCCCCCGCATGTCTACTGGGTCACCACTTCCGGCAAGCGCCTGCTCTGCAACACGGACACGATCAGCCAGCTGGACTTTATCCGGGTCAAGAACGTCTGTCTCCAGGCAAACCTTGTCGAGAAGCGGAACGCACCCGGCGAGTACAGCCTGTATGCGGATGTGATGTACATTGAGCAGGATGCGGATGCTGATCCGTATGCAGAGCGCTATGCCCGGTTTGCAGCTCCTGAAGCAGACATGGCAGAGCCGAGCGACCACACCGAAATTCCGTTCTGAGGTGAAGCATATGAAGAAACTGTTTATCAGCGCACCGATGAAAGGCCGCACTGAAGCACAGATCCGGGCAACCATGGAGCAGATGCACCATATTGCTGAGGCTGTGTTTGGCGAGGAGCTGGAGGCGATCCAGACTTATATTTCTGATGATCCTCCGGCTGATGCGAATCAGGCAGTCTGGCACCTCGGTGAGAGCATCAAGAAGATGGCGGATGCAGACTACTTTATCGGAATCTACGATGCGGAGAAGGCGTTCCGTGGCTGTGCAATCGAAAACCTGGTTGCCCGTTCGTACAATATCCCGAGCTATGTGATCAACTTGGGTTTTGTAGCCCCTGATGTTACGGTGGCTCGTGCAAAAGCCAACCGGAAGTACAACAGCTATTATTGATCATTGATATTTTTCGAGTGCCGGGGTCAGTCCCTGGTCGAATGCCCAGTCGGTGAGTGCCCACGTCGCAAATGGCGGCTCTAAGGAAACAGCTCGATTTATATTTTTGATGTGCAATTTGGGAGGTTGACAGTATGAAAGTTCTGAGGGTTCGCCCAAAGCATTACCCTGAAGTGATCGACATTGACTGTTCTCTGGAATCGCTCCAGAAAGAGGTGGAAGGCCCGATTCAGGCTATTTACCCGTGGGACGATGAGGTGGCATTGATTTGCAACGAAGAAGGAAAGCTGCATGATGATTGCATGGAGAAACTCAACCGGACGCTCGACGGCCCTTATGGTATCCCCATTGATATTATCGTTGGAACATTCCTGATTGTAGGCCTCACGGAGGATGATTTCGGTGAGCTTTTGCCGGAGTTCGTCGAGAAGTACGAGAAGATGTTCCATCAGCCGAGAAAGTTCGTCACCTATACGGATAGTGAAGGCAAAGCGCATCTCAACGTTGATTATTGTACACCTGAAGAATAAGCACATGAGAGCTCCGGAGAAATCTGGGGCTCTTTTATTTGAGTCATTAGCATGGGCTGTACGGTGGGTTCGATTCCCGCATGACTCGCAACCGGGCCGGAGAGCCTGATATTTTGAACGAAAAAAGGAGTAAGGAGCATGAACAGAGTAACAGTAAAAGAGATCGTCGATTACATGGTTTCGGAGGGGACGCAGAATACCAACTACGGCAGCTGGTCCTTTGATATTCCGGAACTATGCGACAAGTTCGACCTTCCGCTGGAGTGGTTCTACAAGCATAACGATGATATTTGCCGCGAACTCGGTGAGCGTGACGAGGTTGCTGATTACGAGCAGAACTACGATTGGAATAACCATCCGCTGGATTACGGCCTGGTTTATTACACGGACTTCTGTCATTTTGAGGAGGCGTGATATTTATGGGCGGACTTCGCAGAGTAGATAAGGCTTGCAAAAAATGCGGCGTTATGATGTATCAGGTTCCGTCAAAAAGATTGTACTGCGATAAATGTCGAGACACCGTACCGCGTAACATGTCAAAGACGGAAGAAAAGCCTAAAAAGCTCACACTGTCAGAAATCATGCGCGAAGCAGACAAGGAGGGCTTGCAATATGCGTCCTACTGCAAAAAGCACGGACTTTACTAAGAAAAAAGAGCTCTGGAAGGTGTTCAGGAAGCACCGGAAAGAGCTCTTTGCTTATACCGTCAGAGGGGAGGGCGAAGATGAGGAAGAGGCGACGATCTCGCTTCTGGCCTACGAGAATCACTGCAAGAAAAGTGACATTTATGTGACGTTGGAAATGAGGTGAGCGACCTGATGGCAGGTGTAACGCTCTACGACTACCAATTGGATGCGATCAACCGTATGAAAATCGGCTGCATCTTATGCGGAGGCGTAGGAAGCGGAAAATCGAGAACGAGTTTGGCGTTCTATTACAAACTTTACGATGGTGAGGTGAACACGGAGAATTATGTATGCATGACAGAGCCCCCGGATCTTTACATCATCACGACTGCCCGGAAACGGGATACGGGAGAGTGGGACGAAGAACTGGCCCATTTCTATATGTCTACAGATCCAGAGCATGATATTTACGAGCACAAGGTCGTTGTGGATTCCTGGAACAATATTGGAAAGTACATTGGCGTAAAGAATGCGTTCTTTATATTTGACGAGCAGCGAGTCGTTGGAAAGGGCGCATGGGTGAAATCTTTCTACAAAATTACGCAAAATAACGAGTGGATTCTGCTCAGTGCCACCCCCGGGGACTGCTGGACGGATTATATCCCGGTGTTCATCGCCAATGGGTTCTACCGAAACAGAACGGACTTCAACAACCAGCATGTGGTATACAGCCAATTCTGCACGAAGTACCCGAAGATCGATCGGTATCTGAACACCCAGCGCTTGGTACGGCTGCGGGAACGGATTCTGGTTGACATGGACTTCGAGCGGCCGACGGTATCGCACCATGAGAATGTATTTGTGGATTACGACAAGGTGAAGTATCTGTCAATCTGCAAGAACCGGTGGAACCTCTGGGAAAACAAGCCAATCGAGACTGCCAGCGAGTTCTGCTATCTGCTGCGGAAGTTGGTGAACGCTGATGCAAGCCGACAAGAAAAAGTGCTGGATATTTGTAAAGGCAGACCCAGGGTCATCATCTTCTATAATTTCGATTATGAGCTTGATATTCTGATGGGTCTGGACTACGGCAAGGATACCGAAGTTGCACAATGGAACGGGCACAAGCATCAGCCACTTCCTGAAGGCGACAGGTGGGTGTATCTGGTGCAGTACAATGCCGGTGCTGAAGGCTGGAACTGCATCAAGACGGACACTATTATATTTTACAGTCAGAACTACTCATATAAGATCATGGAGCAGGCCTCTGGGCGTATCGACCGACTGAATACACCTTACAAGGATCTGTACTACTATCATCTGAAGAGTAGGAGCGGTATTGATCTGGCGATTTCGAGAGCCCTGAACTCGAAGAAAGCGTTTAACGAGAGGAAATTTTATGGAGCATGATATTTATGATTTTTCGAGGCTTGCTGCGACGATCTCTGAGAAACTTGCAGATGTCTTAAACGCGATTGCGGAATGCAGCGAGAAAGTGACGGCTTGTTTTATGGACTTGTTTGAAGAAATCAAGAGGCAGCCATTGAAGATGATTCTACAGAAGCTGCGTCCTGACTACAAGGACAAGTGCAAAATCCGGTGGCTGGATATTCCCAACAAGGTTATGCAGGGAAGAATCAGGAGGTTCTGCTAATGGGAAATATTTCAAAGAAAAATAGAAAGAAGCTTGTCAAAGTTATCAGTGCTAATTGTCATCGTGTAACGCACTTTGGAGAGCAAAATGCAACGTTTGTTCCTTACGACAGCAGCCCACTGTCTGCTATTTGGAAATATCTCTGCATCAGAGATGACGGTGTTTTTACAGGTCGTTTCTTAGTTGATCGAAGCGAAAAACATATTCCTTTTAGCGAGAGATACTGTTACATCAATGCTCCAGAACAACTGTTCGCCCCAAGAGCGCATATTGAAATCAACAAACAAATTGTCAATAGACTAAAAGAACACAACCAGCTTTATGCTGTTTATTACACATGGAGGAAAAGAAAATGATTAAGGATTCTGGAGATCGCACCGAATTTGAAACTGGTGCAAAGCGTGATATGCACGCAGGGAAGGGACGGATGGACCTTCTGCCTTGGTACGGCATCATGGAGGTCAGCAAGCACTGCGAGGAGGGCGCACTGAAGTATGGTGAGCACAACGTAGACAAGGGTATTCCGCTGCATTCGCTGCTGGACAGTGCTTCTCGGCACCTTGCAAAGTACATGGTCGGAATGGACGACGAGGACCACCTGCGAGCTGCCTGTTGGAACCTGCTGTGGGCACTGAACCAGCGGGAGACGCACCCGGAGCTGGATGATAGGTTTGTGGTCGAGCAGGAGAAGGCAAAGAAAAAACGTCCCTGGATATCGGTTGAATGTATGAATTGCATGAAACGCCATCCGGTTGCTCCTGAGGTATGGTCATATAATGCAGACGGAGCTCCTATCGACCACAAGGTTGTGAGGTGCCTATTCTGTAAAGCAAACGAGGAACACAAATACATCGGCGACCTTGACGGATATGCAGATCCTGACGAGACACTCGTTGCCGTTAAATGCGGTGGCTGTAATGCTCATTTTGAGATTCCTACATCTAACTGGAACAGCATGAAGGAGTGCACAACCCATAACGGTGAGGTTCTGGCACGTTGCCCTCGCTGCGGAAAGGACACTTTTATTTCGGAGGTAAGCGCTGATGAATAACTGGATGCGCGAAGTGGACTATGCGACCTACTGCCCGAAGTGCAAGAGCTTCAAGGTGCTGAATACGGACGAGCCCTGCAACGAGTGCCTGACGGAGTGTGCGCGGGAGGGGACGGTTAAGCCTGTGAAGTTTGAGGAGAAGACGCGAAAATAACAGCTTCCTTTATGGAGGTGATTATTATGTTTGATAAATTCAAGATTCGAGTGATAATTGCAGTATGGGAGTACCATATTGCTATGTACACATGGTGGGATAAGCATCAGAAAAATGCTTATAAGCACACCATGTGGAAATGGCATATGTTGCGCTCCATAGAGTGCAACAAAAAAGCTTGGACATTGATCGGCAAAATGTATTGCCAGTAAAATGCTGAGAGCCGTGGAGAAATCTGCGGCTCTTTATTTTTGGCGCGAAAATAACAAGCTCCTTTATGAGGCAAACTCATATTTGAAAGGAGATACTTATTATGAAAAAAGCGTGGAAAATTGGTATTAGCACTATTGCTGGTATTGTCGGGGCGTGTGTGCTGATTCGTATTCACAATGCAGAGGTTCGCAAAGTATATTGCGAACGCTATGGAAAAGGATATGATGAGGGATATGCACTTGGACTTTATCAAGGAAAGTTGATGGGTGCCAATGACCTGTATATGAATGCTCATAATGGGAGTGAATATTTCAATAATTATATGGTTGAAGCTAGGAAAGAATTTGTTGAGACAAATACAAAACTCAATAAATAAGAGAACTGGGCCGTGGAGAAATCTGCGGCTCTTTATTTTTATCGTTGAAGGAGATGTTTATATGCAACGTATGAACATTAAATGCTGCCATTGTGGGGACTATACCCCATTTATCACAGAGGAGAACATTGTAGTTATTCCTCAAGTTAATCTCACAAGAACCGATATGGATATTTTGGGCGATATCGCCGAGGAATTGGCGGAATGCGGTTGCTTTCTTGCGTATGATTTCTTACGCCGGGTTCAGAGCGAAGTAACCAAAATTGTAGAGTATCAGGAGGAACGGTGAACGCTAAATGATATTTGCTGAAGAGGATTTGAACTCTTTGAATGCTATTGCCGGATTATTGGCTTCATTCGGGTGTGATAGTCAGGCTGGCTGTGTGCTTTATATTCAGCATAAAATCGCAAAGACCATGGAGGCTGACGAAAGGAAATGCAGAAATGAGAAACATGTCTAAGAAAACCTGGAAACTCCGGGTTTGGGCTCACATGACCGAGATGCAGAAGCTGGATATTCTGCTGAAGCACGCTAAGGTTCCGCATACTTATGGACGTCGCTGGCCAGAGATGGACAGACCAGACTGTCAGGAGTATCTTCCGGGCGGACGACACGATGGTGGTGAGCAAATCGTTGCATATGATGCTGCTGGAAATCGTATCTGGGATGGCATTTGGGGTTTTGGTTCCTATGGCTTTGAGCAGGGGCTTATCGAGGTGATGGGCACGCAGGCACTTGGCCTTGATGATGTTGAGGGCTGGCTCACGGCTCGTCAGGTCACAAAGATGTGGAGGTGTAGAAATGCTGCGAAAAATCGTTGATTTCGTCAAAAAGATACTCTGGACAGAGCCGATGGTTTCGACAGTCAACACGCTGAAAGATGCCATGCGGGATCTTGAGGTGGCCCGGAACCACTTTGAGAACTGCGATCCGGAGTTTATTACGGCTGCTATCTTCGAGCTGAACGCTGCGGAGAGCCGTCTGGATGCGGCGAGGAGGTGTGCGGGGTGAAGCCGTTTTATTATCCGACTTACAAGTGTCGATTTTGCGAGAGGGAATTTAACGATGGGCATCCCTACTGTAATCTCGAAGATGCGAAGAACAATCTGGCCGGTCTGATGGCGTTCCGCCCAATTCATTATTGCGATGGTGGTCATATTGGCATTGGATATTTTACAGGTCTCGAAAGGGTTGATAAGGATGAATGATGTTTGGGAGAAGATCGGCCATATGCTGGGTCATATTCTGGCGGCAACGCTGGTTATTTGCGCATGGCTGATCATTATTGTGTTCACGCTGAAGGTGATCTGGTTCATTTTGTTCCGGATTCTGCTGTGAGGTGCGATATGATTGACTATGAAGAAGTTGTTGAGGCCATATGGAGGTACGACTGTCCTCGAATCGACATTGATGAGGATATTACGACGCTTTATGCGGATGGCAAACCCTTTGCACAAGTTATTCACAGGGCCGACGGGTCACGCGAGGACTTGTATTTTGAGGATTACGAGCTTCAAAAAGATATCCTGATCAAGCCGAACGCTACATTGCGTGATGTGGTCGAGCTTTGCATGAATGGTGACATTAGCTACGCAGATGCTCGTGAATGGTGCATGGAGAATGATATTTCACTTGGGCAGTTCGACAGGTGGCTTTATGGCGCGCTGAGAAAGTCTGATAACCCTGCCCGGGTGGAACCGAAAGAACCGTGGCCATATCGAGTGGTGGCGGGCATAAACCGGGTGCTGGAGATTCTGCTTAACTCGATTTTGGAGGATTTTACATGAAGCAGTACACATTTTGGTTTGAGTGCACGGACAATGGTGGCGGGCATCAGGGGTTCATGGTCAATGCAGAAAATAAGCAGGAGGCTATCAAGAAGGGCATGGCGTTTGCAAAGAAGCATGCTTCGGGTGATATCTGTGGGGATTGGAAATGCAAGTTGATATCGGAGGGAGCATTATGAATGACAATTTTGGTGCAATTACGATACTTGCCCCGAAATGCCAACAGTGTCCGAAGATGAACACCTGCGATCATAAACAGATGGCTCATCTCGGATTCATCATCCCAATCGAGGATATTGGCATCAGTATGGTGGCCCAAAGAGGTAATGGAAAGAGCCTGCGGCAGCTTGAAATCATTGATTCATTGATGAAAAGGAGAACTAATTATGAAAATCGTTGAACCTAAGTACGAAATCCTCACTGATATTTCTGAGGGAGGCATTAAGGAACTCCAGCAGATAGAGCGGGTGGCCCGGGTCTGCTACAAGAGCGAGGACAAGATCACGCCGGATGGTGAGTCGGCTAAGAAGCTGGTGGGCTTTCTGGTGAAGCAGGGGCATGAGGCTATGCTGGAGCATTCTCAGCTGAGCGTGCTGTTCACATGCGACCGTGGTGTGGCGAACGAGCTGGTGCGGCATCGCATTGCGAGCTTCGCACAGGAGAGCACGCGGTACTGCAACTACTCGAAGGAGAAGTTTGGCGGGGAGTTGACGTTTATCTGGCCGTCCTATATCCGTGGCGAGCAGTATTGTGAACTGAACGATAGCGAGGTTACGATCAAAAGCTCGTTCTTGGAAGCTATGACCTATGCCGAAAAGGACTACAAGCTGATGATCGCAAACGGCATGCGTCCCGAGCAGGCTCGCTGCGTACTGCCGCTCTGCCTGAAGACCGAAATCGTGGTGACTGCCAACTACCGTGAATGGCGCAATATCTTCAAGCTGCGTACTCCTGTGGCGGCCCATCCTCAGATGAGAGAGCTCATGTGCCCGTTGTTGATGGAGCTTCAGAAGAAGATTCCGGTGGTGTTCGATGATATTTACACGTACTGGCCTGCGGATGACCAGACACGGAAAGGGAGCATGGTGAAGTGACTATGAAAGGAATTGATGAGAAATATATTGACGTGCTACAACAGTTTGGCTTTCATTTATACACGACCGAAACCGGGTATAAACTGTGCTATAACCCGATAGGTGGAACATTCTCTGCAAATTTTAATGACGAGAATTTTGTAGAGAACCTAATCAACTTTGCAGAGACATTTGATCCGAGTGCCTATGCCTCGGTTGAAATCGAGGGCCCCTGCTCAATCAAAGAGCTTGCCGAGACAGTTAAAAGTATGGAAAAAATTCAGCTTCTCCTCCTGAAAGTAGCTCTTGCGTTTGTAAAGATCGATAAAGAAAGCATGGTGAAGTGATGCGAATTGTGCTGCTCGCAAGCATTATTTTACAAGCTATCGCAATTGGAATGTCTTTTGCTGAGAACATCGGCGAAGAAAAACAGAGAATCATCAGATATACAGGATGGTTCTTGCTTTTGATTTACATGATATTTGGTTGAGGTGATTAACTATGAAAAATCGTATTATTTGCGTCGTTGCATGTATGATGATGCTCGTTGGCTGCATCGGGTTATGCAGTTGTGGAAACTATAGGGTGTTTGATACGACATTTACCTATTCCTGGGCACAGATTAAGTTGCCCGATGGAACTATTGTTCAAGGCAAAGTGGACAACTGGACTGACTACGAAGGCGATCAGCTGCAAATCACGATTGACGGTATCACATATTTGGTTCATGCAGCAAATGCTATTATGAAAACCTGAGTGGGAAAGGATGTGGTGATAAGAAATGCAACAAAGAACGTACGATTTTCTCGCTAAGTTGAAGGTTCCCATGCTGACCTTTGGTGGGGAGCTGATGGGCGAGGCTGTGGAGATGGTCGTCGATGACTTGAACTCGCACCGATTTATGTCTATGAGGGATATCGAGGCATCACTGGCAGATAAATTCAATTGCAGCCCTGGTGTTGCGGATCGCCGGATGCGGTATGCATTGGATATGGCGGAATATCGCTCTGGTGGGGTTAATGTTGAGCTGGAGAATTTGAAGAGTACGTACGATATTAAGGTGCTGTCGCTGAAGAAATTCTTGTATGCAGCGGGGAGAAGTTTGATGACGGAGGTGAGTGTGGGTAATGACTGCGGGTGAATTTAACGAACTGGCCAAGCAGGGGAGAGTATGGGCTAAGATCGTGGCTAATTTTAGCGGTGAATACGGGCTGGTTGAGAAAATTTCCGGTTTGACGAACCAGTTTGTGAGGTTTCGATTCAAAGGTAAGAAGTGTGATACGGTCATCTCGCCGGAGAATGTGATGTTTGAGATTGAGGACTAAAGTATGAAACTGGATAAAAATGTTATTTTGGTGAGGCCGCCCTGATTTACTTGACTATGGGCAGAGCACATGATATCCTTGATACATGACGAATAGGAGGTGCTTTTATGGCACGGACGGTAAAATGCCCTGGCTGTGGTGCGGATCTTACGGTGAAAGATGACAACCGGGATTTCATGTTTTGTGAGTTCTGTGGGACGAAGATTCGGCTCGATGACTATCAGGAGACGCATCGGTTTGTGGATGAAGCACGAATTCAGGAGTCCAAGGATGCGAAGGAACTTGAGCTCAAGAAGATGGAGCAGGAGAGATGGCGAACCGAAGACGCTAACAAAACTGCTGCTACTTATTTCAAGTGGCTTGGAATCGTCATTGTGATTTTGATCATAGCGTATATAATTTGCATGGGCTTAGGTATCGCTTGATGCCCATTTCTGCCCATTTTATTTTTCGCAGTTTTTGGGATTTTTCGAGAAAACGTCAAAAAAGTGCCATTTTTGTGGCCAAAAACCCACTTTGCAGCCAAAAATTTATATAAAAATGGCCACAAAATTTAACGTGAATACGTTAAAAATATGCAGTTTGGCCAAAAACCCACTTTTTTCTTTAACTTACTTAAAAAAATGAAAAAATATATATAGTAATAGAAGATAAAAAACGGGTTTTTGGCCACAGCGAGTTTTTACCCATTTCCACCTTGCAAAAGAGCGCCAAATAGTGTATTCTTAAAGCACCGTGTACGAACGTAGCACTCCTAACATATATGAGGTGAAAAGTTATGGATAAGTACGGTATTGAACATTGGATTACAACTGACCAATATGGAAATGAAGTTGAATGCTTTGCAAATAAATTTGCAGAGGTTCATACGAAACGTCCGATTTGTGTTTGTGGTGAGCCGATGGTGGAAACTCGTGAACTCGAATGGGACTGCCCTAAATGTGGGGCACACCTCGAAGCGGAAGATGTTTCCAGAAGTATCAATCCGGATGATTATATGACCTGTAACCTTGAGCCGGATGAAGACTACGGAGAGTACAAATATATGGAAGATGACGATGGTAGTCGAGCTTTCCTTGCTGGTGCACCGGGATACGAGATTGATTTCTTTCACTTAATTTAATATAGCCACGGCATTGCCTCTGCACGAAAAATGCAGGGGCTTTTTCTTTTTCTCTGAAAATTCCTAAAAATTCACATTTTTGCCTAAAAACTCACGCGAGAAAAACATCCCCTTTTATGGGGGGAATAGAATGCGTCTCAGGATGCACTATTCCTCTTATTTTGGAGGTTGCATCATGCTCGAAAACAAATTCAAGACAGGATTGATAAGGGAACTGAAAGAACGCTTTCCCGGCTGCATGGTTGTCCATCTTGACCCAAACGAGATTCAGGGAATTCCTGATCTCTTGGTCCTTTATGGCACAACGTGGGGCGCGTTGGAAGGCAAGAAATCAGCAACTGCATCTCATCGTCCGAACCAGAACTATTACGTTCAGCAGATGGACGAGATGAGTTTTGCGGCCTTTATCTATCCCGAAAACAAGGAGGAAGTTCTTAATGAACTGGCGAGATCATTCGAGGCTCACGGGGAAACATGCCCTCCTCGGAGCAAGTAACTACCATTGGCTGAACTATGACGCAGATAGATTGACCAATGCAGTTCTTAATTATCAGGCGAAGGAACGGGGAACACGGCTGCACGCATTTGCAGCAGAGTGCATTGATTTGAAGCAAAAACTGCCGAAGAACAAGAAAACCCTCAATACCTACGTGAACGATGCCATTGGTTTCCGCATGGATACCGAACAGGTGCTGTATTACAGCGATAACTGCTTTGGAACCGCGGATGCCATTTCGTTCAACGATGGGTTCCTTCGTATCCACGACTTAAAAACCGGAGCTGTTCCTGCACACATGGAGCAGCTTTTTATTTATGCCGCTCTGTTCTGTCTGGAATACGGATACCACCCGAAAGATATTCGGATGGAGCTCCGTATCTACCAGAACGATGAGGTCTGGGTCGAGAACCCCACTGAAGAGGAAATTGACCCGATCATCGCTAAAATCAAAGAGTTCGACCCGATTATCACTGATATTTTGTTAGGAGTGGCAGCATGAATCCGATTGAAAAAGATCTCCGTTCTTATTTTGGCATTACTTCTGAAAGCAATATCCTGGAGCACTATGGCACCAAGCGGCACTCTGGTCGCTATCCTTGGGGCTCTGGCGACAATCCGTATCAGCATTCCGGTGATTTCCTGTCTCGTGTGGAGGAACTCAAAAAGAAGGGACTCTCGGAGAAAGAGATTCTGGAGACCATCAACAATTCTCTCCCTGATGAGTATAAGATGGGTCTGACTGAGTTCCGTACAGCCCGCCAGAAAGCAGGCCACGACCGCAAGGCATTGGAGTACGATCAAATTCGTGCGCTGAAGGATGACGGTCTTGGCTGGAAGGAAATTGGCGACAAGCTTGGCATGAGCGAGTCCAGCGTGAGGTCTAAGTATAATAATGCTATCGGTGAAAAAGTCAGTCAGGCTGAGAAGATCGCTGCGACTTTGAAAGCAGAAGTCGATAAGAAGGGCATGATTGATATTTCCGAGGGCGCGAATCAGGTCCTCGGCGTGTCGGAAAGCAAGTTGGACGAGGCTGCTTATATTCTGGAAGCGGAATATGGCTATCAGCGCTATGGCGTTGGCATCAGGCAGCCGACTAATACCCGTCAGCAGACAAACATTACCGTCCTCGCGAAGCCTGAGTTTGACCAGAAATATGCTTACCAGCATCAGGATCAGATCGATTCTCTGGGCGATTACCATTCTGATGACGGCGGCGAGACCTTTACGAAGCTTCAGCGCCCTTCCAGTCTGGACTCCAGTCGGGTTGCGATTCGTTATGGCGACGAAGGCGGTTTGGATAAAGACGGCGTTATGGAGATTCGCCGTGGGGTTCCTGACCTTGATCTTGGCAAGAGCCATTATGCGCAGGTTCGCATCCTTGTTGACGGCGACCATTATCTGAAAGGCATGGCAGTCTATTCTGATGACCTGCCGGATGGTGTGGACGTTATGTTCAACACCAATAAGCCTTCTGGCACGCCCAAGATGAAGGTCCTTAAGGAAGCAAAAGCTGATCCTGACAACCCGTTCGGCGCAGCCATCAAGGCCAATGGCCAGAGCATGTACATCGGTGACGATGGCAAAGAGCACCTCTCGCCGATCAACAAGCTGAAGGAGGAGGGCGACTGGGACACGATGTCTCGGAATGTCTCTTCTCAGTTCCTTTCCAAGCAGCCCAAGAAGCTGATTGAGAACCAGCTTAACCTTACTGTTGCGGATTATAAAGCCCAATATGATGAAATCATGCGGTACGATAATCCTACGGTCAAGAAGAAACTGCTTAACGATTTTGCTGATACGGTCGAAGGAACGTCCATGACCCTGAAGGCTTCTGCTTTCCCGGGCCAGTCCACGAAGGTTATCCTGCCGATCAATAAGATCAAGGAGACAGAGGCTTATTGCCCCACCTATGAGAATGGCACCAGGCTTGCGCTGATCCGTTATCCTCATGCAGGTACCTTTGAGATCCCCATTGTGACTGTCAACAACAAGAATGTCAGCGGCAAGCGGAATCTCGGTGCGATTCAGGATGCAATCGGTATCAATGCGAAGGTTGCAGAGCGGCTTTCGGGCGCAGACTTCGATGGCGACACGGTTATGGCAATCCCTGTTACCGACAAGGTCAACATCAAGTCCACCCGTGCGCTGAAAGCACTGGAAGGATTTGACCCCAAGACAGCTTATGCAGTTCCTGAGGGTAATCCGAACAATGTCAGGTTGATGAAGAAAGAGGAAAAGCAGCGCGAAATGGGCGTGATCTCCAACCTCATCACTGATATGACATTGCGAGGTGCCGATGAGGACGAGCTTGCACGTGCCGTTAAGCACTCCATGGTCGTTATCGATGCAGAAAAACATAAGCTGGACTACAAGCGCTCTGAGCGTGAAAATGGTATCCCCGAGCTGAAGCAGAAGTGGCAGATTCGTGTGGACGAGGAAGGCGCTACGCACTATGGCGGCGCGTCCACGCTCCTGTCTCGCCGTAAGCAGACGGTTCGTGTACCCGAGCGCCGTGGTAGCATTCGAGTCGATAAGGAAACTGGTGAATACATCTATAAAGAAAGTGGACGTACCTTCATTGACCCTAAGACGGGTAAGGAACGTAAGGCCGAGGACACAGTCAGTCTGATTTCCGAAACAAAGGATGCACGCACGCTGTCTTCTGGTACCATCCAGGAGAATCTGTATGCAGACTTCTCCAACAAGCTGAAGGCCATGGCCAACAAAGCGCGCAAAGAGGCGGCCAATATGAAAGGCATCCAGCGTAACCCTGAAGCGGCCAAGACCTATGCGCCTGAGGTTGCATCCCTGAAAGAGAAGTACAACAACATGATTGCTAACAAGCCTAAGGAACGCAAAGCAATGCTGATTGCGAATGCTAATATTAAGGCGAAGATTCAGGAACAGGGACTTGATCCTACGATCGACAAGAAAGAAATCAAGAAGATCTCTTCTGTTGAGATGCAGCGCGCTCGCGATTCTGTTGGCGCAAGCGGACGCAAGTCCAAGGTTACCTTCACGGACAGGGAATGGGAAGCTGTTCAGGCAGGCGCAATTTCCGACAATATGTTGACGAAATTCCTTAATTCGTCTGATTCTGACGAAATTGTAAAGCGCGCAATGCCGAAAAACGTTGCTGTTATGACTTCTGCAAAGATGTCCAAAGCAAACGCAATGCTGAAAAGCGGTTATTCTTATGCTGAAATCGCCAAGGCCTGCGGTGTTCCGGAGTCCACGGTTTACAGCGCGCTCAACAAATAACAATCAATTAAGAAAGAGGCTTTGAATAATGGTTCGATGCTTTCTCACCACCTTTGACAACCCGTACAGTCCGTACGAGGAGTTCGAGAAGTGGTATCAGTATGATATCGAGCACGGCTACAACTCTTCCGGGTTGCTTATGAGGATCGCCGAGACCTCCTCACAGTTCACGGACAACGAAAATGCCTACGAAATTGAGAAGGCAATTGACAAAATCGTTGCTGCCGACCCGATAAACATCTACAAGAAGCTCAAGATCACCGTGCCCGACGAGGACACGCTCGGCCAAACCGCGTAAACCATAGGGAGGGGGGTCTCAAAATCGACACCCCCTCTCAAATCGCGCCGGTCTTTGATATTTCCCCGGATGGAAAATTGATATTTGGGCTTTAAGGCTCCGACAGCGAAAGCTGCCGATTATATTTGTGTAAACTCTCAATGCCTGTATCCACAGCAGGTGTTAAGATTTACAGTTATATGGAAAATTGCCGAGGTTCTGGGGTGTAGACTGGGGCTTCGGCGGTTTTTGCAAGGGCTCATGGGAGTAGTATCCTCCTATATATTTGGGTTCAGGGCTTTCGTGATGTTCAACCTCCATTGGGCATGATCTGCTTTTTCTTCTCCTTTCAAATGAGACAGGCTTAACTGGTACTACTGCGACTCCCATGAACCCTTGCAAAAGCAAAATAGGAATGTGAAACGAGGTTATTGCAATGAAACCTAAGAAGTCTGCTCCGGGCGAAATGTCGGCTGCAACTTCGCGGCCTGCAAGCACCCCGGAAGCACAAGAAAACTATATGATCAACCTGGCGATGAAACTGGTTGAGAAAAGACTGCTGGAAGGCACGGCATCCAGCGCTGAGACGACACATTTTCTGAAGCTGGCGACTTCCAAGAACGAGTTGGAGAAAACAAAGCTGGAAGAGGAAAACAAACTGTTGCGGGCAAAGACCGAGACACTACAGAATGCAAAGCGCTATGAGGAGATGTACGGGAAGGTCATTGCTGCTATGAAGAAATACAACGGACTGGGAGAGGATGACGAGTATGACTTTAACTGAATTGGCATTTACGATCTTCTGGCTCGTAATAATCATTTTTGGCTCGGTGTTTTTTGCAGAGTGGGCAGAGAAACACACGCAGAGTTATGCAATGGAACTCTTTGCACACTTTGGGATGCCTGCACTGCTATGGTGCGGAATGCTGATTCTGTATGCGGCATTACAGCAGAAGGGTCTGCTGAGGTGAGCTAATGAAATGATGGGCTATAAGACGGCGTTAGCTGTGCTGTGGTTTGCGGCTTTTACAATCTTTATGCTGGCGGTGTATTTCGGAAAGCACCCCGAAAATGCTGTAAGTACGACTATGCTGTATGTTTTGGGGATGCTGTCTGGAATTATTGCGCTCTGCGAGATACTGGAGCTGTTTGTATGAAGAGCTATACAGAGTTATGCAGCCTGTCGACCTACGAGGAGAGGCTGGAGTATTTACAGCTGCACGGGAAAGTGGGGAGAGATACCTTTGGGTTTGACCGATGGCTGAACCAGGACTTCTATCAATCGAGAGAGTGGCGGCAGTTCAGGGACAGGATCATTGCCCGGGACATGGGATGCGACCTGGGGTGCAAAGACCACCCGATCACGGACTGGGTGCTGCGTGATGGAAGGCCGATCCGACCGAAGATCTCGATCCACCACATAAACCCCATAACAAAAAATGACGTTTTCCAGCACAGCGAGAAGCTGCTTGATCCGGAGAACGCCATTTGTGCTTCGGCGGCAACGCACAAGGCAATCCATTACGGCACCGGTCAAAATAAGAATATGCTGGATGGTGAACGGAAGCCGGGCGACACCTGCCCATGGAGGAAATAAAAATGAGCGCTTATATTTATCACCATGGCATCAAGGGCCAAAAGTGGGGCGTGCGCCGGTTCCAGAACCCGGATGGAACATTGACGAGTGCGGGGAAAGCGCGGAAGCGTGCCATGGATGTAAACAAAAACATGGATGCTGTAAACGAAATTGTAAAAACAATGTCGCGAAAAGACAAAGAACTCCTCAACCTTGATGGGGATGTTTATCAGGAAAGAGCCGAGGATGGGTATGCATACGTAAAACGCTTTGTTGAAAAATCAGGGGATGTGCCTATTTCTTTTTTTGACATCATTGGCGATGAAAAAGGAGTAGCGGTCTCTATTGGAACGAGAGCTGGAAGTAAGTATCGGAACAAGGGCTATTGCTCAAAAGTAGCCGAAAAAGGCATGAAATGGCTGGACGCACATAAAGACGAATACGACCAAATTGTCTGGTGGGCCAGAAAAGATAACGCTGGATCTATAAAAATTGCCGAGAAATCCGGATTTAAGTTGGACGAATCGTCGGTACTCCCTGATGATCCATGGGTTAAGTATCAGTATAAATAAGGAAAAATCAAGATGGAAAGCATCCTGACAAGTGTGAAAAGCTGCTTGATCCGGAGAACGCCATTTGTGTTTCGGCGGCAACGCACAAGGTGATCCATTATGGAACGGGAAAGGGCCCGAAGCTGCCGGACGGAGAAAGAAGACCGGGCGACACCTGCCCATGGAGGAAATGAGTATGTACCAGAAAAAAGCATTTAACCGGAGAGAGCAGGACTACGCCATGGGGCTGCGGCGGAAGCTGGAAGAGGCGGAGGCGATGCTTTAGCACCTTGCACCGAGCCGCGCGAGAAGCCTGGCGCTGACCAAGCTGGACGAAGCACTGCTCTGGGCGAACGTGGGCATTGCGGAAGCCGGAATCCAGCAGGGCTATACGGTTGCGCCGCGGAATAAGGGCTTTGACTTTGACGATGCTCTGGCGACAAATGTGGATGGGCAGCAGGTGCGGGCAGTACGGGCCAGGGATATCACGTTTGATGGGATGAAGATCACCCCGGACAGCGTGGAGAACCACAGTGCTCTGAAATCCGGGCTGGACACCATTGATCACCAGAAGCTGACCGATATTGTTGAAGCTGCTGCACAGAAAGAAGCGGCCATGGGCAAGGACGGCGCGCCCCACCATCTGGCCGAACTGGAACTACTGGCGAGGGCTCAGAAGGACTGGTACTACGCCATGATGAGTTACATTATGGGCGACGACAGCGATGCCGAGGAGGAATCAAAATGAATTCGATCCTGACGAGTGTGAAGAAGCTGCTGGGCATTGCCGAGGAGTGCACCGACTTTGATGCGGACATCATCATGTACATCAACATGGCGCTGTTTGCACTGGTGCAGATGGGCGTGGGGCCCGGCGAGGGGTACGCCATTTCCGGGAAAGAAAACGAATGGACGGAGTTTGTTGCCGACCCGGTGAAGGTGGAAGCCGTGAAGGCTTACGTGGCTGTGAAGGTACGGCTGCTGGGCTTTGACCCACCCCAGAGCAGCACCACCATGGAAGCACTGAAGAATACCGCCTCCGAGATGGAATGGCGGCTGAACGTGGAGCACGACAACACATGGGACGGACAGTAGCAGCACGATGGGTGGAGCACTGGATGGAAACACCGGAGAAAAAGGACTGGTTTGGGCGGGTAACGCAGGATATCTGCAACGGATGCGCCCGACAGGGAACATGCGAATGCCCGGATGATATCCGATGCTTTTACACCCTGGACAAGCCCTTTTACCGACCCAAAGCCTGAACGAGTGAAACGGAGCAAGACGAGGAACCAAAATGGCATTATCGAACACGGCCACGCCGATCTACTACGGCCGTTTTCGGGAGGCCGTGATGCGTGGCGAAATACCCGTATGCCGGGAAATTGCCATGGAGATGGAGCGGATCGACGACCTGATCGCCAACCCGGGCATCTACTATGACGATAAGGCGGTGAACGGCTTTATCTCTTTTTGCGAGGATGAGCTGACCCTGACCGACGGCACCGACGTGAAGCTGCTGGACAGTTTCAAGTTATGGGCCGAAGAGATCTTTGGATGGTACTACTTTGTAGAACGAAGCGTCTTTGTGCCGAACGAGCGCGGAGGCGGCGGACACTACGAGACCCGGCGGCTGAAAAAGCGGCTGGTGACAAAGCAATACCTCATCATTACCCGATCGGCCGCGAAGACCATGTATCTGGAATTTTTGCAGGCGTACTTCCTGACGGCGTACACCACCACGACCCAGCAGTTGACCACCGCTCCGACCATGAAACAGGCCGAGGAGGTGCTGGCACCCTTCCGCACCGCATTGGCGCGGGCAAAGGGGCCGGTGTTCCAGTTTATGACCGAGGGCAGCCTGCAAAACACCACCGGCTCCAAGGCAGACCGGGTGAAGATGGCTTCCACCAAGAAGGGCATCGAGAACTTTTTGACCAACAGCCTGCTGGAAGTGCGCCCGATGACCATTGAGAAGCTGCAAGGACGGCGCGACACTGTGGCGACCGTGGACGAGTGGCTCTCCTGCGACATCCGGGAAGACCCCATTGGTGCCATTGAGCAGGGCGCGGCCAAGAACGAGAATTACCTCATCGTGGCGGCTTCCTCCGAGGGCACGGTGCGCAACGGCTGCGGCGACGACATCAAAATGGAGTTGATGAGCATCCTGAAAGGGGAGTACGTCAACCCCCATGTGTCCATCTGGTACTACAAGCTGGACTCCATTGAGGAAGTGGGCCAGCCGGAGATGTGGCTGAAGGCCAACCCGAACCTGGGCAAGACCGTGAGCTACGAGACCTACCAGTTGGATGTGGAGCGTGCGGAGAAATCCCCCAGCGCCCGAAACGATATTCTGGCCAAGCGCTTCAACCTGCCCATGGAGGGCTACACCTATTTCTTCCCCTACGAGGAGACCCTGTGCCACAGGAAGAGAAGCTTCTGGCAGATGCCCTGTGCCATGGGCGCGGACCTTTCCATGGGCGACGACTTCTGCGCCTTTACCTTCCTGTTTCCGCTGTCCAACGGATATTTTGGGGTCAAGACGCGGGACTACATCACATCCTACACCCTCAGCCAGCTTCCGGCTTCGAGACGGCAGCAGTATGAGGAATTCATGCGGGAAGGGACCCTGTTCGTGTTTGACGGCACGGTCCTGGACATGATGCAGGTGTACGACGACCTGGACAACTTTATCATGGAGAACGAGTACGACGTGCGGGCGTTTGGCTACGACCCCTACAACGCGCAGGAGTTCGTGAAGCGCTGGGGCGATGAAAACAGCACCTTTGGCGTTGTGAAAGTGATCCAGGGCGCAAAGACCGAAAGCGTGCCACTGGGTGAACTAAAAAAGCTGAGCGAACAGCGGAAACTGCTGTTTGACGAGCAGCTGATGCAATTTGCCATGGGCAACTGCATTACGCTGGTGGACACCAACGGCAACCGGAAGCTCTACAAGCAGCGGCAGGATCAGAAGATCGATGCGGTGGCGGCCATGATGGACGCTTACGTGGCGTGGAAACAGAACCGGGATGCGTTTGAGTAAAACAGAACCGCCAGTGTATTACGGAACGTAACGTAGTACACTGGCGGTTTCTTGTTTTGTGCGAAAATCAAAATGGATGGTCAATCATCGTCATCTGCGGAAGCCCAGTCAATATTTTGGGTGTGGCAGGAAGGGCAGGTTCAATAGCCTTCCTCATTATCGCCATCTTCCCATGGTGCTGTGTAGGGGGCGTTGCAAAGATCACGACCACAGTTGATACAGTAGTTTTTCATAACGACGCTCCTTTCAGGTTTTCTTTACTTGATATGGCTGATCATGCGGACTTCGGAATGTCATATCCAGAGGAAGGTCTTCTCCGGTCTGCTCTTTGAACTCGTCAATCTTCTCTTGAGACGGATGACAACCTTCATGGAGATGAACCATGATCATGCCAAGCGAATACATGACGGTTTCATAGTCGTCCGGATTGCGAGGTGCATATTTCCGGTGATCCGTCTCGGATTCTTTTGATTCGGAAAGAACCTTTGCAGACATGGAATCATCCTGATCTGTATCTGCCGCTATAGAATCATCCTGACCTGCATTTATGGACAGTGAGTGATTCTGGTCTTCAGGCAATTCGTTCGTGGATTCTGTGAGTTGCGGAAGGGAAGTATTGTCACCCTTCAGGCTTAAATAAAATGTTCCTGCGGCAAGGGCAACGATGCCAGCGATTCCAATTCCCTTAGTAAATCCGGGGTGGGCTGTTCGGAAATCGTTCAGTTTTACTTTACTCTTCGCAATAGCATTGTATTTATTGAAGTCGGGGTCCTGATCGTAGGGCACGATACTTTTTGTATGGCAGTTCTCGCAGGTAACCGTACGCGGTAGCCACCGCGGGATGGCCAATTCTTGACCGCAGTTCGGACAATGACAAGTAAACATGGGCGGCAGCTCCTTTTGCTTCTATAGCCTGAGTATAACATAAGTGCGGAAAAAGGCAATAAGAAACATGGAACTTCTGTCGAAAATTATAACAGGAGGGGTTATGAACGACTACTGGAATTATCTTGAGCACGGTCTCAAGGGGAAAGAGCGAAAAGGTCACAAATATTATGCCCGTGTCCAGACCGGAACGAAGGATGGACACAATGTTTACCGGTACTTCTACTCGAAGGAGGACTATGCCGCCTACATCCGGAGTGGTAAGAAAAAGCTGACCGGTGAGTACGGCATGGAGAAGCACCCGAACGGGCGAATTGCATGGACTGCAACGGAACAGTATACCGACAAGGATGGAAAATTGCAGACGCGTAAGAAATATGTGAGTGCAGAGACCGCTGCGAAGCTCCGGGACGATAAATACCGGAACGAGAAAGCCCTGAATGAAACTCCGAAAGAAAAGAAGGAGCGGATGAAGGATGCAAAGAAGCGCTACAACAAGAAGATGGCCGCGACGAGACGGAAACGCGCTGTACAGAAGGGCCTGCAAACGGTTGCGCGGCTTCTGGGGCACCCGACGAGCCTGCGGAAAAAGCGGACGTATGCCAAGTACGAGTTTATGACCACAGGCCCCGATGGGAAGCTCCATGAGAGCACCGAATACGTCTATGATGACTAAAAAGTGAGGTGACGAGATAAATATGCAGGTATACAAAGACGAGCTATACCACTGGGGCATCAAGGGTATGAAGTGGGGCGTGCGGCGATACCAGAACAAGGATGGTACCCTGACGGCCGCAGGCAGGAAACACTATGCCGGGGACGGGAACGCCGGTGAGGATGCGCAGGAGCCCAAGACAGAGTATGCACCCAAGCGAACCGGGAAAAATGCGGAGGACTACTCCGACGAGGAGCTGCGGGCACGGATCAGCCGGCTGCAAATGGAAAAGCAGTACCGGGATCTTCAGGGGCAGACCAACATCCGGGCAGACGACCCCAACAAGGAACTGAAAGCCGAGAAAGAACGGCTCCAGCTCCAAAAGGACGTAAAGCAGCTGCGGAAGGACGTATACAGCGGGCAGAGCTTTGTGAAGACCGTAATGACGAATGCTTCCCAGCAGTTTTTGACCAAGGCCGCTTCCGGTGCTATGAGCTACGCAGCAAAACAGTTCATCACGAAGGAACTCAAGAACCCTGAACTGGCGAACGCCATTGTGAGCGGAAGCGCTGGCGGAAACCAGCAGAAGAAAGACGATGACAAGAAAGACGACGACAAGAAAGACAGTTAAGGTCTGGAGGAAATCAAAATGGCATCACAAACCTTTGGCTCCAGACTGAGACACGCCTGGAATGCGTTTTTGAACAGGGATCCCCCCGGAAGAAGCGGCGAAGGATACAGCTACCGGCCTGACCGGGTAAGGCTGAACCGAAGCAACGACCGGACGATCATGACGGCCATAAACACCCGCATTGCAATGGACGCTGCGGCAATTACCATCAATCATGTAAGGCTCGATGAAAACGGACGCTACGACGAAACCGTTGATTCGGGCCTTAATTCTTGCCTGAACCTTTCTGGCAACAAGGACCAGACGGGTCGGGCACTGCGATATGACATGTTCCTTTCCATGCTGGACGAGGGATGCATTGCACTGGTGCCAATTGACGTGGACTACGACGGGAAGACCGGTAAGACCCGGATCGAATCTATGCGGGTGGGAAGGGTGCTGGAATGGTACCCGGACGACGTGCGGCTGGAAGTGTACAACGACCGGACCGGACGGAAAGAGGAAATCACCCTGCCGAAGACACAGGTGGCCCTGGTGGAGAACCCGTTCTATGCCGTGATGAACGAGCCCAACGGCACGGTGCAGCGCCTGATCCGGAAGCTGAACCTGATGGACGTGATCGACGAGCAGGTGGGCAGCGGCAAACTCGACCTGATCATCCAGCTGCCTTACGTTGTGAAGGGCGAGACCCGGAAGAAACAGGCCGAAGAGCGCCGGGCACAGATCGAACAGCAGCTCGCCGGTTCCAAATACGGCATTGCCTACACCGATGGCACGGAGCATATCACGCAGCTGAACCGCAGCCTCGAAAACAACCTTCTGAAGACCGTGGAATACCTGACCAACATGGCATACAGCCAGTTGGGTATCACCCCGGAGATCATGAACGGTACTGCTTCCGATGCTGTGATGACCAACTACGAGAACCGCACCATCGAACCCATTGTGGCGGCTGCCGTAGACGAGATCCGGCGGAAGTTCCTGACCGAGGACGACCGGGCAAACCGGGAATCCGTAATGTACTTCCGTGACCCGTTCAAGCTGACCCCTGTTTCCGCCGTTGCCGAAATGGCCGACAAGTTTACCCGCAACGAGATCATGACCTCCAACGAGTTCAGGCAGGCCATTGGCATGAAACCCAGCAAGGACCCTAAGGCAGATGAACTGCGGAATGCAAACATCAGTCAGAGCAGTGAGGAAATTGCGGCGCAGAACAAAACAATCACGGCAGGGCGGGATGCCGTAGAGAGGAGTATTGCAAATCAAAATGGTTAATTTTGACTACGATTGCAGCGGCTGGGCGACGAAAGCGAACGTCCGGTGCTATGACGGGCTGGTGATCGCGCAGGATGCCTTTAAGGAGTGCAGCGGCAAGGTTGTGCCCATGGTGTACAACCACGACCACGCCAACGTGGACAATGTGATCGGCCACTGCCTGCTGGAGAACCGGCCCGGCGGCGTGTACTGCTATGCCAAATTCAACGACACCGACACCGGCAAGACCGCAAGACAGTGCGTGGAGAGCGGCGACCTGAGCGCCTTTTCCATTTTTGCCAACGGCCTGAAGAAGGTTGGCAGGACCGTGAAGCACGGCTTTATCCGGGAAGTGAGCCTGGTGCTGGCCGGATGCAACCCGGGTGCCCTGATCGACGAGGTGGTAAAGCACAGCGCCGATGAGGACTACGAGGGCGGCGAGGCCTTTATTTATAACGAGGACGGCCTGAGCCTGACCCACGGCATGGACCCCGAGGGCACCCCGCTGGAAGACCTTACACACAGTGCGGACAGCGGCGATGCCGTGACCGACGATGAAGCAACACAGGAGGAAGCCAAAATGGCGGACGAAAAGAACGAAGGCAAGACGCTCGAACAGGTCTACAACAGCATGACCGATGAGCAGAAAGAGTGCTGCCACGCTCTGGTGGGCCTGGCCCTGGAAGAGAAGGAAGGCGGCAACAACGATGACGGTGAGGAGGACGATACCGTGAAGCAGAATGTTTTCGACAAGGATACCAACGCAACTGTGCTGAAGCACAGCATCGAAGAAATCAACAACGTGGTCAAGACCGCAAAGAGCCACGGCACCATGAAGGCTGCCTTTGAGGATGCCGGCATGGACAGTGACGAGCTGGCCCACAGCATCGACAACATCGACTGGCTGTTCCCTGAGGATCACCTGGTGGACACCACGCCCCGCATCATCGACAAGCCCGACGACTGGGTGAGCGTGGTCATGGGCGCTGTGCACCACATTCCCTTCAGCCGGTTCAAGAGCATGTTTGCTGACCTGACCGAGGAGGATGCCAGCGCCAAGGGTTACTTCAAGGGCAACTTCAAGAAGGAAGAGGTCTTTGGCCTGCTGCGCCGCTCCACCAGCCCCACCACCGTGTACAAGAAGCAGAAGCTGGACCGCGACGACGTGATCGACATTACCAGCTTTGAGGTTGTGGCATGGCTGAAGCAGGAGATGCGCCTGAAGTTGAATCGTGAGCTGGCTCTGGCTTACCTGCTGGGCGACGGCCGTCTGGCTGCTTCTGAGGACAAGATCGATGAGAACTGCATCCGCCCTGTGTTCAACGACGCAGACCTGTTTACCATCAAGGTTCAGTGCAAGACCACCGGCCTGACCACCGTGGAGGACAAGTACAAGGCCCTGATCAAGCAGATCCTGCGCAGCCGCAAGGAGTACCGCGGCTCCGGCACCCCCACCCTGTTCACCACCGAGGACGCTCTGGCCGAGATGCTCCTGCTGGAGGACGGAATCGGCCGCCCGCTGTATGCTGACGAGGCTGCTCTGGCCCGCACGCTGCGTGTGAAGAACATTGTGACCATTCCCGAGATGGAGGGCCGCAAGGGTGCCAAGGGCGGTGACCTGGTCTGCCTGATCGTGAACCTGGCCGACTACACCGTGGGCGCAGACAAGGGCGGCGCTGTTTCCATGTTCGATGACTTCGACATCGACTTCAACGCCCAGAAGTACCTGATCGAGACCCGCTGCTCCGGCGCTCTGACCATCCCGTTCAGCGCCATGGCTGTTGAGTGGGCTGCTTAAAGAGAAAGGATAGAACTATGCTGAACACCATCTACGAGACCGGTTATGACCTGCACGTGGCAAACTACGTTGCCTACCTGCACACCGACAAGAAGCTGTACGAGGACGAGGCCCACAAGGTTCAGGCCAAGAAGGCTGACGTGGAGAAGGCCTTTAAGCTGGGCCGTCTGATCGTGATGGCTGCCGACAAGACCTACCTGCCTGTGGCCCTGGTGGCTGCCGGTGTGGTCGTGACCGACGGCACCACCGCCACCACCTGCACCATGGCTGCGGACGAGGCCTGATCTTTTCAGGTTTCAAGGTTAGCTGCAACAAATCAAAATGGAGTGAGAAGAGATGAGATACTGCGGGAAGCTGGGATTTGCAGATAAGGTGGAGGAGACCGCCCCCAGCGTATTTACCGAGAAGATGACGGAACGCACCTATTACGGGGACGTGCTGGAGTTTGGACGGCAGATGCAGATGGGGGACAAGGTGAACCCCGACATCACGGTTGGAAACCAGTTGAGCATTCTGGCTGACCCGTTTGCGAACGACCATCTCTACGATCTCCGGTATGCGGTGTTCATGGGACAGAAATGGCAGGTGACCGGCGTGAAGGTACAATACCCGCGCCTGATCCTGACTTTGGGAGGGCTCTGGAATGGAAGCACGGCTGAAGGTTGACACGCTCCTGCGCGAAGTGCTGAAGGAGAACGGAAAGTCGATCCACCTCTATTTTCAGCCGAAAGCGGGATTCCAGCTCCAGTTTCCCTGCATCGTGTACAGCGAAACCAAGATCCGGAACAACCATGCAAACAACAGGGTCTACATCCAGCATCCGTTCTACACGGTGACCGTGATGGACAAAGACCCTGACAGCAAGATCAAAGCGGCCGTAAGTGTGTTGCCAAAATGCACCTACGACCGCTCTTTTGTTTCGGACGGATTATACCACACCGTTTTTACCATCTACATCTAAGGAGGAACTATATGTCCAGACTGATTTGGGACGCTGTCGGCGAAAAGTTTTACGAGATGGGCACCAAGATGGGTGTCCTGTATCCCATGAACAACACCGGCGCTTACGACAAGGGCGTGGCCTGGAATGGCCTGACCGCCGTGACCGAGAGCCCCTCCGGCGCTGAGGAGACCAAGCTCTACGCCGATGACATCAAGTATGCTTCTCTGCGCTCTGCCGAGGAGTACGGCTACACCATCGAAGCCTACACCTACCCCACCGAGTGGGAGCCCTGCGACGGTTCTGCACAGGTTGCAACGGGTGTTTCCATCGGCCAGCAGAAGCGCCAGGGCTTTGGCTTCAGCTGGGTGACCACCGTGGGCAACGACGTTGACGACGAGGTGGGCCAGAAGATCCACATTGCGTGGAACAGCACCGCTTCCCCCAGTGAGAAGAGCTACGCCACCATCAACGACAACCCCGATGCCATCACCTTCAGCTGGGAGTGCACCACCTCCCCTGTGAGCGTGACCGGCCACCGCCCCACCAGCCACATGGAGATCGACTGCTCCAAGCTGAAGCCTGCCACCGTGAAGGCCATTCAGGACAAGCTCTGGGGCACCGATGCTGCCGAGGCAACCCTGCCCACCCCCGACGAGCTGATCAAGCTGATCACCGACAGCGAGGCTCAGGTGTAAGGGACGGATGAAACCTCTCACCACTTCGGTCTCGCCAAGGAGAACGGATTAAACCTCTCAGTCAGCTTCGCTGACAGCTCCCCTAGTAGGGGAGCCCTTGGCAGTACGGGCAAGTTTTGTGAGCAGACCCCTGGTAGGGGAGCCAAGAATCAATGAACACAATAAAGGAGAAGAAAAATGCTGAAAAAGACGATGACCACCGTGGACTTTGGCGGTACTGAGCGGACGGAAGACTACTACTTCAATCTGACCCGTGCCGAGATCATGGAGATGGAGCTGACCACCGAGGGCGGCCTTGTGCAGATGATCAACCGCATCACTGCCGCCCAGAGCCAGCTGGAGCTTGCCAAGCTGTTCAAGCAGATCATCTGCAAGAGCTACGGTGTGCTGAGCCCGGATGGCCGGAAGTTCATCAAGAACGATGCGGTGCTGGCGGACTTTATGTCCACCCAGGCCTACAGCGACCTGTACTACAAGCTGGCCTCCAACGGCGAGGCGGCGGCCGCATTCTTTGAGGGTATCCTGCCGGAGGACATGAAGGCAGAGACCCGGAAGGCCGCCCCTGTGAGTACCCAGCCCGGCCTGATGGTGGCAACCGCAAGCGCCGTGGAGGCCCTGCCGGCTGAAACGAAGGGCTGAGGCCTGTTTAGAAGAACATTCAAAATGGAGCGTGCTCTGAGAAGGGCACCTCAATGAACACATACCAGGGAGAGAAAGCAAATGATGACGCTTACGATACCGGGACAACAGCGGTGGAACGAAAAGACAGAGGAATTTGTCTACACGCCTGCCGTGATCCTGAAGCTGGAACATTCACTGCTCTCCCTGGCTCATTGGGAAAGCAACTGGAACATCCCGTTCCTGAGCAATCTGGACAAGCTGACCGTGGAGCAGTGGCTGGACTACATCCGCTGCATGACGGTGACCAAGGGGGTAGACCCCGAAGTGTACGCCAGACTGACCCGGGAACAGTACCGTTCCATTAACGAATATATGGAAGCTCCCATGACCGCAACATGGTTCAGCGGGGAGCCGAGACCAAACGAACGAAAGACCGCAGGAAAGCCCCGGCCAAAGCGCCCGCCCCGGAAAAGCAGGACCGAGACCACGGCCGAGGTGCTGTACTGCCAGATGTTCAGCTTTGGCATTCCGAAAGAGTGCGAGAAGTGGCATCTGAACCGATTATTGACCCTGATCCGGGTCTGCCAGGAGAGCCGGGCACCGGCGAAGAAGATGAGCAAGGGCGACCGGATGGCCCAGCAGCGGATGCTGAACGAGCAGAGAAAGGCCCGGCTGAAGACGAGAGGGTAAGATGCCGAAGGTGATCGTATTTCGCCAGAAGGGCGACTGGAAGAAGAGCCGGAGATTTTTGAAGCGATGCTCGAACCTGAACCTGGATGAGCTGCTTGACCGATACGGACAGGAGGGCGTGGAGACCCTTGCAAAGGCGACCCCGAAAGACACGGGAAAGACGGCGGCAAGCTGGAGCTACACGGTGACCAAGGGAAAAGAGAGCATCACCATTACATGGAGAAACTCCAATATCGTGGACGGTGTGCCCATTGCGGTGATCCTGCAATACGGACACGGCACACGGAACGGAGGATACGTAGAGGGCGTGGATTATATCAACCCTGCGATGCGGCCGATTTTTGAGCGGATCGCAGCACGGGCATGGGGCGAGGTGAGGACAGAATGAGCCAGGAAGTAGACAGCCGCGTTGTTGAAATGCGGTTTGACAACGCAAATTTTGAGAAAAATACCAAACAGACCATCTCGACCATTGACCGGCTGATGGAAAAGCTCCAGTTCAAGGGAGCGGAAAAGGGCTTTGAGAAGCTGGACGCAGCCGCGGAGAACGTGGACTTTGCCACCATGCAGACGAGCCTTGACCGGCTGGAATCCAAGTTCTCGAGCCTGAACATCGTGGCCACCACGGCACTGGTGAACATCACCAACAAATTTGTGGACGCGGGTGAGAAGCTGGTCAAGAGCCTGTCCATCGATCAGGTGGCCAGCGGCTGGGACAAGTACACCGAAAAGACCTCCAACGTTCAGACCATCATGAACGCCACGGGTAAGAGCATCGATCAGGTGAACGGTTACCTGAACAAGCTGATGTGGTACTCCGACGAGACCAGCTACAGCTTCAGCGAGATGACCAGCGCTCTTTCCCAGATGACGGCTGCGGGCGGCAACATCGACAAGATGATCCCCATGATCATGGGCATTGCCAACGCCACCGCAGACGCGGGCAAGACGGGCTTTGCGTTCCAGAGCACCATCCGGAACCTGACCCAGAGCTACAGCGCCGGACATTTGCAGCTTCAGGACTGGAAGAGCCTGAACCTGATGGGTACGGCCACCAAGGCCCTGAAGCAGGAGCTCATTGACACAGCAGTGGAGCTGGGTGTCATCAAAGAAGGCGAAGTGACCATCGCCAGCTTTGAGTCGAGCCTGCAGAAGAAGTGGGCCAACACTGAGGTCATGGAAAAGACCTTCGCAAAGTATGCTTCCATGATGGAGGCGGCCTATGAGCTGACCCAGAAGAACCCGGGCATGACCAGCTCGGAGGCGCTGGAACAGCTGAAAGGACAGTACGGAGAGCTGGCAGAACGCGCCGCTCTCGCCGCCCAGCAGGCCACCAGCTTCGCACAGGCCATCGACTCAACGAAAGACGCTGTCAGTTCAAAATGGATGGGCGTGTTCGAGACGATCTTTGGCAACAAGGAAGAGGCCACCGACACATGGACGGAGCTGGCGAACCGGCTGTACGACATTTTTGTGCCGTCCATTGATGCGCTGAACGAACGGCTGAAAGACGGACTGAACAGCGGATGGGCACAGCTTCAGGGCAGACTGGGGGATCAGGCGGATGCCTACAGCTACACCCTCCAGCAGGTGGCCCTTGCAAGCGGCGCTGTGACCGAGGACCAGATCACCGAAGCGGGCAGTTTTACCAAGGCATTGCAGCAGAACGGCGTGAGTGCCCAGCTGCTGAAGGCAAGCCTTGACGAGGCACAGGCAAGCGCCGAAAAGCTGCTGACCCTGAGCGACAAGGAGATGGCCGCAAAGGGCTATGACCGGGAGACCATCCAGCGGGATGCAGAAGCCTTTGCGAAGCTGAACGCTGAGATTCAAAATGGAACCCTGGACCTGGACGAGTACGCCCAGAAGATCGGCGAGCTTTCCGGCAGAGAGCATCTGGTGCAGAGCTTCTGGAATATCATGGATGCCATTGGCAAAGTGGTGGCCCCTGTGAAGGAGGCGTTCAGTGAGATCTTTCCGCCCGCAGACGGGGAGCGCATTTACAGCTTTGCCGAACGGCTCGACCTGATGACCCAGAAGCTCATCATCACCGACCAGACCGCAGAGAAGATCAAGATGACCTTCAAGGGCCTGTTCACGGTGCTGAAAGGCGTTACCACGATCCTGAGCAAGATCGGCGCGGTGGCAAAGGAAGCATTTTCGCTGCTGGCGAACGCTGCGAAGCCTGTGGCACAGGTGATGCTGAGCGTGGGAGCCGGGCTGGGGGATTTCCTTGAGACGATCTATGAAGTTGCCACCGGAAGCGGCACCCTGCGGGAGAAGCTGGGCGGCATCAAGACGGCACTGACGAAGCTCCTGAGCCCCGTGGATGCACTGGGCAGCATGCTGAAAAACACGAAGATCGCACAGTACATCGACACCTTCCTGGAAAAGGGAGAGAAGAGCACCGGCTTACTGGGCACCTTGTACTCCGTGGGCAGGCGGGCCTTTGACGGACTGAGCGCCGTGATCCGGACCGCAGCAAGCGGAGGCATTGGCATCCTGGGCACGTTGGGCATGGCGATCTCGACCCTGCTCTCCAAACTGGGCGGCCTTGGTGAGAAGGCGGTGCAGGTGCTGGGGCTGACAAAGCCGAATCTGGAGGACTTCCAGCAGAACCTCATCGACATGCCGAAGAACCTGAGCAAATCCATGAGCGAGTTTGCTTCCACCTTCCAGCGCAGCATGAACAAGATCAACGGCTCGGTGGGGGATGCCTTTGCCCCGGTGAAACAGTTCTTTACTGCGGTGAAAGAGGGCTTTGATGCCATCAGCGGGACGGACGTTTACCGGTTTATGAGCCTGATCGACGTGGGAATGCTGGCGTTCAGCATCGGGCAGATGGCAAAAGCCACCAAGAGCCTGAAAGAAATGCTGGAGACCCCGCTGACCGGAATGCTCAACTCCATCTCCGGCACCTTTAAGCAGCTGACCCGTGCCATCAAGACCTGGCAGAAAAACGAGAGCACCAAGACCCTGACCGGCATGGCCACTGCGATCCTGATCCTGGCCGGTGCCATGTACGTGATGAGCCGGATCAACCCTGACCGGTTCACGGAGATCGCCATTACGGTCTTTGGCTTCGTGACCCTGCTGACGATCTCGGCAAAGCTGCTGGAGCCTACCACCAAGCGGTTCACGAAAGCATTTGACAGCCTGAAAGCCAGCGCCCTGAACGCGGCGACCCTGTGGGGTACTGCTGCGGCGCTGATCGGACTGGGCATTGCCATCGGCTCCATTACCAAGGGACTTTCCCGGATCATGGAGGTCATGCAGAAAGGCGACATTGCAGCAAATGCCGCAGCACTGGCCGTTGTGACCGCATCCATCGTTGCCATGATGCTGGCGATGCGTCAGCTCTCTCTGGCGCTGGTGGTAGGCGAGAAGGCCATGAACCACAAAGTGATCCTTTCGACGGCGGTGGAGCTGGTGGCGCTGAGCGGTGCCATCAAGGTGCTTTCCACCGCCCTGAAGCCCCTGAGCGAGATCAAGTTCACCAGCCTGGTAAAAGCCGGTATGGCAGTGGCTTCGCTGGGCGGACTGCTGACCACCATGGCCACGGCTCTGGCTGCGGTAAACAAGGTGATCGGCCCGACCGGATTTCAAAATGGAGCCGCGATTGCAACCATGGCTGGCGGCATCTGGATCGCAGCGCAGGCGGTGAGCAGTCTGGCGAACATTCAGCTTGTCCGGCTGGATGCGGCCATGACCAGCATCAAGACTCTGATGCTCCTGATGACCACCATGTCGGCTTTCTCGGCCAAGACGAAGTTCGGCTCCGGTGCGGCCATTTTCGTGATGTCGTCTTCGCTCATCGTACTGGCAGGAGCCGTGGGGCTGTTTGCCGCGATGGGAGATGCGGCCATCGATGGGTTGATCAAGGTTGCGGCTGGATTGACGGCGCTGACGATCGCATCCAGCATGTCCACCGGTGGCGTGAGTTCTGGCGCAGGAATCCTGCTGACGGCAAGTGCACTGTATGTGCTGGCTGCGGCGGTGGAGAAATTTGCGGCATTGGACATTGGTGAGCTTTTACGTGGCGGGATTTCCGCATTGCTCGGACTGGGAAGTCTGGTTGGCGGGTTAGTTGTATTCACAAAATTCGGCGTTGCTTCCGCACTGGATGGTCTGGGCTCCGCTATGCTCAAGATGAGCGCGGCGCTGCTGATCCTGGCCCCTGCCATTAAACTGCTGGGCGATGCTGACCCGGAAACTGTCGGGCAGGCGTTACAGGTATTTCTGGACGGAATGCTCATCACCATGCTGGGTGGTGCTCTTCTGACAGCAATGCCTCAGCTGGCGGTTGGATTGGAACTGCTGGCAAAAGCATTCTGGAACTTCGCAAAGTCGCTTGGCGTGATCGCGCTGGCGACTGCGGCGATGGGTGTTCTTTCCATGTTTGCAGGACCGATCTGCCAAGCCATCATCAACGCTGCACCGGACATTCAGGAAGCACTGACCACCGTGGTGACGATGCTCTGCGAGGTGATCAAGAGCAGTGCCGGGCCGATTGTTGAGGCATTTGACGCACTTGTCCGTGCCGTGATCCCGGAGTGCTGGCAGCTGGCGAAAGACGGTTTGAGTTTCCTTGGTGTTCCGGAAACATGGAGCGAACTGTTCAGCGGCATCGGAAATGCCATGAAGGACGCAGCACTGGGCATCTTTGACTGGTTCGGCGAGATCTTTGAGGACGACCGGCCGGTTGGCATGGCGATCAATGGCATCAAATCGCTTGGCGGAAAGATCGTTGAAGCGTTCAAATCGTTCTTTGGCATTGCTTCGCCTTCCAAGGTGATGGCCGAGAACGGCGAATATGTCATGCTGGGCGTTGTGGAAGGCCTGCAAAACCAGAGCATTCTGGCGCGGGCAAAAGCGGCCATGCACAGCGCTGCCGCTGCCATCCGGAATGTCTTCACCACCTTCTGGGGCATCCACTCGCCCAGTGACGTTGCGGCCAGCGATGCGGAGAACATCCTTGAGGGCGCGATCCTGGGCATTGGCGACAAGACGAAACAGGACGAGCTGCGGAACAGCGCTTACAATGCGGCCCTTGCAGTAAAAGACGGTATGACCACTGCTCTGGATGAGGCGACCATTGCCGTACAGAACAGCATGGTTGGGCTGTACAACGCCATGAAGATGGATTCTCTCCATCTGGGCAACCCCATTTATCAAAATGGACTGAAGGGCGCACAGAATGCAGCAAGGCAGGCAGCGCAGGATAATGTACTGATCCCCTCCAACAGCGGCATCAAGAAGCCCGGCAGCAAGACCCCCTCCACCGTGGAGGAGATCAAGAATGCTGTGGAAAGCACATGGGGCAAGATGAACCCCTTTGGCGCGCTGACCGACTACTACCAGAACACCGTGGATGATGCACTGGACGGAGCGGGAGCCAATGCCACCAAATCCAAAGCATCCAAGACCGGCAAGACGCTGGCGGACACACTGGCAAGCGCATTCTCCGACCGGCTGAAGGCCAACAAGACCGAGATGTCCAACGCCACCGGCGAATACGCGCTGTGGGAAGTGACGGGCGGTGACACGGCCACGGTGGAAGAGCTCATCACCAAGAAGACCGAGAGCCTGACAAGGGAGATCGAGCTCCAGACCAAACGGGTGGCCATTGCGAAAGAGCAGTACGACACCCTACTGGCCAAGGTGGGCGCGAACAACAGCAAGACGAAAGATGCATACGGCACCCTGCTGAGCGAGCAGAAGACCCTTGCGGAGCTTCAGAGGAGCAAGCAGGACAGCATCCTGAAGGTCATTCAGGAGCGGTACGAGACCGATGCCAAAACCGCTGAGGACGAATACGAGCTGTGGAGCGCCCTGTACGAGGACAGCGCCGAGGTGACCGAGAAGTCCAACAAGAAGATCGACTACATCAACCGGAAGATCAAGAACCAGGCGGAGATCCTGCTGGCCACCGAGAAGGACTACATCGCCATCAAAAATGAGTTCGGCGAGGCAAGCCAGAAGACCCAGGCGGCCTACCAGCAGTATCTGGAAGCGCAGACCGAACAGCAGAAGCTCATCAACGAGCTGAATCAGGCCCAGCTGGATGCCTACGACAGCAAGGTCTCCTACCTGGAAAAGCAGGAGAAGCTGGTGACCAACCGGCAGAACATGCTGGCGAAGCTCTACGGCGACGGTGACCTTGCGGGCCGGGAGGACGCTTACAAAGCTGCCGTTGAACAGTACGGAGCCGACAGCGTCCAGGCACGGAAAGCCGCCACCCAGGGCACCATGACCGCCATCATCGGCGTGGGCAGTGCACTGGACAGCATGAGCTACAGCCTGAAGAAGGTGACGAACAAGCAGCTGAAGTACGACGAGGCTGTGAAGAGGTTCGGCAAGAACAGCGAGACCGCACTGGACGCACTGGCAGACCTGCAAAGCGAACAGTACAGCTTTGTGGGCTTTGCGGAAAATCTGGCGGATGCCTTTGAGCTGGACGACTCCGGCAAGCGGATGATGATGCAGCTGGGCTACTCCATCTCGAAGAACTGGCGGCCCATTCAGGAGGGCTTCAATAGCGTCTGGGCACAGGTGCAGAAGAGCGCCCCGGAAATGGCCTCGAAGCTCAGCAGGGTGTTTGGCGTAGCCACCAAGGACGGCGTGACCAACGTGATCACCGACCTTCTGGGCACCATTACCGCCCTTGTGAGCGGTGACTGGGGCGGGGCAGTGACCGGCGGCATTACCACCGTGCTGGACTTTATGGGCAGCGAGTTTGGCCAGACGATGATGAATCTGGGAAAGACCATGCTGACCTTCAACAAACTGGCCCAAGGCGGCGGTACCGTGAAGGTGCTGGGACAGGTGGTCAAGGTGACCGGCGCGACCAAGAACCTTGGCAGCATCCTGGGCAACATGGGCGGTCTGCTGGGCTCTGCCACGGGCGGCACGGGACTGCTGGGAGAAGCACTGGGCGGCCTTGGCAGCATCGGCGAAATGATCACCGGCTCCGGTGGCTTACTGGGCGGTCTGGGAGAACTGGGCGGCACTCTGGTGAGTGTGCTGGGCTCCATTGGCCCCGAAGGCTGGCTCATTGGCGCGGCCATTGCGGGCGGCGGACTGCTGATCGCCAACTGGGACAAGATCGGTGATTTCTTCAGCGGGTTCTTTGACTGGCTGGGAAACGCCTTCTCGCACCTGTGGGACTGGATCAGCAACGGCTTCAAAGGTCTGGTGGAGGTTGGCGGAAACCTGATCTCCGGCCTGTGGCAGGGCATTACCAGCGCGGCGGGTGCGGTGTGGAACGGCATCTGCGACTTCGGCAGTGCTGTGGTGGACGGATTCTGCGACTTCTTTGGAATCCATTCCCCCAGCCGCGTGATGGCGGGCATTGGCGAATACCTGAGCCTGGGTTTAGCGCAGGGCATCACCGACGAGACCGACTCCGTGGTGCAGGGCGTACAGGACGTGAGCGACACTGCCCTTTCCACCATGATGGATCTGGCCCAGCGGGTGGGCGACATTGCCAGCGACGACTTTGAGTATGAACCCAGCATCCAGCCCGTAGTGGACATGAGCGACGTTCAAAATGGAGTGGACTGGCTGAACGACACCCTGTTCCAGAACGGCACGGTGGCCCTGAATGCAGAGCGCACCGCAGGCCTTGCCGCCAACGTGGTGCGCAGAGCCGAGGTGACCAAGGTTCAGCAGGAAGAGGCCAACAAGGCTGACCCGAAGGCAAACCCCAACGCCGACATCGTTTCGAGCGTGGAGGCACTGGGCGAGCACATCGACAGCATTGCCCGGGCCGTGGCCAACATGAAGGTCCAGATGAACGGCCGGAAACTGGTGGGCGAGATCATCAACGACGTGGACGAGGGGCTGGGGAAGATCAACCGGAGGAACAACCGATGATGGGACGGAGCGCAAGTGACCCGGCGCTTTCCTCAAAGATCCCCACATTTGCGGGGCTTATTTTTAAGGTATATGACAATGCAGGGGCTTCCCGGGAATACAGCACGAGAGACTTCAACCTGGTCCCCCTGAACCCCCTGCATGTCAATGCCTTTGAGGAAAAGTACGAGACGATGGATTTTCCTTCCTACCACGGCACGCCGGAAAAGGCTCCGCTGGGAAAGAGGGTGTTCCAGAACTCGACCGGAAGCTGGGACTTTTATTATGTGGCGGACGGCGTACCTCATTCCAGCTGGGATGACTACGGACGGAACGCCATGGACGATGTGCGGGAGCGATGCGGCATCCCCGACAAGACCGAACAGAGCATTCGGCTTTACCCTGACTGGTCGAGCCGGGAAGGTGACTGGACAAGCACCTATTTCCGGCTGATGCGGATCATTCAGGGAAGAGAATGCGAGGTGCGGATGGAGTTGGGCGGAACCGTGCTCTCCACCGCGCAGACGAGAAGCTACAAAGGGCGCTGCTGGATCAGCAACGTCAAGAACGGCAACGACGGACGGGTGACGCTGACCATCTCCTATGACTTCCAGCCACCTGCCGATATGCTGAGTTAAGGAGGAGCCATGTACCATTCCATCACCATTGGTGACAAGAACACCTGGGATGACTGGAAGATGATCCCGGTCTCCCGGCCTGTGGTGGCTCCCCCGGTGGAGAAGATCCTCTCTGTGGACGTGCCCGGACGAGACGGAACCACCTACCTCTCCAAGAGCCTGACGGGTTACCCGGTGTTCAAGGCCCGGGAAGGGAGCTGGGAATTCTATCTGGACACGGACGAGTGGCGGGGGCAGAACCTTTCGACCCCTGTGGGAACCGGCGCGCTGGAGTATCTTTCCAGAGCGCTGGCAAAGAGCAACTCGATTCCGGCACAGACCAGAGTGCGGCTGGAGGATGACCCGGCGTTCTTTTATCTGGGGCGTGTCTGGGTGAACGGGGGCATCAAGCAGAAGAACGGTCACAGCACCGTGGCCTTTGCCTACAGCCTTTATCCGTTCAAATTTCTGTATGACAACATTCGGGAGGACTGGGTGTGGGATACCTTTGGGTTTGAGACCGATCTGGCCGTGCCCTACTGCAAGGATATTCCCCTCAAGGCACTCCAGAACATGACCTTCCGGATGCCGCCCAGCGAAAAACCGAGCCTGCTGCAAGCAAAATGGACCGGGGACGGCCTGTTGGCGATCTCGCTGGCAAAGAGCCAGACCTACCCCTACGAAAAGGCAAAGGAGCTTGGACTTCCGGCAGTGAAGGGTGATCTCTTTTACAGTTCCACACTGGACGAGAGCATGGGAAAGACGGACATCGGCCTGATCGACAACGATCTGCGATACGACGTATACGAAGTGGGAGTGAGCGCGACCGGCGCGGGAACGCTCAACCTGTATTACCAGCCAGCGTACTTATGACGGATTAAACCTCTCAGTCTCGCTTCGCTCGCCAGCTCCCCTAGTAGGGGAGCCCTTGGCATGGCGTGAACTTTGCACTGGACGATTAGCGCTATTGCGAAATTTCAAAATGGATGCAGAAAGGAGGGAGGAGCCATCGGATATCAAGTTTATGCGGGGACCATCTCAAAGAAGACGGAGACCTTTAACGGCACGAGCGCTCTGGGCTTCCAGTGGGACACCCGGGAGTGCATCTTTGATTCCCAGGGTGACACGATAGAGGGAAGCGTTTCCAACCGATTCCTCGAAGACCCGGTGCTGAGCCTGGCCAAAAACGAGTTCGGCAGCTTTGAGGCGACCATTCCGTATCAGATCAACACGGCATTCGGCAGCTACAAGAACCCCGTGTACACCACCCTGAAGTACGAGAAAACGTGGCTGGTGGTGGAAGAGGACGGCAAACCGATCTGGCTGGGTTATGTGACCGAGACGGAAAAGCTGTTTGACCTGAGCTACAAGCTGTATGCCGAGGGCGTGCTGGGATATCTCCAGCGATTTGTGCCGAAGGTGAACGGCGGAACCTACTATCTGACCACGGACAATCAGCTGGAGCAGTGGTCGAGCGTGCCCTCCAACAGCATCTTCTACCTTGCAACGCAGGCCCTGAAGGACTACTATCAGGGACCTTACGGAACCTTTGGCATCGGGAAGGTGAACATCCAGCCCGGGCGCACCATCGACACCTCCAGCAAGGGAACCCTGTTCGAGAGCCAGTGGAGCCTGCTGAGCACCTTTTTGCTGGAAGAGTACGACGGATACCTGCGGACACGGATCGTGCGGGCAGACAACGGTACTGCGGTATGGCGGGTGTACATCGATTACCTTGTGGACACAGATGCCACCACGACGCAGACCATTGAATATGGCGTGAACCTGCTGGATTTCAGCTATGTGGAGCAGATGTCCAGCGACGTGGTGACCCGTGTGACCGCATACGGCACCCAGACGACAACCAGCGGATGGTGGATCTTCAAGACGACCACCGTGAGCGCGATCTCGGAAACGGTGCGGGACGAAGCGGCGGAAGCAAAGTACGGCATCATTGAGAAGTGCATCCAGATCGACGGCAACACGAACAGCGACAACCTGCGCAAAGAAGCACAGACCGAGCTGAAGGGGTACAAGCAGAACATCGAGCCTGTGATGACCCTGACCGCTTACGACCGGGTGGACAGCGGGGAAAGCAACGACCGACTGGGATTTCTGATCAAGACCCACATCATCTCCAGCCCCCACGAGATCGACAAGTGGCTGGTGTGCACCAAGCTGAAGCTGCCGCTGGACGCGCCGAACGAGAAACAGTTCACCTTTGGTCTGACCCCCGAGAAGCTGACCAAACAGCAGGTGCAGAAGCAGGCCATGGACAGCATATGGACGATCGCACAGGCGATCATCAGTTTCCTGAACCAGCTGCTGGGCAACCTGAGCAGTTCGTAAGGGTTCAAAATGGAGGAGGTTGAGAATATCAATGGATTTTGATGCGATCATTACGGGCATCCGGAAGGCGATCTATGGCCGGGAAGTCCGTGAATACATCGCCAGCTCGATGGAGTGGACCCGGGACTTTGTGAACCAGAGCATCACCAACATCAAAGAGCTGCTCCGTCAGGCCGAGGCGGCACGGGATGCGGCAAAGGCAAGCCAGGATGCTGCCAAGGTGAGCGAGACCAACGCGAAAGCCAGCGAGAATGCAGCCAGGGCCAGCCAGAACGCTGCGGCATCCTCGGCTTCTGCGGCGGCAAGTTCGGCCAGTGCGGCAAAGACCAGCGAAACCAACGCCAAAGCCAGTGAGGATGCAGCCAAGACCAGTGCGGGCAACGCAAAGGCATCCGAGACGAATGCGAAAGCCAGCGAGAATGCGGCCAAGACCTCAGAGACCAACGCGAAGACCAGTGAGACCAACGCCAAGAGCAGTGAAACGAAAGCTGCCACCAGCGAGGCCAACGCCAAGACCAGCGAGACCAACGCGAAAGCCAGCGCTGACAGCATGGGAACCAGCGTGGCCACCTGCACCGCCAAGGCCAAGGAAGCCGAAGCAAGCGCAGGGAAGGCGGCGGCAAGCGAGAAAAATGCCAAGACCAGCGAAGGAAACGCTAAGGCCAGCGAGAACGAAGCCCGCCAACTGGTGGAAGCGGCCAAGAAGGTGGTGAACACCGACAAGACCCTGACCATTGACGGCGCACCGGCAGATGCAAAGACTGTGGGCGACAAGTTCAAGAGCATCAAGACGGACTGGAATTCCGTGACGGATAAGCCGGAGACGTTTCCACCGAGTGCGCATAACCACTCGAAATTGGCGTTCGAGATGAATAATGAAGTGAATTTTGTTGGCATCCCGAAAGACAACACAGTCTACTGGGGATATCGAGACAACACCATTGATGAGTATCGGTTCAATGACGGTCGAGGAAGCGGCGCTTTTGCAAATGTCAGGGCCAACAAATTCATTGGTTCGCTGGATGGTAATGCAAACACCTCCACAAAAACAACCGGTATAACCGACTATAATAGTTCATCCAGAACAATCCAAGTCGGCTATGCGGGCGACGGCCTTAACACATCGAATCTGACGCACATTGCTGGTTATACGGACGACGGCAAGAAGATCAAGGATGTCAGCAAGTCGGTTATGCAGAGTTGGCTGGGTGTGACCCCCATCACATCCCAAACCAGTGACCCCGGCGCGGGAAGCAGCCTTGCAACCGGCTCTATCCTGCTGGTGTACGCATAAGGAGGCGAGAACATGGCGATTTATACCGGAATCAACGGAAGTGCCAAATCGGTCTCCAAGATCTACACCGGCGTGGGCGGTACCGCAAGGCAGGTGCACAAGGGTTATATCGGCGTGGACGGCGTAGCCAAGAAGTTCTATGACGGCGGCAATCCCATCAGCTCCTTTGCATTGGGGACAGAATTTGGCATCAGCGACCCAAGCGGCAAGAATACCTACTGGTATAAACTGATCCATAAAGGCGTTCCGGGCGGCGGGTTGTACGACAGCACGGCAAACGGAGCATGGCTCTGGAGAACAAACATTGCAGGCTCAACAGCGATCGATAGCAGTAACTACATCTACGGTTACGAAGGGTTGGCACTGGACAACTGGTGTGTCAACTACCCGGGTGGAAATATCACACCCAGTGTGGCAAACCGCCTGATGACCGTTCATCTGCCCTACGTGAAGCGGGCGGATTACGATTCGGCCAAGGTTTCTTCCGGCTCAAATGGCCTTTCGAGAAAGTGCTTTTTGCTTTCCGCAGTCGAGATGGGTGTTTATACCTGGCAGGGCATTGATGGCCTGATGGCGCAGGAGGGTGCAAAACTGGACTATTTCGACTACACAACTGCTGCCACCGACAAGCGAAAAGCGGATAACGAATACTGGACACGCTCCAAGCGAACCCACAACGGCGACTATATGTATACGTTTCATGCGGACGGAAGTTTCTCCGATACAGGCCGCCACAGAGAGGACTCGTACGGTCTGCGCCCCTGCATCGTGCTGCCGCTGAACACGCTGGTGACAACGGTTGCTGGGTTCTTATGGCTCCAATATAACTATATTTACTGAGCACCCGGAAAGGAGATTTCAAAATGGAAGAAACAATGATCCGCCCCGGGTACACGATTCCGACCGAAACCGACGGCACCCCGGCAGATTACAGCGCGATCGAGGCTGCTGTGAACGCGCACAACCAAAATGCACAGCCCGGGGAAGCTTACTGGGGCATCCGGCTATGCGGGGCGGAGTATGAGGTGTACGAATACGGGGAAGTGCCACAGCCGCCGACCGCCGAAGAGCTGGCCGCACAGGAAAAGGCCCATAGGGAAGCCCAGCAGCGGCAGGAGGTACTGGACAAGCTGCCGGAGACGCTGGAAGCCCTGAAAAACGAAAACGAAATGCTGAAGCAGTGCTTGCTGGAAATGAGCGAGACTGTCTATGCATAAAATCACACAAAAAATCGAAAGGATGGTACTTATGATGGCTATGTTATGGGCACAGGAAATTATGTCCGCTGAGACCGTGGAGGAGGCAAAAGCTTTGTATGAGCGCTGCCCCCGCTTGCTGAAGGAGAAGGTCAAGGCGATTCTTATCAAGAGCGGCTTTGAGGAAATCACACAGTAAGGAGGCGCAGAGCAATGGATGACCTGAAGGTGCGCATACATTCAGTCTGCCCGGTCTTTGTGAGTACGAGATTCCTTGCACGGTGCACGTTGCGAGTGGATGCTTTGCTTCTCGCCCGAAGAATGGCGACGGGCTGACGGGCTGGATGCCAGTTTTGCTCTATACCCTGAAGAAAAAGGAGGGTGCAGATGCTTGACATTATTGACGTTTCCCGCTGGCAGGGAACCATTGACTGGAAAAAAGTCAAGGCCAGCGGAAAAGTAGGTGGCGTGATGATCCGTGCAGTTTCCACCAAGAGCGGGCAGCTCTACGTCGATCCGTGCTTTGAAGCGAACTATGCCGGGGCAAAATCTGTTGGTTTGCCAGTTGGCGTATATGCTTACACCGTTGCGGTAACGGAAGGCATGGCAAAGAAGGAGCTGAACCTGCTCAAGACCTGCCTGGAAGGAAAGCGCTTTGAGCTGCCCATTGCTATGGATGTGGAGGACCCCCGTCTGAAAGGTCTGCCCGCAGCCGAGTTGACGAAACTTGTCAAAATGGAGCTCAGGGAGATTGAAAAGTGGGGGCTGTACGCGATCCTGTACACCTACTCGAACTTTGCCGACTACAACCTGAACATGTGGCAGCTGAACGGCTTTGACCTATGGCTGGCGGACTACCGGAACAAGCGGCCGACCCGCAAGCACGGTATGTGGCAGTACAGCTCCAAGGGCAATGTGGCTGGTGTAAGCGGCGTAGTGGACATGAACCATGTCTACAAGGATTACCCGAGTATCATTGCAAAAGCGGGTCTGACAAGCGTGAAGGGAGCGTGAACCCCACGGAAAGCTTTATCGTGACCCATTTCAACGAGGTGGTCTCCCTGATCATCGCGGCAGCACTGGGATGGGCGGGAAAGGCGTTCTACGCCACCATCCAGGAGCAGAAGGCACTGAAAAAAGCGGTGAAGGCTCTGCTCCACGACAGACTCTATCAGAGCTGCCGGTACTACATCCAGCAAGGGTATGTTGACTCGGAAGGGCTGACCAACGTGGGGCTTGTATACGAGGCATACCACGAACTGAAGGGCAACGGCACCGGCACGAACCTGTACGAGCGGATGAAGGCACTGCCGCTGCGGGAAGACCACATAGCCTGAACAGGAGGATCTCAAAATGGAAAAATACACCAACGCAAGCGCCGCGACCTGGGCGAGAACCATCTGCCTGATCGTGGCGCTGCTGAACAGTCTGCTGGCTTCGTTCAACAAGAGCCCGCTGCCCATCGACAACGAGCAGCTTCAGCAGCTGGTCAGCACCCTCATCACCGTTGTGGTGGCCATTATCAACTGGTGGAAGAACAACTCCTTCACCAAGGAGGCCATTGAGGCAGACGAACTGTTTGCACGGCTGAGGGCGGAGAACAACGCCAAGAAGTAATCAAAATGGAGGAAAAGTCTATGGAAAAATATGGTGCCGCTGGGCATTGATATTTTCATGGACTTTTCTTTTTTGAGTTGTCGGATTTGAGCGATTTGTCGATGGATATATGCCCCGGCATCTGGTATAATAAGGGCACGATAAACAACTTGCGCCTATACCTGTGAAGAACGGAGAATACCTCACAACAATTAGGTAAATTTCCTATCCTAAAAACGGTACCACTGCCAGCCGCGTGGAGCGGGCCATCCGCCATGCCATCGAGGTGGCGTGGGACCGGGGCGATGTGGATACCCTCAACAGCTACTTCGGCTATACCATCCACAACCTGCGGGGCAAGCCCACCAACAGCGAATTCATTGCAATGATCGCTGACAAAATGCGGCTGGATAAACGGCAGAGAGCGGTGTGATGGATACACGTGCCGACGGATTTTAATCAAGGTTTTTTCAAAATAATGCACTTGTGTCCACATTGACGTTTTTGTTGTACAAAATTGAGGGATTTATCCTAATGACATTCCTTCTGCTGTGATATAATTGTATCGATCAAAAGGAGGAATGCAAGATGATCCATCTGCTGTTAGCGGTGATCTATGTTTCTTTTATCAGTCTGGGCCTGCCGGATTCTCTGCTGGGGGCAGCGTGGCCTTCGATCTATCAGGGATTTGGGGTTCCGGTCTCCTATTCCGGTGTGATCTTCTGCATCATATCGGTGGGAACAGTGCTCTCCAGCCTGCAAAGTGACCGGATGACCCGCCGGTTTGGAGCAGGCGGTGTTACGGCCATCAGCGTTGCCATGACCGCTGCTGCACTGTTCGGGTTCTCTGTCAGCAGCTCATTCTGGGCCATGTGCCTGTGGGCAATTCCTTATGGATTTGGGGCTGGAAGCGTGGATGCGGCACTCAACAACTATGTGGCGCTCCATTTTGCCAGCCGCCACATGAGCTGGCTCCATTGTATGTGGGGGATCGGAGCCTCGGTCGGGCCCTACATCATGGGCGCGGCGCTTTCTTCCCGCGCCGGGTGGCAGACGGGGTATCGGGTCATCAGTGTGATGCAGATGGTGCTGACGATCATTATTCTGCTGAGTCTCCCGCTCTGGAAAACGAAATCGGGTGCGAATGCCGAAGAGATGAAAACGGTCCCGGCAGAAGCGCTGACCCTGAAACAGATTTTCCGGATCTCGGGCGTAAAAGAGGTTCTGGTTACATTTTTCTGCTATTGTTCTCTGGAGCAGACCACCAGTCTGTGGGCCAGCAGTTATCTGGTGCTGAATAGGGGAATCGCGCCGGAGACCGCCGCCGGCTTTGCCAGTCTTTTCTTTGTCGGCATCACCGTGGGGCGGGCGTTGTGCGGCTTCCTGACCTTGAAATTCGATGATACCCAGATGGTTCGTATGGGGCAGGGGATCATCGCGATTGGGATAGCGGCGTTTCTTCTGCCGCTTGGGGAAGCAGTGACACTGGCAGGGCTGCTGCTGGTTGGTCTTGGCTGTGCTCCGATCTATCCCAGCATCATTCATGCAACGCCGGGCCGCTTCGGTGCGGACAGGTCACAGGCGATCATTGGGGTTCAGATGGCCAGCGCCTATATTGGTAACTGCCTGATGCCGCCGTTGTTCGGCGTGATCGCAAACCACACCACGATCGCGATTTTTCCGTATTATCTGCTGGTGATCCTGATTTTGATGGGATATATGCACGAAGCGCTGCAAAAGAAAACGAAAGCGGCGCAATAAAATACCGCTGCTCTTGCATTTGGGAAAATGCACAGGAGCAGCGGTATTTTTTGTATGCATATCAATCCCGCACCTGCACCGGAACAGCCGACAGCAATGCACACGATGATGGTTCTGGATGCGGCACTGGGGAAAAACCTTTACTCAGACGGCCCAGGTCGCTGGGGTTCTCTTGCCTGTATGCGTCGGCAGGCATCCTCCTTCACAAGCTCAATGATCACCGCTGTCAGGGGGATAAAGAAGATGATACCGATGATGCCAAAGAGTTTTCCACCGATCATAGCGGCCACAAGGGTGTACAGCGGAGAAAGCCCCACGGATTTTCCCACCACCCGGGGGTAGATGAACTGGTTTTCAATAAACTGCACGGCAAGGTAAACAAGGAGGCAGCGGACGGCCAGAACGGGATCCACCAACAGCACGAGGAACACGCTGACCACGCAGGAGATCAGCGCTCCAACGTAGGGGATAATGGCGCAGATGGCGGTCAGCATTCCCACCAGGCTGCCGTAGGGGATCTTGAAAACGGAAAACGCAAGAGCCATGAGAACGCCAAGGATCACGGCCTCGCTGCATTGCCCTGTCAGAAAGTTTGCAAAGGATTGCCGGAACAGTCGGCAGAACTTCAGCAGCCAAGCGGAGTGGCTGGGTTTCAGGTAGGCACAGACCAATGTACGGGCGTGGTGGCAGAGACTCTCCGAGCCAACGGACATATAAGCGGAGATGATCAGAGCAAAGGATGCGGTCACCACGATATTTACCGTGGCAGATACGGCACCTACCGCGTTGACCAGCACGGTATCGATGCTGTCGGTGACTCTGTGGAGCAGCTGCTCCCAGTCGATGCCCTCCAGCCAGCTCATCAGCCATCCCATGTCGGCATCCTGTGCGCTGAGATAGGCGGTCCAGCGGGGGATGTTTGCTTCGATCTGTACATAGAGGCTGTGAAAAGACTGCACCAGCTCCGGGATCAGCAATGTCAGCGCCAGCACCAACACCAGCACAACACCCAGCAGGGTGATGAAGAAGCTTAGGAGATGAAGCACTTTATCCGAGGGTTGTTTTTTGGTCTTGCAGAACAGGCGTTTCAGCCGTTTTTCCAGCCCGGTCATAGGCACGTTGATAAAAAGTGCCAGAATGCCGCCTGCCAGAATGGGCAATACCAGGTCTACCAGCTGTGCAGCAAATGCCAGAACGGAAGAAAGCCGCAGCAGCGCCACAAAAAGCGTGACGCCTACAACAGTTATGAGCAGATATTGTTTTGTTTTTGGTTCCATGAAAAAATCCTTTCCCGGAGCTGATGGCTGAAATATGAAAAGAGAACGTCTGCGAACTCTTTTTTGTATTGTAATCAGAAGCAGCTGGCTTGTCAAGAAGTCGGGAACTGCGGGGTTTTCTTTTTGGGCTGGGCGTGATATAATATATAGGTCGCAATTCCGTGAAAAAGCTCAAAATAAACGGGAATGCGTGGAAAAGCAAAGGAATATAACAGAGAGTATCTTTACTGCTTACATAAGGTTGAACGAAAATCAACTTGAGATAAAACTCCATAGTACAGCCTGTATAAAAATGACACGAAAAAAGCTGAAATTTCCTCTTGCTTTTTCTGAGATCTGTGATATAATATTAAGGCAATCGTTTCCAAGGCCGCTCGCGGGGGTAGCCGATATTGAAGGTTGTGATGGGCACATACATTTATAATATGGCCCCAATAAGTCAGAACCAGAAATGAGGTGAAAAAGAATGAAACAGGGTATCCATCCGAACTACGTTGACTGCACCATCACTTGTGCTTGCGGCAACGTCATTAAGACTCGTTCCACCAAGCCCGAGATCCACGTCGAAGTTTGCTCCAAGTGCCATCCTTTCTACACTGGCAAGCAGAAGCTGGTTGACACCGGCGGACGTGTTGAGCGCTTCAACAAGCGTTTCGGCCGTAAGTAATTACTGGTCTTTTCAGCGCCGTCTCCTTTGGGAGACGGCGTTTTTTGTTGTTATGCCGCACAAAAGCTCTCTTTCTGTAATTTACACGCCGTTCCCTTATTTTGAACACATTTGAGCGCTATTTGTAAAAGTTACGAAAAAACGATTAAAATAGAGGGATTTTCTTCTCTACTACACCACTACTACACCAATTTTCTATCTACACCACAGCGGTGCACTCACAGACCGCACAAAGCGTAGCAATCAAGTCCGATTTTGAGTCTTAATTAACAGAGCCTTGATGTGACAATCCGGCGATTTTTTAGTAGAAGCATTAAAATTGAAAACCGTATTTGAACCGATGTGCCAAGCGGCGCATCATCACAAGGCGTGGGGTAACCTGCGCCTTTTTGTTTGCTATTGGTTACAGCCCGTGATATAATTATAATCAAAGAAAAACGGAGGCGAAAACTATGACGAATCCTTCTGCGAACTACGAGATCAAAAAGAGAATCGTACAAGCCGGAGAAAGCCGCATATGTAACAACTGGGTCGAGCATACAGATATCACGCCACAGGACTTCCTAGAGGCATTAGAATGGGTGTGCGAAGATCCGTTTGATGAAGAAGGTCGTATCACTCGCGAAATCGGTCTGGAGCAGAATAGAATCGTCCGCCTTCAAATCTTCAGAGACGATAGTACCGGCCTTATGAGCCTTGTGGATATCGAAGTGCTGAAGAAACCATTGCCGCATCGTTGGGAAGGCGCATGGTTTGCTGACGGATTCTACCGCAAGATTTTGTTGTCCGCAAAAGAACGGGTATAAAATAAATCAGGAGGATATCAACAATGACTATGTGCGATAAGCTTGGTTTCAAATCTGTGGTGCAATACAAAGGTGTCTCCATGAACGTTGATATGGATGCCGTTGTAGAAGAAGCTGAGAAACAAATTAAAAAACAACACGATCGCGACATAGAACTATCAAAAGGCACCGGCATTGTTGACCCATACTCTCATTATAGCAACGAAATGATGTATCAGCTGGCGTATGAGGCTATCACTTGGAAGATGCTTAGTGCCGAAGCAAAGCGACAGTTTGACGCGACTGGTGAATATGACTATATTGATGCCCTTAAACCAATGTCTATGGAAAAAGAAGATGCTATTATTAAAGCGCTTCGAGATCTTCGCAAGCAATATGTTATGTACGAGTTGAACCGTGAAACTCCTGAGCACGAACAAAATTATTTTGAATATAAAGCGAGACATGACCATCTTTGTGAGCTAAGAAAACCATTTGTAATGCGGAAAGACCCGAACTGGATGTATAAGCTTGGGCCACTACCTGAAGAGGAAAAGTAATATGAAACCAGATGATGGTCGTCCAGCAAAAACCACAAGATGTGATAAAAAACGTAGTGAATCTATTCTAAAAAAGCGCAGAGAACAATATATCGGCTCTGTCATAAACGGATGGAAAATAACTGATGTTTATAAAAAAGAAGGAGAACGGGATTATTTTTGTACTGGACTTTGTCCTTTATGTAATCGTCCAGCAGAGATGCGTTTGTCTCAAGTGAAGAAAATCAACAAGTGTAAGAAATGCACGAATAATATTGCCAAGCCTGCTGAGGCAATTAAAAAGATATCAAACGTAGACGGTTCCAGCTTAACGTCTATAAGGGCGCGACTTGAAGGAAAGATAAATCGCAATTCGACTACTGGCGTGACAGGTGTTTGCAAAGATGGTAACAAGTATAAAGCGACCATAACCTTTAAAGGTAGGCGAATCCACCTTGGCATGTATGAAGATATTAACGATGCAATCAAAACTCGAAAAGAAGCTGAGAAGATGATATATCAAAAATATATTGATCAGCATCCTAATTGGGAACAAGAGATGAAGGAAGCTCTTAAAGCAATGAAAGGGGCCAAATCCAATGAATAATCCAGCAATACTTGATATCGCACTCGCATTTATACTTCATAAGTATCCGGCTGCTGACAATAAAGCACAGGCTATCCGTGAAATGTCCGATGATGAACTGGCGGCATTCTTGAACGAACTGGTCGCACAGCAGGATAATTGCCCTCACACAGTTGGCTGCTGGAAAGAATGGTTGTCCGAATCTGTAAAATAATCAAAGCTAAAAAATGGGGTACTGGTCCAATTAAGGATCAATACCCCATATGTTTTTATTCTGCTATTGAGTCTAACACGGCGTTGACAACATCCAGCCCAATCTGCCCAGGAGCACTTGAATCTCCAGCGCTTGCAAAAGTCATGGCGGAGCCAAACACCTCTCCACACAATCGGCTGGCAATACCAAGCTTGCCCATGCTGATTGCGATAATAGGAGTAGCAAAATATTTGTTTTTCATTTCAACCGTAGCAGCAAGTAAAGTCAACACATCTGTGCTGTCGTGCGGCATAACTGCTACTTTCGGTAAATCAGCTCCGACCTGTTGCATCTTCACCATGCGCGACACCAGCTCACTTTTATCAGGCGTCTTTTGGAAATCGTGGCTTGAACATACAACCACAGCTCCTGACGAGTGTGCGTTATCTATCAGCTTACGGATGTCATTTCCAGCTGTAAGGAACTCAATGTCGATAAGGTCGGCACAGTCAGTATCTATTACCGTGTTGATGAAATCCAAATATTTTTGGTGAGTTAGAGATACTTCTCCACCCTCATCTTTAGTGCGGAATGTTACCAGCAAGAGTTTATCTTTTAGCGCTACACGAATCTTTTGCAAGCAAGACACCACAGAATGCATATCATTGCATTGCTCAAACCAATCAATGCGCCACTCTACACAGTCAATACAAAGCTCGGAAAACTCAAGCGCGCGCTCTAAGATCTTTGATTCGGACACTTCTACGATTGGAATTATGACTTTTGGTCTACCTTCTCCAATATGACAGCCTCGAATAGTAATGGACATAGTATATTTCCCTCCCGGAATAATAATATCAGTGTCCATTCACGTTGTCAACCAGCTCAATATCACTCGGTTCTACATAGCCCGATACATTGACCGAGATTGGATACTTGCCAATGCGGCTTTCAAGATTTGTTACTCGATAGCGCCCGTTCACAAGTTTCCCATCAAAAATATACCATTCACCAGAGCGGCGCATACCGCAGTGTGTTTGGCTGTTTGAAAATAATATTCCGTCTAATTTAATTTTGTCTCCTGCATGTAGTTGCTTTTGCTACACCATCAAAACGAACCCCATGTAGCAGGTCCACAGATGCCATCTGCAACCAGTCCGTGTCCTTTCTGATACTCAATCAGCTTCGCCTTGGTATTCGCGCCAAAGATGCCGTCAGCCTTAACACCAAGATGCCGTTGCAGTACAGTCACAGCATAAGAAGCGCCGTTCATAGCGTCTTTCGCACCCTGTCTGATAGTCGGCATAAGATTGGCTACGCTGATATATTTCGTGCCGGATTTACTGATCCAGCGACTGCGGGTGGTGCGCACATCAACATGAATAAATCCGCTCGTAAGCACAGCACGGCTATAATATCCAATACCGCCACTCTTGGCAAAGTAGGGCAGGGAAGATACATACAGTGCAATCCGAATCGGGTCAACGCCCTTGATCCAGATATCAGCGGCAGTGCCAAGGCAATGCTGGCTACGAGGGCTTCCACCGATGGAGATATTATAGGCAGGAGTACGATACCCAGAGTTGATATGAACAGGAGCACCGAAGTGAGCGCGGATCTGTTCCAGCACTTCAATCAGCTGACTATCGACCAAAACTGTATCACTCTTATCGGAGCAGGCGAACTCATAGACGGAAAAATGAGCCGACACCTTTTTATTCCAGTCCTTCTTCATAGAGTATGTAATAATACCCATTTCATCACACCTTCAATTCTTTTTGAACTCGTCCTTGATTTTATCGTTCTGGATGTCCATCTCTTTGACAGCGGCCTCAATCATGGTCTCAATGGTCGGAGTAATCTTCACACCCAGACGCTCCAGAGCCTCCATAACGTATTTCTTCTTGTCAGCCTTTTCGATAGCACCGGTTGCGCCCAGCTTCTCTGCGGCACGAACAGCGATCTGCACCAGCTTATACACACCGATCTTCTTCAGATAGGGGATACCATAGGCCATAAAGGCAGTGCCAGCGCCAGCGATAACCAGGCGGACGATAACGGAAACCAGCTCATTGATAATATCCATCATAATAAACCTCCAAAATAAAAAAGCCCGGGACACGCAGTCTCGGGTTAGTTCGTAATATTCTTTGTGTTGTTCTGACCATCGATCAGATAGTTCTCAAGTGCAGCCTTGGCCTCCTTCATTGGCTCGATTGCATTGCCATCGATACCGTGACTGAGGAGTGCAAGCAGAGCCTTCATGGTGACATTATTGCCCTGCTCACTGTGACTGATACGCTGTTCTGATTCGAGAATTTTACGGTCATGTACTTCCAGCGTGATACTGTTTTCTTTCTGGTGCTCTTCTAATGAGACCAGCTTGGATTGAAACAGGTCGAGCCTGTCTTTATCTGCACCTAGTTTTCTATTGATCTTCTCAATCTCTGCATCGTGGGCATTCAGTCGCTCGTTCTGCTTGTCATCCGGGGCTTTCGCATGATTGATTGCCTTTATGATAACAGCGATTGCGGCTGAAATAGCAGTGATGCCACCACAGATGCTCAGCAACATGGTCTACAGCTGCTGTATGGTAAAAGAATAGACGTGAGGTGCGGCGTTCAAACTTCCTATCATGTCTTTTCACCACCATTCATACCACTGTCTGTGTTTTTGGCTTTCAGTGTTTCATTGATCGCGGTCAGTTGTGTAACAATAGCGTTCAGTGCTGCCACGATTTCTTTGCCGGTCTCGTCTAATAACAGCGGCTTTAAGATTTCCTGCGCCATAATTCCTCCTTTCAATTGACAAATTCCTATCAACGTGATATAGTGAGAGCAGTACAAACCCTCCATCGGGCTAGTACAACCTCATTTTTATGAGTTGTTGCGTGAGTTAGAGTCTCTGTGATGTAGCCATCGTCACAGGGGCTCTTTCTCTTTATGTGCGTTTTCCGCCATCACATACAGTACGCCAATGATAATGCGGGCGCTCTTCATTGAATAGAACGTAACGCAGCCAGTCATCAACAAAAATGCACAGCAGCGCAAGGAAGAACCATAGCACTGTAAACGGCAGGCAAATTTGGCCCAACAGATTGAACGGTAGGGAAGAGTAGTCCCAGATATGTAAGCCAAGCATCAAATTTAGCGGGATACCCACCACAAGCTCCATAGCAGTCACAAAGAGCGCTCCAACACCAGCCTGTTTCCAGAGCGGCATTCCCCAGGGAATATAGTTGTTCAGTCCGCCGATCACAAGAAAACAGATGCCACCAACAATTGCCATCGTCCAGTGTGAATGCCCGCGCCACAGAATTTCAATGCAATAATAAAGGCACCCTCCAATCAAAAAGAGGATGCCGCATTTGATTAGTTCACGAAGTCTGTTGCTCATTCGGTCACATCCTTATCTGCGTGAAGATCCAGATGTTCTGCCAGTATAGCATCATAACTGATTTCAATAGCGTCTACTTCTGCGCTGGTCGTACATGCCTTGATGCCAATCTCCAATTCCTGCTGATGAGAGACAAAGGGCTTTACATACACACCAATCGCTAGTGCCAGAGCAGCCAGATCGTCATAAGTCCACTCCACACATTCATCACCAGTAGAATTCCATGTCAGTTTAAAAGGCTGCCCGGCGGCTGTAGAGATTTGGTACAGGGCAAGGTTGCTTGTAAGAAGAGATTGCTTCTCGCTGGTGACACTGTAATACTTGCCATCTGTCCATTGAATTGGATGTAAAGACAGGAAGGTAGAGAGAGCAATTTTTGACTGAGATATTTTACTTGTTTTGAGAGATTCAAGCTTCACATCATCTGAAGGAACTGGTTCATGCTGTTGTACTTCATAACAATCGTCTAAATCAGCAATCATCCAGTAGTAATCACCGGACACCGCAGTCTCGTTATGTTTTGTCACGGCGGCAACAACAACACTATACACGTCACATTCTGTTTGTGTTTCAACGGGTTTCTTTACTTGATAGCCAATTACAACATCTTCAATAGATGGAAGAATAGGTGGACCTTCAACTGGTTCGCTAGTGGTTTCGCCTGGTGTTCCTGTCTCCTTATTCTTTTCGATTTCTTTCATTTCATCCATGTACATCACCTCTTACTTCCATCGTCCAATTGCAATATATTCCATCGTATTATTTTCACTTCGCAGAGTAACACCAGTGGTTGACTTACCACCAATTGCATAGTTTTCCCAGCTGCTACTTTTCCATTCACTCATACCAATGCGATAATCTGTATTGGCAAAAGCTGCGCCAAAACTAGAAAATGAGTTATTGCCACATGAACCCCAGCATATCTGTGTTCCGTCATCGAAACGAACGTAATTCTAGCCAGAGGCGGAGACACCATTTCCTAACCAACTTTTCAAAACATCCTTATTAACGTCCTTGATCTTCGTGCCATTGTCTGTGTAGCCTGCAATATAGTTTAAATTTGAAGTTGTAAGACCATCGCCAGCGAAACCGATTCGAATTGTTTTGTTTCCATCGTTGTAATCCGTAACTCCAGTGGTAGCGATGGTAGCGTTCCCGTCTATATCCGCTGTAATAGTAGAACGATTTATACTTACACCTGGATAAGACGTTGTAGGGGAAACACTTTGATCGTTGTTTGTATATGTACTTGTTTGCAGTTGCCAGTTTGCATCCCAATCTGCATAAAGTCTATATTGACCACCACCACGTAGCCAGAAAACTGCAACAGAACCATTTCCCATCTGGCTATATCCTGCTGGATTTGCGCCAGATGTTACCCAACCGCTATCGTTATTCAAACAGATACTATGCATATGTGTTGTTCCCTAACCAAATGCAGTGACTAACAAGTCAAGATTTACAGTAAATCCAGCGCTGTGGGTACTCCAAGATGGTTTTGAGCCGCTATTTAGTTGGACGTTGCATTTGATATGGCGTAGTCCACAATATGGAATGATATTCATACTAACAACCGGATACCATGTGTTTTGGTCAAGGCTCGTTAAATTTACCAACTGTGCTTTATCAAACAGTGTTTCAGTTGCAAAATTTGCAGTGCCATTTAGATTTGCTGTAATTGTAGCAGGTTGTCCTTCCGCTTTAATGACATCTAATGTACCATCGTCATAAGCAACCATACGAATATTATAATCTTTATAATTGGCACCAATATCTTCTGCATGAAAATCAACATATTTACCGACTTCTATAACACCATCATCACCAACTGCAGGAATTACATTCTAATAGCCTGTACTTCTCGAACTGACATCGTAACCTTTCAACTTCATTGCATTCAGCGCATCGCCACCCGGTTCAGGAGAACCAGCGTAATTGTGTGTATGTCCAGTAGCAGCATATAACGTATCTGTCATACTCTTGATCCAGTTCCATAAAGCAGCCAGCGGTCTGCGGGTATACTTCGTAGTTGCACTACCATCATCACTCGTAACTGTAGCGCCAACCATAACAGTGTCAGCATCCTCAACAGCGTCAGCACTCGTCTCCAGTGTATCTACCAATTCGCCCAAGTCATGCGTATGATCGGCAGGGGAGACACCCTCTGCGGCCAGCTCGTCACTTGTCATTTTATCTGCTGTCGCCACATGACCTGTGTTATCCACACTAATGCGATATAGTCCAGCCTGTTTTGCTTCGTATACCGGGTGAGTATAATTGTTAGCACCCGCTTCAATACCATCCAGCTTTGCCTTATCAGCCGAGCTCATCAAACCATTGTTTTCAGTAGTAGCTACATTAGGGTCGCTTAAACTAGCAAGCTTCTTTTTTTCTTCTGTTGTATAGTCGTTGCTGGACAGGCCGAATCCTTCGATTTTATCTACCTTTGTACCGAGCATAGCCTCGATCGTTTTCCAGAGGTGAACCGCACCCGCTCTGTCTAGCCAACTTTTCTTTTCGTCACTCATCGATATGTGATCGCCTCCTTATAAAACGTTTTATTTGCAATGCGTTGTTTATATCAGTTTGCGGAATTTGAATGTAAATGTGGAAGATGTATCTGCGGCCATAGAACCTTTGATTTGAAGTCTTAAACCAACCCCTTCGGAACGGCCAGAACGAATTGTCCTAAGATAAAAATGTTGTCCGTTTGTAGAATGACCAGAACAATGTAAACCTATATCATCTGCATTACCGCTGTTTGTCTCTTCAGCATACCACTGGGCAACTCCACAAAATACGTCTCCCCAAATATTGCAATACGGGGTCGTATCGGCACAAAACTGTATAACATAAGTTCCAGATGGCAAATCAGTTGAATGGATACCAGTATCTTGCCAATCCGTTGTGATCGTAAGTGCTGAAGTCTTAATTGTCACCACATCTGGAATCACTTCACTTGCTATCTTGCTCTTAATCCAGCTCCACAATGCACTTAGTGGCTTGCGGTGATACCCGGCTGCACTCGTATTCATCACAACTTCGTCAGAATCTGTGGGGGGGGGGTAAGAACCGTATTGAGGTTGGACGGGATGAACTCACTATCAACACCAATATTCATATTTCCTAAAGCCATAATTCGTACCTCCTTTAAGCTGTAGCAATTTTCTTCCAGTCGCCCCATGAAGTTGTGCCTTGACGATAGTAAATGTTACCATTGCTAAAAGCGAATTCAAAGGAACCACCGCCTGTGTCATCGTACCAAGAAGATAAACCAATCAAAAACGCACATGAATGACCACTTGACAGCCCAATTTTTTCACTAAGCTTCAAACCACGAAAAATCAGCCGACCGTTATAGTCGTTTCTATCAACGCCATAATAATCAGACGGAGAAGTATTATCATTTCGATTATCTCCTTCAGGGTAAAGGTCATTATGTATGTGAGTGGCAGGGTTAAATTCAGATGGTTTATTCTGCACTTCACTCCATTCAGGGAGCGTTTTGTTTCCGCTATTCATTTCTCCTAGTGCCATATAATCCTCCTTATCGCACGATATACCACTGTGCTGTGATTGCCGCAGACGGGATATTCTTCGCCCGCAGACGCAAATACCCATCAAAGCTCTCTGTATTCGTAAACTGAGCTTTCGCAGCAACACTTGTACTGATAGGAGCCACATTTACATTCACGATGTCATTCGCAGTCATACCAGAGCAGGCGATATCCACATAATTGGAGAACCCGGGAATCGTACTATCCGTCTTCCAGTTCGTGATGGGGATCGTAAACATATGAGGAACGACCACATCGGCCTTACCAGTCAGCTTCTCGTCCATCTCGGTCTCTGTGTAATAGCGCTCATCATGGGTATGGTCAATATCGCTTTTTCCGCTCAGTTTTGTATTGATTTCGTCCTTTGTAAAATACGTGTCATCGTGGTTATGTTCTGTATTTGCTTTCTTCGCCAGAGCATTACCAACAGCTTTGGCATCGGCGGCGAAATTCTCTTTTGTCAGGGTCTTGTCCACTGCAACAGAATCCAGCTTCAACTTGTCCAGCTCTGTGCGCACATTGGTCAGCCCGGTATCAGCCGATTTTGCAATACTCAGCGCCTCAGAGATCCTGGTACCGGTCACCTTTGCATCAGCAGCACGTCCGGATACAGTCAGTGTCGCATCCACAACAACCTGCGGCGTAGGCAGGGGATTGCCGCTATCATCGACCATGCCGCCAGTAATCGCATCGATCTCGTCATTCGTCAATGCAGCCAGCAGTTCATCCGGGTGCGGGGTATCAATCGTGATATCGCCCGTCTTACCAGTTGTCACTGTGGTCACACCACCGCCAGCGATTTTAATTTTATCCTGTGCCGTACCATTCAGGATTAGATTGATATTAACTTCGCCATTGACTGCATTTTTGTCGGCTTCCAGTGTGAATTTTGACGGGTTCAAAAGAATCCAGTCATCGCCACTATAAACGTACAAGCTGTCTGGACGCAAGTAGTAAATCTTATTAGACAAAGGAGCCAGCGGAAGCGAGCTTACGATCTCCAAGTCTTTGCTGATTTGAATTCGTCTTGTGCCGATATCTCGATAAGTGCTTCCAGTATCAGTACATACGATCAGTTGGCCGTCAATCACAGGAGCTTGATCCAGCTGAGACTGTGCGACCTCGCGTAATGATAAATTTGCCATACTCAACTCCTTTGCTTAATAAGATTCACCACACAGCGTCATTGCCATGTGGTGAAACAAATCAATTAGCCATCAAGAGATTTCCAAGTGATAGCGCCTTCCAGCACCTGTACACGGCCATCCATGGTGGTATTCAGACCGTCTGCATAAGTCTTTGCACTAGCCAGAGCAGCATCAGCCTTAGTGGTTGCATCAGCAGCGGCAGTAGAAATCGCCTCATTCTTAGCAGCGGCCAGTTCGTCCTGAGTGGGCTTTGCATTCCAAGCGGCGCGCTCGTCGGCAGTGATATGCTTTACAGCATCCTTAATATGCTCGTCCAGCTTGTCATTAACGACCTTGACTTTTGCGTCTGCTTCAGCCTTGGTGTAAGCGTCCGGCACCGCAACATACAGACCATCTTCCTCAACGGTGATACTGTTATTGCCCTTTGTAGACACACGCACATTGACAGAGATCTTATTGTCATCAGAAACAGTGACCTCAGCAGTAGGAGTGACTACACCAACATAAATATCGATCAGAGCGCCAACAGGGATCTTCACGACCTCACCAGTGGTGATAGTCAATTCAATCTCGTTGGTCTTTGTGTTGTAAGTACCTGTCTTCACAACCAGATCCTTGCCCAGATTGATCACCAGCTCATCGCCGCCAAACACAGGCAGCTTGATGGTACGGGTCTCAGCATCATAGGTGGGATCATGGGTCAGGCCGCTCATCACGGTGGGAACAGGAGCACCGTTCTTTGCCACACTCAGAGTGCCGGTAGCAGGGGAGTAGGTGACATCCGTAACAAACAGACCTTCCTTGCCCTCGGTTGCGGCGATCTTTGCATTCACATAGTCTGCCACAGCCTTGGTGGTGGGAAGATTGTCGTCGCTTGCATCCGCATTGGGAATCTCAGTCACAATGGGGCGATTCAGCTGTACGAACTCAGTGCCATTCCAAATGTGGAAGGTGTAGTCAGTCATACGGATATACAGCAGGCCCTGAATCTGGCCGCTTGCAGGCAGAGCGCTCACCAGTTTACAGCTCTTGGTGTACTCATCTGTACCCTTGAAAATCTGGCGTGTGTCTGTAATAAAATACAATGTATTGGCATCTTTGGTAGTCAGCTTATCATAATTCGCTTTTGTACCGTAGCCAAAATTTACATTAGCCATCTTTGCCTCTCTTTCTTAAAATTCTTGCCAAACAAAATTTGTCGGCTCAACGTAAAAAGGTTCAATAGAAAAAAGCCCCGTGGCTTCGCTTTGTTGAACGATCCACGGAGCATATTTACCATTTTCGTCTTTCACCATAACGGTTTGACCTGCATAAGTGTCTTCCGTCTCATTTAATTGCTCGTTTGCTTCAGTAACGCTTGCAAAACAACGATTGCGGGGACGAATCTTTTGAACGGATAGGTCATCACGCACATATATGAACTCTGAAGAATCCTTTGTAATGATCATATCCCTGCCGTCCAACATTCCCAGTGCAATCGCAGCTTCTACATCTTCGGCGTTACCATATCCGAGCTTGGAATATTTAGCCTGTGCCATCTTTGCCTCCTTATAAAAGAAGCGGATGGCTTAGAACGGAACCACCCGCAAACTACCGTCTTCAGTTTCGACGCTTTCCTGAGTAATCTTGACCGCGCTTCCGATCGGCTTACCGTTGGCCAGCAGCTGCAGAGTATGGTCGTCGTTGTAGCTCAGGTCATCAGCCTTACCATCCAGAATAGCGTTATTACGATCACTCAGTGCCTTGATCTGTGCATTCAGTGCGATAATACGCTGGTCAAGTGCACCCAGAGCCTCATCAGGAACAATGTCGCTCCAATTCTGGATGGGAACAACAGTGATCACGCCGGGGCCAACCTTCCGCACATGCTGAACAGTCGTGCCATCTGGGTCCATTGTCACATCAACGAATGTCAGCTGGATCTGGATATCGCCCGGCTCATTGGTCAGGTTGGTGTCGATAGGCAGCTTATACTCCAGCTTGTTCTTATAAAGCTCTTCTGATTTCTCCAGAATCTCTGTCTTATATCGCTTGCTGATGGGCAGAACGTACTCAAGCATCACGGTGAATTCACTCATGTCAACGCCCTTGTATGTAGTGTCAGCCAGAAAGTGGAGAGTGTCCACCTGCTTGCTGCGCTCCATAATGCGTTCTCTCTTACTTACGGTCAGTGTATTATCCTCATTGATCAAAAAGGTATACATATCACACCTCCTTCCTGATGATATACAGATACTCGTCCTTTGAGATTTTGTGCCCGGCAAACAGATTGTCCAGGAGCTTGTCCTGAATCATTCCGTCATTGTACAGCCGATGCATACTCTCAACGAACTCGCTATACTTCCTCTCGTCGCTCATAGCAGCCCTCCTTGAATCAAACTCAAAGTGTAAGCATCAATAATAGCCTCAGGCGTTTTACCACCCAAGGCTTTCAGCTGCTCATATTCATACAGGTCAATTTCCTGCAGTTCCACTGTGTCATACTCGGGGCAGGGGATGAGATAATACCCGTCCACATGCCAGATATGACTGCCGTCACTGCTGATAATTCCCTGTGCATCATCCTCCGTACAGTTCACCATAATGTCGTGCTTGGGCTGATACTTTACAAAGCGCAGGTGGTCAAGAGCATCGATCACCCGGCCATTTTTCAATACCTTGTAGTACACTCTCAACACCTCCTTAAACGCTGAACATCAGGCGGATACCCTGTGCATTGTTTGCAGGGGTAAATCCGTAATATTCGCCAGTCACAGTCACAGACCAGAAATAACTTCCATACTGAGCATTCGGGCTTCGTGTCCAATATGCAGCGGGATTACCATTCTCGTCATTGCAGATGCGGCTGGTATTATCGGTCATAAAGCTGATTGCCGTACCTTCGTAAATATAAGGCTCGACATTCTGAGAGGGGAACAGCTCGGCCACAGAGGGCAGATAGAAATAACTATCCGCAGTCACAACTTCGCTGCTCTTGTCGCCAATGGTACTGCCAACCTTGACCTGTTTGATGATCTGTTGCCAACCAATCGGAAGAGCATTCAGAATACGACCGTCAAGGAATGTACGGATATTCGCATCTGCCCAGCCGCCAGTGTTGGTGGAACCAGTATTCAGAGTCATCTTCTGTCCAAGCAGCCCAGCCTGAATAAAGCTGATAGAACAACGCTTGTTGGAATTGTCGCTCAGGTAATACTGTTTGAAGCCACAAGCCTCGAAGGTGAAGTCCTGATGTGTCCATGCGGCCAACTTCCGGCAGGCAGCATCACCCAGGTCGGTATACCAGAGCTTGCCCCAGTAGATCGTACCCTTTGCGTAACGCTCATAAGCACCGTCGTCTGCTTTAGCACAACCAAATACCAGAGTGGCGTTCGTCTGTGTGATACGAGTGCGGTTCAGCTGAATATAACCAATCTCAGCAGCAGTGGTGTTTGCCGCATAAACATGGATGCCATTTTCGCCCTTAGTATGGCGCAGAACGATCATATCACGAGAACCAAGATGAGCGCCGTTTGTAGACTCAGTGCCCCATGCAACCTTAGAGCCATTGTTGACCCAGAAGCGGAAACCGTTCATGCCGTTAGTCTGGAAGCATTGAGCAATCACAGAGTTTGCAGCAGAATCTTCGTCGATTCGATAGTCCAGTGCCATAACCCAGCTGCGATCTTCGGCCAACAGAGATACGCCGGTATCGACATAATTCTTGCCAGTAAAAATCTTCGGCTCGTTGAACAGAACTTTCTCTTCCACGTCGCTAAAGGTGAAGTCATTTCCCATCTTGATGGTGATAGCGTCTTTGTCAGAAACAACGCTCTGTTCCAGATTCACCTTAGTCATGGCATAGATCTCAACAGGGCGCAGGTCACTCAGCTGCTTGTCTCTGAAGTAGCCGCTGACGTATTCGCATATATCATAGACAGCATTGATATCCTTGTCGCCATTGACATAGCCGCCTTTGTCCCAACCACTGAACAGATAATACTTATAAGCAGTCTCTTCGCTGGTATAGGTCGGAGTGTCGCCATCATACAGAACCATAGAGCCATACGGAGCAGTTGTCTGCTGTAGAACAACGCCGCGATTCATATAGCGCACACGATACTGACGCACAGATTCATCATACACAGCAGTAACAGTCTGATTCTCAAAAACAGGAGTGAACTCGGTGTCCCAGCCGCTGAATGTAAACACCGTACTGATGGTACTCGGGAAGGTAGGTGTCGGGATCGGATTGTCAGAACGTGTCACAGGGTCAACTGCACGCTCGCCCTTGTCAATATACTGGATATCCAGAACAGCGCCATCCTTATTCACGAATTTCCAAGCATACTGGTTGATCATGGTGTTGTAAGTGACCTCCAAATCAGGCCAGCGCTCTGTGTACAGCAGCTTTTCACGCTCACGGATGATGGGCACATGCACTTTGCCTTCCACGACAGAATGGTCAGTGTTGTAGCCATTTTCATCCAGACCGCTCATTGCATACAGGCGATTCAGCAGGGAAGTATCAGCCAGCTCCCAATCAATGCCAGTAATGCGCACACGGTTCAGGTTGGTGCACTTGCCCAGCACATCTTCCAGATCGATGGTTGCACACTTCTCAACGGTCAGCGTAGTGATATTGGTGTAATCCTCAATTGTCAGATCAGTCAGATAGTTTAAGTTCTTTGCGGTCAAGCTGGCGATTGCAGGCAGGTGGGCGATTTTGATCTTGCCGCCGCTTGCAAAGGAGACACCGGTAATGCCAGAGCCGTCAGCATAGAACTCTGTCAGGCTGGTGCATCCGGTCAAACCAATAGATTTCTTCAGGTTCGGCACGTTCTGCAGGTTCAAATGTTCCAGCAGAGTGTTGTTACCAACAGCGAAATCGGTCATGTTCGTATTCTTATAGCCGCTCACACCGGAACCAACTTTTAGCTCTGTCAGCTTAACACCGTGGCTGAAGTCAACATAGCCGGGATAGAAGCCAGAGATATCACCAATGCTCTGAATGATAGAAGCATTATAGATATAAACTTCAGTATCGTTCATTGCGGTGATGGGGCATTCGATCGTGTAGGTCTGTCCGCGCTTGCCACGCACCTTTACAGGGTTAGAGCCGTACAGAACAGAGACATAGGTATCAGCGTAAGGTGTGATATGGAATGTGCCGTCCGGTTTTACACCAGTCCAGTTGGTTGGAGTATAGCCACGAATGGTCATATCATCACTGGTTGCGGCAGAACCGGAATACTTAGATGCCATGTACTTTTCCTGATAACGCTGGAACTGCCGACGCTGATGCCGCTTGTTGCCATGCATCATGGGCAGATAGCTTGTGGTGTTGATGGTGGGATCTTCGTAAGTACGGAAATATTTGCGCCACATATCCATGATCCAAAGCTTTTCGGGCTTCACATCCTGATAGTCCTCGAACTTTTTCAAGATACGAGTCGCACTCCATGCCAGCGCATTCTCACGGTTGCGGAACATCGCTGCCATCTCATCGGGGAACAGGTCACGCAGTTTGCACCACAGCTTGGAGTCAGCAGCGTTAAACACATTCTTTGTACCGATGGTATCAGTGTCCTCGTAGCCATAAGTCAGAGTCAGACCACCCTCGTTATCATTGCCCATGGCGGTATCGTTATCGTAGTCAAAGCAGAAGTCCCAGTGAACCAGATCGCTGGTATGCGGGAATACATTCTTTGCACGGTTATCAACCATGGTGTGACGTTCAGTAAACAGATAATGGAAAATAGCAGAATCCAGATCGAAGTGATCCTTAAAATGTGCCTTGAATTCCTCGTCATCCGCATTCACCACCCAGTTCTGAGCTGTGATCCACGCCTGTTTGCCAGCCTCGATCTCTTCCTCAGTGCAGGCAGGATTGCTGTAACGGAACTCAAAGGAGTGGTCGCCATCCCATGTCTCCTGTGAAAAATCGCCGCTCAGGAAGCGAGTCTGCTCATCAGCGTTGTTGTCGATCTCAACGATAAATTCCTTGTGATTCTCGGGGTCCATACCCATCGTATCTTTGTTCTTTTTGGAGTTGCCAATGTCGCCGCAGGCATAGAAGTGCCACTGACCATCGTTAAATACGGTCGCATTGGTTGTATCGGTCTCCTGAATAAACACGACACAGGGATAGAACGCCATTGTATCACGCACTTTAGGATTATCCTTTTTGGCTTGACGCACATAGGGGTTGAACTCATTAAAATCGTCTGCCAGCAGGGCGTTGTTTGCATTCTCAGAGGAAGCAACATTGACTTTGATGTTAAAATACTTCTCAGGAACGCTATTTTCGGTCAGTGCATAGGTGTCGCCGGTAGTGTCATCACCAAACGTAAAGCCGCCATTGCAGTTGATATCAATGTTTCGGGCAGATGCGCCATAGTGGTCGGAGCTGGTGCCTTGACCCTTGTGAGAGCCGGTGGCAGTCCAGTTATCCTCCTTAGCACGACCATTCTTATAAATTTGCTGGATCGTAGTGTTGGCGACCTCGTTCTTCTTGCCGGTGGTGAAAGTAGGTGCTGAGATCTTGATGATACGCAGATCGGGGCACTTCTCTGCCAGCAAGTCAGGGGTCAGTTCGCCGCTCGCATCCGTAATGTCGTTGCGCATATAGCGAGAAACCATCTCTTCGGCGTTTTTCGCATCGGCAATAAAGTTGTCCAGAATCTCGTCATCCGTCAGGTTCATACCGTAGCTCTTCATGCGATACACGATAACGTCACAATCGTCAGAGCCAATGGTAATGCCAACGGGAGCAGCCTGAGTAAAGCTGTCGCTGGTATCATACAGTTCAACACGGCAGGGGATACCGTCACACCACAGAACCATCTCGCGGAACTGTTTGTCCGGCAGAATATTGAACTCGAACTCAAGGAAATCGTCCTCACAAATGGGCAAATCAATACTGTTCTGGTGACTGGTCAGCGTAACTTTCTGAGCCTGAATGTTCAGACCAACACCGCCATTCAAGCAAGTCACGGCAGTAGCATCATAGTTGCGGACGTTCGTGGTCTTAAACACCAGCTTGAAATTCTTGCCGCTCTTCTTTGCATCGTCTGCGAAAAGCTTATAGCTGATGGTAGCAGTCGTACCGGCCTTGACACAGAAATAGGTGTCGCCATCTTCATCGATCTGATAGCCGCCGTTCACCCAGTCAAAGTTGTCGCTGACAGTCATCTTGTTGCTGCCGGAACTCCACAGGCGGTTCACATCTGCGTTACTGCGGCCAGCGGGGTTAAAGTCCAGCATCAGACCGGTCTTAACGGGCTCAATGGTAATGCCCAGGTCTTCGATCTTTGCGGTAATGCTCTTGATTGTAGCGCCGCAAGTAATGGTCAGAGTGTGAGTGCCAATATCAGAAGATTTAAAACTCCAAGTCTGAGCAGTACGGCCAACAGTCAGTGTAGAAGTCTTAATACCGTCAACTTCCAATGTGATGTTTGCAGTAGAAGAGGCCGGGTTATAGACAGTGTAAACAATGCCGGTTGTACTGTACTGTTTTGCGGTAAACTCCTTTGTGGCACAGCTGATGATTGGCGTGTTATTGCCTTCCTCTGCCCACATGATATCTTTGTAAATGGTGTTGCTGGTCACAGCTTTGCCATTGATATTTGCAGTCATGGTCACTTCCAGCAGATGAGCGCCGTGTCTCTGTGCCGGGATCGCATAGGTCATCTGTCTGCCGGTAACCGCAGTTGTAACACTACCAAGCTTTTTGCCATCCAGAGTAAAGGAAACGTCCTTATTGATATTTCCGTATGGAGTAAAGCGGAAAGTAACTTCACCACTATAAACCAGAGAATCATCGAAAATACTCTCCAGATAAAACTCAACGATATTGATATTCCAAGTCTTTGAGCCCATGCTGCCAACGGAGTCAGTGACCTGCAATTTGATCTTATTATCGCCATTGTGCAGATACTGAGTGATGTCGAAGCTGTTCTTACCTTGATAAACGGTCGTAGTGGCGACCTTTGTGTTACCAACGTACCATACGCCGGTAGCATCGCCCGTGTCTTCGCCAGAGTTGTCCACAGAAGTAAAGTTGAACTCGACAGTTGCGGTATCGCCCTTGACAACAGCGATAGAAGACTCACCAATACGCTCAATGGTGATAGTAGAGGTGCTGCCACCACCACCGCCGCCACCTTCAATAATGACAGTGGTCTTGACCGTACCGTTCTCTAACAGGTTCAGCTTGGAATCTTCGTAAGTGATATCGTACTCGCGGCCAGAATTCTCATCGGGCTTAAAGTCTTTCAAGGTTTCCTGAATCTTGGCGATATCCGCATTGGCCAGGTCAACAGAGGTCTGAATGCCGCCAACCGTATTCTTCAGGCCGCTCACATCACTGGATAGCACATCAACGGTCGTCTTATCTGCTTTCTTATCGAGCAGTGCGTCGGTGGCTTCCTTATTATAATAGGAGGACTTCAAAGTCTCCGGCAGGTCGCCAACACTATTTTTCAATTCCTGCACAGCGGCATCATTTGCTGTCTTGTATTCAGTCAGCTCAGTCTGAACAGGTGTCACAGCAGTGCTGATCTTATTGTCCACAATGCCGTTGTACATGCTTACCCACTCAGCAGAAGGGTCAGTGTTCAACTTGATCTTTGTGATTTCTTCAGCACCATTCAGGAACGTCAGGGTGCGGGTATCGTTGTCATACTGCACATTGAAATTTGCCAGACCGTCCACGGCAGCAATCTCACCACGCAGCATCGTAACAAAGCCATCAACCTCGTCCTTCTTATAGAACTGCGCCAGCTTTTCATCCACGCTTGCAACTGCATTCTTTGCGTCCTGTGCGCTCTTCTCAGCAGCGGATGCAGCAACCTGTGCCTCGCCAACCTTCTGGCTCATTGTTGCCAGAAACTGGGTATACCAGTCATTGCCAGACGGATCAACCATCTGCTTGCCGGTCAGCGATTTCAGCACATTCAGTCGGCCATTCGGGCGGGTGCGCCACAGATAGCTCTTGGTAGTGCTTGTATTCGGAACATTCACAGCGCCCGATGCCATGATCTCGAACTGCAGCTCGCCCTCTTTTGCAGTAGCGTCATTTGCTACCAGCCAGTAGAAGCGAATCTTGGTGTTGCTATAGCTCACGTTGATAGGGGAGGCGTAGTTTTCCTCTCTGTCTGCGTTCAGGTAGTGGATCTGAATCGTCATCTGAAGCAGGTCAATACCATCGTAGTAACGCGGCATTTCAAACGGAATAACCTGAGAGTTGGACTCCTGTGTGATATTGATCTGATTGGCATCCAGCTGAATGTCTTTGTTCTTGTCGATGTAAGACCACTGGTCATCAGAGTAATCAGCAAACTAGGTGTAATTGCCACTACGCTCAAATGTCTCTTCTCCGTTGTCGTCATACACGGCAATTTGATCTTGGTCGTTTAATTCCAGAGTTGCGACATCTATATCATCAACAGAAGCATTCGCAGTACTTGCGGCCTTTTTCGCAGCCAACCGCTTAGATTCTCCAAAAGATAGTGCCATTTGCTCACTCCTTTCTTATTGTTCATCTGCCGTAGTGGCAGTTAATTCGGGGAAATATTTATCAAACAAATTGTCCTGATAGAACGTATATTTGTTGTTTACGATATAAGTGTAATAAGGGTAATAGCGGCTCAAAGAAAGCGACATCGTGCCTTCACCCAGATTCATAGATATACTCTTGATGATCCAATCCACAGGGGTCTTACCGCCCAGATATTTGGCGGCATACTGGATCTTTTCATTCACGTCGAGCCACGGAACCAGTCGTGTAGTCACACTCAAGCCATCGGTCAGGCGGGCACGCTTCCACAGTTCGTATTGACAAACTTCCATGGCTGCGTCATCCGTGGTGTAATTCTCGTAGTCTCCACCTGATAAAATCTCAGTTCTACGACCGATCTTTTCAATGGATAACCGTGCATTGTATAGGTCGTCAATATTGTTCGGGTCATTCACGCAAATAAAAGCCATGTTGTCGCAGTTATCCTCTGCTTTTTGAGCTTCGATCTCTTTGGTGGCTGGAATTTCGTCCACCAGTTTTGCCATAGCGTGGCTCTGCTGTTGACCCAAAAAATAGATGCGGCCAATATTCGGATTCCATTGGAGGACATAATACTTTGTAGCCTTAATACATCCTGGGTCTTGAATAACATCTGAACCATTGGCATCCGTCAAAGAACGATACAGCGTACTGGTTTTGGTCTCAGAACCAACTTGCTCATTGCCGTCTTTATCCTTGTACTTCCATGTAAATGTCAACACAACCGTCATTGCGCCACTTGTTACGTTGCCGTTTTTGTCCGTCTTGGCAGCTTCAACATTTGCAGGAGCCACAAAAGATACTTTCGTTTCACTTTTCCACGTTGATTCAGTTGCATCTAATACCAGGTTAATTGTTTTATTTGCGCCAGACCAGCCCTTTACAGTCGCCGCTCCATCCGCTTCAATCGTCGCGCCAAACACTTCGACACAGTTTCTTACAGCGGCATAATCCACTGTGGCCGACTCGCCATCGTTGGTCACAAGCTTCTCGAATACCTCTGGATCAAGCACAGGCGGGTCATCAAATCCACTGGGGATCTCATTACATACAAACACATCATCGTCAAAACGCATCTCAAACGGATAATACAGATCACGCAATTCTGAGAGAATATCCCAAACAGTCGAGCCAGTATCATAATCCAAGTCATGTGGAACAGTGCGACTCCAATAGTCGATGGAGTATTTCTTAAACTCCGTCTCATCTCTCAGCACAGCCCAGATTGCATCACCGATACGAGTGCCTTTCTCAATACGGTGTGTGCCACCAACCAGCTGTCCACCCAAGTCTCCGTTGATACGAGAAACCAAGTCAACACAGCTGGCCTGCACAGTATTTTCTGTAGCGCTATATGTAAAGCCATTGGATGTAAATGTATAGCACCCCTCGTTGTACCAATAGATTTTTACGCCATTAACATAAGAACTGTCAGCTGAATTGGAATAGCTGAGGTACAGGTCGTTATACAGTTCGTTCAGCGCGGTCTTTGTATCGATCACTTCCGCCTGAATATCGTGCATGGAATGTCCTGCAAACACACTGGTTTTTCCATAGGTCGCTTTTAGTTCATCCTCGCTCTAACCGGCAATAGCAGAAACATCCACCTTACCAAGCGTAACTCCGTTCAGAACCATACCTTCAACAGCAGCAATCATCCCATGGACATGCATTTTGTTACCATATACGAAACTATCGATGCCTGATTTATCTACCTCAAGGATATTGGCGGGGGAGAGACCGCCGCTCACTGACTTCGCTTTTGTTGCCACAGCATCCAGATAAGCCCAGATATCATCCTCCACAAGCGGCACAAGTCCGTCTTTGGTCTGCAGCATTGGTGTAAATGCGATATAAGGGCCATCTTGACAAATTGGATCATCACTTCCCAAAACTGTAGAGTAATCACCAAGTTTGGTGTACCATTCCTCTGCTTCGGCTGGGTCATCCGGTGGCGTGCCGTCATTGATCTGGTCAAAAAACGTATGATACTTTGAGATATTGGCTCGTGTCCACACCAGCACATCTCGATTCAGGTTGTCGATATTGCCGTATTTTGCATAGCCTCTGTTTGTGATGTCCTGAATCAAATCATCATAATTCTTTTCAGCGAGCTGATAATCCGCATTTGCCTGAATCATCTCGTCAATGCTCTTAGAGCCGCTGATTTTTGACATTCCTCTTCCTGACAGACCAATGAATACACGCACATTTTTACTGATCCAATCCTCTTCCGTCAGGCTGGAAATACCGCTCTTCTTACCCAGATACAGGGTCACATTAAAGGTTCGCCGCACGTCGGACTCTGAGTCGATAGAAACAGAACCATCGATCACAAGACCTTCTAAACTATCAATTGTAATAAAATCTTTGTTCAGCATATCAATGCGGCAGTAAATATTAGACGAATGATTGTTCAATAGCGCCAGGTCTGCGTCAGTCGGAAGATATGTCATACGCTGCCTCCCGGCTGATAATCACTCAGCCCATTGTCATACATGTCACTCTCACTCTCTGCGTCACCGAGCTCCACAAAGTCGAACTCCAATACGCCCTTGTCGTAGTGATCAGAGCAGGAGATAGACACATTGCCATTGACACCCATTAGCCATCTGCGGCCATCAAACATCTTCAACAGCTTTGCACTGCCGTTGGTCAGCCACTCGCTCAGTTCATCACGGAACGCATTGCCGCCATTGATATCAAAATCTTTCATTGTGTTATCAAAACGGATGCCAACACCAGAGAAGTGGCCGCTGTAATAATTGGCTTCACTGCCAGCAAACAGATACGGGTACTTGCTTCCCATTGTCTCGACAACTGTAGCAGAACGTACCTTCTCAACACTGTCGACTTTCGGCTCAAGGAAAATATGATAGGTCTTATTGCCGTCAGTGATCACAGCACCATCAAAGTCACTTACAACGCTGGCCTTCGCATAGCCAAGCTCAATGCCATTTGCAACGGGAGCTACGGCGTACTCATAGTCGGTCTTGCGGCCAATGGCGTATAGGTCGGTGTAATCGATCATCACATAACCATCGTCAGCGCTGTACATATAAAAATCGTTGAAGTCTTTTGGCTCCAAGTCCTGATTCTTTGTTGCCGATACCTCAACACGATAGTATTTCATGTTGTTCAAGAAGGTATCAGAGAACCACTCTTTATACTCGCTGGAACTCCTGAATTCGTCGGTCGATGTAAAATCACTTGATGCCTTGATAAACTTGCGGTCAGCGGTATATGCAATCAAACAGAACGCTTTGTTCTCAGATTTGAACTGGAAAGAAAGAACTCGATTCTTGTCGATATAATCCGAGGTCACTGCCTTATAGTTGCCCATCGGCTGACCAGTCGTTTTATTGATATGGAGGTTTGACCAGCCCATCTTCATAATAACATGGTTCAAGTCGATCTCTTCCTGATAAAGCGAAGTCCAGATCGCCGCGCCTTTCTTGCGCCTCTTGATTCGCAGGGCATTTGCACCACTGCTTCTTGTCAGGAAATACTGTGCGTGCATACTGATATTAGCCATACGATAGTCGTTCTGCACGGTGAATTCTACGTCATCCACATACTCTGGATAGTCAGTTCGGAATGCCTGCAAGCCAGTGTCCAGCTGATAGCCGCCAACAGATTCTGCCGTAGCTCTCAGATAGTACAGGGTATGGTTATCCAGTCCATCGATCTGGAACCCCTTCAAAGAATCACGGTAATAGTAGCTCACAGACTTTTTCAGTAGCTCGCGATTCGCATCATAAAGCCAGAATTCATAACGATTTACAGATTCACCTTCCGATACCTTATACTTGTAAGAGAACTCAAAGGAATAAGAAGGGTAGGGGATAGTAGTCACGCCAGAAGAACTCAGGTCATTCAGTTTGATTGTCGGTTCCTCGTGGCAATAAAACAACAGCTTGTCCGAGTATTCTGAAAACAGATTCGTGCCCTTCAACCGGCAGCGAATAATCATATAGTACGGATCTTTTCGGTTTTCAAACGTGCCTGCCGGAATCGTAAAATATCGTGCCAGACCAGTGCCACCGGCAGGGAATGTGCCAAACTTATACACACCTTTTGAAAGCGTATCACCCTGCAAAATACTGCCCGTCGGAGTATCGAAGACGATAAGAGCAATGATATCAATGTCTGCGTATGCGGCAAACTGAAATGTATGATCCTTTGTGGCATCAAATGCGCCGATTTTAGATAGAATTGGTTTCAAGTTATCACCTCCGAATTATCCTTCGATATATAGCAAAGCTCACCATTGGTATTCACAGCCAGATTCAGTGCGGCCAGAAAATTGTCAACAGTGATTTCTGAAATCGTTTTATTGATATCTGATACGTTCGTTTTCAAGGTCGAGATATTCGTATTTGCAGCCGAAATCTTGCGTGTCACATCTTGATAGTGGTTAGACTCAGTTGTTTTTGCCTTATCGAGGTCTGTCCTTAACAAAGAGATATCAGAAGTATTTTGCTCAATATTACTTGTATTGTCGCTTACCTGCTTTTTGGTGGCGATATAATCTTTGTTTGTAAACCCGCCGATATTATCATTAAAGCCATTCATTGAACGCCACAGACTGGCTACATCATCGGCTTCTTTTGTCTCAAGAGCGCCCACACGTTCAACTGCTGCATTTGCGGTCGTATCATCCGTGTACTTTGTCGCAACAGCCCAGTCGCTGAATGTCCATTTTTCGGTTTCACCTCTCGCAGTAATACAGATATACAATGCACCACCGACACCGCCATAAATCCATAGATCATTCACATCGTATGGAGCAGTCGGTGTATCAGTAAAAACACGAATTTTTTCTGTCGCAAGATCTCGTGCGGATGTTGCCATCGACAGTGCATTGATAACACCAGCGTCCACAATCTCCATCCAAAAATACTGCTGCTTATCCTGGTCATATACCCAACGATAGCAAATACCAGTCCTTTTATCATAGTAGATGTCATTGATGTGTGCTTGTTTCTCTTCATCTGTTTTCCAATTTGAAGCAGGGTAGTTGTATGTATGCGGATGACCATTTCTGTACCAAGTATTGATGGTATTTTTCAGCTGATCTTGAACAGTATCTTCTGTCTGCTGGGTTTTGTCTTTCATCGACTCAAACTCAGCATTCAAGCTATCGACACCGGACACCAGAGATTTCACTGTCAGAATCTCAACACTTGTATTACTCTCTGATACGATCAGGTTACGGAAGTTGCCCTGCAATGCAGTCACAACAACCTTCTGGCCTACAATATAGTCATGGTTTGTTACAATGCCGTACTCGCCACCGAATACAGCGATTTTATAGTGCTGGTCTTCTTTTTCTGTAATAACTCCATAGGCGGACACGTCAAATTTTGCATTCTTTACGGCGTGTTCAGCGGCAGAAGTCACTACCTCGGCCAGCACATCAGTTACTGATTTATCTGCCATCCTATTCCTCCTAATCAAAAATAAAAGCCGACCTGCTAGGCTATCCTAGTGGTATCGGCTGTAAAAACTATTACTTACCGCTTGCTTTGCATTTGAGCAACCTTAGTCGGTAACTTCTGTTTGATTTCATTTGCCAGAGCATCAGAGCTGCCAACGGGATTCGTGATAATAATATCGCCAATCGAAGTTGTAACATCTCCACCGCCGCCCTGGACAATCGGCTGAGAACCGTACTTTGCCATCTGCTTCTGGAACCATGCATCCGGGTTGCCGCCCATCTCGAACAGGCGAGAGGTGATATCGGCAGGAACAACACCATCGCCAGTCTCAAGGTAAGTGTACCGACCGGAATCCGGCTTACGAACCAGCATCTCAGGACCCTGCTCGTCAACGTTAGCAAAATTAGACTTCTTTATTTCCTTTGTGCCACTTGCAAAACCAAGTAATGATCCAATGAACTTAAACGGTGCTGTAACAACATCGGCTATGCCTTGGCCAACGCCTTTGATGAACTGCCCGGCTCCTTCCGCAATATTCTCAAGAGCTCCTTTCTGTTTAGCAGGCTGTTGAGTTGTTTGTTGTTGCTGTTGTGTCTCTTGCTTTGCCTTCTCCGCCTTTGTAGCGACAGCTTCAAATGCATCACCTGTGGTCGCCAAATCGTTTTTGATCGATGTAACGGCAGCTGTACATCCGGCCTTGATGGCGTTGTAAGACTGATCCATCACCCACTGCATATTGTTTGCTAAATTCGTAGCGCCAGGTTCTACATTCTTCCACGAATTGTCTGCATCCGTTTTCAACTGACCATTCTCACCAAATGTATTAGAGCTCGAAGAATCAATCTCGGCATAACCATCTTTCACCGTTCCCTGAGTCATTTCTGCCAGATTAGTTACGCCAGCTTCGTTCATGCTCCAACTATTGTCAAAGCACGCACGCATATCGTACATCAGCTTCTGGGTGTCTTGGCTGGTGTCAGCCCATGCCTGCTCCATTGTCTTTTGAACATTGGTACTCAGAGTCTTTACACCGCCGCCAACCTTAGTCCAGCTGTGACCGAATGCTTTAGAAATCTCATTCATGGCCTTATTTGTGCTGTCAACAGAAGACTTATAAGACGCATTCAGCTTATCCGCAATCTCCTTAGACATGTCGCCGGAAGTAGAAGCTAGGCTGTTCCATCCGCTGGTATAAATCTTTTGCAGCGAATCAAACATCGTGTTAGTGACATCTTCAACCTGTTCAGCGCTCAGACCAGTATTCTCATTCAGTGCATCAAAGGTGTTGTTCACCAGCTCATTCATCTTCTTAGACATCTTTTTGCTGGTTTCTTCAATATCCTTTGTGTCCAAACCGAGCTCGCCAGCCACAGATTTCCAGCTAGACTCAAAGTTGCTCGTCATAGACGAAATTTGGCTCTGAGCCGCCTTTTTTGTGTTGCTGGTGGATTCTGTCACTGTCTTAGAAGAGTTGATCTTACCAACCGTAGACATACGATATGCAGTCTTTGTGACCATATAAATCATGCTTTGAACGGCGGCAATGATCGGATTATCACTCTTCTTGAAAATATCAGAGAGTCCAGACATGAACTCGTTTGTATCACCAAGGATCTCATCATACTCGCTCTCGAAAATTGAGCCAACACCAGCGGCTGCGGCAGCTGCGGCACCACTCAATTGAGCATTCGGACCTTGTGCACTCATACCGGCACCGGCAGCGGCACTACCGGTCATTTCGGCCAAGCCCTTTGCCAGCCAGCCCTCGGGGTTAGCACCAATCGCCATCAGGTTGTCAGTTTCCTTTGCAGGGATAACACCGTCGCCCTTTTCAAGATATGTCATGCGTCCCTGGTCGGGGTTACGAACAATCAGCTCTTCGCCCTTTTCGTCAACGTTTGCAATCTGGCCCTTCTTAACGCCACGAGTACCCTTTGCATATTTCTTTGCTTGGAATGCAGGAGTAGGTTCATCAACCTGTGTACTGGAAACATTACTTGCAATTGAAGCAATCGTAGCAATCAAAGCAACTGCACCTGCAACTGCTGCGGCTGCTGCGATCCAACCAGCGACAGGAATGGAGGCCAGAGCGGCGGCAATTGCCTGCATCATAGCGGCCATAGCACCGCCAACGCTTGTCACCAGAGTACCAAGTCCAGCAAAGATAGAAGGGAAGAAGCTCACAACGCCAGACGAGATAGCACTACCAATGGACTGTGCGCCAGCCGCAATTGGGCCAAACATACTTCCGATGGTATCAACAATATTTAACAAACCACCATTAGCGACATTATTTGCTGTTGAGAATCCGTTCGTAAAGAACCCAATAATATCAGTAAACAAGTTGCCTGTTTTACCAGAAATGGCATCACTTACACTATTGAAAATCCCGCTTATATCCCATAGATTTCCATTAGTTGCACTTAAAAGACGATCAAAGAAGTTACTAGATGTTCCTTCAATACTACGTGTACCAACAGATACATCACGACCGATGATTTTTAATTTCGCATTATTCCAAGAAATAAGATCATTGAAACTTTTTCTGTTCTTACCAGTAATCCAGTTCCAGCCGTCAGAAACAGCCTTAGCTGCTCCATCGAACATCTTCTTGAAACCGCCACCAAGATCAAAGTTACCGCTTTCGCCAGTGAATATGTTCTTGATCTGGTTGAAAAGTCCAAAGATTCCACCGCCATCAGTGCTTACACCGCCAGAAGTAAAGAATGTTATAACGTCGTTAAGCGTTTTAAGAGTATTGATTAGTTTTTCGAGATTTGTAATAGCATCACTGACATTAGTAGCAGACTGAATGTCACGCATATTGTCTAGGATACTATTCTTAAAGCCATCATAGTGACCTTCCATCTGCTCAAAGGTCATGGCCTCGAACTCGGCAGTGTATTTTAGCTTCTTCTGATAATCATCCCAACTGGTGCCGATAAGGCTATTTGCTTCCTGAACTTTATCTTTGAGCTTGTTTAACCTGTCAATTTCATCTTTCTTCTTATACTCGCGTTGCTTGTCAGACAGGTTTTGACCAGCTTCACGAACGGCATTTTCATCTGCTTTCCATACGAAGCCCTGACCTCTGCCGCCATATACATGGACAGTCTTATTGGCCTTTGCACGCTCGTATTCATCCTGAAGTTTTGCCAGTTCGATTGCTCGTTCCTGTGCATCGTTCTCTTCGTTAAGGGCATCAATTCGTTTATCGATGACATCAATCCAAGCATCACCCTGAATCTTTAGGTCATTCGATTTATTCTCGTTGAATTTTTCAAATACACCAATTAGGTCACTCAGGAGGCTCTTAATATTTCCGAGTGTTGTCTCGAAGTTTTTAGCCTTATCTTCTGCGCTTGTAAAGCCATCACCGGATGCAATTACGGCATCCCTCAATTCACGAAGACGTTGAGCAAGTGCTTTTGTTTCGTCTGCGGCATCATACTCATCAATCATTGCGTTCAGTTTTGCAATGAAAAGTTCCTTATATGCTTCTGTATTGAACTTCAGCTGATTACCTTCAAGACTCAAACACTTAATGTAATCATCATCGAGACTCATCAGCTTCTGATAATTGTCGATACTTAGGCCACCATAAGTGTTGTATTGAGTGACAATATCAGAGATATCGGAGAAACCGCTTTGGAAATGATCAATCCTGTCGGTTGCATAATTCAAAGAAGAACCAATTCCATCAATGCACTCACGAATGCTCATCACGTTGTTTGCAATCTTGGCGGCAGCATCTTCAAAACCTTGTGCAAGATATGCTCCAGCAGCACCACCGGTCTCACGGGCAGATGCCGCAAGTTCTTTCAAATGATCTGCAAACATCTGTTTAAATGCATCGCTGTTGTAGTCAACTTCTCCGGTTTCGGAATTCAGAGCACTGGCATATTTTGAATTTGTAAATAGGTCTGTGTTTTCATACAGATTACGAACAGCCTGATACTGCTTCTCAATGGCATCCATATCCAAAAAGCCAAAGTCGTTATCCTTTTTCTGTGTGCCAACATCGTAAAGGTCAGAAAATGCGGATTTTATAGCGTCTGTCTTTTCCTTGGCCTCGTCCATCGCAGTGCCGTAGCCCTTGATTGCGTCAGTCAACTGCTCAAAAGAGATGGTTGTTGTATCTACATTCTGATCAAGATAGTTCAGAATTTTATTCATCTCATCAGCTGATTTTTCGCCATCTTTTGCGGCATTCGCTTCCTTTAATTGCTCTTTTACAAACTTACGGAACTGCTCTACATTGATTTGGAGCTTATCACCTTGCTTTGTTAAGCAAGCCGTGAACTTATCATCCAGACCAACCAAAGCCTTTGCTGTGTCAGCACACAGATATCCATACTGGTTATACTCCTTCATGGCCTTATTTAAGGTATCGAAGGCAGAAGCTACATCAGTAACAGACTTGGAAGTATTCTTATTCCGTTTTTTGGTCTCCTTATCAAAACCATTCATGTGCTGACGGAACTTATCCGAATTGCCCATGATTTGATTTATTGTCGTATCCAAAATTTCCAAACCGGATGCAAGACCAGCATAGACTTCCTTAGTCCTTTCTGGGTCAACAGACCATGCTGCATCTCCATTTGCCAAGAAGTCTTGTGCTGCCTTGGCTGTCATAGATGCTTTTGCAAACTCGCCAAGGGCAGGACAGACCCGTTCAGTCAAAGCTGTTGCTTGGTCTTCTGTTGCCTTGGTAGCATCCTCGACAGCATCCTTCTCTTCGTCCTTAGCAATCTTTACAAGCTCCGCATTTGCCTTCTCAACAAGAGCCATGGCCGCAGACTGATACTGGGCGGCAATCATACCCTGATACTTCTCAGTATTCACCTGAAGCTGACCATCAACGAGTTCGAGACAACTCAGATACTCGAAGTCTTCATTAAGAAGGGTTTGGAGTGTGTCCGCACTCAGATAGCCATATTTATTGTACTCCTCAATAGCAGTAGTGGCATTTTTATATGCTGATTGAATTTCATCGATTTTAGAGGAAACGTCCTCCATCTTCTGAGACGCTTGAGCAACTGCGTCAGCAGTTTGTGGAACAATTAACCCGACCTCACTTAAAATATTAACAAAAGACTGGATTTGATCTGTGTTAAAACCCTTTGAAGTCATGAATTCTTTGATTTTGTCAATGGCGGCCAATTGAGTGTCATTTAACCCATCAATGCCATTACCATTCAACAAATCAACAAGTTTGCTTGCATCGAAATCTTGAATAGAATTTGCAAGAGTTCCAATTGCGCCCTTTACAGCACGAGCATTTGTTGTAGTGAGAATTAAGATTGTTTCAAGTTCTTTTTGCTTGGAAATATTATTATCTATTGCTGTAGAAGAATCTCGATAAGATTCGACTTGATCCTTTAGTCCAGCGCGATCATTTTTAAAGGCATCATATAGACCGGAGGAAGCACGCTCGGCGTCACTGTATTTCTTCGTAATAATATCAAGAGCCTGCCCAAGTTCATCATAGTGCTTTGCTACAGATTCAGGATCGTTCTGGTCGTAGTCATCAAAATTTAAAGTACCGGCAGCTGCATTATAACTCCAACCAAATTTATTCGCCAACTCTTGAGCCATTTCGGAGTCATAAGAATCGACAGAATGAACATCATTTGCCTGCTTCTTTGCAGTCTTAGTAAGAGCTTTGCCTTGATTGTCTTTATTCTGAATTAAATCAGACTCCTCATCCCGTAATTGCTCCAATCGAATTTGACGGATGAGTTTTAACTGGTCTTCGTATTTTCCATTCTGAAGATCTATTTGATCAATTTGGTCTTGGGCGATACCATTTTGTTCTTTTAAGAGTTCAAGGATTTGCTCTTGAATATCTTTGGCTTGGTCGCTATCTTCTGAACTCCATCCGGATTTGTTACCAAGTTCTTCGTAAGAATTTTCAAGTTCTTTCAATGAAGAAGCCAACTGGTCGGCTGCTTGGACTGCTTCTTGCGACTGCTTAATTGCATTCTCTACACGCTGAGTGTAGTTTTGCCATGCAGATACTGCTTTTGTTACAAGCAACGTGACGAATCCAGCAAATGCCACATTAAGGGCAACTGTCGCTGCTTTAAGCAGAATCATAGCGCCTTCTGTTGCAATAACGCCACCTTTACATTCAACAAGATATCTGATAAACTTAATGATAGAGCCACCAGCAATGTCATTTTCCTTTGCATAATCATCAACCGCATCAGATAAAGAGAAGAACTTGTTTAGTATGCTGTCAATTTTAGGTGCTACAGTACCGTTCTCACTAGAAAAGAAAGTAAATATCGATTTTGAGGAGAGATGAAATCATGGAGAAACATGTAAAGTATTGCCCGTATTGTAAAAAATATCAACCAAGCACATTTTATGATTGCGCATTTTGTCTAAGAAAGCTTTGGCTTCTGAAAGATTGGGAAGAAACCGAGGATGAAGAAAAGGAAGATTGGCTAAAATATCCTATGCCCGCAAAGGACATTTCTGGGATGGATTCAGATCTTGTTAAAAAGAATCAAAATGAAGCGACCGCCTATGACACTAAAATCAAAGCAGAAATTCAAGAAAAATTAGATAAAGAAAGAAGAAAAGCCGAAGAGGAAGCGGCGAAACCTGTCTACACCCCAAAATGCCCCACCTGTGGCTCGCCAGACCTAGAAAAGATCGGAACCGCTTCTAAGGTCTTGGACGTGGCGTTCTGGGGCTTTGCCAGCGGGAAGGTAAAGAAAACATTCCATTGTAACAATTGCGGATACGAATGGTGATAAAAGAAAAGCCCTGCCACACAAAGTAGCAGGGTAGTGGTTGTGTTCGTTTTACCGCAAAACATATTTTGCAGTTTCGGAATCCAGATGATTATAAATAATCTCAAACCTTTTTACATGAGAAGTCGGAACACAAAGAACGGCATCTGTGTGAGGATTCTCAGAAGCATCATCCATACTTTTTCCATCAGGAGTATCTGCAAAACAGTAATCGGTTAGAGTAATATACTCATCATCTGAGTTCTCAAATCTACCAAGAATATAAGTGCCATCATCCATATGCAGAGTTATCAAATTTCCGCAATGGTCAAGATGACGAGTCCATACATTGTCACCAGATTCGATTCCTAAAAACTTTGATAACTTATCCCGTACACAAAGAGAATTCTTGATTTTATAAAACGCGATAGCACTCGTGATTCCAACAGCAACATAAACAATAACAATTGGGAACCCTACAATTACAAAACTTCCAAGAAGTTTATCAATGTAGTCCACAATATACTTAATTACAAAACCGAGTGCAATACTAAGAACAAGATATCCTTGATATTCAATCTTCTTCAAAGAAAGTCTCATGTAACACCAAACACAAAGCGCACCCGGTACAAAGACATTGAACAAAGTTTCGATGTTATTTATTAGTTTTGTGATTTCCGTCATTTGTACCTCCGTTTGAAATTATATTTTTGCGATTATTGCTATGGTTTTGGCGATAAGCATCGAGCGGATTGCTTGATGTGTTACTTTCGCTCTTAGAATAAGTGTAATCTGTTGCTGGCACGGTTCTTTTCGAATAAGTCGAAATTTCATAATCCGGCATATGCTTCTTATTATTTTCCATGATTCAACACTCCTTTTACAAGAGTGTATCATAGACTGTCGTAAAAAGCAATGCAAAAGCCCGGCCTCCCAGCGTTAAGGAAGTCGGGCTTGTTCATTATAATGGCCGCGCCGTTGTTACTTCAGAAGTTCGGCAATCTCTTCAGCAGTCATACCGCTGGCCAGTGCGTTGGCAACAATATCTTCCGCCTTTTTACGATTCAGCTCTGCTGCAATCTTTTCGTCAGCATCAGCCTTTTTCTTTTCGAGCTTGGTGATCTCTTTATTGAGTTTTTTCAACTCCGCCTCTTTTGCTTTACGCTGGGCGTTCAGTGTAGCGATATCATCACCAATAGTTGCAATCTCCTGAGCAATAGATTCTGCGGCAGTATTCTTTTCAGCAATCTGTGCCGCATAATCGATACCGTCAAGAACTTTTACTTTGTTCTTGCTTCCTTTAGGTCTAGCCATAATATAATACCTCCGTATATTTTGAATACGCGATTGTACTTTTATTATAGCCAGAATATCGTATGTAGTCAACGAATATTTTATTTTCTCCTATTTGTATCGCGCCAGAGAATAGCGCGTCTCCTCGTTTCCACCTACTTCTTTAAGTCGTCTGGTTACGTCTGAGGTGGACTTCTGAACTTTTGTCCAGAACTGACTATCCTTCCAGTGGTTGCTCACTGACCCTTTTTAGTCGATGAACCTCTTCTATTATAATAGGATATATAATACATTTTTCTGAGCAAAACTCACTTGACAGATTATTCCAACAAGAGTAAACTCTTAATTGCGAATCTGCTCCTCCAACAATATTGAGCCTAACGGTACGCGGACTTGCCAATGGTAGCTGGCTGACGTGACCTCGCGCCGTCCAAAAGATCTGCAAAGCTTATTGTTAGGAAGGAGGTCATGGACATGGCAACGATTCGGGCTACCATCCTTAGCGTGGCAGAGTTCGTTACGACGTTGGGCTATGCTCTGTACGTCATTGCGTACTTAATGCGTTAAGTGAGGGCCGTAGGGTGTGTTCATGGCACATTCTACGGCTTAGTTTTTGTGTGGTTTTGCACAGAAAAATGTATTATATCAAACTTTCATATTAGAAGTCGGCTGCTGACCGCCCATTATAAACGCTACTTAGCACTCGATTGTTGCCATATTTTGACAATACGATAAATCCGAGTTTTTATCTCAGCATATAGCATCCATATCCTTGTTTCTATCTTTCGATTCCTACATTATATAAATGTAGGCGATATGGCTCTTAGGGTTTCCCAGCACTCTAGGGGCTATTTTATTTTTACATGGTGCCGCATCCTATATTTTATACGCAACAAATATAAGAGGGCATATTAACTTTACCCGCACCATTTTTGAGCTTTCCGCTCATCTGCATTACAGACAACACGCCAGAGATGGCAGCTGTCAAAGTGGGTAATGCACCTGCAAATTTTACAGCACTATCTGCACCGTCAACAAAAACTGTGGCAAGGCTTACAAAGAACTTCGGAATATCTGACTTCATCAAATCCGTACTAAACTTCTGGAATGCAGAATCAAGCTGATTAAGCTTCGCCTGCAAGGAATCCATGTACGTCTGGTTCTCACGCATTGCGCTGCCGCTAGAATTAAGCGCCTGCTTCATGGCATCTTCAGCAACGCTAAAATTATTCAGCAGGGCAGATGTACTCTGACCTCCTCTCTTTCCAGAAATCAACTCAGTAATATTTGCCTGCGTTGTGTCAGACAGATCTTTCCAAACCTCAGAAAGTTCCTTCATAATCTGATAAGTTGATTTGAAGGTATTATCATCCTTCATAATATCAACACCAGCAAGTTGCTTCAACTCAGATCGAAGTTCGGATACAGAATCTGCCATCCCATCTGTTGCGATACCGGCATTTTCCGCATCTGTTTTTGAAGCACGAAGGTACATACTTAAAGTTTTTAGGTAGGTGCCACTCGTATCGGCGTCCTGAAGTACACCATTTACAGCAGCCGCCAAACTAAGCGTCTCCTGATATGTATTTCCGGCGGCAGACATCGCAGCGGAACTTTTCTGCATTATAATTCCAAGGTCGTTCATACTGACCGGTTCAGTATTAGCGATTTGATTCATGCAGTCCAGAAGACGCTCTGCATCATCAGCAACCAATCCAAAACCTTGCATTGCAGAAATCAGGTAAGAGGAAGCAGTCGTTGCGTTATCTATCTGGTCTCCAACGTTAGCCATAAGAGCAGATACACGAGCAAGCTCTTCTGAATCTTTATCAGTGTATCCAAGGCGTTTCCAATCGGCTGTGCTACTCACAAGATCAGAGATATTCGCACCAAGCTCACGAGCGTTTATTGCAGTTCTATCGAGATATTCATTCATCTCGTCGCCAGTCATTTTACTGACCTTTTTAAGCTCTGTTACAGCCGTGTCCAGTTCCAGAACATTATCATAAACCTCTCGCAGACCTTGCTTGACCATTGCAACGCCAGCCATAGCAATAGCAGTCTGGAAGTGCTCCTTAAACAAACGAGACAGTTTTTGACCAAGCGTTTCAGTTTCTAATCCAGCTTTATAACAAGCGTTTTTAAAGTTCTCAACCGCCTGCTCTCCAGCTTTAAAATACGTACTAGAGTCCTTTAACATTGCAAGAATTCTCTCGTATTCCTGCTCGTATTCACTGCCATTAAATGCACTTGTTAAAGAATCTTTGTATTTTTGAAGCTCACGAATCAAATTATCCAGATGAAGTCTATTATCAAGCTCTTTTCCTGTCAATTTTGACTCACTGGAAAGATTAGCAAATGATATGTTTGTTGCATCTATTGCAGTTCTTAAAGTATTAAACTGAAGATAGAGGCCGCTCAAATCACCAGTCTCGATAGCTTGTCTTAAACCTAACGACAAACTTTGAACTCTTCGCTCAATTTCTGGAAGACTGTTTCGTAAATTAACAAGCTCTTGGTTATCAGGATTGATTGAATCAACACTATGTAACTTTATACTTAATGTAGCGTACTCTTTTATAAAGTTTTGAATAGCAATTCTTGAATTGTCAAGTTGCTTTGCAAAAGAATTATCTGATTGAAACTGAAGCTTTTGCTGTAATTTATCTAACTCGCTACCTTCACCTATAGAAATATACTCTCTAAGAGTATTCATAAGGTTAGTTAATTCTGTTTCTGCTTCAGCCAAACGTCTTTGCCAAACTTCAATTTGACTACCTTGTTTTGAAGGGTCAGCGGTAGATAACTTGTTATTTAATTCTCCAATCTCTTTAACAAGTGAATAAAATTCTTTTTGACCTGATTTTGCTTGAATATCTGCTAGTCGAGCAGCAAACAACGCACTACGATTATTTAACTCATTCATGATGGTATCGAGCTTACTGAATTCTCCAATCTCGATATTACCACTAAGCTCATTCATGAGCTCTGTCATACGAGTGCCCATCTCGTCAAGCTGACGATTACATTCTTCAAGCTCTCTTACACTACCTTCCGGTAGCATCATTGCTTTATTATTTAGGTCATTAACTTTTTTTACCAGATCGTAAAATTCTTGCATTCTTGCATTGAGTTCCGCAACCTGTTCAGTATCAGCCTTTTTTGCAACAGCAAGATTTTCCTTTCCTGTAACTTTTCGAGTTAATTTATCAAGGTCGCTTCCTTCTTCAATATTGATATACTCACCATAAGTATTCATCAACTCGGTAAGACGACCTTCTGCAATTTGTAATTGACGAGTCCACTCCTGAATTTGATTTGTCTGTTTTGAATAATCTGCTGTTTCAATTTTTGTATTTAGTTCACCGATTTCTTTAACAAGGTTTCCAAATTCGGTTTTACCAGCAGCAACCTCTGCATCCTTGAGTCTCGCAACAACCATTGCGGTGCGCTGTTCAAGAACCTTCATTTCCGATTCAAGTTGACTCATTGAGCCAATTTCAATCTTATCGGAAAGCTCGTTCATAAGGATCTTCATCCTTGCTCCGGCTTCATCAATAAGTTTATTATATTCTTTTAACTCATTTACGTTTCCGTCTGGAAGTGACAGAGCCTTATTATTTAACGTATTTACCTTTTCAACAAGAGAGTAGAATTCTTTTAATTTCTTTTCTGACTCATCAACATCAACATTAACTTTAATTGCTCCATTACTCTTGCTTGTTGATCCTTGAACCTTTTTAGCTGCCTTCTGCACAGCGGCATCAACATTAGATTCATCTATTTTCAAAGTGAGTTTTGGAGACTCTACCTTTTTAATGATTCGCTTCAATGCGGCATTAACATTGCCGATGGTTGCGCCTTCGTTTACACCAAAAGCAATCTCAACAGGAGCCTTTTTAAAACTGTTTTGAACTCCTTTAAATTGATTTTTTAACTCCTCTGTAGTAGTATCAAGAACGACCTTGACCTTTATGGCCGTTACAGAGGAAGTATCAGCACTACTTGCGGTGTTTGTATTATCCGCCATACCGTTGGTCACCTCTCTTTTCCATTTTCAACATTCCTTTCAAAACAAAAAAGAGAAGCGGCCAGCTCCTTAAAGCCAGCCCTCCTCTCATTGAATTTTATTCCAAATAAATCCTCATAAAAGATGGCTTTTACAATCCGTGTAAAGCCGTCTTAACAATCATTGCCGCCTCGACTTGCGCAGGAGCAATAAACGGACGTGCAGGGCGATATTCTTTCTGCCCGCCAGATCGAAGATAATAACTCAGATCCATCCAAAGACCATTCTCAATCCAGTTCGCAAACATAGTTCCACCAACAGCCGCGTTCTCACGCTCATCAAATAGAATATTTGCTCCACCATATTCGTTCCAAACAATCGGTGAGCCACCAAAATGATATTCTCTGTACAGTAAAGTATCTGCTACACGTTGAGAATCGAACTTTTTCCCACCAAGAAAATAAGACGGTTGCGGTTTTGCAATGTCTTTCACAATCATCGTAACAGTGTTTCCATCACGAGTTACACTACTCACAATATTACTTGCATCTTCGATTCCAGCAGAACGTGCGGATTGTGACTGAATATTTTTCTTTGCACTTGCTTGAAGAACTGTTTCGATTTGCGGAGCTACGTCCTGCATAATTTGCTCCACACCATCTGCCACATCACTCAATAAGTCATCGAAGTTTGTGTATGACTGTTTCATTCACTCCACCTCAAATCTCGAACCGATCCTTTGCGGACTGAATCTTTGTCGTATCCTTCTTAATGTAATACTTGTTGGTCACATCCGTGCCAGCATGGTTGAGCAGGGAAGAGACATCTTCCAGACTCATACCCGCATTCTTCAGCAGGGTAGCACCACTGTGCCGGAAATCGTGCGGATGCAGCGTAGGCTCATCAATCATCTCACCAATCTTCTTGCACCAGTCACCGGCAGTGCTTGAAGTAATCGGCATCCATGCACCATTGATTTTTGTACCAACAAACACATAGCCACCATCCTCAATATCATGCTCAGTGCGGTATTCCTTCAGCTCTTTCAAAAGCTCAGAAACTTCCTTGCTGAACATCAGGTCAACAATTTTACCTTCCTTCTCCAGAACATCATGTACCATGCGGTTCTCATAATCGATAGATTTCCAGAGTGTATTCCGCACAGCATTGACACGAGCCATCGTGGATAGCGAGAACAGTGCGTACAGACGCAGTGTCATCGCATTATCCTTCATGTGAACAGTGGTCGCAGATTCGACCAGAGCGTTCAACTTCTCTCGCATCAACTTAACCTCATCAGGCGTAAGGTATGTCTGCTTCACAACAGCCACATCCTTGGTCGGTCGATCAATGAACTCCATCGGATTTTCTTTGATGATTTTCTTCTTGCGAAGATACCGATACAGCGCAGAAATCGTACTCATGCGACGCTTCATACGAGCAGAGTTATTTCCGTGCTTCTTACAGTAGAACAGAAATTCCTCAATATCCTCTTCTTCAAGTTCCGTCACAGGAGCATTGCCCTGATTATCCAAAACATAAATCATCCACTGCTTGAAATCAGATTCATAATTGTAAACAGTAGACGGGCTGAGATCACGGATGCCCATATCAGTCTCATATCTATCCCAGTATTTCAAAGACACTGGATTTACGTTCTTGAACTTCTCAGCATCCCATAACTTCAGCGGTTTACTTCTTGTAGCCATATTAAAATTCCCTCCAACCCACCTCTAAAAGTGTTTATTCCTTTTTATCTTTTGCCAGCACAGCAGAGATTTCCTGCTTATTGTCCAGCAGGGCAGAAGTCACTTCAGAAAACTTTTCAACATCAAAATCTTTCAAGTTACCCTTTACATCATTCAAATAGTTCTCCATAAAGTCAACGAAATCAGAAATAGGGTCTGGCTTCTTAATAATCTCATTGAGTTTGCCACAGAGACCAAGAACCAACCATTCCTTATGAGAACGGTCAATCTGCTCGTGAATGGCCTTCTCCAGAGAATCATACTGATCCCAGAACGCAGAAGTATCACAACCAGCCTTGTTAATCTTGAAATTGAAAGACTCGTAAGCAATACGCGGCCACTCACTCTGCGGCTCGCTACGATAGTCATAATCTGCAAAATACTTCAGGATAGTCAACCGGAACACTACATCAAGCAGTGCGGGCTGATAATCACCATCGATAGTACATGCCTTAACTACTTCATCAAGAAACTCATTTCGCTCCTGAAAATTTAAAACCTTCATTTTATCTCCCTTTCGTCTGTGCTTGCTTTAATTTCTTTCGCTCTTTTCGAGCTTTTTTTAGGTCATCATAATCGACCCAACCTCCATCAATTTTGGAGTATGTAATCCAGCGGTAATCTACATCAGGATACTTGAACCAGAACATCTTACGCTTCATCAGCGCGACACTATCAGCGAATCCCTTCGTATCAATCACTTGTTTGCTGCCATCTCGATATGTAATTTCATAGTCCGCCACATAATCAATCTTCCGCACCGCTACGTCTTTTCCGTCCTTATCGGCCCGGCGGAACGCTTCCTGCAGAAGGAAGGGGACTTGCTTACGACACTCTACAATTTCGCCGCTTGCCAGCCCTGGCAATACAATATCTCGATAAAACAACATTTCTGCCTTACTATCATAAACTACGCCATCGTATGTTCTATCTGCTGGATTCTTACTGACATTAAACTTTGTCCTGTTCTTTTTCTCCATAAAACCACCACGAAAAACAAAGGGGCGGTTATGCCCGCCCCTTACGATTTGATGTTCTCTTAACTACCGGCTTCACGGGCGTCTCATCCTTTACATCACTAGATGACTCATTCTCAGCCTTTGCAGGCTCATCCATGATCTCATGGAAAACATCACGAACAGCTGGGATAAAAGTCTCTACCTCGGCTTCCGTAACATTCTTGTACTTGCGCATCAAAAGAGTAGTCAGATCTGCTTTTGCCGTCTCTTTTGAAATAATTCCCTGACGATACTGGTTTACGGCAGTCCACACAAGAAAGTGCGGCTCAGTGTCGCAAATCATTCGCCAAGGATTAAGACGCGCATCCTGCTCGCAATGCGGGCAAACCGGATATTCTTTTCCGCAAGTACGGCACCAATTCAGATTTGCCATTAGGCAGCAGCGGTCTCAATACGGAACAGGCGCTTGTCTTCAGAGCAGTATTCCTGAGTAGCGCTAATCTTGACCGGATGAGCCAGCTCATTAGTGAAAGTCATATCGATAGCATTATCCATCTTGGCATTCGGGAAGATGATACGCATCAGCTTCTTGTTTGCCTTATCGCAGGGATTGTAGCAGAATGCCTCAATCACGAACTCGCCCTCGGTAGAGAACTTATCGGCGCTATCATTGATAGCAATACCCTCCTCGCTCTCGTACTGATACTTCACAACAAAGCGGTCGCCAGCCTTCAGATTTGCACCAGTGGGCAGAGTGACCTCAGTACCAGTAACAGAGAACTGAGACTCTGCGGTCTCACCCAGCTCAAAGGTCTTCAGTGCATTACCCTGACCATCGACCAGATCGATGTACTTAAAGGGGGCATTTGCAACAGCAGCCTTGGGGGTATGGGTCAGAGTCAGCTTCTTGCCGTCAGCAGAAGTCAGGTACTCAACAGTGGTAAAGACCTGCTTTGCCTCAGAGGAAGCAACCTCCTTCTTTGAGCCCATCTGCTCTGCCAGAGCACCCAGATGCATCAGAGCATTAGACCAATCTGCCTCTGCAGTCTTGCTCTTATCGAATGCCATGATGTTAACGCCCTGTGCATCCTGAGCGTAAACGGTCTCGCCGCCCAGAGTCAGCTTGAAATCCTTAACCTGATTCATGGTCCACAGACGCTTGCCGTTCAGATCATACTCGTGAATGCGATGAACGCGGTCAATAACGACCTCATTAAAATTAAAATCGCTCATAATATTCTTCCTTTCAATTTATTTGGATAAAATAAAAGAGCAAGATCAATCAACCTTGCTCGTCCAATCTAGTTGTGCTTTTGGAATCTTTCCAAATTCCACGGTGCCAGCGTAAACGCCATGCATCGTATTGTCGTAACTTTTTATTTGCTGAATCTTTCTTACATGATTCATGAATACACTCATAGGGTAATCCATAGCCTTGAAGTAATCCGCTTTAAAGCCAGACGAACACGCCATCGAGAGCACAAGCTCCGCAAGGTGTGGTTCATATCGCTTTATTTTTTGATACTCCAAGTTATCTCTGGCTTCCTCTATCATTGCAATTCTTGTCGGTTCGTCAGCAGCAAACTCAGAATGCTTTTCAATTCCATTCGCAGCACATAGGTACTGAGAAATCGTTTCATACACCACATGGTCAATACGAGTGTCCGTAAGCCTGTTGTGTAATACAATCTCGCCACTTATGTTATCTTTCGCCATCATAAACCCAGAAGTGTCCATATCGCCAAGCAAAATAGACATATCTTGGTCTTTATTGCCTATAAAAAGTTGCCGAAACATTTCAAAGTCCGAAATCTTCTGCCAATCAATTCCAACAGAGTCAAGCTGTGCTTTGTAGTCGCTCGATGTAGAACAGAATAAATAAACCAACTGAAAATACTTTTGCTCACCATAATCGATGATGTCACCGACCGAAGGCATGTGAATCGTAATTTTGTCGTTGATTTTAAAGTCTCTTCCGCGCATCAAGCTTGGCTCGTACATTTCCCGAAGCTCCATCAGCCACACCCCACCAGATCATCCAAATCCTGCGTCTTGAACGTCATAATTCGCACACGATGGTGTAAATCCATATTGTCCTCGATATTGGATGTGATTTTAAGCTGTTTGATTCCAAAAATTGTACTGCCGTGTAGTTCTTTTTCCACAAGACCACTCAGATAGTCAACTCGTGTTGCACCACCATGACCCTTCATTTTCATCAGTGCCTGGTTCACAATAACCCACACAGTAAGTGTGAAGTTTTCATACCAGTCGTTGACGTTGCTTCGGTCAGTCATATTTACCTTAAAACAAATATAGCTGTGCGCTGCCTCAATCGTGTCAGGAATATGGAAGTATGGGAAGATGTATGTATAAATCGCCTCGTCAGGCTCTTCAATGTCATCATTGCCCATCGCTTCAACAAGCCCATCAGTATTAACCAGCTTCAAGGCCAATTTGTTTTTATAATCAGTAATCAATTCACTCGTTGTCACAGCAAACTCACCACCTTACATTCAATGGATGCATTTGCTGTACCATCTGCATTCGTCAAAGAAATTCTTACAGTTGCGCCGTCCATGATACTATTATTTAAAATACGAATTTTAAAAACACCATCTATGGTACTCTGCGTTTCTACAAATTCCTTGAATTCCTCAAGGCAAACGAACTTCCACTTAGCAATTTCAGTAATTTCCTCGCCAGCAACACTTGTGAACATAGGAGAGAATTTTTTCCAAGAACCACCAATACGAACCTCTGGTTTTCCTACATACTTTATAGTAGCAGTCACACGAGAATCTATCTCTGATTCGTCGATTTTGTTTGGCTCAAAATAATCACAAATCATCTTCTCAGCATTATCCGTCTTACTGTTATACTGATCCTGCCGGATGTTCAACACAAGGAACCCCTGTGTCTTACCATGCAGTTCGTAACGCTCTGTACTTTGGTCAACAGAAGTCGTAACATACGTTTTCGGCTCGCCATTGATAATTTCCAACATAAAGCGCTTATCAAGGTCGATCAGTGCGGTCTCGTCATCAAAAGGCATCTGTACTTTATATTCACGTTGACTCAATGAAGTCATAATAATCTCCTTATTATTTGCGTAATAAGGCTTGCTCAGTGTTGCCCAACGAGAGACTATCTCACCAGTAATCGGATTTTGCCATTGGATTTGACGGTTACACAGCTCCATTTTTCCACGAAGAAAAATTTCATCGTTTGGCTCAATCTCAGTTACCAGCTATTTACAATTGTAGCAGTCAACAATGTCGCCAAGATTCAAAGAATCACCAGGATAAGCCCAGATTTTCTTTTCCTTAGCAATACTATTACTGCGACTAACAACCAGCTCCTGAGGTAAACCATTCACAAGAGCATTATCCTCGTAATCAACGCTATCTTTAAAATGTGCAGCAAAATCTCGCTTTGCAAAAGCAATTTTGACATCCTTTTTATTAGACATTTTTGCGGCACCACCAACAGCTCGTGCCCTTGTATAAAAGTCCATCGGTACACCTCCTTACTCAGAGTAGGAAGCGTATGTATCATAGTCGATGGTCTTACGCTTACGGGTCGAGCGGTCTTTTGCCATATAGTTGTCTAACATCGTCATATTCTCCTCGTGAATGTCTTTCACAAGAGCACGAATACTCGTGCGCTCATTAGCAGGGGAGAATACTTGTAAACTCGTAGGAAGGTCCTGTGCGCTAAATGCTTTCAACTTCCCAAACTCACGCTTAAAATGTTGCTCCAACATCAAATGCGCTAACATATCAATCTCATCGAATGTGAGATCTGAATTAAACTCTTCTAGTTCTGAATCGTAATCATCGAAACTAAAATCCTCTTCCGGTTCAATGTTTCTGGTAATCACAGAAAGTGACTCCATCAAATAACTTTTTGCACGGTCATGTACAAGATCTCGCACTTCATTCTCGCTCAGGTCAAAATACTGAAAGAAATTACTATCAGTTTCGACCAGCTCGTAGAACTTATCGTATATTTCCGAAAATGCGGTCACATTATCCCTCCAATCTTACTCGGCGGGAACAACCTCCGCCTTTTCTGCCTCTGCCTTCTTACGGCCACGCTTGACAGTAGTCTTTTCTACAGAATTATCCGGTGCAACAGTCTGTGCGCCTGCCATCATAGCCTGCATCTGTGCCATCATAGCCTGCATCTGCTTCTGCATTTCAGCCATCTGATTCTTTGCAGTTTCAAGTTCGGCCTGAACATTATCAGCAGACTTAGTAGCAGGTACGACAGACAGCTCACTGTTACGCTTGCCAGCACGGAGCTCCTTATAACGCTCGTCAATCAGGCGCTTGACCTTGGTAGACAGGTCTTCACCGGCATTGGTCATACGATAAAAGCGACCACGAATACGCTCAAACTGAGCACCATCCTTAATGTCAATCATACGCTGAAGATTCTCGACAGTTGGATTTAGAATCGCATTGTCGATATCTTCAATGAATAGAACATCGTCGCCCTTAATGCCAATAGCCTTAAAGATTTCATTCTGCTCTTCAGGGCGAAAACGCAGAACACCATTCTTGAACGCAGAACAAGTGCTATTCATATACATAATCTCCTCCGGCGGAATAGGAATCACACAAGGATCTTCCACACTACCGGGCTCGAAAGTATAACCCTTACCGTTCAGTGACGAAATGGTAACCACGTTATCGTCGCAGTTCAGAACGTCAATAAACTTCTTTTCCATCACGGAACTCATAATTTGTCTCCTTTTCTATAAAAGCGGAGACCGCAAAGTCTCCGCCCAGATTTGTCTTTGGTAAAAAATTACTGCAGAACAATCTTAGCAACACGCTCGATATGATCAATGCTGTAGCCGAAGGTGAAGTCCTTGACCATCAGATGAATCTTCTCGTTATTGTTGTCGTGATCCTCGTAAGTATGAGTCTCACCCTTCATGTCAAGGCGACCGATCTTGCCCGCGATACCATAGATCCGCTTATCCGGGATCAGCAGGGAACCATCACCCAGCTTCTTGGCAGAGCTAATACCGGTAATAGCAACACCATCGTAAGTCTTAACCAGACCATAACGGTTAAACTCGTCCTTAGCTGCGTCAGACAGATACTCAGCGTAGCCGGTCATACGACGCATCTTGGCACAGTACTTCATCAGGCTGACAGTGAAGGGATTACCACCATCGGCGTACTCATTCAGATACAGAGCCAGAGCGTCCATGTCCTGCATAGTGGGCTCCTTACCCTGTGCATCGATCTTCTGCTCGCCACCAGTGATAGCGTCATCAACCATGCTAAAAATGTCATAGAACATCTGGTTCTTCAGAGCCTCAGTCATAAAGGTGGTCAGAGTTGCCACACTCTTCCAAGCATTACGTCTTACTTCCACAAAGCTAAGATCAGCCTCGATCTGCTTATTACGCCAGACGGGCTTAATGGTCTCGTAGTGCAGGTAAGACTTCGGCACGTTGCCGCCCTTGGCTGCATCATAAGCCTTCAGGGTGTTCTTAACAGTACGACCTGCCTCGTAATCATCAAACTCACCAACATTACCACGCTCAAACATGGAGTCCAGCAGCTCATCAGGTGCACCATACAGCTCATCAGTCACGGTGCGGTTAACAAACTGAGCAATCTCCTTGTTGGGGTCACCCTTGTCAATCAGCTCCTCAACATGAGCGCCAACAACCTCAGCAATCTCCTTATCCTCGGCATCCATAGCGCGATTGTACTGAGTCTTCTCAGCAACTTCATAAACACGACCAGGCTGCTTCATCAGCTCGGCCACTTCAATATTCAGTGCCATAATTCATTTCCTTTCTCTTCGCGCAAAATAAAAGAGCTACCGCCAAAAGACGATAGCCTTACATTCCGCGTATCATATTCAAGATTTCTCTCTCAATCAAGCAACAGTCTTTGCCTCGGGCAGCACACTGATCATAATCAGCTTGTGGCCGTTGTCGTCCATCACACCAGCAAACTCAAAACGAGAAGTGCCAGTGGTAGCAACCTGCCACTTACCGTCAGTATTAACCTCCAGCAGCTTGCCGATATTAGTGTCCTGTGCATCAGCAGCCTTGTACTGGTCAGTGCCATACAGTTCGCCAGCATACAGAGGAACACGCTTCACCAGCACACCTGCCTTAATCTCGGTGACCATCTTATCATAGTCATCAAAATTAGTCTGGCTTGCATAGATGCCCTCCGGGATAAACTCATGGGCAACCATCTCGATGCCCTCAGCTGTAGCTGCATCAGGGAACTTAACCTGACCAGCCTTGTGGTCAACCTGAACACCCATACCGGTGACCATATCGACCTTTGCGGCATAATTAGCGGGAATATTCTTCGCGCCGTTCACCATCAGTTCACGAATCATAATATTTTCCTTTCTCTCAAATGTTATTACTTACCCAAATATTCCCGCCATGCGTCACGCTTGTTAGCGTTAGTGGTGTTATACTTGGTTTCATTCAAATTCAGCTTGATACTCTCAGGCTTATGTACCTCAGATGTCTCAATCTTCTTTTCGGCAGGAGCCTTCTTAGCGGCTTCAACGCAACGCTCGGCAATCACACTCTTGATGCCGGTCTCATCCAGATTATCAATCAGACTTGCGTAGTTGCCACCCTCAGAAACCTCAGCTTCAGTAATCATCTTGCTGGAGAGTGCGTACTGACGCAGATCCTCCTTCTTCTGTGCAAGTTCTGCAGCCGCTTTTTCTGCCTCTGCCTTCTCTGCCTGATCCTTATATGGAGCCAGAGAAGCAACCTTTTCCTTTGCACTCTGCAACTCAGTATTTAAGCTTGCAATAGTGTTATTCAGCTCCGCAATCTTTGTGTTGACATCGGAAATAGAAACAGTCAAAGTGATACGCTGCGGCTCGCCAAGAGAAACCTCGTTGCCCTCAACGGTGTAAGAGAACATGATGTAATCCAAATCGTTCATACAACGACCGAATTTCTTACACCAGATAGTGTGATCTTCGGGGAACACTTCGGCTAGATACATATCTGAATTAAACTTCACAACAGCCTCATTCAGCTTCTCGTACAGGTCATGACCGGTCAAACTGGAAGTCTCAGTGGTAGACTCCGGCTCTGGCTCACCAGCAGGATCAGTACCGGTTTCAGGCTCAGTCGGGGGAGGGGTTTCACCACCTTCCTCGGAAGTCTGAACATCAGGCTCTGCCGGAGTGGTGGGCTCAGTGGTAGACTCAGTAGCCGTCTGCTCTGCCTGCTCAGTCTCGGTTGAATTCTCAACCTGTGCAGTCTGAGTCTCATTGTCCTTATTCAGTTCCAAATTTTTTGCCTCCTTTTCATTAAATTCTATATTTGAAATTTCTTTTGTGTCCTCGATATAGGCATTTGCCAATTCAAGACCAAAATCGGTCTCAGCGACTTCAAGCAGTTTAGAACACTTATATGCCGGTTCAACATTTGCACCAAGCAAACAATGTGCAGTAAACACGCCATCGTCAATAATTTTTGCCATGCGACCACCCACAATTCCCTTATGAGCTTTCAACACATCAATTTCCCAACTGGTATTTAACGTGCCGCTCTCAATACGGCGCAGAATCGTCGCACAAGCCTTTGGATATCGCTTCCAGATCTTACAAGAGGCAACAATAAAGTCGGTATCGTCAATTTTCTCGATACCGACCGATTGAAAGCTACCGAACGCATCAGTGTCAAATTCGGCAGTCTTGTATTCATTGCCATCAGCGTCTTTTCTTGTGACGACTTTCATATTGTGACCGGAAAAATCCAGTTCACCCTTTGGAGCTACGACCAACTTGCCAACAAGCGGGTTGCCAACCAGTGTACTCATCCAACTTTCAATGGTTTCACGGTTCAAAGCAACCTGATTCCCATTTACTGAGAAATCACAGATGACAAACTTGGCAAAATAGTGGTCTGGATGCTCCGTAATCTCAGAGCAACAGATGTTTCTACTATAGAAATACTCTTTACTCATCGTTCATCACCTCACTTACTATCTTCATTTCTCTGCTGGTCATAAATTTGTTTTTCAGTTTCCTCGCCCTTTGGACGACCTGTCTTTTTATCGCTATCGCCACCACCGGGATTACCGGTCGATGTATAAGAGGTCTGGCGAGCCACAAACACATCGTCATAACCTTCCTCGGTTTCAGCCTGACGCTTGCGTAGTTCGTCCTCAGCATGAAGTCCCATATACTCGTAAGCAGTCTTGTAAGAACAGTTCAAAGTGGTAAACAGGAACTGAGCAATCGCCTTCTTCATCTCCATACCCATCATTTCAGTAGTAGAGACCTTCACATCAGGGCAGTACATTGGGTCTACACCTGCATCTTCAAGGCGAATGCGATACCATCGCTTTAATACATCCTCAATCTGTTCCGCAATCTTACCGATATTTTTCATCAGCTGGTCAAGAGACACCTTTGCAGTTGAAACAGTCTGCTGACCATCGGTATTTAAAAAACTGATGCCCAAAGCAGCCATCTCCCGGTTGCGATACTGTTTAACAGTCTCTATATTTGTCATCTCAACCTTCGGCTCAACATACTTGATGTCCTTTACATAAGGAGCGGTCGTCACAAGCACGGTATTTTGCTTCCACGCACGCAACAGATTGTCGTGTGCCGTCACCTGTTCAGCAAAGCCCTTTTTATCGTTGTTTGGACCCATCAATGCAGGATCAAGCTGCTGCCAGATAATTTTCTTTGCCTTTGCTTTGGCATTCACACGGTCTGAAGTATCAAAAGTCTCAAGCATCAATGCCGGACGTAAGGCGCGGAACAGGGGAGAGACACCATATTTCTGCCCCATGTTGCCAATACGAATCACACCACAATGGTCAACATCCAATTTTGCGTATGTATCACCATTCTTAAACGCCTGATACACCTCATCTGGATAGTTGTTTTGAATCTCAGTCTCCTGATTTTCAAAGAATAGTGCTTTATTCTTCTTATCCTTCAACATAGACTTGCTTAAAGCTGATTTTAATTTAGACATATTGATAAGTACAACAGGCTGTCCATTTGACAAGTAATCACTGATTTCAGCAATACCAAGAGGGTAGTAGTCTACAATATAATTCTCATCCTTCTGACGCAGATATGTAATATAAGTACCTTCAGCGTAAGTCATCGGAATGGCAGTACGCAACAGACTTCGCACATTGATTTGTGTATTGAAATCATCAATCACTTCACGGGCATAGTTTACCTGTTTGGTTTTGTTGCGCTGCTCAGGAAACTGTGCAAAGCTACACTTGAACTCTGTATTGACATTTGCCTCAATCGCGTCATAAGTAATACCAATCAAATCATCCTTGTTAATGTAGTTACGGATAATTCCATTGACAGTCTGCACATTCGTCAAGCTTGACTGTAACCCTCGTGCAAGTTCATCAATTCGATCAACCGTCAGCGTTTCAGAGGAGGCTGAAATTTTCAGGTATGTACTATACTGTTTGTTTTCAGGGTCATAAGATGCAACTGCATTTCGGATGACATTGTTCATTCTCTCTTCTGAAAGCTCATTCAAAGAGGTGATAACAACAGTACCATCATCTGTCTGTGAAGCAGTCACGACATCAAAATCTTCCTTTTTCTTTCTTGCCACATTTTCACCTCCTCTGCTTAGAAGTCAATGTTAGAAATACAAATCGGCGGAGTAGTCATTGTCTCCACCGCAGACTGGCGCACTTTATCATTGCGACGTAATTCGTATAGACGATGAGCAAGCAAAATAGCAACATAGAACCTATCATCGTGAATTTTGTTGGCAACATCGGGTGCCAAAGCATATGTTACGGTCGTATTTTCAGAGTTTGTCGTTTTCTGAATACTTGTAATCTCATTCTTCATCAAGTCGATATTAACCCACGCAGTCTGTTCCTCTAAGGAGAGTTCATGCGTCCTTAAAATTTCTTGACCAGTTGATTTGTCAACACCATCTACTACCTGAACGTAATCTCCTCCGTTGTATTCAAGAGGAAAGTGAATGACGCCAAGATTCATCAACTCAATAAATTCCTCAACCATGGCAGTACGGAATTTACGTGGACTAATTAGACGTAGCTTGTCAACAGCATCTGGGTAACGGGCATCATATCCTTCATATAATTCATGATTTGCGTCGATAAAACCACGATGTTCTGCGCCTGTTTTATCAGTCCAATTGTTAAGCAAACCGTCCGCATATGTGGATGTACCACCGCCGCCAGCACCTTGGTCAATCATCAATCTATCAATATACTCGTAATCAGGATTTTGACCATTGTAATGTAAAATCAACTCATGCAACTGCTCAAGCTGGCGATTAGAATCAAGCTTGAATTTTTTCTCATTCGCAAGGTCAACCATGTTCACGCAATTTATAATGTCGCCACACATGCCGTTTTCTGGATCGTTATAAATACGCATAACGCCGACAATAGAGTTATCCATTGTGCGGGCAGGATCAAACGCAAGAATATACTGATAGCTCTTATCCCAATAAAGCTGTGGGATATACTTTCGCTCATTGCGACGAACCGTACCCCATTTGATGATCTGGTTTACGCCACCATCACGGCTTGGTCGATTATAATATTCACGCAATGCCTTCATTTTATTTGACTTTAAAGCCGCGTCCACCTTATCTTGTGTCAATAGTGCTTTATATGGCTTACCCTTCATATAAACTTTAATTGCAACATCACAAATCATATCGCACACAAAATAATCACGGTCACCGGCAATCATTCGCTTCGCAAATTGCTTGTAGTATTTATAAAAAATCTTGTCCATGGTGTCCTGACTCGAAGCATAAACTAGCTGAGTTGGAACCTGACGAGGCTGCATTTCTGGGTTATAATCACTGTCAGTGTCAGTGACGAAATCGGTATTTTGTGTAGCAAAAGCTTCACAGACAACAATCAGTTCGTCAGAGCAGAACGCAGCCTCATCAAAGAAGATAAGACTGGCTCGCTTACCGCGAACGCCATTAGGATTAGAGTTCAGTGTGTTAATGGAACTACCATTATAGAACTCAACAACGTACCCGGCTGGGTTATGACTAAAACCACTCTTATTGGTTGCAGATTTTTTCGTTTCCTTCTCTGCAATATCTTGCAGACTACGGATGGATGCTGCTGTCTTACCAACACGAGTAACAATTTCCTCTATCTTGTTAAAAGTTTCTTTGGCCTGATCACCCACATTACTTACAATGTAAATAGATTGGTTCTCATATAATATTGCCTTTAGGATAATGAAAACAGAACCCACAAAAGACTTACCAAAGTTTCGACTACATGCCCAAAGAACATGACTTGCATTCTAGCTTTGTTCTAACATATATGCCTGAGCGTCAAATAGTTGGATACCTAATAAATCTCTGGCTGCAATAACAGGATTACGCCGATAAAACGCAATCGTTGCCGCATCACACTCATAAATCTTACGTTTTACCGCAGTGATAATAGGTGCTCTTTGTTTCATTCTCATACGGCATCACCATCCGTATCTTCATTACCATTCGGGTCTATTCCAGCATCCTCAAGCATTTCTTTAAGCCGCTGATTTTCAATCAGAGACAAACGATATTTTTCCTTCGCATCGTCACTATCTTTTTGATATTTATCAATCAACTCTCGCTGGGTATCAAAAATTTCTTGCTGGTCATTCTCATCAAAGAACGCATTTTCCTTGATTGCTTTAAGACTCATATCTGCCGCCCATTGAGTGCCAGGAGAACGCAACTGGTCATAGAAGTTTGCTTCTGCCCCTGCAATATTTTTCTCTCGCATATCTTTCATCAAGAAGGTGAGAGTATTACGTCCGGCATCCTTATTAGAACGGTTCTTGACAGAGATTTCGTTTTCCTTGGCAATTTTATCATTGTTTGAAACTAGCTTGACCTTAATGTCATTCAGACTCTTGATTGCCTCAGCCGAGTTCATCGGGTTTAAGCGGGCAATCTGCAAGTCGATTTGTCGAATCTGATTATTATTGTTCACGACCTGAACAATCTGGGATAGTTTGAACGGGTCGTCTTCAATACCATCCTCAAAATACTTGATGAGTTCACTAAACAAATAGCGGCGGTCGCCCTCGTTATAACCATCAAACGGGTCATACCCAATAACAGAAATACAGTCATCCTTTGCTTGAATCTCTGCCTTCGACCACTTCTGTTCCTTCTCTTCCTGTAAATCGAGAGCGTTTTTATTGAGTTCACCGTTCACAAGAGTGTTGGTAAACGTCTGGAACTGGAAGTTCTTCATGTTCACCACGAGACGGTTATAAGTTCCTGGCCTACATGTTCCAGAATTGCTCACAACGGAATCATAAAGGCTATTATAAAAAGGAACGTCCAGAACATGACACATTAGCATACAAGCAGTTCTATCGCTTCCAAAGCGTCTTGAAAAATCATCAAACATTTCATTAACGCATTCTTTACAGATGGGAGCATATCCGTCATTTGCCTTGAACAATGGAGAATATGTTATTCGGTAAAAATGCCCCATAGCGACATCATATTCTTTACCACAACGCAGGCATTTGAATGTCTTTTTGTTTTCGGTTCCCTCAAGAATAACGCCATCTTCAACAACCTTTTTCTTTCTAGGCAAACAAACACCTCCAATCAAAATCAAAAATAAAAGCCGTAGAACGTGCGCACATTCCACGGCAAACAAAAGACACCCTCTAATGTGCTTGCGTAGCAGAGGCCAAGGGTGTTTCATTCACAAAAGACCCACCATGATACGCATCGTTGAGAGGCTTAGTGGGCTCAGGCGGCTCTACCATGGTACGCTTCTGCGAGAGGCGCGACGGAGTCTTTATCATCTATATGGGTTTGCTACGTCAGTGACGTACCGAACCCTGCCACCGAAGTGGCGTAATAATCAATCAAAAAACCTGAGTTATGGAGGGAGTAGTAAAGCCATAACTCAGGCTTGCGAAAGGGGAGAATGCTGGCACGCCCACTCCGATTCGGACAGAGAACAAATGGTTTTAGAGACCACTGCTTTACCAATTAAGCTACGGGCGCATAAATATACCAGCATACAAGTGGGTGCAGCGGTTGGATTTGAACCAACGAATACACGGCTTATGAGGCCGGTGCCGTAGACCTGACTGGGCAACGCTGCGTCATATGGTGCCTAAGTGTCTCAAGAAGTAGAAAGACATGTGTACATCATGTTTCTAAAACCCAGACTTCGGACTTGCTATATGTCGCGCTCATATAGCCATTTTCTTCGAGCTTGACAGGATTCGAACCTGCGCTGTATCCACGAATAAGCAATCTCGCTTCGTGCAGATGTTTGCTACCATCCGCTACGTTCAACCTCTTCGCATTACAAGCTCACAATAAAACCTACCTTTTAGCCGGTGGTAGGGAACCGGTATAATATAGGCCCTCCGGGAGAAGGACTGGCGCGGTCTCAGAGATTCGAACTCTGGCATCGGATTTACCGACCTAACGGTGTTCAAGACCGTTCTCTTCAACCACTTGAGTAAGACCGCACAATAAAAACAAGCATCCATCAAGCCACCCGAGCTAGTTGAATTGTTCTCGTGTTGATAAAACGCTTGTTTTAGACTTTTAAAGCTTCGCATTAACGTAGCGAAACACGATTGGCTTGGCATTTTGCTCCTCAAAGCTACTCTGCGTCTGACTTTACAGCTTATACACGGTTGCAACCAATGACCGCTTTTGCCATGCCACCTACAGGAATCGAACCCGTATGTGAAAATTACAAATTTCCCATTCTACCATTAAATTAAGGCGGCACAATGAGCTGGAGCAATCGCCCCAGCACATAGAAAAGGAGACAACAAATGATGTCCCAAGCAGACCTTGCGGTCGTACTTCTTTTTTAAGTCCCCGTTTAGTGGTAGGGGCTCACCGCTTTTTAATTTAGACGTACAATGTGCGTCTTATCTTCATTCAGCCTTCCGAATTTATCCTGATAAACCAGAATAAATCCTTCTCGCTGAGATGGTGTTAATTTTCCATCTGCGTAATCCATTTTTGATGTCTCACAACAACAGCCCTGCTCATAAATTACAGAATTACCGATATCATAATGACCTGTTTTATGAGTGTGTGCCATCACGATAGTATCAAAGAAATAATCATTATCCTTGAAATACCGATATGCCTTTTCTGCCGTTTTCAACATACCGCTAGAATAAGCAAGTGGATGCACAAAAATTGTTTCACCAACGAAACTAAACCAAGTATCGTTATAAACAATCTCGATACCACTATCCTTAAAAACATCAGTCAGAGGGTCGTAATGAACCTTTGTATGAAGCTCCTTGTTGTAATGGTTAAAGCCATCAACAAAAATAAGCTCCAAAGATGTCTTTGGCATCAATTCAAGCAAGTCGGTGTCCAGATTCTTAGCAAGATAATTCTGGAAACGTAAGTCATGATTACCATAATTTACAACAACCTTCTTAGGCTGAAGTATCTCAATCAGGTCAATCATATACTGACGTGCAATCAGAATTTCCTCCATTGGACTCTTACGATACACCTTATTGAAACGAGAAATGGCCTGCGCATCTACCAGATCCCCGTTTATCTGAAGGATATCAATCTTTCCAGCATACTCACTAAAAGTCTCAATGGGCTTCTGGAATGGAATATGTAGGTCGGAAATAGACAGAATACAGGTTCCCACATCTCTATTGGATAAGGACTCCTGATACTGCATACCCGCACGGAATGCCTTAAAACGCTTGCGATATGCGCACTCACCAAAATTCTTACCCAACTCATCATTGAGCACCTTGGATGCGCCATCCCAAGTCAACTCTCTAGCCAGAACAGCATTCCCGATTCTTACAAAGAAGTCATCGCTCGTTTCTTCTGGCCGTTTATTATAGCAACCCATTGGCATCAAGCCGGGTCGCCCAGCAGCTCATCAGAAGTGGAAATATTGATGGTGACACCCTCAATACCATCCCACTTTGCCAGAGCTTCATTCAGATTGAAGACATTCTCGCCATCCTTGGTAATCTCGGTGATAGTACCCTCGGCAGTATCAATAATAGCGTTCTTAAAAACAACACTCTTCTTAGCAACCATAATTCTATTCTCCCTTATATTTTATTTCAATTTTGAAATGATTTAGCGATTAAACTGAATCATATCCGCCCATGTACTAATCCATCCACGATGATTTGTGTGAAGTTCACAAATCGCAGTTCTATCATGACCTCTAAAGTGTTCAAGATATGGAAGGAAACCACTGTTTTGCGGATTTTTGTACAAGTCACACTGGCCTGTATGACCGATTACGACAAGTTTACATGAATCCTTCAACCGGGTAATAACCTTCAAAAGATCACTTAGATAGAAATTCTGCGTTTCATCGAGCAAGATTACTTTTTTGTCAAAGGTGATGCCGCGCATATATGTGTGAGTTGCACACTGAATATACGCACCATATTTCTGACTTTCAGGATTATCATCAACAATCATCGCAACATTTGGATTAACGCCAATAGTCTCAAGTGCCTGATAAAGTGGTTCCATATACGGAGCACTCTTCTGTTCCTGCGTGCCGGGAAGATAGCCTTGCTTCTCTTCCTGTGTAGGAGAAACAATATATGCGATACCATTATATAGTCCATACTGAACTAACAAATTCGCCACACCGACAGCAATCGTAGTTTTACCAGTACCGGCGCGGGCATTACAAAACACAACATCAATATCAGGATTCCAGATTGCGTCCCTAAAGATTTTCTGTTCTGGATCGAGCGTCATTCCATAAAAAGTAGGATATTCATCCAAGCTCTGCGGGACATCCTTCTTCTTGCGCATTTCAGTCTTATCAGAAGCCATATATTACAACTCTCCCTTAATTGAATTCATCCACATCATCGCAAATCTTATCTACAATGCCAAAGTTGACCTGCTCATTAGCGTCCAGATACCAATCCTTCGCTTTATTCTTGGTCATAGTCTTCTTATCAATGGTAGAGTGAGCCATAATATACTCACGCATCTTTACAACCTGCTTCTCATAGTAGTCCATAGCCATCTTAGACTGCTCAAAAGTACCCTGAGTACCGCCAGAGCCACTGTGAATCAGTGCAGTAGAATGAGGCAGGGCAAAGCGCTTCTGACCAGACAACAGCATCACAAGAGCAGCGCTCATTGCAATACCTGCGTTAATCGTCCAAACAGGAGTCCTGCTCAGTGCAACAACATCAATAAAGCTGAACATGGCGTCCAGCTCGCCACCATAGCTGTAAATAAACAGCTTAATAGGCTTGCGCTGCTCAACAGGGACATCCTTGTCGATACGGTTGTACTGCAGAATCTTACGCTCAATCTCAATCAGAGACTGGTCAATCTCAAAGTCAATAAAGAAGATGCGATCCTTCTCGTCAACATAGAAGTTCATCATCTCAGGAGAGGGGAGACCGCCACCATTCATCAGGTTAGTGATCTCCTCGGGCAGCTGAATTTCAAAATCCAAAGTCTGTACCTCGTTCTTTCATAAATTAGTCTCGAATGCCACGCTTGGCACGCTCAACAATTTCACGAGCTTCAATATTAAACGGAATCAACTCCAGATAGCGGACAGACTCCTCAATAAAACGCTTGTGACGAGTCTTTGCAATAAAGACATGCGGATAAACCTTACGGATTTCCTTGGCTTCTGCTTTGGTGATTTCGATCATTTAGGTCATTACATCCCTTCAAAATAAAATAGGTAGGAAGAAAACAAGCGTCCTCGCTCTCTCCCTACCATAACTATCCCGTAATGATTTTATATAAATATGTAAAAATACAACGTATCTGTGTTAAAATAATACAAAAATGCACGATTTATAAATCAAACATTTTTCTATTTTGAGATGTTTTCTCAATATTGATGCTTTTGGCGCACTTACGACAATATTTTTGTCTGCGCCCAGTCCGAGCAACGGTACGACCGCAACATTCACACCTGATGTATGGCTTTCCGCAAAACTGATTCCACTGAATCCCAGCAGTCTCGAAATTTGATACTGTAACTGCGATAGGCGGTTCTTCGTCTGCGATTAACACATGAATGTTCAAGTTGTCAATCTTCTTTAAGCTGGCAAAACCAATAAAACCAAGATTGCGCAGTTCTCGAATCATTTCATTCTGCTTATCTACATTTACAGAAACACCAGCCATACGGAAAATATCTCGTGTATCTTCCGTAATCCAATAATTACACTTGTTGTTTACAGCCATATGAAACTTAGCCAAACAAAGCATTGTGAACATGAGCCGTTGCATCGGTTTCCCATCCAAGGCAAGAATTTTCTGGGTTTCAGACTTTGTAACACTTACTCCATCAAGTTCAACCAATTGTTTTCCTTTGGCGGACGCAATCGCTTGCACGATAAAGTTCTCATCTAAAACTCTATTATATCCAAACATATGAGCCACAAGAAAATCATCAAGCTTCTTCTTGACTTCTTCCTTAGAGTACCCCTGAGAGAAATAAAGCTTTGCAATATAATGTAAAGCGTGCCCGGCGGTTCTGCAAGTCACATCTTTTTGAAGCAGTTCTTCTGCATACTCACGTTCATTCAATACTACCATTCGCATCCTCCTCATCAATTTTGTTCATATCGACTAACACGTCTTTATAACGCTCACTACAATATTCAACATCACCATTATCGTCCTTAACAAGAACATGGGCCTTGTTGCCAGCCTTATCAAAGAGACGCTTAATAATAATATCAGGAAATAGAGCCCATACAATCGAGACACTTGAGGCGTTTTTCTTACAGAGGTCCAACAAAATATCACAAAGGATATTATCATCAGAACATTTTTGATGCATGGTACGCAACATATTTTCGTTGTAAAAATTCAACTTCTCAATTCGATCTGCGCCGGTTTCCTTGTTCTTGGTATTTGAATTGTCGATAACAGAGTTTGTTCGTGCGTATCGAAGATATTCTTTAAAGATAGGGCGAATACCGTAATACTGAGAATTTTTATATTCGTCACCAGACTTGAGAGAATCGTAATCAAATTTACGCTTCTTTTTCAAATCATCTTCAAACTCTTCAAGTTCATCTTCAATAATCCAGCACAGACGATTCATAGTGCAGGAATTAACACCGACGGGCATACGGTAAAGGTAATATTGGATAACAACTTCATCAACATCATTCTTGACTTCCTTTTTCATCATCTCGTCAAGGCCATCAAAACCTTCCCATTTAATTCTCTTACGAGCTGCAGCCACATACTTTTTATAGTCCTTCATCTGAGAGGGGTAAATGTAGCTCATAAAATAAGGTTTGCGCCAAGCACAAATACGTGCCCAGAACTTCTTGTCCTCAACAACATCTGGGTTATCATCCTCTTTAACAACACAAGCCTTATTGTCGTACCAGTATTGAGGCATCGGAGTAGTGGAAATACCCTTTATGCGATCAATCGACGCCTGCTGATATAGCTGGCCGCATTTAATGCGATATGTTAATTCTTCGTACTCGCGGCTTCCTGGCTCAAATTTACTTCGCACATCAAACATTGTGGTGATACGATTTGTGATTTTTCCAATATCGTCACCGAATCCATTGATATTAGAGCTAATAAAGTCCTCTTCAGTGGGGATTTTCTTCTCGCCCTTCTTTTGCACACAGAGAACTGTAGGCTCATCCACCCATTTATCAATCAGGATATGATTGTCTGTACTAAAACAGAGATCTCCGTCGTTATCGGCCCCATTAAGTGCAGCGTCCGTATTATCCCACACGTTCAGAATAAATACGGTCTTCATATAGCGATACCAATTTTTGCACTCATCACTTGAGTTTATGTCCATGCATCGAATATTTGCCATCTGGCTCATTGGCGCTCTAAAACAGGCTACTCGCTTCACATCACGGTCGTTCCAGAATCGACTATAAGCCTCACCAGATTTTAAAAGACCAGTGACAGGCATTCTAAACATAGATTGGCAAAGCGCATACGGGTCCCCACAAAGAACTTGAAAGTTACCTCTAACCTTTACTACACCTGTTTTCGCCTGAGAAATTCGTTTTTTAATAAAGAATCGAATGCGGTTCTGAACGTATGGGTCGTTGATCATTTCTGGCTCAATCATTAAGGCCTTGATATAATCATTCTCTAAGCTGTTTATGTAATTCGGGTCATCACGCATTCCGTTGCCACGCAAATAAAGCAGTACATCACGCCAATCACCACCCATGGCACCTTTGATTTCATCCAGTGTAGGCTTCACCAACTCTCGAATCTCATCGTTCGTTAAATTATAACTCTGGATAAATTGATAGTTCAGATTACGCTCTTCATCAAGCTCCAGCTCACAGGTCTTCGTTACAGAAAAGTGGTAGTGGTTTTCCTGACAATTCTCGAAACAATCATCTGCACTATGATAGCTGTCATAAAGTTTGAGCATCGACGTAGTAAGGATCATCTGCACACGGTTAATGTCCTTATAGTCGCCAAAAGCGTCTTTGACCATATTCTGCTTTGCAACCTTCTTGGCGAACTCACGGAAAGGGAAGGGGAATAGCATTCCCTTACAAAAGGCGTTACGCACACAGAATCCAGACGCAGTTGACGGTAGCTTCAAATCTTCGCTCCATTGTTGGGCAAGGTCATAGCTGATAAGGCCAAAACCATCGCTGGCACACAGTTCGCAATCATGTTCAGGATCTTCGACCATCGTAGGCTCACCAGACACACCATCATCCAGGATAATCACATGGTCTTTAAAATGAGTATAGCAATCATCCACAACCAGAATGCCATCTGGATCAGTAACAGGGATTGAGGCAGAGCAGGCGAGTGCCCGATATGCTTCCAACTTTGCCGGAATAAACTCCATTCCTTTGTTACGGCCATTATCAATTCGCTTGCGGATCTCACCAACAAGACGGTCGCTCACAAACACAATCGTGCTATTCTTAACACCACCGGTAGTCCCAACCAGACGGCGATACGTGATTCCATTGATTTTAAACCCCTTTGGAGAACATGCCCGGCGGTAATCATTCTTCTTATCAACCACCAGACACATATAATCCGGCTTGAATTGAACTGCGTCCAATTCAGTGTATAGTCTCCGAATCTCCCGGCGGTTCTCTAAGCAAGACGGCTCATTCCGCAGCATCTTGATTCTACGCTTAATGCTCCGTGCCTTAGCCTCTGCATCCGTAACACCATTCAACTCATCAATCCATCGTAAAACAGTGCTATCAGCCAGCGAGATGATCTCGTGGTTTCGTCTAGCCTCATCTAATGGTAGAGTCAAATCCCACTTTGCTTCAACCAGACGCTTCGTATGGATCTTAAAAACAAACTTCTGGCAAGTTTGCTGCTTTGCCATTCGGCAGTCACCTCCATGTTCTTCTTAAACGTATCCTGTATTTTATAGCTAAAGAGAAAATATAAAAGCAGGCTTTTACAGATAGCAACTCTCGCCATCTTCCATAGCCTTGAGCCAAAGTCGTTCGCGCTCCTGATAGAGCTCATCCAGCATATCGTCGGCAGCCTCGTACTCGCTGCGTGTCAGACTGGAACTATTCATATCACGTACAAGTTGCTTGATTTCCGCATCAACATCCTCGTAAGTACGCATCACTTAACCTCCTCGTCCATGACAGCTCCACAGTCAGGACAAAACTTTGATTCATCAATATTTTTGCTAGAATGACAAGCCGAGCATTCAACAAAGAAATTTTCTCCAAAATCTTCAAAATGCTCAATCCAATGAGCATGAACTACTCGACGGAACTCACCGCCAGCAGATATCTCTTCTTCAAGAATGCGCTTTGTGTATTGCATTGCCATATCGCACCACATATCATCAATAGACTTTGCATTACCTCTAGCCATAGTACGAGCGATAGCACTATCGAGGACGCCAATCAATCGTGTTGCGTTAATATATTTCTCCATCACTTGACCTCATCAGCTACCAGGCGGATCGTCTCACCAATCTGTTCAAGCTCTGCCAGCAATACATCCACGGTATCTGCATCGCTTCCAGAAATATTCAAATCCTTAATCTTATGTAAAGCCCATTCGAGGTTCGGGTAATAGCCAACCGTAACCTCTTTTACACCGGTGCCAATCTCACCAGTCTTTGGATTCTTGCCAGCAGGTCGCTGCTCAATGATAACGAGATTTCTGTTATCCAATGTCTTAATTACATACTTTCCAATCTGAATTTTCATTATTCTCTCCCTTTTAATATGTAACTTATATTTCAAACAAGAGCCACACAGACTCTTATTTAATTCTCATTCACACGGCTGGCCTCAAACGCAGCCACGTCATTCATGAAATCATTGATATGTAAATACTTGTCAGCCTTCTGCACAGTCTTTGGCTTGAACTCTCGGCACTTGCATCGCACCTCGTCACAAGTTGTGAAACATGGAATCTCATAGCGGCATTTCGTGCAAACATACTTCTTGTGGAACTCCGGCAAGCGGCCAGCTGCTTGGTAACTCTCATAAGTTACCTTTAAATCAATCCAGTAGGGGTTATCAAAATTCATTGTACTCAACCTTCTTCCTTATCTTTTATAAGAACCATACCATTTAAATCCAGCACGAGGGATTCCAGAATTCGCAGGAACACGAATCATTCCATCTATAAAGAGCTGAAGAACCTCATCACTCAACTGCCTGTGCACAAAACGAAATGGTGGTTGAGAAGTATCATTGTAATATTCTGGATTTTCCTCCAATACCGCTCTACCTCTTCTGACGGCAGAAAGTGTTGGGATATTCTCACACATCGCATCATTCATCTCGTGAAAGCATTGCTGTTGCAATTTATATTCTGTCCGTGCAGCAGATCGCTTCAACGAGTTCGGCTCAATCGTAATATGGTACATCGGTCGTGCTAGGTCATATGTAAAAATTTCCTTGAACCTATTATCTAATTCTTCATAGAACTCATGAAGCCATCCAGTCAGAAATACGTCTTGTTCACTCTGGCACACTCGACCAGATGACGTATAGAACTCATGAAGTACATTCGTATACATCTTCATATAAATGGCCTTTTGGTCTTCAGAAGGAATATGGTACTCTTCTGGATTATGGTTTATAAACACAGCGGGACAGTCTTCAAAAAATAGTTCCTTGTTTTTCGCCATAGATCTAAGCGCAGACTCAATGTACCCAACCATTGTAGATTTAGTACATTGTTGAAATGTCTCAGCATCCGCTGCTAAATTCTCTCTAAACTCATCCATTTGATCACAAGCAATACTTTCTAATGGTGTACCAACTATTTCAGCCCAGAAGGTATCATCGCCATGTAAATCTTCTGGATATTGATAAAAATTTTTGTTAGTCATTCCACATGCTCGTAATATTGCAGCTGGTGTCCAAAAGAACTCCATCCAACTACTGCCGTCACATTCTTTAAGTAAGTGGTAAGCAATCTGATTCTGCAAACGCAAAGAGAATTTCCCTTTATTTCTTGTCGGCAGAGGAGGAAGCACCTCATTATCTGGACGAATCTTTACAATAATAAAGCGCTTTCCTTCCTTTTTAAATTCAACAAAACGATTCAAATCTTCAAGGAAATGTTTTTTACTATTCCCACCCAACGGTTTTCCGTTTTTATTAAGGATGTTGAGATAAGTAGATAACTCCAAGAAGTTTGAGAACTTTTGTCCATCACTTAATTTGTTTACCATATCCTGCGTAACATTATAATTATTTTGCTCCATATTGCCTCCAGTTCTAATTTAGTTGTACTGACGAGTCTGTATTATATATATATGTATGAAGATACATAGTCGTCAGTACAAGTACAACTATCACAAAATATCTAATAATGGTTTACTCGACTTGAAGCTATGGCGCGTAAGCGGCATAGATTCAATTTGAGTAAACCTACGAGCGTCCGCAGACGCGAGATCCCTCTCCACCGTCGTAACGGTCCCTGTCCAGGAGGACTACTATAAACATCCTCTTGCTATCTTCTTTACAGTATCCTGTATTGTATAGCTATCTACACTCATTATACCATGAGATTGCCAAAAGTTCAATAGCTACATAATACAGGATACGAGCATTTCTAGTGCCTATTATAATAAGGTATGTTTTGGATGGTATTGTTCTCTATAAAGGACATTTAGATACTCTGTGTGTTCAGTATAAACTGCCAGAGGCTACAGTTATGCTCTTATGAGGTGTCTGAAATCTCTAAGAATGTTGTTTGGATGCCAGATCAGTCTATTTATGGCGATAGGGGAGTATAGATGGGTACAAATAGGTACTTTATGCTCCGAAGAATGGTCATTTTTGGTACATTTATGGTACACATCGGAAAAACCCGCATGAAACCTAGCTTTTTAGGCTTTATTGAATCAAAAAGGAACAAAATAAGTGGTAAAAAGGTACAAATAAAAAGAAAAACTAGCCAAAATATAACGAAAATACGTTAAATTCTAGCTAGTTACCGAATGAGCTACCGATTGAAAAATAGCGATCTTGAGCCATTTTTATGTATTTTGAGTGGAAAAATGAGTGATTTGTGGGTGTGTAGGAGAGGGTATATGGGTGTATTTTTAGGATGATTTTGTTAGGGAAATGTACCCGGGTATGAACAGGTTAAATGGTTAGATTGAGTTGATAGGATAGATAGAGGTTGTTGTGATTGAAAGAGAATGGTATTTTTGTGGAAATTGTTATGCAGAATGTATAGAGAGTAAGAGAAGATGAAATTCATAATTGGTGATTATGAACAAGAAAGATGTACTGGGATCTCGGCCTGCTGCCTGGAACGTCTCAAAAATGAAAAGTATCCCCCATGGGGAAAAGCCGCTTTTGTGCAAAAAGCGGCATTCACTTTAATTGAATAAAGTGCCTGTTTTTTCACTTTCCAGGCCGGGAATTATTCCTACTTTTCCAGTATGTTTATAGTACTGATTTTTGTCGGGAATTGAATTTGCAAATTAGTTGCATTTTCGTTGCGTTCGATATCAAAATGATATCGAATGTTGCGTGTGCAACATTTTGTAAAGTATTTTTACTTTACGCCAATTATGCTATTCCCTATATCTTGTGTTCAGTCAATCGACAAACCCAATATCTAGTATCTATCCATATTGTTCAATATCGTACTATACACAATATCTAGTATTTAACCATTCATTCAAACCACAATATATAGTATTGCCGGGGACTGCTGTACCTATTAGAGTTTTGCCTGCCCAGGCGCACGCACGCGCGCGAACACGTTTCCGCGTGTTTCTTAAAATTCTTTAACCATTCGATCACAGCCTTGCCAAAATATAATTTTTAACGATATATCGCTATTTTTAAAGAATCTATAATTCTTGCACGTTCCGTCCATGCGTTTGCAACAAAATTATATGTTCAACCATAGTAAAACATGGTAGAGTATAGGCACCGGAAGGCCGGAAGGCTTGAAGGGACGCACGGTCGGAAGGTGCGGGAAAGTTCCCCGATAAATCGTTTGAAAGCAAGCGGTCGTTCCCCGAACGGAAGGAAGTGTAAAAGCAAATAGTACGGAACGGCGCTCATGCAAAATACCACGTTTAACAGACGGGAGAGAGGATAGAACGGTTTTAGACGTGCACACAAAATAGCCCTTCAATCAATCGAACGGCTAAATAAATGGCACGGCGGGCAAGGCGGTCGGATTCCGTATTTGTTCAAGTGGTTTACCTTGCAAAACAGGTCGAAACCGATTCCAGATTGACAAAATGCGCTGGAAGGATAAAAACAATATAACCGTTTTGAAAGAATCCAAAACGCAAGTTTTGGCAACGTTTCAAACGCAAGCTATCAGTTTGTTACTTTTAGGCGGTACAATGCAATCTTGTATGATTGAGAAAACAGGATATTTTTGCAAAGATATGCAATTAGACGGCGTTGAACTTCAAAAGTTTGGCGCTTTTTGTTTGGACTTCAAAAGTTTGGACTTGTCGCAGATAATAGCAAAAATAGACAGTTTTCCGTGACAATTGAATAATAGCAAGCATGGTTGAAGGGCTGTTTTTGGCAGACAGAGGGTAAACCATGCTTTACAGCATACATATTTGCCCATCGTGGGCGAACCATAGGCTACAGGCAGAACCTGGAATTTTGTCTGTAGCACTTGGCTTGCTCATAATAGCAAGAAGTCCATACACACATTATAACACAACAAAGGAGAAAATACTATGTCTACTACTACCATTCTGTCCGCTATCAACTTCAACGCTACCGCAGCCGCAGAGAAGAACCGCACCACCGGTGCAGCCGTTGCCCTGTTCAAGAAGGGTGGCAAGGAAGTCAACACCTCTGAGAAGGCCCTGGGCAGAGACTGCCTGAAGGGTATCACCGCAGAGCAGTACGAGACCTATTGCAAGGCCGTCCGTGCTGTCTATCTTGATGCTGATTTGCTGGCACGCTATGCCGCAGACGCAGACTCTGTTCAGAAGATTAAAACCTTCTACTTCAATGATCTGACCAGCCTTACCACCGCTATCATGGGCGATACCTTCAAAGTCAATGATGTCTTTGCAACCTTCACTGTTGAGCAGTTCATTGAGCAGAGCGTGGGCAAGGTGCGTGCATTCACCGCTACCACAGCAGGCCACGGCTACGACACGGAAGCAGAATCTCAGACCAAGTTTGTCAAGTGGGTTGAAGCATGGTTTAGTGCCAACGCAAGCGGTGTTGCTATGCTCTCTATGGCAGAGCGTGACCGCCGTGCAAGCGTCCGCAAGCTGTCCTCTAAGGTTGTGCGCCTTACTAAGAGTGTTGAGAATGCAGAGGAAGTGCTGTCCTCTGCAAAGAAGGAACTTGACTCTCTCAAGAGCAAGAAGGACACCAACGCAAAAACCCTGGAAAAGAAGATGAAGGCTGTTCAGGGCATGGAAAAGGATTTGGCAGACGTTAAAAAGAGCCTGGAATCTGCTCAGACTAAACTGGCAGACCTTCAGAGCAAGGACTTCACCAACGACTTCAGCGCAGAAGAAACCCTGTAATTAAACCACGCAACCATCGTGAACACGCAAGAGCTCTACATAAATGCTAGGCGATTAGTGGTACTAGGGAAGACGTAACCACTACCAACACGGCAGCAATGCCGTCACTATCAAATAGAAAGAGGTGAACACTATGCAAAAGTTCCTGTGCAAGAACTATGCAGACCGTCAGATTAAGTTTGACGGTCATTCTGTGCCGTCTGGTACATACTATGGTCAGACCGCAGAGGGATTGCGTTTTATCGCGGTCGTCAGAGTGAATCAGATCGGCATGGTTTGGCGTTCCGGTAAAGGTTTGGTTCCGTGGGAGAAGACTTACAATCAGACTGTCGTTGACTTCATCAGAAGTGAACCTATTGGCGTAAATCCTGAGACTGTGCATTTTGATATGGCAGTGAAATCAGAGCGGAAGAAGGCTGGACGCTATGCAGCACGTTTTGCTGGAACTGGGTCTGCTAGTGCAAATCGCAAGAGCAAGAAGGCAGCAAAACACACTAAGGCTTTCCGCACTCGCAATGATTCCTTTACGGCAGAGTACAACAATGCCTCTAGTTTGATCTATGGGAAAACAATCGAGATGAACAGACGGCCTCAGAAGGTCTATGGTAAGATCGCAGAATACATGGACGGCAGCGGTGCTGGAAAAATCCGTGGCGATATGCGTCCTCTTGAGCCTGTTTTTCCTGTACCTTCTGGTAGAAAGGCAAGGTGAATCATGTCAGCAACTGTTTCAAGTGGTCAGAACTTGCGTAAGAGTGAAAAGTTTGCTATAATTGCATCAAAAGGTGGTGCGACTATGGCAAGCAAGTACGACAACATGAGCAAAGAAGAGCTTGTTGCCGCTATAAAAGCGCGAAATAAATCTTATAAGTGGCAAAAGGCTTGTGTTCTTACTCCGGCAGAGGGTGAAAAGCTGGAAACTGAAATTCTTCCTCTTTATGGATGTATAAACGTGTCTCAGCTTGTTAAAAAAATCGTCAATGGTGAATTGATTGTTTCCCCGGCAGAATCCAACTAATAAACCCTATAACCCTGGCAACAACGTCTTGTGAATTTATCGCAAGGCGTTTTCTTTATGTCTTGCTTTGGATAATTATGCAAATAATTTGCATGGTATGCAAAATGAAAACAAAAAAAGGAGAACATAATGAAAGAATACGCAATCTTTGTTGCCTGTGAAGAGGATAAGGACCCAAATTTTGGTGGCCGTTATATCCTCTACACAGAAGAGGAAGTGAATATCCTGGGTGGTCTGGACGCTGTTCTTGCCAAATTGAAGGCAGAAGGCGAGATCATCACCGGTATTCAGACTGGTGAACAGTGAAAACAAACACGTCAGGAATCACATAAAAGAGGAGATTTATACCGTGAAGTTAGTGGGCACGGGGCAGAAAGATCCCACTACCAGCCCAATAGGGTGCGCAATAGTGTTGTGAATCAATCGTAAGAAAGGATGATTCCATGGCAATTTTAGCAATCGAAAGCACATTGGATGTTGTGATCATGTTTAATGATACGAATATGATTGCAATTTATAAGCAAGCCCTGGCAGAAGCCGGTGTTGAATACGTCAGCACCGCAAAATGCTGGATTGAATAAGAAAGGAAGTTTGTTATGTTTGAAAGTATTATGTACAAGATCAGCCCGATTCTTCACAAGGCGTTTTTCGTCATGGCTATTATGGCACTTTTTGACGCAATTTTCCTTTTCGTTTCTGGAGAAATTCTTGCTGGAGTAATTGCATTGATCTTGTGCCCTGTTTACTTTGGTCTTGCGTATATCGCAAAGATTTTATGCAGCGAACTGGAAAAAGATTTCTAAGAAAGGATGTTTGCTATGAAAAGTCTCTTAATGCTCTTTGGTTACACCGCCTATCATGCAGAGTGCGTTGCACCTATGATGTGGGCTTTTGTGATTTGTGCCATCGCTATTGGCGTGGCAGAATGGAAAGGGTGGTTGAACTAATGTTCCGTGGTGTAAAGAGCTTACGATTCATTGGAACGGATGACTTTCACCGTGAGGTATTTATCGATAAGTTCGGCACAGTATGGAAATATACAGAACCCGGTGAAATGCCGCAAGAACGGCATGACAAACTTTACACTTCATCCAGCAACAGCATGGATGGAGAACCAGAAGAACCGATGGCAGATGACCTCGATTACAAGATTCAAAAGGAGAGCTGTAATGAACAGAGAAGATATTGATATCCTGGAAGTGGGCAATGCCTATACGGCACTGTTTTACAAGAAGAATCACTATCAGCCCTACATTGTGGCGTGGCATTTTGACCCGAATTCCTACACATGGGATCAGGGTCATTATTTTTGTGACCTGAAATCCGCAAAGAAATTCTTTGCAGAGCAGGAGCGCAATAATGCAAATTGCAAGTATTGCGAAAAGCTGGATTGCCCCCACAGGGATTGCGTCAGACGTTTGCCCTATGAAAAGGGTGGAATCCTTGCTTGTGAGAATCTTTGGTAAAGGAGAATGAATATGGCAAAAATGAAACTCGATTCTGTTTACCCCGATATTGTCAATCGCTTTCAGTATGTGAAAACGACTAATGCAGACGATTGGCAGAAATATGTTAAGAGCGTCGTTGCAGAGCATGAGTACAATGACCTGTTGACCCGGATTGCGTGGGATTTGCTCAGGTATGTGTACACTTCTGGTACGATTTGTGGGTGGTACGATAAGTATAACGTACATGATTCGCATATCACAACGGCAGCCAAGAAGGCTTATATTGAAGTCTTTGGAATGCCATCAGAATAAAAGATATGTTTTAAGGAGAGTTTGATATGACCGCAAGAGAATATTGCAAGAGCCATCCTGTAACCGCTTATGATAGCAGCTATGGCCGTTGTGGCGGCTTTCAGATTCATGGCGATATCGAATACGGCATCGACGATTACCTTTATGGTATGTCTGGTGCGCTATGTGAAGATGAGAAATATCATAGTTACCATCACTTGAAGATCATCTATGCACCGTCTGGCAGAGCATACGTCAAGTGTTTCGGAAAACGAATTTATCTTGATGAGTGCATGAGAGTGTAAAGGAGAAACGACAATGAAAAAAGGTCAATGGTTCATGAATGATGAGACCGGTGTTATCACCAATATTCATCGGGAAGCTGTCGAATGGTATCGGCAGGGGGCAAATGTCTCAATCTGGATCAACGGTGTTTTTGTGTGCCGTTGGGGTCACTGATAAGAAAAGGAGAGTACAAGAAAATGAAGCTTACTCAGAATAAGCTGTCCGTTATCCTGGCTACTATTGTGGCTGGTGTTTCCATTTTGGCAAACTGTATGACTGCTAATGCAGCAGGACCTGTGAAAACCGGCCTGAACGATCGTTATGTGCTGGCAGGCCGTGTGGATGAAATTGAGGTGTTTCGCAACGGGATCAAGACAATTCATGTGGTTGATGAGAACGGCGAAGAATGGCTGTATTCTTACGCAAGCATGGAAGAAACTCCGTCAGATGGTCAGAAAGTGACCATGGTTATGAACAGTAACGGCACAGAAACCATCTATGACGATACCATTGAAGACGTTCTGTGGGCACGGTCTGATGAAGTGAATGTTGATTGATGTTCACAAAATGTTCGCAGAAATAAAACGTATCAACGTACTAAAATGTGACGTTAATAAAATCTACATTTTAGTGCTTGACATTTCTATCAGTATCCTGTATTATGTAGCTAAGAAAGGCAGTCCGTTAGAGGACTTTTATTTTTACCGTTCAGCTATATAATACAGGATACGCAAGAAAAGGAGATCCAACTATGGCTATGTATAAAACTAAGAAAGACGCAGCATACGCATGGGTTCAGGAATTTAATGTGATTCCTCAGAGCGTTATTGAAAAGCTCAATAAGGTCGATTTGGAAGAAAATGGCGAAGGTATTACTGAAATCACGCCGCCGTCTTGTGGTGATCGTGTCTATATCTTTAGCGGTGATCACTATGGCGAAAATGGTGAGGTTCAGAGCTACAACGAAGATGACAACACTTACAAAATTTGTCTCGACGGTACTGGCGAGGAAGTTGATGCCAGAGAAGATGATTTTGAAGTCGAGCGTGACGACTTCTTTCCGATGTGGGGAACGATGTGGCAGTTTAGTGACAGTTGCGATAACTGGTGGCTTGAGAATCATCTTCAGGAAATGGCAGATTGCGGATTCCGTATCTATGAACAGGAAGATTTTGGGTATGTCTTTGGTATTGATGGTTGTGGCTACGACTTTTACGAATCTCATTGGATTCCGCTTTATGAAAAGCGTGGATTCCATTGGGATGATGAGACTGTAAAGGAGTTGGAAGAAAATGCGTAAGACGTTACTTGAACGGCTTTTGGATGCCGGATATCCGAAAGCAGAAATTTATCATCATATGTCTGACCTTTATGTTTTTGTAACACCGTTGACTACAAAAATTATTTCTGAATGGTGTGATGAAAATGGGTATACGATGAACTTGCATTGTGCAAAATTCGTGGATCAGATTACGGGGAACATGATGTACGACTGTGTTTTTCAGTATTATGAGGTGGAAGAAAATGACTGATATTCAGGAAAAGATGTGGGACGCGTTGGTTGGGATGTCTGGTGAGGATGTTGCAAGAGCATTTACAAATTTCTTTGGTAATCAGCTTTTGAGCAACGACTTCCATAAATTCCTTATTGACGAGGGCTATATGGCTTCTGAAGAAGGGTGGGTTGGCTGATGATTATTGATTTGATTCTCGATCGCCGGGACGGAAGACACTACAGTGCACATGATTTCTATCTTGAAATCAGAAAATATGAACGTTTGGGTGTTGGCACTCACGGTGAAGATATCTCTATCGCCATGGATTATGGCGATAACAGAGATGTGCAGCGTGTTCTGTGTCAGTACATCCAGCGCAATGGATACCCGACAGACATTGAGGATTACATAAGAAGTCAGATCTGGGTGGTGTAAGCAGCAGATGCTAGGTGATTAGCGGTACTAGGGCAGACACAACCGCTACCAATGCGAAAGCGTGAGAATATAAAAAAGGAGCGATTGATATGGAAACAATGTACGACCGCATCAAGCGAATGGATAAGCATGAATTTGCTGAGTTTATCTATGTTGTTTATCAAGCTGGTGTTAGAGATGGTGAACAAAATCTTTGTGATTCTCCTATGGGATTTTTTGGTTGCTGTTACTTCCTTAATGATAATGCAAAAATATGGATGCCGAATGATAAGCTCAAAGACCTTTATGATGCTTTTTATATCTAAAATCATGCTTTTATGAGGTGAAAATATGGCAAAGAAGAATAAGATTCCGGTCATCTTCCGCAAGATTGATGGATTTATTGATGCGATTTTACCGACTATGGCGCACTCTTATGGAACAGTTCTCACTTACTGTAAGAACGAAGGCCACAATGAAGCAGACTACCTTTATGCAATTAAAGGTCGGCTTGCTACAGAAGATGAGTATACTCCGCTTTTGAAAGAGTTGCGTTCTATTTACGATGACGATGAAAACGAATTGGTTGTCCGTAAGAAGATTGCAACATACTGGAATGCTAAATGGTGTTGAGGTGAAAATATGTTTGACCCAAAACGTGTTTGGAATTGGCTGACGAATTATGTGAATAATTCATTCGACAATGAGATTATTTGGACTGATGGAGAAAGCATTTTTACAAAAGATGAATATTACGCAAACGATATTTCTAATGCTATTGACCTTCTTGTTGGTAGAAATGTTTCAGTAACGGGTTATTACGATCTAAAGGAAGATGAAATGGATGGATGCACAGATGAATACACCGGATGGTATTACGTTTCAATTGAATAAAACAGATATTTTACAATGATTGAGGTGATAAATATGACCGAAAAAGATAAGCGTATTTTAAAATATGCGATTGACAATTTGATTGCAAGAGAAAACAACTTGTGCGAAGGATTTTGCAAAAACAATCCCGCACATAGAGCAGAACGTGAGCGTGATCGGGATTTGATTATCTTTGGTATTCGTGATGTTTTGTGTGAAGTTGAGCGTCTTGAAGAACAAGAGAAAGAGATGCTGAAGATAGTCAAACATGAAGTGGTTCAGTTTTGATTGGAGTGATAGAAAATGGATACTAACATAAACCATCTTAACAGTAGAAAAGAATATATGGAGCTTGTTTGTCACAATTCTGATCCGTTTGATTTTTGGGAAGAAGTGCGAAAATTTCACAAGGAACGTGAGCAGGAGGAAAAAGAACATGACCAACACTGAAAAGAATATCGTTCTCGCAGCTCTTTCTTCTTATCGGCGCAAGCTGATGGATCAGAGCATTAGTTTTCTAAAAGCTGGCAATCACGAGGATGCAAAGCAGTCAACGATGGAAGCGGCCAACGTGAATGCGTTAGTGATTAAGTTTACAAGAGAAAAGGAGTTTGCAATATGACTAATCCCTGCCGTTACTGTGTGGCACCGGAGCGTTATCCTGGTTGCCACGACCATTGCGAAAAGCTGAAAGCTCATCGTGAAAGTGACGAGTATAAGAGATTGTGTGAATACAAAGAAAAGTATTTCAGAAACAATATGCCGAAAAATACGGTAGCAATCTATTATGATATGCGTCGTAAGAAGCATAAAGGTTTACATATGATGGGCTATAAAGGAATGGGTGTTTAATATGGACGAGAATGTTTTCAATAACATAATGAATTTTTTCGATGAATGGGAAGACACGTTAAATCATAGTATCGACACTATCATTAAAATAACAAGTGGGAAACCTGAATTAAACAACTGTAAAGAAATAGTTCTTGATAAAATTACGGCGCAGAAAAAATTTCTCTGGGAGCTAGAAAAATCTTTCTATAATAGATTTCAAAAGAGCAAATGAGGTAATAATATGAGAGAATTTGAAGGCTTTATTTTTCCTAACGGAAGAATTGTAGCGATTCCTGAAGAGGAATATATGGCAGCTATCGAAGCAGGAAAAGAAATTCTTGTGTTTTGTGGTGGATGGGCTGGTGGATACGCTAGAGCGTTTGGTGCAGATAAGGAACAGGATATTTATGAGCCTAATAAAACTTGTTACATGACCTATTCGTATGATGTCATGGATAAGACCTTTACGCCAAAAGATATGAAGCGGTTCGCTAAAGTGATTGTCACAGATGGTATCCGTGTGTACATGAAAACAGGTGAGTCGGCCAGTGATTATTATTCTGGAACATTCTGTGACTGTTGTACGAAAGACAGGCTCGAAGAACATTACCCTGACACTTGTAGCAACGATATCGAACAATACGATTTCAGTGATTGCCAGACAGTTGATTTTGATATGACGGTTCGTATGCTGGGTGCAGATGATAAAGATTATGAAGGTATGGTAAAGATGCTCAAGGGGATTTTGAGGTGATAAAATGTGGGATTTAGTTGAAAATGAATATTCTAAAAAATATGGAATTGGGTGCGCAACCTTTTTTCGTGACAAACAATTAAAAACAGCAATAGTTATGTATAAATATAATGGCCGCAGTATTATGTTTTGCTATTCCGAGTACGATAATAAGATTCTATCTGACGGTGATAAAGACGAAATTGAGATGACAATCAAAAAGAAACTCAACTTTTGGAAGGATTAACTATGTGGGATTTAATGGGTAACAATTATTCAGAAGTATACGGAATTGGATATGCTTTACTGAATGGAATTTCAGCTGGGTTTTATGTGAGTGTCATGTACAAGGATCTTGGAGATGAAATTCACTTCTATTATCTTGACAATGCTCCTTACGGAGAACTTGATGATAGTACCAAAAATAAAATTGAGGATATTATCCGTGATGACCTTAACAAGCGTCATATTTTTGGGGAGGACTGATTATGTGGGATTTAATTGCAAACGAATACGCAGAAGATCATAAGTTTGGCTGTGCAGAGTTTAGTTATAAAGAGAATGGAAGCTCGTATGGATATTCGGTTATGTATCTAGTTATGGACTACTGTATTATGATTTACAAGCCATACGAAATTGACGAAGATGATATGAATGAAATTCGAGACCTTCTTCTTGAAGACTTAAATAAGAGTTACGGGGTTTAAGCTATGTGGGATTTAATAACAAATAATTACCACGAAGAAGATGGAACAGGTTACGCCTTGATGTTTAACACAAGTGACAGGTATTATCTTGATGTTATGTACAGGTGTAGGCCGTTATACAATTCGATTCGTGCTTTTTATTCTCTTAATATTTCAGAGAATGAAAAAGAGAATATCGAAGAAGTACTTGTAGAAGAACTGAGAAACAATGGAGTTTTAAGGAGTGAAGATTATGTGGGATCTGAGGGAAGTTCACGCTTGTTTTGATGGTGAAGGTTGGGTTTGGAATGAATCTTTTCATCACAAGAATGTGTTCGTAGGAGAGAATGAAGATCCGAAAGAAATCTTTTGGCAGGAATGTCAGATGTTCTTTCTTCAGGATTATCTAAGCAAGTGTGAAATCGTGGATGATGGCGATATTCTGGAACTTCAATTGAAGGGTTCCGGTGAGCCGGTTCTTGCTATGGTGATTGCAGAGTAAAGGAGAATGAATTATGTTGCTTTTCAATTATGTTTTGGAAGACTGCGTAGTAATTGTTAAGGATGATAATGGCTACAGTAGAGTTGTTTCTGGTAGCGCTGATTCAATGCTTTATGACTGGTGGCACGAATGCAATTATGTGGCAAGTAATGATTCTTTGGTTGTTTACGCAGCTTGCTTTGGAGTAGAAGTAAAATGCAAAACGTTCGGAGAATATATGGAAATGATTGATAAGATTGCCGGAAGCTGTGATGGAATGGAAAGGGAAGAATGAGCTATGACACGATTTTATCTTAATGCGGGTGCTCTTAACCGTTGGATGCACCAGAATAAAGCACAATACACTGGTGCTTATGTTGAAGGTGTTCTGGTTGATAGTTTTGTCGTTGAAACAAAGCGTGGAGTCGCAGCTATCTATGAACACTACCTGAATGAGTGGACAAGCAACTATTATGTTGAGTTCACTGATTACAAGAACGGTTTTAAGAATGGCGAGGTCGATAAGATTTGGTCTGATTGGTACGCTTTTGAAGAAAAGGCTAGTGCATAAGAGGTGAATGAACATGAATGATGTTGAAAAGATTATCAATGCCTTGAAGGACGAATATTCTTATTGCCAAGATATTGCTTATGCTGCACTAAAAGAAGGCGATGAAGAGAGAATGACATGGTATTATGGCAAAGCTAACGGAATTAAAAAGTCTATTGAAACAATCGAAAAAATGAAGAATTACGGAATCATTTTATAAAAGGGAGATTTTAGATATGAAAAGCCTGTATTGTTACGATAACGAAATCATAAAATGGACTCACGGCGATAATCTGTATTGCTTGCATATTCAGCACGACGACGTTGCAGATAATAATCCTCGTTGGTGGGACGACCATGATTCTGTAATGGCTTGTTTTCATTCTCAATACAATCTGGGTGATAAGATTGATGCGAAAACACCGGAAGAGTTTTGGAATAACCTGGTTTACAAGTATTGCTCCGATGAAGAAATTATCAATGCCTTGATTGACATGAAACTAGAAGAATCCTGTGTGGTTATTGACAACGATAACAGTAGTATTGAAGAAACTCGTTATGCGATTTGTTGTCGTGAAGATCAAGCCAATCCTTGGTATACCAATTTGAAATACAATGAAATTGCGACGTATGCTCGTGGTGATTTTTGTATTCGTGATTGTCAGATTCTTCTTGATAAACACATTGCATGGCTTCCTCTTTGGTTGCATGACCATTCTGGTCTGTCTATGGATTGTGATACACGGTTCAGAGGTTCATGGGACGACAGCAAGGTTGGTTGGATTGTAACCGCTATTACGGATGGTTCGGATAATACCAAAAATGAAGAAGAGCGAATCATGCGTGATGAGGTTGAGATTTACAGCGATTATCTTTCTGGTGAAAACTATGGCTATACGCTTTATAAAGAAGAGCATGGAGAGTGGAAAGAAATTGACAGAGCATTCGGATTTATCGGTGTCGATGTGTTTGAAAACGGCATTGCATATAGTGCTGGTTGTAACCTTGAAACAGCATTGAAAGAAGATCGGTGCCGTGTCGGTGATGCAAAGAAGGTTGTTACAGTCACTTACAATTTTGATGAGGTATAAATTATGACATATATTAGAGAAATTGATGGAAAATGGTATGCTTTTGCAGCAAATCCTGATAATGGTCAGGTGTATTCTATCGGAAAAGATAATCCGAAGCACGGACAGTGGTTTGCTGGTTTAAGCGATAGTGGAATTAAATATGTTGCTTCTCCATGTCCTTCTCGTAAGGCAGCTTATATGAGAGCAATGAGAAATGGATCGTATGGCGGAGTTCTGTAAAAGTTGAATTTTAGGAAGAAAATAAAATGAATGACAACATGATGGAACGTCAGATTGCTGATTATATGGTAGAGTATGGCACTAAGAATACAAATTATGGCACATGGGTGTTTGAGGTTGATGAACTGGCGAAAAAGTTCAATATTACAGAGAAATGGATTCAGGAACATGAAGACGGTATTATGTCTGAGCTGTATCTCAGAGAAGAAGTGGCTGACGTTGAACGTGAATTAAGCGGCAATGATATGACTATCACACTTTTTGATGTGAATTTCTACACCGACTATTGCCCTAACTATATTGAAGACGAACAGGAAAAGGATGATGGCGTAAATCAATATTTGTTTGCTGAAACTCGTTGGTGTATCGATGATATTATCGGTATTGCAAAAGACAATGGAATTGAAATGACTCCGCAGCAAGCAGAACAGTGGTGGAAAAAGAATGAAAATTGGTTCAGAAACGCTCTTGTTGAATATGGCAATGAAGTGCTAGAAAATGTAAATTTTGACGAGGTATAAAACATGAAAATGAATATTGATATTGATATTGAACGTGTTGGAAGTGGTTTGTTTAACGTCTATATCAGTGATAATGGAAACTCTGGTGCCGAATACAAAAATGTAGATTGCGATCAAATTGGTGAGTATGTAGCAGATTTGATTGATTGTTTGGAAGAAAGTTATGAGGTGTAAGGTATGAATTATGATAATGGACCTTGCTGGTTGTGTATTGAGAAATCTTGTAAGAACTGTCCATGTGCCGTTGCGGAAGCATATGAAAATACATATTTAGATGCACAGTGGATGCAGAAGCTAAGTTGGAATAAAGATGATTGCGATAAATTTGTTGAACGTCTTTGGAAAGAGAGCACAGATATCGCATGGACTGAAAATGAACGTGGAGAACTAGTTCTTGATCAGAATTGGAGAGGCTTTCCCGTTGGCAGTTTTACACAGGATGATTGGTTCCATTGGGTGGATGAGTTCCATAGTAAAGGCGTTGGCTGGGTTTACGAGAATGTGAGCGTATAAAAGGAGAGTTTTATTATGAAATACGACACTCAAGCGATGGCTGAGGTCCTTTGTAAAACAGCAGGCGTTGAATATAGCTCTGATTTGGAAAAATTGCTATACCATTTAGATATTCAAGCACAAAATCCTTACAATGCAGATTTTCGGCGTACAGGTTTGGCTATCATTGTAAAAGTGTGTGAGGAGTTGGAAAAACGATAATGTATTATCATCTTGAATACTCTGTCAGACACTTTATGTACGGCGATACATATAGAGGACATGAAATATATCCAACAAAAGAACTGCGTGATGCAGAGATTGACTGGATGAAAACGTGTTACAGCAGACTGACCGAGCTTGTCTATGCAACGTATGAAACCGAAACGCTTGGTGAAGATAAGATAATAATATAAAGGAGAAAGATATATGTATAATGTTGATGAACATGATTTCAAAGTCAAAATTCATGATGGCTGGCTGATTGCTACGGAATCGGCAGATAAAGAAAGCTATCCAGGAATGGGAATTTTTTACTCGAAAGACGGGGAAACATTTTCATGGAACGATTTGATTACAATTGTTGAACAGGATGCAGAAAATGATAAGATTCGGACTGATCTATATAAGAAAGGCCGCGAAGATTGTTGCTATGTTTTTGATTACGAAGATGGAGAATTGATAGAGTGAACGTTATGATGAAAAGTTGCTTCAATAGAAATTTCTTCAAATTTAAAACAAGGTCTGGGTACATTATTATTTTGACTTCAACGGATAAAAATGGGCACATGACTGCATTTGCATTTAGCTCAGTCGATGGAAAAACTTTTCATCCGTGGGATTTGATTAAGGTTTTTGATAACGAGGACGAGCGTATGGCAGATTTCAATTATGACGACATGAGGTGAGAGTTATGACTGCACGTGAAATTGCAAGAGATTTTATTTCTAAGATGAATCCATGTAGATGGAATGGACGTGGATACAAACCGGATACATTTAATGATAAAGATCAGATTAAATATCATGTAGATGGTCACCCTGAAATTGATGTGGATGTTTATTATGAATATGATGCTGGCGATAATAGCTGGTGGCATTTTTGTGATGCACGTGATAATGCTTCTGGCGATAAAATTCTTGGTGTATGTAATCCTAATGTTTGGTCTATTGATGCAATTGAAGAATCTGTTAAATATTTATTTAACAAAATGAATATTGAAATTAAATAAAATCGAGGTTTTAAAAATGATTACGGTTGTTTATGACGATACGATGTGTAATGGTCCTTACCGTGTAGAGCACAAAACAATGGAAGATGCGGTAGAGTCTGTTAATAATGATTTTGAGAGTCTGATGAAAGAATTGCGAGATGAAGGTTATGAACCTGAATGGATTCGTGACGGTCATCATATGCTTGAGGTTTATGTTCCGAATACGTCTATTAACGCATGGTGGGATTTTGAGTAAGGAGATTAAAAATGGATATCAATGATATTAAGATGTTTGAGCAGATGATGGTTGATAGCGCATTTATTGATGCCGTTGATTATGATTCAAAGGTTGCTGCACCAGCTGTGGAAGTACGCAAGATGAAAATGAAGGGTGTGTGCTCCTTTAATGAATATATTGGTTATTTGCAGAGCATTACCGGCAATGCAAAGTTGTTTTGGAAGTATCAGTTTTGAGGTGACGATTATGAGTGAATTTGAAAATCATGTTTTCGATGTTTGGAATCGTTTTGTAAGAAATATGCCTTGTTGTCCAGAAGATGGTTATGATCGTTGGTGTGATGGTGAGAACATTCTATGCAAAACATATGAAGATGCACAGAAGGTTGCTGATTATATTGATGAAAAGGCTGGACGAGCAATATCTGCTACCGGTTTTTATGATCCAGAAGAAGATAAGAGAATGGGATGTGTAGATAAGTATACTGGATGGTATTATGTCACGATCTGATAAAACAGTTCTTCTAATCTTCTAAAAAAAATGAAATACAAAGGAGTAAAACAAAATGACCACTAACAATTCTATGACCAAAATAATCTCTAAGCCCTTCGGCGCACTGAATGTGGACGTGTACCAGAATGATAAACACCAGTATTACATGACCCGTGAACAGATTGGGCGAGCACTGGAATGTAAAGAACCTCGGAAGTACATTGCAAAGATTCATGAGCGTAATGCAGACCGTCTTGACTCCTTATCAACTGTCGTCAAATTGACGACAGTTGAAGGTGGAATCGCGAAAGAGCGTGAAATTATTTGTTACAGTTTGCGTGGTGTTATGGAAATCTGCCGCTTCTCTCGTCAGCCGAAGGCTGATGCGTTCATGGACTTCTGCTGGGACATTATGGAATCTTTGATGCGTGGAGATTCTGTTCTGGCTACTCCTAAGATGGATGCTGCACTGAGTAAAGAATTTATTGATGTAAGACTTCACGCTCTGTTTGATAGCATGAAAAGCCTTCAGAGTGAACTCAACTCCACTCGCAAAGATCTTAGTGAACAGATTGAGGAAGCTCGTGCTACCAGCAATGAAGCACTGAATGTGATTAGTAGCGTATCTCAGTGTGTCCATCAGATTAAGGACAAGCAGATGGATGATGCGATTCGTTCTACTAGAAACTTTACTCCTCGTAAGGATGTGGTGAGTGACTGGCGTAAGAAGATGTATGAACGTATCAATGTGATTGCGGAAATCAATGAGATGAAGGTTCAAGATGTGTTTCGTGATGTTTACGAATACATGAATAGTGTTTATACCTTCGTTATCGAGGAAGAGCGTAGAAAGTACTGCGCAAGAACTGGTCGTACTGGTTACATCCCTACGATTGATGTGGTCGAAGCAAGCACAATGTATAAGTCTATCTTTGGTGCTCTGGTTGAGGATCTGTATACCGAAGCGATCAATAAGAAGAAGGAAAAAACTACTGAATGGAAAGCTTTGCCTGAAGCGAAAACTATTGAAGCAGCTCCTGAAGTGGCTGTTTGTGACGCTCCTGTGATTGAGGTGGAAGTTAAGGAAGTTGAGTCTGAGCCGGTTTCGGAAGAAAAGCCCAAGAAACAGAGCGAAACGGCGAAGATTCTTGTCCCGATTTTGTTACCTTTGGCAGAAAAGCTTAATGATAAGCCGCAATACAAGCACACTTACACTCTGATTTACGAGCATATTGGTTATAAGAAGATGAATAATTTGTTTATTGCTTATGAAAAAGCTCACGGTAAAGCACCGATTCCGAAGACTAAGGTGTTTTTTGAAAACGAAAAGAACCTCGCGTTATTTAAGAAAACTGTAAAGCAGCTGATGAAGGAGTAATTTGAAATGAATTGAGGTACATAAAAATGAAGGTTTATGTTTTACACGAATGTATTGATTCTAGCGATTTTTACGCAGAAGATAATGTGATTATGGTCACAAAGGATAGAATCAAAGCAATTGATAAAATGGTATTCCTGTTTAATGAAAGCAAGAATGATTTACAACCGGTGAGTGATGATGAAACATGGTGCGAAGCTGCGGAAGCATCTGTTGTTTGTAGTGGTGAAAATTATTATCATCACCACTGGAAGATTGATGAATTTGAGGTATAAGAACATGATGAAATATGGAAATATAACGTGCAAACGATGTGGTGTCACGTGGTATGGGCCAAAGTGTGGAAAGCTTTATTGCGATAATTGCAGAAAGATTGTGGATAGAGAAAAGGATATTAGATGTAAAAATAAAAAGAAACATAAGCCGACATTTATTGAAATTGCAAAAATGGCAGACGCAGAAGGATTGTCCTATGGTAAATATTGTTTAAAATATGGAATTTAAAGGAGATGCAAATATGAACGCAGTACCTGAGAAAAACGAAAATAACGCAGTTGAGTTTAATCCGCCAAAGGTTGATCCTACCCCAAAAGTGAAGCATAACCAGGTGAAAAACTATAATATCAAACGCAAGGAAGCTTGTAATGGAACGGTGCAACCTATTAAAGATGTAGAGGATATTAAACGAATTTCGGAATATTTTTGGAATCGTGGGATGTACCGTGATTGGTGTTTGTTTAATGTTGGTGTATGTACTGGTTTTCGTGCAAGCGATTTGCTTCGTTTTAAGGTTTCAGATGTTACAACACAGAGGGTAAATGGAAAGTTGCAAGTAAATGCAAATGCAAAGATACGAATGAAGGAAAAGAAGACTGGAAAATACCGTATTGTTTTTCTTCCAGAATCTGCTTTGGAAGTGATTTCTACTTATATTGATAAAGCAAGACTCCATTATGACGATTGGCTTTTCCCGTCATGTAAAGGAAGCTCTCGCAATTCATTGAGGAGCACAGGCGGGACATCAATTAGTAAAAAGACTGGAATTATGTATACACACGAGGCAAATCCAAAGGTAGCCGGGGAGCCGCTTGATGTGGATAGTTTTGGACGAATTATGAAAAAGGTTCAAAAGGATATGGCTCTTCCATATAATCTTGGAACACATAGTTGCCGTAAGACATTCGGTTATCAGTTTATGGTACAGCACCGTGATGATGTTATGGCTCTGGCATGGCTTCAGCACGCTTTGAATCATAGTAGTCAGGCAATCACTCTTCATTATATTGGTCTTGATTCAGAAGTGGATGAGAGATATTACTCTGGAATCAATTATGGTGTGAATACTCATAGTGAGAATTCTTGAGGTGTATGATGGCTGATACTTATATTAAAATCTGGGATACCTATGAGAGCTACTTTGAACCACTTAGTGCTGCTGAGGTGGGGCGTTTGGTACTGGCGATGATGAAATATAAATCGTCTGGAACGGAGCCTGAACTCAACGGAAATGAGCGGTATGTGTGGCCTGCTATAAAGAGAGATTTAATTAAAGATGCTGAATACATCGAAGGTAAGCGTATTTCTGGAAAAGCTGGTGGCGAAAGCAAACGCAAGCAAAGCGAAACAAGTGTAAGCAAAAGCAAGCTAGAAAAAGAAAAAGAGAAAGAAAAAGATAAGATATCGTCTTCGTCTTGTGATGAGACGACAACGACGAAATCTATCGAGAATGTATTTAGAGAGAATATCGGGAAACTTGGTGCCACAGGAAAGAAGGCTTTGAATGGGTATGTTGAGCGCATGGGCGATGAACTTGTTCTTGCCGTGATTGGAAAGTGCTCTGATCTAGGCGGTAGCACATGGGCTTATGTGCGAAAAGCACTGGATGAAGCCGAATCTCTTGGCTGCAAGACTGTTGATGATTACCGTCGAGTGTGTCCGATAGGTGGTGGTCGTAATACAAGAGTGGATAGACAAGTTCCTAGTGGAAACGATTGGCTAAAAAATGCAACAAAGCGTCGTCCGCTGGTTAAAAGAGAGCTGGAAACAGCGTGAATTGAGGTTTAAATTATGGGACTGTTACTTGGTTTGGGTCTGCTTGGTGCGGCATTTGCGATTGATGGTGCGAAGCAAGCGCCGTTTGATAGAGCATATCGCCGTCTTGAGAATGAATGGGGAACTTGCACATCGGAAGAAAACAAGCGGTGTAATGCTCTTGAATACGCAGTCAAGAATGGTTTGTGTTTCGAGGATGAGAAGGAACCGGTTATTACATGGCAGAAGCTGAGGGATCTTCAGTGGAAGTATCAGCTGGCTGGCATCTCTTGGCCGAGAGAATCTGTGATTCGAGATGTGTGCCGTCTGGCGGCTCGTGACCGTGGATTTGAGTACAAAGGGTATCTGCGAAACACATTGACGTTTGGTTATATCACTGATCCGAAAAATATTTGCAAGCTTGGTATTGTAGATTGAGAGGAAATTTGAAAATGAATAACACTCGTAGAAAAGCTATTAAGCAGACTATTGATCGTTTTGATTCCATCCGTAAGAAACTGGATGAGCTTGTTGCGGAGGTCGAAAGTGTAAAGTCCGATGTTGAGGACATCCAGTGGGAAGAAGAAGAGTATCGTGACAATATGCCGGAGAACCTACAGGGAAGTGAGCGGTATGACAAGGCAGACGAGGCATGTACAAATCTATCCGATGCGGTGGATGCTCTGGATGATATGATTGGTGTACTGGACTTCGATTTTGGTGATGTGACTACTTCTCTGGAGGAAGCGATGGAATGATTAAGAATACAAACCCATTAAAGAGAAGTGCATGGGCTGTGTTCTTATACAGGGGCAAGCAAGTTTGTTCGTATCTTTTGCGTAATAGCAATCTTGGGGACAAGGAACGCATGGTAGAGCTGCTGGCACGAAGGTACATGACAGAGCCTGAGAATATTGTTGTAGATATTGAATTTAGAGATTGAGGTGATAGAGAATGACCGCGTTTGCAATGTTTGCTTTTAATGTGGCACTGATAATAACAGTGAATAGTAATCCATTTGCGTTTTGATTGAGAGGTGTGGATATGAGTATGTTGCAAGAAGAGTATAATTTGACGGATGAAGGACTTAAACAGTTGCTTTATGATATTCGACATCCGAGTATGGAAGCTATTATATGTCGTGAAAAGATGTACAAAACATATTTATCGAATGTAGATGTTGAATATGATGGTGAATCAGAAGTGGTTGATTTTAAAGATTTAAATATTTGACTGGAGGGGTAAATATGAATATTCTGAGTTTTAATGGAAATGAAAATCCAAAAGGGAGAGATGGTGATGCCGTTATTAAGTTAAGCTACCAGGAATTGTTTAAGTTAAATAATATTTTATATCACGCTCAAAAAGGTGGTGAGATAAAGGACGTAGTGGACTTTAATATTCGAAGAAATTTTTACATGGCGCTTAATTTGGTTCAACATGGTAGTCTGGATTCTATTTCGTTAGAAATTATGTTAAAACTTTATGAAAACAATAAAACCTAAATTCTTTGGAGGGAAAATGAAATGATTATTACTATGTATCGAAGAAAATGGAAGTTCTCAGTGATGAGTGCAGAAGATGCGGAAAACTTTATCCGACAGCCGCATTTCGAACGAATTCGGTTTATTTCAATTACTGAAGCTAATGGCTATCACATTGATTTTCATAAGTGTGAAGGTAACATCACATTCCTTCCATTGAAGTTTGATGATTGCACTACTGATCTGGAAGGTACATGTATTACGGATATTCAAGCTAGGAATATTGTGAAATTTGTCTTGGATAACCACGAAGCAGATAAGACCGATTGGTTCTGCGTAAATTGTGCTGCTGGCGTATCGAGATCTGCAGCCGTGTGTGCTGCTATTATGAGAATTCTGTGTAATGACGATATGCCGGTATTCACCAACAGTCATTTTTGTCCAAATATGACAGTGTACCGTGAAGTGCTCAATGCTTGGATCAATCGCCTATCCGATAAGAACGACATGATTTCGACTGAGGTATGGAATGCTGTGAACCAGGATATGTAAAACAAAGAAGTGAAAAAATGACAAACACGAAAGAAAAAGAACTGCGGGCTGGTGTTATGAAAGTTGTCAGCTGGTTGGATAATAATTGGCGTTGGATTCATACCAATGATTTTGGAGATGAAGAAAAGGCAATGGATTCCGTTGAGATTTACCATACAGTCTTGAATACGATTGAGATGCTTGGTGGTGATTGGCAGCGTGACGAGAATGGAAAGCATCGGGTGTTTATCGCCGGAGTTGGTGGAAAGGCAGAAGAATAAAGGTGGTGAACAACAATGAAGATTGATTTGACTCTCAATGAAGCACGAGTTATACAAGATGCGCTTGATGCGACGAGCTTGTGTCGGTCTGGATGCTATATTGGTTACAAGAGTGACGATGAGGATTTGTGTTTCAGACTTGATAAGAACGGAAACTATCGCTGTAGGCTGATGCGTGAAATCGATTCTATCAATGGCAAGATCGAAAATGCAATACACAATGGTCGATAAAATCCGGGTTCTTGTAGATACTTAACAAAATGATGTGCAGACCGATGATATAACTATTGATGACGTAGGATTATTAGTAAAATTTTGGTAATTTTGATAATTGTGTTGAATAATGTCTTTATACGGTGTATGCTTGAGACGACCCAATACAAGAGAGTCAAGCCAAAAGAAATGTGAGGTTAGTATAATGTGGATTATGATAATTTTTCTTATGGTAACTGACGTTTATGCTTGTGTGGAGTATAATGAAGGTAGTTTCTCTTGCTGATGCTCAGAGCGAGCGGAGGGCAATGGAACATAGAGATGATAAAAGTTAAGATTTAGGAGGAAACATGTGGGTCAGTATTATTGACGAACCAATTCCAGAATACTTCAAAAACGGGAGACCATATCTTTTGAGTTTATATTTTCATAGACGTTATGGATATGAGATCAAGAAAGAAACGGATGTTGCTATTGTATCTTGGGATAATTCATGCGGTTGTTTTCGTGAGTCCACAACAAAGCTGGAAATTGATTCGAGAGATATTTCCGAATGGTGGAAAGACATTTAATAAAAGCTGAGATTTAAGGAGAGAGTAGTTATGAAAGTTGGAGACAAAGTTTACGCTGAAGATTGGTGCGAAGGCATTATCGATGAAATCGACGGAGATACTGCCATTGTTGAGTTCACTACTTTTTGCGGAGGCGGAAGACTTTCGTTTTCGTTGGAAGAGCTTCAGTTAGCTGAGTCTGATAAAAAAGCTAAGATTTAAGGAGGATTTAATATGAAGTTGGCCGAGCTGTTATCTGTTATGAGTAAAGATGAAGCGGTACTTGTCGCAAATGAAGGTCATGGCGTTTATGGACAGCATTTGATTTACAATAGTGTTTCAAAGATTTCGATGGAAGATGCTGACAAGTACGAAGTTCTGCGGATTGAGCACCCAATGGACAAGGCATATTTTATCGTGTATGTAAAATAACGATAAAACTAATCTTTTAAGGAGATGGTTACAATGAAGCGAAGAGTAATAAAGGGAGATAAGTTTAAACGTGCAAAACAGTACATTGACAATAATCTGGGTCCAACTGAATTTTTGGCTTTGTGTTATGACTTGTATGATTTTGAGCATGGCGTAAATAATAAGCCGAGTGGTCCATTTAATAAGACTCTGGATATTCTTGGAATGTGGGACGAAACAGATTCTGTGGCCGCAGCAATCATGGACTCTGCGCACAAGATGTTTGGGAAAATGGTGTTTATGCTGTTAGAAGACAATGTGACGGAATATCTGGACTATGATGCGGATTGTTTACACCGTGATTGATAAAAAACAATATATTTAAGGAGAAAAGATAAAATGGAAAGAAATTGGATTATGACTTGCACCAGATTTAAGACGGTGAGGAAACTTCTCGCAAGAAATGAAAAAACAATCGATATGTGCAAGAAAATCCTTACTGCGATGCAAGCGTGCGCTGAAGAAATCGCTACTAGATTTTCCGATTGGGAGTGGCGAGAAGATTTCGCAGAACTTTCATCCGAGTTGCATGATGAGATTTATTGGATGGATGCGAAGGAATCGTATGCTACTTGTGAAGAGATTGTAAATGATCGTTTGCGAGAACTTTATAATTTATGCGATGATGCGAGTGTTTGGCTTGCCGTTTGATAAAACCAATATTTTTTAGGAGTGATAATATGAAAACTTTTGATGTTTTAAAAGCTGGACAGACTATTGTAGCCGAAGATGGGGACACAATGAAAGTTATTGATTATGATTTTTATGGGACGGGGCAGAAGATCATGTGCTTCATGTCGGATCATTGTGTATATCCATCAACTGAGTTTAATGCAGGCGATTGGGAGATTGAAAGCTGAGAGGAGGTTTTATTTATCACTAATAAGTTGTTAATAAATCGTGAGCAAAGTGTTGCTATTGTATGTATAATGTGCTTGCTGGCAGGAAACCTAGTAGCGAAAACGTTACCAAATGTTGGAACTGAAAGCGCGTATAGATATTATAAAGGTCAATTTACTTCAAATGTTGCACAAGCAACAAAAGAGGATGAGAACGACGAGCCTGTGATCTTCGTAAAGGAAATCGTTGAGACGCGAGTTGTGAATTTCAGCCAGGGTAAACATGAACTCACAGATGACGAGCGTGCTCTTGCTGAACAGATTGTTGCTTGTGAAGCAGGTGCTGACAGCCTGGAAGGCCAGATGGCTGTGGCTCAATGCCTTTATAATTCTGCCGTGCTTGATGGCTTAACCATCCAACAGGTCTTCAAGAAGTATGGGTACAGTACCTTATATAATAGGAAGGTAACGGCAGAGAACGAACTGGCCGTGTCCATGGTGTTTGACTATGGCGCTAAAATTTCGGACAAACCAATCCAATGGTTTGTGACTCCGGCAGCAGCTCCTGGCAGTTGGCACGAGCAAGGAGCAACGTTCGCGGGTAAATTTGGCGCACATAGGTTCTATTATAATTCGAAGTTGGTTGTGGATGATGCCGAGTGAATGGTATCATCTAAAATTTTAAGCTTTTACAACAACATAAAGCTGTATTATATATTGACTAAAACAAAATGGTGTGTATAATATATCTTGAAAGTTGTTTATGTGAGCGGAAGGCGGTATTTCGATGAGTGAGAAAAAAGTCTTGGAAGTTATACAGGCCGAGAGTTTTCTGAAATACATAAGAAAAAAGCGAGTGTGGGTCTGCTTTGTTTGCAATGATGTGGATGTTCACATGGTCTGCAAAGAGATGGACGACATTGGTGTAGAGACGCATGGGATTGTCAAAGGTATTGGATTTTTTGGAAACGAAAGTCATGTTGAGTTGCGGCAAGAATGCTACGAAGTAAGGAGGATAGAGCTTAGGTCGGGCGATAAAGAGAAAGCGTATGAGATGATCTTCGATAATACCAGTGTATTTGTATCGGAAAATCCTGAGTTGTACGGGCACTAAAAATATTTTCAAAAACCTCTTGACTTCTGTAATTGTATCCTGTATAATGTAGCTATGGAACGGAGCTACATCATTGTAGAGGAGAATGACTATGGATAACAATATTGACCCAAAGGTCGGAGAGGTTTGGTTGGTTGATCTATCCAATGCGACAGGTCATCAGCAGCGCGGCATTCGACCGTTCGTTGTGACAAGTAACAACAAGCGTAACCTCTTCAGCCCAACAATCAAGGGGAATCCGTTATCTTCAAGAACGTATAAGCGTTCTCCGGTTCATGTTCTACTCTCAAAGGAAGACTGTGAGTTCCTAGAGGTTGATAGTATCGTTCTCTGCGAAGAGACTGATACACTTAACAAAGGACAGTTCATCAAGAAACTTGGTGTCTTGTCGGAGTGTCAGATGAATATGATCGCAATGGCAAGATGCAAGGATGAACCGTTTTTGCTCGCAGCGTTCCTGAGTGGCGTACAACATACTATAGATTTTCAGAATTTTGCCGCATTTGCTTGATTTGTTCTCAGGTTTAATGGTACACTACATAATAAGAAGGAGTGTGCCACTATGCTTACTGAAGAAAAAATCAAAGCTTTTGCCGAAAAGTATTCTGATAGAAGCGGTGAGTTTGTTATATCGACACTGCGTCACGTTATGGACTATGAGGCTGAACATGGGTATGAGTTGTTTGACTTTACAAAAGATGATTTTGTAAAGATGTTTGCTAAATACAATTGGGTGAACTCAAGTCGGTCGTTCAGAAATGTAAAGTCGATAATTACAGGGTACATCAAAAGTGAGGATCGAGCGAGCATGTATGACTTAGCTGAATTCTCGGAAAGCGATGTGAGTTCAGACAATATGTACGAGGACAAGTATTTTGCGTCAGTTGATGAGTTTGTTGATTTCTTGGATAAGTATGAAGAACCATATCAGATTCGTATGAATGTGATTGCTGCGCTGTACTGGATTGGCCTTACTTCTGAAGAAGTTTCTAATCTGACGATTAACGATGTTGACTTTGAATCACGTACTGTTTTGAATAAGACCGGTGTTGACGCGAGATTGATGAATATCATCAAGCAGTGTTATGAAATGAAACAATACGATGCTCCAAATATGGGTGGATACAGAACGTTTTATGTCATAAATGGTGATTACATCCTTCGCAAAACAGAGGATAGAACTGGTGCAGACAGTGATTCAAGAATGTCTACAAACACAATTCATAGTTATTTCACGCGCTTGAATGATATTCTCGAAAGAAGATATCATTCAAAGGCTTTAGATCGAAGACATCTGACCAGAAACGGCGAGTATGTCAAGGTTTATAACTACTGTAAAACTCATCCAGAATTTAATCTTGCAGAACTTAGTTTCGGAAATGGTAAAGATCCTCTTGCGGACATTATCGGAAGAAAGTGCAGCAAGGTTGCCTACATTAGTTTCCGGCAAGGATACAAGGGCTGGATCGAATACTTCCACAAAAATTAAAAACAGGGGGCTTCGGCCCCTTGATTTTAACATTGTAACTATATAACACAGGATACATAAAATACTATTTGAATGGAGAATGATAACAATGTCTGATTTCAAGAAATTTCGTGCACTGCTGCAAGACCACTTCAATGAGATGGTGAAGGGCGAAAACCCTCTGTTTATCACCGATGCAGACGAGGATGAACTGTACAATCTGTATCTCGACAGCTTCCCGGCTGGCACGAATGAGTTGTTCCGTAAACGGCGCGAGTATGACTGTTCCTGCTGCCGCCGTTTCGTGAAGAATATCGGCAAGCTAGTAGCGTTTGATGATGGAAAAATGATTACTGTGTGGGATTTTGATGCAAAGTCTGTCAAGTATCAGCCTGTTGTGGACGCCCTGGATGCTTATGTGAAGAGCCGCACTATTGTGAATCCGTACTTTGTCAGTCGCAATATGATTGGTTCTGGCGATATGTTCGGCACCGAGATGAACTACGAGTACGATGAAAATCACAAGGATGTGCATACTTGGGACCATTTCGCAGTCAAGATTCCGCAGCGTTTCATTGTGCGGCCTGATGACGTTGCTACCAAGATGGCTCAGTGGCGTGATTCCGCAAACGTATATAAGCGTTCTCTGGAAGAACTGACCATGGATGCTGTTGATACTGTTCTGGAGCTGATTGCACAGAATAGTCTGTATCGTGGTAAGGAATTTGAAAACGCCGTCAAGGTATTCAAGACTAACAAAATCGAATACGACAATACTCCGACTGAGAACAAGGCCGCATATGTTTGGTTGGCACCGGCGTGGAGCGATATAGGACAGCTTCGTATCCGTAACACCGCTATCGGTACTTTGCTGGTAAATCTGAGTGAGGGTATGAACGTGGATGCAGCCGTTACTGCTTTCGAGAAAGTTGTTGCTCCTGCAAACTATAAGCGTCCCAAGGCGATTTTTACCAAGAAGATGTTGGAAGATGCAAAGAAGACTGTCACCGAACTTGGCTATATGAGCAGTCTGGGTCGTCGGTTCGCCACTCTGGATGATGTTACTATCAACAACATCATGTTCTGCAACCGTGATGCTGCCCCTCGTGTGATGGGCGCTGTGAATCCGTTTGAGGCAATGGCTAAGACTGTTGCGATTGATCCGAAGAAGTTTGGCCGTGCAGAAGAAATCGGTATCGATAAATTCATCAGGGATGTTCTTCCGACTGCGACTGGCTTAGAACTGTTCATGGAGAATCGTTTTGAGAAGAATATGATGTCTTTGATTGCACCGCAGGATAAGAGTGCGCCGAGCATGTTCAAGTGGCCTAATGGTTTCAGTTGGGCGTATACAGGTAATATGGCAGACAGCGATATTCGCGAAAACGTTAAGGCTGCTGGCGGCAAGGTGGATGGTGTGCTGCGTTTCTCGATCCAGTGGAACGATGTGTCGGGTGAATGGGATGAAAACGATGAGGATGCTCATTGCATTGAACCTGATAAGAATCATATCTATTATGGCGATAAGTGGAATCCTCGTACTGATGGCCGCCTAGATGTTGATATCCGTTGTCCTAATCAGGGGAAAGCTGCGGTCGAGAATATCACCTGGCCTGACATCAAAAAGATGAAGGAGGGCGAGTACAGCTTCTATGTAAAGTGCTACGCTAATCGTGGTGGTAAAACTGGTTTCCGTGCTGAAATCGAATTTGATGGCAACATCTACTCGTTTAACTATGATAAGCCGCTGCATCAGGGTCAGAATGTCGCCGTGGCAAAAGTCACGCTGAAGGATGGCAAATTCTCTATCAAGGAGCTGCTGCCCAGTTCTACTAGCACCCGCGAGATCTGGGGTGTAAATTCCAATCAGTTCGTGCCTGTGTCTGTTGTGATGTACTCTCCGAACTACTGGGATGAACAGACTGGTAATGGCAACCGTCACTACTTCTTCATGCTCAAGGATTGTGTTAACCCTGAAAAGCCCAATGGCTTCTACAATGAATTCCTGAAGGCGGAACTGTTACAGCATAAGCGAGTATTTGAGGCTCTTGGTTCTCAGATGGCAGTTCAGTCGGTAGATGACCAGCTGTCCGGCGTTGGGTTCTCTGAGACGAAACATGATTCCTTTGTTGTCAAGGTTCAGGGCGCTACTGAGCGGGTTCTGAAAGTTGTTATTTAAGAGGAGAAATTATTATGGAAAAGAATCTGTTTGAAATTGCAACCCGTAATCGCTATCGCTTCAACTATAAGGGTATTATGACTGTTGAAGATCTGTGGGATCTGAGTGTCGAGGCACTAGATGCGATTTTTAAGACCCTGAATCGTCAGAAGAAGACCGCAGACGAAGACTCCTTGCTGGCTGTTAAGAGTGCCGAAGATACCGAACTGGCAAACAAGATTGAGCTGGTCAAGTATATCGTGTCTGTCAAGCTGGCTGAATCTGAGGCTCGTGTGGATGCAGCCGAGAAGAAGGCGCAGCGCGATAAGATTATGAAGATTGTGGCAAAGAAGAAGGACAAGGAGCTGGAAGATATGGACGTAGACCAGCTGATGAAGAAGCTGGAAGAGTTGAACTAAAATAGACATTTTATGAAGAATTGGAAATGAATAAATAACGATAATGCGTTAAGTAAAAGGAGAGAAAGTAATGAGAACTTTGCTTCTTTTCCGTGGAGCACCCGGATGCGGGAAGTCCACCTATATTAAAGAGCATAATCTTGAGCAGTACGTATTGAGTGCTGATACACTTCGCCTTATGTGCCAGAGCGCACAGGAAACACCTGCTGGGCAGATGGAGATTTCTCCGCAGAATGATGATGTTGTATGGGAGATGCTTTTCAAACTGCTTGAGGTGCGTATGAGTCATGGCGAGTTTACCGTGATTGATGCAACGAATTCCAAGACGGTCGAAATGAATCGTTATAAGAATCTTGCAAAACAGTATCGTTATCGGATGTATGTTATTAACATGACGGACCTTCCGATCGAGGAATGCAAACGAAGAAACGCTCAGAGAGAATGGCTGAAGCGAGTTCCTGAAGCGGCTATTGATAAGATGTACGCTCGGTTTGCTACTCAAAAAGTTCCTTCTGGCGTGACAGTTCTTCCTTCTACTACGGATGTGATGTCCGATTTGAACTACTGTCCGAATGACTTCAACCAGTGGAAGAAGATTCATGTCATCGGTGATGTTCATGGCTGTTATACTTGTTTAAGTGAATACCTTGGTGAGATGAAGGACGACGAACTTTATATCTTCGTTGGTGATTATCTTGATCGTGGCATTGAAAACGTTGAGGTATTCAAGTTCTTGTGTGATGTTGTAAATAACAACCTCAAGAATGTGATCCTTTTGGAAGGGAATCACGAGCGTTGGCTGAACAAGTGGGGGCATGATGAACCAGTTCAAAGTGAAGAGTTTGCAAACTACACTCGTCCGCAGCTCTTTAAAGCCGGTATTGACAAGAACACTGCTCGTAAGATCTATTCCAGAGTTGGCCAGTGTGCCTACTTTGAGTATGATGGGAAGCGGTATTTCGTGAGCCACGGTGGTTTGAGTTATCTGCCTTATTTTCTTCCTTTTGTATCTGCTGATCAGATGATTAAAGGTGTAGGTCGCTATCCTGATATGCTAACCGTGGCTGAGTCTTGGGAAAAATCGATGCCGGATAGCTACATTCAGATTTTCGGTCATCGAAATGTGCAGGATGTTCCTATTGATATGGGGCATCGGTGCTACAACCTCGAAGGAAAAATCGAGTTTGGTGGATATCTCCGTTGCATTGAGCTTGAACACGGTCAGCCCGTCAAGTGTGTAGAAACAAAGAACGATGTGTTCCGAAAAGAGGAGCCAAAGACTGAAACTGCCGTTGAAATGAAAACTGAGTTCGATAACGCAGAACTTGTCAGTAAGATGCGTCAAAGTAAATATGTGTTTGAGAAGCGATTCGGAGATATTTCTTCTTTCAACTTCTCTCGTGAAGCATTTTATAAGAAGCACTGGGATGAGGTTTCTACCAAAGCAAGGGGATTGTTCATTAACACAAAGACGAATAAGATTGTAGCTCGAAGCTATGATAAGTTCTTTGCGGTCGATGAGCGGAATGAAACGAGAATTGGAAACCTACAGAACACTTTGAAGTTCCCGGTGACTGCATATCTGAAGGAAAACGGATTTCTTGGCATTGTCTCATATGATGCAGAACAGGATGGTCTGTTCATTGCAAGTAAATCCACTCCTGAAGGGCCTTTTGCAGATATGTTCCGAAAGATTCTCATGGATACGACCTCTGATGAAGACCGTAAGAATCTGAAGGAAGTTGCAAAAGAGAATGGTTCCATCATTTTTGAGGTGATTGATCCTGTAAATGATGCTCATATCATCGAATACAAGAAACCGCACATTGTTTTGCTGGATATTGTTGCGAATGATATGAACTTCAGTGCGATGGATTACGATGATCTGAAGCGTGTTGCCGAAAAGTGTCATTTGCAGATTAAGGAGAAGGTTAAGATCTTTGAGAGCTGGAGTGAATTCTATCCTTGGTATGAAGAAGTCATGAATGAGAATTATCTGTACCATGGCATCGAGCATATTGAAGGCTTTGTTTTGAGAGATAACAACAATTTTATGTTTAAGCTGAAGCTTCCTTATTATAAGCACTGGAAGTTCTTGCGTGGTGTTATGCAGAGCGTTCAGAAGCGTGGCTATTATGAAAATACCGCAAAGTTGTTTACTGCTGAGGATAACCTGTTCTATGGTTGGATGCGTGAGCAACGAGAGAAAGACCAGGAATCTTTTTGCAAGAATGGTATTATTCAGTTACGGAATGAATTCTATGAGAATCGGCACGAATAACTAAGATATTTTCTTCCTCCGAAAATGCCCTGCGCGGGGCTGACAGCTGGGAAAGACCGGCGATATGGCCCTATGGCGGAATTAGGCATACGCAACAAGCTCAAACCTTGTAAAATTCTCAGTTCAAATCTGAGTAGGGCTACCAACCAATTTGCAAATGGGTAAGTGCTAGAATATTGGCAAATCGGAAAGACGGTTGACTGCTGGACAGACAGCTTTGATATGCTACCGTGGTGGAATGGCAGACACCGGAGACTTAAAATCTCCTGTCGGCAACGACGTGCCCGTTCAAGTCGGGTCGGTAGCACTAATATCCGGGTGTAGCTCAGTTGGAAGAGCGCGTGCTTTGGGAGCATGAGGCCGCAGGATCATGACCTGTCACTCGGACCAGCCCGAAAGGGCATGTAGAATTTTTCATTCACATTATTCCCAGCTCTCTGGAAACAGAGCAGTGTGGCATAGCAAGCTGGGTAGATTACGAGGATTAGCCAAGCGGATAAGGCAGTGGAATTTGACTCCACGACCGCAGGTTCGATTCCTGCACCCTCGATTTATATGCGGGTATGGTGTAACTGGCAGCCACGCGGATTTTAGGTGTCCGTGCCGAAAGGCGTGAGGGATCGTGCCCCTCTACCCGTACCACGGTCATAGAATGGTTGCGTACCGTTTGTTGATCTCCTTTGACCACTATTATTCCCAGCTCGCTCGTAAGAGTGCAGTAGTGCTTTGTAAGCTGGGTGATTGTGCAGTTATTGTGTAGTTGGTAAGCACGCTTGCTGATGAAGTAAGAGGATGAGTTCAAAACTCATTGACTGCAAAATATGAAATCAGTTGTTCTAGCTCGTTCGTGGATTGGCCGTACATTGGCGACCAGAAAGACGTCATACCGGTAAAGGACGTCAAGCCAGACAAGAAGAGAAATAAGGTGTAAGCCGACTAGCTATCGGATAAATACTCTTCAGTTCGCCAGAAAACTAGAATGTAAAACGAATGGTTGGCTGTTTCTGATTTCGTTTATATGCGACTGTAGTTCAATTGGCAGAGCGTCAGATTTCCAATCTGAATGTTGCGGGATCGTGCCCCGTCAGTCGCTCCACACGCAGCCCCTTACGCTGCACCGGTTGCTCAGAGCCGAAAGAAACCTATATGTTACGACATGGTTGCCAAGAGTGATCATATTGGAACGCGACGTAGCTTGGATAGTGAGAATTAAATTCTGAGGTATACTGCTGGATAGCTTAATGGTAAAAGCGCTCGGAAACGCCGAGAGATAAGGTTCGATTCCTTCACTGGCATCACGCCGATGAAAGTCGGCGTTTGCATGGGATAGTAGCTCAGTTGGTCAGAGCTGGCGGCTCATAACCGCTTGGTCGCGAGTTCAAATCTTGCCTGTCCCACCAGCCCAATAGGGTATACATAAAATCTGCTAGAATTTTTGTTTTATAAGCGAAAAAAATAATAGACGCATCAACGTCATATTATTTTTTCGCTCATTTTCGGAGATTTAGCTATGTAACACAGGATACTAAAAGGAGGTGGTTTGGTGAAACATTATGGAAGTATTTGCGAGATTGATGGTTCTAAGATTGAGCCTGTCTCGTGTATTACTGGTGGTTCACCTTGTTAGCCAAGACCTTTCTATTGCCGGTAAGCGGGCAGGTTTGGCTGGAGAACGGTCTGGTCTATTTATGGAAATGATTCGTGTGATAAAGGAAATGAGGGATGCCACCAATGGAGAATGTCCAAAATTTGCAATCTGGGAAAATGTTAGAGGAGCACTTTCCTCAAACAACGGAGAAGACTTCCGATGTGTCTTGGAAGAATTTGCACACATCGTCGAAGCAGACGCTACAATTCCTAAACCTTCGGGAAAAGGCGGAAAATGGTCTAAATCCGGCGCAATTTCCGGTAATGGATGGTCTTTGGCATGGAGACTCTTCGATGCTCAATATTGGGGAGTGCCCCAACGTCGTCAAAGAATCGCGCTTGTCATGGATTTTAGAGGACAACGTGCCGCAGAAATACTATTTGAGCGCACGGGCGTGCCAGGGAATCCTGACGAGAGCATCCCGACGTGGCAAAGCTTTGCCAGAATTACTGAAGAATGCACTGCTAAAGATGATCGAGTGGTGGGAGAAAAAAGCTTTTGTATTGTCGGAAACATGATTGACAGAGAAACCAACATGAACGGGACTGGTGTAAAAGAAGATACTGCTTTTACTATAAACACTATTGACCGTAATGCTGTTGCCTACACTTTAAAGATTCGTTCAGGATGCGAAGGTGGTGGCAAAGGCGCACTGGTACAGACCGAGAAGAGTGCAACGTTTTCTACATTGCAAGATCAAACGTTAATTTGTTTGGCAGACAACACCTCTTTACATAATTCAAAACAAAAGATTTGTGTCTTGAATGATCAGGGCGGTAGTGTAATGAATGTTTCTTACGATATTGTAGGAACAATAAGAGCACAAGAGCATGGTCATCAACCAATTGTATTTGAGAGCCATAGTCAAGATGCTCGATACACCCAGCAAGGTAATACAAATCCGGCTTGTACGGCTCAATGGGGAACTGGTGGCAATAATATGCCGCTTGTTGCTGAAAAGAAAGCCTTTGCAATGCAACGCATTGGTGAATACAAGGAAAGTGAACAAGTTAGTACGATGAAATCTCGTGACTACAAGGATGCTACTGACTTGATTGTAGAGAAGGAAACGAAGAATCTGCAATGGATTGTTCGCCGCCTGACTCCTGTTGAGTGTGAACGATTACAGGGTTTTCCTGATGGATGGACCGATATTGGCGAGTGGTTTGATGAGAATGGTAAAAAGCACAAACCTGCCGATTCTCCTCGTTACAAAGCACTCGGAAACTCGATTGCGTTGCCTCAGTGGTATTGGATTTTCCAGAAAATGAAGCCGTATATCTGTGAAAATCCTACGCTTGGCAGTCTTTTCGATGGAATCGGTGGCTTTCCGCTTGTCTTTGAAAGTACGTATGGTTATGGTACTGCTATCTGGGGATCTGAAATTGAACCGTTTTGCGTTGCGGTGACAAAGAAGCATTTTCCAGAAGACTAAATCTCATAAAAGGCTAATTCAAACAAGAAGGTGACACGATGAACAATAAAATTCCTATTAATGCAACCATTGATTCCGGCTCCTTGAGTCTTCCGGCAAGTCCAATTTTTCATAAGAAAAGTGACACATATCTATGTCCGTTTTGTGTGACAAAATTAGAGAAGCTTGAGCCGAAGTGTCCAGAGTGTCAACATAAGATGGATTGGGGCGTGTGGATGGATAAGAATGCAAAGAACAATTATGCATTTGCTGAAAGTGGTGTGTTATGAAAGATTGGATGCACGCAAAGAAAAAAGAAATTGAGAACATGACTTTCGACCAGGCAAAGGAAATTGTAGAGAAACAAATCCGACTTGGCAAGGAAGGCGGAATGTGGTGTCCTCGTGAACATTTAATGAAGGCTCTCGAAATCATTCTTTCAAAAGCAGAACTTTATGAGTTTAGGACGGATTACAAAGAGCCTCTTCATGATGACATTTATGGGCGTTATGAGTGTCCGGTTTGTTATTGCACACTATCAAATTTTGATAACTTCTGTCCACGATGCGGTCAATTACTTGATTGGCGATTTATAAGGCGTTGGGAAAGAACGATTCGTCCAACGCTTGAAAAACTACAGAATGAGGAGATACAGGGTTGAATGTAGATTTCTTCCAACGGCGAAAAAACCAGCTTGAAGATACACTTCTTCTGAAAAATCAGGCAGTCGATATGCTTGATTATCTAAAGACACACTGTATTAGCAGTGACCAGTATTGTGCAATCCGAGATTACATTGAAGAAGCTGCGAAGATTCTGGAGAGTGATCTTGAATACGCAAACAACAAGTTGCAGTCCGCATTCAGACCTAAACATGGTCGGAATGGCAGGCTAACTCGTGCTCAATCTAAGATGTTCCGTGATAGGGAATATTAAAATGGGGTGATGCCGTATGAACACATGTAAGAAAATATGTAACTGGTGTGGTCGTGAAATCAAGCCGATAGGCAGCGAACAGGGAATCAGTTTTGAACATCAATACTCTTATGGTAGCCAACTTGATGGTTTGTTCTTGAGTTTTGATTTGTGTCCTGAATGTTCAGAACGGCTCCCAGTAGTGCTCGGTGCGATGTTTTTACATAATCCCTTAAAGGACGATTTCTAACGGCGAGCGCCGTATGAAATATAAGCCATCAATAAGACAGACGGAGGATAATATATAAAATGAATAGTGCATGAATTGATTCGAGACAATAAAAAGAAACATAAGTGATTACCGATGAAACAAAATTACATAAAGGAGACTTGATATGGCAGATAGAATTTTTAATCTTCCTCAGACCCGTGGTTCTTTTGAGATGGCTGGTAAGGTCACCGGCACCCAGCGTAGTAACTTCTATAACGAGAAGGAGACTAAGAGTGGTGCTATGCGCCGTGTCCTGAGCTTTGGCGTTCAGACTTCCAATGAAAACACTTTCTATGTTGATCTGGCTGGTATGCCTCGTGATAAGGTTTACTTCTTCCGCCGTGCCGATAAGGACAGGGGCATCGAGAAGGATAAAAAGGAAGTTGCTTGGAAGGATCGTCTGACTTATGTTGCACCGGAAGGCTATGATATGATTGGCGTCAAGGTCGGTGTTACCAAGAAGACGAATGAGTCTGGTAAGGTCGTCAATGATAACAAGACTCTGACCGATTTTGATGCAGCTAAGGAGATTTCCGAGAATCTGCATGACGGTGACAACGTGTATGTCCGTGGTAACATCGAGTACAGCACTTACAACGATAAGCACCAGATTCGATTTGTTCCTACTCAGGTTTCTCTGAGTTCTAAGGAAATCGACTTCGATGCAGAGGGCTTTGAAGAGCTGGCTCTGTTCACTCAGACCATTGTGTACACTGGTTGCCGTAAGAGCGATGAGGACGATGAAGTAGTTGTCGATGCAAAGATCGTGAACTACAGCACCATTGAGGATGCAGAGTTTTTCATCGACTATAAGGCAAACACTCAGAATAAGGTTTTGGCTGATTCTATTCGTAAGCGTCTGAAGCCTTACACTAGTTTCGAGTGTTTTGGTCCCATCGTCAATCAGCAGAAGGTTGAGGAAGTTGAGACTGAGAATATCTGGGGTGGTCCTAACAAGATGAAGCGTCAGGGCACTCCGGCAGTTCGCAAGCTGTATATCGAGGGTGTTAATCCTGATTCCTTTGATCCGAATCCTGGTGATAAGGATGCGGAGCCCACTTACACTGAGGACAATATCTCTGAGGCACGGGCAAAAATTGCTGCCAACGCTCAGGCAAAGAAGGACTTCGACGGCAAGGCTGCTGAGAACGACACTTCTTGGTGGGGTGGTTCTAACAAGTCTACTGCAACTCCTGTAAACGAGGAAGAGGATGACTGGGGAGTGTAATTTTTAGCCTTAGCTAAGTAATACAGGATACATAAGGAGTTTTGTTATGCAGAATACTCTTGAGTATACCGCCTATAATGGCATGAAATTTTACATTGTCTACATCGAAGCACTTGAAAAGGAACATGAAGAAGACTCTCCGATGATGTCTATTGTGTTTACTACGCATCCTGAGATTATTGCAGAAGCTAAAGCTGACGCAGAATGCAATGGTGGTGCTGTTCCGGTAGGGTGCAAAGACCTTCTGGTTGATAGTGTGGATAACATCACCCGTCAGTTAGATTATGTTGCTCATGCAGTTGAAACGGGTGATCCGTGGTATGAGTGTTTGAAAGTTTAATAAAAGAAAAGATTTAGAGAGGAATTTACATATATGGCTATGATTCGTAAGGCATCTGCTGTTCGTAAGAAGCTTCATATGCTGATTTATGGCGAACAGGGAACTGGTAAGTCTCGTACTGCTATGCAGCTGTGCTATCTAAAGAACGCAGACGGTAAGCCGTTCCGTGTTCTGTATCTGGATACCGAGAATGGTTCTATCGATAACTATACTGAGGAACTGGAAGCTAATGGTGTGAATCCTGACAATCTGTTGATTGTTTACACCCAGTCTCTGGCAGAAGTTCAGGATTATATCAAGATGGTTACCAACGATGAGGATATTGAGGATGAGAATGGAGATGTTTATCTGGATGCAGATGGCAAGCCGTTCCGTGCAGACGCTCTGGTTGTTGACTCCGCTTCCATCCTCAAGATGACTGCTACCCAGGGCCTCACCGCCTTCTCGCAGAAGCGTGCCAAGGTTAAGGCTGCATCTCAGGGTCTGACCGGTGATGAAAAGGCAGTTAAGATTGAGGGTGCTGGCATGGAGCTCAAGGATTTCAATACCCTGAACTTCAAGGGTCAGTCTCTGATTTTGGATCTGAATGCATCTGGTGTGAACTACATTGTTGTTTGCCGAGAGAAGGACGAGAAGCATACTAAGGTTGTGAATGGTTCTATCGTAAGTGAGCCGACTGGTCGCAAGATTCCGGATGGTTTTGCTGGTCAGGAGTACAACGTTGATACTGAGTTCCGCCTGTATTTTCAGGATGGTCAGCAGCTCGCTTTCTTCGATAAGGATCGTACCGGTATGCATAAGGGTGGTGAGGTCGTTGAGGATCTGACCCTGCTTGAGTATCAGGATATTATCTCTAGTAGCGCAAAGAATCGGGAGAACGTCATCAAGAACGGCTTAAACGATGCTGTTAAGACTGAGGTTAAGCTGAGTATGCGTGACCTTGGTATCGAAAACGATGAGCCGGATGATGTTCCGGCAGATAAGAGTTCCGATAGTAAAGAGCCTTCTATGGATGACATCAAGGCAAAGCTGAATGATCTGATTGCTTCCGCTTCTCCTATGAAGAAGAGTGCCGCACAGAAGGCTGTTAAGGCGGCTGGCCTGTCTACCGCATTCCGTTCTATGACTGATATTGAGGAACTGAAGAAGGTTGCCGCAGTCATGGAGAAGGAACTGGCTTAATGGAACTAACCCGTAAATGCAAGATTTGCGGGAAGAACATTTTCATCGAGCGAGACCGTAGCACGTTTTTCTACGACAAGACTGGTTTTTATCATAAGGATTGTTTTGTAGAAAAAAAGAAAAATCAAAAACGCCCTTGGACAGATGACCTGCTAAGGGCATTTTTTGACAAAGTGAAAGACACTACGGACAAAAAGGTCGATGATCTTCTTTCCAAAAAGAGAGAACAAGACCACAATCGTGAGCTTGCACATATCAAACAGGAAGAGAAAAAGATTCTTTTCGACCATATTCGAGATACATACGCCCCGGCGGTTGTTCCGGGTAGCTTCTATTCGAAACTTACGCAGTTGATTTCCGGCAATTATTACAAATATAGAGGTTCTATTCCTCCGCTAGAACTTTACGATATGTGGGTTCTAGCGAAACCCCGACTAGATAAGATAATTGCCGAGAAAGAAGCTAAGGGTTGTGATATGAGCCAGCGATGGAATTACGATTTGGCTGTTTTGTTGGCTCAATATCCTAGTTATCTTGAACGGAAAGAGAGACTAGCTTCGATTCGCCGTGAAAGCGAAAGCAAAACGAAGGAAAACATGACTGAAATGGTGCTGAAACGAATGAAAACAGTACCGAAACAGAACAAAAACGAGAACGAAATTGATATAAATGCAATTCTCGATGAGATATAAAAGAGGGAGGTGGATGAGTGGAACTCATTTCAAATATCCCGAACGAAATTCTATTTGTTGGCGCAATTTACAAGCATCCTGACTATTTGGTCGAGTATGGGCATTATGTCAAGAGCAAGTACGATTTTGCCGATGAAGCAACAAAATTTTTCTACGATGCAGCGTTGATTATTTACGAAACTCGGACTCAAGAATTTAATAAAACGTCTGTTTTAACGTTTATGGCTGAAGACGAGTCCAGATTGTCACAATACAAGCGGCTGAAGGGCTGGTCAACCATTGAATACTACATGAGCCTTGCGAATGACGATGATATCAAGGGATACTTCAATATACTGAAGAAATATTCGCTACTTCGTGAGTATCAGAGAAACGGTTTTAACATTGAAGGAATCTTGAAGCATCGACAGTTTGAAATGTTTGGCGCTCAGGACATTTACAAATTGATTCGTGGCAAGGCCGACAAGATCAATACGGTTATCATCACAAACGATGATGCTGAGATTTTGAATAATGGTCTGCTGCCAATGGTCAATGAACGTCTGAGTGTTCCTGATATGGGTTTGCCGTTCCAGTATCCTATCATGAATGATTTGTTTCGAGGATTGAAGCTGGGCACTGTGATGTTCAATGGTATGCCATCTAACGCTGGTAAGACTAGATACATGATGGCGATTGTTGCATACGTCACATTGGTTCAAAAGCAGAAAGCTCTTCTGCTTTTGAATGAGATGGATCTTGAGTCAGTCAGGTATTGCTTACTGGTCACCGCTATCAATAATCCCGAATTCCAAGAGTTACATGGTCATCGTTTCCATAAGGATGAGCGAGAGATCACTCTTGGAATGTACCGGGATGCAAATGGAAACTTCATCTTCCGAAAGCAAAACGAAGACGGGGAATACATAGAAAGCATTGATGAGTTCACCGCTCGTGTCTACGAGGAAAGCGAGGAGTATCGCAATGTGCTTGATGTTTGCCAGTGGATTGAGAGCGAATCACAAGGCTTGATTATTGCAAAGGATGTCTCCGCTGATTATAGTGATAAGTCTCTGCGGTTCGAGATTCAGAAGGCAGCTCTCACCCAGGGTGTCAAGTATGTGTTCTACGATACTCTAAAGAACGATATTGCTTCGATTGGTGAATGGGCAGCATTTAAGGTTACAGCCACCGAACTTGAAGAGATTGCGAAAAATCTGAAAATCTTTATCTACGGTAGCATCCAGTTGGCTGAAAATGCTCATGAGTACCTTCCTGATGAGCTGAATTCAAACAACATTGCTGAGTCAAAGATGATTAAGCATGTTGCTTGGACGATGGTTCTATTCAAGGAGATTCCAAAAGATAAGTTCGCGAAGTATCAGTATATCTCTCATGACCCAGAATGGGGCGGTGATTGCGCTCATCGGCTAAATCCAGATAAACGGTATTACGTTGGAAACATCGATAAGAATCGTTTTGGCGAAAAGAAGAAAATCATGTTTGAAGTGAATTTGAACCAGAATGTCTGGAAAGAGGTCGGTATCTGCACCAGAAAGTAAGGAGGTGTCTTGATGGATTGCCACTACATAAAAGTTACAGAAGGTACTTTTAAACAAGATAAAGAAACTATTCTCAGAAGTTTAAAACGACAAGCAACAGATGAGGAGTGTAACAATACTGTTGTGACTGACATTTGCTGCGATGATGGTTCGTGTTGGGAAGGTAAGGTTGCATGGCTGACTGGTGAGTATGTTTCGCTCAAGAGTTTTTATCCTGATGACCCAGAGGGGCATGTGATTATCCCACTGAATAGAATTCAGTATGTCTGTTTAATGAGATCCATTGAGACGTGTATTGACGAGTGGGAATCTAAAGTATGGTAAATATCGCAGATCTGAAAAATTACATTCTTGAAGAGCAACAGATTGAGCCGATTCTGGAGGAACTTGGTTGTCATCATATCAGTCACAAGACTGGTTATTACCAGTGTGCAAATCCAGACGGTGACAATAGAACGGCACTCTGCATTTACGAGAATGAAAATCTTACTGCGGTAGATTACACACGAGATATTGCCAATGGAAAGACCAGTTATGATTTGATTTCTGTCGTCCAGTTTTTTCTGGAACTGTCTTTCCCAAAAGCCATCAAGCAAATCTGCGAATGGGTTGGACTTGACTACTATCACAACTTCGAGGAAGACCTTCCTAAAAGTATGTTGATTCTAAAAGAGCTCATTGCCATGCAAAATGAAGGTGAAGAACACGAGGATGACCGCCCGATAGTCCCCATCTCCGAAGCCATCCTCGGTTATTACAAACCTTATGTGAACCAGATTTTTGCTGACGATGGGATATCTTATGAGACGCAGCAGGAATTCGAGATTGGCTTTGATGAGCTGACAAATAGAATCACGATTCCAATTAGAGATGAAATTGGTACTCTGGTTGGTGTAAAGGGAAGATACTTTGGCAAGCCGCCTGAAGGTGAATTAAAGTATCTGTATCTTGAGCCGTGTGCCAGAAACCGTATTCTGTATGGCCTGTATAAGACAGAGCCGTACATTAAGAATAAAGGTCTGGTATATGTTGGTGAAGCTGAAAAGTCTGTCATGCAGATGTGGAATATGGATGTTTGTAACTGTGTGGCGACTGGCGGCAAGAAGGTTTCACAGAATCAAATTGAAATTTTAACACGTCTTTGTGTTGATATTTGTTTTGTCTTTGATAAAGACGTTCAGCTTAGTGAGCTTATGGTTCTCGCCAATCGATTTGTCGATGGCGTAAGTGTGTATGCTGTAGTAGATGATAAAGGGATTCTCGATGAAAAGGAAGCCCCGACTGATAATCCTGAAAAATTTAATGCATTGATTGAGAACTGTGTTAGGAGAATTAAATGAATGTAAAACTCTGGAAGGGGAGTAGGAACGACCTATCAGACCCGATTGGAACGATTATGGAGAACAGAGGGGTTAAGGATTATAAGACCTACATGAATCTGAATGATTCTTGCCTGAATTCACCGTGGGCACTGGATGATATTGAGTATGCCGTTATGATGTTGAATAAACACCTTTGGAAAAAATCTACTATCTCTATCCTTGTAGACTGTGATGTGGATGGTTTCACAAGTGCTTCGATGATGTTTCAGTATTTGAAGGCGATTGGTTATTTTGGAAAAATCAATGTTCTGCATCATAATGGTAAGGAACATGGACTCTCTAAAGAAATCGAAGTTCCACCTGAAACCACTCTGCTGATTATTCCTGATGCTGGTAGTAACGATGTTGAGCAATGTAAGGAACTTCGTGATAAGGGTATCGATATTCTGATTCTTGACCATCACATCTGCGACAGAGAGAATCCTTACGCAGTAATCGTCAACAATCAGAATGGTACATATCCTAACAAGGAACTTTCTGGCGCTGGCGTGGTGTATAAATTCCTTCAGGCTGTTGATGAAGATAATTGGACTAATGTTGCAGACCGATATCTTGATTTGGTGGCTGTTGGAAACATCGGTGATGTCATGGATATGCACTCGCATGAGACAAAGCGCCTTTGCACGAAAGGTCTGGCACGAATTGTAAATCCGATGATTTGTGCGTTGATTGAGGCAAACAGTTTCAATATCAAGGGTGACCCGACCATCAATGATGTTCAGTTCTACATCGTTCCGATGATGAACGCACTGATTCGTGTTGGTTCATCTGAGCAAAAGAAGCGGATGTTCCGTGCAATGGTCGGTGAGGAACAGACGTTCCAGTACACTCCGACTCGTGGCAAGAATGCTGGTGTTACGATTGATGAGACTCTGGCGCAGCATGTGGCTCGCGAGTGCTCATCTTGTAAGTATCAGCAAAACAAGGCCAAAGACAAGGCTGTCGCAGAGCTTCAGGAACTGATTGAAAAGCATGGTGCAGACCAGAATAAGATTCTCTTCTGTAACTCCACCGGCATTCTTGATAACACTCTGACTGGTGTTGTGGCAATCAAGCTGGCTGAAATGTATGCGAAACCGTGCGTACTGCTTCGTACCTTCGCTGATGAACCGGACTATTACGGTGGCTCAATGAGAAATCCTGACGGTTCTCCGATTGAAAGTTTAAAGGAGTTCTTGATGAGTACCGGAGATTTTGAGTCGGTTCTTGGTCATGATAACGCAGCTGGTGTGAAAATCAAGAAAGAAAATGTGCCAAAGGCGATTGTGGATTGCAATGAGCTGCTTAAAGATGTCACGATGAGTAAGGCGATCGTAGTTGATTTTGATTTTGACTATAGTAGGCTGACCGTTGCATTGCCGAAGACCATGTACGAAATGCATAAAATCTGGGCACAGGGAATCTCCGAGCCGTATTTCTACATTAAAAACGTTCCGCTGATTCATAGTGGATGTGCTCCGATGGGCAAGAATGGTAATATGTGGAAATATTCCGATGAAGAAAAAGGCATTGATTTTGTGTGCTTTGCAGATAATGGCCGGATGACTGGCTGGATCAACAATGACTTCTATGGTGGTCAGGAAGAGAAATATATCAATGCTGTATGCCGGTTATCTTTAAATCAGTACGGAAATAAAGTGACTCCGCAGGCACAGATTGTTGATTTTGAGGTGATTTGATATGGGAAATTGGAAGCGTGCTATTGCTATCGACTTTGATGGAACTCTCTGTGAGAATAATTATCCTGATATCGGTGAACCAAACTGGAATGTGATCTACCAGGCAATTCAAGAACAGAAGCACGGTGCTGGTCTGATTCTCTGGACTTGCCGGGAAGGAAAGCTTCTGTATGATGCAATGGAAGCTTGTTTTGATTGGGGAATCCAGTTTGATGCCATCAATGAAAGTCTTCCTGAGTGGAAAGAGCATTTTGGTACTGCACCTAGAAAGGTCGGTGCTGATGAATATTGGGATGATAAGGCCAGGACTGTAAAGAATGGAGAGTTGGTTGACAATGACTAATGCGAATAATTACGTTTTATCATTAAATCTATTGGATGGTGCACATCAATCACTCTGGAATGCTCTTAAAAGCTTGGAATTGCTTCGAGAAGGAACTGCGTTTAATCAGGTTTTGAATGATGATACGCATGTTATTGAACCGGATGAATTGACTTGTGTTCTTGATAAATTTGCAGAACAGCATCCTGATTGGGAAATCTGTATTGAAACTGACCATGGGACGGTTAGTGAAAAACTCAAAATGAATCATAATTTCTACGAAGGAATGGGTAATATGATTGTCCTTGATTTTGAATGAAGATGACAAAACGACGATATAGACATTACAGAATTGATTATCGCACATATAATTACACACTCAAGAAATATCACAACTTACACAGAGAAATCTACGCTGAAAATGCAAGAGATGCAGTTAAAATGCTAAGAAGTAAAGAATGTAATCGTGAGTTTGAGATTGTTAAAGTCTGGTTTGTTGATATTTTTGGTGATAGAAACGATAGATTTTATCCACGAACTTATGTGATTGACAAAGAAGATTATGAGTGAGGTGTGCAATGATTATTATTACTCCTACTTGCAAAAGGCTTGAAAGTGAAATTCAAGCTTTAATTGAAGAATGTAAACGCCGGACTGATAATCCATGTAAGACTGATAATCTATGTGGATTATGTGATGATTGTCGTTATCTTGATTTTTGTAAAAAATATTATGTAGAAGACGAAGATATGTATGGTTGGAAGATTAAAATTAAGGAGTTTGACTGATGGCGGTTTACATTACAGGTGATATTCATGGTGATTTTAACCGTTTTTTAGAATTAGAGAAATTTTGCCATGAACATAATCTTGGGAAGAATGACTGGATCATTTGTCTTGGCGATGTCGGTTTGAACTACTACGGCAAGGATGACACTCGTGAATGGAGTATTAAGACTATCGCCGCAGATATTCCTGCGAATCTGTTTTGTATTCATGGCAACCACGAGCGACGCCCGTCTCGTAAGGATGGCTATAAGACAAAGGAAATCAGTGGAGATATTTGTGGTAAGGTGTGGCATGACCCACATTATCCAAATCAGTATTTCGCTATTGATGGTGAGGTTTACCAGATTCTTTCAGGTGAGGAAATGCTTGATTGTCTTGTTTGCGGCGGAGCCTATTCTGTGGATAAGTATTATCGGTTGGAGTGGGGATATAATTGGTGGCCGGATGAACAGCCGAGTGAAAAAATAAAAAAGAAAGTTGCGCAACAGGTAAACGATAGTAATATCGATGTTGTGTTAAGTCACACTTGTCCGACACGCTACGTTCCTACAGAGTTGTTTCTTAGTTGTGTTGATCAAAGCACTGTTGATAGTTCTACGGAAGAGTTTCTTGATGATATTCTTGATATTCTGGAAGAGACTCATATTGGTAAGCCGTTCTGGTATTTTGGTCACTTCCATGGAAATAAATACACTGACAATTATGTGATGCTTTTTGATGATGTTATTAAATTTGGAGATAAGGTGAATACGGATGAGTGAATATCATGTGAGCTGTGGTATGTTTGGTATTTACGCAGGAACTGTTAAAAAGAATGGAACAGAGTGGAAAGATAAAACTCGTGTCACAGATGAAGCTATCGAGGCAGTTCGTGATTGGCTTCTTTCTGAAGCTCAGTTCAACAATAGAACTTTTGGTGGATACACATGGACAACAAAGGACGGTAAGACTGTAACTTTGAGAGTGTCCATCGAAGATAAGGAGCAGACAGAATGATCAAAGATAAAAATTTACGAGTGCTTGATTATATTGATGGCAAAGAAATCCTCATTCAGATGGGTGAGGAAGGTTCTGAACTATCAAAAGCTGCGATAAAGTTTTATCGTGCAATTGACATGAAGAACCCGACACCTGTAAGTATCAATGAAGCTTACGAAAATCTCGTAGAAGAATTCGGTGATGTGCTGAATTGTATCTACGCATACTATGATGATGACGAGGATTGCATCTTGGCGTTTACATCGAAAGCGAATGAGATTGCTAACGAGAAGCGCAAGCGCTGGATTAAGCGTCTGAAGGAACGCGACCAGTTTTAATGGTGGAAGGAGAATAGATGTCAGATAATTTTGTAAATCTTCATGTACATACAGCGCAGGGTTCGTTACTTGACTCTATTCTTACAGTCAAAGAACTTGCAAACTTTGCTAAAGAGAATGGTCAGAAGGCTATTGCTGTTACAGACCATGGCAAGATGCATTCTTTCGTTGACCAAGTTAAGGTTTGTAAAGCAGAAGGTATTAAGCCTATCATCGGCTGTGAAGTCTATGAAGTAGATAATCAGGCAGAGAAAGCCGACACAAAAGACTATAAACAACCTCGTTACCATCTTGTTTTACTAGCGAAGAACGAGACCGGTTTAAAAAATCTATTTAAGATTGTTTCAAATGCTTGTGTTGATGGCATGTATAAAAAGCCTCGAACTTCTTTGAACATTATTGAACAGAACGAGTGGGGGAAAGGTATCATCTGTCTTACAGCCTGTCAAGTTGGTCGAATGAGTAGATTACTTGTTGATGGCAACGAGACTGAAGCATGGCAGTTATGGAACAAACTGAAATGGATCTTTGATGACGTGTTTATGGAAGTTCAGTCTCATGATACGCCAGATCAGGCTGAAGCTAATGCCAAAATTGCAGCTTTTATCAAAAAGTACAATCTTCCGTATACCATTACAACCGATGCTCATATGCTTTCCAAGGAAGATGTTGATGCACATTCAGTTTTTGTAGAAATTGGAGAAGGACGAGAAGTTGGAGAAAGTTATGTTGACTGTTATCTTCAGACCGAAGACGATGTGCTGAGAACACTTTCAAAGCAGTTTGATGAAGACTTCATCCGAGAAGGATGCTCAATGTCTGTGAAAATTGCAGATATGGTTGACGATATTGATATTGGTCTTGGCCAGCCAAACCAGATGCCAGAAGTGAAAATTGAAGGTAAATTTGATTCGCATCTGGATTATCTGCGTTACCTCGTTTATTCTACTTTTGATGAAAAATTCGGATGGATGAGTAAAGAAGAACAGCAAACCCGGCGGGACAGAATTGAGATGGAGCTTGACGTTTTGGAATATGTTGACTACATCGACTATTTCATCATGCTGTATATGCTTTGTAAGGTGGCCGATGAACGAGGTATCCCTCGTGGCTATTCTCGTGGTTCTGGTGCAAACTGTCTATGTCTATTTATGCTAAACGTTACGCAGATTGATTCTGTTCGTTGGGATCTTGACTTCTCTCGTTTTGCAAATAAAGGTCGTAAGAGTCTCGCAGACTTCGACTTTGATATTAGCCGTCGTCGCCGCAAAGAACTTGTTTCTATTGCAGAAGAGCTTTTTGGGAAAGAGAGTGTAGCACCAATCGCAACTTTTAATTCTCTGTCTACCAAGGTTGCCATTAAGGATATTGGCAAGGTACTGAACGAAGATCCAGAAAGCCCATATTATATGCAGATTCCGTATGAATTGCGAAATGAAGTTGCTAAGTTGATTCCGACCGTGAAAACATTGGATGATCTCGGAGAAGAAGTTGAGAAGGAAGTTCTATTGAAGGACATTCTTGGAAAGAGCGAGCAGCTTTCTAATGTGTATGATAAGTTCCCTCTGTGGTTTAAGTACGTTATGCGGCTTGAAGGCTTACCGAAGAGTATGGGTCGTCATGCTGCAGGAACTTTGATTACACCTAAGCCTGTTATTGAATATTGTCCTCTCTGTATGGATAGAGAAGGTAATCAGATGTGTCAGCTTGAAATGCACAATGCTATGGATGACTTGTCTCTAGTTAAGATGGATTTTCTTGGTCTTGAAAATTTGGACACGATTGATGACACATTAAAGATGGCTCATCTTACTTGGAAAGATGTCGATATCAACCATCTTGATTTGAATGACAAGGCAGTCTATGACGCTGTTTATAAATCTGGACACACAATTGGTATTTTTCAGATGGAGTCTGCTGAGGCTCGAAAGATGTGTGTTGAAGCAAAATGTGACAACGCTGAGGATATCATTGTTGTGAATGCAGCAAACCGCCCTGGTACTAAGGACAGTTTCCCGACGTATTGCTCCAATAAGCTTCATCCAGAGACTATCAAACTACTTCATCCTGACATCAAACAGCTTTTTGCTAAGACTCAGTATATTCTTCTCTATCAGGAACAGGCTCTGGCAGTATTTCGTTATGCAGGATTCCCTGAAACTGAAGTTGACAATGCTCGTCGTGCCATTGGTAAGAAAAAGAAAGATGTTATGGCATCCTTGGAGGTTCAGTTTAGAGATGGTCTTCACAAGAAAGGATGGAACGATTATCAGATTTCTGAAATGTGGGCATTGATCTTGAAACAAGCTTCTTATTCCTTCAACCGGGGCCACGCAGTTGCTTATGGGCTTCTTTCTTACCTGACAGCATACTTGAAGACTCATTATACTGAGTATTTCATGGCTGCGTGTATGATTACTAAAGAAGATGATTCTGGCAAAATGGGTGTGTTTATCAATGAATGTGACCGTCTACATATTCGGGTCCTTCCTCCAAGTGTTAACAGGTCTGATATGGAATTTAAGGCCGATGCGGAAAAGCACACAATCCTGTTTGGTTTGAAAGCCATTAAGGGAATGGGCGAGAGTGTCGCATCAGGAGTGATTGCAGACCGTCCATATTCTGGATTGGCAGACTTTGTTCAGAGAGCAAACGGTGGCAAGATTGGAACTTCAAACGTTGTCAAGTTGATTAAGGCTGGTGCTATCCCGACAAAAGACAAGAGAAAAATCTTAATCACTTTTGCAAATATGGTTTTTGAGAACGAGTATAAAGAGAAGGATTTTCATGAGATGGCATCCCTTCCAAAAATCTCTGTTCTTAAAGACGAATATGGTATTGACACAAATTATATTAAAGATAAGCCTACTAGACTTGCTTTATATAATAAGGCAAGAAGGGTGCGCTGGGAGGCAGATGCAGAGAACCGCAAGAAAGAAAAAGACAAAAAGCGGAATGCCTTTATGCAGGCGTTTGCTGAAAAGTATATGCAAGACGAGCACATGTGGGAATTTGAAACCCTTTCAATGTTCTTGACTAGCAATCCCATTAAGGATGCTTGTACCTATATTGATGCTGGTCTTGATACTGTAGAGGATGGCGGTGAGGCAACTGCTATTTGTGTCATCGTAGACATCCAAAAAAAGAAGGATAAACGTGGTAACCAGTTTGCATACTTACATGTTTACACGACAGGTGGTATTGTTGAAATGATTTGTTGGGCATCTCAGTATGCACGATATTCAAGTCTGATTTCAAAGGGTAGCGATCTTGCAATCCTTTGCAAGAGAAAAGAAAATTCGTACATTGTTGAGAAGATGAAGCCCTACAAGCAGTGGCTGCGAGATAGAGAGATAGCGTAAGAGGGTTGTAAAGTGGCAGATAAAAAATTTAATGAAAATATTATTCGTTGCTACATCAGGATAAAACGAGTCTTTTATCCGAAAGATGGGAGGGAGGTGGAGCCCGGCGGCTTCGCCACTTTCTCTGCCGAGGTGGTAAAAGTCAAGCAGGGACATCCTATCATGAGCCGATACAGCGACCTCCGGCTAAAAGGCAACGTTCCTAGCCTCGATATGAATAAAACTTATTCATTCTGTGGTGAATATGTTCATCATGAAAAGTTTGGTGATCAGTATAAAATTATCTACATGAATGAGTTTCAAGAGATTACTGACCCGGAAGAACAAAAAAGCTTTCTCCGTTTTATCTTGACCGACCATCAGTTTGAGATGCTTTATGAAGCATTCAAGAATCCGTATGAAATCATCAAGAACGGTGATGTCAAGTCTCTTTGTACTGTTAGCGGCATTACGGAAGGTCGAGCACAAAAGATTATTGACTCCTTTGAAAACAACATTGATAACAGTGAAGCGTACACAAAACTGATTGAGTACGGTTTGACTCCCAGTGCTATTGAAAAGCTTGTTCGTCAGTATCACGGTGCAGACATTCTGGTAAAAAAGATTGAGGAGAATCCTTACGTCCTGATTGATGATGTGTATGGCATCGGCTGGAAAAAAGCTGACGCTCTTGCTTTAAATATGGGCTTAAAGCACAATTCGCAATTCAGAATCGAAGCCTACGTCATGCATTTTCTTGCCGACCGTGCTGAAGAAGGTAACTCTATTATCTCGGCAAACCAGACAATCAATAGCTGTATCAAGGAACTTGAATTGGACGAGGGAGATCAAGAGGTCATCAAGAGGGCACTTTTTCATCTGCATGATGTACGTGAAACACTTTGGTGGAGCGATGACCGTCAGGAATTTGCTCTAACTAGAGTGTGGAATCTGGAAGATAGTATTGCGAAGGAAATCAAGCGTCTAGCGGATGCTCCTGTTGAGCCGATTGGTCAAAATATGGATACAGCAATCAATGAGGCCGAAAATGCGCTTGGCATCGAGTATACCGAAGAACAGAGAGGTGCCATTAAAAAGGTATGCTCTAGCAACGTCTGTATCTTAACAGGCTACGGCGGAACTGGCAAAAGTACCGTTGTCGCTGGTGTCTTAAAAGTTCTTCGTGGTAAGTCTTTTGCACAGACTGCACTCTCTGGCCGTGCCGCTGCTCGTATGCAGGAGATTACTGGTCAGGACGGTAAGACTATTCACCGTCTTCTTGGATATGACATCGAGAACGGTGGGTTTGTTCACGATAAGGACAATCCTCTGGATGAGGACATTATCATTCTGGATGAGACATCTATGGTTGGAGCTCAGTTATTTTATGACTTGATTCAGGCAATCGAAACCGGCAAGCGATTCATCATGATTGGTGATGACGGCCAGCTTGAGAGTATCGGTATGTGTAACATCTTCAAGGATATGCTTGCATCTAAGGTTGTTCCTGTGGCTCGTTTGACTAAGATCCATCGTCAGGCAGCCAAGTCTGCAATTATCACGGAGAGCATTAAGGTTCGTAACGCTACGCAATTGGTGCCTTATGGCTGGGCTGGTAGTGAGATTCGTGGTGAACTTCGTGATTTGGAGCTTGATATCTATAAAGACGCAAGTGAGTCATTCAACCACATCATCAATCAGTACCGTACCTTATATAATAAGGTAGGGAATGATAGTGCGAAGATTCAGATTGTACTTCCACAGAAGTTGCGTGGTAGTATCTGTACTTATGAAGTCAATAATGCTATTCAGGAAATTGTGAATCCGAGCCGTGGTCAAGCAGAAGCAAAGGTCACAATCTATGGTGATGGCAAGGATAGGGTGTATACTCTGCGTGAGGGCGATCAGGTCATCATCAACAAGAACAACTATGAGCTTCACACATACAATCTCAAGACAAAGAAAAAAGAAGAGAAGTGTCCGGTGTTCAACGGAAACCGTGGCATTATCCGAAAGATTGAGAGTAGTTTTATCCTGGTTGATTTTGACCAGTGGGGAACGATTTTCATTCCTCATTACTTTGGTGGGAATAACATTTGGGCAACGCTTGAACTTGCTTATGCTTTAAGTTGTCATAAGTTGCAGGGCAGTGAGGCTCCGTATGTGATTGTTGGCATGGACAACTCTGCGTACCTGATGTTGACGAGAGAATGGCTCTATACGGCCATCACTCGTGCCAAGAAGTATTGTGTGATTTGTGCCGAAACTCATGCTCTTGATCGGGCTGTAAAGACTTCGAGAGTTCCATATAAGCGGACGTTCTTGAAGGAATTTTTACGGAAAGAATTTGCAGAAAAGCATTGACAATTATGTGTGTGTCCTGTATAATATAGTTATAAAAAGTCTCCATCCCGGAGACTTAAAATTCTCTCTTTAGCTATATAATACAGGATACGAGAAAGGAATGGCTTGCTCGTAATGGCAAGCCTTTCTTTATTTATTATAACCATATAACACAGGATACGCAAGGAGGCTTTATGACAGATAAAGAACTCATAGGTAAGCTCGACGTGATGGTAAAGGCATTGCAGAGCACGAAGAAAAAGACAGACAAGACCCGCATTTTGCTGGATGCACGAAAGGATTTTGGGGCTGAAGCTGACGAGCTGATTGCATTCTTCCGATTCTTGCTTGATCCGGCAATCGTAACTGGACTGTCGGATGCAAAAATCAATAAGCAGGTGAGTGCCAAACCTGAAATTGATATCCAGTATCTCAGTTGTGGATACCTTTATATTATGGGCGCTGGTCACAACACTGGTTCCGACGCATCCATCGCAACAATCCAGAATTATTTACATAAAAATCTTGAGCACGAAGAGTTTCTAAAGCGGCTGTTTACCAAGAATCTGCCGATTGGTGTGGAAGCTGCTACCATCAATAAGGTGTATGGTGAGGAAATTATTCCTGTCTGGGAGGTTCAGCAGGGATATCCAATCGATAAGGTGAAGCTGAAGCCCGGCACATGGTTTAGTCTGAGTCAGAAGATGAACGGAAATAGGGGCACAATGTACCGTGGTGACTTGATTTCTCGTCAGACGCAAAAGTTTGAAGGGCTCGACCACATCAAGAATGACCTGCTTGCCCTGTATGATGGCGACGCAGCGAAGCGAGACTCTTGGGTATTTGATGGCGAACTCATCTACAAGAATCCTGAAGGAATGTCGGACGGGGAAGCTTTCCGTTATGGCACTGGCCTATTGAACTCGGACAATAAAGATAAAACCGGAATTAAGTTTGTGATTTTCGATGTCGTTCCTGCTGTCGAGTTTGACCGTAGCAAATGCGTCGTTCCGTATCAGATCCGCCGAGAATGGTTGAATTGTCTTCGTGCAGAGATTACTCACAAGAACCTTGGAAACATTGAAATCGTTCCGATGGTATACGAAGGAATCGACCAGAGCGTGATTCCAAAGTGGCTCGATTATGCTGTGGCACATGGTTGGGAGGGTTTGATGTTGAACACCAGCGTACCTTATCAGCGCAAGCGGCATACCGGTTGTCTTAAAATCAAGCGTTTCTATACCGTTGATCTTCGTATCACTGCAATCGAGGAAGGACAGAACCGGCTGGAAGGAACGATGGGTGCTCTGGTTGTGGACTACAAGGGTAACGAACTTCGAGTGGGTTCTGGCTTTGATGATGCTACGAGAGCTGCCGTGTGGGCAAATCCTGATGACTATATCGGAAAAATCGTAGAAGTAAAATACAAGGAAAAGTCATGCGACAAGAAAACTGGTGCCGAATCTCTGCAGTTCCCGACTTTTGTGCGATTCCGAAACGACAAGAATGAGGTGTCTTATGGCTGATGTTAGGTTGATTGACGCAAATAAGGCTGAAAAGGAATTTGAATATTACTTAAATCTTCTTTGTAAAAATCCTATAACAAGTAACACGTATGAAATGAGTTTTAGTAGGCAGATTTGTAACGCAGCTTTACGAATTTTGCGGAACACTCCAACTATCGACCCGGAAACATTGCGGCCTGTGGCGCACTGGGAAGAGAGCGTTTGCTTCGACGATGCCTTTTGGGTGTGCTCGAACTGCAAGTTTCCTAGTGAAGCGATAGCTGCACCCCGCCTTTATCACTATTGCCCGGTGTGCGGGTCGAAGATGGAGTGAATCATGGCTAAAAATAAGTTAAAAGATTCCTTTTATTGGATGGACGGGAATGATAAGAATGAAGTAAGTTTCGGCTAAGGAGAAGATTATGAAAACTTATTATGCAGTAACCGAAGGCGAATACTCAGACTATCGAATTATTACCATCACTGAGGACAAAGAAAAAGCGGAAAGAATCGCTGCGGCATACGACGGTGATGTCGAAGAGTATGAGGATTGTATCATAAATCCGATTGGCGTTTGGAAGATTTATTACTACGAAAAAAATAAAAACTGGCTCGTAATCCATTCCAATAGAGATGTTGAAGATATTAAAGATAAAGAGTGGAAACCTGATTATTTTGATTCGGCTCCTTACGATAAGGGAATGGTGTGGACTATTTATGTAACCGCTGAGAATAGAGAACTTGCTCAAAAGATTGCTTATGATAAGTATGCTCAGTGGAAAGCCGAACAGGAGGGGCTGGTATGAATCTTTCTAAGAAGTCTATTAAACACATTCTTCGGATTCTTGATAATAAATGTATCGAGGTTCCTACAAAGACATCCGCTTATAGCAACTGTGGACATAGAATTTTGACTCGTGATTTTGAGCCAAAAGAGTCACACGGAATGAATGGCTGGCAACGAATCGTCTATGTACCGTCCGAAGGATATTTTTACGGAATTTATAACGGAAAATCTAAAGAAGATTGGGACATTCCAGATATCTGGTCTCCTGCACAGCTTGCCGATTTATGAGGTGTTTAAAATGCTACTTTTAACGCAAGACGGAGAAATTATAAATCTTGACCGTATGGCAATCATTGATACCGCAAGCCTTAATGTTTATGCAAGGCAGGGCATGGGTGAGCGTGGAATTATCCTTGGTAGTTATAACTCTGAGAGTAGATGTTACGATGTTGTCGCACATATTTTTGATTGCTATCGGAAAAATGAGAAAGCATACATAATGCCAAAATGAATGATTTTAAAAAACTAGCTATCCCAAAGAAAGAACGACTTGAAGTTCAACTTACGGATGGCACAGAAGAACACAATATATTGTGCATAATCACATCTCTAGCCACTATTAAAGGTGCTGAGATTTTTAAAAATTTTCGTTTGTATTCTGTAGGCTCCGCCGGGGAGCTCAACTTATTAGAGAAGCAAGACGGCGATCCCTACTTTGATAAGCTGAAAGGAACAGAATATGAGTAATTCGATGAATCGAGAAGATCGGCGCAGAGAGCAGCGTAAGGCACGAATCCTTGCCCGGCGAATCAAAAAGGCCGGTGGCCCCGACTTTCTGGCTGGAATTCCAGTTGAAGAGTGGGAACCGAAGATTGGTGATGAGGTCACTATTAAGGTAAAGAGAATTCAGGGTAAGAAAGATTTCTTTAAGATGAGTCCTCAGTATCAGGACTTTATCAATAGCCTTGAAGACGGAAAGCCTTACAAGATTACCAGTACCGGCATGAAGGGTCAGGTTTACGGCATTGACGCACATCCTTATTTCCAGATTTGGAAGGGTGATATGGAACCCTACAAGGAGTCCTAATGAGGATGTACTTCAGGACGGACTATTACAGTTATGTTGCTACAATAGATACTTTTGTTCAACTTAAAAAGGGTAACGCATACGAAGTGTTCGCAGATTTGGATGAATATTACATTATTATGATGGATGGTATGCCATTTGAAAAAGAACTAGGCATCGTAGTTGTGATTCCAAAAGAAGATCTCGAAGATGATGTATATGTCGTAACTGGTAAGAGCGAAAAACTTGAGGAAGGAGGTGGGGCGATATGATTGGTATTGACCATCGTGAGCAGGGTCGTAAGGAACGAGCCCTTGCAGAGTATTATAGAACCTTAGCTCGATATCCTGTCGAGTGTGGAGAGCCGATTACATATCAGTTGTCAGAAGAGCAGCTTAAACAGGTTCTCTGTGGAGAGGTTACTGTAGATGAATTGATTAAAAGAGGTGAGGTAAGTGGCAGTTGACCAATACGGGAATTCATTTGGTGTTGGAGATTATGTGTTGATTACAGAGGTTCCATCTGGCCTCCCTTATTTTGCAATGATCTCGGCTGTAAGGGTCGAAAAAATTGAAAAAGATAATCATCAAAAAGATATAGTTTATTTCGAACGATGGTATCCGATTGAACAACGTGGCGAACTTATTTACCGGGAAGCAGATGATTGTGTTGTGACAACTGAACATAACTATCTTGTTTCACTAAAACGTAGAGATGAATGGGATAAAGAGGTGAGTTAAGTGAAAGATACGATTAAGATGTGGATCGCTTTCATTAAGATTTTTAAGGATTATCTTATTGCGGTCGGAATTATGATTGCGTTGTGGCTGTTGTCTTGCCTTGTCAAGTATGGGATCTCAGTATCCAACTTTCCAGATTGGTTTAAGTTTGCACTTCTAAAGTAATGGAGGATTAAATGGTAACCGATATTCTTAATAGAGAAATTCATATTGGCGACACAGTTCTTAGAGCTAGAACTCGAAAAGGTCGAGGAGTTCTTTGGAGTATTCATAAAGTTGTCGCCATTATGAACGTAATGATTAAAGTTCAAGATGGTCAGTACACTTTAAATGTCGCACCTAGAAATTGCATCGTAATTGGTGAGAACGACATTCCTGAAAACTGGCAGGACGAATATTAAGGAGGATTAAATGACAGTTAATTTGATCGCATATACACAGCGAGTTATTCCTACAAGTGATAAGAATCCTTTAGATATTGTGGAGGAAGCTGCGAGTATTTGTTATGACTCTTCAATGACTGACGACTATAAAATTGCCAAGGGATGTAAAGCCAGTGGTCACTATTCTGTGCTTGAACACATCAACTTTACGTTCTACGTCAAAGATGTAAGCCGAGCACTTCTGGCACAGATTAGTCGTCATCGACATATTAGCATGAGCTGCCGCAGCCAGCGTTATTGCAGCGAGGATGGATTCAAGTATGTGAACCCGTTTACCGGTGAAGATGCTGATGTTTTCGATAATATGATGTCGGACATTGATACCGATTATCAGATCCTCAAGAAGTATCACAACGCCAAAAACGAAGACGCCCGTGCAGTTCTGCCAAATGCTTGCTGTACAGAGTTTTACATTACGATGAACGCTCGTGCTTTGATTGAGATGAGTCATCTTCGACTTTGTTCTAGGGCTCAAAAAGAAATCCGCGAGATGTTTACAGAAATGAAGAAGGAAGTTGCACAGGTTTGCCCTGAAGTAGCAAACTGGATGGTTCCTTCCTGCGAGGCTAATCCGAAGTATCCGTTCTGCCCAGAGGGTCGTGGTTGCTGTGGCCGTCATCCGAAGCTGGCAGATGTTTATAAGCCTATTGAAAAAAATAAGGAGGTTATTGATGGAAACACTTGATGAAATCAAGAAGAACACAGACCATCCATCTCACTACGGCGGTGCAGACAATCCCTATGAGGCCATCAAAGTGCTGCGAGAGTGGGGTTTGGACAAGGATGCTTATCTTTGGAACACTGGTAAGTATCTGAGCCGTGCAGGGCACAAGGATGGCAATTCACTGCTTCAAGATTTGACGAAGGCACGTTGGTATTTGGACTATAAAATCCGGCTTTTAGAGGAACAGCAAAAGATTGCTGAAAGTGTAGTAGATACGCTCAAGAAAGTTCCTAATGAGGTCACTGATAAGTTGACTACGACGCCAAAGAAGGACATTAACGATTATTTTTATGATCCAAATCTCGGCGGTGTCTGTCATGATTTGGTTTATCGTCCTGATGATTCATTTAAAGAAAAACTGGCAAAGGCAGAGCCGACGTGCAGTATTGAAACTGCTGTGGTTCCGAGCGCTCATAATGATACTATGTCTCCAAATAACAAAGGAGTTAATAAGGTTGACCATTCGATGCTGAACTCTAAAGTCTATGCCGATGATGTCAAGTTTTAAGAGGTTTACATAAATGAGATACAACTGGAAGTTACCTATTATCGTTATTTGTGTCGTGTTGATTTCCATTCTTGGCATGACCTTTATGGTGCAGGGGCCTAAGAACACGGCCATCTCTTATGAAGAGCAGATTCAGGAAGCTAAGTCTGGCATTGAAATTCAGGAAAAGCGCAGAGCTGATCTGATTCCAAATTTGGTTGAAACCGTCAAGGCTTATGACCAACATGAGTATCAGACTTTGATGGATGTTGTGAATGCTCGTGGCGCTTCCGGCCAGACCGCTCAAGAGATTACGACTCAGATTGCAGCTATTGCAGAAGCATATCCTGAACTGAAGTCTAGCGACAACTACAAGGAGCTTATGAATGAGCTATCCGTCACTGAAAATTTGATTGCAAACTATCGTGGCGATTACAATCGTGTCGTGAAGGAATATAAGCAGAGCGTTCGTAAGTTTCCGAACTCCTTTCTGCTGGGTCTGACTGGATATGAGGTTCAGAATTATGAGTATCTGTCCTATGAGGGGAATGAGGCGGCACCGGCAGTCGGGGACCTTTTTGGAAATCGGTAATGCCGAAATTACTTATCGTGAATTGATCGTCAGTGTTGGTATTGTGTTCATTATGCTGATACTTGGTAGCGTTATCGCTGGAAATATCACCAGAGATTCGCTTGAGCAGAAAAAAGAATATAATACAGCAATTTCGATTGAATCTGAAAATATGTTTGATTATGGAATAAGAACTAACGTAGGCAACGCATTTTGCCAAGGCGCACTAGAAGCAGTAGATACCGTAAACGATCCACGTATCGACGGTCAGTGGATGTATATCTATTGCGAAGAAAAGCATTACACGATGCATACACGAACTGTCACTACTACGGATAGCAAAGGCCATACAAAAACAAGAGTCGAAACGTACTGGACTTGGGATTATTACAGTTCAGAAGAACATAATTCTAAGAATATTACGTTTCTTGGCAAAGAATTTGAGTATAGTGACATCAAGATGCCATCCAGCAAGTACCTGACTACGGTACAAGTCAGTCCTCATGTGAAATTCGAGTTTTATGTCAAAGATGTTCGTTATGATGGTACGTTATACGCGAATTTGAACGATAAAACTATACATAATGCACAGTTCATTAAAGATAAAAACATTGAAGAAGCACGAGATTATATGATTTCTGCAGCTGGTACACGAGTGGTTTGGTTTTATGTATTCTGGATCGCATTGATTGTAGCTGTGGTCGGAGTTTTTTATGTGACCGAAAATCGTTGGTTGGAAGATTAAGAGGTGATTGCATGGAATATGTGATTAAACGCGATGGAACGAAAGTTCCTTTTGATAAAAGTAAGATTGTAAATGCGATTGAGAAGGCGATGACCTGTACGCCGGGTGGTATCGACGCTCGTGTGTCGAATGCGATTGCTGACTATATCGCAGACATGCCGGACATTCTTTCTGTTGAGCAGATTCAGGATATCGTAGTGGACAGTCTAGCAAATAGCCCATTCATTGATGTTGCAGATGCATATAGTCAGTGGCGACAGTATCGTCAGGAAATTCGAGATAAAGAGAAAACCAACGCAAGTATTCTTGAAATTCTTGATGCCCAGAACGACGCAATCAATCAGGAAAATAGTAATAAGAACGCAACCATCAATAGCACGCAACGTGATTACATGGCTGGAGAGGTATCTAAGGAACTAACTGACAGACTTCTACTTCCAAAGGATATCCGAGATGCACACAAAAATGGTTTAATTCATGTGCATGATAAAGATTATTTTGTGATGCACTGTCATAATTGCGATCTGGTCAATCTGGAAGATATGCTCCAGAACGGCACCGTCATCTCTGGCACCTATATCGAGAAGCCCCACAGCTTTTCCACTGCCTGCAACATTGCCACCCAGATCATTGCACAGGTGGCTTCGATGCAATTTGGAGGTCAGAGTATTACACTTTCACATCTGGCTCCATTCGTAGATGTTTCCCGCAAGAAGATTACAAGTGAAGTACACCAAGAATTTTACGAGATGGTTCAGAATAATGAAATCGATAAGATGCCGGAGTCTGAAACTATCAATCGAATTGTAGAAGAGCGTTTACATAAAGAAATTGCTCGTGGCGTGCAGACCATCCAGTATCAGGTCGTCACTTTGATGACTACAAACGGTCAGGCCCCTTTTATCACCGTGTTTATGTACCTCGATGAAGTTCCAGAAGGTCAGACTCGTGATGACTTGGCTCTAATTGTTGAAGAAGTGTTAAAGCAGCGCATTCAGGGTGTAAAGAATGAAGTTGGTGTATGGGTCACTCCGGCCTTCCCAAAGCTCATTTATACTCTTGATGAGGATAACATTCATCCTGATTCCAAGTATTATTACCTGACTGAGCTGGCGGCTAAGTGTACTGCCAAGCGAATGGTTCCTGATTATATTTCCGCAAAGGTTATGAAGGAGCTCAAGGGCGGTGTGTGGCCTAGCATGGGCTGTAGATCCTTCCTTACTCCTGACCGCACCACTGAGAACGTAGCTAATGCCAAGAATTGGGTTAAGGGGCATAAGTATTATGGCCGCTTTAACCAGGGTGTGGTCACTATCAATCTGGTAGATGTGGCTTGCAGTTCAGAAGGGGACAAGGATAAATTCTGGAAAATCTTCGATGAACGACTCGAATTGTGTCATCGAGCTCTACAGATTCGTCACAAGCGTCTACTCGGCACTCCTTCTGATATGGCCCCTATCCTGTGGCAGTACGGTGCATTAGCTCGTCTAAAGAAGGGCGAGAAGATCGACAAGTTGCTCTTCGGCGGCTACTCCACCATCAGCCTGGGTTATGCCGGTCTGTATGAGTGTGTGAAGTATATGACGGGCAAGAGCCACACCGATCCTGATGCTAAACCTTTCGCTCTCGAAATTATGCAGCACATGAATGATAAGTGTAACGAGTGGAAGGCCGCTGAAAACATCGATTACTCCCTGTATGGTACTCCTTTGGAGTCCACTACATATGAATTTGCACGTTGCTTGCAGAAGCGGTTCGGTATGATTCCAGATGTTACTGACCATGACTACGTAACAAATTCTTATCATGTCGTTGTCCGTGAACATATCGATGCTTTCACTAAGCTAAAGTTTGAGAGCGAGTTTCAGAAGCTTTCTCCCGGAGGGGCGATTAGCTATATCGAGGTGCCAAATCTGCAGCAGAACATCCCTGCGGTGCTTAGTGTTATGCAGTTCATTTACGACAACATCATGTATGCGGAGCTGAACACCAAGTCCGACTACTGCCAGTGCTGTGGTTACGACGGCGAAATTAAAATTGTAGAAGATGAGAAAAACCACAAGCTTGTATGGGAGTGCCCGAATTGTGGTAATCGTGACCAGAACAAAATGAATGTCGTAAGACGTACCTGCGGTTACCTGGGAACCAATTTTTGGAATCAAGGGCGCACTCAGGAAATTCGAGATCGAGTAGTTCATTTGAGCGACAACTAAATAATGTACAAGTGGTGGGTTGGTGGGATTACATATGAAAGAAATCATTGTTTTCTTCGTGATTGTATGGGTTATCGCCTATTACATTCTGAAAGACAACTATAAAGATTGAGGAGATACTTATGAAGAAATTTATGGCAATTTTTGTTGCATTTCTCGTTGCAGTTGGCGTAGTGCTTTGTACCGAGCGGGTACATACCGGTTATGTAGGTGTTGTGTATTCTGCCAAGGGTGTTGAGCAGCAGACTATTTCTCAGGGCTGGCACTTTATGAGTCCCCTGAAGCATGTGTCTGAGTTCCCGATTACTCAGCAGCGAGTGGTATTTTCTAATGCTCCGTCCGACTATGGCGCAAAGGAACACGCAGATTGGCACATTGACGCTCCTGCTAATGGCGGTACGATTGCAATCAATCTGACTGTAAACTATAATTTCCTGCCTGAGCATGTCGTTGAGCTGTATACCAAGTTTGGTGGCATGGACGGCGAGAGCCTTATGGAGAGCAAAATTCAGAATGACATTATTGCTTATGTCAAGGAAGTGACTCCTCAGTTTAGTGTCATGCAGATTTATTCTGATGATCGAGCAGGTGTGAATACTGCAATTACCAATTACCTGAATGAGAAGCTGACCGCCGAATACGGTATCAATGTCTCTTCCGCTCTGATTGTTGATGCACAGCCGGATGATACACTGATGCAGAAGATTCGTGCCAAGGAGCAGGCTAAGCAGGACGCAGAAATTGCTGAACTGAATAAGCAGACTGCTCTGGCTCAGGCTGAAACTGATAAGGTCAAGGCTCAGACGGAAGCTGATGTCAAGATGATTGAAGCACAGGCTGAGGCTGATGCAAATAAGGTACTTTCCGAGTCAATTACTCCTGAACTGATTCAGATGAAGGAAGCGGAGGCACGTTTGAAGCATGGCTGGGTAACTGTACAGGGTGCTGACACCGTTGTAACTAAGGGTGAGTAAGTAGCATCTTATTGATGGAATAGCAGCAGGGTGGGTTGGTGGGAATTTATTATGGACAGACTTAGTAAGAAGTTGCAAGAAGAAAAGAAGAAAGAAACCAAGGTCACAAAATACTATCATTATAAAAACATGGACATTAAAACACCTTGTTGGTTTCTATATCCGATTCTTATCATTATATACTGGCTTGAGAGACTCTTTGTTGTCACAGAGAGGTTCCGTCGCAAGAAGTTGAATAAGTGGAGCGATAAGCGGACTGACCGTATCCTAAGATATGCGTTTCCAAAAGTGTGCAGCGTGTGTACTTTGGACAATAGTTTTTATCTTACTTGCCGTGATAATGCATATCTTCTTCACTGGTCGAAATGGAGTAGACCATGGGACTGGTATTATTGCGATTTACACAACCTTGAAATTCTAAATTATCTTGCGTGGAATTTTGAAATGCCCGGATATGTAAAAACAACAAAGGAAGAAGAGGATTATCCAGATAACTGGATTACGGTTATATTCAAGAGGGAGCTATAAAATGAAAATTTTCGCAAATATCTTAGGATTTATTTTATCCTGGTTTATCACAGTCCTTATTCTCTACGGTGTTTGGAAAATGCTTGGGCCAAATTTTAGACTGTGGGTTGCAAGTGGAATTTGGTTAATTCTACTTGTGTTTGGAGGTTTTAAAACTAACAAGAGTCAATAAATAAATTAGTAGGGTGGGTGTGGTGGCATGAAAGGAGCTATATGGATTATTGGTCTGTTGAAGTAATGTACTACGATGATGGGCATCAGGAACTCAATACATATATGGTCAAAGCGCAGGATCAAAATGATGCCATGAACAAAGCACATCATCGTTTTGAAAAATCTCATCCTGGTATGAGTTGCATGGTTCAGAATGTAGAAAAGGCAGGTGGTTAAGATGGAAGACGAAAATATCGTTTATGAAAACATCAATCCTGAAGATGACAACGAAAGATATTTTCTGACTCCTTGGGGTTGCCTTTGCTGTGCGTTTGCAGATTTTAGTCTAAAACCTCCTGAAATCTCTGGAAAGATGGCTGATGCTCTGATGGATGATTTCTTTGAGATTATGGAAGCGGCGGGTATTTTAGAGAAGAAGGGAAACGATGATTGTTAAGTTCTTAAAACATCTTCTCTGTTGGTTCCTTCCTAAATGCAGCCGATGTGGCGGATCGATGCTCTATGATAGTAATCACAGCTGGCATGACAAGTGGCACTTCATCTGTGACACTTGTGGCCGTGAAAGGTGGGGTTCGTTATGAATTATGGTCAAACTCGTGTGTATGGCGTAATCTTGTCGTATATCAAGGCTGATGGTGAACGTGGTTTTTCATACTATGAGGTCCCCGCCGACAGCGAATATGAAGCAATCCAATATGTACGCAGTCAATGGCATCGTGAACATCTGTTTGCTACTTACGAACCAGACGTGAGCGCTCGACTTTTATATACTGATTATTGGAGTGCTTGATAAAAGTGCCGTTTTGTGAGGTAAATATATGAAAAAATGGACAAAAGAGCAGCTTGAGGCTGAAGGATACGAAATTTGGAATGCAGAAATCAAGAATGTGTCTCTTAGCATGGAAGACCACGCTTGCCTTGTTTCTTATCTGAGTCTTGATGGTCATGGACCTTGTTGTTGCTATGGTGGCTATGTCCTTGGCAAAGGATACGTTGGAGCAAAAAACTTTAAAGGTTATGCTTCCGGCATTGAGGCCATCATGCGGATTATGGATACGGTTGGCTGTAGTACATATGAGGGCATGAAGGGGAAATACGTCCGTGTTGCAACTAAAGGCTGGGGCAGTACAGTAAAAATCATTGGTAATATTCTTGAGGATAAGTGGTTTGATTATGGATCTTTCTTTGATGATATGGAAAAAGACACTTACGATGATAAGGGTACTGAGGTAGATTGACATGGAAAAGAAATATGTAAAAATCTATAAATGCCGTGGATGTGGTCGCGATGTTATTAAACATGATGTGGATTTATCTGCTACTGAACAATGGAGCCTTTCTGGAATATTTGAAGACAAATATAAGGTGACAGAACTATCTGGCGGTTCTAGGCTTTCTGGACAGAATAAATTCCTGCTTCATCGGTGTAATCCAGAGAAGCTTTGTGTTTGTGATTTCATTGGATGGAAAGAAATCGAGGCTAAAAATGATTAACAGTCCTTTTGCAGAAGATGGCATCATTTCCTGCCAGTGCTGTGGCAGTGGTGAATATCTCTTTAATGAAGATGGTAACCGTAATGGTTACTGTGGTAACTGCGGAGCTAGAATCGACTGGCCGGAGGACAACGATGAAGAAAGTAACACTTGAACTTCTGATTGATGAAAACGGAGATGAGGATATCAATCCAATTAAGAGTGAGATTGAAAGCGCTCTTCAACGTTGTTATCACGATATGAAATTGGTTTCATATGAAGAAGAAAAACTCGATGTACGGTGGTTTTGCGCAAAAGACGTAACGCCTCCTGTCCCAGAATATGGTATGTGTTCTGAAGATGTCATCGTAAAATACAAGGATGGCACAGAAAGCGTTGCGTGCATCACATTTAATGGAGTGTGGTACGATACTGATTACAATGAAGTTGCAGATGTGATAGTGTATTGGCGATACATGACGGATGACGAAATGCCAAATTAACAAATAAAATTCCGCTTTTATGAAATGAGGTGAAAGTTTATGTGGAGCACTACAGTACATATTATTACGAAGTTTGAAATCATTTTGCTTTTTACTGCTTTGATTATTTGGGCAGAAAAGGTTCTTTATAATCTCTGCCGATGGAATATTTTCCGTGGAATGAGTGAGAGTGCAGCCGTTAAAGGGCTCATTGCATTGAACGCATTCATTTTAATCTGTGCAGTATTTTGGTCAGGGGTGTGGGTGTTTTAAATGAAGTTTTATGGAGTATACCAATGCAAACAATGCGGAACTAGGTTTAATGTTGAAAACGAATTGGGTGGTCTTTTTAAGGACGCAGCTTCATGGATGTTTATCAAAGACAATCCTTTTGGTTCTGTAAATCCATACGAAAACCCTAAAAGAATCATCACCCACAAATGTGACGATTCAACAATTGGGATGGCGGAACTCATTGGATGGAGGCGCATTGTGTGAACTACGCTAAAATCGTTCCCTGTGATATAGCGAATGGCGAAGGGGTGCGTGTCACACTTTTCGTGCAGGGTTGTAATCATCATTGTCCCGGCTGTCAGAATCCTACTACATGGGACCCGAATGGTGGTCAGCCATTCACAGATGAAACGCTTGATAAAATTGTAGATTTACTTCGACCTGATTATATTCAGGGGCTTACGCTTACTGGTGGAGACCCACTGTATCCAGAGAACAGGGAGATGATTTGCAAAATTCTAATAAGAGTCAGACACGAGTTTGAAGGAAGCAAAGACATTTGGATGTGGACTGGATATACATGGGAAGAATTGATTCAACAAGCGGCAGAAGAATTGAAATATCAAACTATTCCGACAACGGTAACAATTATTCGAAATATAAACGTGCTAGTCGATGGCCCATATATCGAATCCAAACGAGATATCTCTTTGCCGTACATGGGGAGTTCCAATCAACGTGTAATCGGCTGTAATAAGAGTTTTGCTTTACGAAGACCAGTCCTTTGGTGGACTCCAGAAGATAAGAAAGGAAAATAATATGGATTTAGGAAACGCAACTAAGTATTTTGGACGTAACGGAACTATTGAGGCTTGTTCTCGTGCTTATCGCCCTAACATTAAAATCAATAAACTGTACGAAGATGCTCATCTGCCGACTTATGGCTCAAGAAACGCTGCTTGTGCAGACCTGTACGCTTATATTGGTTTTGATGATGCAACGATGGTGAATAAGAACGGTGACCGTTGTATTATGATTCAGCCTGGCGAAACCGTTAAGGTTCATACTGGTCTGCGGATGGCTCCGCCGGAAGGTTGGTATGTCGCTATCTATGCTCGCAGCGGTTTGGCAACCAAGCAGGGACTTGCTCCTGCGAACAAAACAGGGATTTGCGATCAGGATTACCGTGGAGAGTATATTGTAGCACTACATAATCATTCTAATATCCCTCAAATGATTACTCACGGTGATCGCATTGCTCAGATGGCAGTTGTTCCGTTCTGGCAGGCTGATTTTGAAGAAGTTTCCGAATTGGACGAAACTGAGCGCGGAGCCGGTGGGTTTGGGAGTTCTGGAAAGTGAGGATACTATGAAAGTATTTCACAAAGAATGTGATGGGAATACGGTTGGTTTTGCCTGTGTTGTTGATGGGGAGAATTTTATCGAAAAACGGTTTTCCTCGGAAAAAGAGACTTTAATGTATTGTATGGCATTGGAAGACCTTGGATATAAAGAAGTAGACGCGATCTTTCTATGTGCGTGGAACAAAGAAAAGTTGGCAAGAGAAGATCTTGAGAAAATTTGTAAAGAGCGTGAGAGCTTTCAGAAAAGATTATTCTATGCAACGCAAAAATTTTTAGAAGCTAGTAATGAGTTCGAGAAACATAAAGAAAGATATAATATTACAGAGTAAAGGAGAAAATGATTATGGCTAAGTATTTTTATGTTTATCACGTTAATGATGGCACCACTGATTGCATCGTAAAGATGTTCAACACAGACTCTGTTGTCAATGGCAAGAAGAGTACTTATATCGCTGAGAAAAAGGTTGCATCTAGTGATCTGCAGGGCTTTACCAGTGGTATCAAGGCGGCAGGTTTTCAGCTGAATCAGGAACTCGCAAATGCTGATACTGCCGAACAGGAAGCAAAACGAATTCTGGCAGCTAAGATGGCCGATTATCATGCCGCACGCGACGCATATGCTGAGGCTGCCGATAATCTGAAAAAGGTAAACGCCAAGTTTGGTATTGTGTAATGAAGTATTATTTTGTAGAGCACTATTATGATAAAGGCGCACCTTTTGGAGTGTCAAGTAGGGTTAAGCTGTATTCAGGAAATGATTTGATTGCTATACACGAGCACATTCATTACGATCAAATAAAAGGATATTGTAAATGTCTTGAAGATCTTGGGTACGAGGAAATACGTAATTATGATGGCGTTGAATGGCTAATTGATAAGTGCAAGAAAACCTTCACTGATGAAGATATAAGCATTATCGAGTCATGGTTTGAATTGACTGGCTGTTGGCCTACTGAATAAAAGGTAAATTTTACGGAGGTTTTTATGATTGTTATTGGATATCCATGTATTGGTAAAAGTACATACGCAGTTGGTCATCCGTATCGTGCAATCGACCTTGAAAGTAGTAATTTTGTAAAGGATGATAATTGGGTAAAATCGTATTGCAACGTTGCTATTGATTTATCGAGACAGGGACATGTTGTGTTCGTATCTTCACATGATGCAGTTCGTAGACAGCTTTTGAAGAGTGATTACGAATATGTTTTTGTGATCTACCCAGCTCCAGATATTAAAGAAGAGTGGCTTGAACGGCTTCACGAAAGATATTTAGAAACAGAACTCGAAAAAGATTATCGTGCATGGCAGCGTGCTCTGAATCATTACGATGAAGATATTGCAAAGCTCAAAGAAGATGCAAAGGGCTTTAGTGGTTTTTATGAAATTGGTCGTGGTCGATATGACCTCACGGTAATTCTGGATGAATTTGACTATGGTTCGACTTGGGACCATTCGTAATTGTTAATTGAGTTTAACGGGTGGGTGGGAGGAATAAATATATGAATGTTATAAAGCATGGAATGCATCGGGCAAAAGATTCTGAAAAACTATATAAAGTAACTTGTGACTCTTGCGGGTGTATATTTGAAGCTAAAAGATCTGAATTTCATGTATGGCCTTTACCGGCACGACCTGTTAGCGAAACGGTAAAAAATTATGATAATACAGGACGTCCGGCAGAAATACAATGTCCTGAGTGCAAATGCACTTGTGGAATTAGAATGAGATTGCTTGCAAGAGAATCTGCCTTTTTACACGCATATTGTAGGTGATAGTATGAAAGCACATATTCGAGAAGAAGAGAAAACAACTCCATTAAAACTTGGTAAAGGAACTCTATTTCAAAATAAAGACGGCAAACTGTATAAGATTTGCGACACGGCAGAATATGACGAGACGCATACTGACGATGAAGTTATCAAGGTTGCTCTATCCGAAGAGAATATGATTCAAGAAAGAAATCTCCAAGATATTTTTAATAGGTCGTTTGTGTTTGCAGCGAATAATATTTGAGGAATAAAATATGGTTTACGACATTAAAACAGTCCCAGAAGATACCCTTCTATGGTGTACTGGATTTAGATTTGACGATACAAAGGCTGGCATCAAATGTGAGCCTGTCTTTGGTACTTTTGAAGAAAGAAGTTGCTATTCTAAGTTTCATACCTTGAGTAACAAAACGAGATCAAAGACTTTTAGCGTTGGGGCAAATCCTGATTATTATCGATTTGCAGACACTTATGAAGAAGCCGCAACCGAATATAATAGTATGATTTTCGCTGCCAAATACGAACTTATGAAAAAACAAGAATATCTGGAGCAGTGTTTGCTGGCTGATAAGAATGGGTCAGTATATGGTCGTGTGAGTATTCAGTAAGGAGTATGGTATGGCAATTAAGATTATTGAACACAAACATGAGCGAAAGAAAATAAGATATGCCGTTAAATTCCTTTGTAAATGTGGATGCGTATTTTGGGCTGATGACGAAGATACGAAAATCCCAAAAGAATTTGATTGGACTGAATACTCACCGGTCAAACAGGCGATTTGCCCAGAATGCAACACAGAAGTTTCATCTTGTTTCCCGGCAGTTCCAAGAGAAAAGATTTTTGTAGATTGAGGTGAAATATGGCGACTAAGATTGTCAAACACGGCCATGAGCCAGAACCTCAGAAATTTGCTATCGAGTTTAAATGTCCTTATTGTCATTGTGATTTTTATGCCGACGACACATTTGATTCAATCTACAAAGACTATTATACCACAGCTGCTAATTTCGAGTTGCGATACGCTTGCCCTGAATGTGGAAAAACCGCTAAACAAATCGATATTGCAGATTACAATGAGGTATTCGGTAAACCAACATTTTTTGAGTGGCTAAGAGCTATTTTTGAGACACCACTCGGTAGGTATTATAGGATTCAAAAAATCTTGAAGAGCCTGAGCGAAGGAGAAGAATAATGGCGATTAAAATTATTCAACATAAAAAGAAGTCTGTAAGATTCGCTCTGCACTTCAAATGCTGCTGTGGATGCGAGTTCTGGGCAGACGATAAAGAGGCTTTCGATTATTGCATTGGAAATGATATCGTATCACAACATCTTTGTTGGAATGCGTATTGCCCGGAGTGTAAACGACTCGTCCAAAGTAGAGAAAGTCCTGTGCCGAGAGAAAAGATTTTTGATGATTGAAATGTATGTTTTAAAGTGTGGTGAACGTAATGGAAATTTGGGAACTAAATCTTCTGCATGATGGGGATATAGAACGAATATGTATGTGCTCTGACGAGCAACCACTATTTGAAATGGCGATCGATAGGGCATTTGACTTATTTGCAAAAATAAATGAGTGGCCTCTCAAACAAGAAAATTGTCATGCTTCCGTAAGTATAAACGACAAGCTTCATTCTATTTTAGTGAAGATTAGCACACAAGACGATAATACAGTTGAACTCTGGGAGTATAAATGGGAATGTATTTATAAAGAACCTCATGAAGATAAGTCTAGTGACACCTTACTTCAGGAAGTTGTTTCTCGTATACGAGACATTCCAAAACTATTTTATGATTGGGCAGAGAATTTCTGCTGGAAAGCGAGAAAAAATGGCTATTTGCAGTAAATGTCTACATAAAGAAGTATGCGCTTATAGAAAGCAAACAAGAGATAGTTGCACAGAATCTTGCGAAGACTTCCTAGGTTGGGTCAAGGTCTGTGATGAACGTCCGATCCCTTTAAAAGACAATGTTGTAATAAGCGATTGCGGTCTGTCGTTTATTGGATATTACGATTACAATAAGAGAGATCAAGAACACTTTTGCGATGCAAACACACTTAAAAAAATTTACGAATGCCCATCTTACTGGTTGAAAGGACTTGAATTGCATGAGCAAGAACGAATCGCGAGCAAAGAATATGAACAACGATTGGTGGCTCGCAAAGAAGAATAATATATTAAGAACTAGACTTTTATGAGGTAGATTGAATGGACGATAGATTTTCAATCGAAAAGAATCACTGGGAAATACAAAATCCAGAATGGGAAAGCTATTCTCATTTCATCTGCACTAAAGACCATTATTGGACTGGTGTACACGGTATCAGCAACTATTTTCTTCAATATAAGAATTTTAGCAGAAGTAAACCAGTCGAACGATTTTCTGTAGAATGGCCGAACTTCGTAGAGCACATGTGGTTTATCCATTGGCGTGGCCCATGGGATTATATTTTTGCTTCATATAAATTATCCGAGATCAAACGATTTTTAGAACTTGATATTGAAGCCATTAAAAAGAACCATTGGCCGGATGGCCGTTGCACTTGCTACAGTATTTATGACTACGTGACGAAAAAATGGTACTATTTTAAAATCGAAAATTTGGGAACATTTTATGGATGCACGTGGCCGTTGGGTGATGATACGTGGGAGGTGATTAGTTGTGACTAAACAAATAGGCTATTATAAATCCGACTGGTACATTATGGGCATTGATGGAAAATATAACAATGCCTGTATCTCGCATACAGAATCGCAGCTTCGATATACAGTTCCAAGGTCGCCAGAATGGACAATCAACGGACTGGGTTTTGCTTACCTTAGAGAACATGGATTTGAAGATTATCCTGAACTCTATGGTATTGTATTCTATGATATGGAGTGGTGGAGACGAAAACGCTATCCGGGTGACTTTTATGTAGAGATACCAATTTGCGATTCATGTGCGGATACCTTTCATTTAAAATGGCGTTGTAAGGAATTTCGTGTACATCAGTGGTCTAACTTGAGAAAAGAAACAAAGTGGGTGAAAGGCAGAAGTAACTACACTATTTGTGAGCTCGCCCATAAATTACCACATGAAGAGTTTATTGAGTATTTGAAAGACAACGGCATCTATATTGTAAACGAAAGTGGTGTTGAACTTGGATGGTAAAGATATAAAGCTTTCTCTTGGCGAGAAAATCTTGTTATCAATCATTGTTATATTCGCAACTCTCTTCATTGGATATTTTGTATGGGTAATTGGCGACAGTATCTATCGTCATTATAATCCGATTGAGTGGACTGCCACTATTGAAGAACTGGAATCTGGCATCTACGGATATACATCTGCTATGGTATCTAATGTCCCAGCAGAAAATTATGAGATGCTTACGGTTCTTTGTAATGGCACTTATATGAATATCAAAGGACATGTAAAAATTGTATATGATAGCAACGCTCCATATATCGAATATAAGTCAACCAATACTGTTAATGCTGACTCTGTAATAATTCATGTTCAAAAAGGACAGATTAAAAATAATGGAGTTAGTACAGTAACGAGGTGATTTTTATGGAAGAATTAGGGTTTTATAAAGACCAAACAGAATATTACAAAAGATCAATCGAAGATCTACTGCACCATTATACTGATAGCTGTGGCATGTGTACGGCTAATTTAGATTGCAGTGAATGCGTTGTGAATGATTTTATCAATCAGCTACGAAATATTCTGTATAGTAGCAGCGAATATAAAGGAGAACATCGATGAAAGAACTTGGATTTTAAAGAAAGGAGAACTTGATGCTTGTAAAAGATTACGGCGGTGAAATCGATTGGAATATCGGCGCGTTTTGCGGCCATGATGAAATGATGTTTGATATTGACAAAGCTTGTAAAATGGCTTGTGAGAAAAATGGCATCAGATATGTGTTTGGAAGTATATCCACAATCCTACAGGGTGGTCGTATCCCACCACAGAAAAATCTGCCTGTGTCAGAAGTTTTATCAAGAGCAGATAAATATAATGAACTTGGTATTGGAGTTCGTTTGACATTCTCAAGCCCGTTTGTTACACGCGGCGATCTCGTTGATGAAACTTCAAATATTATGTTGCGGCACCTCGATCATAATAATCAGAATGGCCTCACAAACCGTAACGGCGTTATTGTTATGTCCGATTTACTGGCTGATTATATTCGCTATATGTATCCCAATCTTGAGCTGATTTCTTCACAAGTAAAGCCGTCTGTCGAAGTCGGTCTTGGGAATGATTCTGTCGAATATTATAATCGTCTGCTTGACCGTTTTGATATCGTCGTTGTGAATCCATTTAAAATCCATGACGAGCAGTTTATTAAAAACCTGCATGACCATGATCGAGTAGAATTTATTGTCAATCACCGGTGTCTACCGAACTGTCCCATGGCTGGCCGTCACTATCAGCTGAACACAAAGCTTGGTCAGGCCATCGCAAATGGTGATGATATTACGGAGCTGCAAAATCAGTTGGCGACAGTATATAACTATTGCGGCTCTACTCGAAACAGCAATCCTCTTCTTGGTACATCTATGAATGAAGATGAAATCAAAATGCTGGTTTCACAGGGATTTAAGCACTTCAAAATCGAAGGCCGTGAAAATAATATCATCTCTTTTGTGCGTGATCTGGGCGACTATGTTTTTAATCACGAAATGTTTGAGCGAGTCGTTCATGCCATTGCCGGTATGATGTTGTAAGGAGGTTCACAATGATTATTGATTGCAAATCTATCGCACAAGATATCAAAGATAAAATCAAGAATATTATCGCAGAAGATGACTATGCTCCTATTTTACATATTTATCAAGTAGGGGACAACCCTGCATCCAACGCTTATATTAAAGGTAAATTACGTGACTGTGAAGAGGTGGGAATCGAAGCGGAGCTTATCAAGTTATCAGAAGAGATTACTGAAGATGGGTTGAATGATAAGATACAGGAAGATTATAATTATGAAAACGTAGATGGTATCATTGTTCAGCTTCCGTTGCCAAAACATATCGATCCTAAAAATATTTGTATTCCAGATGAACTTGACATTGATGGCTTTAATTCTACATCACCATTTCAGCCTTGCACTCCGCTTGGCGTTATGAAGATTTTTGATTCCATTGGTTACGATCTGGATGGCAAGAATGTGCTTGTGTGCGGCCAGTCTGATATTGTGGGTCGTCCACTGGTTGATATGCTGATCGGGAGACACTGTAATGTGATTTCTGTAAATAGTACAGGGAGCTACATGAAGAATACTGCTTACGTTACAAAACTAGCAAATGTTGTCATCTCTGCGGTTGGAAAACGCAATTTTATTTCTCATATAGATCTATTCAACACAGACGTCTGCATTGACGTTGGTATTAACTACGACGAGAATGGCAAGCAACATGGAGACTGCGCTGATGAGGTTTACAACATGAAAGATATTATGGTGACCCCTCGTATCGGAGGTGTCGGCCTTATGACCAGGGCGATGCTATTATATAATGTGTGCGTGTCACGATACGGGTCGGAGAAGATGGAGGAGATTCTATGAAAGAAGTCCCAATCTGGGAAAAAGCCACCCTTACAATAGAAGAAGCTGCAGCATATTCGAATATTGGTCAATGCAAACTTCGAGAAATGGCGGAAGAACAAAACTGTCCGTTTGTGCTTTTTGTAGGCCGAAAACGTCTTATCAAACGTAAAGCTCTTGAAAAGTACATAGATCAGTCTTATTCAATTTGAAATTTGAGCTTTGGTGTGGTATACTCATGTTGTCACATCAAGGCTCTTTATTATAATGTAAGGAGTCTAATATTATGGAAAGACGTAAAGATAACAAAGGGAGAGTTTTAAAAGAAGGTGAGAGTCAAAGAAAAGATGGCCTGTATCAATACCGCTGGACAGATAAATTTGGAAAACGGCATACTATGTACGCAAATGATTTAAAAGCACTTCGAGATAAAAAGAAACAAACTTTAGAGTCTGACGTGGAACAGGCCGATGTGATAATAACAATGTATGAGTTGATAAAACGATATGAAACTATTCACAAAAAATCACTTAAGGAAACTTCTGCTTATACACGAGGGCAATATCTTAGAAAAATAAAAAACGATCCATTCGGAGAAAAAAATATATCATCAATATCGACATTAGATGCGAAAGAATGGTTCTTATCTCTTAACGAAAATGGAATGAGCCAATGTGCTATCGGAAATATGAAAAATATAATTTCTCCTGCTTTTCAAATGGCTGTTGACGAGAATATGATTTCTTATAATCCGTTTTCATTTAGCTTGAATAAACTTATAAAGCCTACGAAAAAGAAAAAAATTTTATTGTCAGAAGAGCAGTATAAAAAACTTATTGACTTTTCTAAAACGAGTAAAGTCTATAAGAAATATACAGATATGCTTATTATACTGCATGAAACAGGAGTTCGTGTTGGTGAGTTATGCGGAATAACAATTGATGACGTTGATTTAAAAAATAATTGTTTAAACATAACACATCAAATATCATATGTCCCAGGAATTGGAACATTTGTGCAAGAGCCAAAAAGTGAAAGCGGGAAAAGGAAAATCCCCCTTACTGATAGCGCAAGAGAAAGTTTCGAAAGGCTTATTTGTCAAAGAGAAGCATTAAATGATCCTGGTCCAGAGATGGATGGATATACGTCGTTCCTATTTTTGAAAAGAGGAACCCTTTCTCCAAAAGACAAAGATTCCGTCAAGTCAATTATTGAAAGTATGATTGGAGCATACCATAGAGAAACAGGCGACACTCTACCAAAGACGACACCACATACTTTTCGGCACATGTTCTGCACAAGACTGATTTCTGCTGGTATGAACGTTAAATCTGTTCAGTATTTAATGGGTCACGCTAATATACGAATGACGTTGGATGTATATGCAGAGTACAATCTGCCTGTTACAGTTGACGATTTTTTAAGAATAGCAAATGGCTGAGCACTACACCAATTACTACACCAATTTTTCAAAAAATATATAAATGGGTATGACTTGGCATAAAAATGTAGAAACTTCGGTTAAGAAAAGTGAACGACACATCGTAAAATATAGCCATATATGAATTTGTATTGTAATTTACACGCCGTTCCCTTATTTTGAACACATTTCCGGACTAAAATAAACCAGTATCTTCAAAAAGCGCTTTGCGCTGCCTTAGAAAGGAGCGTTGTGAACGTGATCGAAGTTTCTCATCTCACCAAACAGTATGGCAATCATCTTGCCGTGGACGATGTCTCGTTTACCGTGGCAGATGGCCAGATCTGTGGTCTGCTGGGGCCCAACGGCGCGGGCAAATCCACCATTATGAACATCCTCACCGGCTATCTCTCTGCCACCAGTGGGCAGGTGACGGTGGCAGGGCACCCTCTGCCCGAGGAGGCCGATGCCGCCAAGGCCTGTGTGGGCTATCTGCCCGAACAGCCGCCCCTTTACCCGGAAATGACGGTGCAGGAGTACCTGACCTTTGCCGCCGAGCTGAAGGGTGTGAAAAAGGCGGAACGGAAGGAGCAGGTGTGCAGGGCTGCCCGCCGTACCGGGCTGGAAACCGTTCTGCCCCGGCTCATCCGCAGCCTTTCCAAGGGCTACAAGCAGCGGATGGGCATTGCACAGGCATTGCTGGGCAGTCCCAGGCTCATCATTCTGGACGAGCCGACGGTCGGCCTGGACCCGGCACAGGTCATCGAGATCCGCAAGCTCATCCGGGAGCTGGGCCGGGCGCATACGGTCATCCTGTCCAGCCATATCCTCAGTGAAGTGCAGGCAGTCTGCCAGCAGATCCTGATCCTTTCCAAAGGGCATCTGGCGGCAGCAGGCAGTCTGGAGGAGCTGACCGCCGATGGCAAGAGCCTGGAAGAGGTGTTTCTGGAACTGACCGACGGTGAATCGGAAGAAGCAACCGGAGAGGAGGACGCAGAATGACAGCTATTTTCAAGCGGGAATTCCGCAGCTTCTTTCACGGGATGCTGGGGTACATCCTCACGGCGTTTCTGGTGGCGAGCTCCGGCCTGTATTTCCTGGCCCGGTGCCTGATCTACGGCCTGACCGATTTCAGTTATTACACCCTCTACCAGACCATTTTCATGCTGCTGCTCTATATCCCGGTGCTGGCGATGCGCTCACTGGCCGAGGAGCGCCACAGCCGCACCGACCAGCTGCTGCTCACCAGCCCGGTCTCAGTGTGGGGCATCGTGCTGGGCAAGTTCTTTGCCATGGCGGCTGTGTTCGCTCTGCCCTGCGCTGTGGATGCGGTGATGATCTTCATCCTCTGGGCACTGGGCGGCACCGTGTCTGCTCTGCTCGCAAACCTTGCGGGGCTGCTCTGCTACTTTTTGCTGGGCTGTGCGGCCATTGCATTGTGTGAGTTTCTCTCCGGCCTGACCGAGAACCAGATCATTGCCGCCGTGGCGGGCTTTTCAGCCTTGCTGCTGGCATACCTGATGCCCAGCCTGCGCAGCATGTTCAATGCGGGCAGCGCCGTGGCGCTGGCAGTGTTCACCGGGATCGCAGGCGCGGCTTCTCTGGCGGCCGGTCTGCGCACCCGCAGCTTTGTGCTGGGGTGCCTGACCTTTGCGGCGCTCTGCCTGGGCCTGACGGGGCTGTTTCTGCTCCGCAGTGCATGGCTTACCGAGGCTTTCAGCGCCGTGCTGAGTGCCCTGTGCCTGTTTACACCCTTTGAGGATTTTGTCAACAACAGCTTCTCCATCCCTGCCGTGGTCTATTATCTGACCGTGACGGCGGTGTTCCTGTTCTTTACGGCGCAGGACATTGAGAAGCGCCGCTGGAACTGAGAGGAGGGAACACAGATGAAGCTTTTTGCAAAGCAGAGCTCCTCGGGTGACGGGCGGGTGTTCCGCAGCGGGGTGTGGTCGGCAGCCATTGCCGCAGCTGTGATCGTGCTGGCCGTGCTGGTTAATCTTATCGTCCGGGCCATTCCTTCCAGATATACCGAGTTCGATCTCTCCGAGGCTGGGCTCTACACCCTGAGCGAGAGCTCCAGACAGGTGGCCGACGACCTGACGCAGGATGTGACCATTTACTATCTGGCCCAGACCGGCAATGAGGACCAGATCATCTCCAAGCTGCTGGACAAATACGCCGCCCAGAGCAGCCATATCACCTGGGAGCTGAAAGATTCGGCAGTCTACCCGACCTTTGCGGCCCAGTACGGCGCACAGGATCTGACCTCCGGTGGGCTGATCCTGGTCTGCGGGGAACAGAGCAAGGTGCTGGATGCCGCAGAGCTTTACGACTACGATTACAGCGATTATGCCGCCACCGGCGCGGCCAACGTGACCTTTGACGGTGAAAGCAGGATCACCTCTGCCATCTACCAGCTGACCAGCGGAGAGAGCCGCCATGTGTACTACACCACCAACCACGGCGAGCAGGCGCTGACTTCCACCCTGACCGATGCACTGGAAGGGCAGAACCTGACCGTCTCGGCACTTGACCTGCTCTCCCAGACCATCCCCGAGGACTGTGACCTGCTTGTCATCAACGATCCGGCGCAGGACTTTTCCGGCGCAGGCAGTTTGGTGGATGAGCTGGGCCAGCTGCGCAGCTATCTGAGCAACGGAGGCCGCGTGTTGCTGCTGACGGATTCCTATTATAGTACCCCCAATCTGGATGCTGTGATGGCTGAGTTCGGCCTGACCCGCACCGAGGGCCTTGTGGTGGAGGGCGACACCAACCACTACCTCAATGGCTACCCGGCCCTTTACCTGCTGCCGGATTATGCCAGTACAGAGGAATCCACCGCGCTGGACGGTGTGAACACCAGCCGCAGAGTTCTGCTGCAGATGGCACAGGGCATCACCCTGACCGAGACAGAGCATGTGGTCTCGGATGCCCTTCTGGTCAGCTCGGACAGTGCTTACAGCAAACCGGAAGGCTACGAGATGACCACCACCGAGAAGGCGGACGGCGACATTGCCGGTCCCTTCACGCTGGCAGCATACGCCCGCAATGAGGACACGGGTGCCCAGGTCATCTGGGTCAACTGCGGCAATATGGACAATGAGGGCATCTATCAGGTCATTCCGGGCAATGTGACCTTCCTGCAGGGGTGTGCGGCTTCGCTGGCCGGGCAGGAGAGCGCTGTCCTCATCGACAGCAAGGCGCTGGAAGCCTCGCCGTTGGAAGTGCCCGGCATTGCCGCCTCTACGCTGGGCCTGCTCTTTGTCATCGTTCTGCCTGCGGCCCTGCTGGCTGTGGGTGCCGTGGTGGTCGTGCTGCGGCGCAGAAAGTGAGGACCTGTCCATGAAAGCAAAACAGCGGACCCTTGGGGTGCTGCTTTTCCTCATCCTGCTGGCAGGCGGCGTGTTTGCCCTGCTGACGCTGCGGAATGCCCGGAAAGAACAGGCTGCCAGTGCAGCCGCGGATGGAACCATTCCGCTGGCGGCAGTTTCGGGCAATGACCTGACGCAGATCGTGCTCCATTATCAGGGTGAGACGAACACCCTGCTCTATGCCGCCGATGGCTGGACGCTGGCTGAAGATACCGCTTACCATCTGGACACCTCTGCCTGCAACACGATGCTCACTGCGCTTTCCTCTTTGAACGCAAAGGGGGAGCTGAGCCCGCAGGCAGGGGAGGACTACGGCTTTGCGGAGCCTGTGCTGACCATAGAGGTGACGGCAGCAGGTGAGACCGACACCTATACCTTCGGGGCCAGCAATACCATGACCGGAGATCTCTATGTCCGCAAGAATAACAGCGATGTCATTTATACGGTATCGGGGACCAAAGCCGCCTGCTTTGAGTTGACCAGGGCGGAGCTGTTCGGTGCCTTCAACCCGGCGGGGCTGACGGCCTCGGAGATCGAAGCCGTCTCCTATACGCTGGCCGATGGTGAGACCGTGACCCTGAAAGCAAACTCGGAGCCTGCAGCAGAGAGCGGCAGCAACGCCTACCAGACTGTCTGGCGGCTGGCGGGGGATACCGCCGCAGACCTCGACGAGACAAAGGTGGATGCTATCCTCTCGGCTCTCTGCACCTATGTCTCGGCACAGGCAACAGGTGCAGACCCGGCGGCGTATGGTTTTGAGGCCCCGCTGGTCACAGCAGAGGTTACCACAGCCGATGGCACAATAAATCTGACCTATGCCATGGGGACAGACGGCTGTTACCTGATGGTGGAAGGCGACAGCTCCGTTTATACGGTGGATGCCAGTGTGATGAGTGCGCTTTTGTACCCCGCGGATCAGCTGAAAGCAGAATAAAACGTTCCTCTCCCGCGCTGTGCGAATTCTTGGTACAGCGCGGGATTTTTTTGCGCCGGATGTAAAGTTTCGGCAAACCTCGACAGAGTGATTGACATTTCAGTTCGGATTGTTTATGATAGGCGATGACAGGGCAGAATAACTGCACAATATTACGGATGTCATGGATGTTGTGCGGGGCTGGGTCGCCCTGGTACGAAGGATGGGGTGGATGCCCTGTCTTTTTTCGTATCTGAGTTTAAGGAGGAAAAGTAAAAAATGGACAACTCGGTGATCGTTTCACTGCGCGATATCGTGGTGGAATTTGACGGTCAGCGCATTCTGGATGGGCTGAACCTGGACATCCATGACAAAGAGTTCGTAACGCTGCTGGGTCCTTCCGGCTGCGGCAAGACCACCACCCTGCGCCTGATCGCAGGCTTCCTGGAACCCAACGCGGGTCAGGTGCTGCTGAAGGGCCGGGATATTACCGGTGTGCCCCCCTATAAGCGTCCGGTGAATACCGTGTTCCAGAAGTACGCGCTGTTCCCGCACCTGAACGTGTTTGAGAATGTGGCCTTTGGCCTGCGCCTGAAGAAGATGGACGAAGAGACCATCCGCCGCAAGGTGCGCGATATGCTGGAGGTGGTCGGCCTGAAAGGCTTTGAGCGCCGCAGCATCGGCCAGATGTCCGGCGGCCAGCAGCAGCGTGTTGCCATTGCCCGCAGTCTGGTCAACGAGCCTGAGATCCTGCTGCTGGACGAGCCTCTGGGTGCACTGGACCTTAAGCTCCGCAAGGAGATGCAGCTGGAGCTCAAGCGCCTGCAGCGTGAGATGAACATCACCTTTATTTATGTTACCCACGATCAGGAAGAGGCCCTGACCATGTCCGATACCGTCGTTGTGATGAACGGCGGCAAGGTGCAGCAGATCGGCACCCCCGAGGATATCTACAACGAGCCTAAAAATGCCTTTGTGGCGGACTTTATCGGCGATTCCAACATTGTGGACGGCGTGATGCACCGCGACTTCCTGGTCTCCTTCTCGGGTGTGCAGTTCCCCTGCGTGGACCGCGGCTTTGCCCGGGAACAGAGCGTACAGGTGGTGGTCCGCCCCGAGGACATTGAAGTGGTCAGCCCCGTGGAGGGTCAGCTGGTGGGCGTAGTCAATGATGTCATCTTCAAGGGCGTTCACTTTGAGATGCACGTTGAGTGCGAGGGCCGTGAGTGGCTGATCCACTCCACCCGCGCCTGCACCCCCGGTGAAACCATTGGTATGCGCATCGGCCCCAACGAGATCCATATCATGGCACGTTCGGAGGGCTGAATGGGAAATGATGAAAATTTACGATAAGAAGCTGGCCTATCCTTATTTTATCTGGATGGTGCTGTTCACGGTGGTTCCGCTGATCATCGTGGTCTATTATGCCCTGACCGATGGCAGCGGCAATTTCACCATTGCCAATCTGACCAGCGTCAGCGGCTACGGCTCCGTGTTTGCCCGCAGCCTGCTGCTGGCCCTTGTGGCTACCGTGATCTGTCTGGTCATTGCATTTCCGGTGGGCTATTTCCTGTCCCGCCTGCGGGTGAACAAGCAGCATATCATGCTGATGCTGGTCATGCTGCCCATGTGGATGAACTTCCTGCTCCGCACCTATGCCTGGATGGGCCTGCTGAGCATCAACGGCCCTGTGAACGCGGTGCTGGGCTTTTTTGGCCTGGGCCCCTATACCATGCTGAATACCTCCGGCGCGGTGGTGCTGGGCATGGTGTATAACTATGTGCCCTACATGATCCTGCCCCTCTACACCAGTATGACCAAGATCGATCAGAGCCTGGTGGAAGCGGCACAGGATCTGGGAGCCTCCACCACCCAGACCCTTTTCCGGGTGCTCATCCCCATGAGCGTGCCCGGAATCAGCACCGGCATCACCATGGTGTTCGTTCCGGCGGTGTCTACCTTTGTCATCAGCCGTATGCTGGGCGGCGGCTCCAACCTGATGATCGGCGACCTGATCGAGATGCAGTTCCTGGGCAACAGCTACAACCTGAACGTCGGTTCGGCCATGAGCCTTGTGCTGATGATCATCGTCCTGCTCTGCATGAGCTTCACATCCAGCTTTGATGAAGATGAAATGGAGGGCGTATCCTGATGAAAACGAAACATCTGCGCCTGATGCAGCGGGCCTACGTCATCCTCTTCTTCTGCTTCATGTACCTGCCCATTGCCTATATGATCGTGTTCAGCTTCAACCAGAGCAAGGGCTACGCACTGTTCACAGGCTTTACCTTCAAGTGGTACACCAGCCTGCTCCATAACTCTGCCATCCTGAGCGCTTTGCGCGTCTCACTGGAGGTAGCCCTCATCTCTGCGGTCATTGCAACGGTTCTGGGCACGGCGGCCTCGCTGGGCATTGCGTCCATGAGCCGCAAGAGCCGCCTGGTGATCACCAACATCACCTATATCCCGGTGGTCAATCCGGAGATCATCACCGGCATCTCCCTGATGCTGCTGTTCGTGGCTTACCAGCGCTTTGCCGAGGGAGTCTCCTGGCTGCCCGATACCATCATGGGAATGCCCACGCTGCTGATCGCGCATATCGCCTTCAATGTGCCCTATGTCATCTTCAACGTGACCCCCAAGCTCAAGCAGCTGGACATCAAACTGTATGAGGCAGCTCTGGATCTGGGCTGCGACCCCAGGCAGGCGTTCTTCAAGGTCATCCTGCCAGAGATCAGCCCGGCCATCCTGTCGGCCTTCCTCATCTGCCTGACCTACTCTATCGATGATTTTATGATCTCCTATTTCAACTGCGGCACGGTGGAGACCCTGCCCATTGCCATCTATTCCATGACCCGGAAAAAGGTCAGCCCGGAGATCTATGCCCTGTCCACCATCATGTTTGTGGTGATCCTGACCATCATCCTCATCTCCAATGCCATGGAGAGCCGGGAGTACCGCCGGGATCAGAAGGCACTGAGAGGGGAGGACGTAAAATGAAACGTTTTGCTGTTCTGCTGCTGACGCTGGCCATGGCATTCTGCTGTGCTGCGCCCGCCTTTGCCGCCGGAACCATTGAGGTGACCGAGGACGTTTCGGTCTCGGACGATTACGACTGGACCCGCTTTCAGGGCCAGAATCTCACCCTCAACGTTTACAACTGGGGCGAATACATCTCCAACGGCTCCGATGACAGCGTGGATGTGGTGGCCGCCTTCGAGAAGCTTACCGGTATCAAGGTCAACTACACCACCTTTGATTCCAACGAGTCCATGTACGCCAAGCTGAAATCCGGTGCGGCCAACTACGATGTGGTCATCCCTTCGGATTACATGGTGGCAAAGATGATCGCCGAGGGAATGCTTGCACCGCTGGATTACAGCAACATCCCCAACTCCCAGAACATCGATGCGGTCTACCGTGATCCGGATTATGACCCCACAAACGCCTATACCGTGCCCTATATGCTCTGTACCACCGGTATCATCTACAACACCACCATGGTGGAGAATGCCCCCACCAAATGGGCTGACCTGTGGGACGAGCAGTACGCGGGCAACATCCTGATGTTCAACAACAGCCGTGATGCCTACGCCATTGCGGCGTTCAAGAACGGTACCAGCATCAACCCCGAAACCCCGAAAGAGGTGGACGAGGTGGTGGAGACCCTGAAAGCGCAAAAACCGCTGGTGCAGGCCTACGTTATGGATGAGATCTTTGATAAGATGATCGGCGGCGAGGCGGCCATCGGCGTGTACTACTCCGGCGACGCCATCACCATGATCGACGACAACCCGGACTTGGCGTGGGTGTTCCCGGAGGAGGGCAGTGTGCTGTCGGTGGACAGCATGGCCATTCCCACTACAAGCGAACATCAGGAAGCTGCTGAGATGTTCATCAACTTCATGTGCGAGACCGACATCGGCAAGGCGAATGCGGAGTACATCGGCTACACCACCCCCATGCACGATGTGTGGGAGGTGCTGGACGAAGACCTGAAGGACAGCGAGATCGCCTATCCGCCCGAAGAGCTTGCCGCAAAGGAAAAGGTATTCACCGCGCTGGATGACGAAGTAAACAGCGAGCTGGATGTCAAGTGGAGCGAGATGAAGAGCTACGACGAGGGCGGCAGCAGCTATCTGTTCCTGATGTTGCTGCTGGCTATGCTGGCACTGGCGTTCTTCAACATCTGGCGCAAGCTGCGCAAACGCACCCGGAACCAGTATTAAACTCTCTACAGGCTGTGCTGCAAAAGGTACAGCCTGTTTTTGTACAGAAAGGAAGCGCACTATGGAACCCAATCATTACACAGAGACCGTCACCGTCCTGAACGCCGATGCCGACTTCCGCAGCTTGCTCAAGCCCAGCGCCCTGCTGCGCTATGTGGAGCAGGTGTCTGCAGATCATGCCCGGGCTTTCGGCATGGACGATGCGTTTTTCCGGGAGCAGGGCGTGGCGTTTCTCGTTGGCAAGCAGGCACTGCAGCTTACCCGTGTGCCCAGGCGGACGGAAAAACTTACCCTGACCACCCGGGCAGAAGAAAGCCGCCGCGGATCTATCAAGCGTATCACCACCGTGACGGACGAAAGCGGCGCACAGGTGGCCATGGTGGACTGTCGCTGGATCGTGGTGAGTCTTGCCGAGGGCCGCATCCTGCGTCAGCCGGGCTGGACGGTGGCGGGCTTCTGGAACGAGAGCGTGGAGGGCGAACTGCCCCTGCAGCTGCACAAGTGCCGGGACGGCCTGACCAGTGCAGGGGAGTGGACTGCCCGGTATTCGCAGTGTGACCTGAACGGGCACATCAATAATGCATTTTATCTTGACATCGCCTGCGATGCTTTGCCGCTGGATGTGATGAAGCAGGGGCCTGTGAAATTTGCGGCGGTCAACTATCACCGCGAGATCCCGCTGGGTGAGAAGGCGGAGGTGCTGTATGCGCCTTCGGCAGAAGGATGGTATCTTATCGGTCGGCACGACGGCCAGACCAGCTTTGAGTGTTATCTGGAGCTTGACACAGAAAGTTAACAAAAGAAATGACAAAAAATCACAAAACCCTATTGCAAAATGGTTTCAAAAGAGTTACAATATGGTTACAGCATGGGCAATAAACCCTGCTGAGTGTGAA
>ERZ773190.13-NODE-13-length-231507-cov-6.353352_pt1 | contig 231507 bp, 189 predicted proteins | sample MGYA00511111_ERZ773190 | MGnify/ENA primary metagenome ERZ773190 (study PRJEB29015, sample SAMEA2737777) | human gut metagenome | biome: human gut; feature: human-associated habitat; material: faeces | place: China | collected 2012 ... | reverse complement strand
AGGTGCGCCAATATCCGTCATCCGCCAATACATTGAACAACAGCAAACACCTGGTTAGGTGGAAAACCGCGCCTTATATCCCCGCCCTGAAGGACGGGGTTTTACGGCGCACCGGATAAGAACGCACGGTATTCACCAGATCTTTTATCACTTCAGCCGCCACTTCTGGCACCAGCAAAGTCATCGGCGTCTCTGTTTCATAATCGACAGAAACGCCATTGCTGTTATTGGTGACGGTCACGGTATACGTTGCTTTGCCCATGATTCATTTCCCGTTATGAATGACTTTCCGTTGTTGCGCACCTTCCATCAGGACTTCAGGAGCCACGAAGAAGTCAATGTTGAAATAAGTATCGTCAGTCATGGCTTCAATGTTGTGCCACTTTTCTGGAGGGAACACCGCAAACTGCCCCGCTTCGATAAGGATCACCTGATCAGGCTCTGCACTGTGTTCATCAGCGTAGCCGAGATATTTGACCGCCCCATGCATAACGGAAAGGCGTGGGTAAACCCCCGGGCGCGTTCCTTTATCAAGATGACGTTCGAATATTCCGGCAGGCGCAGTTTGTTTATTCCAGAAAGGCGTTGAGCGCGTATGAATATAATTCTGTGGGATTTGCAGCATCCTATTCCCTCCTTCGGGGAATGCGCTGAAAACGGTTTATTCCAGCCGTTTCAGGGTACGCCTGATAATTTGCATTTTAAATACCATTTATTGGTTACTTTTTAGCACCATATCAGAGAAAAATCAGGGAGGATTACAAGTGGGAAGCCCGCGACAACGCGGGCTGAATGTATCAGGATTGCAGCGTCGCCAGTCGGGCGGCGAAACCCACGAACATCAAACCAATCAGTGAGTTGCCAACTTTAGCCAGTTTCTTTTTGGTACGTATGTACTGCGTGACAAAAGCACCAGAAATAATCAGGAAGCTCAAATAGCAGAAACTCACCAGTTCCAGCGTCGTCGCCAGAATAAAGAATGAAATTCCCGTATGTGGGGCATTAACATCGATAAACTGTACGAAAAACGACACATAGAACAAAATGGCTTTCGGATTAGTCAGGCTCAAAATTAACGCGCGTTTAAAAATGGCCCCGTATTGGGGCTCATCGGATTTGGCCTCGTTATTTTTACCCTTCAGGGTCGCGTAGAGAATTTTACTCCCCAGATAGAGCAAATAAAACGCACCAAGATAACGTACAATGTTGAATAATATCGGGGTGGTCTTAATTAATGTCGCCACTCCAGCCCATGCCAGAAACATCAATACTGCATCGCCAATAAATACACCGCAGGCCGCAAGATAACCGCCTTTCATACCGCTACTGACGCTATTTTTGAGTACAAACAGGGTATTTGGCCCTGGCACCAACACAATAAAAATGGCCCCAACCAGATAGGTCCAGTAATTCAGAACCCCGTATTCAGCGAACACATTAACCTCTTTAATTATCTTTCGATCATGCGCGATTAAAGGTGAATATGCTAACCAATCTGTAGCGGCTTAGAAAGGAGAAAATCAGGTTTTAACCCGATATCAACCCGATAATTGAATCATTAATCAGGCATGCTCCAGTGAAAAATTCGGGTAGTGCTCGGCAAAATACTGGCGTAAAAATTCTACCGTTATCCGCACTTTCGCTGACGTCGCCAGCCTTGAAACATAAACGGCCCAGACGTTCGCTGGCTGGTAATATTCCGGTAGCACTTGCACTAAATGACCACTGGCAATGTTTTCGCTAACATCCCACCAGGAGCGCAGAGCAATCCCCTGCCCATCGAGACACCACTGATGGACAATTTCTCCATGATTAGACGACAGTGGGCCGGTGACTTTAATCGCATGGTGGCCTTCTTTATTGCGTAATTGCCAGACACCAAAAGGATGATCGCGCTCTTTAATGACCAGGCACGGCAATGCGGAAAGATCGGTTAAATGTTTCGGCGCGCCATGTTGCGCAATAAATTCCGGCGACGCGCAGAGAATGCGGTAATTAGTCGCCAGTTTGCGGGCGATTAAATTAGGGGCGATGTCATCGCCAATGCGAATATCGAGATCAACACCTTCATTGACCAAATCGACCAACCGGTCTTCCACATCAAAACGTAATTCCAGTTGCGGATACGCCTTAGCCAGCGCTGATAACGCCGGAGCCACCACCTGTCGTCCAAAACCAAAGCTGCTGATAATACGCAGCATCCCCTGCGGCACCTGACGCACGTCAGAAAGTTCGTCCATCATCTGACCGACATCCTGCAAAATCCGCTGCGCCCATTCATAAATCCGCTCTCCTTCTTCGGTAATGGTGACGCGGCGGGTGGTGCGGTGTAACAACACCACGTTTAGCGTTTGCTCCAGCAAGGCGATGCGCTTGCTGACGAACGCCGGTGAAACGCCCAGTTCTTCCGCCACGGCGGCAAAACCAGCCCGACGAGCCACCAGCATAAAGACGCGCAAATCATTCAGCAGCGGTAAATTATTCATGATTCGTGTTTTATGTTTCACCAGTTACGGGGATTAATTCCTTTTCAGTCAATTATAGGATGGTGATGTTGTCAATTTTGATGGTCAGGAAGTGAGAACCCAATGATGAAAACGATGCGTATTGCTGCGATCCCGGGAGACGGGATTGGCAAAGAAGTCCTTCCTGAAGGGATTCGCGTGTTACAGGCTGCCGCTGAGCGCTGGGGCTTCGCCTTGAGTTTTGAGCAAATGGAGTGGGCGAGCTGCGAGTATTACAGCCATCACGGTAAAATGATGCCGGACGACTGGCATGAGCAACTTAGCCGTTTCGACGCCATCTATTTTGGTGCCGTCGGCTGGCCGGACACCGTTCCTGACCATATTTCGTTGTGGGGTTCGCTGCTGAAATTTCGTCGTGAATTCGACCAGTACGTCAACCTGCGCCCGGTTCGTCTCTTTCCTGGCGTTCCCTGCCCGCTGGCGGGAAAACAGCCTGGCGACATCGATTTTTACGTGGTCAGGGAAAACACCGAAGGCGAATATTCCTCGCTCGGCGGTAGAGTGAATGAAGGTACAGAGCATGAAGTCGTCATTCAGGAATCGGTATTTACGCGTCGTGGTGTCGATCGCATTTTGCGTTATGCCTTCGAACTTGCGCAAAGCCGCCCACGTAAGACGCTAACTTCTGCCACTAAATCAAACGGTTTAGCCATCAGCATGCCGTACTGGGATGAGCGAGTGGAAGCAATGGCCGAGAATTACCCGGAGATCCGCTGGGACAAGCAGCATATTGATATTCTCTGCGCGCGTTTTGTGATGCAGCCGGAACGCTTCGATGTGGTGGTGGCGTCCAATTTATTTGGCGATATCCTTTCCGATCTTGGCCCGGCCTGCACCGGCACCATTGGCATTGCCCCATCCGCCAACCTGAATCCGGAACGCACTTTCCCGTCGCTCTTCGAGCCAGTCCACGGTTCCGCGCCGGATATCTACGGGAAAAACATTGCTAACCCTATCGCCACGATTTGGGCCGGTGCAATGATGCTCGATTTTCTCGGCAATGGCGATGAGCGTTTCCAGCAAGCGCATAACGGTATTCTGGCAGCAATTGAAGAAGTGATTGCTCACGGGCCGAAAACACCTGATATGAAAGGCAATGCCACCACGCCACAGGTTGCCGACGCGATTTGCAAAATTATTTTGCGTTAAGGTCAAACCAGTTTATTTGAACCGCGTCACTGACGCGGTTTTTTTATTCGTTCTTTGCAGTAAATAACCTGCGTCATTTCACCTTTTATTGTTTCCGTTTCGTGTTTTATGGCTTTCCGTATTCTTAATTGTTTAATTTATGTAACATGCAAATAATCAATTTGTTAAACACAACATACAACTCATTACCCTGCAAATAATTACAACTGGCAAAAGCCAGAGACGGGCTTTTATGCCCAGGAGATGACTCATGATGAGCAATGTTAAGAAAAAAGATGTGCCGCTGATAAGCATCAGCCTGGTGGCCATTCTTTTCATCGCAGCTGCATTAAGCCTTTTCCCACAACAATCGGCCGACGCGGCCAACGCAATATACACTTTTGTTACGCGTACGTTAGGTTCCGCCGTACAGGTATTGGTTTTGCTGGCAATGGGACTGGTGATTTATTTAGCCACCAGTAAATACGGCAATATTCGTCTTGGCGAAGGAAAACCGGAATACAGCACGCTCTCCTGGCTGTTTATGTTTATTTGTGCCGGTTTAGGTTCTTCTACGCTTTATTGGGGGGTTGCTGAATGGGCCTATTATTATCAAACGCCTGGATTAAATATCGCACCGCGTTCACAACAGGCACTCGAATTTAGCGTCCCTTACTCCTTCTTCCACTGGGGCATCAGCGCCTGGGCAACTTATACGCTGGCCTCATTAATCATGGCTTATCACTTTCATGTGCGTAAAAACAAAGGTCTGAGTCTTTCCGGCATTATTGCCGCGATTACCGGCGTTCGCCCGCAAGGCCCATGGGGAAAACTGGTTGATTTGATGTTCCTGATCGCCACTGTCGGCGCACTGACTATTTCCCTTGTTGTCACCGCAGCAACCTTTACTCGTGGACTTTCCGCGCTGACCGGTTTACCCGATAACTTCACCGTGCAGGCATTTGTGATCCTGCTTTCCGGCGGCATTTTTTGCCTAAGCTCGTGGATTGGTATCAACAACGGTTTGCAACGTCTGAGCAAAATGGTTGGCTGGGGCGCGTTCCTGCTGCCATTACTGGTGCTGATTGTCGGCCCAACCGAATTTATTACCAACAGCATCATCAATGCCATCGGTCTGACCACGCAAAACTTCCTGCAAATGAGCTTATTCACCGATCCGCTTGGCGATGGTTCATTTACCCGCAACTGGACCGTTTTCTACTGGCTGTGGTGGATCTCATACACCCCTGGCGTAGCAATGTTTGTCACCCGCGTTTCCCGCGGTCGTAAGATTAAAGAAGTTATCTGGGGACTGATCCTCGGCAGCACCGTCGGTTGCTGGTTCTTCTTCGGCGTAATGGAAAGCTATGCCATTCATCAGTTTATCAATGGCGTAATCAACGTCCCACAGGTGCTGGAAACACTGGGCGGCGAAACAGCTGTACAGCAAGTTCTGATGTCGTTGCCAGCCGGTAAATTGTTCCTCGCCGCATACCTGGGCGTGATGATTATTTTCCTTGCCTCGCATATGGATGCGGTGGCCTACACCATGGCTGCGACCAGTACGCGTAATCTCCAGGAAGGTGACGATCCTGACCGTGGGCTGCGTCTTTTCTGGTGCGTGGTGATCACTCTGATCCCGCTTTCCATCTTGTTTACCGGTGCTTCGCTGGAAACGATGAAAACCACCGTCGTGCTCACAGCCCTTCCCTTCCTCGTCATTTTACTGGTGAAAGTCGGCGGATTTATTCGCTGGCTGAAACAGGATTACGCCGACATTCCGGCTCATCAAGTTGAACATTATCTCCCGCAGACACCGGTTGAAGCCCTGGAAAAAACGCCAGTGCTCCCTGCGGGAACCGTATTCAAAGGCGACAACTGAGCGCCATCATCCTAACGATAAAGGTATCCCTATGAGCAATCTGAGCCCTGACTTTGTACTACCCGAAAATTTTTGCGCTAACCCGCAAGAGGCGTGGACCATTCCTGCCCGTTTTTATACCGATCAGAACGCGTTTGAACACGAAAAAGAGAACGTCTTCGCCAAAAGCTGGATTTGCGTCGCTCACAGCAGCGAACTGGCGAATGCCAATGATTATGTGACGCGTGAGATCATTGGCGAAAGCATCGTGCTGGTACGCGGTCGTGATAAGGTTTTGCGCGCGTTCTATAACGTGTGTCCGCACCGTGGTCATCAGTTGTTGAGCGGTGAAGGAAAAGCAAAAAATGTGATTACCTGCCCGTATCACGCATGGGCATTCAAACTCGATGGCAATCTGGCCCATGCACGTAACTGCGAAAACGTCGCCAATTTCGATAGCGACAAAGCGCAACTGGTTCCGGTGCGTCTGGAAGAATATGCCGGATTCGTCTTCATCAACATGGACCCCAACGCCACCAGCGTAGAAGATCAGTTACCCGGTCTGGGCGCGAAAGTGCTGGAAGCCTGCCCGGAAGTCCACGATCTGAAACTGGCGGCCCGCTTTACCACCCGCACGCCTGCCAACTGGAAGAACATTGTCGATAACTATCTCGAGTGCTATCACTGTGGTCCGGCGCATCCAGGTTTCTCCGACTCCGTACAGGTTGATCGTTACTGGCACACCATGCACGGTAACTGGACGCTGCAATACGGTTTCGCCAAACCGTCCGAACAGTCGTTTAAATTTGAAGAGGGTACGGATGCGGCATTCCACGGTTTCTGGCTGTGGCCGTGCACGATGCTGAACGTCACCCCGATCAAAGGGATGATGACGGTCATTTATGAATTCCCGGTGGATTCTGAAACTACCCTGCAAAACTACGATATTTACTTCACCAATGAAGAGTTAACCGACGAGCAAAAATCGCTGATTGAGTGGTATCGCGATGTGTTCCGTCCGGAAGATTTACGTCTGGTTGAAAGCGTACAGAAAGGGCTGAAATCGCGTGGCTATCGTGGTCAGGGGCGCATCATGGCCGACAGTAGCGGTAGTGGCATTTCCGAACATGGTATCGCCCATTTCCATAATCTGCTGGCGCAGGTGTTTAAGGACTAATGACATCGGCGGCGGTATTTTCCGCCGCTGGGCTGATTTTTGATGGAGTACAGCAATGTCAGACTATCAAATGTTTGAAGTACAGGTGAGTCAGGTGGAACCGCTTACCGAACAGGTGAAACGCTTCACGCTGGTGGCAACCGATGGCAAACCGCTGCCTGCGTTCACCGGAGGAAGTCACATCATTGTGCAGATGAGCGATGGTGATAACCAGTACAGCAATGCGTATTCACTACTGAGTTCGCCGCATGACACCTCTTGTTATCAGATTGCCGTTCGGCTGGAGGAAAACTCGCGCGGCGGTTCCCGCTTTTTGCATCAGCAGGTAAAAGTGGGCGATCGGTTAACGATTTCAACGCCTAATAACCTGTTTGCGCTAATTCCCTCAGCCAGAAAGCATCTGTTTATCGCGGGCGGTATTGGTATCACCCCTTTCCTGTCGCACATGGCAGAGCTGCAACACAGCGACGTCGACTGGCAGCTACATTACTGCTCGCGAAATCCAGAAAGTTGCGCATTTCGTGATGAGCTAGTCCAGCATCCGCAGGCTGAGAAAGTTCACTTGCATCACTCATCAACCGGAACACGACTGGAATTAGCGCGATTATTGGCGGATATCGAACCTGGCACACACGTTTATACCTGTGGTCCCGAGGCGCTAAATGAAGCGGTAAGAAGTGAAGCTGCGCGTCTGGACATCGTCGCCGATACGCTGCACTTTGAGCAATTTGCTATCGAAGACAAAACCGGCGATGCCTTTACCCTGGTGCTTGCCCGTTCCGGAAAAGAGTTTGTGGTGCCGGAAGAGATGACTATTTTGCAGGTTATTGAAAATAATAAAGCCGCGAAAGTGGAATGTTTATGTCGTGAAGGGGTATGCGGAACCTGCGAAACAGCAATACTGGAAGGTGAAGCTGACCATCGGGATCAGTATTTTAGCGATGAAGAGCGTGCCAGCCAGCAAAGTATGTTGATCTGTTGTTCGCGTGCGAAGGGTAAACGCCTGGTGTTGGATTTGTAGTTTGCCAAAGCCGGATGTGGCGCTGAGCGCGCCCAGTCCGGCTTCGGAAGATTTTACTGCGGATATTCCTGCAATAAATTGTGTAATGCTTCCGCCATCAGCTCACCACGCCAGCCGGAAATCAGCTCCGGCAAATTGTTCTGCGGTTTCAGTTTCCAGTGCCAGTTCAGCAGTTGGTTGATTTGCCGACGCGATGCCAGCAATTCGGCGCTGATCTTATGCGTTTCGCTCACGTCAGTAATCAGCGACTTAATCGCTTTAAACGCTTTACGATAACCCGGCATGTCCATCAGGTTAAGCATCGGCTGCGGTAAGGCCTCTTCCGGCAATGTCTGCGCTTTTTCCACCAGCGCCAGCAGCGTTTTACCGTGAAAGCGGATTTCGCTACCGGATAAACCCAGGCTGTCCAGTTCGCCTAAACTTCCCGGCATATAACGCGCTACCGACAACAAATGCTCTTCACGCACGACAAAGTTCACCGCCAGATCGCGCTCTCGCGCCTTGCGCAGTCGCCAGTCGGCTAACAGTTGCAGACAGGCCAGTTGGCGTGTGCGTAATTGCCAGGCATTGGTGATATCACGCCAGGCATCTTCCGGCGCAACGACTTCCTGACGACGCATTTGCATCAGGCGGCATTCATCCAGCGCCGCAGGTAGCCAGCCGGAGGCCTCCGTTTCTACCATAAGCTTGGCGGTGATCGGTAACAGATACCAGACATCCGCCGCTGCGTATTCACACTGACGTTCGGTCAGCGGTCTGGCCAGCCAGTCGGTGCGCGATTCACTCTTGTCCAGCGTAACGCCGGAATACTCTTCCACCATGGAAGCGAAACCCCATGACATCGGGCGTCCGCAGAAGGCAGCAAGGATTTGCGTGTCAATCAAGGGTTGTGGTAATTCGCCAAAGACATTGAGGAACACTTCCAGATCTTCACTGCCTGCATGGAGAAATTTTGTGATGGACGGATCGCGCAGGATCGCTTTCAGCGGTGACCAGTCGGTGATCCCGAGAGGATCAATTAGCGCCAGATGCTCGCCATCGAAAAGTTGAATCAACCCCAGCTGCGGGTAATAAGTGCGCGTACGAACAAATTCAGTATCCAGGGCTATCGCCGGAAAGGCACGGACGGCTTCACACAAAGAAGCCAGCGCATCGTCCGTGGTAATCATTTGGTAATTCAAATTGTTTTCTCTTTAGTGGGCGTCAAAAAAAACGCCGGATTAACCGGCGTCTGACGACTGACTTAACACTCAGGCTTTATTGTCCACTTTGCCGCGCGCTTCGTCACGTAATTCTCGTCGCAAAATTTTTCCGACGTTAGATTTCGGTAACTCATCACGAAACTCCACCAGCTTCGGTACTTTGTAGCCCGTGAGCTGACGGCGGCAAAAGGTCACCAGTGACTCTTCGGTAAGCGATGGATCTTTTTTCACTACGAAGATTTTCACCGCTTCACCACTGGAGCCGGAAGGTACGCCAACAGCCGCGACTTCCTGTACGCCAGGATGCTGCATGACGACATCTTCAATCTCGTTGGGATAGACGTTAAAACCGGAAACCAGAATCATGTCTTTTTTACGATCGACAATGCGCAGGAACCCTTCTTCATCCATCACCGCGATGTCGCCGGTGTGTAACCAGCCATTTTTGATGATCTCATCTGTAGCATCCGGACGCTGCCAGTAACCCAGCATCACCTGCGGTCCTTTGACACAAAGCTCACCCGGTTGACCCGGTGGTACTTCATTATCATCATCATCCACCAGTTTGGCTTCCGTCGACGGCACCGGCAAACCGATGCTACCACTATGATAATCAATATCATATGGGTTAACGCTGACCAGCGGCGCACACTCGGTAAGGCCATAGCCTTCCAGCAGATACTGTCCTGTCAGTTTCACCCAACGCTCTGCCACCACTTGCTGCACTGGCATCCCTCCGCCTGCGGAAAGATGCAGACTGGAGAAATCCAGCTGCTGGAACTCTTTATTGTTCAGCAACGCATTGAACAAGGTGTTAACGCCCGTGATAGCGGTAAACGGATATTTCGCTAACTCTTTTACCAACCCTGGAATATCGCGCGGGTTAGTGATAAGCAGGTTCTGCCCACCCAGTTCGATAAACAGCAGGCAGTTAATGGTCAGGGCAAAAATGTGATACAGCGGCAGCGCCGTCACCACCAGCTCTTTGCCCGGATGCAACAGCGGACCATAGGTCGCGTTAACCTGTTCCAGGTTCGCCAGCATATTGCGGTGAGTCAGCATCGCGCCTTTCGCCACACCAGTGGTGCCGCCGGTGTATTGCAGAAAAGCTAAATCTTCCGGCACCAGTTCGGGTTTGACGTACTGCATCCGGTAGCCGTTATGCAGTGCGCTACGAAATGAAATGGCATCTGGCAGATGGTATTTCGGCACCAAACGCTTGATGTATTTAACAACGAAATTGACTACCGTGCCTTTTGCCGTAGATAGCTGATCGCCCATACGGGTCAGAATTACGTGCTGAACGGCGGTTTTATCAACCACTTTTTCCAGTGTGTGAGCAAAGTTAGACACGATAACAATCGCCGATGCGCCGCTATCGTTAAGCTGATGCTCAAGCTCACGCGGGGTATACAACGGGTTAACGTTTACGACGATCATCCCGGCACGCAAAATGCCAAACAGCGCCACCGGATATTGCAATAAATTAGGCATCATCAACGCAACGCGATCGCCTTTCTTCAGCCCCAACCCTTGTTGCAAATAAGCGGCAAACGCGCGACTGCGTTCTTCCAGCTTGCGGAAGGTCATTACCTCCCCCATATTCACAAACGCAGGTTGATCGGCGTAGCGCGCGACCGACTGCTCAAACATATCTACCAGAGATTGATAACGGTCAGGGTTGATCTCCGTCGGAACGTCCGCGGGATAACGGTTAAGCCAAACCTTCTTCAATTCTTCACCTCTAAAATGCGTGTTCGTCGTCATCGCAACCCCAAATGATATACATGCCGTTAACATAATATTAACTCATCATACCAGCTTGATAATTACCCAACGAAAAGGTTGCGAAGCGCGTCACTATTTATTTTTATCTTTACCGTAAGAATGCAGAAACAGCGGACCAGCCGCTGTTTCTTTTTCTTTAAAAACAAGCAATTATTCAGTTACAACTGTTTGTACTCTCGCGGGACCGGGATTATACCAGCCCCATCCGCCGTAGCCATAGGGCCAGCCACGACCGCCATAAAACCATGGATCAATCGGCTGAGGCGGCATAATCACCTGCTGGGTTAAATGCCAACGTTTGTAACCCGTTACTTGCATCACCATAAATTTATAGGGCGTGTTGCCGATTTTTCCGTCAACCGCACCAGTGATTGGCCCGACTACCGTAACCAGTTGTCCACGGAAATCCACCGGGTCCAGAAAACCGTTCATATCGGCATAAATGCGACCGCGAGAAGGTTCTCCCAGCGTCGGTCTGGCTCCGCTGTCCAGCGGTACGGTAGCAATTTCCAGGCGGGTTTTCCCTTGCTGGTTTTGTACCGCAACCACTTTGCCACCAAAGCGTGCCTCCTGACCAACGTACAGCTGCGGCGCACTCATCACCCGAACTAAATCTTGTTGCGGCGTGGGACTGCTGCCTTTAATGGCGTCCGGCACAGTGACACAACCGCTCAGCATTAGCGCAAACGTACCTGCCAGTATGCCTTTGATAACATTCTTTTGAACCGCCATGGTGCGACTCCTTTTTTTCTCAGGGCATACTCTTAAGATTCATTCTTTGCCCGGAAGTTTCTTCCATGCGACGTTGTTACGTAAATAAACCGGTTCGGCATGTTCCACCGCCACCGTTTTACCCTCGGCAAACATCTGACACGCAATCGGCAGCATATCTTCAGCAGCAGGCAGTAACACTTCGCCATCGCGCAAAACCAGCCCGCTCTCTTTACCGAGATCCGGCCAGGCTTGCCAGCCCGTCCCTACCGTCACCCATTCGCCGGAAAGCTGTTGCATTCGTTCATGGACGATTTCGGGTTTGAGTACGGCTTCGGTTTCTTCACCGTGCCAGATACCGTTTTCATCACGCTGATATTCGGCCCAGTAAACTTCGCCCATTCGCGCGTCAATGGCTGACAGCACGCGGGTTGCGCCGTTTTTGCGCCACGCCCCTTGCGCCATCGTCATTAGCGTGGAGACGCCAATCATCGGTAATTCCGCGCCAAGCGCCAGCCCTTGCGCGATGCCAATACCAATGCGCACGCCGGTAAAGCTACCGGGGCCGCGCCCGTAAGCCAGAGCGTTTATGTCAGTCAGGGAAGTTCCGCTGGTGGTCAGGATATCCTGCACCATCGGTAAGATTCGTTGAGTATGTTCACGAGGGCAAAGCTCAAAATGAGCGTTGACAGTACCGTCGTTCCACAGGGCGACAGAGCAGGCCTCTGTCGCGGTATCGATAGCCAGAATTCGCATGGGTCTTCGTGCTTTTTTCAATAAAAAGGCGCGCATCATACCATACTCCGTAACAAATTACCTGGAGGATGGTATCGCAAGGAAACGAACCGCACGGGCAATGTCACGGGTGCGCGGCGCGGGCGGCAGACTGGCGAGAAACGTCGCGCCGTAAGGGCGCATCACCAGCCGATTGTCACAAATCACCAAAACCCCGCGATCGTCGGCGTCGCGAATCAGTCGCCCTACCCCCTGCTTGAGAGTAATCACCGCATCCGGCAGTTGTACTTCATCGAACGGGTCGCCACCGCGCAAACGGCAATCTTCCATGCGCGCTTTTAACAGCGGGTCATCCGGTGAGGTAAACGGCAACTTGTCGATAATCACCAATGACAATGTATCGCCACGCACGTCCACCCCTTCCCAGAAACTACTGGTTGCCACAAGAAGCGCGTTACCGGCGCTGACAAATTGCTGCAACAGTTGCCCTTTGCTGGTTTCCCCCTGCAACAAAACGGGAAGCGTCATGGTAGCGCGGAACTGCTCGGCCAGATCACGCATCATGGCGTGCGAGGTACAAAGCATAAAACAACGACCGTTGTTAGCTTCGATGATCGGTCGCAGCATTGCCGCTAACTGGCGAGCAGAACCTGGCTGGTTGGTTTGCGGCAGATTGCGCGGCACACAGAGTAACGCCTGGCGGCTGTAATCAAACGGGCTTGGCAATAGCAACGACTCCGCCTGTTCTATCCCAAGCCGCGAGGTGAAATGATGCAGATCGTCGTTCACCGACAGCGTTGCTGAGGTGAAGATCCAGCTACCAGGCTTTTGCGCCATTAACTCTTTGAATTTATCCGCCACGCTGAGCGGCGTGAGAGCCAGAGTAAAATGGCGCGAAGTGCATTCGTACCAGTAGCTGTAGCCCGGCTGATTGATCTCTTTTAGCCGCTTCAGCCGTGTGCGATACAACGTAGCGCGCTCAAATGCCGCATCCAGCAAGGCGGAACGCCCCAGTGACAGTTTCGCCACGTCATAACAAAGTTCCAGGGTGTCATCGAGCAGTAAAAATGCCCGCTGAATTTGCGGATTAGCTAACAGCTCACGCAGGTTACCGCGATAACCTGGCTCACCGAGTTGCAGACGAAAATCCTGCGCACTCTGGGCAAGACGATCAGCGCACTTTTGTAACTGCTGGGTGTCTTTTAATTCGGTGCGGTAAGCGATGGTGATGTCTTTTGCCAGGTCGAGCAGTTGTCGACTGGAGAGTGACTGACCAAAATACTGGCTGGCAATGTCCGGTAGCTGGTGGGCTTCGTCGAAGATCATGACGTCCGCTTCCGGGATCAGTTCGCCAAATCCACTCTCTTTAACCACCATATCCGCCAGAAAGAGATGATGGTTTACCACCACCACATCGGCGTCCATCGCTTTTTTACGTGCTTTGACCACAAAGCAATCTTTATACATCGGGCAGTCGCTGCCAAGACAGTTGTCGTTGGTGCTGGTGACCAGCGGCCACGCCTGTGAATCTTCCGCCACGCTGACGCAGGTGCTGATATCACCATCGACTGTTTGATTAGACCAGGAGCGCAGCAGGATCACATCGCTTAAGATTTGTACCGGCAGATCGCCCCCCGCCAGCGCCTGCTGTTCGAGACGTTCGAGGCAGAGGTAGTTTGAGCGCCCTTTCAGCAGCGCCACGTTGCCCGTATATTTCAATGCCTTTGAGACTGTTGGCAAATCGCGGCTGTAGAGCTGATCCTGCAACGCTTTTGAGCCGGTCGAGATAATGACTTTCTTTTTCGCCCGCAGCGCAGGAGCCAGGTAAGCGTAGGTTTTGCCCGTACCGGTTCCTGCTTCCACCACCAGCGGCTGGCCTTTTTCTATCGCCTGGGTGACGGCTACCGCCATCTGTCGCTGTGGTTCTCGCGGCTTAAAGCCTGGTATCGCTTTCGCCAGCTGACCGTCTGGTGCAAAATCGTCCGTCACACTACCCCCTGTTGATTTGAACAGGGATTATGTCAGGATGAGGGCGCTTTCGCCAGTTGAAGTGGTGACGGCGACCTCACATTGTGGCAGTCTTTGCAGCACGAAAATGGAAGGATAATGAGGACAAAATGATGACTATCGTTCGTATCGATGCTGAAGCCCGCTGGTCTGATGTGGTAATCCACAACAACACGCTCTACTACACTGGTGTACCGGAAAACCTCGACGCCGATGCCTTTGAGCAAACCGCCAACACGCTGGCGCAGATTGATGCCGTGCTGGAAAAACAGGGCAGCAATAAATCGAGCATTCTGGATGCCACCATTTTCCTGGCCGATAAAAACGACTTCGCGGCGATGAATAAAGCGTGGGATGCCTGGGTTGTCGCGGGTCATGCGCCGGTGCGCTGCACGGTACAAGCGGGTTTGATGAACCCGAAGTATAAAGTTGAAATTAAGATTGTGGCTGCGGTGTAAGCTTTATCGAAGCAAAATAAGTCAGACGATAATTTATCGATAATACTGGTCGGTTTTACATAAATCGACCAGAGATTAAGATATTACCTGTTGATGCTCCTGCTAATTCATTATTTATTTTTATAATTTCAATTTTATCTATAAAACTAACTATATAAATAACCATAACCATGCCGTTGTGTTCGCCCTCTGACTAGCAACTCTGGTTTTCTTTCTTAGCTGAATAATCTGGTTATAGCGTGAGGACTGACCGTTAAATTTCTCCATCTTACTGGATAACACACCATGAGCTGCTACCTTTAAAACACCTGAATGTCAACAGGTTAACTCGTGCCATATCGTTATAATCCCTTTGATATTAGATGCAAATTAAGGTCATATATAGTCTTATCGATAACATGGTTAATTTTAAGGATAAGAATATGCCTGCTGTAATAGATAAAGCCCTGGATTTCATTGGTGCCATGGATGTATCAGCGCCAACACCAAGTTCGATGAATGAAAGCACGGCGAAGGGAATCTTTAAATATTTAAAAGAACTGGGAGTACCCGCGAGTGCCGCTGATATTACGGCGCGAGCTGACCAGGAAGGCTGGAACCCTGGGTTCACGGAAAAAATGGTTGGATGGGCAAAAAAAATGGAGTCTGGTGAACGCACTGTAATTAAAAATCCTGAATACTTTTCAACATATATGCAGGAAGAACTAAAAGCACTGGTCTGAGCTTAATTTATATCAGCATAAATGGGTCAGGACGCTTTTAATCACATATAAAAAGCGTCCTTTTTCTCACAATCAAATAATCATCGGATTCTATAACGAAATCGATACGGATTAGTGTGTTACTCGTCTTCATCCTCAAAACGCGCCACGATTCGCTCGCCGGAGTGGTTGGCACGCAGCTCTTCTGCCACCAGCGCGATTGCCTGGCCGCTGCTCATCCCTTGTGCCATCAGTTCCTGGATCCGCTCGACAGCTTTTTGCTGCTGTTCATGGGTGAGTGAAGGTAAACCTGCAAACATTGTTAACTCCTGCTAAATTGTTGGCGCTAATTATTTCATGCTACCCGGCACATAGCCAGTAGAGTCAGGACTGATGAAGACGTTATCTCCCGCTGTGATTACTTTACCCTGGCGTCAGGACGCCGCTGAATTTTATTTCTCCCGCTTAAGCCACCTGCCGTGGGCGATGCTTTTACACTCCGGCTATGCCGATCATCCGTATAGCCGCTTTGATATTGTGGTCGCCGATCCGATTTGCACTTTAACCACTTTCGGTAAAGAAACCGTTGTTAGTGAAAGCGAAAAACGCACAACGACCACTGATGACCCGCTACAGGTGCTCCAGCAGGTGCTGGATCGCGCAGACATTCGCCCAACGCATAACGAAGATTTGCCATTTCAGGGCGGCGCACTGGGGTTGTTTGGCTACGATCTGGGCCGCCGTTTTGAGTCACTGCCAGAAATTGCGGAACAAGATATCGTTCTGCCGGATATGGCAGTGGGTATCTACGATTGGGCGCTCATTGTCGACCACCAGCGTCATACAGTTTCTTTGCTGAGTCATAATGATGTCAATGCCCGTCGGGCCTGGCTGGAAAGCCAGCAATTCTCGCCGCAGGAAGATTTCACGCTCACTTCCGACTGGCAATCCAATATGACCCGCGAGCAGTACGGCGAAAAATTTCGCCAGGTACAGGAATATCTGCACAGCGGTGATTGCTATCAGGTGAATCTCGCCCAGCGTTTTCATGCGACCTATTCTGGCGATGAATGGCAGGCATTCCTTCAGCTTAATCAGGCCAACCGCGCGCCATTTAGCGCTTTTTTACGTCTTGAACAGGGTGCAATTTTAAGCCTTTCGCCAGAGCGGTTTATTCTTTGTGATAATAGTGAAATCCAGACCCGCCCGATTAAAGGCACGCTACCACGCCTGCCCGATCCTCAGGAAGATAGCAAACAAGCAGAAAAACTGGCGAACTCAGCGAAAGATCGTGCCGAAAATCTGATGATTGTCGATTTAATGCGTAATGATATCGGTCGTGTTGCCGTAGCCGGTTCGGTAAAAGTACCAGAGCTGTTCGTGGTGGAACCCTTCCCTGCCGTGCATCATCTGGTCAGCACTATAACGGCGCGACTACCAGAACAGTTACACGCCAGCGATCTGCTGCGCGCAGCTTTTCCTGGTGGCTCAATAACCGGGGCTCCGAAAGTACGGGCTATGGAAATTATCGACGAACTGGAACCGCAGCGACGTAATGCCTGGTGCGGCAGCATTGGCTATTTGAGCTTTTGCGGCAACATGGATACCAGCATTACTATCCGCACGCTGACTGCCATTAACGGACAAATATACTGCTCTGCGGGCGGTGGAATTGTCGCCGATAGCCAGGAAGAAGCGGAATATCAGGAAACTTTTGATAAAGTTAATAAGATATTACGCCAACTGGAGAAGTAAGACGTGGAATACCGTAGCCTGACGCTTGATGATTTTTTATCTCGCTTTCAACTTTTGCGCCCGCAAATTAACCGGGAAACCCTAAATCATCGTCAGGCTGCCGTGTTAATCCCCATCGTCCGTCGACCGCAACCGGGGTTGTTGCTGACTCAGCGTTCAATTCATCTGCGTAAACACGCTGGACAAGTGGCATTCCCTGGAGGTGCAGTCGATGACACGGACGCATCAGTTATCGCCGCCGCGCTGCGCGAAGCTGAAGAAGAGGTCGCTATACCGCCTTCCGCCGTTGAAGTTATCGGCGTGCTGCCGCCCGTCGATAGCGTAACTGGCTATCAGGTAACCCCAGTGGTCGGCATTATCCCGCCCGATCTGCCGTATCGCGCCAGTGAAGATGAAGTCTCGGCGGTGTTTGAAATGCCGCTCGCCCAGGCATTACATCTGGGTCGTTATCACCCTTTAGATATCTACCGCCGTGGCGATTCACATCGGGTATGGCTGTCCTGGTACGAACAGTATTTTGTATGGGGAATGACCGCAGGCATAATTCGTGAGCTGGCGCTGCAAATTGGTGTGAAACCCTGACTATACTTATCTTTACATCTACAAAACACTACTTGAGACAATCATCGCAATATTAGTTAAATCGCGGTTTTTGATTAGTTTAATTCATGTGAATAGTTAAGCCAGTCGCCGCGTTCCCTCTTACACTATGCGCTGTTATTAGTTCGTTACTGGAAGTCCAGTCACCTTGTCAGGAGTATTATCGTGATTAGTCTATTCGACATGTTTAAGGTGGGGATTGGTCCCTCATCTTCCCATACCGTAGGGCCTATGAAGGCGGGTAAACAGTTCGTCGATGATCTGGTCGAAAAAGGCTTACTGGATAGCGTTACTCGCGTTGCCGTGGACGTTTATGGTTCACTGTCGCTGACGGGTAAAGGCCACCACACCGATATCGCCATTATTATGGGTCTTGCAGGTAACGAACCTGCCACCGTGGATATCGACAGTATTCCCGGTTTTATTCGCGACGTAGAAGAGCGCGAACGTCTGCTGCTGGCACAGGGACGGCATGAAGTGGATTTCCCGCGCGACAACGGGATGCGTTTTCATAACGGCAACCTGCCGCTGCATGAAAACGGTATGCAAATCCACGCCTATAACGGCGATGAAGTCGTCTACAGCAAAACTTATTATTCCATCGGCGGCGGTTTTATCGTCGATGAAGAACACTTTGGTCAGGATGCTGCCAACGAAGTGAGCGTGCCGTATCCGTTCAAATCTGCCACCGAACTGCTCGCGTACTGTAATGAAACCGGCTATTCGCTGTCTGGTCTCGCTATGCAGAACGAACTGGCGCTGCACAGCAAGAAAGAGATCGACGAGTATTTCGCGCATGTCTGGCAAACCATGCAGGCATGTATCGATCGCGGGATGAACACCGAAGGTGTACTGCCAGGCCCGCTGCGCGTGCCACGTCGTGCGTCTGCCCTGCGCCGGATGTTAGTTTCCAGCGATAAACTGTCTAACGATCCGATGAATGTCATTGACTGGGTAAACATGTTTGCGCTGGCAGTTAACGAAGAAAACGCCGCCGGTGGTCGTGTGGTAACTGCGCCAACCAACGGTGCCTGCGGTATCGTTCCGGCAGTGCTGGCTTACTATGACCACTTTATTGAATCGGTCAGCCCGGACATCTATACCCGTTACTTTATGGCAGCGGGCGCGATTGGTGCATTGTATAAAATGAACGCCTCTATTTCCGGTGCGGAAGTTGGTTGCCAGGGCGAAGTGGGTGTTGCCTGTTCAATGGCTGCTGCGGGTCTTGCAGAACTGCTGGGCGGTAGCCCGGAACAGGTTTGCGTGGCGGCGGAAATTGGCATGGAACACAACCTTGGTTTAACCTGCGACCCGGTTGCAGAGCAGGTTCAGGTGCCGTGCATTGAGCGTAATGCCATTGCCTCTGTGAAGGCGATTAACGCCGCACGGATGGCTCTGCGCCGCACCAGTGCACCGCGCGTCTCGCTGGATAAGGTCATCGAAACGATGTACGAAACCGGTAAGGACATGAACGCCAAATACCGCGAAACCTCACGCGGTGGTCTGGCAATCAAAGTCCAGTGTGACTAATACTTCTTACTCGCCCATCTGCAACGGATGGGCGAATTTATACCCGCTTTCTCGTCTGCTGTAATATTCCCCACTACACTTCCACTGTTGCGTCAGGCGTTTGTCGCCATACGCTTACAGGGTGGCCCGCATGCAAAAAGCACAACGGATCATTAAAACCTATCGCCGTAATCGAATGATTGTTTGTACGATTTGCGCACTCGTTACGCTCGCTTCGACCCTGAGCGTGCGATTTATTTCACAGCGTAACTTAAATCAACAACGGGTAGTACAATTCGCCAATCACGCTGTAGAGGAATTAGATAAAGTACTGCTTCCCCTACAGGCAGGTAGCGAAGTCTTGCTTCCGCTGATTGGTCTGCCCTGCTCTGTCGCCCATTTGCCATTACGTAAACAGGCGGCAAAACTCCAAACTGTGCGATCCATTGGCCTGGTGCAAGACGGCACACTCTATTGCTCCAGCATTTTTGGTTATCGCAATGTGCCCGTCGTGGACATTCTGGCTGAACTTCCTGCACCGCAACCACTTTTACGCCTGACGATCGACCGTGCCCTGATTAAAGGCAGTCCGGTTTTGATTCAATGGACGCCTGCAGCGGGCAGTAGCAATGCTGGGGTCATGGAGATGATTAACATCGACTTACTGACGGCAATGCTCCTTGAGCCACAACTGCCGCAAATCAGTAGCGCCAGCCTGACGGTGGACAAACGGCATTTGCTCTATGGTAATGGGCTGGTAGATTCCCTTCCGCAACCTGAAGACAATGAAAACTATCAGGTTTCTTCGCAACGCTTTCCTTTTACCATTAACGTTAATGGTCCGGGGGCTACGGCGCTGGCATGGCACTATCTTCCAACACAATTACCGCTGGCGGTGCTGCTAAGTTTACTGGTGGGCTACATCGCCTGGCTGGCGACCGCTTACCGGATGAGCTTTTCCCGCGAAATCAATCTGGGCCTGGCGCAACATGAGTTCGAATTGTTCTGTCAGCCTTTGCTTAATGCGCGCAGCCAGCAATGTATTGGTGTAGAGATTTTGCTGCGCTGGAACAATCCGCGTCAGGGCTGGATTTCACCGGATGTGTTTATTCCTATCGCGGAAGAACATCATTTAATTGTGCCACTGACCCGCTATGTGATGGCAGAAACCATTCGTCAGCGCCATGTTTTCCCGATGAGTAGTCAGTTTCATGTTGGCATTAACGTCGCACCCAGCCATTTTCGCCGTGGTGTGCTGATAAAAGATCTCAATCAGTACTGGTTTAGCGCTCACCCGATTCAGCAACTGATCCTCGAAATCACCGAACGCGATGCCTTACTGGATGTTGATTATCGGATTGCCCGCGAGCTACATCGTAAAAACGTCAAACTGGCGATTGATGACTTCGGCACCGGCAACAGTTCATTTTCCTGGCTTGAAACATTACGTCCTGACGTGCTGAAAATTGATAAGTCATTTACCGCAGCTATAGGTTCTGACGCGGTTAACTCGACGGTGACCGATATCATCATCGCGCTGGGGCAAAGACTGAATATTGAACTGGTGGCGGAGGGCGTGGAAACGCAAGAACAGGCGAAGTATTTGCGCCGTCATGGCGTGCATATTTTGCAAGGGTATTTGTACGCACAGCCGATGCCGCTACGTGATTTTCCCAAATGGCTGGCGGGCAGCCAACCGCCGCCCGCCCGGCATAATGGACATATCACGCCCATTATGCCGTTACGTTAACGCTTACTCATCTTCATCGTGCGCCGGTTGCTCTTTAACAATGCGAACCAGATCAACACGATAATCATTGGCTTCAATGATGGTGATATGCAGTGGCCCTACATCAATCACATCGCCCACACGGGGAATGTGACCATTTGCCGAGATCACCAGGCCCGCGACCGTCGCGATATCATCATCATCGGCAAGGTGCTCAACATCAAGCGCCTGCTGCAAGGCATGCAAATCTGTACCGCCTTTTACCAGCCAGCCGTCACCATCGGTAATGATTTCCGGCGTTTCGTCAGCGTCCGGGAATTCACCCGCAATGGCTTCCAGCACATCCAGCGGCGTGACCAAGCCTTGTACCACACCAAACTCGTTGGTCACGATAACAAAGCTCCCGCGAGCGCGACGCAGCACGCCCAGCAGGTTGATCGGATCGAGGGTTTCCGGGACGATAATCGCCGGAGACGCCGAAGCAATCGCCGCCACATCAACGCCCTCTTCCAGCGCCACCAGCAGTTCTTTAGCACGTACGATTCCGATGATTTCATCCAGTTCACCGCGACATACCGGGAACAGGCTGTGCGGTGAGGAGAGCAGCTGCTCGCGGATTTCATCGACCCCGAGATTAGCGTCAACCCAGCTTATTTCACCGCGCGGCGTCATGATCCCGCGCAGAGAACGCGACGCCAGCGTCAGTACGCCGTTAATCATGTAACGTTCTTCTTCGGCAAATGCACCTTCCGGGATCGGCATCGGCATCGGGTTATCGGCATCGTGCTGAACATTGGCCTGACGTTTCCCGCCCATCAAACGCAGGATGGCATCGGCAGTACGCGCTCGCAGCGGCAAAGTCGACTGGTGACGAATAAAGTTGCGACGCGCAATCTGGTTAAACACTTCGATGATGATCGAGAAGCCAATCGCGGCATACAGGTAACCTTTCGGAATGTGGAAACCGAAACCTTCTGCCACCAGACTCAGACCAATCATTAACAGGAAGCTCAGACAGAGCACCACCACCGTGGGGTGCTGGTTAACGAATCGCGTCAGCGGTTTGGATGCCAGCAACATAACCGCCATCGCAATCACTACCGCCGCCATCATCACCGGCAGATGGTTAACCATCCCTACTGCAGTAATTACCGCATCCAACGAGAAGACGGCGTCAAGGATGACAATCTGTGTGACGACCACCCAGAAACTGGCGTAGCCTTTACCGTGGCCGGAATCATGATCGCGGTTTTCCAGCCGTTCATGCAGTTCGGTTGTTGCTTTGAACAGCAAGAATATCCCCCCGAACAACATAATCAGGTCGCGTCCGGAGAAGGAGAAATCCATGACGGTAAATAGCGGTTTGGTCAGCGTGACCATCCATGAAATCAGCGACAGCAGCCCCAGACGCATAATCAGCGCCAGTGATAACCCCAGCAAACGCGCTTTATCGCGTTGTTTTGGCGGCAGTTTGTCAGCAAGAATGGCGATGAAGACCAGGTTATCGATACCCAGCACAATTTCGAGAACAACAAGCGTGAGTAGCCCCGCCCAAATTGAGGGGTCCATTAAGAATTCCATGACAAGCTCCTGCTTAAGGAATAGCTATTCGACGCCAGAAATAATGCAGGCGTAACGACAAAATGCAAACGAAAGGTGCGGCATAGAGAGCCAGAAAGGCAGGCGTTAAAAGGCCTGATGCTGAAATGACGTCGGTGACGATCCATACTGCGGGCTACTGCCCTATACTCCATGGTTGTTAAACGGGAGTTAAACATATCAGAGACGCCTCTGATTTGGCAAAGATTTACCTTCCTTTGCAAACGAATGTGACAAGGATATTTTACCTTTCGAAATTTCTGCTAATCGAAAGTTAAATTACGGATCTTCATCACATAAAATAATTTTTTCGATATCTAAAATAAATCGCGAAACGCAGGGGTTTTTGGTTGTAGCCCTTATCTGAATCGATTCGATTGTGGACGACGATTCAAAAATACATCTGGCACGTTGAGGTGTTAACGATAATAAAGGAGGTAGCAAGTGACCATTGCTATTGTTATAGGCACACATGGTTGGGCTGCAGAGCAGTTGCTTAAAACGGCAGAAATGCTGTTAGGCGAGCAGGAAAACGTCGGCTGGATCGATTTCGTTCCAGGTGAAAATGCCGAAACGCTGATTGAAAAGTACAACGCTCAGTTGGCAAAACTCGACACCACTAAAGGCGTGCTGTTTCTCGTTGATACATGGGGAGGCAGCCCGTTCAATGCTGCCAGCCGCATTGTCGTCGACAAAGAGCATTATGAAGTCATTGCAGGCGTTAACATTCCAATGCTCGTGGAAACGTTAATGGCCCGTGATGATGACCCAAGCTTTGATGAACTGGTGGCACTGGCAGTAGAAACAGGCCGTGAAGGCGTGAAAGCTCTGAAAGCCAAACCGGTTGAAAAAGCCGCGCCAGCACCCGCTGCCGCAGCACCAAAAGCGGCTCCAACTCCGGCAAAACCAATGGGGCCAAACGACTACATGGTTATTGGCCTTGCGCGTATCGACGACCGTCTGATTCACGGTCAGGTCGCCACCCGCTGGACCAAAGAAACCAATGTCTCCCGTATTATTGTTGTTAGTGATGAAGTGGCTGCGGATACCGTTCGTAAGACACTGCTCACCCAGGTTGCACCTCCGGGCGTAACAGCACACGTAGTTGATGTTGCCAAAATGATTCGCGTCTACAACAACCCGAAATATGCTGGCGAACGCGTAATGCTGTTATTTACCAACCCAACAGATGTAGAGCGTCTCGTTGAAGGCGGCGTGAAAATCACCTCTGTTAACGTCGGTGGTATGGCATTCCGTCAGGGTAAAACCCAGGTGAATAACGCGGTTTCGGTTGATGAAAAAGATATCGAGGCGTTCAAGAAACTGAATGCGCGCGGTATTGAGCTGGAAGTCCGTAAGGTTTCCACCGATCCGAAACTGAAAATGATGGATCTGATCAGCAAAATCGATAAGTAACGTATTGTGTTGATTATCACTCAGTTTTCACACTTAAGTCTTACGTAAACAGGAGAAGTACAATGGAGATTACCACTCTTCAAATTGTGCTGGTATTTATCGTAGCCTGTATCGCAGGTATGGGATCAATCCTCGATGAATTTCAGTTTCACCGTCCGCTAATCGCGTGTACCCTGGTGGGTATCGTTCTTGGGGATATGAAAACCGGTATTATTATCGGTGGTACGCTGGAAATGATCGCGCTGGGCTGGATGAACATCGGTGCTGCAGTTGCGCCTGACGCCGCTCTGGCTTCTATCATTTCTACCATTCTGGTTATCGCAGGTCATCAGAGCATTGGTGCAGGTATCGCACTGGCAATCCCTCTGGCCGCTGCGGGCCAGGTACTGACCATCATCGTTCGTACTATTACCGTTGCTTTCCAGCACGCTGCGGATAAGGCTGCTGATAACGGCAACCTGACAGCGATTTCCTGGATCCACGTTTCTTCTCTGTTCCTGCAAGCAATGCGTGTGGCTATTCCGGCCGTCATCGTTGCGCTGTCTGTTGGTACCAGCGAAGTACAGAACATGCTGAATGCGATTCCGGAAGTGGTGACCAATGGTCTGAATATCGCCGGTGGCATGATCGTGGTGGTTGGTTATGCGATGGTTATCAACATGATGCGTGCTGGCTACCTGATGCCGTTCTTCTACCTCGGCTTCGTAACCGCAGCATTCACCAACTTTAACCTGGTTGCTCTGGGTGTGATTGGTACTGTTATGGCAGTGCTCTACATCCAACTTAGCCCGAAATACAACCGCGTAGCCGGTGCGCCTGCTCAGGCAGCTGGTAACAACGATCTCGATAACGAACTGGACTAACAGGTGAGCGAAATGGTTGATACAACTCAAACTACCACCGAGAAAAAACTCACTCAAAGTGATATTCGTGGCGTCTTCCTGCGTTCTAACCTCTTCCAGGGTTCATGGAACTTCGAACGTATGCAGGCACTGGGTTTCTGCTTCTCTATGGTACCGGCAATTCGTCGCCTCTACCCTGAGAACAACGAAGCTCGTAAACAAGCTATTCGCCGTCACCTGGAGTTCTTTAACACCCAGCCGTTCGTGGCTGCGCCGATTCTCGGCGTAACCCTGGCGCTGGAAGAACAGCGTGCTAATGGCGCAGAGATCGATGACGGTGCTATCAACGGTATCAAAGTCGGTTTGATGGGGCCGCTGGCTGGTGTAGGCGACCCGATCTTCTGGGGAACCGTACGTCCGGTATTTGCAGCACTGGGTGCCGGTATCGCGATGAGCGGCAGCCTGTTAGGTCCGCTGCTGTTCTTCATCCTGTTTAACCTGGTGCGTCTGGCAACCCGTTACTACGGCGTAGCGTATGGTTACTCCAAAGGTATCGATATCGTTAAAGATATGGGTGGTGGCTTCCTGCAAAAACTGACGGAAGGGGCGTCTATCCTCGGCCTGTTTGTCATGGGGGCATTGGTTAACAAGTGGACACATGTCAACATCCCGCTGGTGGTTTCGACCATCACCGGGCAGGATGGACAGACCCGTGTCACCACCGTGCAAACCATTCTTGACCAGTTAATGCCAGGCCTGGTACCACTGCTGCTGACCTTTGCTTGTATGTGGCTGCTGCGCAAAAAAGTTAACCCGCTGTGGATCATCGTTGGCTTCTTCGTCATCGGTATCGCTGGTTACGCTTGCGGCCTGCTGGGACTGTAAGACTGTTGTACACTACCGGGGCCTTTTGGCCCCGTTTTTTTATCTGGAGGATTAATGACAATCACGGACCTGGTACTGATTCTTTTCATCGCCGCACTCCTGGCCTTCGCGATCTACGATCAGTTCATCATGCCCCGCCGTAACGGCCCCACCCTGCTGGCAATTCCTTTGCTCCGGCGTGGTCGCATCGATAGCGTTATCTTCGTCGGATTGATTGTCATTCTTATCTATAACAACGTCACGAATCATGGCGCGCTAATAACAACATGGTTATTAAGTGCACTGGCTCTGATGGGTTTTTATATATTCTGGATCCGCGTTCCGAAGATCATCTTTAAACAAAAAGGTTTTTTCTTCGCCAATGTCTGGATTGAATATAGCCGAATCAAAGCGATGAACTTGTCGGAAGATGGCGTGTTGGTGATGCAATTAGAACAGCGTCGGCTGTTAATCCGCGTTCGAAATATCGACGATCTGGAAAAAATTTATAAGCTTCTCGTATCAACTCAATAACTTATGAATTTAGCCAAAGCTATGTTTAGTGTATTTTTAATAATCAGACATAGCTTAGGCTATATTATCTCTTCCCTTATTTGTTATTTATTTTAACGTTTCATTGATATATAAATCTAAATGAAAATCGTTATCAATAAAGCAATGAAATAATATATTCCAACAGTTGTTTTATATTCTCAAAATATGTTAAGGTTGCGCCCTCATTTGGGGAGTAGCTGATTTCCAGATTCCGGAAATGTACGTGTCAACATACTCGTTGCAAAACGTGGCACGTACGGACTGAATACTTTCAGTCAGGCGAGACCATATGCACATCAATCGCTATGCCTGCATGAACGCGAAAACCATCACGGCTTGTTGTTCATGTATGCATGTTTGCTGGGGGCGATGATGTGTTTTATGGATACCCCGGTCAGGACATTGTCATGAATATCACTGCTACTGTTCTTCTTGCGTTTGGTATGTCGATGGATGCATTTGCTGCATCAATCGGTAAAGGTGCCACCCTCCATAAACCGAAATTTTCTGAAGCATTGCGAACCGGCCTTATTTTTGGTGCCGTCGAAACCCTGACGCCGCTGATCGGCTGGGGAATGGGCATGTTAGCCAGCCGGTTTGTCCTTGAATGGAACCACTGGATTGCGTTTGTGCTGCTGATATTCCTCGGCGGGCGAATGATTATTGAGGGTTTTCGTGGCGCAGATGATGAAGATGAAGAGCCGCGCCGTCGACACGGTTTCTGGCTACTGGTAACCACCGCGATTGCCACCAGCCTGGATGCCATGGCTGTGGGTGTTGGTCTTGCTTTCCTGCAGGTCAACATTATCGCGACCGCATTGGCCATTGGTTGTGCAACCTTGATTATGTCGACATTAGGGATGATGGTTGGTCGCTTTATCGGCTCAATTATTGGGAAAAAAGCGGAAATTCTCGGCGGGTTGGTGCTGATCGGCATCGGCGTCCAGATCCTCTGGACGCACTTCCACGGTTAATAAGAACGCTGCCAGAGGTGAATATTAAAGTCCGTCTGGCAGTCGAACACTTCTTTTGCTGCCAGTGTTTGCCAGACTTCTGGCTTCGCACGCCAGGCAAACGGCGTCATCTGCAATAATGCGACGGCTTCATCACCGCGAAGACGCATCGGATAACACAACTCATCACTCTGCTGTAATGTAAAACCTTCCAGTTGTTCTGCATGAGGTGCATGAAGATGTACTTCATTGTAAATCAGCCCCTTCAGCTCCATCAAATGTCGCGGTCCCGGCGTGGCAGTAATGACCCAGCCGCCGGGCTTCACTACTCGTGCTAATTCTTCTGCTTTACACGGCGCGTAAATACGTATTATGGCGTCCATACTGGTATCGGAAAACGGCAAACGGTGGCTGGAAGCGACACAAAGAGTGACCTGCGGATAGCGTTTCGCCGCCGCTTTTATCGCTACCTTCGAGACATCCAGGCCAAACGTGGTGATTTCGGGCAACACATCGGCAAATGCGTGTGTGTAATACCCTTCACCACAGCCAATATCCAGCACCGCCGTGGCCTTTTCATCAAGCCGTTCCCGCAGTTGGGCGACAATTGCATCACGCAGCGGCTGATAATGTCCGGCATCTAAGAATGCGCGGCGTGCTTGTATCATTTCCGCGCTGTCGCCCGGATCACGAGACCGTTTATGCTGAACGGGCAGCAGATTGACATACCCTTCTTTCGCCATATCAAACTGATGTCGCTGGGGACAGATATAGCTGTTTTTTTCACGCGAAAGAGGCTGATGGCAAAGTGGACAGGAAAACGACATGACAACTCCGGCAGGATACTAAAGGCCGCAAGTGTAACGCGAATCACGCGGCGGGCAAATATCCGAACGCCAGGAGCGAAGATAAAGCATAGTAAAAAGCCTCGCATTCGACGAGGCTTTATAGCGAGATTGAAGCGTATTCACACTTCAGATCAGTGGATTCGATCAGATAGCTGTTACGTTAACAGCTGCCGGACCTTTCTGGCCGTCCTGAATTTCGAACTCAACGTTCTGACCTTCAGCCAGAGTTTTGAAGCCATTACCCTGGATAGCGGAGAAGTGTACGAACACATCTTTGCTGCCATCAGCGGGAGTAATGAAGCCAAAACCTTTAGACTCGTTGAACCACTTAACCTGACCTTTAATCTTTGCCATTTGAAAAATTCCTTAGATTGTTTTCTTCGCCCGCAGGCATAACATAGATAAAACTGACACATTACTGCATGAGGCACCAATATAAGGCTCGGCAGAGAAGCGGTATTCAACGTCAACGTGTTTACTCAGGACTTCTTTACTGAAAATGCCACACATAAACAGAACTGTACCTCGTTTAACCCGAAATCTGTTATCACATACAACGTTAATTATGGCAAGCCATTTTTAAACATGTCTCGATCAGACGCACAAATCTCGATACGTCTTCCACTTTTTTTGCACACTTATGCAACGGAATACGCGCCGATATATCATTGTGCTTAACCTTGCCAGTTCAGGCAGATACTTAAACTGGCGTATTTTCTAACATAGTTCAATAAGTTCAGTTGTTCCAGGCCAGTGGGAGAAGTTATTACATAGTGCGTGCAATATCACATTTTTTGCTATGCAATGAATAAAAAGTTATATCACTTTTTCTCATAAAACAGTCAGTTAACGGCTATCAATTACCCTAAAGAGAAGTCAATCCCCAAAGGGATTGAAAATTTAAAATAAGAAAAATTGATGAATGAGCAAAAAAATCAAGAGAGAAACGTTTCGCTAATAAATAATACCACGCTTAATCACAAATCCGATGTAAACATCCTAATAAATTAATGAGGAAAATATCTTTTTCTGATATCCCGTTACGCAAATAAATAATATGATAATTATTTGAAGTCAGACCAGAGTTTTAATTTGAAGCAGTTGCACCATGGCAGTGCGTATAATCAGGATGAATTGAGTAACCCTTCAACGACGGGGTTACTCAAGATTGAGGAAGGATTATCGTTCGGCGACCAGACGAATAATATCTTCGTCTTCAACCGATTTTTGACTCTCAACGGTCTTTTTATCTGCTTTCTCAGGTTCGTTTGCTTCGCACAAACGACGTAACAGTGCATTTTGACGTTTTTGCTGATCCAGCAACGCCTCAAGCAGTTCAATCTGTTCGTTAGTCCGAGAACTGGCACGATTGATAAAAAACCACAAGATGAGCCCGATAAGAAGAACCACCACCGATACAACCAAAGACGCAATGTTCATCACGCCTGAATTTACAACTTCGTTCATTTCACCACCTCTGAGTAGAGGCGCTATTCTACCACTGCTGGAGAGGAAGAAAATCTAGTGCTGAAAAAATGATATCACCACGGGATAAACTGGTTAATGGCACAAATTCCGCTGAAAAATTGTACATCCTGATCGCACATCATGTTGAATACCTGCGCCCAAAGCAGCAAGCAAGCCAACACCACGACAACCAGAACGACCCATCGAAACTTTTTCACTCCAATCTCCGCTTCACCTACCTTATGTCATTAAACTAGCATGCGTTAGTTAAACAGCGCCTAACTATGTCGATATTCGTGCTTTTTCGGAATGAGTAGCTTGCTTCAGCGCATATTGCCGCTACGATTAAGCGAACATAAAAAGAGAAGAGGTTGTAATGCGATTCATCATTCGCACAGTTATGCTGATAGCACTGGTATGGATAGGATTATTACTCAGCGGATATGGCGTTTTGATTGGAAGCAAAGAGAATGCCGCAGGATTAGGTTTGCAATGTACCTATCTGACTGCCAGAGGCACCAGCACGGTACAATACTTGCACACTAAAAGTGGTTTCTTGGGGATAACAGATTGCCCACTGTTACGTAAAAGCAATATCGTGGTCGATAATGGTTAAGGGTAATAAATAACCAGATTCTCACTCATGAGTAAAATATTCTTATAGCAAGCGCGTTTAATATAACGCACCTTCAACTTTATTTTTCTCATGCTAAATAAAGAACCTGTCTGTTTGATATTCCGACAGGTTCTTACTCTCATCAGAACGGATAGTCGTGATAACCCATTTGGGCAGAAATTTTGCGCGCTGCGGTATGCAACATTGCGACATATTCCTGTAAACGCTCTTCAGAGAAACGCAACGTCGGGAAGGAGATGCTCAAACCGGCAATGACCACGCCAAAGCGATCAAATACCGGTACCGCAATGCATCGCAGCCCTTCTTCCTGCTCTTCGTTATCTTCGCCATACCCCTGCTCGCGCACCTGGTCCAGAACGGGTAATAACGCTTCTGTACTGGTGATGGTCCGCTCGGTACTGCGTTTATACTCCACGCCCTCAAGAATTTGCTTCACTTCATCGAGATCGCGCCATGCCAGCAGTACCTTACCAATCGCGGTGCTGTACAGCGGATTACGACGCCCAATCCGTGAATACATGCGCAAATTGTACATAGAGTCAATTTTGTGAATGTAAACAATACTGTCTTCGTCCAGTGCGCCGAGGTGGATAGTTTCTTTGGTCAGGCGGGAGATCTCACGCATCTGGATATCTGCGCTACGAATTAAATCGACGTTTTGTAACGCGCGAGCGCCCAGTTCAAACAATTTCAGGGTCAGGGAATATTTCTCCGACTCCCCTTCCTGCGCCACATAACCTAAGGTTTTCATGGTCTGTAAAAAGCGATAAACGGTGCTTTTTGACATCATGACGCGCTGCGACAGCTCGGTTATCCCTATTTCGCGCTCTTCACCCAGCGCCTGCAAAATGCCAAAAACTTTTAGCACGGAAGATACAGAATCAGGCTGTTTATCCAGATCTGCGTTAGCCATTTATCACCTCATTGCGAGTGTTTTATAAAAATCAGAACTGTTTTTTATTATAATTTCGCACCAGGGTGGTCGCAATCCATCTTTTGCCGGTTAGTTACAATTCTGCGACATCCACCGTGAATATCAGTGCTAGAATCATACCCCTGTTGATTATTCACCAAATATATAAAATTCCTATGCCAAAAGTTCAGGCCGACGGCCTGCCATTGCCCCAGCGATACGGTGCGATATTAACCATTGTGATTGGTATTTCGATGGCTGTCCTTGACGGCGCAATCGCCAACGTCGCCCTGCCAACAATCGCCACGGACCTTCATGCCACGCCAGCCAGTTCCATCTGGGTAGTGAACGCCTATCAAATCGCCATTGTCATCTCCCTGCTCTCGTTTTCGTTTCTGGGCGATATGTTTGGCTATCGACGTATTTATAAATGCGGTCTGGTCGTTTTTCTGTTGTCTTCACTGTTCTGCGCCCTTTCTGATTCGCTGCAAATGCTCACCCTTGCGCGTGTCATACAAGGTTTCGGCGGTGCAGCGTTGATGAGCGTTAATACCGCACTTATCCGCCTGATCTATCCACAACGTTTTCTGGGGAGAGGGATGGGCATAAACTCGTTTATTGTTGCCGTCTCTTCTGCTGCCGGGCCGACAATTGCTGCAGCAATCCTCTCCATCGCATCCTGGAAATGGTTATTTTTAATCAACGTACCGTTAGGTATTATCGCCCTGCTTCTGGCGATGCGTTTTCTGCCACCCAATGGTTCTCGCGCCAGTAAACCCCGTTTCGACCTGCCCAGCGCCGTGATGAACGCGTTAACCTTCGGCCTGCTTATCACTGCGTTGAGTGGTTTCGCTCAGGGGCAATCGCTGACGTTAATTGCTGCGGAACTGGTGGTAATGGTTGTTGTTGGTATTTTCTTTATTCGCCGCCAGCTTTCTCTTCCCGTACCGCTGCTACCGGTGGATTTACTGCGTATCCCGCTGTTTTCACTTTCTATTTGCACATCTGTTTGCTCTTTCTGCGCACAAATGCTGGCAATGGTTTCCCTGCCCTTTTACCTGCAAACCGTGCTCGGGCGTAGTGAAGTCGAAACAGGTTTACTTCTGACACCGTGGCCGTTAGCAACGATGGTGATGGCTCCGCTGGCAGGCTATTTGATTGAACGCGTACATGCAGGATTGCTGGGTGCTTTAGGGTTGTTCATCATGGCTGCGGGGCTTTTTTCCCTGGTTCTGCTGCCCGCGTCACCTGCGGATATCAATATTATCTGGCCGATGATCTTATGTGGCGCTGGATTTGGCTTATTCCAGTCACCCAATAACCACACCATTATTACCTCCGCTCCGCGCGAACGTAGCGGTGGGGCCAGTGGCATGTTAGGAACGGCTCGTCTACTGGGTCAGAGTAGTGGCGCGGCGCTGGTGGCGCTGATGCTAAATCAGTTCGGTGATAATGGTACGCACGTTTCGCTGATGGCTGCGGCTATTCTGGCAGTGATTGCTGCCTGTGTGAGTGGTTTACGTATCACTCAGCCACGATCCAGGGCATAAAAAAAGCGCGTCGATCAGGACGCGCTTTTTAGTATTTACTTCATATTACTTCAGGTATTCACCCGTACGCAGAGCTTCAATTCGTTTATCCAGCGGCGGGTGAGTCATGAACAACTCACTGAGCGATTTCGACTTACCGTTAATGCAGAAAGCCATCATGCTGGTTGCTTCTTGCGGTTCATAGCTGGTTTTCAGGCGCTGCAGCGCGGCAATCATTTTCTCGCGACCAACCAGTTTTGCCGAACCGGCATCAGCATGGAATTCACGATGACGCGAGAACCACATGGTGATAATGCTCGCAAGAATACCAAACACCAGTTCCAGAACCGTTGCAACCGCAAAGTAGATCAGCGGGTTGCCGTTGCTCTCTTCACCTTCATCACGATTTCCGCCCATAAAACCCGCGGCAAGCTGCGCCAGAATACGGGAAATAAAGATAACGAAGGTGTTCACCACGCCCTGAATCAGCGTCATGGTGACCATATCACCATTGGCGATGTGGCTGATTTCGTGAGCAATTACCGCCTCGGCTTCATCCGGGCTCATGTTCTGCAGCAAACCGGTGCTGACAGCAACCAGAGAGGCATCACGGCGCGCACCGGTTGCAAAAGCGTTGATGTCCGGCGCATGGTAGATAGCCACTTGCGGCATAGCGATCCCTGCCTGACGAGCCTGGGTTGCTACAGTATTAACCAGCCAACGTTCCCTTTCGTTACGCGGTTGCTCGATCACTTCCCCGCCAACAGATCGTAATGCCATCCATTTGGACATCAGAAGCGAAACGAAGGAACCACCAAAACCGAACAGCAAGGCCATGATCATCAGCCCCTGAACGCTGCTCGACTGTATCCCTGTCAGGCTCAGTACCAGCCCGAAAACGACCATTACGGCCAGGTTCGTTAGCAGGAAGAGCGCGATTCGCATCATAATTTTCTTTTTACCTCAGTTTAACAAAACGCAATATGCGATACCCACATCGTATGGGTTACGCGACTATTTTCAAGTCTGGATAGTGCGTAAGTCACCAGAAAGACACAACTTTACATTTTGTAGCATCTGATTTACGGCATCTTGCCGCTGTTAAAAAATCAGGCACAATTTCTTGTGCCTGATTGATATTACTTGACGGGAGCGGGTTGTTCCGCGGGTCTGGCTTTTTCAAGCTTCGCCAGATCGAGTGCGATATTCACCGTCTCATCCAGATAAGGATCCGGCTCCTGGTAATCTTTAGGTAGATCATCCAGCTTCTTCAACTCCGGTTTACCTTCGCGTTTAAAGCGTTCGTTCAAACGCGCCAGACGCGTCGCATCATCTTCATTATTCTCTTTCTCACGCACAGCGTAGTTCAGAGAAACGATATTGCGCTTGTCCTTCATAGCGTTGAAGCGCGCGATATCCTTCATGATGTTCTGGAACTCAGGATCTTTCGCGATACGCGCATTATGTTCCTTCAGCAGCTCCGGCCCAAAGGCCGTTAAATCGCCTGATTTCACATAAGTCGCGGCATCAATGCTATCCCACGGCAGCGCGTTATCTTCGAATTTCTCACCCGTTTCCGTTTCTTCATTACCCGTCGGCATGATGATGTCTGGCGTTACGCCTTTACGTTGCGTACTGCCGCCGTTAACGCGATAGAATTTCTGGATCGTGTACTGCACAGAACCCAGCGCTGGCCATTCAGGACGTAACATCTGATCGTAAATACGGTTCAATGAACGGTATTGCTGAACGGTGCCTTTACCAAACGTCGGTTCACCCACAACCAGCGCACGACCGTAATCCTGCATTGCCGCGGCAAAGATTTCTGAAGCCGAAGCACTGAAACGGTCAACCAGTACCACCAGCGGGCCTTTATAGAACACCTGCCCGTCGGTATCGCTGTCTTCACGAACCTTGCCGTTGTTATCGCGGACCTGAACAATGGGACCCGCAGGAATAAACAGACCTGAGAGCGATACCGCTTCGGTCAGCGCCCCACCGCCATTGCTACGCAGGTCGATGATCACACTGCTGACATTCTGTTTTTCCAGTTTCTGCAGTTGAACTTTGACATCGTCTGTCAAACCCACATAGAAGCCCGGAATATCCAGCACGCCGACTTTCTCTTTACCGACGGTCTTCACCGACATTTTAACCGCGCGGTCTTCGAGACGAATACGTTCACGGGTCAATGTTACAGTGCGGGTCTTGGTCCCTTTACCAGCAGGTAAAATTTCCAGACGAACTTTACTGCCCTTCGGCCCTTTAATTAAGGCAACCACATCATCAAGACGCCAGCCAATCACGTCAACCATCGGCTTGCCTGTTTGACCAACACCGACAATTTTGTCACCAACGCTGATAGCTTTACTCTTCGCTGCCGGACCACCTGCCACCATCGAATTGATAACGGTGTAGTCATCATCCATTTGCAGCACTGCGCCAATACCTTCCAGCGACAAACTCATTTCAGTGTTGAACTGTTCGGTATTACGCGGGGAAAGATAGTTGGTATGCGGGTCGATTTCACGCGCAAACGCCGTCATTGCCAGCGAGAAAACATCTTCGCTGTTGGTTTGCGCCAGACGACGAATGGCAAATTTGTAGCGGCGTGTCAGGGTTTCACGAATTTCTTTATCCGTTTTTCCTGCCAGCTTCAGGCTTAACTCGTCGAATTTGACTTTACTGTCCCACAGCGCGTTCAACTCAGCCTCGTTTTTCGGCCAGGGCGCTTTGCTGCGGTCAAGGTTATAAGTGTCGTTGCCGGTGAAATCCATCGGCTTTTCCAGTACCGACAAAGCGTACTGGTAACGCTCAAAACGGCGCTTTTGCGCCAGATTGTAGAGATCGTAGAAAACGTCGAGTTTGCCTGAACGCAGTTCATCGCCTAACTCGGTTTTCTTTTTCGCGAACTGTTCAACATCGCTTGCCAGCAGCACGTTGTGGCTGTAATCGAGCAGATTCAGGTAGCGGTCAAAGATTTTGGCCGAAAATGCCTGATCGAGGTCGAACTGGCGATAATGAGAACGGGTGAAGCGCGACGTTACGCGCTCACTTACCGTCGCATGCTGCGTCTCTTCCTTTAATACCGGAATTTGATCAGCACGCGTGATATCTTCTACAGCGAAGGTCTGGCCTGCTATTGCAAGCAGGCCAGCTAACGCGGTAAGCCTAAAAAACATGTTCATGCCTGGCCCGGCCTCCGTTTCAGAACACCAGGTGTTCTGCGCGCACAATCAAAGACATACCCGAATTCAGCTGGACGCGGACGCCGTCTTTGGTGATTTCTAATACGGTGGCATCCATCGCGTTTTGACCCGCTTTCACCTTCAGGGCTTGTCCGACAGTCAGAGCTGAAATGTCAGAAACCGGGGTGTGCTGTTCTTCGCGAGGTGCTTTTACTGTTTTTGGCGCTTTCTCTACCGGCTTTTGCGCACGAGGTTTACGTTCAGCGCCTTCTTTGCGGCGTGGCGTGGTCGGACGTGGCTTGCGTTCGCGGCGCGGTGCGTCTTCTTTCTCACCAGCAGCTGCGGCAGCTTCGCGTTTTTTCGCTTGCTGTTCAGCACGCTGTGCCTGAACACGCGCTTTCGCTTCTTCAAGCTGCTTGCGAGCATGCTCTACATGTTGCTCGTCCAGCTCACCGCATGGGTTGCCGTCAAGATCGACACGCGTTGCGCCGGGTTTAACACCGTAAAGATAACGCCAGCTCGAAGTGTAGAGACGTAAAGCGGATCGTAATTGCGTTTTGCTCAGGTTCATTTCCCCGGCAACACGATCGACCAAATCCTGAAAAATACCGATTTTCAGCGGACGCGCTTCACCTTCCGCACTGAAACAGTGGGGAAAACGTTCGGCCAGAAACGCGATTACTTCTTTACTGCTATTCAACTTAGGTTGATTTTCCATGAAATTTCCTGATTACAACGGACGTAGCCAACAAGCGCAGGCATGAACAGGCGTCATTATAATGACGCTACCAGTAAATGCTACGTTATCCGTTGATTATCCTGCGACGCTCGCAAAGAATTTTTTGTAATCCGTCGTTGCAAGCACTTTTTCAAGCTGTGCCACAAGCTGACGTAAGCCTTGCTCGTCCTCGTCTGTAAAGCGACCGAAGACGGTACTATCGATGTCAAGAACACCAATAATCTGATTTTTCACCACCAGCGGCAGAACAATTTCAGAATTACTCGCCGCATCACAGGCAATATGCCCGTCAAACGCGTGAACATCCTCGATACGCTGCACTTGATTGCGGGCAACCGCAGTGCCGCACACCCCGCGCCCGACGGGTATCCGGACACAGGCAATTTTGCCCTGAAATGGTCCTAGTACCAGTGTATCGTCCTCAAGCAAATAAAAACCTGCCCAGTTTACGTCAGTGAGACGCTCGTATAACAACGCACTGGTGTTCGCAAGCGTTGCCAGAAAACTGGTTTCTCCCGCCATCAGCGCGTTAAAGTCGCGATTTAAATCCGCGTAAAATTCTGTTTTGTTCATTATATAATCACTTGGTTGTCTTACCTGGAACTGCCAGCCTATTAAAATAAGCATTAAATGCGTTAATGCTCAAGATCATTCCCATCATGGGTTAATATTAATGTTAATTCTTATTACATTTGGCACGTCATGGCTCTTAACACACCACAAATTACGCCGACAAAAAAGATAACAGTGAGGGCAATCGGCGAGGAACTGCCGCGTGGTGATTACCAACGTTGCCCGCAATGTGACATGCTGTTTAGCCTGCCCGAGATAAATTCTCATCAGAGTGCCTATTGTCCGCGCTGTCAGGCAAAAATTCGCGACGGGCGCGACTGGTCGCTAACGCGCCTGGCGGCAATGGCTTTCACCATGCTGTTGCTGATGCCGTTTGCCTGGGGCGAACCGCTGTTGCATATCTGGCTGTTAGGTATTCGTATCGACGCCAACGTCATGCAAGGCATCTGGCAAATGACCAAACAGGGCGATACGATAACGGGGGCGATGGTCTTTTTCTGCGTTATTGGTGCCCCCCTCATTCTGGTGTCCTCCATAGCATATTTATGGTTTGGTAACCGACTGGGAATGAATTTACGTCCGGTACTGCTGATGCTTGAGCGACTTAAAGAGTGGGTAATGCTGGATATCTACCTGGTCGGCATTGGCGTTGCTTCTATAAAGGTACAGGATTATGCCCATATCCAGGCGGGTGTCGGCTTGTTCTCTTTTGTGGCGTTGGTGATTTTAACGACGGTGACGTTGTCACATCTTAATGTTGAGGAGCTGTGGGAGCGATATTATCCGCAGCGCCCCGCTACGCGTAGGGACGAGAAACTTCGTGTCTGTCTTGGGTGCCATTTTACCGGCTATCCTGATCAGCGTGGTCGCTGCCCGCGTTGCCATATCCCGCTACGCCTGCGTCGCCGTCATAGTCTGCAAAAATGCTGGGCGGCGCTGTTAGCGTCAATCGTTTTGTTGTTACCAGCCAACCTATTGCCTATTTCTATCATTTATCTGAACGGAGGACGGCAGGAAGATACAATTCTTTCCGGAATTATGTCGCTGGCAAGTAGCAACATTGCGGTTGCGGGAATCGTGTTTATCGCCAGTATTCTGGTACCGTTTACTAAAGTGATCGTCATGTTCACTTTACTGTTGAGCATTCATTTTAAATGCCAGCAAGGTTTACGCACACGCATTCTGTTACTGCGGATGGTGACCTGGATTGGTCGCTGGTCGATGCTCGACCTGTTTGTCATATCTTTAACCATGTCGCTGATTAATCGCGATCAGATCCTCGCTTTTACTATGGGACCGGCTGCGTTTTATTTCGGCGCAGCGGTAATTTTGACTATTCTTGCTGTGGAATGGCTGGACAGCCGCTTACTTTGGGATGCACATGAGTCAGGAAACGCCCGCTTCGACGACTGAAGCGCAGATTAAAAATAAACGCCGTATCTCACCTTTCTGGCTGCTGCCGTTCATCGCGCTAATGATTGCCGGTTGGCTGATTTGGGACAGTTATCAGGACCGGGGTAATACCGTCACCATCGACTTTATGTCGGCGGATGGTATTGTCCCGGGCCGTACGCCTGTTCGTTATCAGGGCGTTGAAGTCGGAACAGTGCAGGATATCAGCCTCAGCGACGATCTTCGTAAGATTGAAGTCAAGGTCAGCATCAAGTCCGATATGAAAGATGCGCTGCGCGAAGAGACTCAGTTCTGGCTGGTGACGCCAAAAGCATCGTTGGCAGGTGTCTCCGGGCTGGACGCCCTCGTCGGTGGTAACTATATCGGCATGATGCCAGGTAAAGGTAAAGAGCAGGATCACTTTGTCGCACTCGATACCCAACCGAAATATCGACTGGACAATGGCGATCTGATGATCCACCTGCAAGCCCCCGATCTCGGTTCGCTGAACAGCGGTTCATTGGTCTATTTCCGCAAGATCCCTGTGGGAAAAGTCTACGACTATGCCATCAATCCCAACAAGCAAGGCGTGGTGATTGATGTCCTGATCGAGCGGCGTTTTACCGATCTGGTGAAAAAAGGTAGCCGTTTCTGGAACGTTTCCGGCGTTGATGCCAATGTCAGTATCAGTGGCGCGAAGGTGAAACTGGAAAGTCTGGCGGCACTGGTTAACGGTGCGATTGCCTTCGATTCACCTGAAGAGTCGAAACCTGCCGAGGCGGAAGATACCTTTGGTCTGTATGAAGATCTGGCCCACAGCCAGCGTGGCGTAATAATAAAACTGGAACTGCCGAGTGGGGCAGGATTAACCGCCGACTCGACGCCATTAATGTATCAGGGACTGGAAGTCGGACAGCTAACTAAACTGGATTTAAATCCTGGTGGTAAAGTCACTGGGGAAATGACAGTTGATCCCAGCGTCGTTACCCTGCTTCGTGAAAATACCCGCATCGAATTACGTAATCCGAAATTATCCCTTAGCGATGCCAATCTCAGCGCCCTGCTGACTGGCAAAACCTTCGAGTTGGTACCCGGCGATGGCGAGCCACGCAAAGAGTTCGTTGTTGTGCCAGGCGAAAAAGCACTGCTGCATGAACCTGATGTTCTGACGCTGACCCTGACCGCGCCGGAAAGTTACGGTATTGATGCTGGTCAGCCGCTCATTCTTCACGGCGTGCAGGTAGGCCAGGTTATCGATCGTAAACTCACCAGCAAAGGCGTCACCTTTACCGTCGCCATCGAGCCTCAGCATCGAGAACTGGTAAAAGGCGATAGCAAATTTGTCGTCAACAGCCGTGTCGACGTGAAGGTGGGGCTGGATGGCGTTGAGTTTCTCGGTGCCAGCGCCTCAGAATGGATTAACGGCGGGATACGTATTCTGCCGGGCGATAAAGGCGAGATGAAAGCCAGCTATCCACTGTATGCCAATCTGGAAAAAGCGCTGGAGAACAGCCTTAGCGATTTACCCACCACAACCGTGAGTTTGAGTGCAGAGACGCTGCCGGATGTGCAGGCAGGATCGGTAGTGCTGTACCGTAAATTTGAAGTTGGTGAAGTTATTACCGTGCGTCCGCGAGCTAACGCGTTTGATATCGATCTGCATATTAAGCCGGAGTATCGCAACCTTCTGACCAGCAATAGCGTGTTCTGGGCAGAAGGCGGGGCGAAAGTTCAGCTGAATGGTAGTGGCCTGACCGTACAGGCATCCCCGCTCTCCAGAGCATTAAAAGGGGCTATTAGCTTCGATAACCTCAGTGGTGCCAGCGCCAGTCAGCGTAAAGGCGACAAACGTATTCTGTATGCTTCCGAAACAGCGGCCCGTGCGGTTGGTGGGCAGATTACGCTTCACGCTTTCGATGCCGGAAAACTGGCGGTCGGGATGCCAATTCGCTATCTCGGTATTGATATCGGGCAAATCCAGACGCTGGATCTGATTACCGCGCGCAATGAAGTACAGGCAAAGGCGGTGCTCTATCCGGAATATGTCCAGACCTTTGCTCGCGGTGGTACGCGCTTCTCAGTGGTCACACCGCAAATTTCAGCCGCGGGCGTTGAGCATCTTGATACTATCCTCCAGCCGTATATCAACGTCGAACCAGGCCGGGGCAATCCTCGCCGCGACTTTGAATTACAAGAGGCCACCATTACTGATTCGCGTTACCTGGATGGCTTAAGCATTATTGTTGAAGCGCCGGAAGCCGGTTCGTTAGGTATTGGTACGCCTGTGCTGTTCCGTGGTCTGGAAGTCGGTACGGTTACAGGAATGACGCTGGGGACATTGTCAGATCGCGTGATGATTGCGATGCGCATCAGTAAACGCTATCAACACCTGGTGCGTAACAATTCCGTCTTCTGGTTGGCATCGGGTTACAGTCTGGACTTTGGTCTGACGGGCGGCGTAGTGAAAACCGGCACCTTTAACCAGTTTATCCGTGGCGGCATCGCCTTCGCCACGCCTCCGGGTACGCCACTGGCACCGAAAGCCCAGGAAGGCAAACACTTCCTGTTGCAGGAAAGTGAACCGAAAGAGTGGCGTGAATGGGGAACTGCGCTTCCCAAATAATGCCCACTGCTCCGGCGTGCCTGCGCCGGAGCGTTTATGCTAAACTGCGCGCCTGTTTTTTTGCCAGTGGTACATGCTCGTGGCCCAACACACCGTTTATTTCCCGGACGCCTTTCTGACACAAATGCGCGAAGCGATGCCTTCGACGCTCTCATTTGATGATTTTCTTGCCGCCTGTCAGCGCCCGTTGCGCCGCAGCATTCGCGTTAATACGCTGAAAATCTCCGTTGCTGATTTCCTGCAATTAACCGCTCCTTATGGCTGGACGCTTACGCCAATTCCGTGGTGTGAAGAAGGTTTCTGGATTGAACGCGACAATGAAGATGCATTGCCATTGGGTAGTACCGCCGAGCATTTAAGCGGCCTGTTTTATATTCAGGAAGCCAGTTCAATGTTGCCCGTTGCCGCCTTGTTTGCTGACGATAATGCACCACAGCGGGTGATGGATGTCGCAGCTGCGCCAGGCTCCAAAACGACGCAAATTGCCGCGCGGATGAATAACGAAGGGGCAATCCTTGCCAATGAGTTTTCCGCCAGTCGGGTAAAAGTGTTACATGCCAATATCAGCCGCTGTGGCATCAGTAATGTTGCGCTCACACATTTTGATGGCCGCGTGTTTGGTGCGGCAGTGCCAGAAATGTTCGATGCCATTTTGCTGGACGCTCCCTGCTCTGGCGAAGGCGTGGTGCGTAAAGATCCCGATGCGCTAAAAAACTGGTCACCAGAAAGCAATCAGGAAATCGCAGCTACACAACGGGAGCTTATCGACAGCGCCTTTCATGCATTACGTCCTGGTGGTACGCTGGTTTACTCGACCTGTACCTTAAACCAGGAAGAAAACGAAGCCGTTTGCCTGTGGCTGAAAGAGACTTACCCCGACGCAGTAGAGTTTTTACCACTTGGCGATCTCTTCCCTGGTGCAAACAAAGCGCTGACCGAAGAAGGCTTTTTGCATGTTTTCCCACAAATTTACGACTGCGAAGGCTTCTTCGTTGCTCGTCTGCGTAAAACTCAGGCGATCCCCGCCTTACCCGCCCCCAAATACAAAGTGGGCAATTTCCCGTTCAGCCCGGTGAAAGATCGCGAAGCCGGACAAATTCGTCAGGCGGCTGCAAGTGTTGACTTAAACTGGGATGGAAACCTGCGCCTCTGGCAACGCGACAAAGAACTGTGGTTGTTCCCGGTGGGCATTGAAGCCCTGATCGGTAAAGTCCGATTTTCTCGCTTGGGGATTAAACTTGCCGAAACGCACAACAAAGGTTATCGCTGGCAGCATGAAGCAGTTATTGCCCTTGCCACCCCCGACAATGTGAACGCTTTTGAACTGACACCGCAGGAAGCGGAGGAGTGGTATCGCGGGCGCGATGTTTACCCGCAAGCCGCGCCAGTGGCGGATGACGTGTTGGTTACTTTCCAGCATCAACCGATTGGTTTAGCCAAACGGATTGGTTCGCGATTGAAAAACAGCTATCCGCGTGAACTGGTGCGCGATGGGAAACTTTTTACCGGTAACGCCTGACAGCGCACAAAAAAAGCGCACTTTTTGACTGGCACATTCGGCTGCCTCAACTAGGCTGAAAAATGGTGCGATCGGACTGGTCGTACCACAACCGGCAGCTAAATGGAGAGCACGAAGATGAAAACCAGTGTGCGCATAGGCGCTTTTGAAATCGACGACGGCGAATTACACGGTGAATCGCCAGGTGATCGAACGTTAACCATTCCTTGTAAATCTGACCCCGATTTATGTATGCAACTGGATGCCTGGGATGCTGAAACCAGTATCCCTGCCCTGCTAAATGGCGAACACTCTGTCCTTTACCGTACCCGTTACGATCAACAATCTGATGCCTGGATTATGCGTCTTGCCTGATCCAAAAAGAACCCGTCGGCATGGCGGGTTATTTGTCCTGGTTATTCCCCCGTTGTAAAATCTCTCCTAAACTTAACGGTACGGCACCACACTTCGGGGATGAAATGTTCGCGCTGGTACTTTTTGTTTGCTACCTGGATGGCGGTTGTGAAGATATTGTTGTGGATGTCTACAACACGGAACAGCAGTGTCTTTATTCTATGAGCGATCAACGGATCCGCCAGGGCGGTTGTTTTCCGATTGAGGATTTTATAGATGGTTTCTGGCGACCTGCACAGGAGTACGGTGATTTTTAATTATTGCAATTGCACAAGAGTCAGTTCGCCCCCAAAGACAGCACCGGTATCAATATAATGCAGGTTGCCAATATCCACGCGATGTCGCAACGGTGTATGACCAAACCAGAAATGATCAGCACCTGTAATTCCCTGCCCTTTTTGGCGTTCACCTAATCGCGAGCGGCTCCACAAGACCTGATGCAAATCAACGTCCTTTTGCCATTCATAAACATCATCTGGATAATCGGCATGAGCAATAACATGTTTGCCGGTACGACTGTGTACTTCAAGAATAAAGGGCAAATGCTGACATTTTTCCAGCGCCGTTTTCGCTTGTTTCTGTTGATTATCTGCCAGCGCAATAAACCAGTCGCCGCCATTCATCAACCACAAAGACATCTGCTGGGATGCCAGCGCATCCATCGCCATCTGTTCATGATTGCCTCTTACCGCACAAACCCAATGTTGTTCCAGTAACTGCAGGCAACGTAAACTTTGCGGCCCACGATCGATAACGTCTCCCACTGAGATAAGTAAATCTCGCCACGGATCAAAACCACAATGCCATAATTTGCGGCGCAACTGCTCAAGACAACCGTGTATATCGCCAGAAAGCCAGATATGTCGCCATTGATGACCCGCAATTCTCTGATAAACGGGCGCAGGCTGTTTCATCAATATTTTCCTCCCGCGCTAAAGATCACATAATCTTAACAAGAATGTTAAAAAACGCTGGACTCAGACAGTAGAGTGTGTGTTATGGTTGACTATAAAGTCAGCGAAGGAAATGCTTCTGGCTTTTAACAGATAAAAAGAGACCGAACACGATTCCTGTATTCGGTCCAGGGAAATGGCTCTTGGGAGAGAGCCGTGCGCTAAAAGTTGGCATTAATGCAGGCTTAGTTGCCTTGCCCTTTAAGAATAGATGACGACGCCAGGTTTTCCAGTTTGCGTGCAAAATGGTCAATAAAAAGCGTGGTGGTCATCAGCTGAAATGTTAAAAACCGCCCGTTCTGGTGAAAGAACTGAGGCGGTTTTTTTATTGGAAATCAAAAGGCTATTTTAGGTAATTAACAGAGTTTTTCAGCTCGTTCTATAAACGGTGCCAGACTCATTTTTTCGCCGGGATTGTTAGGATCATCAATCTGAATCACCGAAATGGGTTGGGCTTTAGTCTTCCCACTGGCAACTTCCTTTTGTGCGATATCGTTTAAAGGATACTGCACGAGGGTACTTGGGTTAATGACATACAAAGCATTACCCGGTCTGCAAGTCAGCATCACCTCTTCGCGATTAAACGCCCATTTGTCTTTACCCACTTCAAAACGACTGACGGTAATCACCTGCGGTGCAGCCAGCGCCGCTGCAGAACTGGTGAGTAACAGAAACGTCAGAATACTTTTTTTCATCATTTTCGTAATCCATCAAAAAGGTTCGAGAGTCGCAAGCAGGCTGATGATCACCAGCACTACCGCACCTATCGCCCATTCGAGTTTAGTCATCCACTCAAACCAGGGTGCCGCACGATCTTCATCTTGCCTCATGCGCGGTACAAGAACATAACGATTAGCCAGCGCAATGACCACCATAATCATCACCAGGATGGCTTTGAGCAATAAGAGTTGGCCCCAGTAAGTCGTAAGCGTGGGGGGAAATCCGGTAATCAACAATGCATTAAGCACGCCGCTTGCCAGTACGCCGATCACCGCAAAATGCCCGCACCAGGAAAAACGCATCAGCGCCTGAATGGCCTGGTGTCGCCAACGGCCTTTGATGAGTTGCATACACCAGAGCACCGGCAGTAATCCCCCAAACCACGCCGCCGCACAAATCAGGTGAATCGCGTGATTAGTCTGATGGATTTTCGCCGTTACCCCTTCATTCAGTGTCGCATGCCCGATTCCCGCCAGCAGAATAAATTGCGCGGTAGTGAGCATAAACAGCAAACGTGGCATATTCCGCGGTTGCATAAGGGCGACGATCAACGTTACGAGGGCGAGAACAATTTGCCATAACCAGACGCCACCAAACTGCGTTTGCAAAACAGCCTGCCAAATGTTTGGCGAAAATACATCTGCCCATCCCGTTCCCATCAACCCGCCCTGAACGGCGAGCATTGCAGTGGCACTGATCAAACTCCAGACGGCAGCGTGCTGTTGTAAACGCAGAAAACGCTTCGCCAGCAAGCGACGAATCGTTAAGGGGGCCAGCCAGGCACCGTACATTGCGAAGCCAAAGACCAGCATCAGCGAGGTGAAATGGATAAATCGCAGCGCGATCCAGGTAAACGCCAGCATGATTTATTTCACGCTAAAGGTGTAGTGTCCTTTCGTTTTATGCCCGTCCACCGAAACAACATGCCAGTCAACGATGTAGGTTCCGGGTTTCAGCGAATCGGCCAGTGGAACAATCAGTTGCTTTTGGTCCTGCTCATTTCGCTTCGCCGGTAATGTTTTAATATTTTCGTTTTTTGGCCCCGTGATTTTTGCACCACTGAATCCTGTTTCAACACCTTCCGAGAAGTTTAAAGTGATTGCCTGCGGTGCAGCTGTCACTTGCGCGTTTGCCGCAGGATACTGATGCGTTAAATGCGCATGTGCCCAGACGGAAGGTGTCACCAACGAAGTGGTCAGGATTGCCAGCGCGTAGCGAAGGGAGCGTGCAGTTGAAGTCATATTATCTATTCCTTTTTGTAATAACTTTTTTACAGAGCATAACCTTGTCTAATGTCTGAGTCGAGGATCATCAATTCCGGCTTGCCATCCTGGCTCACTCTTAGTATCTTTTGCCCGCGAATGATGAGGAGATTAAGAATGCTGAAGAATCTGGCTAAACTGGATCAAACAGAAATGGATAAAGTGAATGTCGATTTGGCGGCGGCCGGGGTGGCATTTAAAGAACGCTACAATATGCCGGTGATCGCTGAAGCGGTTGAACGTGAACAGCCTGAACATTTGCGCAGCTGGTTTCGCGAGCGGCTTATTGCCCACCGTTTGGCTTCGGTCAATCTGTCACGTTTACCTTACGAGCCCAAACTTAAATAAAACTTATACAGAGTTACACTTTCTTACATAACGCCTGCTAAATTATGAGTATTTTCTAAACCGCACCCATAATTTGCAGTCATTTTGAAAAGGAAGTCATTATGTCGTTCTGGAAAGTTGCAGCAGCGCAATATGAGCCTCGTAAAACCTCACTCACCGAACAGGTAGCTCATCATCTGGAGTTTGTGAGGGCCGCCGCCAGGCAACAATGTCAGCTGTTAGTTTTTCCATCGCTTTCTTTACTGGGGTGTGATTATTCGCGACGTGCCCTTCCTGCCCCACCCGATCTCTCACTGTTAGACCCGCTTTGTTATGCCGCAACGACCTGGCGAATGACCATCATTGCCGGCCTTCCCGTTGAATATAACGATCGCTTTATTCGTGGAATTGCGGTGTTCGCACCGTGGCGAAAAACGCCTGGGATCTACCATCAGAGTCATGGTGCATGTCTGGGTCGTCGTTCCAGAACCATCACGGTGGTCGATGAACAACCGCAAGGTATGGATATGGACCCGACCTGTTCACTGTTTACTACAGGGCAATGTCTGGGAGAACCCGACCTGCTGGCGTCGGCCCGTCGCTTACAATTTTTTTCACATCAGTACTCGATTGCCGTGCTGATGGCAAATGCCCGTGGTAACAGTGCACTATGGGATGAATATGGTCGTCTCATCGTTCGCGCCGATCGTGGTTCATTATTGTTAGTCGGTCAGCGTTCATCACAGGGTTGGCAAGGCGATATCATTCCATTACGCTAGGCTTTTTCGGCCTGGAGCATGCCATGTTGCGCATTATCGATACAGAAACCTGCGGTTTGCAGGGAGGGATCGTTGAGATTGCCTCTGTTGATGTCATTGACGGAAAAATCGTCAACCCCATGAGCCACCTGGTGCGCCCCGATCGTCCTATTAGTCCACAAGCGATGGCGATTCATCGCATCACCGAAGCCATGGTCGCCGATAAACCGTGGATTGAAGATGTGATCCCACACTATTACGGTAGTGAATGGTATGTCGCGCATAACGCCAGCTTTGACCGCCGCGTACTGCCTGAGATGCCCGGTGAGTGGATTTGCACTATGAAACTGGCCCGTCGTTTGTGGCCTGGGATCAAGTACAGCAATATGGCGTTATATAAAACACGCAAGCTCAATGTACAGACGCCGCCGGGCCTGCATCATCACCGCGCGTTGTATGACTGTTATATCACCGCCGCGTTGCTTATCGATATTATGAACACCTCCGGCTGGACGGCAGAACAGATGGCCGATATCACCGGACGTCCGTCGTTGATGACGACCTTCACCTTTGGCAAATACCGTGGCAAAGCGGTTTCCGACGTTGCCGAACGCGATCCGGGCTATCTGCGCTGGTTATTTAATAACCTGGACAGCATGAGCCCGGAGCTGCGTTTAACACTGAAACATTATCTGGAAAATACTTAGTCCGCAGGCGTAGCGGGTAATGTTCCCTGCGCCAGCGCGACCAGAAAAGCATATTCCATCGCTACGCCTTCGTACGATTTAAAGCGACCAGATTTACCGCCATGGCCTGAGTCCATGTCGGTACAGAGCAATAAAAGATGGTCATCGGTTTTCAGCTCGCGCAATTTAGCGACCCATTTTGCCGGTTCCCAATATTGCACCTGAGAATCGTGCAAACCGGTCGTTACCAGTAAATGCGGATAAGCCTGTGCGGTGACGTTGTCATATGGGCTGTAGCTTTTCATGTACTCGTAATATTGCGGATCCTGCGGATTCCCCCACTCTTCAAACTCACCAGTGGTAAGAGGAATTGATTCATCAAGCATCGTTGTTACAACATCAACAAACGGTACCTGGGCGATAACGCCGTGGAATAATTCCGGGCGTTGATTAATTGCAACGCCCATCAACATGCCCCCCGCACTCCCGCCCATCGCATAACAAAGCGAAGGAGAGCCATAGCCCAGTTTTAACAATGCATCGCAGGCATCAAGATAATCATTAAACGTATTTTTCTTTTTCAGAAATTTTCCGTCTTCGTACCATTGTTGCCCCAGCTCACCACCGCCGCGAACATGGACAATGGCGTAGACAAAGCCACGATCTAACAAACTCAAGCGGCTAAAACTGAAATCGGCATCAATACTTGCGCCGTAAGAACCATAGCCATACACCAGCAACGGGTTGTGTCCTTTGCGAAAATGTTTGCGATGGTAGACCAACGAAACCGGAACTTCGACGCCATCACGGGCGACTATCCACAGGTGTTCACTGCGGTAATTCGCCGCATCAAAACCAGGAACTTCCGTTTGTTTTAATACACGACGCTCACCGGTATCCATATCCAGTTCAAACAAAGTGTCTGGTGTGGTCATGGAAGAATAACCATAACGCAATCGCGCGGTTTCAGATTCTGGATTGTAGGCAATCCAGGTCACATAGGCCGGATCATCAAAGGCAATACCAATGACTTCCCGGGTCTTGCGGTTAATTTGGCGCAAACTGGTTAACCCGCGCTGACGCTCTTCAACCACCAGCCAGTCGGTAAACAGCGTAAACCCTTCCAGCATGATGTTTTCGCGTGGCGGAATTAACTCTTCCCACTGTTGCTCATCACGCATACGGGTACGGTATAAGCCAAAGTTTTTGCCGTGGCGGTTGGAACGCAGATAAAAACGATGCTGGTAGTGATCAAGGCTGTATTCGTGATCTTTGCGGCGCGGCAGAAAAACAAACGGCTCGGCATCGGCCATTTCCGCGTCCAGCAGGCGAACTTCACTGGTGGTGGCGCTGGCCAAATGAATGACTACATAGTGCTTCGAGGTCGTTTTATGCAGGCTGACGTAATAGGTATCGTCTTTTTCTTCGTAGATCAGTTTATCTTGCGATGCTGGCGTACCGATGGCGTGACGCCAGACCTGATAAGGCAGCAGCGTCACCGGATGCTTGCGAACATAGTAGAAAGTCCAGGAGTCATTTGCCCAGACAAAGCTGGGTTCAACGTTATCCAGCAGTTCCGGGTACCAGTTACCAGTTTCCAGATTACGAAAACGAATGCCGTACTGGCGTCGGGAAAGAAAATCTTCTGCCAGCGCCATAATGGTGTTATCGGGCGTAATCGCCATTCCGCCCATCGAATAAAACTCACTATGAGCTGCGCGCTTATTGGCATCGAGCAATGTTTCCCACTCATCCCACTCTTCACTGAATGCCGATTGACGCTGGTAGATAGCATATTCACAGCCTGGTTCATAAATATGCCGATAGCGGTAGCCATTTTTGATGTAGGGCGCAGAAACTTCTCGTTGCGGAATGCGGTCGATGATTTCCTTTAAGATGCGATCCTGCAAGGCTTGTTGTGAGGCCATCACCCGATGACCGTAACTATTTTCTTGTTGCAGGTAGTCCAGGACTTCTGGCTGAGAACGCGTATCGTCCCGCAGCCAGTAGTAATTATCGATGCGCGTATCGCCATGAAGCGTCATGGCGTGGGGAATGCGGGCGGCTTTTGGTAGCATGTTATTGTTCTTTCTGGTTGAAACATCTTATAAGGGTGGCAAAACTCACCGGGGATGCAAGCGAAACAGGGGAGTCATTGCTTAGATGATGACAGGTAATGGCGCGGATATCGAATGTTATGCAGACAGAGAAAATCAGCCTGTTCAAATGGCTGTGCGATTCTGGATAGCCCGAAATAGTCAACTTCAGGCTATCCAGAGAGCGGAATTATTCCGCCAAAGTGCGTTTTTGCTGTTCGAGATCGCGTTCAATGCCGTCACGAACATCCTGGGGGATTTTCAGCGCGTCACCCAGTGCATTCAGGTAACTGCGTTCCATAAAATGGTCAATATCAATAGCCGCGCAACTCAGGAAATAGATTTCCAGCGCCTCTTCTTCATTGCGGACCCCGGTAGCCAGGCGTTGTGGATCCAGCGGTTGTTCGATTGCCTGCTCAATGAGTACACGCCCCTGCTCTTCCACGCCGGCTTCACGCAATTGCTGGTCGATTGCCGCACGTTCTTTGGCATCAATATGACCATCACTTTTAGCGGCAAAGACCAGCGCAAGGATCAAACGTTCTGTACGCTCATCCAGCGGCGTACTTTGCGCGCCAAACTGCGGTTCGTCCTGATGCGCCGCGCGAATTTTATCTTTGTATTTATTCCACAGCACCGTACCCGCTACCGCTCCGCCGCCAACCAGTAACGCGTTGGTGCCATATTTCGTAAGAAGTTTACGTGCTGATTTATTTGCGACCAGCAGCCCAGCCAGTCCGCCTAATGCGCCTGGCACTAACAGTTTGCCCAATCCCTGATCCGCAGACGAGGAGGTAGAAGAACTGCTTTGCCCAAGCAGGGATTGCAGTTGATTTAACCAGTTAGCCATATTTGCTCCTCAATAACCATTTTTAGTGCCTGTAGCATAGCGGATGAGGATGTCAGAAAATGTATATCGAGACAAAAGATGCGCAAATAAGCGGGGCGGTAGGCCGTTATTCAAAGAAATTCGCGCCAGGTAAGGTATTTACTGTATATCAGGTGATAAGGGTATTTTAGGTGAAAGTAGTTTGTCGTTTTGAGTGGCATTGTTTGATGCTGATTGCCCGATGCGACGCTGTTGCGTCTTCTCAGGCCTACGATTGTGGTGCGTTCTGGGGCGGACAAGGCACTCGCGCCGCATCCGCCAACGGTCAATCGAATTATCAGAAGCCATTAACGCCGCTGATATTCCGCCATTCCCGCTTTGCAGTCCACGCTGACCTGGTAATGAATATCGGCACTTTTACCACGCACGGTTAGCGGTACTGACCATTTATCATCTTTACCCTGAATGTCCTGCAAACTGACCCAAGCCACGGGATCGGCCTGACCGACAATTTTTTGATCATCTGCCCAGCGCGCCACGCGATTTTGTTGATAATCACGTTTTACGCTCGCGGCAATTCCGGCAGCATCCAGACCTTCACACTTTGGGAAAGTGACCGACTTGCTGGTTTCATTATTGGCAGCGAAAACTGATGCGCAGGCAGAAACCAACAACAGCCCTAAAAACGCCCCTCTTTTTTTCATGTTTTTCTCCATAGCACAATGATTCAGGAGAAAGCATGGTACAAATTGTCAGGAGCGCAAGTTGCTTCAGGCCGCGTGTGAGGCATCTTCCTCTTCGGATTCAGCACCGACGACCTGTGGGGACGGTAATTTGCCGGTTTTCAGAATGGTGCTCAGCACATCTTTTTGTTCTGCCAGCCATAGCGAAAGGGCTTCACGTTGCTCGTCTTCCATTTGCACTGGAGAATTTGTCAGCCAGGTGTCAAGCAGATCCGCCGTATCAAGCATTTTATCATAAGCATCGGCTTCCTTTTTGCTGGTAAACGACATTTTCTCTTCGCCCTCACGAATGACTACGTATTTAACTTCAACCGCCATTTGCAGCCTCTCATAATAACTGTGATTTTATACAGTATATTTCTTTTCGGTTGAGAAATCAACATCAGCAATAAAGACACACGCAAACGTTTTCGTTTATACTGCGCGCGGAATTAATCAGGGGATATTCGTTATGACGTTATTAGGCACTGCGCTGCGTCCGGCAGCAACTCGCGTGATGTTATTAGGCTCCGGTGAACTGGGTAAAGAAGTGGCAATCGAGTGTCAGCGTCTCGGCGTAGAGGTGATTGCCGTCGATCGCTATGCCGACGCACCAGCCATGCATGTCGCGCATCGCTCCCATGTCATTAATATGCTTGATGGTGATGCATTACGCCGTGTGGTTGAACTGGAAAAACCACATTATATCGTGCCGGAGATCGAAGCTATTGCCACCGATATGCTGATCCAACTTGAAGAGGAAGGACTGAATGTTGTCCCCTGCGCTCGCGCAACGAAATTAACGATGAATCGCGAGGGTATCCGTCGCCTGGCGGCAGAACAGCTGCAGCTGCCCACTTCCACTTATCGTTTTGCCGATAGCGAAAGCCTTTTCCGCGAGGCGGTTGCCGCCATTGGCTATCCCTGCATTGTAAAACCGGTGATGAGCTCTTCCGGCAAGGGGCAGACGTTTATTCGCTCTGCAGAGCAACTTGCTCAGGCATGGGAATACGCTCAGCAAGGCGGTCGCGCCGGAGCGGGCCGCGTAATTGTTGAAGGCGTCGTTAAGTTTGACTTCGAAATTACCCTGCTAACCGTCAGCGCGGTGGATGGCGTCCATTTCTGTGCACCAGTAGGTCATCGCCAGGAAGATGGCGACTACCGTGAATCCTGGCAACCACAGCAAATGAGCCCGCTTGCCCTTGAACGTGCGCAGGAGATTGCCCGTAAAGTGGTGCTGGCACTGGGCGGTTATGGTCTGTTTGGTGTCGAGCTGTTTGTCTGTGGTGATGAGGTGATTTTCAGTGAGGTCTCCCCTCGTCCACATGATACCGGGATGGTGACGTTAATTTCTCAAGATCTCTCAGAGTTTGCCCTGCATGTACGTGCCTTCCTCGGACTTCCGGTTGGCGGGATCCGCCAGTATGGTCCTGCAGCTTCTGCCGTTATCCTGCCACAACTGACCAGTCAGAATGTCACGTTTGATAATGTGCAGAATGCCGTAGGCGCAGGTTTGCAGATTCGTTTATTTGGTAAGCCGGCAATTAATGGCAGCCGTCGTCTGGGGGTGGCACTGGCTACTGCAGAGAGTGTTGTTGACGCCATTAAACGCGCGAAGCACGCCGCCGGACAGGTAAAAGTACAGGGTTAAACCCGGCAAAAAAACGCTACAAAAATGCCCGATCCGCGATCGGGCATTTTGACTTTTACAGCTTAGCGCCTTCTACAGCTTCACGCGCCAGCTTAGTAATACGGTCGTAATCGCCCGCTTCCAGCGCATCTGCCGGAACCAGCCAGGAACCACCGATGCACAGCACGCTTTTCAGCGCCAGGTAGTCACGGTAGTTAGCCGGAGAAATACCACCTGTCGGGCAGAAACGGACCTGGGAGAACGGACCCGCGATCGCCTGCAGGGCTTTCACGCCGCCGTTAGCTTCAGCCGGGAAGAATTTGAACTCTTTCAAACCGTAGTCCATACCCAGCATCAGTTCGGAAACAGTGCTGATCCCCGGAATCAGAGGAATAGTCCCTTCGGTAGCAGCTTTCAGCAGCGGCTCGGTCAGACCCGGGCTAATTGCGAACTGTGCACCCGCTTCGGTGACTTCTGCCAGCTGCTGTGGATTCAGCACCGTACCGGCACCCACAATCGCTTCAGGCACTTCTTTGGCGATAGCACGGATAGCGTCAACTGCACACTCGGTACGCAGAGTCACTTCCAGAACGCGCACCCCACCAGCAACCAACGCTTTTGCCATCGGCACTGCGTGTTCCAGTTTTTTTACCACGATAACCGGTACAACCGGGCCGGTGGTCAGGATTGATTCTGCACTTGTTTTCCAGTTTTTCATCAGAGTTTTCTCTCGCCTGATTACAAATTTGTCGTCTTAAAAAGTGATACAGGTTGCGCCCTGTTCGGCACCGGACAGTTTTTCACGCAAGGCGCTGAATAATTCACGTCCTGTCCCCACGCGTGACGCGCTCAGGTCAGGAATGTGCGGTTCGCGAGCAGCCAGTTCCGCTTCGTCTACCAGCAGCGTCAGTTCGCCTGTCTGTCCATTCACACGAATGATGTCCCCGTCGCGCACTTTTGCCAGCAGCCCGCCATCGTAGGCTTCTGGTGTTACGTGGATAGCTGACGGCACTTTACCTGAAGCGCCGGAGAGTCGTCCATCGGTAACTAACGCAATTTTGAAACACCGGTCCAATAATACACCAAGTGGCGGCATGAGTTTATGTAATTCTGGCATTCCGTTCGCTTTTGGCCCCTGATGACGGACAACAACGACACAATCGCGGTCCAGCAAACCCGCTTCAAAGGCCGGCATAACGTCATGCTGGCTTTCAAAAACAACCGCTGGCGCTTCAATCACCTGGTTCTCAACCGGCACGGCAGAGGTTTTCATAACCGCACGGCCCAGGTTACCGCTTAACACTTTTGTCCCACCATGATGAGAGAAAGGTTGTTCGAAGGAAGCGATCACATTGCTGTCGAGTGATTTTTCCGCCCCTTCCCGCCAGTCCAGTTCACCATTATTCAGCCATGGTTCAAGGGTATAACGAGACAGACCAAAGCCTGCCACCGTATTGACATCTTCATGCAGCAGGCCTGCTTTGAGCAGTTCACGCACCAGAACCGGTACGCCACCTGCCGCCTGGAAGTGGTTAATATCGGCCGGACCGTTCGGGTAGAGACGTGCCATCAGCGGTACAACATCAGAAAGGTCAGAGAAGTCATCCCAGTTAATCTGAATACCGGCCGCGCGCGCCATCGCCACCAGGTGCATGGTGTGGTTAGTGGAACCACCGGTCGCCAGCAGTGCAACGATACCGTTCACCACCACTTTCTCATCGATCATCTTACCGATCGGCATCCATTCATTACCATTACCGGTCATGCGTGTAACCTGACGCGCAGCGGCAGCGGTCAAAGCATCGCGCAGCGGAGAATCCGGATGAACAAAAGAAGAGCCTGGCAACTGCATCCCCATAAACTCCACCACCATCTGGTTGGTGTTGGCAGTACCGTAGAAAGTACATGTTCCCGGCGCGTGATAAGACGCGGCTTCTGACTCCAGTAGTGCCATGCGGTCCACTTTACCTTCGGCATAAAGCTGGCGAATACGCACTTTTTCTTTATTTGGCAAACCGCTTGCCATCGGTCCAGACGGCACAAACACCGCAGGCAAATGACCAAACGACAGGGCTGCCATCGTCAGACCCGGGACAATCTTGTCGCACACACCGAGGAACAGAGCACCATCAAACATGTTATGGGACAGCCCGACCGCCGCAGACATCGCTATCACTTCGCGGCTTAGCAGCGACAATTCCATTCCATCCTGCCCCTGGGTGACACCATCACACATCGCCGGAACACCGCCCGCAACCTGACCAACCGCATTCGCTTCATGCAGGGCTTTACGAATGATTTCTGGATAGTGTTCATAAGGCTGGTGCGCGGAGAGCATGTCGTTATAGGAGGTGATGATGGCGATATTGTTACGCAACATGCTTTTCAAAGAGGCTTTGTCTTCTGGCTGGCAGGCAGCGAAACCGTGTGCCAGGTTACCGCATGCCAACTGCGAACGATGAACAGTCGACGTTTTCGCTTGTTCTATCCGGGCGAGATAAGCAGAGCGAGTCTCGCGCGAACGTTCAATGATTCGATTTGTTACGCGTAACAATTGTGGATTCATAAAGGCTCCTGAAATTGAGTTGTCAGAGCAGGATGATTCACAACGCGTTTCATTCAGAGGATTTATGACTGAAACGCCTGTAACCGGAGCTCATAGGGCAAAAACGTTTCAGTCAGTGTAATAAAAAAAGCCTCGTGGGTGAATCCGCACGAGGCCTGAAAGTGTAAAAATTGTTCTACAATCTGTGCAAAATCATGTTACCGGTAAAATAACCATAAAGGATAAGCGCAGATATTACTCAAACTCATTCCAGGAACGACCATCACGGGTAATCATCGCCACCGAGGCAACGGGTCCCCAGGTTCCGGCCTGATACGGTTTCGGCGCATCATTGTCCATCGCCCACGCCTCAGTAATGGAGTCTACCCATTTCCAGGCTTCTTCCACTTCATCACGACGTACAAACAGTGCCTGAATACCACGCATGGTTTCCAGCAGCAGACGTTCATAGGCATCCGCCAGATGCGTCTGATTAAAGGTTTCTGAATAGCTCAGATCCAGCTTGGTGATTTGCAGGTTATGTTTGTGGTCAAGGCCAGGAACTTTATTCAGTACCTGGATATCCACGCCTTCATCAGGTTGCAGACGGATAGTCAGTTTATTCTGCGGCAGATCCTGCCACGACTCTTTAAACAGATTCAGTTCAGGTGTTTTGAAATAGACCACGACTTCAGAACATTTGGTCGGCAGACGTTTACCAGTACGCAGGTAGAATGGCACACCGGCCCAGCGCCAGTTATCAATGTCGACGCGGATCGCCACGAAGGTTTCTGTATTGCTGCTCTTGTTCGCGCCCTCTTCTTCCAGATATCCCGGCACTTTTTTGCCCTGGGCGAAGCCCGCAGTATATTGCCCGCGTACGGTTTTTTCGCGTACGTTGGAGCGGTCGATGCGGCGCAGGGACTTCAGTACTTTCACTTTTTCATCGCGGATGCTGTCTGCGCTCAGGTCAGATGGCGGAGACATCGCAATCATGCAGAGAATTTGTAGCAGGTGGTTCTGAATCATGTCACGCATCTGACCGGCTTTATCAAAATAGCCCCAGCGCCCTTCGATCCCCACTTCTTCTGCCACGGTAATCTCAACATGATCAATGGTGCGATTGTCCCAGTTATTCACAAACAGGGAGTTAGCAAAACGCAGCGCCAACAGGTTCAGCACCGTTTCTTTACCAAGATAGTGGTCGATACGGTAAACCTGGCACTCCTCGAAGTATTCGCCAACCTGATCATTGATTTCCTGCGAGGTCGCCAGCGACGTCCCCAGCGGTTTCTCCATGACTACGCGTGCCGGTTTAGCATTCAGTTTTGCCTCGCCAAGCCCTTTGCAAATTGCGCCAAAAGTGCTAGGCGGCATGGCAAAGTAGTTAATGGTGATACGATTTTTTTGATCCAGCATCGCGCCGAGACGGTTGAATGCAGCAGTGTCATTGACATCGAGATTACAAAAATCCAGACGTGCACTCAGGGTGTCCCATAAACCTTCATCAATGGTTTCTTTCATGAAAGTTTCGAGCGCCTCGCGGACAACTTTGGTATATGCCGCTTTATCCCAGTCAGCACGCCCTACGCCGATAATCCGGGTGTCCGGGTTGAGCTGACCGGCTTTTTCCAGTTGATACAGGGAAGGCAGCAATTTACGACGCGCAAGGTCGCCTTTCGCGCCGAAAATGACCAGGTCACAGGCCTGGGCTGTTTGCGTTACCGCCATGTCATTCTCCTTAAGTTAACTAACCCGGTACTTAAGCCAGGGTATACTTGTAATTTTCTTACGGTGCACTGTACTGCTTTTACGAGCTTGCGAAAACTGTAAACGCTTATCCACCCGTGCGATTACGGGAAAAGCGCGCAAAGTGCGGCAAAACTGATAAAAAAATCATCGTTTTCCATTGGGTAAAAATCTGACACTGATCATGTTATGAAAAAAAATAACAACTTTTTTATCTGCTTTTGTCATTAACACAGCACACAGGCGTAATATCTGACAAAACTACATTTCGATTTCTTTCAGTGCGGAAATCGTCATTACCCGTGAGTTTCTTTACATCATGAATATGCTGGAAAAAATCCAGTCTCAGCTGGAACATTTGAGCAAATCAGAGCGCAAAGTTGCCGAGGTCATTCTGGCTTCGCCCGATAACGCGATCCATTCGAGTATTGCTGCTCTGGCGCTGGAAGCCAATGTTAGCGAACCGACGGTGAATCGTTTCTGTCGCAGCATGGACACGCGCGGTTTTCCTGATTTTAAACTTCATCTGGCACAAAGTCTGGCGAATGGCACTCCCTATGTTAATCGCAATGTCAATGAAGATGACAGCGTTGAATCATACACAGGGAAAATATTTGAGTCCGCAATGGCAACGCTTGATCATGTCCGTCATTCACTGGATAAATCTGCCATCAACCGCGCCGTCGACTTGCTCACTCAGGCAAAAAAAATCGCCTTTTTCGGATTAGGCTCTTCAGCCGCCGTTGCCCACGATGCGATGAATAAGTTCTTTCGTTTTAATGTTCCGGTGGTGTACTCCGATGATATCGTGCTGCAACGCATGAGTTGTATGAATTGTAGCGACGGAGACGTGGTGGTGCTGATTTCTCACACTGGAAGAACAAAAAATCTGGTCGAGCTGGCGCAGCTGGCTCGCGAAAACGACGCAATGGTGATTGCCCTCACCTCTGCGGGTACCCCGCTCGCCCGGGAAGCAACGCTGGCAATTACCCTCGACGTACCGGAAGATACTGACATTTATATGCCCATGGTTTCTCGACTTGCACAGCTGACCGTGATAGATGTGCTGGCGACAGGATTTACTTTGCGACGCGGTGCAAAATTCAGAGATAACTTGAAGCGGGTCAAGGAAGCGCTGAAGGAATCGCGTTTTGATAAGCAGTTACTTAATTTAAGTGACGATCGCTAAAAACGACTGTCACTGTCCTAATCTTATACGACATCCGAATGAGATTAATTTATCGCCATCGCGGCGTTATTTCATTCGGATTTCATGTTCAAGCAACACCTGGTTGTTTCAGTCAACGGAGTATTACATGTCCAGAAGGCTTCGCAGAACAAAAATCGTTACCACGTTAGGCCCAGCAACAGATCGCGATAATAATCTTGAAAAAGTTATCGCGGCGGGTGCCAACGTTGTACGTATGAACTTTTCTCACGGCTCGCCTGAAGATCACAAAATGCGCGCGGATAAAGTTCGTGAGATTGCCGCAAGACTGGGGCGTCATGTGGCTATTCTGGGTGACCTCCAGGGGCCCAAAATCCGTGTATCCACCTTTAAAGAAGGCAAAGTTTTCCTCAATATTGGGGATAAATTCCTGCTCGACGCCAACCTGGGTAAAGGTGAAGGCGACAAAGAAAAAGTCGGTATCGACTACAAAGGCCTGCCTGCTGACGTCGTGCCTGGTGACATCCTGCTGCTGGACGATGGTCGCGTCCAGTTAAAAGTACTGGAAGTTCAGGGCATGAAAGTGTTCACCGAAGTCACCGTCGGTGGTCCCCTCTCCAACAATAAAGGTATCAACAAACTTGGCGGCGGTTTGTCGGCTGAAGCGCTGACCGAAAAAGACAAAGCAGACATTAAGACTGCGGCGTTGATTGGCGTAGATTACCTGGCTGTCTCCTTCCCACGCTGTGGCGAAGATCTGAACTATGCCCGTCGGCTGGCACGCGATGCAGGATGTGATGCGAAAATTGTTGCCAAGGTTGAACGTGCGGAAGCCGTTTGCAGCCAGGATGCAATGGATGACATCATCCTCGCCTCTGACGTGGTAATGGTTGCACGTGGCGACCTCGGTGTGGAAATTGGCGACCCGGAACTGGTCGGCATTCAGAAAGCGTTGATCCGTCGTGCGCGTCAGCTAAACCGAGCGGTAATCACGGCGACCCAGATGATGGAGTCAATGATTACTAACCCGATGCCGACGCGTGCAGAAGTCATGGACGTAGCAAACGCCGTTCTGGATGGTACTGACGCTGTGATGCTGTCTGCAGAAACTGCCGCAGGGCAGTATCCGTCAGAAACTGTTGCAGCCATGGCGCGCGTTTGCCTGGGTGCGGAAAAAATCCCGAGCATCAACGTTTCTAAACACCGTCTGGACGTTCAGTTCGACAATGTGGAAGAAGCTATTGCCATGTCAGCAATGTACGCAGCTAACCACCTGAAAGGCGTTACGGCGATCATTACCATGACCGAATCGGGTCGTACCGCGCTGATGACCTCCCGTATCAGCTCTGGTCTACCAATTTTCGCCATGTCGCGCCATGAACGTACGCTGAACCTGACTGCTCTCTATCGTGGCGTTACGCCGGTGCACTTTGATAGCGCTAATGACGGCGTAGCAGCTGCCAGCGAAGCGGTTAATCTGCTGCGCGATAAAGGTTACTTGATGTCTGGTGACCTGGTGATTGTCACCCAGGGCGACGTGATGAGTACCGTGGGTTCTACTAATACCACGCGTATTTTAACGGTAGAGTAATCTCACCTGCCCCGGCCGCTGATGACCGGGGTATTTAGCAACACATAAATTAGGACTACTCATTCAATCCAATCATAATCACAGCCCGCTGTAAAATGAATACAGGGATAGCCTGAATGGAGATCTAAATAGCTTGCAAGACGTCGCATACCCGCTTCCTCTGCAACACTATATCCAATAACTGCCATCGGTAAGCCACTATCTTTGGAGTATTGTGTCTGCACCCATGTTTTAATTGAATCGTTAATCGTAATATAATAATCAGCCTGATATTCCATATATTGTATTGGATCACAAAAACAGCCTGCCCCAATCCCAATAGTTCTAACTATTCTGGCTCTATCTCCATAAAATTGGATCCCAGGAAGATTATAAATTTTCAAATTTTTGGCAAAACGTTTGGTAATATTAATGGCACTGTCAGGTTCTATAGCATATACATGGTACATATCATCAGAAGCAACAATATTTGTAACATCCAGTTCTAACTGCTGAGCCAAAGCCTTAGACATTCCGAACGTAGGCTCTCGATCCATGACATCATGGCAACGAATGATTACCAAATTATTTTTATGCAAAAACTCCTTTTTTTTGCTCAATTATTTTTAAATAACTGAGTTCACCGCGCGTATAATCCATTATTTTTCTGGCCCATGAAAACTCAAGAACGTCACCCTCCAGATCAGCATAAGAATAAAATGTAGGCTCATGAGTAATAATGATATTGACACCTTCAAAAACAGCCTTTCTTAAAACATCCATTGAGGCAATCCAGCAGGTCCCAATTTTATTAATAAGTGTCGCCTCAGCACCAAAAATAATTTTATCAACAGTTGGTTGCGAAACGGCAACCATTGAATTTAAAAACAATTAAGATCTGCGGCTGTTTTAATATGATGCATTCAACATCCTTCACCGGTTTCATCAGCAATAAAATAATTTCAACATTTCTGGAAAACGTTTTGCCCATGCAGACTCAGAGTGGGTATCACCTCCCCATAGATGATAATCTATAGTTACATTGCGTTGTTTACGGAGACTCACGCATAATTTTTCCGCGCCTGAAATATAGACTTCAGGAAAGTCTTCGCGCATACCACTGGTTTCCAGCGTACCGACATCGAGATATACAGTAAGATCTGCAAAGATATTGTTTTCCTGAATAAAATTCAGCATTGCGCTGTCATTGAACCATAGTGCCGGAGAAAAAACGCCAACTTTTGAAAAAACGTCTAGACGAAGAATTGCGGCAAACAAACTGATGTACGCACCCATAGAACTACCTGCTATCGCTGTATTATTACGATCTGGGAGAGTTCGAAAATTGCTGTCAATATAGTTCTTGAGCGTATTCACAATAAAATCAACATACAACGCACCTTTTCCTCCACTATAATCCACATCAGGGTCCCAGCCAGGTAAGGGAAAAGATGTGTTTCGCGGCCATGGAGAATACTCATCCATACGGCTGAATTTACCATGAGACGATGCATTATCAATCCCCACAATGATAACACCGTCGTATTGGGAATTTGGGAAAAAAGCATCTACCGCCTCAGGTATATCCCATACATGTGGACCAAAAGATACAGATTTATCAAATAAATTTTGCCCATCGTGCATATACAATACAGGGTAACTGACATCAGATTCATAATAGGACGCAGGTAGTAATATTCTTATTTCGCGACTACTTGCCAATTGTGGCATCGGAAAGGATTGCAACACATGATATCGATTCCCATAGTTCTCAATATCGTTCATAATTTAAATTAACCTCAATAAACAAAAGAAATATTACATCTAAGCACTCCCCTACCACATTATATATGGGAGCACTTAGAAATGACTAATATCTATATTTTTATCTTAAAAAGTTTTTTCGCATTCGTAAACATAAGTTGTTCAAACTCACTTTGCGTTAATTTACTTTTTAATTCAGCAAAATACTTATTATAAAAATCATCATCATTGTAGGTATCTAGCCCATTAATAGGATTATCGGTACCGAATAAAATCTTATCACAACCACAGATTTTTATCGCCTGGTAAACCATATCCGCCCTAACCCACGCAGTATCGCCATAGAGATTAGGAAGTTTTGCAATCAATTCGATCGCTTCCTGATTATCTGTCGCGAGCCCCATATGACACATAACAAAATTCACATTTGGATATTTAAGTGCCATCTCATAAACCAACTGTGGGCTGGATTCATAATCATTAGAAGTATGGCTAACTACCGGGAGATCATATTTTTGAGCAAGGCGTATATATTCCTGAACTTTATCTGAATTGAAAGCCATTTTTGAATGATATGGGTGAACTTTGATGCCATAAATGATATCTCGATTGCTGGCAATCATATCTTCAAAATCTTGATCACAACTTTCCAGACGAGGCTTAATCCACATAAACGCGCCAATTCGCTTTGAATGTTGACGAACAAGTCTGAGCATACGTTCATTATTATCATGCTGTGTAACTTGATCTTCATCCGGAATCGGGTTCTGGTCATGGTCAACTTCTACGGCAGATCCACAAGAACATAATGCAAAATCAATATTATACTTGTCCAGAGATGCCAGAAAAACATCTTCTGGCATACGGATTTTCACAAAGTCACCAATATGAGTGTGTGCATCAATTATCATAACAAACATCCTAATTGAAATTTAAAAATCATAAAGATCAGCAGCAGGTAAACCTTCAATTTCATAACTGAAACCGGAGATCTCCATACTACTTCCGTCATAAATAAAGTTGGCAGTATCTTCACTATTATTTAAGAAGAAAGTGATGTTATCGCGTTGATAAGCGATCACCGTAGGATGTTCAACATCTTTCCATTGTATTGATGCCTCACACCATTGTGGATGTTTTTTACGTAGACGTATTAACCAACGTATAAATTGCCGTAATTCAAGATCTTGTTTGTTTTCATCCCATATCATACATTTTCTATTATTCTCAAGCGTCATTGATTTAAAACCATCAATTCCTATTTCGCTACCGTAGTAGATACAAGGAGAGCCCGCTTGAGTTAACATAAATAAATAGGCGAGTTTAACTTTTCGTTTATCATTCAAACAAACGCTTAAAATACGCGCGGTGTCATGACTATCCAGAAGATTAAACATAACTTCAGTTATATTTTTAGGATAACAAAGATAAGAACGTGTAACGGATGTCATAAATTCTTGTTTTGTTGTATCCTGTAACGCAAAATAATCAATAATCCCATATGTTAAGGGATAATTCATTAATGAATCAAACTGATCACCACGCAACCAGGGGGTGCCCTCATGCCATATCTCACCCAAAATATAACATTCAGGTTTGATATCTTTAATCACCTTTCTGAAATCTCGCCAGAAATGATGATCCACTTCATTCGCAACATCCAGACGCCAACCATCAATATCAAAATTTTGCGTCCAATAGCGAACTATACTAAGTAAGTATTCACGGCACTCTTCATTCTCAGTATTTAGCTTGGGCATTTCAATAACATTGCCAAAGGTTTCATAGTTAAAGTTTTTAAAATCCCATTCACTTTTTGGAGTATCGGGATAAACAGGAAATTTATGAATCCAGAACCAATCGGCGTAACGTGAATTGGCACCATTGCGTACAACGTCAAGCCATATTGGAGAGTCAGCGCCTAAATGATTGAATACTGCATCCAACATGATTTTTATTCCACGCTTATGCGCTTCTTCAATCAAAGTATGGAAAGCAATATTCCCACCTAAATGTGGATCAACACTAAAATGATCGATGGTGTCATATTTATGGTTGGAAGCTGAGGTAAAAATAGGACAAAAATAAATCCCATTAATACCCAGATCTTCCAGATAATCGAGTTTATCAATAACCCCCCACAGATCCCCACCCATAAAGTTGAATGAAGTCGGTGTACTGCCCCACGGTTCTACCCCTTCTGGGGATATTTCAGGTCTGCCGTTACAGAAACGGTCTGGAAAAATTTGGTACCATACCGTATTTTTTACCCAGGAGGGGGTATTTAGAACGTCAATTTTATTAAGATAAGGGAAGCAAAAAAAGTTATTTAAGCGGCTTAACTCTCGTTCTTCGCAGTCCGGTGAACTGATATCAACACACCTTTTCTCACCAAAAAGAAACTTCTCTCCCTCTTTCCCAAAAAGTATAAAACCGTAACGGCAACGGCGTTTTTGAGGTTTGAACACTGCAAACCAGTGATCATGAAATTCGGTGACAGCTTCTTGTTCCATCTCGATCTCGTTGCCGCCAATCCAGCCGAACGCTTCTGTCCCGGCCATGTTACCGCCGTCAAGACCACCTTCAGCCCAATTATATGGATCGCCTATCCACAGAATAACTTTATCAACTTCTCCTCTTAATGTGCGTAACCGTACATGCAAAGTTTCGTTATCATAGGCATAGCTATCTTCACTTTTTGCTGAGTGTTTTAACGAACTAACTGTAATCATAAATACTAATCCCTAAAAATTATTCCTTAACGGCACCGCTAACAAGTCCAGTAGTTATATGCTTCTGTGTGAATACAAATAACAATGTGATAGGTACTGCAACTAAAAGCGCCCCAGCAGCAAAAAGCGTATAATTCTCTGCTGAATTAGAAGCAATCCAACTAAAAATTCCAATCGCCAGGGTCATTTTATCCTCACTACGAAGCACCAACGTTGGCAAAATGAAGTCCATCCATGGTCCAGTGAACGAAACTAATCCAACGAAAACGAGAATCGGCTTAGCCAATGGCAATATTATCTGAATAAAAATAGTCAGATGCCCTGCTCCATCTATTTTAGCGGCCTCATCCAAAGAAGTTGGAATAGCATCAAAATAACCTTTTACCAACCACGTCATGAAGGGCAATGAACCGGTTACATAAACCAGAAGCAACCCAGTATATGTGTCTATCAAATTGGCCTTTGATAGCAGGATATAAATGGCAGTCATTGATAAAAATGCAGGAAACATTTGCAATACAAGAATACTCATTAAAGTATTACGCTTTCCACGAAATCGATACCTTGAAAAAACGTAGGCGGTCATCGTCACAACAACCAGTGAAATTAACATGTTAGCGGTAGCAAGAATGAAAGTGTTCAAATACCACTGCATATATGGCGTATCCGTGAACAACGTTATGTAGTGGTCAAATGTAAACTCGATGCCACTAAATGTTGAACTAAATAGATTATTCCCTTTTTTAAAAGATGCCATTATCGTCCATATCACTGGCCCAAGCACAAGAATGGAGTTGCAGATTAATAAAAGATAAACTAAGAGTGTTGATATTTTACGTAAAAATTTATCCATTGTCACATCCCTACATCATCTTTAAATGATTTCATCCGTCTGAATTGCCATATTGCTATAACCGATAAGAAGATAAATATTATGATGGAGATTACAGAAGCTATATGATATTGCTGGAAATTCAATGTGAGTTTATAAATCCAGGTAATAAAAATATCGGTATGCCCAGCGAATCTGTATTCCGGATTAGTCGGACCACCTTCAGTCAGAAGATAAATTGCACCAAAATTATTGAAATTATATGCAAATGTCATTACCAGAGTTGGCGCAACCTGATGTAACACCATTGGCAATGTAATTTCCTTAAACTGTTGCCATTTAGTTGCGCCATCGACCTCACTAGCCTCATACAAATCTCGGGATATGTTTGTTAATGCACCCGCGATCAATAGCATAAAATACGGTGCCCCTACCCAAACACAAACGGCAATTACTGTTATTTTTGCATTTAATGGAACCGACAGAAAATCAACTGAATTCATTCCGATACTGTTCAGAAACGAGTTAACCGGACCAATTCCATTTAAAAGAAGACGGAAAATAAGTAACGTTACAAATGTGGGTATGGCATATGGCAGTATAAATATCAATCGCCAGGCTTTTGCGAAACGTATATTTTTTTTAGCCAGTGCTAAAGCCAGAATAAAGCCAAAACTGAAGGTAAAAATCGTCGCGCAAATTGCCCAAATAAATGTCCAGAGAGCGACACCTAGAAACGTATCAGACCATATTTTAAATTTAAACAACATAATGAAATTTTTAATCCCAACCCAATCAACCAGGTTCTTTGGTGGGATGTGATTTGGCGCAGCATAGTTTGTAAACGATACAAGAACTGTAATTACAATAGGTAAAACAATGAATGCTATACTCGCTAAAAATGCGGGCGTTAGGACTATAAATGCAAATTTATCCTCATAGAGCTTATATAACTGTTGTTTAAAAGTCAGATGGCAATAAGATGAGTTCCGCGCATCTTTAATATTAAGGATGTAAATAGTGGCGAATAAGCCAACAATAATGGTCGCTATCACGCCCTCTACAAGCATAAATATAGAATTGTCACCCTGAATAACAGTCAACCCTTTTCGAATTTGCGCGACATCACCTAATGTGAACAAACCTATTAATGTATGCACAATATCGGAAAGATAAAGCAAAAAGCATACTTGTATTGCAAAGAATATCCCGCCTTTCACATAATAATGACGTGATAACTGAGTCCCGCCCATAATCAAACAGGAAATAGGTAGCACAGGTGCACTCTTCATTTTCAGTTGTTGTGTATTCACAATTACTCCTGAAGCGAAAGTTGTTCTTCAATAATTGTTTGTGCATGATTTAAAACTTCATCCGGTGTTTTATTCTCAACCCAGGTAGCCAAAATAGCATTAGTCATTGGAGACCATAGATAAGACATTTCCGGTATTGATGGCATTGCGTCAGAATAATTAGCTTGAGCAATAATTGCTTTTATAACTTCACTACCTGTCTGGCTAATTTTGTTCATAAGTGAATTGATTGGTGGGATGAGATTCGTCATTTCATAACGCTTCATCAACATCTTATCCGTTGTCAGGTAGTCAGCGAATAATTCAGCGGCATGAGGATATTCGGTAAATGAGCTTACAACGGCCAGCCGTACTGTTGAAAATGTGCGAGGCTGATGACCATCTAATGTTGGGATGCGTGTCACGCCAAAATTGATTCCGCTGTCAATGTAACCTTGTATGGACCAAGGTCCGTCGATTACAGCAGCAACTTTACCTTCATTAAACAGACCTCTTAGAACTTGTGGATTACCCATATCAAGAGGATTAGAGGGATTCGCTTTCTTTAAGCGTTTCATCGTCTCTAGCCCTTTCTTCGCTTCAGATGAAGCGATGCCTAGAGCTTTAGGATCGTTACCGGTTTTACCGAATTCGTTGGCACCATACAAGGTAATAAACATACGTGAAACATAATAATTTTGTACATCCCATAGCAGAGCATATTTATGCTCGGATGAATTATTAAACTTTTCACTGAAAGTATTGATTTCTTCGAATGTTTTTGGTGCGGTGTTTAACAAATCCTTATTATAGAAAAGCGCCAGCGTTGCGAAACTTACAGGAAAACCATAGCTGATGTTATTATATGTAGCTGCCGATACTGCGCCTGGAATAAATGTTTTTTTAATGCGCTCAGCTGAGACCATGTTTTCCATAACCCCGCCAGCAACGACTAACCGCCCCAGGGTATCATGTTCAATTTCAGCTACATCAGCTACACGAGTCGTACCCCCATCCTGCATAATTCTTGATGCTGCATCCATTGGCGCTATATTGCGAAATGTAAACTTTACCTTGTAGCCAAAATCTTTATTGAATTCCTTTGCTGCATATTTCATATATTCCGCGCTTGTGGCATCAGACCAAACTAACAACTCAGCATCAGTTTCAGGAATTAATTTTTCTGCCATCGCCTGGGGTGTTAGCGTACTGGAAATTGCAAGAATTATAACTGTGACGATATTTGAAAGCTTCATTATATTTACCTCATGAATAACATCTTTAAGTAGTACATGCTGTACGACTACATAAGCATTCACGCCATTATCAACACAAATCAAGGCCAATCAACTGTCAAATAAGATTTTAATAATGAATAACTGCAAATAGTGATGCATATCCCATTTGCAGTAATTTGTTGAGGAAAAAAATATTTTATTGCCGCAGAGTGTTTAGGAGTACATGAGGTACGACTATATGGAATAACAGAAATCATATCTTAAATTGATATTTTGGAAGGAACTCATTTATGGTTTTAATAAAAAAGAATGTCTTATCGGCTTCAATTGCAACAGTCCTTTTAGGCTCAACAGGAGCCTTTGCGGCAAACGATCGCGGCTTTACCTCCGACACTGACTGGTCAGAAGAACAAGCGGGCTTTAATGGACATGTTGGTACTACATTTGAATATGAGACCAAAAGCACTGATAACTATTTAGGTAAAACAGTAAAGGAATATACTAAAACACACGAGATTTTCCAGGCCTATTTCAGCCAACCTAATTGGCAATTTGCAGCAATCTATGGCCTTAAGTCTATCGATCGCCGACAAGAAGAAAAAGGCTATCACGAAAATGAAACAAGTCTGCAAAACTATATATCACTAAACAAAACGTTCACTATTGGTAACGGTTTCGACTTCAGTCTGGTATACGACCTGATGTATACCGACGGAAATATAGATAGCCCTTATGTTACAGGCTTGCATACTGTAACTGTTGACAACAGTTTTCGCCCTACGTTGACGTACTTTAACTCTGACTGGAACGCAGGTTTTTATTCAAACGTTGAATACTTATACAGTCGAAATGATAAGAGCTCCTGGGGCGTACGCGAAGAAGAAGGTCAAAGTATACTATTTCAGCCCTATAAACGTTTTGGTGCATGGGAGTTTGGTATTGAATTTTTCTACCAGAAAAAGCATAACGATGAATTTAATCACGGTAAAATAAATGATCGTAGTATTTATACCGAAACTTACTACGAGCCAATTATCAAATATGCTTTTGAAAACGCAGGTAATCTGTATCTACGCACCCGCTTCGGACACGGGAAAACAGAAAACGCAGATAGTTTGCAATACAATGCAAACAGAACCTATTTCAAAACAATTCGAAAAGCCACTCTAGGTTATGAACAAAACATAGGTGACGACTGGATAGCCAAGATTGAATATAAACATGCCTGGGAAAAAGAGCACAAAAACTTTTATGATCCAAGAGATGAAGAAAAATATAATGTGCTCAATCAGGATAATATTTATGTTCATGCTTTCTATCGCTTTTGATTAAACAGAGGGAAACCTATGTTCAGCGCACTAGATATTAAAACGTTGATGCAAGGAACTTTATATGGTGATCCATCACTCAGGGTTGATACCATTCGGCCAATCCATAGTCCTTTAGTTGGTGGACTCTCGATTGTTATGACACCTGGAGATTTGTTGCATATACCAACGACTGGTGCGGATATAATTATCGGACCGGAAGAGATCATTAGTTCTAATGCTAAGGCAAAGATTGTAGTCGATTATCTGAACGTGAATAACCTTAACAAAGTTTTAAGATACTATAAGGTACATAAGTATCGTTTGTTTGAGCAAGAAAACACTTCAACGATACCTGATGTATACATTGGTAAACACTGCCAGATAGGTATGAACTGCCATTTTATGCCGGGTGTTAAAATTATGAACTGTGTGACCATAGGTGATAATGTTGCCATTCATGCGAATACAGTGATTAAAGAAGGCACTATTATTGGTAATGATGTTATTATTGATTCTAATAATTCCATCGGTAATTATAGCTTTGAATATATGGCTGATGAACGTGATTCATATGTCCGAGTCGATAGCATCGGTAGAGTTATCATAGGTGATGATGTTGAAATCGGTTGTAACAACACCATTGACCGAGGAACACTTGGAGATACGATAATTGGTCAAGGCACTCGTATTGATAATCAAGTGCAGATTGGACATGACTGCATAATCGGCAATAAATGCCTGATTGTTTCACAATGCGGTTTCTCAGGACATGTTGTTTTAGGCGAACATGTTATTACACATGGTCAAGTCGGAATCGCCGGTCACATATCAATTGGTAGTTATTCGGTAATTAAGGCTAAATCAGGTGTAAGCCATTCTTGTCCTGAAAAGAGTGACCTTTTTGGTTACCCTGCCAAAAATACGCGAGAATACAACAAAAATCTCGCTGTCCTTAATAACCTAACTAAACAGCATGGTGTATATAAACAGTGAGTCGTTGAGAAGTATTATTTATATACATTAACATTAACATTAACACTGACATAGAAATAGCTTAACTAAGCTATACTACTTTTATTGAGAGTTTAAATGAAAAATAAATTGCTTATTGCGGCTGTGTTGACTGGTCTTCTTTCAGGATGCGTTGATGGCAATTCACCCTCTGGCAGTCAGGAAGGTGTCGTGAAAGCGGATCCTCGCTATTCAGAATGTAACCTCCCTGATGTAAATGAAAGAGGGCCAATTGCTGCGGGTCTTTACATTTCCGGAACCCTCCCGGAAGGCTATTGGTTAATGAAGCCAGAGCGTAAAATGCATTATAAGGGAGATGGTATTTATCAGCTTGTTTATTCTGAAAAAGCAGGTGCGGTAACAATGCAATTTGCGACTATGAACTGGAACCCGCAGTTCACTGTAACAGGTCTTGAATTGCCATTAAATCAGGCTAAAACACTCAAGAAAGGAGGCATGGATAAAAATACAAAAGTCGTCATTCCTGCCGATGGAAAGTATGTTTGGACGATTCAAATTGGTCCTGATAAAAAGGCAATAGCCGCCATGGTAGCACCATGTAAATAGTTATTTTTAGCACTCCACTATTCAACATTCGTTGAATAGTGGAGTATCAGTATTCCAAAATTCTTGTTAATGAGAGCAGATTATGGCCGCGGTAATTCTACGCAAAGTTGAAAAAATTTATGACAATGGATTCAAAGCTGTTCACGGCATTGATCTCGATATAAACGATGGTGAATTCATGGTTTTTGTTGGACCATCTGGGTGTGCCAAATCAACTACATTACGCATGATTGCAGGTCTTGAAGACGTATCAGGTGGTGAAATTTACATTAGCGACCGCCTTGTTAATACCCTTCCGCCTAAAGATCGCAGCATTGCAATGGTGTTCCAGAACTATGCGCTGTATCCCCATAAGACTGTATTTGACAATATGGCTTTTGGTTTAAAAATGCAAAAAAGGCCAAAAGAAGAGATTAAGAAAATTGTCGAAGAAGTTGCAGAAAAACTTGAAATTAGCGATTTACTTTACCGAAAACCGAAAGAAATGTCGGGTGGTCAGCGTCAGCGTGTCGCGGTAGGCCGTGCAATTGTCCGTAAGCCAGATGTTTTCTTATTTGATGAGCCACTATCTAACCTTGATGCGAAACTTCGTGTTTCAATGCGAGTCAAAATTGCTCAGTTGCATCAGTCTCTCAAGGATGAGGGTCACCCAGCAACCATGATTTATGTTACACACGATCAAATTGAAGCATTGACCCTCGGTGATCGTATTTGTGTGCTTAATCAGGGGCGAATAATGCAGGTCGACACACCAGTTAATCTGTATAACCACCCTGCTAACAGATTCGTTGCTGGCTTTATTGGTTCCCCGTCAATGAATTTGATAGATGCGGTTGTACGTGAGGAAGACGGTAAACTCTATATTGACATTGCCAAAAATATTCGGTTGTACATACCTGAGAATAAACAATCAGTACTCAAAGCGTATATAGATAAACCCGTTTGTTTTGGTATTCGTCCAGAACATATCTCTTTGAGTGTGAATTGCAAAGAAATGAATACAGTCACTGGTGCATTAAGTATTATTGAAAATATGGGCAGTGAAAAATATCTTTACTTTACCGTTAACAACAAAGAGTTTATTGCAAAAGTCAACGATCAATCAATTACTACAGCCGATATTGGTAAAAATTTGTATTTCAACCTTGATACAAGCTTCTGTCATATATTTGATTTTTACACTGAAGAAAATCTAACTAATTATTTGTGATTGATATGACAATAACCCCATGTTGAATAACGGTATTAAACCTTACAATTCCATAAGGCTTCTTACTGCTCGAACTGTCTATTGGTAAATGTCATTAACTCCACGAACTGATTCTTATCGAGGTAATTGAGTTACAAAATTCCATCCATAAAAAAGAGCATATATGAATAAACCGTTGATAACACCGCTTACTCAGTGAGCCTACTATTTAGGTCAGAGCATGTCTTCTGACCATAGTTGGAGGGCATTCAGATTCGCAGTTCACAATGCTTACGTACTGTAGACCTGTAACCAGCTTGGGGATGAATGACGATAAATCCACATTTTAGCTCAGCAATTTTTTCGAAAATGTTAATTAATAATGTTAAAATTGGTAAGATTTCATTTTCATTTCAGGAGCGCGTCTATGATACATTTGGTAAATAAATTGATAAATTTTGGTTTCACTCGCACCGATGCACAGGTTTACATCAGTCTGTTGAAAAACGGTCGTAGCAGTGGTTACAAGATAGCAAAAGAAATTTCACTTTCTCGTTCGTCTGTATACTCATCTATTGATAATCTTTACAAGAACGGTTATATCTTTCTTGTCGATGGTGAAACTAAAGAATATGAAGCAAAATCTCCTGAACTCATACTTTCACAAATTGAAAAAAGCACTATTGACAATATAAAAATTCTAAAAAAAGAATTATCACAGATGATGTTTCAGAATGAACGTGAATTCATTTATAATGTCTCTGGTTTCGATAACTTACATCAGAAAGCTAAAGAGATGCTTTCTTCTGCAGAGTGTGAAATTTACCTCAACACGGATTTTGACTTACATTTTTTGAAAAATGAAATTTGTGAGGCTCTGAATCGACATGTTCGAGTTATTGTTTTTTCATTTAATAAACTTATTACTCCCGACCCACGTGTAGAACTGTATTACCGCTTTAACCATGAAGAAGAATATTACCCTTCTCACCGTTTTATGCTTGTTGTTGATATGAAGACAGTAATGGTTTTTTCACAACGAGCTGAATCACTGGGGTTATACTCGAATAATCGCTTGCTTATCAATATAATTGCCGAACATATCCATAGTGATATATATCTAACCAAGTATCAGCAACAATATCCAGATGCCAATGCATTAATAAATACTTTGCATGAATCTGGCAATGATATGGTGCAGGATGAAAAACATTTGAGTGATAGCAAAAACCGTTAATATTTTCCTTTCATTGTGATCGTCTGTAGGCGATCACAATCTATTTGTCTTTTATAACGTCTAAACTTTTTTATGCAAAGGTATATTTATGATTTTTTTTAACGATATAAAGCCCACTGGTTGGTTAAAGAATAAGATGGAATGGTATATGAACGGTCATATAGGAGAACTGGATAAATTAGTTCCCCATCTTATTACGGAGCATAAAATATATGGAAGAGATCGTATAACTCCACGCACTGTATCTGCTGAAGATGGCGTTATTAAAAAACAGAATAATCCCGATGATAACATGATGCAATATTATTGGTGGGATAGTGAAACTCAATCGAATTGGAAGGATGGATATTGCCGCAGTGCCTACTTGTTAGATAATAAAGAATGGCAGGAAAAAGCGAGCGATTTATGTTTGGAACTTATCGATACGCAAGATGATGATGGCTATATTGGAATTTATGATTCATCATTAAAATTTAACTGTAAAGCAGAAAATGGAGAGTTCTGGGCACAAGCTACTGCCTTGCGTTTTGTGCTTGGATGTTATGAGTCCACCCGTAATGAGAGTTTATTAACTTCTCTTACCCAAGCCGCACAATGCATTATGGCTGGCTACCCTAAAGAAACGTCACATCCTTTCGTTGTGGAACAGGGTTTTGCTGGACATAGCCACGGATTAACAATAACAGATGTTTTCTACCGCCTTTATGAAATAACCAATAACATTGAATATCTCTCATATTGCTTGTGGCTGTATGAAGATTATTCCGCAGGATGCGTGTCGGAGCAAGATCTGCAATATAAAAATGTCATAGACCCTGGTTACCTTCTTAAAGGTCATGGCGTACATACGTATGAGCATATTAGGGCATTAGCCATCGCAGCGAGCCAACGGCCGCAGTATCAAACTGCATTAGATATTTTTTTATCCCAGTTGAAATATTATCTTACACCATCTGGCGCTCCCATTGGTGATGAGTGGATTACAGGACGCACAGCTAATGCCACTTATACAGGCTATGAATATTGTTCTGTTCATGAACTATTTAGCACTTATGTTATGTTAATAAAACTGACCACTAATATTGGTCTGGCCGATGATGCTGAGTGGCTATTCTATAATGCTAGTTTTGGCATGCAGCATCCCATACTTCACGCGATAATGTACTGTAAGACTGATAATTGTTATGAAGCAAATGAAAGGAAACATCCGGACAGTAATCAGTTTAATACCAGATATAAATACTCCCCTACTCATGAGGAGGCTGCTGTCTGCTGCGTACCGAATACAGCAAGAACCATACCGGCTTTTGTCGAAAATATGTTTCAAGAAAATAACAATGGTTTTACTGCATTATTTTATGGCCCGTGTGAGTTTTATGGCACATTTAATAATGTTGCAATTAAAATTACACAATTAACTGAATACCCTCATGATTTAAGCGTAAAATGTCTCATTGAGCCTGAGTCATCTGTTCGTTTTGCTCTCAGTTTCCGTTACCCCGGCTGGGCAAAAATGATGATTATTAATGGTGTTACTTTTACTAAAAATGATACTCAAAACTCACTTATTATTTTAGATAGAACATGGCAACATCATGATGTGATTGACATTAAATTTATAGCTGATATACAGTTTAATACTGACTTATGTGGTGACACTTATATTTCCAGAGGTCCCGTTTTATATGCAATTGAGCTTGAGAGCGATATTTTAATCAAAAAAACTCTGCTGAACGGGAAATATTTTGACTCAGGATACATACCCTGTAGTAGAGCTGATGAATCTATCCAGTTCTCTTATGCTGATATGGAATCTTTTTCATATTCAACCTCACCAGAGGGCAAACAATACATTGAAGGCTGTTTTTATTTAAACAAGACTAAAATAGTCAGAAAACTTATACCATTTGGTCAAACCATTCTTCGCAAAGTAACTTTCTCCAATATAGAGAGTTAATATTTTCGAGTATTATAATTAATTAAAGGGATTTCTATGTACCTTACTGATAATATTATCAAACTGTCGAATAAAATAGGTCAGCGTGTTTATACTGTTGTCTCTGAAATGTCGATTGAAGCATGGATAACAAAAGAACCGCAGCCTTTTGTTTATCGCCGTAGCGGTGCTTACCAGAAACTCACCATTGGCTCAGACTGGGGTCAACTGTTTGACTGTGCCTGGATGCGAGTTTATGGTAAACGTCCAGCAGATAAATTTAGACACAAACTCGTCGCTCTCGTTGATATCGGTGGCGAAGGTCTTATTGTGGATAAGAATGGTTCACCCATCTGCGGCATCACGAATAAAGCATCATCTTATGGCGTACCGCCAGATAAACCAGGTAAATGGGTGGTTGACCTTTCTCTCGTTAGTGAAAATGACGAGGTCGAGTTTTGGATTGATGCTGCGTGCAACGATTTATTTGGCTATGTCACTAATGGAGGGATTATTACTGATGTTCATATCGCGACATGTAATCAACTACTGAAATCCCTTTATTATGATGTTGAAGTGCTTTTCGACTGGATTAATGATGGTCAGAAGTTTGAATCCATACATCCTAAAGGTATTATCCCAGAAAAAATTATCACCAAAAGAAGCGAGCGTACTGACGAAATCATAAGAATTCTCGAATATATTGATAATACGTTAATTACCTTTTGCAATGAAGAAATAATTAAATGCCAAATTGCAATCCAATCCATAATTAGTAAAAACAATAATCCTTCAGAGTTCAGGATTATGGCTACTGGTCATGCCCATTTAGATATAGCGTGGATGTGGCCTTTAAGAGAAGGACGCAGAAAAGCAATAAGAACATTTGCCACCGCCCTGGCAAATATTGAAAAATATCCTGATTACATTTTTGGCGCTAGTCAGTACCAACTTTTTCACTGGATAAAAAAAGATTATCCCTATTTCTTCGAAAAGTTAAAAAAACAAATCGCCGCAGGCCGCTTTGAGTTACAAGGTTGCTTTTGGGTCGAATGCGATTTAAATCTGGTAAGTGGTGAATCGCTGATAAGGCAAATCATGCATGGGACACGATTCACACTGCAGAATTTTTCAAAGAAGATAAATTATGTCTGGCAACCGGATGTCTTTGGATTCCCCGCCACGCTTCCACAAATTCTCAAAAAATCAGGCATTAACTATATTGCATCGCAAAAGCTCTCACAAAACAAGATTAATAAATTTAATAATTACCTTTTCCGCTGGCAAGGCCTGGATGGCTCAGAAATTCTGATGCATAACTTTCCTGAAGATACGTATGATAGCCGAGCCCGCGCTCGCTCTTTAGAATATATTGAACAAAACTATAATGAAAAAGAAATCTGTCCCTATGCGCTTATGGTGTATGGTGTCGGTGATGGCGGCGCTGGCCCCGGTGAGGAACATATAGAACGATTAACACGCATACGCAATATTGATGGCTTACCTCATGTTGATTTCAGCCGTGTTGATAAGTTCTTCACTCACGCCGACGCCTTTCGCGAATCCTTGCCCATTATTTCGGGTGAACTTTACTTCGAGGCTCATCAAGGGTGCTTTACATCAGAGTCAGCAACTAAAGCCCATAATCGAATTATGGAAAATAAACTCCATGATGCTGAATTTTTTATAACTATTACTAATAATATGACGTCAATTCTTCGCAGTGAGTTTGATGAAATATGGAAAGCGATGCTGACCTTGCAATTCCATGACATCCTTCCCGGCTCATGTATTTCAAGAGTTTATCATGAAACTGAAAAGGAATATCTTAAACTAGAAGCAAAAACCGAGAAAATTATTTCTGATGCGCAGTCTACTTTATTAAGTAAAATTGACACTTCATCTTATAAAGATCCGCACATTTTATTTAATACCACCTGTTTTGCTCGTAACGAATGGATCAATATAAACAACAACTGGCTCAAAGCACGAGTAAACTCTTATGGTTATGCTGTGATTGATCCAAAGAATAAGATCGTAAATGGTCTGAAGGCAGAATCTCGAAGTATTGAAAATAATTACATTAAACTTCTTTTTTCAGAAAGCGGTGATTTAATTTCGCTATATGATAAAAGATATGGTAAAGAATACATTACTGAAAATATGCACAGTGAGATCCGTGCATACCACGAAGATGCAGGTTTTTTCGCGGCCTGGGATTTTGCTTCAAATTATCGTGATGGGGAATCATATGTTTTACTCGCTGAAAAAATGACAACTGTGATCAGCGGGCCTAAAACTACGATGACGCTGATTTATCACTACAAGTCCTCTTATCTTCGCTTCGCATTTACCCTGACACAGGACAGTCCACGCGTTGATGTCCAAACTTTTATTGATTGGCACGAACCTAATGTTTCTCTCAAAGTAAAATTCCCGGTATCAGTACAAACATCTCTTGCACAATGTCAAATTCAGTTCGGTGTAATTGACAGACCAACGCATAGCGATGATTCGTTCGCTTTTGCCAAAGATGAAATACCAGCACATCACTGGGTCGACCTTTCTGATCAAGAAACTGGCATTGCTTTAATAGCAAAAAACAAATATGGCTATCGTGTCAAAGACCAGACGCTAGAGTTAACTTTGTTGCGTTCGCAGCACAAACCTGGGGAAGTTGTTAAGGCAGATAATTATGATAATTTCCTGATTAATAATTTTGCAGATATTGGTAAACAAAAATTCACATTCTCCTTATTTCCTCATCATGGAGATTACCGTGTGGGTGGTGTCGTTAACCAGGCCTATATAATGAATCATCCCTTACAGATCGTCCCTGTCAAACCACACCCGGGTGAACTACCCCCTTCACTATCATTTTTTGCTATCGATACTAACAGCGTTATCATCGAAACAATAAAATTAGCTGAAGACGGCGACGGTATAATCGTAAGATTATATGAGAGTTATGGATTAGAAATTTCAGCCATGCTTTCGTGGGTATGTAATTATCACTACGTTCAATATGTCGATCTCCAAGAAAATAAATTAGATGACAGTTTTTATTGCAATCAATATTGCAATCAATATTGCAATCTTGAATTCAAACCTTTTGAAATTATCACGCTACGATTAACTCAATAGCGTACTAATCTAAAAACTCAAAATGGTGAGAACACTCATTGAGATTTTTTATCAAGTACAGCCTCTCAATAATTTGAGAGGCTGTTTTTTATTTGATGGGATAAAGATCTTTGCGCTTATACGGCTGGATTTCGCCCGGTTTGCGAGTTTTCAGCAATTTTAGTATCCAGGTGTATTGTTCTGGTCGCGGACCAACAAAAATCTCGACTTCTTCATTCATCCGCCGCGCAATCGTATGATCATCCGCCTCTAACAGATCATCCATCGGTGGGCGCACCTGAATCGTCAGACGATGCGTCTTGCCATCATAAATCGGAAACAGCGGTACAACGCGCGCACGGCACACTTTCATCAAACGACCAATCGCGGGCAACGTCGCTTTATAGGTGGCAAAGAAATCCACAAATTCGCTGTGCTCTGGGCCATGATCCTGATCGGGTAAATAATATCCCCAGTACCCCTGACGTACCGACTGGATGAATGGTTTAATACCGTCATTTCTCGCATGCAGACGACCGCCAAAGCGACGACGCACCGTGTTCCAGACATAATCAAAAACCGGGTTGCCCTGATTATGGAACATCGCTGCCATTTTCTGCCCTTGCGAGGCCATCAGCATGGCAGGAATATCGACGGCCCAACCGTGCGGCACCAGAAAGATAACTTTCTCGTTATTACGCCTCATCTCTTCGATGATCTCCAGCCCTTGCCAGTCAACGCGCGGCTGAATTTTCTCCGGTCCGCGTATTGCCAACTCAGCCATCATTGCCATCGCTTGCGGCGCGGTGGCAAACATCTCATCAACAATCGCTTCGCGTTCAGCTTCACTACGTTCTGGAAAGCAGAGCGACAGATTGATTAACGCACGACGGCGTGAGCTTTTTCCCAGTCGTCCGGCAAAACGTCCCAGCCGTGCCAGAATGGGATCACGGAACTTTGGCGGCGTTAAAGCGATACCCGCCATCGCTGCTACGCCCAGCCATGCTCCCCAGTAGCGCGGGTGGCGAAAGGATTTATCAAACTCAGGAATGTATTCGCTATTATTTTTTTTCGTTTCCATGCTTTTCCAGTTTCGGATAAGGCAAAAATCAATCTGGTGATAGTGTAGCGGCGCAACTTGCCCCGCACCAAATAAAAAAAGCCGGTACTGACTGCGTACCGGCTGCGAATGGATGTTAATTAATCAAACCGTAGCTGCGGCACAATCTCTTTGGCCTGCGCCAGGAATTCGCGACGATCGGAGCCGGTCAGCCCTTCGGTACGCGGCAGTTTTGCCGTCAGCGGGTTTACGGCCTGCTGGTTTATCCATACTTCATAGTGCAGATGCGGCCCGGTTGAACGTCCGGTATTACCGGAAAGCGCGATACGGTCGCCACGTTTCACCTTCTGTCCCGGTTTCACCAGAATCTTGCGCAAGTGCATATAACGCGTGGTGTAGCTGCGACCATGACGAATAGCCACATAATAACCTGCTGCGCCACTGCGTTTGGCAACCACCACTTCACCGTCACCCACTGAAAGCACTGGCGTACCTTGTGGCATGGCGAAATCAACACCTCTGTGTGGTGCAACGCGACCTGTCACCGGATTAGTACGACGCGGGTTAAAGTTAGACGAGATACGGAACTGTTTCGCCGTCGGGAATCGCAAGAATCCTTTCGCCAGACCAGTACCGTTACGATCGTAGAATTTGCCATCCTCAGCGCGGATAGCGTAATAATCTTTACCTTCTGAACGCAAACGTACGCCCAGCAGCTGGCTTTGCTCACGTTTACCATCAAGCATTTCTCGAGACATTAACACCGCAAATTCATCGCCTTTTTTCAGTTTGCGGAAATCCATTTGCCACTGCATGGCTTTAATCACTGCGCTCACTTCGGCGCTGGTTAAACCGGCGTTTCTGGCGCTGGCAACAAAGCTCCCCCCGACGGTACCTTTCAGCAGATTGTTAACCCACTCTCCTTGCTGCATTTCGCTGGTCATTTTAAAACCGTTAGCAGCAGTACGGTCATAGGTTCGGGTTTCACGACGAGACACTTCCCAGGTGAGGCGCTGCAGTTCGCCGTCCGCGGTTAATGTCCAGGAGAGTTGTTGACCGATTTTCAGATTACGCAATTCTTTGTCGGCAGCAGCCAGTTGGGTGATATCACCCATATCAATACCATACTGATTGAGAATGCTGCTTAGCGTATCGCCAGTGGAAACAACATATTCATGCACGCCCGCTTCACCGGCGATTTTGTCATCCAGTTCGTCCTGGGGAATGGCTTCATCTTCTTGTGCAGCTTGATCAATCGGCTCACTGGCTTCAGGTAAGAGCGAACGAATTTCGTTCTGTTCCAGCTCAATGGTTTTGACAATTGGCGTGGCATCACGGTGATAAACATAAGGCCGCCAGACAGCGACGGCCAGAGTAAGAACGGTGAGCGACCCCAACATAACGCGGTGTGGTCGCGGTAAATTATTAAACGCCAGGGCGACAGAGCGGGCTATCTGTTGCACGTAATCACTTCCTCATTAATCTCCTTTCAGGCAGCTCGCATACTGGTTGGCTAATTGACTCAGGAATTCTGAATAGCTTGTTTTACCCAGTTTGATATTCGTCCCCAGGGGATCCAACGTTCCCATACGAACGGATGTCCCTCGTGCGACGCTCTCAACGACCGCTGGCCTGAACTGTGGCTCAGCAAAAACGCAGGTTGCTTTTTGCTCAACCAACTGTGTTCTTATTTCATGTAAACGCTGCGCGCCAGGTTGAATCTCAGGGTTAACGGTAAAATGACCAAGCGGTGTCAGTCCAAACTGTTTTTCGAAATAGCCGTAAGCATCGTGAAAAACGAAATAACCTTTCCCCTTGAGCGGCGCGAGCTCGTTACCAACCTGCGTTTCGGTTGAGGCTAATTGTGCCTCAAAATCCTTCAGGTTGGCGTCAAGTTTGGCTCGACTTTGCGGCATAAGTTCCACTAATTTTCCATGGATTGCAACCGCTGTAGCCCGCGCTATCTCTGGGGAAAGCCAAAGATGCATGTTGAAATCGCCGTGATGGTGATCTTCGTCACTTTTTTCCGCGTGGTCGTGATCATCATCATCGCCGTGAATACTTTTCATCAGTAGCGGTTTCACATCTTCAAGCTGCGCAATCGTTACCTGCTTCGCTTCTGGTAATTTGCTTACCGGTTTTTGCATAAACGCTTCCATCTCCGGGCCAACCCAAACGACTAAGTCCGCGTTCTGTAAGCGTTTTACATCCGATGGACGCAGTGAATAATCATGTTCTGAAGCGCCGTCAGGCAGTAAAACCTCCGTTTCTGTTACACCATCAGCAATGGCAGAAGCGATGAACCCAACGGGTTTAAGCGAAGCGACAACGGCGGCATCTGCGGCCTGTGTTGCACCTCCCCAGAGAGCGGCGGATAATGCTGCGAAAAGAAGCGTTTTTTTATGTAACATAATGCGACCAATCATCGTAATGAATATGAGAAGTGTGATATTATAACATTTCATGACTACTGCAAGACTAAAATTAACATGACAAGTCTGGTTTCCCTGGAAAATGTCTCGGTTTCTTTTGGCCAACGCCGCGTCCTCTCTGATGTGTCGCTGGAACTTAAACCTGGAAAAATTTTGACTTTACTTGGGCCAAATGGCGCAGGTAAGTCGACACTGGTACGGGTAGTGCTCGGGCTGGTAACACCCGATGAAGGGGTTATCAAGCGCAACGGAAAACTGCGCATCGGCTATGTACCGCAGAAGCTGTATCTCGACACCACGTTGCCACTGACCGTAAACCGTTTTTTACGCTTACGCCCTGGTACACATAAAGAAGATATTTTGCCTGCACTGAAACGTGTCCAGGCCGGGCACCTGATTAACGCACCGATGCAAAAGCTCTCTGGTGGCGAAACGCAGCGTGTACTATTAGCGCGAGCATTGTTAAATCGCCCGCAATTATTAGTGCTGGATGAACCCACTCAAGGCGTGGATGTAAATGGCCAGGTGGCGTTATATGACCTTATTGACCAACTGCGTCGCGAACTGGATTGTGGCGTTTTAATGGTCTCTCACGATCTGCATCTGGTAATGGCAAAAACCGATGAAGTGCTGTGTCTGAATCACCACATTTGTTGTTCCGGCACACCGGAAGTTGTTTCCCTACATCCGGAGTTTATTTCTATGTTTGGTCCTCGTGGTGCTGAACAACTGGGTATCTATCGCCATCATCATAATCATCGTCACGATTTACAGGGACGAATTGTTTTGCGTCGGGGAAATGATCGCTCATGATTGAATTATTATTTCCCGGTTGGTTAGCCGGGATCATGCTCGCCTGTGCCGCGGGTCCGCTGGGTTCGTTTGTAGTCTGGCGTCGTATGTCTTATTTCGGTGATACGCTGGCTCATGCCTCATTACTTGGCGTCGCGTTTGGTTTGTTGCTGGACGTGAATCCATTCTATGCGGTAATTGCCGTTACGCTGCTCCTGGCGGGCGGTCTGGTATGGCTGGAGAAGCGTCCACAGCTGGCGATTGACACGTTATTAGGGATTATGGCGCACAGTGCCCTGTCGCTGGGCCTGGTGGTCGTTAGTCTGATGTCTAACATTCGTGTTGATTTGATGGCTTACCTGTTCGGTGATTTGCTGGCAGTGACGCCAGAAGATCTCATCGCTATTGCGATTGGCGTGGTCATCGTGGTGGCTATTTTGTTCTGGCAATGGCGCAATTTGCTGTCGATGACGATTAGCCCGGATCTGGCGTTTGTTGATGGTGTGAAATTACAGCGCGTGAAATTGTTGTTGATGCTGGTGACGGCATTGACGATTGGTGTAGCGATGAAATTTGTTGGCGCGTTGATTATTACTTCACTGCTGATTATTCCTGCAGCTACTGCGCGTCGCTTTGCCCGTACGCCGGAACAGATGGCTGGTGTCGCTGTTTTGGTGGGGATGGTGGCAGTAACTGGCGGTTTAACCTTTTCCGCGTTTTACGATACGCCGGCGGGTCCGTCGGTGGTGCTATGTGCGGCACTGTTATTTATTCTCAGTATGATGAAAAAGCAGGCCAGCTAATCTATCGCTGAACACATTTGTCGGATGCGGCGCGAGCGCCTTATCCGACCTACGGTTCGCTATCTCTGGCTGGCCTGATAAGACGCGAACAGTGTCGCATCAGACACACTGCCAGTGTCGGATGCGGCGCGAGCGACCAATCCGACTTACGGCATTTCTGGCGGCGTTATGCCAAAGTGATTCCACGCCCGCGTCGTCGCCATACGCCCACGCGGTGTACGCTGCAAAAAGCCTTGCTGAATCAAATAAGGTTCCAGCACATCCTCAATGGTTTCACGTTCTTCGCCAATGGCTGCCGCAAGGTTATCCAGACCTACCGGCCCACCAAAGAACTTATCGATTACCGCCAGCAATAACTTGCGGTCCATATAATCGAAACCTTCAGCATCGACATTCAACATATCCAACGCCTGAGCAGCGATATCTGCCGAGATGGTGCCATCGTGCTTCACTTCGGCGAAATCACGCACTCGACGCAGCAGACGGTTGGCAATGCGCGGCGTACCGCGAGCTCGACGAGCAACTTCCAGCGCGCCGTCATCACTCATCTCAAGCCCCATAAAGCGTGCGCTGCGACTGACGATATATTGCAGATCCGGCACCTGATAAAACTCCAGACGCTGCACAATACCAAAACGATCGCGCAACGGTGATGTCAGCGAACCTGCGCGCGTGGTTGCACCAATCAGGGTAAACGGCGGCAAATCAATTTTAATGGAGCGTGCCGCCGGACCTTCACCAATCATGATATCCAGTTGGTAGTCTTCCATTGCCGGATACAACACCTCTTCCACCACTGGCGAAAGACGGTGGATCTCATCAATAAACAACACGTCATGCGGTTCAAGGTTAGTGAGCATCGCTGCCAGATCGCCCGCCTTTTCCAGCACCGGACCAGAAGTCGTGCGTAAATTAACGCCCATTTCATTGGCGACAATGTTGGCAAGCGTAGTTTTACCCAACCCCGGAGGACCGAAAATCAACAGATGATCGAGGGCATCGCCGCGCAGTTTCGCTGCTTTGATGAAAATCTCCATCTGTGAACGAACCTGCGGCTGACCAACATACTCTTCCAGTAATTTAGGGCGAATGGCGCGATCTGCCACATCTTCCGGCAAAGTGGTACCGGCAGAAATCAGACGGTCTGCTTCAATCATCCTTTACCTCATAACGCGGCGCGTAGGGCTTCGCGAATTAATGTTTCACTGCTGGCGTCAGGGCGAGCGATTTTGCTCACCATGCGGCTTGCTTCTTGTGGTTTATAGCCCAGCGCCACCAGCGCGGCAACCGCTTCCTGTTCAGCATCGTCGGTCGTCGGGCTGGCAGGTGACGTGAGTACCAGGTCGGCGGCTGGCGTAAAGAGATCGCCATGCAAACCTTTAAATCGGTCTTTCATTTCAACAATCAAGCGTTCGGCGGTTTTTTTGCCAATACCCGGCAGTTTCACCAGTGCCCCCACTTCTTCACGCTCAACGGCATTAACGAACTGCTGCGCTGACATTCCGGAGAGGATCGCCAGCGCCAACTTCGGGCCGACGCCGTTGGTTTTGATCAACTCTTTGAACAATGTGCGCTCTTGTTTATTGTTAAAACCGTACAGCAGTTGCGCGTCTTCACGCACCACAAAGTGGGTGAAAACGATCGCTTCCTGACCCGCTTCAGGGAGTTCATAAAAACAGGTCATCGGCATATGCACTTCATAGCCTACGCCGCCCACTTCAATTAACACCAGCGGGGGTTGTTTTTCAATGATGATGCCTCTGAGTCTGCCTATCACATGACGCTCCTGCGTAATGAATCAAAGATAATGCTGTATGATAAAAAAATGCTGGATAGATATCCAGCGAAGGATGAAGAAAACTTGCGAGGCGTCCCAACGATCTGAAAAATGGCGCAGTATAATTTATTCTACAGGTTATATTGGAAGCAAATATTTGAATATTACATATTCAGTGAAGAAATGCGTAATAAAAATATACATTGCGACTCCTGAAATAATAAATTTTTTATGCTATTACGTATATTCATATCTATTTCAATGGAATGACAACGTGAATATTAATTACCCTGCTGAATATGAAATTGGTGATATCGTCTTTACATGTATAGGTGCTGCCTTTTTTGGTCAAATATCAGCTGCATCAAACTGCTGGAGTAATCACGTCGGGATCATTATCGGTCATAACGGTGAAGACTTTCTGGTTGCAGAAAGCCGTGTTCCCCTCTCAACCATCACTACGCTATCCCGTTTTATTAAACGCTCTGCTAATCAACGCTATGCTATAAAGCGATTAGACGCTGGGCTGACAGAACAACAAAAACAACGAATTGTTGAACAGGTTCCTTCCCGGCTACGCAAACTTTACCACACGGGTTTTAAATACGAATCTTCGCGCCAGTTCTGTTCAAAATTTGTCTTTGATATTTATAAAGAGGCGCTATGTATTCCGGTGGGTGAAATAGAGACGTTTGGACAACTGTTAAATAGCAATCCGAATGCAAAACTCACTTTCTGGAAATTCTGGTTCTTAGGTTCTATTCCGTGGGAGCGTAAAACCGTCACGCCAGCCAGTTTGTGGCATCATCCGGGTTTGGTGTTGATTCATGCGGAGGGAGTGGAAACGCCTCAGCCGGAACTGACCGAGGCGGTATAACTTAACGCAGTCGCCCTCTCGCCAGGTTCAGCCGCGATTCGCTCATCTGCATCGCATTCTGACTAACGTGGCAGTGGGTGATGGCAATCGCCAGTGCATCGGCGGCATCCGCTTGTGGATTAGCGGGCAGTTTCAGCAAGGTGCGGACCATATGCTGCACCTGGCTTTTCTCGGCGCTACCAATGCCTACCACCGTTTGCTTTACCTGACGTGCCGCGTATTCAAATACTGGCAACTCCTGATTCACCGCCGCCACAATCGCCACGCCGCGCGCCTGGCCCAGTTTCAGGGCTGAGTCAGCGTTCTTTGCCATAAAGACTTGTTCAATGGCGAAATAATCAGGCTGGAACTGGGTGATGATTTCCGTCACGCCCGCATAGATGAGCTTCAGACGAGACGGTAAATCATCCACTTTGGTGCGTATGCATCCGCTACCCAGGTAGGACAGTTGCCTGCCTACCTGGCGAATTACGCCATAGCCGGTCACGCGCGAACCCGGATCAATGCCGAGAATAATAGCCATCACGCGTCTCCGTTTTGCTGTTTAGCAGGCCTCATCAGAGAGTCGCTGCGACCTCATCAGAGATTTCACCGTTATGGTAAACTTCCTGCACGTCGTCGCAATCTTCCAGCATATCGATCAGACGCATCAGTTTCGGTGCGGTTTCTGCATCCATATCAGCTTTGGTGGACGGGATCATGGAAACTTCCGCGCTGTCTGCTTTCAGACCTGCCGCTTCCAGAGCGTCGCGCACTTTACCCATTTCTTCCCATGCGGTGTAGACATCAATCGCGCCGTCATCATAGGTCACAACGTCTTCAGCACCTGCTTCCAAAGCTGCTTCCATGATGGTGTCTTCATCGCCTTTCTCGAAGGAGATCACGCCTTTTTTGCTGAACAGATAGGCTACGGAACCATCAGTACCGAGGTTACCGCCACATTTGCTGAATGCATGACGCACTTCAGCAACGGTACGGTTGCGGTTGTCAGACAGACATTCAATCATGATTGCCGTGCCGCCAGGACCGTAACCTTCGTAGATGATGGTTTCCATGTTTGCATCATCATCACCGCCCACACCACGTGCAATTGCGCGGTTCAGTGTGTCGCGGGTCATGTTGTTAGACAGTGCTTTATCAATTGCTGCACGCAGACGCGGGTTAGCGTCCGGATCGCCACCGCCCAGCTTAGCCGCGGTTACCAGCTCACGAATGATTTTAGTGAAGATTTTACCGCGCTTTGCATCCTGCGCAGCTTTACGATGTCTGGTGTTGGCCCATTTACTATGACCTGCCATAAAAATATCTCCAGATAGCCCTGCCTGTTCAGGCAGCGTTAATGACAAACTGTTCAATCGCCTGCCGGTTGCTCCAGGACTTAGTGAGCGCCGCCGCAGCAGGCGCATCAAGCCACTTGTAAGCCAGATGTTCAGTGAAAACGATCTGCCGCTCGTGCGGAAGCGCAAGACAGAACCATGATTCCGTATTACGCGTCACGCCCGGCGCATAGCGATGACGTAAATGTGAAAAAATTTCAAACTCTACCGTGCGCTGACAGTCAATTAAGGTCAGTTGTTCAGCGACAACATCAATGGTGACCTCTTCCTTTACTTCGCGCATGGCAGCTTGCGGCGCGGTTTCACCCTCTTCCACGCTGCCGGTTACCGACTGCCAGAAATCGGGATCGTCACGCCGCTGCAACATCAGCACCCGTTTCGTATCTTGTGCATAGATGACCACTAAGATCGAAACGGGACGCTTATACACTTTATCCTTCACGCTGCCTCTTCGTTGACTGCCTTCGCTCATCCCATTCACATAGTTATCTATGCTCATGGGAGTTCACTCAGTTGCCGCCTTGATGCAACGCGAATGATTTCGTGTATTTGAGTCATATCAGTTATTCTCAGCCTTCTTCACAACCTGAATGCTCAGCTCAGCCAGTGCAGTCGGGTTAGCAAAGCTCGGTGCTTCAGTCATCAGACACGCTGCCGCCGTGGTTTTCGGGAAGGCGATAACGTCACGGATATTGTCGGTGCCGGTCAGCAGCATGGTCAGACGGTCAAGACCGAATGCCAGACCTGCGTGCGGCGGAGTACCGTATTTCAGAGCGTCGAGCAGGAAGCCGAATTTCTCGCGCTGTTCCTCTTCGTTGATACCCAGAATACCAAACACCGTCTGCTGCATATCACCATTATGGATACGTACTGAACCACCGCCCACTTCGTAACCATTGATGACCATATCGTAAGCGTTCGCCACCGCATTTTCCGGTGCAGCTTTCAGTTCTGCAGCAGTCATGTCTTTCGGTGAGGTGAACGGATGGTGCATTGCCGTCAGGCCGCCTTCACCGTCGTCTTCAAACATCGGGAAGTCGATAACCCACAGCGGTGCCCATTTGCTTTCGTCGGTCAGACCAAGGTCTTTACCCACTTTCAGGCGCAGTGCGCCCATCGCGTCGGCAACAATTTTCTTGTTGTCGGCACCGAAGAAAATCATATCGCCATCTTGCGCGGCAGTACGATCCAGGATGGCTTCGATGATTTCTGCATTAAGGAACTTCGCTACCGGGCTGTTGATACCTTCCAGACCTTTCGCGCGTTCGTTAACTTTGATGTAAGCCAGACCTTTCGCGCCGTAGATTTTAACGAAGTTACCGTATTCGTCGATCTGCTTACGGGTCAGCGATGCGCCGCCCGGAACGCGCAGAGCGGCAACGCGACCTTTCGGATCGTTCGCCGGCCCCGCAAATACTGCAAACTCAACAGATTTCAGCAGATCGGCAACGTCGGTCAGTTCCATCGGGTTACGCAGATCCGGTTTATCAGAACCATAACGGCGTTCTGCTTCCGCAAAGGTCATTACCGGGAAATCGCCCAGATCCACGCCCTTCACTTCCAGCCACAAATGACGCACCAGCGCTTCCATCACTTCACGCACTTGCGGCGCGGTCATGAAAGAAGTTTCCACATCGATCTGAGTAAATTCAGGCTGACGATCAGCGCGCAGGTCTTCGTCACGGAAGCATTTAACGATCTGATAGTAACGGTCAAAACCGGACATCATCAGCAGCTGTTTGAACAACTGTGGGGATTGCGGCAGTGCGTAGAATTTACCTTTGTGCACACGAGAAGGCACCAGGTAGTCACGCGCGCCTTCCGGCGTGGCTTTGGTCAGCATCGGAGTTTCGATGTCGAGGAAGCCGTGGTCATCCATAAAACGGCGCACCAGGCTGGTGATTTTAGCGCGGGTTTTCAGGCGCTGAGCCATTTCCGGGCGACGCAGGTCGAGGTAGCGGTATTTCAGACGCGCTTCTTCGGTGTTGACGTGGTTAGAGTCAAGCGGCAGAACATCTGCGCGGTTGATGATAGTCAGCGAGGACGCCAGCACTTCGATTTCGCCGGTCGCCATATCGCGGTTAATATTTTTTTCGTCACGCGCACGTACGGTGCCCGTGACCTGAATGCAGAACTCATTACGCAGTTCAGAGGCCAGCTTTAACGCGTCCGCACGATCCGGATCGAAAAATACCTGCACGATACCTTCGCGGTCGCGCATATCGATGAAGATCAGGCTACCAAGATCACGACGACGGTTGACCCAACCACACAGAGTCACCTGCTGCCCCACGTGGGACAAACGGAGCTGTCCACAATATTCTGTACGCATGAGATATCCCTTAACTTAGCTGCCGGCGGATGCCCCCTGCTGCGCAGGTGACCAAGTCGCAGCGTTAGCTGTATGTCACAACTGAATGAAAAAAGGCGGCTATTATACTGGAAATTCTGCCGCACCGTAAGAGCCTGGCCCGCGCTGGAACGCCTCGTTACCACTTTATATCGGGCCTGAAATCAGACTCTACGCCAGTTTGCTATAAAGGTGTTGCCCGAACTCATAAAAATTAACAAAATTTGTCGTTCCGCCATCGGCTAATCGCATTAAGGTGTGAGGCACGATTTTGTTTTTTCAGGAGTCATTATGCTTGAACTTAATGCTAAAACCACTGCGCTGGTGGTGATCGATTTACAAGAAGGCATCTTACCTTTTGCCGGTGGTCCACATACTGCCGATGAGGTAGTTAATCGCGCCGGGAAGCTGGCGGCGAAATTTCGCGCCAGCGGTCAGCCCGTGTTTCTGGTGCGCGTTGGCTGGTCTGCCGATTACGCCGAAGCATTAAAACAGCCGGTTGATGCCCCCTCCCCCGCTAAAGTGTTGCCCGAAAACTGGTGGCAACATCCAGCTGCATTAGGTGCAACTGACAGTGATATCGAAATCATCAAACGTCAGTGGGGTGCGTTTTACGGTACGGATCTGGAGTTGCAACTGCGCCGCCGAGGTATCGATACAATAGTGTTATGTGGGATCTCGACCAATATCGGTGTTGAATCCACCGCCCGCAATGCCTGGGAACTTGGCTTTAATCTGGTGATTGCCGAAGACGCCTGTAGTGCCGCCAGCGCCGAGCAGCACAATAACAGCATCAACCATATCTACCCACGCATCGCCCGTGTGCGCAGTGTGGAAGAGATCCTTCACGCGTTATGATTTACATCGGTCTACCGCAATGGTCGCATCCTAAATGGGTGCGGTTGGGGATCACCAGCCTTGAAGAGTATGCCCGCCACTTTAACTGCGTGGAGGGCAACACCACGCTTTACGCCCTGCCGAAACCCGAGGTTGTCCTGCGCTGGCGTGAGCAGACCACAGATGACTTCCGCTTCTGTTTTAAGTTTCCGGCGACCATTTCGCATCAGGCAGCATTACGGCATTGCGATGATTTAGTGACTGAATTTTTGACCCGCATGTCACCGTTGGCTCCGCGCATTGGGCAATACTGGCTGCAACTGCCTGCCACATTCGGCCCACGGGAGCTGCCTGCGCTTTGGCATTTTCTCGATTCTCTCCCTGGCGAATTTAATTATGGTGTGGAAGTCCGCCATCCACAGTTTTTCGCCAAAGGGGAAGAGGAACAAACGCTTAATCGCGGTTTACATCAGCGCGGCGTTAATCGGGTGATTTTAGACAGCCGCCCGGTTCATGCAGCATGTCCACACAGTGAAGCTATTCGCGACGCTCAACGAAAAAAACCTAAAGTTCCGGTGCATGCTGTACTGACGGCGACAAATCCGCTGATTCGTTTTATCGGTAGTGATGATATGACGCAAAACCGGGAATTATTTCAGGTCTGGTTACAGAAATTAGCGCAGTGGCATCAGACCACTACGCCTTATCTTTTTTTACATACGCCAGATATTGCCCAGGCCCCGGAACTGGTACATACCCTGTGGGAAGACTTACGTAAAACGCTTCCAGAGATCGGAGCAGTTCCGGCTATTCCACAGCAATCTTCTCTTTTCTGAATTTGCCACCTATCATAGACAGGTGCAATCGGCCATTTTAAAGGGAGTTTGTATGGTAAGCGCGCTGTATGCCGTTTTAAGTGCGTTGTTATTAATGAAGTTCTCTTTTGATGTCGTTCGCTTGCGTTTGCAGTACCGCGTTGCCTATGGCGACGGCGGTTTTAGCGAACTGCAAAGCGCTATTCGCATTCATGGTAACGCGGTGGAATATATTCCCATCGCGATTGTGTTGATGCTGTTTATGGAAATGAATGGCGCAGAAACCTGGATGGTGCATATTTGCGGCATCGTTTTGCTTGCTGGTCGTCTGATGCATTATTACGGTTTTCATCACCGTCTGTTTCGCTGGCGACGTTCCGGCATGAGCGCCACCTGGTGTGCGCTGTTGCTGATGGTGCTGGCGAATCTTTGGTATATGCCCTGGGAGTTGGTTTTCTCCCTGCGTTAGCGCACAATACGCCACTTTCTTTTTCCCGGATTTTTACGTTATGTCTCACCGCGACACGCTATTTTCTGCCCCTATCGCCAGACTGGGCGACTGGACCTTTGATGAACGGGTAGCTGAAGTCTTCCCGGATATGATCCAGCGTTCCGTTCCCGGCTATTCCAATATTATTTCCATGATTGGTATGTTAGCCGAGCGCTTCGTTCAACCTGGTACGCAGGTTTACGATCTGGGTTGTTCTCTGGGCGCGGCGACGCTCTCGGTGCGTCGCAACATTCATCATGATAATTGCAAAATTATTGCCATCGACAACTCCCCGGCGATGATTGAACGCTGCCGTCGTCATATTGACGCCTATAAAGCCCCTACGCCAGTAGACGTCATTGAAGGTGATATTCGCGATATCGCCATTGAAAACGCATCGATGGTGGTGCTGAATTTTACCCTGCAATTCCTGGATCCTTCCGAGCGCCAGGCATTACTGGATAAAATTTATCAAGGACTGAACCCGGGCGGCGCGCTGGTGCTTTCGGAAAAATTCAGTTTCGAAGATGCCAAAGTTGGTGAACTGTTGTTCAACATGCACCACGACTTTAAACGTGCCAACGGTTACAGCGAACTGGAGATCAGCCAGAAGCGCAGCATGCTGGAAAACGTGATGCTGACCGATTCCGTGGAAACCCATAAAGCACGCCTGCATAAAGCCGGTTTTGAGCATAGCGAGCTGTGGTTCCAGTGCTTTAACTTTGGTTCACTGGTGGCATTAAAAGCAGAGGACGCTGCATGATCGACTTTGGTAACTTTTATTCTCTGATTGCCAAAAATCATCTTTCACACTGGCTCGAAACGCTGCCCGCGCAGATTGCTAACTGGCAGCGCGAGCAGCAGCACGGGCTGTTTAAGCAGTGGTCCAACGCGGTGGAATTTCTGCCTGAAATTAAACCGTATCGTCTGGATTTATTGCATAGCGTAACCGCCGAAAGCGAAGAGCCACTGAGCACCGGGCAAATTAAACGCATTGAAACGCTTATGCGGAACCTGATGCCATGGCGCAAAGGGCCGTTCTCACTGTATGGCGTCAACATCGATACCGAATGGCGTTCCGACTGGAAATGGGATCGTGTTCTGCCCCATCTTTCTGATTTAACCGGACGCACCATTCTGGATGTCGGCTGCGGCAGCGGTTATCACATGTGGCGCATGATTGGCGCAGGCGCGCACCTCGCGGTGGGGATCGACCCTACGCAACTGTTTCTGTGCCAGTTTGAAGCGGTGCGTAAACTACTGGGTAACGATCAGCGCGCACATTTGTTACCGTTAGGTATTGAACAGCTTCCGGCACTGAAAGCCTTTGATACCGTCTTTTCGATGGGCGTGCTTTACCATCGCCGTTCGCCGCTGGAGCATCTCTGGCAGTTGAAAGATCAACTGGTGAATGAGGGTGAACTGGTGCTGGAAACGCTGGTTATTGATGGTGATGAGAACACGGTGCTGGTACCAGGCGATCGTTACGCGCAAATGCGTAATGTCTATTTCATCCCTTCCGCGCTGGCGCTGAAAAACTGGCTGAAGAAGTGTGGTTTTGTAGATATCCGCATTGTGGATGTGTGCGTTACCACTACTGAAGAGCAGCGACGCACTGAATGGATGGTTACCGAATCTCTGTCCGATTTCCTCGACCCACATGATCCGAGTAAGACAGTTGAAGGTTATCCTGCGCCTAAACGCGCGGTGCTGATTGCGCGCAAGCCGTAAAGGTCTGGTATTACTGCCGGATGCGGCGTGAATGCCTTATCCGGCCTACAAACCCTTGCTAATTCAATCTATTGCAGGGACTATGTAGGCCTGATAAGCATAGCGCATCAGGCAGTTTTACGTTTGCATAACCTCAGCGCCCGTTTCCGGGCGCTATTCACTTCTTACGCCTGAACAGCAGGCTTATCAAATGCCGTTAACTTCGGTGCGTTACCCGTATATTTTTCGATATACACCAGCGCAGAGTTACCGGCACAGGCATTTGCCAGCTGCGAGCTGGGGATATCCGCCGTTAACACGTTCGCACTGCCGTTTTTACATAAGCCATTTTCCAGATCTGGCCATGCACCTTCATGCACGCATACCACGCCTTTTTTGATCCCGTCAGTCACCACCGCGCCTGTCAAAATCTGACCACGTTTGTTCCAGACACGCACCAGATCGCCATTCGCAATACCAAATCGAGCAGCATCTTCGGTGTGAATAGTGATCGGTTCACGATCGGCAACCGCATATTTTTTACGCAGTTCCGCATAGTTAAGCTGACTGTGTAAACGGTGTGCCGGATGTGCGGTCAGAAGCTGCAACTGCTTCTCGTCGGCGGTACCCTTCCACTCATCAGGCGCAAGCCAGGTTGGGTGTGCCGGGCAATCCTTATAGCCAAATTTTTCCAACGTTTTGGAGTAAATCTCAATTTTGCCACTTGGCGTACCCAGCGCATTTTTCACCGGATCGGCGCGGAAATCACCATAACGAACGTACTGTTCGTTCTTCTCGCTGCGGCGCATTTCGATCAGTTTATTTTGCTGCCAGAAGACATTAAACATTGGCATAGTGACGCGTTGCGCACGGGCCCCTTTCTGAGCGGCATCATAGAAAAATTTCAGCCACGCCATTTCATCTTTACCTTCGGTATAGATCTCTTTTCCGCCAGGTTTGAGTAATTCCGCAAGATCGGCAAACACATCAAAATCGTTTCGCGCTTCAAATTGCGGAGCAACAGCCTGCTTCATCGGCACAATATGCTGGTTGCTGTAATCACCGGTCATCGTCAAGTCATTGCGCTCAAACGATGTGGTGATCGGTAATACGATATCTGCATGTTTAGCAGCTGCGGTCCAGTAGCATTCAGAAACGACGATCATCTCCGGTTTCTGCCATGCTTTAATCAGACGATTAGTATCCTGGTGATGGGTAAAGTTACCGCCACCCGCCCACCAGATCATTTTGATATTCGGATACGTTTGTTCTTTACCGTTATGCTGATATGTGCCACCAGGATTTTCCAGCGCATCGACGATACGGGCAACAGGAATCGCCGTCATTCCGCCATCATCAGCGGCCTCGCTGGCCTGTCCGGCAATCGCCGCAGACATTTCCGGCAGCACGCCGCCAACACGCGTCGGGTTGCCACCATTGGAGTAATGATAAGAGAAACCAAAACCGCCGCCCGGTGTACCAATCTGCCCTAACATCGCCGCCAGCGTCACCAGCATCCAGTGTTTCTGTTCACCATATTGCTGGCGCTGAATTCCCCAGCCTGCCATCAGCATTGTGCGATTCGCCGCCATCAGTTCAGCGAGTTTGACTATCTGCGCTTCCGGTACGCCAGTAATTTCCGCCGCCCAGGCCGCGCTCTTCGGCGTATTATCGCTCTTACCTCTCAGATACTCTTCAAACTGCGGATACCCGGTAGTGTATTTTTCAAGGAACACTTTATCGTGTTTGCCTTGTGTCATCAGGGTATGCGCAATCCCTAACATCAGTGCCACGTCGGTGCCCATATTCGGCGCGATCCAGGTGGCATTATCGCCAAAGAAGTCGATGGTTTCGGAGCGGATAGGATCAATGGCAATCACTGGTTTGCCAGATTTTTTCAGCTGATGGAAGTATTCCAGCCCTTGCTCATCGGTACTGCTCCAGGCAATTTTTAAGGTATTCAGCGGGTTCATCCCCCACAGCACCACAACCTGGCTGTTTTCCAGAATCAGCGGCCAGGAGGTCTGCTGTTCATACACCTCTACAGAACCGACCACATGCGGCATGATCACCTGTGCCGCCCCGGTTGAATAATCGCCGCTATGCCCGGAATAACCGCCCGCCAGGTTCATATAACGTTGCAGTAAGGTTTGCGCTTTATGCAACACGCCAGAAGAGCGCCAGCCGTATGATCCGGCAAAAATAGCCGATGGTCCGTTAGCTTTGCGAATGCGATCGTGTTGCTCATGAATCAGTTTTAATGCTTGTTCCCAGCTCACCTGTACATAGGTATCTTCGCCACGACCTTTCGTCGGTTGCAGTGGATTATCGAGATAGCTTTTTCTCACCATCGGATGCTGAATACGCGTCGTGGTGTGTACCTGATCCGCCGCCGTAGACTGTAAGGAATTCGGTATGGTTTTCGCCAGCGCGCCTGTTGAAGAAACAATCTTGCCGTCCTTCACTTCTACGTTCATCGCTCCCCAACGTCCCGCGGTGAGGATTTTACCGCCCTTCTCTTCTGCCCATGCGGGGAGCGGTGCTGCCGATGTCACCACCAGCGCTCCAGCGGCAATACCGCTGTGTTTAATAAATTCACGTCTTGTTAATGTCATAACTTCCTCCCTGATCAACGAGGATCACTGTTTCTCGGTAATATCTTTGGCGTTGTACTGGAAGTACCGCGTCAAAATGTCCAGTTCGTTTTCGCTCATGCTGGTTCGCGCACCCATTCCTTTGGCAATGGACGGCCATGCATTGACGGTGTAATGGTCAGCGGCAATAGGCGCATGGCAACCAGCGCAATAGGTATCGTCAAGTTTTTCAGCGTATTGCCATAGCGGTTTACGGTCCGCTAATGCGGGATCGGTAAGCGCACCCTGTAAAGACGCCTGACGCCATTGATTGCCGTATTCGTCAGCCTGCCATTCCCCGTTTACCGTGAGCGCCTTGATACCTTCTTCACTTAATGTGGCTAGCGCCAGCCGTTGACCTGCCGCCAGGTAGAGCGTGTTTTCACTGCCCTGCATTTGATAACCCTGCAACAGAACGATCGGCTGTTTGCCACTGGCATCAACGACGGTGAGATCGGCACCAGGATTCACGGTAGCCAGCTCGCCTATGCGAGAAGTTTTGAAAGGATAAATATGTGCGCCATTAGTCACTGAAGTAGCGGCCTGACTTTCCAGCTCATGCGCCGCGTTGTCATCCATTTTTATTTCTGGCGGAAAATGGGCAATGCCTTTATGACAATCGATACAGGTTTCGCCGCCCTTTTGTGCTTTGTTATGCATTTTCTGCGCAGATTCACTTTGCGAGGCAATATCCATGGCATCAAAAGAATGGCAACTACGGCACGTTGCAGAGTCAGTTGCTTTTAATTCTTTCCATACTGTTTCGGCCATTTCCTGGCGATGAGTTTCGAACTTATCGTCACTGTCTATTTTGCCGCTAACAAATTCATGATAAATATCTTTAGATGCTTTTAATTTAGCAAATAAATAATCCATCCCTGACTTTGGAATATGGCAATCTGCACATTCCGCACGTATCCCTTTCTGGTTCGAAAAGTGGACAGTTCCCTGATATTCCTCAAAAGGTTTACTCATCGAGTGGCAGGAAAGGCAAAATGCTGTATCCGACGTTTTATGTAAGGCTTTTTGCGCCAGCAATAACCCGCCGCCACCAACCACAACCGCTATCAGCAAAAACAATAACCCAATGCGTTTTTTCCCTCGCATAGATTCCTCTAAATAAATTCCAGAACACCGAAATCATTGTATAATTAAATACACAACGTATTAACCGCTTGCATAACTCGGCACAACACTGCCTGAAATAATCGATAAAGAATATGATTTATTACAATGTAATCATTAATTGCTAAGGAATAACCCAGTTGCTATTTAGAATATATATTTATCAGTTTTAGCAATTTAAATCCCATAATCAATGTGAATATAAAAAATATTATTAGCACAACGCTATGTTCACTGTCACCCGCTCAACAGATCACGGTTATCGTTCGTTTTTTATACTGCTCAGGGATAAAAAAAGGCCCCTGTTGAAATTGCAGGGGCCTGGTACGAGCAAGCATCATATTGGGCGACATGATGCAACGGTAAAAATCATTTGGCCTGATGGCGTTCAATGATTCCTTTCATTTCAGCAACCGCCGCCCCGTCTACGATATAACGCGAATACTCGTCCGCGTGTTCATCTGATGACATGGACAATCCTTGATTACGATAACGCATCGGTGAGGCTTGCCACGCTCCCGCGGAGCTATGGACTTCCAGCACTCCGGCATCGAGGAAGTGGTGCAGGTTTTCTGCACGGACTCCTGCTCCGGCCATAATGATTGGAGCATCACGATGGGCAATAAGTTCCATAATTTTTGATAAACCTTGCAGTGCGTCTGATTTTTGCCCTGATGTCAGTACCCGGGCAATGCCCAATTCCGCAAGATTATTGAGTGTATATAAAGGGTTAGCGCACATATCGAAGGCGCGATGAAAAGTCACTGCCAGCGGACCGGCAGCAGCCATTATTTTTTCCATTCGTGGCATATCGACATTCCCGTCAACATCGAGAACGCCCGTCACCAGTCCAGGAAAACCTAATTCGCGGACCGTGCGCACATCCTCAAGAATGGCGGCAAACTCACCGTCGCTGTAGCAAAAATCACCACCGCGTGGGCGAATTATCGGATGCACAGGGATCGTCACCCGCTGGCGCACGGATTTCAGTACCCCCAACGACGGCGTTAAGCCCCCCTCTTTTGGGGCTGCGCATAATTCAACTCTGTCTGCGCCGTTTTGCTGCGCCGTTAGTGCACATTCCATGCTGTAACAGCAAATTTCCAGTAATGCCATTTTTGCTCCTTAATTACGCTGACTGCTCGCTGGCAACGATCTCTTCAATGGACCACGGATGAAACTTAATAGTTGTTTTGCCATCGGTGACCGCCAGCGTCGGATTCGGTAATCGCTCATGCTCACCTTTTGGTGAACTGGTTTTAACTGAGATCCCCGGTAGGCTGAGTCCTTCATCAGAAAGCAAAGCCAGCGCACGGGCATTCAGCGTTTCTGGATCACCCGGCAGAACGATTTCAATATGTTCCCAACCTTCGTGTGGGTAACGTTTTTCCCCGGGCCACGGTAGCTCCACAATAGAAAACTGCCAGTGCGCAACCTGTACCGGTTCATGCAATTTAAACAGACAAATCGGTCTGCCATTGATCATATTTTCTGACAAAAGCTCGCCACACTGTTCAAACCCGCGACGCCAGCGTTCAGCAGTGGCGTTTTGATGGCAACGCAAAGAAATGTGATCGGCAGTCAGCGGAGTGATATTCAACCCCAGACGGAGGGAAAGTTCATCTAATGCGTGGGTAAATCGCGGTAAATCCGATGCAATATCCTGCAGCTCGTCGATAGATTGCCAGTTCGCCATAATCACTCTTCGTCTTTCAGTAAAAGCGTTAATTTACCCTGTTGCCCTGCGCCAACCAACCGCTGATTTCACGCCGCTTCTGATGCAATAGTGAAAACGGCAATACGCCACGCGCACGTTGCTGACGAAAACAGCCATTTGCAGTATACTCCCGCCCTAATTTCTTTAACTGGTGCGGGCAATTTTTGCTCGCTTCATCAATGTAAGGTATTCCGGTGAATATTCAGGCTCTTCTCTCAGAAAAAGTCCGTCAGGCCATGATTGCGGCAGGCGCGCCTGCGGATTGCGAACCGCAGGTTCGTCAGTCAGCAAAAGTTCAGTTCGGCGACTATCAGGCTAACGGCATGATGGCAGTTGCTAAAAAACTGGGTATGGCACCGCGACAATTAGCAGAGCAGGTGCTGACTCATCTGGATCTTAACGGTATCGCCAGCAAAGTTGAGATCGCCGGTCCAGGCTTTATCAACATTTTCCTTGATCCGGCATTCCTGGCTGAACATGTTCAGCAGGCGCTGGCGTCCGATCGTCTCGGTGTTGCTACGCCAGAAAAACAGACCATTGTGGTTGACTACTCTGCGCCAAACGTGGCGAAAGAGATGCACGTCGGTCACCTGCGCTCTACCATTATTGGTGACGCAGCAGTGCGTACTCTGGAGTTCCTCGGTCACAAAGTGATTCGCGCAAACCACGTCGGCGACTGGGGCACTCAGTTCGGTATGCTGATTGCATGGCTGGAAAAGCAGCAGCAGGAAAACGCCGGTGAAATGGAGCTGGCTGACCTTGAAGGTTTCTACCGCGATGCGAAAAAGCATTACGACGAAGATGAAGAGTTTGCCGAGCGTGCACGTAACTACGTGGTAAAACTGCAAAGCGGTGACGAATATTTCCGCGAGATGTGGCGCAAACTGGTCGACATCACCATGACGCAGAACCAGATCACCTACGATCGTCTCAACGTGACGCTGACCCGTGATGACGTGATGGGCGAAAGCCTCTACAACCCGATGCTGCCAGGAATTGTGGCGGATCTCAAAGCCAAAGGTCTGGCAGTAGAAAGCGAAGGGGCGACCGTCGTATTCCTTGATGAGTTTAAAAACAAGGAAGGCGAACCGATGGGCGTGATCATTCAGAAGAAAGATGGCGGCTATCTCTACACCACCACTGATATCGCCTGTGCGAAATATCGTTATGAAACACTGCATGCCGATCGCGTGCTATATTACATCGACTCCCGTCAGCATCAACACCTGATGCAGGCATGGGCGATCGTCCGTAAAGCAGGCTATGTACCGGAATCCGTACCGCTGGAACACCACATGTTCGGCATGATGCTGGGTAAAGACGGCAAACCGTTCAAAACCCGCGCGGGTGGTACAGTGAAACTGGCCGATCTGCTGGATGAAGCCCTGGAACGTGCACGCCGTCTGGTGGCAGAAAAGAACCCGGATATGCCAGCTGACGAGCTGGAAAAACTGGCTAACGCGGTTGGTATTGGTGCGGTGAAATATGCGGATCTCTCCAAAAACCGCACCACGGACTACATCTTCGACTGGGACAACATGCTGGCGTTTGAGGGTAATACCGCGCCATACATGCAGTATGCTTACACGCGTGTATTGTCCGTGTTCCGTAAGGCAGAAATTAACGAAGAGCAACTGGCTGCAGCTCCGGTAATCATCCGTGAAGATCGTGAAGCGCAACTGGCAGCTCGCCTGCTGCAGTTTGAAGAAACCCTCACCGTGGTTGCCCGTGAAGGCACGCCGCATGTGATGTGTGCTTACCTGTACGATCTGGCTGGTCTGTTCTCTGGCTTCTACGAGCACTGCCCGATCCTCAGCGCAGAAAACGAAGAAGTGCGTAACAGCCGTCTGAAACTGGCACAACTGACAGCGAAGACGCTAAAGCTGGGTCTGGATACGCTGGGTATTGAGACAGTAGAGCGTATGTAATCGATTTTTCGTGAGAGTAAAGCCTGATCAGGGTTACCTGATCAGGCTTTTTTATTGCCATCTAAATGTATTCTGAAAATGGACATGCCATTGTTTTCTGACTGTTGGATAAGAGGCCAGAAGCGTAATATCCGGCCCCAGGGAAACGATAACGGTTGAATTTAAGGAATACCGCAGTGTTTAAATTTCTTGTATTAACATTAGGCATTATCTCTTGCCAGGCTTACGCAGAAGATACGGTTATAGTAAACGACCATGACATTTCAGCCATCAAAGATTGTTGGCAAAAAAATTCAGATGATGATACTGACATTAACGTGATCAAATCATGCCTGCGACAAGAATACAATCTCGTCGATGCGCAATTAAATAAAGCCTATGGTGAAACTTATCGTTATATAGAACAAGTGCCACGCACAGGTGTAAAAAAACCTGATACCGAACAACTTAACTTGCTTAAAAAATCACAGCGAGCCTGGCTGGATTTTAGGGACAAAGAATGTGAATTAATCCTTTCAAATGAGGACGTTCAGGATTTAAGTGACCCTTATTCTGAATCAGAATGGCTCTCATGTATGATCATACAGACCAATACGCGAACTCGCCAGTTGCAGCTATACCGTAACTCTGAAGATTTTTATCCAAGCCCTTTGACAAGAGGATAATTCACATCTTTTTGGCATGTTTTGTTGCAAGCTATTCCTGATAAATAATTGCAACAAGACATCGAGCCTTTTTCACTGAGTTATTAAACATACTCGCGAGCGCGTAATTTTTTTGTCCTTCAGCGATAATTCACAATCACTTCATTACGTTGTACCTTTAGCGGTGGAATTAACCGCCCACCGCCTGGCACTTCCCAGATAAATCGCAACGGTTCTGCTGCCGCTATACCGGAAAAGGCCACGGTGGTTCCGCTCTGCCCCTCTAATTCGACACAACGAGATTGCGAACACAAGCGAACCCGCAGTCCTGAAGGTGTCGGGCCGATAAGCTGATAACGCCACGCTACCAGCGTCATCAATCCTGAAGCAGGTTGTCGCGTAGAAAGAGGCGCAGACGACATCGACTCACCGCGATGATTTAGCGTAATTCCTACACTACTTGCCTGCCACATCCCCTCCCCGGCGGCTTGCACCAGCAGCGGAAACAATAATATTGCTAATAAGGTTCTCATTATTTGCCGCCAATTGTCGCCGTCATGCGGATATGTCGGTTATCAGACAGTTCCAGATTCGACAGGACCACTAACTGCGGCAAGCTGCGGCGCAGGAAGCGAGACAATAATGGTCGCAGCGCGTGGTTCACCAACAATACTGGCGGCGCACCCAGCATCTCCTGACGGGATAGCGCTTCCTGAGTTTGCGCCAGTAAACGATCCGCCAGCCCTGGCTCCAGTCCTCCCCCGCCCTGCAGCGCCTGTAGTAACAAACGTTCCAGCGGTGTATCGAGGCCAATAACATGGACTTCATCTTTGCCAGGAAACCACTGCTGGGTAATCGCCCGTCCCAACGCCACGCGCACGACGGCGGTTAATTCATGTGGATCGCTTTGGATGGGCGCATGTTCCGCCAGCGTTTCGAGAATGGTGCGCATATCGCGAATCGGTACTTTTTCATCGAGGAGATTTTGCAGCACTTTATGCAGTGTGGTGAGCGTGACGACGCCAGGAACGAGATCTTCCGTCAGCTTTGGCATCTCCTGGGCGACGCGATCCAACAGCTGTTGCGCCTCCTGACGACCAAACAGCTCTGCGGCATGCTGGCTAATGAGGTGGTTAAGATGCGTTGCTACCACCGTGCTGGCCTCAACCACTGTGTACCCCTGAATCTGCGCCTGTTCTTTTAGCGCACTTTCAATCCAGATAGCATTCAGGCCAAATGCCGGATCGACGGTCGCCTCACCAGGTAACGTCCCGGCAGCGGTTCCAGGGTTAATCGCCAGCCAGCGCCCCGGATAAGCATCACCACTGCCAATCTCCACGCCTTTCATCAAAATGCGATAGCGGGCAGGTTGCAGATCCATATTGTCGCGAATGTGCACCACTGGCGGCAGAAATCCCATCTCCTGGGCAAATTTCTTGCGGATACTGCGTATACGGCCCAACAACTCACCATCCTGCTGGAAATCGACCATCGGGATCAGTCGATAACCCACTTCCATTCCCAGAGAATCTTCCAGTTGTACATCGTTCCACGTCGCTTCGACAACGGTATTATTCTCTGCCATTTTTACCGGTTTGGGTTCGGCAGGCGCTTTTTGTTCGCGTCCGCGTATCCACCAGGCCAGCCCCAGCAATCCGGCAGTGAACAGCAAAAATACCAGGTTCGGCATTCCAGGCACCAGGCCGAGTAAACCGAGCACGGCGGCGCTTAACAACATAACGCTTGGGTTACTGAAAAGCTGATTCACCATCTGCTCGCCAACATCCTGATCGGTGCTGACACGCGTAACGATGACCCCCGCGGCGGTAGAAATCACCAGCGCCGGAATTTGTGCCACCAGACCGTCGCCAATGGTCAATAGCGTATAACTTTCCGCCGCGTGTCCCATGCTCATGCCATGTTGCAGCACGCCGACCAGCAACCCGCCGACAACGTTAATGACCATGATGAGGATCCCGGCGATGGCATCGCCGCGAACAAACTTACTTGCCCCGTCCATTGAGCCGTAAAAATCGGCTTCCTGAGTCACTTCGGAGCGGCGTTTTTTCGCCTCATCTTCACCAATCAATCCAGCGTTAAGGTCGGCGTCAATCGCCATCTGCTTACCCGGCATACCATCGAGAACAAAGCGCGCACCCACTTCTGCGATACGCCCGGCACCTTTGGTAATGACCATAAAGTTGATGATCACGAGAATGACAAACACTACGATACCGATAGCGAAATTGCCACCAACGAGGAAGTGACCGAATGCTTCGACCACCTTCCCAGCCGCCGCCGCGCCGGTATGCCCTTCCATCAAAATGATACGGGTTGAAGCCACGTTAAGTGCCAGACGCAACAACGTAGTAAACAACAGAATGGTCGGAAACGCAGCAAACTCAAGCGTGCGCTGGGTAAACATCGCCACCAGCAACACCATGATCGACAAGGCAATATTGAAGGTAAACAACAGGTCGAGTATGAATGCGGGCAGTGGCAGCACCATCATCGACAAGATCAACAGGATCAAAATCGGTCCGGCAAGGATCTGCCATTGTGTCGATTTCAGGTTTGCGGGCAGGCGCAGCATCGCGGCCAGATTACTCATGGGTCGGTTTCTCGTTAATAAAATCCAGGGCTTCCGGCACCGGAAGATGAGTAGGTTGTACAGGGCGCTGTCCACCAGCCAGACGCCAGCGTTTCAGTTGCCAGACCCAGGCCAGCACTTCCGCCACCGCGGCGTACAGTTGACCCGGGATTTGTTGACCAATCTCCGCATGTCGATACAGCGCTCGCGCCAGCGGCGGCGCTTCAAGCGTCGGGACGTTATTTTCAGCGCCAATTTCACGAATGCGCAGCGCGACCAGCCCTGCACCTTTAGCGACCACTTTCGGTGCGCTCATTTTGTTTTCGTCATACTGCAACGCTACCGAATAGTGGGTCGGGTTATTGACAATGACATCCGCTTTCGGCACATCGGCCATCATCCGACGCCGTGCAGCAGCTCGCTGCATCTGACGGATCCGCCCTTTAACATGAGGGTCACCTTCGCTTTGTTTGAACTCATCACGAATATCCTGCCGTGACATACGCAGCTTTTTCAGGTGGCTGAATATTTGGAAAAAGACGTCAAATCCCACCATTGGAATGACACCAAGCACCACCAGCAGTGCGCATAGCCCTACCAAATCCATCGCATTACCCATGGCGGTAATCGGAGACTCGGCCATCAAGCGCATCATCTGCGGCCAGTGATGCCAGAGAAAAAACCCCGTCACGCTGCCAACCAGGATGGTTTTCAAAATTGCTTTAAGCAACTCCGCGCCAGTCTGAGCCGAGAACATCCGTTTAATGCCCGGTAGCGGGTTGAGTTTGGAAAACTTCGGCTGCAAGGATTTGCCGCTAAATACCAGCCCTCCCAGCATGACCGGAGAAATGAGCGCCACCAGCACCACGCCGCTAATCAGCGGCAGCAGCGCCAGCATGGCTTCTCTGATCAGCAGAATAATCTGCCCGAGGATCAGATTCGGGTCATTGATAATACTGTGATCAAAATGCAGCCCAGCGGAGAGCATGCCCGACAATCGACGGGCCAGCGACACACCGCCAAACCAGATAACACTAACGCCCACCAGCAAAATCAGCAGTGAGGTCAGTTCACGGGAACGCGGGATTTGCCCCTCTTCCCGCGCTTTTTCTAGTCGGTGAGGTGTGGGGGCTTCTGTTTTGTCGTCGCTCTCGTCAGACACGTCGCCAATCCTGGAAAGAGTATTAAGCGTGAATGATGCCAGAGCGCAAAGCGTTCAATGGTTTGAGTAAGGGGCAAAACAGGCGGGATTTAGGGCTTTTGCTGCCACACATCAAGCATAGTGTGCGTTTGTCGGATGCGGCGTCATCGCCTTATCAGACCGCCTGATATGACGTGGTCACGCCACATCAGGCAATACAAATCAAAATCCAAGACTATCCAACAAATCGTCCACCTGATCCTGACTGGCTACCACACCGGCTTTGCTGGTATCGACCTGAGGTCCATTAAGCAAACTCTGGTTTTCACGTTTTGGACGCGACTCCTGTTCCGGGATGTTTTCCAACAGCACCATCAGCAACTGGCGTTCGATCTCCTGAATGACATCCATCATCCGCTTAATGACCTGCCCGGTGAGATCCTGAAAATCCTGCGCCATCATGATTTCCAGCAGTTGCGCGTTAGTAAAGCTGGTATGCGCGGGTACATCTGCCAGAAATTGTCGTGTATCTGTTACCAGTTCACGGGCGTCGGCAAGGTCAATCGGATCGGCAAACCAGTCATCCCAACGTTGGGTTAACGCTTTTGCTGATTTCTCCATTTGATCCTGATGCGGTTGTGACGCCTCAACACTGTTCAGCGCCCGCTCCGCAGCCTGGGCGGTCATCTGCACAACATAGTACAAACGATCGCGCGCATCGGGGATGGCTTCCGCCGCTTCGGCAATGGCCTGATCCAGCCCCAGTTCCCGCAAACTGTCGCGCAGCATACGCGTCAGGCTGCCGATGCGCGCAATGATATCGCCAGCTGAATGCTCGTCAGCAGGTTTGATTGATGGTTGCATCATAGTCGCATCCTCACATGCCCAGTTTCTCAAAGATTTTGTTGAGTTTTTCCTCCAGCGTCGCGGCGGTAAATGGCTTCACCACATAGCCACTGGCCCCCGCTTGCGCCGCAGCAATGATGTTCTCTTTCTTCGCTTCTGCAGTCACCATTAACACTGGCAATGCCGACATCGCGCCATCCGCACGAATTGTTTTCAGCAATTCCAGGCCATCCATATTGGGCATGTTCCAGTCGGAGATAACAAATCCATAACCGCCTGCCTGCAACTTATTGAGAGCGTCGACGCCATCTTCCGCTTCCTCAACATTATTGAATCCCAGCTCTTTCAGCAGGTTACGCACTATGCGTCGCATGGTGGAAAAGTCATCCACAACCAAAAATTTAAGTTCTTTATCCGCCATTTCACACTCCTGATTTAAATACGTATCGCCTGTCCGGCACTAATTTTTGCCAACATTTGCTGGCTTACCTGGCTAAGATCGACCACTTCGCAGACACCACCCATATTGATGGCCTCGCGCGGCATGCCGAACACCACGCAACTTGCTTCGTTTTGCGCAAGGGTCCATGCCCCCGCCTGACGCATCGCCAACATTCCCGCCGCGCCGTCGTTGCCCATACCGGTCAGGATCACCCCAACCGCATTACGCCCCGCCTGTTTGGCGACAGAATGGAACAACACATCTACCGAAGGCCGATGACGGTTAACCGCCGGGCCATCGTGAATTTTGATTTGGTAATTTGCGCCACTACGCGACAGCTCCATATGCCGATCGCCCGGCGCGATATAGGCATGTCCCGGCAAAACACGTTCTCCGTCTTCGGCTTCTTTAACCCCGATCTGACAAAGCTTATTAAGTCTGTCGGCAAAAGAGCGGGTGAAACCAGGCGGCATATGCTGGGTAATTAACAGTGCCGGGCTGGAAAGCGGCAACGGTTGCAGTACGTGACGAATTGCCTCAGTTCCACCCGTTGAAGCACCAATCGCAATCAGTTTTTCAGAACTCAACAACGGCCCTGCCTTCAGCGTTGTCGGTGCCGACAATGGCTTATGTGCTGCAAGGCTCGCCTTTGCTGCTGTACGCACCTTTTCAGCAATCATTTCGCTATACGCCAGCATTCCTTCGCGAATACCCAGTTGCGGTTTGGTGACAAAATCTATCGCCCCCAGCTCCAGCGCGCGCAGCGTGACTTCTGACCCTTTGCCGGTCAAGGAAGAAACCATCACAACGGGCATTGGACGCAAACGCATTAATTTTTCGAGGAAATCCAGTCCGTCCATCCGCGGCATTTCAACATCCAGCGTCAGCACATCGGGATTGAATTTCTTAATCAAGTCACGCGCGACCAGCGGATCAGGCGCGGTCGCCACCATTTCCATGTCGCTATGGCTGTTGATGATTTCTGTCATGATCTGGCGCATCAGTGCCGAATCATCGACAGATAACACCCTGATTTTGCTCATCGTTAATCCTTACTTAGCGCATACACCGTCTGACCACGCAGCGTGAAGCGGCGCTCAAGGTGGCTAAAGTTTTCAGAGTGACCCGCAAACAGCAATCCGTCGGGTTTAAGGAGCGGAACAAAGCGGCGCAAAATCTCCTGCTGGGTATTTTGATCGAAGTAGATCATGACGTTACGACAGAAGATCGCATCAAACGGCCCCGGCACGGTGTACTGTTTCGCCAGTAGATTCAGCGGGGCAAAATCAACATAGTTCGCCAGCTCCTGACGCACGCGTACCAGCCCTTCATGCGGTCCCGTCCCTCGCATGAAATACCGTTGCAGTTGCTGCGGCGTCAGGTTTTTCAACTCTTCATGGCGATAAATACCGCTTCTGGCTTTTTCCAGCACTTCGGTGTCGATATCACTGGCAAACACTTTCCAGCGTCCGGGCGCGGTGCCCAATGTGTCAGCCAGCGTCATCGCAATGCTGTACGGCTCTTCGCCGGTCGAAGCCGCCGCGCTCCATACGCGATACTCGCCAGAACGGCGACGTGCGTGATCCGCGAGCAGAGGGAAATGGTGTGCCTCACGGAAAAATGCCGTCAGATTCGTGGTCAGCGAATTGATAAACGCCTGCCACTCACCGCTGTGCTGATTAGATTCCAGCAAGTTCAGATAATGACCGAAATCCGTCAGTCCCAGCGAACGCAAACGACGAACCAGTCGGTTGTAAACCATGTCGCGTTTATGGTCAGCCAGAACGATCCCGGCTCGTTGATAGATCAATTGACTTATCCGCCGAAAATGCGCGTCGGAAAGCGCCAGGCGCTCGGTCATCTGTAACAATAAAGACGTTTGCCCACAGGGCAGAGATGAAGTCATAGCGCCTTCTCAATCACTTCAGGATACCACTGGCGCAATTTGTAACTGCGCCGACTCATGTCGTGCTACTTCATGTTCTTCAAGGGTAAATACCGCCACACGCGACGAAAGATGGTCGGCCTGATTCGCCAGTTGTTCCGTTGCCACCGCCGCTTCTTCTACCAGCGAGGCGTTCTGCTGAGTCACCTGATCCATCTGGCTGACAGCCTGTGCAACCTGCTCAATCCCCCGCTGTTGTTCTTCCGACGCAGAGGCAATTTCTCCCATAATGTCGTTCACGCGGGTCACCGAACTGACAATATCGATCATGGTCGCGGCGGCGTTATTCACCAGTTTCGAACCCTGCTGGACACGATTGACTGACTCTTCGATCAGCCCTTTGATCTCTTTTGCTGCCTGCGCGCTACGGCTGGCAAGATTGCGCACTTCACCTGCCACTACCGCAAAACCACGCCCCTGCTCTCCGGCGCGAGCCGCTTCCACTGCCGCATTCAGGGCCAGAATATTGGTCTGGAAAGCAATTCCGTCGATAACGCTGATAATGTCGCCAATTTTTTGCGAGCTGGTGGCGATCTCCTGCATGGTGTGAGTCATGGTACTGACCTGAACACCGCCCGCCTGCGCCGTTGTCGCGGCATTTTTTGCCAGTTCCGACGCCTGTCGTGCGTTATCGGCGTTTTGCCCTACCGTGGCGGTTAATTGCTCCATACTGGCGGCCGTTTGTGCCAGCGATGCCGCCTGCTGTTCGGTACGACTTGAGAGATCGTTATTGCCTGCGACAATCTCCGCGATACCAATGTGCATCTCCTGGCTTCCCTTACGCACATCACTTACCGTCCCACGCAAAGCCTGCTGCATGGTCTTCAGACTGGCAAAAATGGCGGTGATCTCATTACGACCATATACCGCAATCGGACGCGCCAGATTACCCGCAGCAATGCTGTCAAAATGGCTACCGATAATGGCCAGTGGTTGAACAATCATCTTGCGCGTCCACCACAGCGCACTGCTGATGTAGATTGCCGCAACAATAATCATGCTGATAAACACCAGTGCCGAAATCTGATAGTTACGCTGGCTTTGCGCACTGGCGGCTTCCAGCACATGGTTGATCTCCAGCTGCCAGGCCTCAAAGTTAACGTCAAACGCATTCTGTGATCCCTGCACCGGCGCAGTGAGGAAATCCGAAAGTTGATTACTTTCAAGCCAGGTCGCCTGATGTTCGAGATCGTTGTGCCAGCGGGCAAAACTTTTCTCCGTCTCTTTTTGCAATGCCCTGACGTGCTCGTTGCCCGCAGTCATCGCCATAAAACTTTTAAACAGCGTGGTGGATTGCGTCAGACTGGCGCGCGCCGTCGTCATCAACGTTTTAATGTCATCCGCCGGATAGCTAAGTGCCGTCAGAGTGCCCGCTTTGTTCAGCGCGGTACTGGCCTGTAACATTACCGCCCGAGTTTGCGCTAATGCCGCACGTTGCTGATTGCTCTGCTCGACCTGATTCAGTCGTTGCAAATCGTCGCGAAATGCCCAAAAAGACATGCCGTTACTGCCAATCTGCAAGATCCCGCAGAGAATCAAAATTAAAAACAGCGTGGTCGAAATTCGAATACGATTAAACATCAACGCTCCCCATCAGGCGGCAATGACCGCGTTAGTAAATACTCGTCAAAATGTTTCCCAGTTTGGATCTTGTTCAGCAATTCGCAGTCGTGGCTGAGCCGGTGGTTGCTCACTGGCAGGACGGGATGGTGTTTGCGGTTTATTGGTGAGTGGGCTGGCTGCCAGACGGAACGCGGAAACCGCTTGCGTTAAACGACTCGCCTGTTCTTCCAGCGCAGCGGCGGCGGCAGCTGATTCCTGCACCAGCGATGCGTTCTGTTGCGTGACGCGATCCATTTCCGAAACCGCCAATGCGACTTGATCGATGCCACGGCTCTGTTCATCCGATGCCGATGCAATCTCGCCCATAATGTCAGTCACGCGAGTGACAGCATTGACGATATTGTTCATTGTTTCCCCGGCGCTTTCGACCAGCACCGAACCGGTATCAACGCGTGAGACGGAGTCTTCAATGAGGGCTTTGATCTCTTTTGCCGCCTGGGCGCTGCGACTGGCAAGATTACGCACTTCACCCGCCACCACGGCAAAACCACGGCCCTGTTCACCCGCACGCGCGGCTTCAACCGCGGCATTCAGCGCGAGGATATTAGTCTGGAAGGCAATACCGTCGATAACGCTGATAATGTCGGCAATTTTCTTCGAACTATCGGCGATCTCATGCATCGTTTTCACTACGCCATCCACCACTTTGCCGCCGTGCTGGGCGGTGTCGGAGGCACTTTGCGCCAGTTGCGAGGCCTGGCGGGCGTTATCGGCGTTTTGCTTCACTGTCGCGGTGAGCTGCTCCATGCTGGCGGCAGTTTCTTCCAGCGCGGATGCCTGCTGTTCAGTACGGGAGGAAAGATCGGTGTTGCCCGCCGCAATTTCACGGGTACCGGCATAGATGGCATCTGAACCTTCGCGGACATGAGTGACGGTGTCAGTCAAAGAGCGTTGCATATGTGAAACGCTCTGCGCCAGGTCGCCCATTTCACTGCGCCCGTCAATGGTCAGGGTATTCGCCAGGTTACCACCGGCGATTTCGCGAATGTGAGCAATAATTTTTGCCAGCGGAGTAAGCAACATACGGCGAATGCCGTACCACGCCACCAGCAGAATCAATACCACCACCAGCGCGATAACCGCCAGTTGCCACTGGGCAAATCGGTAATCATCTGCGTTGTCAGTGACGATATCGCGATACAGTTTTTCACTGCTGAGGGCGTACTGAGCAAACGCTTCGCCCATTGCATTTTGCATTCCCTGGGTTGGCTGAGCGAAATAAGCTCCAGTATTGCCATAATCTAGATAATCAATCAGTTCAGTTAACGCTGTGTAATAGTTTTTATATTTTTCATCAATATTACGACTGGTAGCGACCATTTCAGGTAACGGTGCCATGCTTTTGAATTTTTTATAATGCGTCGCGGCCTGGGCCAATGTTTTCCTGGCGCTATCGAGCAATTCAACTTTGGCGTTACTTTGTTGATTGGAGGAATCCATCATCATCCGCACCGCTGAACGACTCAGGTTAATGCGCGTTTGCAGCATTAAATCCCAGGTTGACGTCAGCTCGCCCTGCTGTTCCCGTAATTGATTGGAAACCACAAAGCTCTTCTGGCTATGGTGAAGGGAAGAAAAAAACAGACTGCCGGAAATAAGCTGTAACAGTGCGAATACCCCCAGCACCATTACCAACAGCGTGACTACGCGGATACGGTTAATCATAAGGCACCTTCCTGAAAACAAGTTGATCTCGTTATCGGCAAGGAAGGGGGAAACTTTATTACTGATGCCACCCGCCGCGAAATTGAAATAAAAAACCCGATGCGCAGATCATCGGGTTCATTTCAATTGAGGAAATCGGGAGAATTACGCCACTTCTGACGCCGCGCTATCTAACAGCGCCATCTCTTCGCTGTTCAGCAGTTTTTCGATGTTCACCAGAATCAACATACGGTCGCCCAGTGCGCCCAGTCCAGTGAGATATTCTGTTGAAAGCGTCACGGCAAATTCCGGTGCCGGACGAATTTGCTCCGCCGTCAATGAAAGCACGTCTGAAACGCCGTCAACCACGATGCCGACCACCCGCTGTCCGAGATTCAGGACGATAACTACCGTGTTGTCGTTATAGTCCACATCCACCTGGCTGAACTTAATTCGTAAGTCAACAATCGGCACAATAACGCCGCGCAGATTCGTGACGCCTTTGATAAACGCTGGCGTGTTCGCAATCCGTGTTACCTGATCGTAGCCACGGATCTCCTGCACTTTCAGGATATCAATACCGTACTCTTCATCACCAAGGGTAAATACCAGAAATTCCTGGCCTGACGGCTCGCTGGCCAGCTTTGTTACATTCGTCATACCGGTCATATTGTTACCTTTTTACTCATTCAGGCGGCGGTGTTCGCCATACGTTGTTCGCGGTTTATCGCCTGCAAGGCGGAGACATCAACAATCAGTGCCACGCTGCCGTCGCCAAGAATGGTCGCAGCAGAAATGCCGGGGACTTTGCGATAGTTACTTTCAAGGTTTTTAACTACAACCTGATGTTGACCAATTAATTGATCCACCAGCAAGGCGTAGCGGCGACCGCCACTTTGTAAGATCACCACAATTCCCTGGGTAGCTTCGGTTTTCGCGCCCGCGACGTTGAACACTTTCCACAGTTCGACGATGGGCAGATATTCACCCCGCACTTCCAGCACCCGCTCGCCGCCGGCCAGTGGATGGAGATCGGCTTCACGGGGTTGCAGTGATTCCATAACAGCATTCAGCGGCAGAATGAAAACTTCATCCGCAACGCGTACGGACATGCCGTCGAGGATGGCCAGCGTCAGCGGCAGTAAAATGCGGATCGTAGTGCCAGTACCCTGCTTCGACTGGATTTCGACATGACCGCCCATCTCCTGGATATTACGTTTAACGACGTCCATGCCGACGCCGCGCCCGGAGACGTCGGTGACTTGCTCTGCCGTGGAGAAGCCTGGTGCAAATATCAGCATTGCAACTTCGTCGTCGCTCATGTTTTCGCTGACGGTCAAACCTTGCGAGGCCGCTTTTGCCAGAATTCGCTCACGGTTTAGCCCCGCCCCATCGTCGGTCACTTCAATGCAAATGTTGCCACCCTGATGTTCGGCAGACAGAATTAAATTTCCGACGCTGTTTTTACCTGCGGCGAGCCGTTTTTCTGGCAGTTCAATACCGTGATCGAGGCTATTGCGTACCAGGTGGGTCAGCGGGTCGATAATGCGTTCTATCAGGCTCTTGTCGAGCTCGGTGGAACTGCCCACCAGCGTCAGTTCTACCTGCTTGCCGAGTTTTCCCGCCAGATCACGCACCAGCCGGGGATAGCGACTAAAGACATATTCCATCGGCATCATGCGAATCGACATCACTGATTCCTGCAAATCACGGGCGTTACGTTGTAACTGCCCCATGCTGGTAATCAAATCACCATGATTAACCGGGTCCAGTTCGCTGGAACGCTGGGCAAGCATGGACTGGGTGATAACCAGCTCGCCGACGAGGTTAATTAATTGATCAACCTTTTCTACCGCTACACGGATGCTGGTGGATTCACTGCTGCGCGTCGTTTTTTCCCGCTCCACGCGGCCGGTTGGCGCTTGTTCGGCTGCCAGTTTAAGCACTGGTGGGGTGGATATTTTTGGCGAGACTTCTACTGTTTCAAAGGTAATCTGATCGGCTTCAATCACAAAACAGAGTACCGCTGTGATGTCATCTTCGGCGATATCGCCCGGTAATATTGCCGAGAGAGAATCCGCCCCTTTCACCACGTCAGTTAACGTTGTCAGATGTCCCAGCTCTTCTTCCAGCAGGTCGACTTCGCCGGCCTTCAGGCGCGAAAGGATAATTCGTCGCGGCAACTGACTGCGACTCTGCTCATCTTGCGGTTCACTTTTGGCAACCACACTTAATCGGGTCACTGCGGATGGCGTTTCGCCTTTCGCTTCTAATGCCAGTTGACGCAAGGCCTGGCAGATATAATCGAAGCTGGCGGCATCCGGCTCTTGCGACTGTTTATAAGCGTCGAGCTGTTCTTGCATGATGTCCTTCGTTTCCAAAAACAGATTGATAATGTCGGTGTTGAGTTGCATCTCACCTCGTCTGGCTTCATCGAGCAGGTTTTCCATCAGATGCGTGGTTTCCTGCAAAACGCTGAAGCCAAAAGTTCCTGCCCCTCCTTTGATCGAGTGGGCAGCCCGAAAGATGGCATTCAATTGTTCGGCATCTGGCGCTTCCGGCTGCAAAACCAGCAGATGCTGCTCCATGTCAGCCAACAGTTCGTCCGCTTCATCAAAAAATGTCTGATAAAAATCGCTTATATCCATGCTCACGCTGTCACCTCGGTTCGGCTGATGGCATTGTGGGAACACTGACCTGTGGTGCAACCTCAGGTTTTTCCAGGGCGCTTACTGGCTCATTCTGGCTTTCGGCGTTTTCATGCAAAATGGCCTGTTCGGCTTGTTTGTTCAGTACCAGCAGGCTGATGCGACGGTTGACGGCATCATCAGGTCCGCGATCGCTTAAGCGCATCGTTGCCGCCATGCCGACGACACGTAACACTTTGCCGCTATCCAACCCTCCGACCATCAGTTCGCGGCGGGATGCATTGGCCCGATCGGCAGAAAGCTCCCAGTTGCTATATCCTTTCTCACCGCTGGCGTAGGGGAAATCATCGGTATGACCTGAAAGGCTAATACGGTTGGGAATACCGTTCAGTACAGGCGCAATGGCACGCAGAATGTCGCGCATATAGGGTTCGACATCGGCACTGCCGGTTCTAAACATCGGGCGATTCTGGCTATCGATGATCTGAATACGTAGACCTTCCTGGACCAGATCGATTTTGAGATGGGGACGTAACGCCCGCAGTTTCGGATCGGACTCTATCAACTGGTCGAGATCACCCCGCAATTTCCGCAATCGACTTTGCTCCATGCGTTTTTTCAGCTCTTCGATGTTCGGCTGCTTATTCACTTCCCCCTGGCTTTGGGTGTAATCATCACCACCGCCGGGAATTGGGCTTTCACTATTAGAAATGCGATCGCCGCCCGTAACCGCAGTCGCCAGTGGAGTCCGGAAGTACTCCGCAATCTGAATCAGCTCTTTTGGGCTGGAGATGGAGATCAGCCACATCACCAGAAAAAAGGCCATCATCGCAGTCATAAAGTCGGCATAAGCAATCTTCCACGATCCATGTGCTGCCCCGTGGCTTTTGGCTTTGCGTCGTTTGACGACAATAATCGGATGCGCTTGATTCTTCATGCTTCCTCGGTTGTCGTCTGTTGTTGCGGATTTTTCACCGCACGCACATGCTCTTCCAGTTCAATAAACGACGGACGTTCGCTGGAATAGAGCGTTTTGCGACCAAACTCAACGGCGATAGGCGGTGCGTAACCGTTCAGATTAGAAAGCAGAGTGACTTTGACGCACTGCATCATTTTGCTGGTTTCGGCGCTTTTCTGACGTAAAACACTCGCTAATGGGGAAATAAATCCGTAAGCCAATAAAATGCCGAGGAAAGTCCCCACCATCGCATGTGCGATAAGCGCACCCAGCTCGGCGGCAGGACGATCGGCTGAACCTAACGCGTGAACGACCCCCATTACAGCCGCGACAATACCAAACGCCGGAAGTGAGTCCCCGACCAGCGCCAGACTGTTCGCCGGGACTTCTGCCTCGCTTTCGTGCGTCTCAATCTCTTCATCCATCAGGGCTTCGATTTCGAAGGTGTTCATATGACCGCTGATAATCAGACGCAGATAATCGACGATAAAATCAAGCATGACGCTATCCGCGAGGATGCGTGGGTAGCTGGCGAAGATCTCGCTCTCACGGGGATTTTCAATATCACGTTCCAGCGAAAACATCCCCATCTGCCGCGATTTCGCCATCAACCGATAAAGCAGAGCCAGCAGATCCATATACATTGCTTTGGTGTATTTGGAGCGACGAAACAGCAACGGCAGCGCCTTCAGCGTGCCTTTAATCGCTTTGCCATTATTGCCGACGATAAACGACCCAATCCCTGCACCGGCAATAATCACCAGTTCAGCGGGTTGATAGAGTGCTCCAAGGCTTCCACCGGTCATCAAATAACCGCCGAAAACTGTACCGAGAACAACCAGGTAACCTAATAAGATAAGCACGACATCATCCTTCCACTGTTGACCATGACAGGATGTTCAGTCGTCAGGCGTTAACGCGCGATTGGGGCAAAAAAAAGCAGCGGTACGTCGTTACCGCTGCTGGAATGTTGCGCCTCACCGTATCAGTTAAACAGCCTGTACTCTCTGTTCATCCAGCAGTTGTGGGATAATATCGGCAGGATTCTGGGAAAGTTTACGTCTTTTTACTGCCCGGGATGGCGGTTGACATAAGCTGCAGGCAAAGCTGCCAACAGGCTGGTGAGCGTGGGTAATAAAATTGCCGCCGCAGCAGTTGCAGCTGGAAAGTTGCAGTAATCCACTTTCAACAAACCGCACCAATGTCCAGGCACGGGTTAATGCCAGCAGTGGTCCTTCTTCTGCTTGTGGGCACTGTTCAAGGTATAAACGGTAGGCTTTGATCACCGCATCGACGCCATTACACAAACCGGTTTTCAGTAAAAACTGCCATGCATTACAGAACATCGAAGCATGAACGTTTTGTTCCCAGGTCATAAACCAGTCGGTTGAGAATGGCAGCATGCCTTTCGGCGGTGGGCTTCCGCGCAGTTCTTTATAAAGTTTTATCAGGCGTCCGCGACTTAACTGTGTTTCGCTTTCCAGCATCTGCAAACGAGCGCCCAGGGTGATCAATTCCATTGCCAGCTGAATATCCCGCGCTTCCTGAACAATGCTTTTTTCACTCATGATCAGGCCCTTTTCTTGCGCAGCGCTTCTTCAGGCTGATTAACATCATTCAGCAAGCGTGTTGAGAGCATGATGCCGGTATGAATTTGCTGGAGATCGTCAACGCGGGAATCTTGCGTCAACTGAGTAATCGTCTGGTGGCTGTCAAAACGGAAGTGACAAACCAGTTGATTGGTTTCTGCCAGCTTAACCATTTGCGGAAGAGTCAGTGCCGCTAACGTTGTCGCCATTTCTTCATTTATGCCGAGACGAAACATAGCGGACGCTTTGTCCTGAACAATCAAACGCTGTGCAAGTAGTAAATATGACAAGTTGATGTCATAAATGTGTTTCAGCAACTCGGAGGTATGCATTATTCCCACCCAGAATAACCAACTTTATTTTTATGCGGTTTCACCGCACCCCGTGATGTCGCCGGGAAGCCCCGGTAAAAAATAATTAGCATTAGAATAGTTGCGATAAGCTGCAATAAGCAGAACCACCTTTTTGGTTTAATATGTCCTTACAAATAGAAATGGGTCTTTACACTTATCTAAGATTTTTCCTAAATCGACGCAACTGTACTCGTCACTACACGCACATACAACGGAGGGGGGCTGCGATTTTCAATAATGTGTGACGCAGATCACACAAAACACTCAATTACTTAACATAAATGTATAAGTCATACTTTTGTTTTGGGTGTATTTCAATCTGTTAAAAAGTTTTTCGCTACGCTAGCAAGCAAAAATGAAACAGGAATAATCGAAATGGGATGTTGCGCACAGTTAAAATAACTCACCGTAAATAATCATCTGCTATAAATAATCACTTTCATGCAATACCAGATAAGCTATTTTTAAACAGACACTTACCGCACAACAAACTAATTAAATACAAAGAAAGGCAACAATCAACTTAATGTTAATGAAATGTTTTACATATATTAACCACTTGTTTAATACGGAGAATCAGTACACTATTTTCTTATAATTACATTTGAAATTATATGATCACCGGGAGTGATTGATTAATTGTCTTTACTAATAATCAGACTAATATTTACCTGTTTGACCGAGTTGGGATTGCGTCGTTTCTCCATTAGGAGTAAAGCTTTAATGTCACCTGAAGTTCACAGAATAAGGAACAGGTTATGAGCTATAGCAATATTCTTGTCGCTGTTGCGGTTACACCGGAAAGTCAGCAACTGCTGGCAAAAGCGGTATCTATCGCCAGGCCAGTAAAGGGACACATCAGTTTAATTACTCTCGCTTCCGACCCGGAAATGTACAATCAATTAGCCGCGCCGATGCTTGAAGATTTACGCAGCGTGATGCAAGAAGAAACGCAAAGCTTTCTTGATAAGTTAATTCAGGATGCGGGGTATCCCGTTGACAAGACGTTTATTGCCTACGGTGAGTTAAGCGAACATATTCTGGAAGTATGTCACAAACATCATTTCGATTTGGTGATTTGCGGTAATCACAATCACAGTTTCTTTTCGCGAGCATCCTGCTCGGCGAAAAGAGTTATTGCCTCAAGTGAGGTCGATGTGCTGTTAGTTCCACTTACGGGAGATTAACCGCTCCTACGCAAGCTTTGGAAAGGTAGCAACTTTATCGCGCTGCTGGCTTTCCGCGCTTCGCGGAACTATCTGCTTTAGGTCGCTAATGAAGCACTCCTGCCAGTGGTTAATATCGTTTTTCACGATAACGTCCAGCATTTCTGCATGACGGGAAATACGTTCCGCCAGCGACATAGTCAATGCACGATCCAGCGCAGCTGCAACTTCGTCACGATCGTAGGGGTTAACAATTAACGCCGACGTTAACTCGTTTGCCGCTCCCGCAAATTGCGAAAGAACAAGAACGCCCGGGTTGGCTGGGTCCTGAGCAGCAACATACTCTTTTGCTACCAGGTTCATCCCGTCACGCAGTGGCGTCACTAAGCCCACGTCAGAGTAGCGGAATATTTTCATCAGTAATTTACGGTCAAAATGCTGATTCAAATAATAAAGCGGCGTCCAGCCTAATTGCCCGTATTTACCATTAATTCGTCCAGCTTCATTTTCGAGCTGATGACGAATATCCTGATAGGCTTGCACATCACCACGCGACGTTGGTGCAATCTGGGTATAACGAATTTTACCATGATGCTGCGGATATTTTTCCAGCAACGCTTCATAGGCGAGAAAACGCTCTGGCAAACCTTTGGAATAATCCAGCCGTTCGACAGAAAAGATATTTTGTACGTTTTTCAGTTCCGCTTTAAGTTGCGCCAGTTTTGGCGGCAGTGGCCCGGCAGCCTGTTTGGCTATTTCTTTCGGTTCAATGCCGATCGGGTAGACTTCTGTTCGAAATGCTTTGCCCCAGGCTGTATGGCTTTTTGCGCTACGTGTCGTGACGCGGGTCAGGTTAGAAAGACAATCCAGGAACGCCAGACGATCGTTTTCTGTCTGGAAACCCAGCAAATCATAATCACAAAGCTGTTCAAGCAAGGTGTCATATGTCGGCAGCGCGTTGAAGATTTCCGGTGTCGGGAAAGGAATATGCAGAAAGAAACCAATGCGATTATTCACTCCCCGTTTGCGTAATTCATGCGCAAATGGCAACAGGTGATAATCGTGGATCCAGATAATGTCATCGTCTTGCAACAGCGGCAGTAATTTATCTGCCAGCAACGCATTTACGCGTAGATAGCCGTCCCAGGCAGGACGCTGAAATTGCACCAGATCGAGCCGATAATGAAAAGCGGGCCAGAGAACGGCATTGGAGAATTGGTTGTAGTATTCGTCAAGGTCCTGTTCGCTGAGGTTAAAAGAGGCCCACGTAATGTTACCTTTTTTCACCTTTTTTAGCGGCTGATCCTCATTCCCTGTTTCACCACTCCAGCCAAACCACAGTCCGCCTGCGGCTTTCAGTGCCCCCAGTATGCCAACGGCAAGGCCACCGGCACTGGCGGCGTGCTCGTCTGGTGGTGCAATCCGGTTAGATACTACGACTAAACGACTCATAGTCATCACTCCTGTTATTTTCTCTTTTTTGTTGTAATGCGGTGGTTATCATTTCAAGCCAGCTCCAGACATCCGGCACACCCGCCAGTCGCCATGATGCCTGAGTTGCACCTGTGCCAATTTTTACTGACATTCCGCCCAGTCGGTTAACGACTGCGAAGCCAGATTCATCGGTTAAATCATCGCCCAGAAATACGGGCGTTCGCCCGATAAAGGGAGCTTCCTGCATAAAAGCTGCAATTGCCTCACCTTTACTGGTACCTCTCGGTTTGATCTCGACAACACACTTTCCCTGCTGTAACGCCATTTGTGGCCAGATCTGAGTAATACGTTGCGCTAATGTCATTAATGCGTCTTCATGCTGCGGAGCCTGACGATAATGCAGCGCAAAAGCCATCCCTTTCGCCTCCAGCTCCGCGCCGGGATACTGAGCGATGACTGTATGCAGTTGCACGCTAATATCACGCGCAATCGCATCCGGCAGATGAACGATATGTGTTTTACCATTGATGTCACGGCGCTCCGCCCCATGCACGCCCGCTAACGGGAAGCGATAAGGTTTTGCCAGTGCGTCAAGCTCCACCATTGAGCGCCCTGATATCAATGCCAATGCACCATCACTTGCGGTTGCCAGTAGCTGTAGTCCTTGCAGAATATTGTCAGGCACGACGACCTGATCGGGATGCGGTTTGATTTCCGCCAGCGTTCCATCAAGATCAAAAAACCAGGCATATTTCGCGGATAGTTCAGGGGTTTCGGTTAACGGTTCTGTCACCCGGCTCTCCTCCTTCTCTTTTCTTATTGTTTTGCGCAGAACGCGCTTTACAGACATGTAAGTATAGACAGTGTGACGGGGGTCGCCATTTGCAATGAAGAACAGCCAACCGTTGTGGCGGCTGGCTGTGGTGGGAAAAAACGTTAAATTGTTGTGGAAAAAAGCATCAGACAGTGCGTTTCGCTTTTTGCTTGTAACGGTCGAAGATCACCGCTGCCAGCAGGATTAAGCCGCGAACCACGTACTGCGCGAAAGGAGAAATATTAAGCAGGTTCATGGCGTTTTCCACGGTGCCTAAAATTAAGATACCCGCCACCACATATGAGATTTTTCCGATGCCACCTTTCAGAGAAACGCCACCTAAAACGCAGGCGGAGATAACAATCAGCTCATAACCAATCGACGTCATTGGCTGCCCACTGGTCATACGTGAAGCCAGAATAATTCCGGCTATCGCTGATACCAGGCCTGAGAGAACAAAGATAATAATTTTGGTGCGAACAACCGGTACACCCGCCAGACGCGCGGCCTCTTCGTTCCCGCCAATCGCCAGGGTGTTACGACCAAAGGTGGTTTTATTCAGCAGCAAACCAAAGATAATCAGACACGCGACGGTGAGCCAGATTGGCGCAGGCAGACCGAACCAGTTGGCGTAACCAAGGGCAAAGAAGCTTTCATCTTCGATACCGACCGCTTTACCGTCTGAAATGATGTACGCCAGACCTCGAACAATCTGCATCGTTGCCAATGTCGTGATCAGAGCATTTATTTTCAGTTTGGCGATAACAAAGCCATTGACCAGGCCACAGAGAACGCCCAGCAACAACCCCGCTGCCACGCCAATCCACAGGCTTTCAGTCAGGTTAATAACCACCGCCGTGGTGACACCCGCACAGGCAATTACGGAGGCGACAGAAAGGTCAAAGTCACCGGAAGCGAGGCAGAACAACATGCCACAAGCCACCATCCCCGACATGGAAATTGCCAGGCCCAACCCTTTCATATTAATGAAGGTGGCAAAATTTGGGACAAAAATGGCACAGGCGATAAAGAGCACCGCAAACACCACCAGCATGCCGTACTGATCCCAGATACGCCCGAAGCTGAATGACGACTTAGGTGCGCCAGACCCCGATGTAGAAACAGAAGACATCATACTCTCCTTACTCAGGCAACAGCCTGGCTGACTTTAGGCATCGCAAGGCTCAGTGCCTGACGCTCATCTGCCTGCTCGTGTAACAATTCACCGGCGATTTCACCTTCCCGCATCACCACAATCCGGTCGGCAACGCCGAGGACTTCAGGTAAGTCGCTGGAGGCAAACAGCACCGCCACGCCCTGCGCCGCCAGCGCATAAATTACGTTATATATTTCGTGCTTAGCGCCAACATCAATGCCGCGCGTAGGTTCATCCAGCAAAATGACCTTCATCTCTTCCGATAACCAGCGGCCCAGAATGGCTTTTTGCTGATTTCCGCCTGAGAGATTCATGATCAGTTGCTCCGCGCCCGGCGTTTTGATGTTGAGCGAACGAATGTGGTGATCGGCATTGTTTTCTTCCCAACCGTTGTTGATTACACAACCGCCGAGCACATGTTTACGTCTGGCACTGATGTTGATATTGTCGCGAACGGAGTGCACGGGAATAATGCCTTCCGCTTTGCGATCTTCCGGGCAGAGCATCATGCCTGCGGCAATGGCGTGGCTCGGTTTACGAATATCGATCGGCTGTTGGTCGATATAAACCTGACCGGCGGTGATTTGCGTCCCGCCAAACATGCCTTTCATTAATTCGCTACGCCCCGCCCCTACCAGACCAAACAGCCCAACAATTTCACCACTGCGAACCGCCAGACTTATTGACGTACGCACGCCTGGTGCTTTCACAGCATCAAGACGTAGGCGCTCCTCGCCATAACTACGCGGTTGCCAGCCGTAGATATCGCCAATGTCGCGCCCGACCATCGCCTGCACCAGCGCGTCGTGGTCAACCTGCTGCATATCGGTAAAGGTTTTGACATAACGTCCATCTTTAAAGACAGTAATGGCATCGCTGAGGGCAAATATTTCTTCCATACGGTGAGAAACGTATAAGATCACCCGCCCCTCTTTTCGCAGTTCACGAATAACGCGGAAAAGATTGTCGATTTCACGGGCAGAGAGGGAGCTGGTTGGCTCATCAAAGGCGATAATTTTGGCGTTACGCGCCAGCGCTTTGGCGATTTCAACCATCTGCCACTGACCAATGGAGAGATATTTCAGCGGCGTGTCCGGGTCAATATCCATACCAAGATGTTTAAGTTGTAAACCCGCCTCATAATTCAGCAATGAGCGATTCACAATGCCGCCTTTATGCGGCAGCTGGCCGAGATAGATGTTTTCCGCGACGGTCATTTCCGGCACGAGATGCAGTTCCTGGTAAATAATCGCCACGCCCGCGTTAAGTGCTGCGGTCGTGTCGGAAAAGGACATTTCCTGCCCATTAATCACTACAGAACCCGTGGTTGGCGCATAGTTGCCGCTGAGGATTTTTAAGAGAGTTGATTTTCCTGCGCCATTTTCACCCATCAACGCATGAACCTGACCGGCATAGCAGTCAAAACTAATATCCGTCAGCGCCTTAACGCCGGGAAACGTTTTACCGATGCCGCGAAATGAGAGATACGGGGTAGACTGTTGCATAACGTCTCCGTGAATCACTGGTCGTTCACACCCCCTCTGCATCATGCAGAGGGGAATTTTTCCGGCAAATTACTTACCGCCTAAACCTTTTTTCTCCAGTTCTTCTTTAAAGTTGTCACGCGTGATCAGTACCACGTCGGTAACTTCGGTAAATTTTGGCGGTTCAACGTCTTTTGCTACCCAGTTGTAAAGCATTTCGCTGGATTTATAGCCATGTACGTCCGGGCTTGGCAGCAGGGAACCGTAGAAGCCGGTTGCCTGTGCTTTAGACAGTTCGCTCACCGCATCCACACCGTTAATGCCAATGCCGATGATATCGGCCGCTTTAAAGCCCTGACCTTCCGTCGCGCGTACGCCGCCCAGCACGGTGCTGTCGTTCATACCGACGATCAGCCAATGTTTAACTTCCGGATGTTGAACCAGCATTGAGTTGGCAGCGTCAAATGCCCCCGGGATGTCGTTAGATTTGGTAGGTACCTGATAAATTTGTTTTTCCGGGAATCCGGCCGCTTTCAGCGCATCCATAGATCCCGTAGTACGGCGGCGGGCGGTATCCAGTTCGTTGGCGGTAATCGCCATCACCGCGCTTTCTTTGACATCCCAGCCACGTTTCTGCATCTCTTTATACAGTTCCTGGCCCTGACGTTCGCCAATTTTAGTCGCCGCCATCATCACCAGCGGAACGGTATCCATTGGCTTACCTTTGGCGTTAACAAACTGGTCATCCACGGCAATGACTTTCATATCGTAGCCACGCGCTTTCGCGACGATGGCAGAGCCGAGTTTGGGGTCCGGAGTACAAATAACGAAACCTTTTGCGCCACTGGCAGCCAGGCTGTCGATCGCGTTCAATGTTTTTTCGCCATCCGGCACGGCAATCTTAATAACCTCAAACCCTAAATCCTTCCCGGCTTTATCGGCAAACTTCCATTCGGTCTGGAACCACGGCTCTTCCGGTTGCTTCACCAGAAAACCGAGCTTCAGGTTCTCCGCCATAGCGGATTGTGACATAACGGCTGCCAGACCAATGGCTGCCAGGGCTTTAGTAAATTTGTGCATGGTTCTCTCCAGCTTTAGTGTCGTTTTGTGTAGGGCAAAAACGAATGACATTCGTTAAATTAATCGGAAAACAAAGCATTACCTTTTAACTAAAAGATAAGTGACCGTGTTGACATAGTTTTAGCGAGAAATTAATTCTCCATAGGAGAGCAATATCACATCGCAGAATTATAGTGAGAACGTGCATAAATTTAGCGGGAAAAGACATAAGGGAAAGCCAATTTGTCAGACAAATTGTCGAATGCACAGCAGATTAATCCATAAGATTAGCCTGGAAATCCTTGTTGTCTTTGGTACCCATGCGGGATGTCTTCTTTTTAACCAGTCAATAGGCCGCATTACCTGGCGTTGAGTTTTTGAAATGGTGTAATAACCGCAACTCAAAGATGTGGAAAATGTACGTCATTCATTTCGCCATTAATTATCACTGTGCTCATTAATTAACAGAACACGTATAATGAGAGCCATCTCGCAAAAATGAAAAAACGTTTTATAAAATCATCACTTCATCATGAATTCAAATTCATTGATTAATATCAACAAGATACAAAAAGCGCTATCATTAAAATTCATTGCAGTTACATTGATTTCATCAATGAAATGTAAAAATATATAAACTTGATGATTTAAGCATTTTCTTATACCCGTTCAGACGTTATTCTTATTTCAGATCATCGTCAGAATTGACTCCACGATCACATTTCGGACCGGCAGAAAGGAATTATTCTGCAAACAGTAATTATGGTGTTTTGATTTATCTTGCACCTCTCCACTTCTGGATATAAGGATATTAGGTATGGCAACCGCTGGAATGCTTCTCAAACTCAACTCTCAAATGAACCGCGAGTTTTACGCATCCAATCTCTACCTTCACCTGAGTAACTGGTGTTCTGAACAGAGTCTGAACGGCACCGCCACTTTCCTTCGCGCCCAGGCACAGAGTAATGTGACCCAAATGATGCGCATGTTTAACTTTATGAAGAGTGTCGGCGCTACCCCCATCGTTAAAGCCATTGATGTTCCCGGTGAAAAACTGAACTCTCTGGAAGAACTGTTCCAAAAAACGATGGAAGAATACGAGCAACGTTCTAGTACGTTGGCACAGTTAGCCGATGAAGCGAAAGAACTGAATGATGATTCAACCGTCAATTTCCTGCGCGATCTGGAAAAAGAACAGCAGCATGATGGTCTGTTGCTGCAAACCATTCTTGATGAAGTGCGCAGTGCGAAACTTGCGGGTATGTGCCCTGTGCAGACCGACCAACATGTTCTGAATGTCGTGTCACACCAGCTGCATTGATCATCATCGGCGCTAATGCATTGCGCCGATGAAGGTTTTGAGAAACCGCTGCCTCATCTGTTTGAAGCAGCGGTTTTTTTAATGGGATTCACCCTGTGGGGTAAACTTGAGTTCAATAAGCGCGATGGCTTTTTGGATTGCCCGCATGGTGACCGGGTCTGCGGCGGCGGGATGGTTAGTAAAGTCGATATTCTTCAGCTGACTGGACATTTTTTCACGAACTTCAACGGGCGCGATTACATCGAGAACATCCAGAATTTGTTTGATAACCAACTGGCAAGCAACCACATCAGAAACCAGTTCCTGATCGGCATTCAGCGGCTGGGACATCGTAAACTCCTGATAGCATTTTGAAAGCCGTTATAGTAGCGGCTTCACATCTTCAGCGATAGTCACATCCACCGTCATCAGGACACAAAAAAACCTGCCGGAGCAGGTTTTTTATTATCGGAACATATTGCCTGGCGGTACGTCTTTGAACGTCTTGCAATAGTTATTGAACATACTTTTCAGGATTTTGCGCAGTTTCATCGCGGCACTCCGACCATTTGTTATACAGGTGTTATTGTCTTTGCGCTTATAATATGACAACCATCACAAAAATCAATCTTTATGTGATACATATCACATAAATACTCCTTTAATGTTATAAAAATGATAATCAAAAAACAGCCCCCCTATTTCTGACACCTACAGATGGCAAGAAATAGCGCCTGCCAGGCGTCTTTTCCGGCCATTGTCGCAGCGCTGTAACGCGTAAAATAGTGCTTTCTCTTACTCTTCTGGCTGGACCATGAGACTTCTGATTCTGACTCTTTCATTAATAACGCTGGCGGGGTGTACGGTTACTCGCCAGGCCCATGTGAGCGAAGTTGACGCGGCAACAGGTATTGTACGGTTGGTTTATGACCAGGCTTTTTTGCAGCATGCCCATACCGATCGTTATGTCAGTCGCGGGATCGCCGATCGCGCATGCCAGCAGGAAGGCTATACCCACGCGGTCCCCTTTGGTCAGCCAGTAGGCAACTGTAGCCTTTTTGCGGGTTCCTTATGTTTGAATACGGAATTCACTTTGTCATATCAGTGCCATCATTCCGCCTTCCCTGTCTTTCTCTAAATATTTTAATCAGCGAGGGGATCTTCGCTGATTAAAGAAATAGCGGTAATGCGTTTTATTCCCATTCGTATTTTTAATAATTGAAGTTTATATTTTACCTTTTGCAAATAATAAAATAACAAATTATAGTGACGCCACAGCAACAAATATAACCTTTGTGGAGCACTATCATGCTGAAACCAGAAATGATTGAAAAACTTAATGAGCAGATGAACCTGGAACTGTACTCTTCACTGCTTTATCAGCAAATGAGCGCCTGGTGCAGCTATCATACCTTCGAAGGTGCTGCCGCGTTCCTGCGCCGTCACGCCCAGGAAGAGATGACGCATATGCAGCGTCTGTTTGATTACCTGACTGATACCGGCAATTTACCGCGTATTAATACCGTTGAATCTCCGTTTGCTGAATATTCCTCACTTGATGAATTATTCCAGGAAACCTATAAACACGAACAATTAATCACCCAGAAAATTAACGAACTGGCTCATGCTGCAATGACCAATCAGGACTACCCAACATTTAATTTCCTGCAATGGTATGTTTCTGAGCAGCATGAAGAAGAGAAACTGTTCAAATCGATTATTGATAAATTAAGCCTGGCAGGCAAAAGCGGCGAAGGTCTGTATTTTATCGACAAAGAACTCTCTACCCTCGACACACAAAACTAATGCTCTCCGGCGGCAGGTTTACTGCCGCCGTTTCAAATCAGTGACGGCAAATCTTACTCTGATCGGTCGAAAAACCGTCTTTCGAAGGTATAAATTTGCCTTTTGCTGCCAGAAACGCTACCAGCTCTCCCGCTGTCATCCCTTCTGCCGAGCAGGTGTGAAAACGTGCCTGTTCACCAAAACGCGCTTTAATCGCAGCTTCCAGACTGGCATGCGTATATTGCTCGCCTGATTCAATCATCATATTTAACACTTCATGACCGTGAATAGAGTCCATCGTCTCTCCTCAAAAAAAGCCTAGCGTAGCGATTGCCGCTTATGAAGACTTTGCGCCAGCGCAGGACTGAATGCTTTTTATTGTACATTTATATTTACACCATATGTAACGTCGGTTTGACGAAGCAGCCGTTATGCCTTAACCTGCGCCGCAGATATCACTCATAAAGATCGTCAGGACAGAAGAAAGCGTGAAAAACAGAACCCTGGGAAGTGTTTTTATCGTGGCGGGAACCACAATTGGCGCAGGCATGCTGGCAATGCCGCTGGCTGCGGCCGGTGTTGGTTTTAGCGTTACGTTAATCTTGTTGATTGGGCTTTGGGCGTTGATGTGCTACACGGCGCTATTACTGCTGGAGGTGTACCAGCATGTTCCGGCAGATACCGGTCTAGGCACGCTGGCAAAACGCTATCTGGGACGCTACGGTCAATGGCTGACGGGCTTCAGTATGATGTTCTTAATGTATGCTCTGACTGCGGCATACATCAGCGGTGCCGGTGAATTGTTGGCCTCCAGCATCAGCGACTGGACAGGTATTTCAATGTCGGCAACCGCTGGCGTGCTGTTGTTCACTTTTGTTGCCGGTGGCGTGGTTTGTGTTGGAACATCGCTGGTCGATTTATTTAACCGTTTTCTGTTCAGCGCCAAAATTATTTTTCTGGTGGTGATGCTGGTATTGCTACTACCGCATATTCACAAAGTGAATCTTTTAACCCTGCCGTTGCAACAGGGGCTGGCTCTGTCAGCAATCCCGGTGATTTTTACCTCATTTGGTTTTCACGGTAGCGTGCCGAGTATTGTCAGCTATATGGATGGCAACGTTCGTAAGCTACGCTGGGTGTTTATAACCGGTAGTGCGATCCCCCTGGTGGCATATATTTTCTGGCAGGTGGCAACGCTTGGCAGCATTGATTCAACAACCTTTATGGGATTGCTGGCTAATCATGCTGGATTAAACGGGCTGTTACAGGCGTTACGCGAAATGGTGGCCTCTCCGCATGTTGAGCTGGCAGTGCATTTATTTGCTGATTTAGCCCTCGCCACGTCATTTCTCGGCGTTGCGTTAGGCTTATTTGATTATCTGGCTGATTTATTTCAGCGTTCAAATACCGTTGGTGGACGGTTGCAAACTGGTGCAATTACCTTTCTGCCGCCGTTGGCGTTTGCACTGTTTTATCCACGAGGATTTGTGATGGCGCTGGGTTACGCCGGTGTGGCGCTGGCGGTACTGGCATTGATTATCCCTTCGCTGTTGACCTGGCAAAGCAGAAAGCACAATCCTCAGGCGGGTTACCGGGTGAAAGGTGGTCGTCCGGCGCTGGTGGTGGTGTTTCTCTGTGGTATTGCTGTGATTGGCGTGCAATTTTTGATTGCGGCAGGGTTGTTACCAGAAGTGGGGTGATCAGATAGCCTCAAATTCCTTATTGGGTGCCAGAATTAACGCTGACACCCAATTTGACCTCTTAATGCAGGCAGCACTGCTTAAATTTCTTACCACTACCGCACGGGCAAGGATCGTTACGCCCCGGTTTCTCTTCTGCTTTGATCGGTTGCTGAACAGCTTTTTCCTGCGGATGCGCCATCCAGTACGCATGTAGATCAAGCGCCGCCAGTCGAATGGCATCTACGCTCTCTTCAAACGCTTCTGGCGACATTTTCTCTACCCGCTCGAAGTTTTCCTCAGTACCGTGCAGCGCAATCGCCTCCAGCGCTGGTTTTAACGAATCGGGCAACGTTGACCAGTCAGAAAGTGCCACGCCCCGCATATAGCCAAAGCACCACTCCTCAACAATCGTCAGCTCGCTGCCATCAACTTCTCGCAAGCCGAATAACGGCTCAAACTGCTCCGGGAATTCGTTCAGACGCTCTGCGGTATCGGCCATATGTTGAAAAGCCAGATTCATAAAGCGCGTCATCTCTTTCTCTGACGCCCAGCGCGGCACATAGTCAGCCCCACCCCACACGGCAACCAGCCACTGTGCCGGTTCAATCTCTTGCGGAGAACTCAACACCGCCGTCAATAAACCATCCAGCTCCGCCACATCAAGGATGGCGTGGTCAGTGTTGTATTTGGTCAGAATATCGTCCAGCCATTCCAACTCACTTTCGTTTAACGGTCCCGTTTTCATACGCTTTTCCTTGTGGATCTCAACTCGCCAGCACCTATCTTACATGCCGGTCCGTATCAGAGATACTTTTTGAGTGGCTTTGCTGGTGATTAAAAATTAAGGAGGGTGTAACGACAAGTTGCAGGCACAAAAAAACCACCCGAAGGTGGTTTCACGACACTGCTTATTGCTTTGATTTTATTCTTATCTTTCCCATGGTACCCGGAGCGGGACTTGAACCCGCACAGCGCGAACGCCGAGGGATTTTAAATCCCTTGTGTCTACCGATTCCACCATCCGGGCTCGGGAAGAAAGTGGAGGCGCGTTCCGGAGTCGAACCGGACTAGACGGATTTGCAATCCGCTACATAACCGCTTTGTTAACGCGCCAAATTCTTCAGGCCTTTCAGCCAGACATCCGCTTGAGGCCGATGTCTTTTAAACTGGAGCGGGAAACGAGACTCGAACTCGCGACCCCGACCTTGGCAAGGTCGTGCTCTACCAACTGAGCTATTCCCGCATTCATCAAGCAATCAGTTAATCACTTGATTTTATTATCGTCTGACAATCAGTGCCGCCGTTCGATGCGTTGCATTCTACTTACCTGGCGCGATGAGTCAACGATATTTTTCACCACTTTTGATCGTTTGCTGAAAATTACGCCGAAACGATCACTGATCAAGCAAATCTGCACGCGCAGCGCTCAAATATTGCAACATTGACCACAGAGTCAGTACCGCAGCCACAAAGAAAAGTGCAATACCGGCGTACTCAACCCAAATGTTCGGACGCCACAGCAGCCAGGCCAACGCCACCATCTGGGCAGTGGTTTTCACTTTCCCAATCCAGGAGACAGCCACGCTACTGCGTTTACCCAACTCCGCCATCCATTCGCGTAGCGCAGAAATAATAATTTCACGGGCGATCATCGTTGCCGCCGGTAGGGTCACCCACCAGCTGTGATAATGCTCGGTTACCAGCACCATGGCGATAGCCACGAGAACTTTATCTGCTACAGGGTCAAGGAAAGCACCAAACCGGGTACTCTGGTTCCAGCGGCGTGCCAGAAAACCATCGAACCAGTCAGTCACCGCCGCGACGCAGAAAATGAGCGCGGCGGCAAACGGCGACCAGGTGACAGGCAGATAAAAGACCAATACAAAGAATGGGATAAGGATGACACGGAACAGTGTAAGCAACGTAGGGATATTAAATTGCATAATGACGGGTAACTATCTGTTGTCAGTAAGATTACCCCTATGTTGCTACAGAGACATCAATGTTTCAACGACCAGAAGATCTTTTCTGCCAGACCTTGCGAAATACCCGGCACTTTTGCAATTTCCTCGACGCTGGCGTTACGTAAACCTTGCAAACCGCCCATATATTTCAACAACATTTGCCGACGTTTTGGCCCGACGCCTTCAATGGTTTCCAGGGAGCTGGTATTTTTGACCTTCGCCCGTTTTTTACGGTGCCCGCCAATCGCGTGATCGTGTGATTCATCGCGAATATGCTGGATAACATGCAGCGCGGGAGAATCTGGCGGCAAACTGAATCCCTCACCTTCCGGCTCAAAGAACAGTGTTTCCAGCCCAGCCTTACGATCTGCTCCTTTGGCAACGCCAAGTAGCAGTGGATGATTTTTATCCCATGAGACATCCAGTTCGGCGAAGACATTTTTCGCCTGCGCAAGCTGGCCTTTGCCGCCGTCGATAAGGATCACATCCGGGATCTTACTGTCGTCAATGGCTTTACCATAACGCCGACGCAGCACCTGATTCATCGCCGCATAATCATCGCCCGGCGTGATGCCTGTAATGTTATAGCGCCGATACTCCGCACGCAGCGGGCCGTTAGCATCAAACACCACACAGGAAGCGACGGTTTGTTCGCCCATGGTATGGCTGATGTCAAAGCACTCCATCCGCTTCACTTCCGGCAATTTCAACACGCTGGCAAGCGCGGTCAGTCGCTGGTGAACGGTAGATTGCTGCGAAAGTTTGCTGGTTAAGGCCGTCGCCGCATTGGTGCGCGCGAGTTTCAGATAACGCGCCCTATCGCCGCGAGGTTTGGTTTGAACATTAATCTTGCGTCCCGCCAGTTCTGAAAGGGAATCGGCGAGCAGCGTTTTATCGCTAAGATTAAAATCGAGCAGGATCTCACCCGGTAAGGTGCGCATCTGGCTGCCTTGTAAATAGAACTGGCCTACGAAGGTTTCTACCACCTCGCTCAGTTCCGTACCGCCAGGCACTTTCGGGAAATAGCTGCGGCTGCCGAGCACTTTGCCCTGACGAATGAACAATACGTGGACACAAGCCATGCCCGCATCGAACGCCACACCAATAACGTCGAGGTCGTCGCCGGTATTGGAAACAAACTGTTTTTCGGTGACGCGTCGCACCGCCTGAATTTGGTCGCGAATACGTGCCGCTTCTTCAAACTCCAGATTCTGGCTGGCAGTTTCCATACGGCTAATCAGTTGCGTAAGCACCTGATCATCTTTGCCAGACAAAAACAGGCGCACATACTCGACCTGCTGAGCGTATTCTTCTTCACTCACCAGTCCTTCAACGCACGGTCCCAGACAGCGCCCTATCTGATATTGCAGACACGGACGCGAGCGATTACGATAAACACTATTTTCGCACTGGCGAATGGGGAATATCTTTTGCAGTAGCGCCAGTGTTTCACGTACGGCATAGCCATTCGGGAACGGGCCGAAATATTCACCTTTGGCATGCTTCGCACCACGATGCATCGCCAGACGCGGGTGGGTATCGCCACTCAGGAAGATAAAAGGATAAGATTTATCATCGCGTAGCAAAACGTTGTAACGCGGCTGATAGAGTTTGATGTAGTTGTGTTCCAGCAACAGCGCTTCGGTTTCTGTGTGAGTAACCGTTACATCAATTTGCTGGATCTGGGCGACCAGCGCTTCGGTTTTGCGCGAAGCGAGGTTGCTGCGGAAATAGCTGGAAAGCCGTTTTTTCAGGTCTTTCGCTTTGCCGACATAGATAACCGTACCACCAGCATCGTACATGCGATAAACGCCTGGCTGGCTGGTTACGGTTTTTAAAAACGCTTTTGCGTCAAACTGATCACTCACTGACTTGATAATGTCTCCGCATTACACAGACCATGGCGAATTGCCAGGTGAGTCAGCTCAACATCGCCATGAATGTTTAGTTTACTGAACATACGATAGCGGTAGCTGTTCACCGTTTTCGGACTGAGATTGAGCTGTTCTGAGATCTCATTGACCTTCTGGCCCTTGGTGATCATCAGCATAATCTGCAATTCACGTTCAGACAAACTGGCAAATGGGCTTTCTGTTTTTTCTGGTTCGATCTGGCTTAATGCCATTTGTTGAGCGATGTCAGAAGCAATGTAACGCTGCCCTGAATAGACAGAACGGATCGCACTCACGACTTCCTGCGGAGCCGCACCTTTGCTGAGGTAGCCCGCAGCACCGGCCTGCATGACTTTCGCTGGTAAAGGGTTTTCTGTATGGACCGTAAGCATGATGATTTTGACATCAGCTGTGGAACGCGCGATTTTGCGCGTCGCCTCAAGGCCGCCAATGCCCGGCATACTCATGTCCATTAGCACCACGTCAACGGAATTTGTCCGGCACCACTTAACGGCGTCTTCACCGCACGATGCCTCGCCGACGACTTTTATACCCTTTATATCTTCCAGAATGCGTCGTATCCCTGCGCGCACCAGTTCGTGGTCATCAACAAGTAGAACGTTGATCAAAGGAATATCTCCAGAAATAGGGATAACGCTACTGATAGTTAGTCATTCGTATATTAGCGGTTTTTATTGCAACTTTGAAACGTTAAAAATGGTGGGTATTCGATTTTTCTCTCGTTTTTGTCAATTCGATTGTCCACAGTTATGGTCACGCCCGTCACCAACGGCTTACCGGATCGTTTCACAGTAAGCCCTGCGACGAAATGTGACAAAAATTACCTTTATTCAGCAAAAATGAAAATCAGCCCGCTGAATATGTAACATTAATTAACCCGAACAATACGGGCAAAAAACATTCATGATAAAAATATTTATTGGTCATTATATTAACGCATTTAATAGCACCGTTGACGGCACGCTCAAAAAACAACCACTGCTATTTTTAGCAAAGCTTATGGTATACTCCGCCGCCTTAACATTTTTCACCGCAAATTTTCATTGCAACATGACGAGGAAAATAAATGAGTACGCCTGATTTTTCTACTGCCGAGAATAATCAAGAACTGGCAAATGAAGTCTCCTGCCTGAAAGCGATGCTGACGCTGATGCTGCAGGCGATGGGACAAGCTGACGCGGGCCGCGTGATGTTAAAGATGGAAAAACAGCTTGCGCTGATCGAAGACGAAACCCAGGCTGCAGTATTTTCCAAAACGGTTAAGCAAATTAAACAAGCCTACCGTCAGTAATATAAAACCGGCTGAGAGCGTGCCTTTCAGCCGGTTTTTGCATCTGGCACGTAACAGAGAAAAGAGATCAAATTAAGCCAGTAGCGGCCGCGTAACAGGCAACCTGGGTCTTATTCGGTGCATTGATTTTTTTCTGCATGTTTTTCTGATGAAAATTGACCGTATTCTCAGAGATTGACAAAATCATCGCTATCTCTGCTGATGTCTTCCCTTCCGCCGTCCATTTCAAAATTTCTTTTTCGCGCTTGCTGAAATTCATCTCTGGCGTCATCACTATTTCATCATTTAAACGCATCAGAGCCATCAGACTTTCGCGCACCAGTAACTGCATTTTTAATTGCAGTTCATCACTAAGAATGGGTATTTCGCGCGCGCTGCTACGGGAAAAGGACAAAAAGCCCAACGCCCGGTTTGGCAGCATTAAATACTGAGTGACACCGCGGCGTAAACCATGTGCGCGCGCGGCTTCCCATAACGGCTGTGCTTCGCTGAATAAGTCATCATTCCACATTAAATGGCCCTGACTAAAGTTTTCAGGGTTCAGCACCGGATCAATTGCGAGAAAGTTTTTTGCCTGATAATAACTAACCCACGCCTCAGGGTAATTGGTGTAGAAAGCCACTTTAGGTCGCGTGAATGGTACCGGGTGGCGAACACATAACGAATAGTAATCGTACTCCAGCTGCTGAGCCTGAAGCTCTATTTCATGGTAGACCTCTTCTGCGGCCTCCATCCTCTGAAAACGCAACAGCATCGTGCGACGCCAGCTGAAAAAATCCGTATCCTGCATAGTAAACCGCAACGCCCCTGAGAGTGAGTATCATTTATAATGATAATTCAAACTATCACATAAATAAGATTTATATATAATTTATATTATTCAGGCAATGAATTACTTTTGCAAGCCATCGCATTCTCTTATGTTATTAATGAGTTATGCTGATTTGTTAAGCAGTTTTATCACGCTTGAAATGGCGTCCCGCCCCGACAGGTGAATCGTCGGGGCTGATTTTTTCTTATTATTGCAGCAGAAACTTCTCGAGGAACTGGCGGGTGCGAGGCTGCTGGGGATCGGCAAATAACGCTTTTGCGGCCCCCTGCTCGACTATCCGCCCCTGGTCCATAAAGATCGCCCGGTCCGCAACATCCCGGGCAAAGCTCATTTCGTGCGTCACAATCACCATCGTGCGCTTTTCCTGCGCCAGCTGGCGGATGGTGTTCAGGACCTCGCCCACCAGCTCTGGATCCAGCGCCGACGTTGGCTCGTCAAACAAAATCACCTCAGGACGCATTGCCAGCGCTCGCGCAATCGCAACACGCTGCTGTTGACCGCCAGACAAACGACGTGGATAGCTGGTTTCTTTACCGGCCAGCCCAACTTTCGCCAGCAGCTCGCGAGCGCGCGCCGTGGCCTCTTCTTTCGGTTCGCCTTTGACGATCATCGGCCCTTCAATAATGTTTTCCAGCACCGTACGATGCGGAAACAAATTAAAGTTCTGGAAGACAAACCCGACGTGCTGACGCAACTGGCGAATCAGCGATTTTTGCTGACTTAATGAACGTGCAGTATCAATAGTGATATCGCCAACGGTGATCGTTCCCGCTTCCGGTTGTTCCAGCAGATTTATGCTGCGTAGCAACGTGGTTTTGCCGGAACCACTCGGACCGATAATTGCCACCACTTCGCCAGGCTTTACCTCGAGGTCGATACCGTGCAGCACCGTCTGACCGTGAAATTTTTTCACCAGGTTCTTAACTTCAATGGCACTCATTTTGGTTCTCTCTCCTGGCGATTAAGTTGATTCTCAAAATGGTTCTGCAACGTCGATAACACTGTCGCCATGATCCAGTAGATGAGCGAAGCCGCCAGGTACATGGTGAACACCTCCAGCGTGCGCGAGGTAATCAACTGCGCCTGACGGAACAGCTCCGGCACCTGGATTGTCGCGGCCAGCGACGTATCTTTTACCAGACTGATAAAGCTGTTCGACAGCGGCGGCAACGCCACCCGCGCCGCCTGTGGCAAAATCGCGCGACGCATGGTCTGCCACGGCGTCATACCAATACTGGCAGCGGCTTCCCACTGACCTTTATCAATAGAAGAAATGGCGGCGCGCAGCGTTTCGGCGGCATAGGCGGCAGTGTTCAGCGACAGACCAATCATTGCTGACGGAATGGGATCTAATTCGATACCAAACTGCGGCAGGCCGTAATAGATCATAAACAGTTGTGCGATGAGCGGCGTACCACGAAAAATAGAGATATAAAAACGCGCCAGCCAGCGCACGGGCCAGATTGGCGACAGGCGCATCAGCGCGAGAATAAACCCGAGTAGTAAGCCAAAAAACATGCCGCCGATACTGAGTTGCAGGGTATACCCAGCCCCTTTCAGCAGGAACGGCAAGGAATCAATAACCAGTTGTATACTTTCTTGCATGAGCGTTTCCGGAGCTAAACGTGGGGATGATAGGCGAACAGCGCAGGCGCGCCGCCGGTATGAATAAACAGAATCGGCCCTTCATCTTTGAAGCGTTTCTGACTGATACCGCCAATCAGCCCCGCCATCGCTTTTCCGGTATACACAGGATCAAGCAGAATGCCTTCCAGCCGCGCCAGCAATTTCACTGCTTCCATGCCTTCGTCGTTCGGCACGCCGTAGCCAGGTGCAAAATAGTCATCCCAGAGTAAAATTTCCGCTGATGCGGTCAGCTCCAGTTCTTTCGCAATCGCCTGTTGTAGGTTAACCACTTTCGGCAACTGATCGGCAACGGAACGCGACACGGTCACGCCAATCAGTTCGCTTTCAGGCATCAGGTGTTCCAGCCCAACAGCCAGTCCGGCGTGAGTTCCGGCACTGCCCGACGCGACCACCACCGACGAAATATTAACTGCCCCTTCACACTGTTGCGCAATTTCCAGCGCACTCTCCACATAACCCAGCGCGCCCAAAGCATTAGAACCGCCAACCGGAATGACATACGGGCGAAAGCCTTGTGCTTCGACTCGCGTCGCCAGCTCTTCCAGTTGGGCATTGGGATCGGTCAGTGCATCGCACATTTCAATCTGGGTATTGAACAGATCCAGCAACAAACGATTGCCGTTGGTTAAATAGTTTTCTGCGGTTGTGCCAATAGGATTTTCCAGCAGCGCCACGCAGTGCAGACCGAGTTTCGCAGCGACTGCGGCAGTCTGGCGCACATGGTTAGACTGGATCGCGCCGGCAGTAATCAGCGTATCGGCACCTTCGCGCAGGGCATCTGCCGCGAGAAATTCCAGCTTACGTAATTTATTGCCGCCCATTGCCATGGGTGTGACGTCATCCCGTTTGATGAAAATTTCCCGTCCAAGATAATCAGAAAAGCGCGGCAGATATTCGAGCGGCGTTGGCGCGCCGATAAACTCCAACCGTGGAAAACGGGTTAAATTATGCAGTGGCATAACAGCCTCCGATGTGTGTTGTTGTGATTTTCTTATTATGCACGCTGAAAACGCGTAAATAAAAAAGGCGCTGGTGAAAGCGCCCTTTTTTGTCATTATGCTGATTATTTGGTCACATCAGCACCAAACCATTTTTCGGAAAGAGCTTGCAGAGTGCCATCTTTTTGCATTTCCGCAATTGCATCATTCACCGCTTTCAGCAGGTCTTCATTTCCTTTACGCAGCGCCACGCCAGACTCCTGACGGGAGAATGCTTCACCGGTTACTGCCAGCGTATCGTTGGTTTTCTTCACCAGATCCAGCGCCGCCAGACGATCAACGAGGATCGCATCGATACGGCCTACGCGCAGATCCTGATATTTGGTCGGGTCATCATCATAGGTACGCACATCGACGCCCTGAACATTCTGCCGCAGCCACTCTTCATAGTTGGTGCCCAGACCGACACCCACTTTTTTGCCTTTCAGATCAGCAGCCGTTTTAATGGTGCCTTCGTTACCTTTTTTCACCAGCGCCTGAATACCGGAAATGGTGTAAGGGGTAGAGAAATCGTATTTTTTCTTGCGCTCGTCAGAAATGGTGACCTGATTAATCACCACATCAATGCGTTTAGAGTCCAGCGACGCCAGCATACCGTCCCATTTGGTCGGTTTTAGTGACGCCTCAACGCCAAGATGTTTTGCCAGCTGTTGGGCAAATTCCACTTCAAAACCGGTTAATTTGCCGTCATCCCCCTGAAAACTGAACGGCGGATAAGTTCCTTCCAGCCCTACCAGCAGCGTGCCGCGCTCTTTGACTTTATTAAGCAGACCTTCATCTGCAAAACTTTTAACGCTCATGCCCGCAACCAGCGCCACGGCCATCACACCCATCAATGCCTGACGTCCCAGATGTGCTAATTTCATATTCACCCCGAATGTTGTTATGTCTGTTTGCAGTGTAGAGCCATTGTTTGTAAACACAAAAACAACTCCGCTACATCTTATTCTTGTTTAATATATATCAGAAGCAGGCAGGCTGGAGGATTTCTGCACAAGTCCGGTACACGTTTGACGCTGATAGTGTTGATACTTCCGTAATGCGATGCGGTAATTGTTGGTGCTGGTGGTGGGCAGCCACGGGGCGAGGATTTCATCAAGGAAACCGTCCTGCAGCTGATCGAGGGAAATATTTTGCTCGTGTAGATGATTCCCCAAACGGCGCAGACGAACGACATATTCACGCACCGTACCTGGGCTCATTTCAGTTTGCTCAAAAAGAAATTGCTTAAAGCCGATAATATCGAAAAAATCACTCTGCGTTTTGCAATGTAAATCACCGCAGAATCGGCACAATGCCGCCCATGATTTTTGTTCCACTTGCCAGCCATTTTCATCAAGCAGCATGTCCAGGCGGGAAATCTCGATTTTATTCACTATTTTGCCGTCGCGAACGAGGGTAATGCGGTCGAGTAATTTACGGCAATGCGCGCAATGAGTCTGGCTGTGTTTAAAGTCTTTAAGATAGCGGCTTAATGGCCGTCTTTTCAGGTGCTGCACCATCATTAAGAACTCCTGGTAGTCAAAATTAAAGTGCGGCATTTACTGACGTTATAACTTACCCAGTTTAGTGCGTAACCGTTTAATGGCCTGGCTGTGTAACTGACTGACCCGCGATTCCCCGACCTCCAGCACCGCGCCAATCTCTTTGAGATTCAGCTCTTCCTGGTAATAGAGGGTTAATACCAGTTTTTCGCGCTCCGGCAACGTTTCGATGGCTTCCATCACCCGCTGGCGCAGATTACTGTCCAGCAGTTGTTGTAGCGGGTTTTCTCGCTGATGATCATCAGTAACCAGTTCGATGCTATCGCCGTGCTCTTCGCGCCACTCATCGTAGGAGAAGAGCTGGCTGTTATTGGTGTCGAGCAACATTTGGCGATAATCGGCAATATCGATCCCTAAACGTTCCGCTACCTCAGTTTCCGTGGCGTTACGGCCAAGTTCCTGCTCCAGTTGCCCTATTGCCTGTGCCACTTCACGCGCGTTGCGTCGCACGCTGCGCGGCACCCAGTCACGGCTGCGAAGTTCATCCAGCATAGCGCCACGGATACGCTGCACTGCGTAAGTTGTAAATGCCGTTCCTTGTAGGGCGTCATAGCGTTCGACGGCATTAAGTAACCCAATGCCGCCCGCCTGTAGCAGATCGTCAAGTTCCACGCTCGCGGGCAGTCGAACCTGCAGGCGCAATGCTTCGTGACGCACCAGCGGGACATAACGCTGCCACAGCGAGTGTTTATCCATTACACCTTCAGCGGTATAGAGTGAATTCACGATAAACAGCCCTGCGTTATATGAGTTATCGGCATGATTATCCGTTTCTGCAGGGTTTTTAATCGGACGATTAGTGGGTGAAATGAGGGGTTATTTGGGGGTTACCGGTAAATTGCGGACAGAAAAAACCCCGCCGGTGGCGGGGAAGCACGTTGCTGGCAAATTACCATTCATGTTGCCGGATACGGCGTAAACGCCTTATCCGGCCTACAAAAATGTGCAAATTCAATAAATTGCAATTCAACTTGTAGGCCTGATAAGCGCAGCGCATCAGGCAATTTGGCGTTGCCGTCAGTCTCAGTTAATCAGGTTACAACGATTAACCCTGCAGCAGAGACAGAACCTGCTGCGGTACCTGGTTAGCTTTTGCCAACACGGAGTTACCGGCCTGCTGGATGATCTGCGCTTTCGACATGTTGGACACTTCGGTCGCATAGTCGGCGTCCTGAATACGGGACTGCGCTTCAGACAGGTTGGTAGTGGTGTTGTTCAGGTTGGTGACCGCGGAATCCAGACGGTTCTGGATAGCACCTAGGGATGAACGGAATTTGTCGATGGAGCTGATAGCTTCATCCAGAGCTTTCAGTGGATCTTTTGTTACTGTGCCTTCGCTAGTTGCATCTGTTGTTAAAGTACCATTAGCACTAACATATACTTCAGCCCCTACTTTCGGCGCATATTTACCCGTACCAGTTCCAGAATCAACAGTTACCTTGCCGTTGTTAGCATCGATTGAATACTTCGTGGTGTATGAACCAATTGTAGTCATTTCACCATCAGCATCTGTGTATGTTGCTGTTGCATTAGAAACGTCAGCATTATCGGCATATTTTGCGCTAGCAGTACCGTCACCTGCGGCAAATACCGCCTGATACGTCTGAACGCCAGATTTATAGGTAATTGTTGCGGATGTATCACCGTTAGCTGCAGCTGCTGTGCCTTGTTTAGCTGTAGCCACTTTATTTAAAACGGTTTCTTTGCTAGCTGTATCAGTGAACGATACCCCTGCGTTAGCAGTTGCAGCACCAGCATCAGCACCCGTTTTAAAGTTATAAGTTGTTCCCCCCATCGTGACTGATGCAGTCTTATTAAACCCGATTGATTGACCATCACCAGCTTTCTTGAATAAACCATCAAGCGTAGCCGCAGTAGCACCACCAGCATCGTTTGTAGTTAAGTTACCATCACTAGTTAAATAGGCTTCCTGTCCTCCGATTGTGATTTTACCATTCGCATCAACATCAAAGTTCACTTCACCGCTTGCTGCTTTATAAACACCACTAGCAGTTTGCCCAGCCGGCGGGAGAAGGCTAGCTGCTACATCACCTGCTTTTGTTGAAGTATTATTCGATACATTACTGAATGAGAAGTTACCAGCTGATGCATTGTATGTATAAACCGTGGCAGTTTGAGCAGCATCTGCTTTGATAGTAACAGTGTCACCATCTTTCAGTTGATCAAGCGCCTTTGATGCAGTCAGCGCATTATTTGTTGTAGTTATAGTATTAGTTGCAGCATCCATTTTCGCTGCTGTCAGGTCGCTAATGGTCGCCGCTTTATTGGCTATCGTACCGGAACCATTCACGTTAAAACCATTCAAACCCAGCGTATCTGAGTCAATTTTCTTCAGATCAATCGTGATAGTCTGGCCGTCGTTCGCACCAACCTGAATTTTCATCGAACCGTCTTTCGCCAGTACGTTCACACCGTTGAACTGGGTTTGACCGGATACGCGGTCAATTTCGTCCAGACGGGATTTGATTTCGTCCTGAATGGAGTCCAGATCCGAATCAGAGTTAGTCCCGGTAGAAGCCTGAACCGTCAGTTCACGGATACGCTGTAAGTTGTTGTTGATTTCGGACAGCGCGCCTTCAGTGGTCTGTGCAACAGAAATACCGTCGTTGGCGTTACGTGCAGCCTGAGTCAGGCCTTTAATATTAGAAGTAAAACGGTTAGCAATCGCCTGACCTGCGGCGTCATCCTTCGCGCTGTTAATACGCAAGCCAGAAGACAGACGCTCGATAGAACTCGACAGCGCAGACTGGTTCTTGTTGATATTATTTTGAGTGATCAGCGAGAGGCTGTTGGTATTAATGACTTGTGCCATGATTCGTTATCCTATATTGCAAGTCGTTGATTACGTATTGGGTTTCCACCCGTCGGCTCAATCGCCGTCAACCCTGTTATCGTCTGTCGTAAAACAACCTTTAGAATTTTTTTCACAAACAGCCATTTTTTGTTAGTCGCCGAAATACTCTTTTCTCTGCCCCTTATTCCCGCTATTAAAAAAAACAATTAAACGTAAACTTTGCGCAATTCAGGCCGATAACCCCGGTATTCGTTTTACGTGTCGAAAGATAAAAGGAAATCGCATGGCAAGTATTTCATCGCTGGGAGTCGGGTCAGGCCTGGATTTAAGTTCAATCCTTGATAGCCTCACCGCCGCGCAAAAAGCGACGCTAACCCCCATTTCAAATCAGCAATCGTCGTTTACCGCTAAACTTAGCGCCTACGGTACGCTGAAAAGCGCGCTGACGACTTTCCAGACCGCCAATACTGCATTGTCTAAAGCCGATCTTTTTTCCGCCACCAGCACCACCAGCAGCACCACCGCGTTCAGTGCCACCACTGCGGGTAACGCCATCGCCGGGAAATACACCATCAGCGTCACCCATCTGGCGCAGGCGCAAACCCTGACCACGCGCACCACCAGAGACGATATGAAAACGGCGATCGCCACCAGCGACAGTAAACTCACCATTCAACAAGGCGGCGACAAAGATCCGATTACCATTGATATCAGCGCGGCTAACTCGTCGTTAAGCGGGATCCGTGATGCCATCAACAACGCAAAAGCAGGCGTAAGCGCAAGCATCATTAACGTGGGTAACGGTGAATATCGTCTGTCAGTCACATCAAATGACACCGGCCTTGATAATGCGATAACGCTCTCGGTCAGCGGTGATGATGCGCTACAAAGTTTTATGGGCTATGACGCCAGTGCCAGCAGCAACGGTATGGAAGTCTCGGTCGCCGCCCAGAATGCGCAGCTGACGGTCAACAACGTCGCCATTGAGAACAGCAGCAACACCATCAGCGACGCGCTGGAAAACATCACCCTGAACCTGAACGATGTCACCACGGGCAACCAGACGCTAACCATCACTCAGGACACCTCCAAAGCGCAAACGGCGATTAAAGATTGGGTGAATGCCTATAACTCGCTAATAGATACCTTCAGCAGCCTGACCAAATACACCGCCGTAGATGCGGGAGCTGATAGCCAGAGTTCTAGCAATGGCGCACTGCTCGGCGACTCCACGCTGCGGACGATTCAGACGCAGTTGAAGTCGATGCTGAGTAATACCGTCAGTTCTTCCAGCTATAAAACGTTGGCGCAGATTGGTATCACGACCGATCCCAGCGATGGCAAACTGGAGCTGGATGCCGACAAACTCACCGCTGCATTGAAAAAAGATGCCAGCGGCGTAGGTGCATTGATTGTTGGCGATGGTAAAAAAACCGGCATCACAACCACCATCGGCAGCAACCTGACCAGTTGGCTTTCGACAACGGGCATTATTAAAGCCGCTACCGATGGCGTTAGTAAGACCCTGAATAAGTTAACTAAAGACTACAACGCCGCCAGCGATCGCATTGATGCGCAGGTCGCTCGCTACAAAGAACAATTTACCCAACTGGACGTTTTAATGACCTCGTTAAATAGCACCAGCAGCTACTTAACGCAGCAGTTCGAAAACAACAGTAATTCCAAGTAATCATTATTTATCGGGAGACAGGTCATGTACGCGGCAAAAGGCACCCAGGCCTATGCACAAATTGGCGTCGAAAGCGCCGTAATGAGCGCCAGCCAACAGCAGCTGGTCACCATGCTATTTGATGGAGTGCTGAGCGCACTGGTTAGAGCGCGCCTGTTTATGCAGGACAACAATCAGCAAGGCAAAGGCGTCTCTTTGTCAAAAGCGATCAACATCATTGAGAACGGGCTGCGGGTGAGTCTTGATGAAGAGAGCAAAGACGAACTAACCCAAAACTTGATTGCTCTTTATAGCTATATGGTCAGGCGTTTGCTGCAAGCCAATTTACGCAACGATGTCTCCGCAGTCGAAGAAGTGGAAGCATTAATGCGCAATATTGCCGATGCCTGGAAAGAGTCGTTACTCTCCCCTTCTTTGATTCAGGACCCAGTCTGATGAACCATGCACCGCATTTGTATTTCGCCTGGCAACAACTCGTCGAAAAAAGCCAGCTCATGTTACGCCTGGCGACAGAAGGACAATGGGACGAACTCATCGCCAGCGAAATGGCGTATGTGAATGCGGTGCAGGAGATCGCACACCTGACTGAAGAGGTTGCCCCGTCCACCACGATGCAGGAGCAGCTCCGCCCGATGCTGCGCCTGATTCTCGACAACGAAAGCAAGGTAAAGCAGTTATTACAGATTCGGATGGATGAACTGGCGAAACTGGTCGGTCAGTCATCGGTGCAAAAATCGGTGTTAAGTGCCTATGGCGATCAGGGCGGCTTTGTGCTGGCTCCGCAGGATAACCTCTTTTGAATCTTAAAGAGCCAATGGCTCGCGAATAATCCGATTACGGCTACGCTTCTAATGTTCCCCTTGAATGGAGTCGAAGAATGCGTAATCCCACGCTGTTACAATGTTTTCACTGGTATTACCCGGAAGGCGGTAAGCTCTGGCCTGAACTGGCCGAGCGCGCCGACGGTTTTAATGATATTGGTATCAATATGGTCTGGTTGCCGCCCGCCTATAAAGGCGCATCGGGCGGGTATTCGGTCGGCTACGACTCCTATGATTTATTTGATTTAGGCGAGTTTGATCAGAAAGGCAGCATCCCTACTAAATATGGCGATAAAGCACAACTGCTGGCCGCCATTGACGCCCTGAAACGTAATGACATTGCGGTGCTGCTGGACGTGGTAGTCAACCACAAAATGGGCGCGGATGAAAAAGAAGCTATTCGCGTGCAACGTGTAAATGCTGATGACCGTACGCAAATTGATGAAGAAATCATTGAGTGCGAAGGCTGGACGCGTTACACCTTCCCCGCCCGTGCCGGGCAATACTCGCAGTTTATCTGGGATTTCAAATGTTTTAGCGGTATCGACCATATCGAAAACCCTGATGAAGATGGCATTTTTAAAATTGTTAACGACTACACCGGCGAAGGCTGGAACAATCAGGTTGATGATGAACTCGGTAATTTCGATTACCTGATGGGCGAGAATATCGATTTTCGCAATCATGCCGTGACGGAAGAGATTAAATACTGGGCGCGCTGGGTGATGGAACAAACGCAATGCGACGGTTTTCGTCTTGATGCGGTCAAACATATTCCGGCGTGGTTTTATAAAGAGTGGATCGAACACGTACAAGAAGTTGCACCAAAGCCGCTATTTATTGTGGCTGAATACTGGTCGCATGAAGTCGATAAACTGCAAACGTATATTGATCAGGTGGAAGGCAAAACCATGCTGTTCGATGCACCGCTGCAGATGAAATTCCATGAAGCATCGCGCATGGGGCGCGACTACGACATGACGCAGATTTTCACGGGTACATTAGTGGAAGCCGATCCTTTCCACGCCGTGACGCTCGTTGCCAATCACGACACCCAACCGTTGCAAGCCCTCGAAGCGCCGGTCGAACCGTGGTTTAAACCGCTGGCGTATGCTCTAATTTTGTTGCGGGAAAATGGCGTTCCTTCGGTGTTCTATCCAGACCTCTACGGTGCGCATTACGAAGATGTTGGCGGTGACGGGCAAACCTATCCAATAGATATGCCAATAATCGAACAACTTGATGAGTTAATTCTCGCCCGTCAGCGTTTCGCCCACGGTGTACAGACGTTATTTTTCGACCATCCGAACTGCATTGCCTTTAGCCGCAGTGGCACCGACGAATATCCCGGCTGCGTGGTGGTCATGTCGAACGGGGATGATGGCGAAAAAACCATTCATCTGGGAGAGAATTACGGCAATAAAACCTGGCGTGATTTTCTGGGGAATCGGCAAGAGAGCGTAGTGACCGACGAAAACGGCGAAGCGACCTTCTTTTGCAACGGCGGCAGCGTCAGCGTGTGGGTTATCGAAGAGGTGATTTAAATTCATCCCCGGCGGCAAGCCGGGGAGATTTCATTACGGCAGTGGCGTCGGTAACGGCGCTTTATCCAGCGCGGCGGCACACTCTGCCGTCGGGCGATCCACACGCTCCATCGTCATACCATCGTACTCAATGGTGTTACCGTCACGCTCAACCTCGTACAGCTCACGTTTTACGGTAACGTTAGTGAGATCATCAGACATCAATGTCAACTTACCCGGTACGGCAATCACCCGCTGCCACTGACGGCAATCGAGGGTATCGCCCTCTTTAGTGACAATGAGGCTGCCTATCGCTTCCGGACTGACCAGCGCACGTTGCGGCCCTTTGGTCTGCCAGTAGCCCGCCAGCCAGTCCGGCGCGGGGGTTTTCACGACATTGTTATAGTTTTCGACTTCGGCACAGCCCGCCAGCAACATGAGCGCGCCTGCAATTGCGAGTTTTTTCATCATTCGTCCTGCATGAGAAGAAAAGAGGATTGTGGCATTAAAGCCCTGATGTCGCCAGCCTTTCCAGGTTCAGAGAGAAATTTGATCTAACCATTATTTTTGTGAATTATTACCCCGAAAATAAATTTGCTTGATGTATGATTCGCGACTCTTGTTTCAAACCTTCTGAGTTCAGAGGCTACATTCATGTCATGGCAGCAATTCAAACACGCCTGGTTGATTAAATTCTGGGCACCCATCCCTGCGGTCATCGCGGCGGGTATTCTCTCCACTTACTATTTTGGCATTACTGGCACCTTTTGGGCTGTCACGGGTGAATTTACCCGTTGGGGCGGTCAGCTCCTGCAGCTGTTTGGCGTCCATGCTGAAGAGTGGGGTTATTTTAAAATTATCCATCTGGAAGGATCGCCATTAACCCGCATCGACGGGATGATGATCCTCGGTATGTTTGGCGGCTGCTTTGCCGCAGCGCTGTGGGCCAACAATGTCAAACTACGCATGCCGCGCAGCCGTATCCGCATTATGCAGGCCATCATTGGCGGTATTATCGCTGGTTTTGGCGCGCGTCTGGCAATGGGCTGTAACCTGGCGGCGTTCTTTACCGGTATTCCTCAGTTCTCGCTGCATGCCTGGTTCTTTGCCATCGCCACTGCCATTGGTTCATGGTTTGGCGCGCGCTTTACCCTGCTGCCCATCTTCCGTATTCCCGTGAAAATGCAGAAAGTTTCTGCCGCCTCACCGCTGACGCAAAAACCGGATCAGGCGCGGCGTCGTTTTCGTCTCGGGATGCTGGTCTTTTTCGGCATGCTGGGCTGGGCACTGCTGACGGCGATGAACCAACCAAAACTGGGGCTGGCAATGCTGTTTGGCGTCGGCTTTGGTTTACTGATTGAACGTGCGCAAATCTGCTTTACTTCGGCGTTCCGCGATATGTGGATCACCGGACGTACCCATATGGCGAAAGCAATCATTATCGGTATGGCGGTAAGTGCCATCGGGATCTTCAGTTACATACAGTTAGGCGTTGAACCTAAAATCATGTGGGCGGGACCAAACGCGGTAATTGGTGGTTTACTGTTTGGTTTTGGCATCGTGCTGGCAGGCGGCTGCGAAACCGGCTGGATGTACCGCGCGGTAGAAGGCCAGGTGCACTACTGGTGGGTCGGTCTGGGCAATGTGATCGGCTCAACGATTCTGGCGTATTACTGGGATGATTTCGCTCCGGCGCTGGCCACCGACTGGGACAAAATCAACCTGCTAAAAACCTTTGGTCCGATGGGTGGCCTGCTGGTGACATATTTGCTGTTGTTTGCTGCGCTGATGTTGATTATCGGCTGGGAAAAACGCTTCTTCCGCCGTGCGGCACCGCAGACTGCTAAGGAGATCGCATGAAAAATATCGTTCCTGATTACCGCCTTGATATGGTGGGTGAACCCTGCCCTTATCCGGCAGTCGCAACCCTTGAGGCGATGCCGCAATTAAAAAAAGGTGAGATCCTGGAAGTGGTGAGCGACTGTCCGCAGTCGATCAATAATATTCCACTGGATGCGCGTAATCACGGCTATACGGTGCTGGATATTCAGCAAGACGGGCCGACCATTCGTTATTTAATTCAGAAGTAATCCCTCATTCCCGCTGTGGCCAACAGCGGGAACATCGTTACCTCTGACACATAGATTTTACCCGCCCCCTCTCCTATTCTTTTCAGTATGATCTCAGGAGGTTGCTATGTGTGGACGCTTTGCCCAATCCCAAACGCGTGAAGATTACCTTGCGCTTCTCGCGGAAGATATTGAACGCGATATTCCCTACGATCCCGAACCCATTGGCAGATACAACGTCGCGCCGGGAACCAAAGTTCTTCTGCTCAGTGAACGTGATGAACACCTTCATCTGGATCCGGTTTTCTGGGGATATGCTCCCGGATGGTGGGATAAACCGCCGCTGATTAACGCCCGCGTAGAAACTGCCGCAACCAGTCGCATGTTTAAACCGCTCTGGCAACACGGTCGGGCAATCTGTTTTGCCGATGGCTGGTTTGAGTGGAAAAAAGAAGGCGACAAAAAGCAGCCTTATTTTATCTATCGTGCTGATGGACAACCTGTTTTTCTGGCCGCGATAGGCAGCACACCGTTCGAGCGTGGTGACGAAGCCGAAGGATTTTTGATCGTCACTGCAGCAGCAGACCAAGGTCTGGTAGATATTCATGACCGCCGCCCGCTGGTACTGTCGCCAGAAGCTGCGCGGAAATGGATGCGGCAAGAGATTGGCGGTAAAGAAGCCTCTGAAATCGCTACCAGTGGCTGTGTGCCAGCAAACCAGTTCACCTGGCACCCGGTATCGCGCGCGGTGGGTAATGTTAAAAACCAGGGCGCGGAGTTAATTCAACCTATCTGATAAGCCTGGAGATTATTGATCAACAATACTGCGTCATAAGAAATCTCTATTAGACAAAGATTTCAGTACCTGTTGGCATATTGCAAAAATAACACCAATACGGAATCGTCATGTTCACGATTAAAACAGATGATCTCACCCATCCAGCAGTGCAAGCATTAGTGGCTTACCATATTTCCGGCATGCTGCAGCAGTCTCCCCCCGAAAGCAGTCATGCTTTAGATGTGCAAAAATTACGTAACCCGACAGTGACATTCTGGTCAGTATGGGAAGGCGAACAACTCGCAGGAATTGGTGCGCTGAAGTTGCTGGATGATAAACATGGCGAACTGAAATCAATGCGTACCGCGCCAAATTATTTACGTCGAGGTGTCGCCAGTCTGATTTTACGCCACATTTTGCAGGTCGCCCATGACAGATGCCTTCATCGCCTGAGCTTAGAAACGGGTACACAGGCTGGATTTACGGCCTGCCATCAACTTTATTTGAAGCATGGTTTTCGTTGATTGCGAACCGTTTGCTGATTATCAACTTGATCCACACAGTCGATTTTTGTCATTGACGCTATGCGAAAATAATGAATTGCCATGAGCCAGACGCAGCACATTCTTGCATTCGACGTGCTGCGCCTTTATTCATCACCAGCCGCATATGTCTTGTCCTTAGACGCTCCTTCCACATGCGCCACAAGAAACCTCTATTCCAGTGACACAATTGCGCCTAACTATTTAATTCTTACCATCTATTACGCCCCTTTTGACTATGTCAGAATATTTATCATAATCAGCGGAATTCGTAACAATATATTTTCGCTGCGATATTTCATAGGTAATGTCTGTCAAAGTCCACGGCATTAAAAACTCCTCTTTAATAGGATAACATTCTATAAAAAGTAATTTTAAATTGCTATGTATCGCAGGGACAACCTCAATATTATACTCCATACGTGCTGTCTCCAGATGATTTGGGAAGTATTGAATTTTTTTATCTTATTATCACCACAATTAAACAGATTAGTAGTCTCAGGCATTGCTGGTATTTACCATATTTTATTGCGATAAATAAAAATTTTCATAGCCTTTGACGGAGATGAGTCAACACGCGATATCAGATTATTATCTACGGAGACCTGGGTAATTCCATCGGATACTTTTGGAAATACCATATAATTATTAAAATCGAGTTCTAATTCTTTGCAGAATTTGGGAATTTGTATTGTGGCAAGGCCATTATGACGAAGAGAAAGCACCTCAATCCAGTCTGGAAGAGGTGGCAAAGACCCCAAGTGAAGATCTGTTAAGTCAAGTTTACTATTGTGGAGTTCAACACATTTAAACAATCTCACCAATGCTATATCCACATTTTCTTTGAAGTCATTCGATGCGCCTTCTTTGACTGAATTAGCCCAGTCACTGAAACCTTTGCAAAGTCTGGCATCTGTAATTTTCGTTAACTTGTCTAGAAACTCTGCAATATTAGTCGATATAAACTCTAATGTATGCCGAATGGGTGGATTACCAGCTCCCTGACTTTTTTCTATCATGATAAAACCTGTCTTATCATAAATCGAGAAACCTTGAAACCAGAGACTATAATCACCCCATTCGAAATATTCTGAGTGCAATAACTTAAATTCTGACAGCATATTAAATAATTTGCTGTCTTCACTAATTGGTGTAAACTTACCATTTCCAAGACAACTGACTAACTCACTTGATAATTCATTTATGATTGCATCATCAGATACTAACTCGTGTTGTTTTATCGTAGATTCAGTATTAGATGTGACTTTATTTAATTGAACCGGCTGAGTTTTTAACGAAAGATCATTTAATGGAAACATTTACACTCCTGTTTAATAAATTATATTGCCCAGGGAGCATTCTAAAACATAATAAAATTACCACTATCAAAAATCGCTCATTTTTATAACGCAGTATATTAATAAAAATAAGAACGAAGATTAAATTATCCAGAGGTTACTGTTGCGTCTGTGGTCGTAACAACATCCGACGTGGTGATGTGTCAAATGAGACACTCTGATGGTCAAAGGGTTTATTGCGTTTACGGATCGTGGATGGCAGAAAACGTTCAGAATCAGGTTTCCATTTTAAACCAGAAATTGAGTGTGTTTGCCCCATCCATGCCCCACGCGGTGAGATCGGATGTAATTAAACAAGCATAGTCAACAGGTTACACAACCTACACCTGCATGCTCATCACTTCCTGATACGCCGCCACCAGCTTATTACGCACCTGAATCCCCATTTGCATTGAAACTGAGGCTTTTTGCATATCGGTCATCACATCGTTTAACGCCACGCCGGGTTCACCGAGAGTGAATTTTTCTGCCTGCGTGCGGGCGGCTGTTTGTGTATCGCTTATGCGATCGAGCGCGGCGTGCAGCTGCCCGGCAAAACTAATGGTCGGTTGCGGCAGTGATTCCTGCGCACGCGCACTCATCGCCGTGGTCTGTAACTGGCTGATAACCCCTTCAATCCCCTGTATCGCTGACATTTTCATCTCCCGCATAATTTCTGGTAGCAAAGCCTACCAGTAAGTCAATAAGACAAAGGCGCTAAATAGCAACAAAAAAACGGGTTTATTGGCGGATAGAAAAAAACGAAAGCACAAATAATGGGAGCGTCAATTTTTCGAGTTTGCTGACCCGGGAGTGAGTCTTGTTCCACTTTGCCAATAACGCCGTCCATAATCAGCCACGAGGTGCGCGATGAATGCGACTGCAGCCCAGACAAAATCTCTTGAGTGGCTTAATCGCCTGCGTGCGAATCCGAAAATTCCATTGATTGTTGCCGGTTCCGCAGCAGTGGCGGTCATGGTCGCACTGTTCCTGTGGGCGAAAGCCCCCGACTACCGCACATTATTCAGCAATCTTTCCGATCAGGATGGTGGCGCAATTGTCAGCCAACTGACGCAAATGAATATTCCTTACCGCTTCAGCGAAGCCAGCGGCGCTATTGAAGTTCCGGCAGATAAAGTTCACGAGCTGCGTCTGCGCCTGGCGCAACAAGGTTTGCCCAAAGGCGGCGCGGTCGGTTTCGAACTGCTCGATCAGGAAAAGTTTGGTATCAGCCAGTTCAGCGAACAGGTGAATTATCAGCGGGCGCTGGAAGGCGAGCTTTCTCGTACCATCGAAACTATCGGCCCGGTAAAAGGGGCGCGCGTACATCTGGCAATGCCGAAACCGTCTTTATTCGTCCGTGAACAAAAATCCCCTTCTGCATCGGTGACGGTAAATCTGTTACCCGGCCGCGCACTCGATGAAGGGCAAATTAGCGCCATTGTGCATCTGGTTTCCAGTGCGGTTGCTGGTCTGCCGCCAGGGAACGTCACGCTGGTGGATCAGGGTGGACATCTGTTAACCCAGTCCAATACCAGCGGGCGCGATCTTAATGACGCTCAGTTGAAATATGCCAGCGATGTCGAAGGCCGGATTCAGCGGCGTATTGAAGCGATCCTGTCGCCAATTGTTGGTAACGGTAATATTCACGCCCAGGTCACGGCGCAACTGGACTTCGCCAGTAAAGAACAAACGGAAGAACAGTATCGCCCTAACGGTGATGAATCTCATGCGGCGCTTCGTTCACGCCAGCTTAATGAGAGCGAGCAAAGCGGTTCCGGTTATCCGGGCGGCGTACCGGGGGCGTTGTCGAATCAACCGGCTCCTGCGAATAACGCGCCAATCAGCACGCCTCCGGCAAATCAAAATAACCGCCAGCAGCAGGCGAGCACCACCAGCAATAGTGGGCCGCGTAGCACACAGCGGAATGAAACCAGTAACTACGAAGTCGATCGCACCATTCGTCATACCAAAATGAACGTGGGCGATGTGCAACGTCTGTCCGTCGCGGTCGTGGTGAATTACAAAACCTTGCCAGATGGCAAACCGTTGCCTCTCAGCAACGAACAGATGAAGCAAATTGAAGATCTGACCCGCGAGGCGATGGGCTTTTCTGAAAAACGCGGTGATTCGCTCAATGTTGTTAACTCGCCGTTCAATAGTAGTGATGAAAGCGGTGGAGAACTGCCGTTCTGGCAACAGCAAGCGTTTATCGATCAGTTAATGGCTGCCGGTCGCTGGTTGCTGGTACTGCTGGTGGCGTGGCTGCTGTGGCGGAAAGCGGTACGCCCGCAGCTAACACGTCGCGCTGAGGCGATGAAAGCTGTGCAGCAACAGGCGCAGGCCCGTGAGGAAGTGGAAGATGCGGTGGAAGTCCGCCTGAGCAAAGACGAACAACTCCAACAACGGCGCGCTAACCAACGACTGGGGGCAGAAGTCATGAGCCAGCGTATCCGTGAAATGTCTGATAACGATCCGCGCGTGGTGGCGCTGGTCATTCGCCAGTGGATAAATAACGATCATGAGTAACCTGACAGGCACCGATAAAAGCGTCATCCTGCTGATGACCATTGGCGAAGACCGGGCGGCAGAGGTGTTCAAACACCTTTCCCAGCGCGAAGTGCAAACTCTGAGCGCTGCAATGGCGAACGTCACGCAGATCTCCAACAAGCAGCTAACCGATGTGCTGGCGGAGTTTGAGCAAGAAGCTGAACAGTTTGCCGCACTGAATATCAACGCCAACGATTATCTGCGTTCGGTATTGGTCAAAGCTCTGGGTGAAGAACGTGCCGCCAGCCTGCTGGAGGATATTCTCGAAACCCGCGATACCGCCAGCGGTATTGAAACGCTCAACTTTATGGAGCCGCAGAGCGCCGCCGATCTGATTCGCGATGAGCATCCTCAAATTATCGCCACCATTCTGGTGCATCTGAAGCGCGCCCAGGCCGCCGATATTCTGGCGTTGTTCGATGAACGTCTGCGCCACGACGTGATGTTGCGTATCGCCACTTTTGGTGGCGTGCAGCCAGCCGCGCTGGCGGAACTGACCGAAGTACTGAATGGCTTGCTCGACGGTCAGAATCTCAAGCGCAGTAAAATGGGCGGCGTGAGAACAGCAGCCGAAATTATCAACCTGATGAAAACTCAGCAGGAAGAAGCCGTTATTACCGCCGTGCGTGAATTCGACGGCGAGCTGGCGCAGAAAATCATCGACGAGATGTTCCTGTTCGAGAATCTGGTGGATGTCGACGATCGCAGCATTCAGCGACTGTTGCAGGAAGTGGATTCCGAATCGCTGTTGATCGCGCTGAAAGGGGCCGAGCAACCACTGCGCGAGAAATTCCTGCGCAATATGTCGCAGCGTGCCGCCGATATTCTGCGCGACGATCTCGCCAACCGTGGTCCGGTGCGTCTGTCGCAGGTGGAAAACGAACAGAAAGCGATTCTGCTGATTGTGCGCCGCCTTGCCGAAACTGGCGAGATGGTAATTGGCAGCGGCGAGGATACCTATGTCTGATAATCTGCCGTGGAAAACCTGGACGCCGGACGATCTCGCGCCACCACAGGCAGAGTTTGTGCCCATGGTCGAGCCGGAAGAAACCATCATTGAAGAGGCCGAACCCAGCCTTGAGCAGCAACTGGCGCAACTGCAAATGCAGGCCCACGAGCAAGGTTATCAGGCGGGGATTGCCGAAGGTCGCCAGCAAGGTCATGAGCAGGGCTATCAGGAAGGACTGGCCCAGGGGCTGGAACAAGGTCTGGCAGAGGCGAAGTCTCAACAAGCGCCAATTCATGCCCGGATGCAGCAACTGGTCAGCGAATTTCAAACTACCCTTGATGCGCTTGATAGTGTGATTGCTTCGCGCCTGATGCAGATGGCGCTGGAGGCGGCACGTCAGGTGATCGGTCAGACGCCAACGGTGGACAACTCGGCACTGATCAAACAGATCCAACAGTTGTTGCAGCAAGAACCGTTATTCAGCGGTAAACCACAGCTGCGCGTGCACCCGGATGATCTGCAACGTGTGGATGATATGCTCGGCGCAACCTTAAGTTTGCATGGCTGGCGCTTGCGGGGCGATCCCACCCTCCATCCTGGCGGCTGTAAAGTCTCCGCCGATGAAGGCGATCTCGACGCCAGTGTCGCCACTCGCTGGCAAGAACTCTGCCGTCTGGCAGCACCAGGAGTGGTGTAATGACCACGCGCCTGACTCGCTGGCTAACCACGCTGGGTAACTTTGAAGCCAAAATGGCGCAGTTGCCTGCGGTACGTCGCTACGGGCGATTAACTCGCGCTACCGGGCTGGTGCTGGAAGCCACCGGATTACAATTGCCGCTCGGCGCAACCTGTGTCATTGAACGCCAGAACGGCAGCGAAACCCACGAAGTAGAAAGCGAAGTCGTTGGCTTTAACGGTCAACGGCTGTTTTTAATGCCGCTGGAGGAAGTGGAAGGTGTCCTGCCCGGCGCGCGTGTTTATGCCAAAAACATTTCGACTGAAGGACTGCAAAGCGGCAAGCAGTTGCCGCTCGGTCCGGCGTTATTAGGTCGCGTTCTGGATGGCAGCGGTAAACCGCTCGATGGCCTGCCCTTCCCCGATACGACGGAAACCGGTGCGCTGATTACCCCGCCATTTAACCCGTTGCAACGTACACCGATTGAACATGTGCTGGACACCGGCGTGCGCCCAATCAATGCCCTGCTTACCGTCGGGCGCGGGCAGCGTATGGGGCTGTTTGCCGGGTCGGGCGTTGGTAAAAGTGTGCTGCTGGGGATGATGGCACGTTACACCCGCGCCGATGTCATTGTCGTGGGTTTGATTGGTGAACGTGGGCGCGAAGTAAAAGATTTTATTGAGAATATCCTCGGTGCCGAAGGGCGTGCACGCTCCGTGGTGATTGCCGCTCCGGCGGATGTTTCTCCGCTCCTGCGAATGCAGGGTGCCGCCTATGCCACACGCATTGCCGAAGATTTTCGCGATCGTGGTCAGCATGTGTTGCTGATTATGGACTCCCTCACCCGCTACGCGATGGCCCAGCGTGAGATTGCGCTGGCGATTGGCGAACCACCTGCCACTAAAGGCTATCCACCGTCGGTGTTTGCCAAATTACCGGCACTGGTCGAGCGTGCCGGAAATGGCATTAGCGGCGGCGGATCGATTACCGCGTTTTATACCGTGCTCACCGAGGGCGATGACCAGCAGGACCCCATTGCCGACTCCGCGCGGGCAATCCTCGACGGTCACATTGTGCTGTCTCGCCGACTGGCGGAAGCCGGGCACTATCCGGCTATCGATATTGAAGCGTCGATCAGCCGCGCAATGACGGCGTTGATCAGCGAGCAACATTATGCGCGAGTACGCACCTTCAAACAGCTGTTGTCGAGTTTTCAGCGTAACCGCGATCTGGTTAGCGTCGGTGCGTATGCCAAAGGCAGCGATCCGATGCTCGATAAAGCCATCGCCCTGTGGCCGCAGCTGGAGGGCTATTTGCAACAAGGCATTTTTGAACGCGCGGACTGGGAAGCGTCTCTCCAGGGGCTGGAGCGTATTTTCCCGACAGTGTCATAACCCAGGAGATAACGGCAGATGGCAGAACATGGCGCGCTGGCGACCCTGAAAGATCTGGCAGAAAAAGAGGTAGAGGATGCCGCGCGCCTGCTGGGTGAAATGCGTCGCGGATGTCAGCATGCGGAAGAACAGCTCAAAATGCTGATCGATTATCAGAATGAATATCGCAATAACCTCAATAGCGATATGAGTGCCGGGATGACCAGCAACCGCTGGATCAACTATCAGCAGTTTATCCAGACGCTGGAAAAAGCCATTACTCAGCATCGCCAGCAACTTAATCAGTGGACGCAGAAAGTTGACATTGCCCTGAACAGCTGGCGAGAAAAGAAACAACGTTTGCAGGCCTGGCAGACACTGCAGGAACGGCAATCCACGGCGGCACTGCTTGCAGAAAACCGCCTCGATCAGAAAAAGATGGATGAGTTCGCCCAGCGCGCCGCCATGAGGAAACCTGAATGATTCGCTTAGCGCCCTTGATTACCGCCGACGTTGACACCACCACATTGCCTGGCGGCAAAGCCAGCGATGCTGCACAAGATTTTCTCGCGTTGTTAAGCGAAGCATTAGCAGGCGAGGCAACTACCGACAAAGCGGCCCCCCAGCTGCTGGTGGCAACAGATAAGCCCACGACAAAAGGCGAGCCGCTGGTCAGCGATATTGTTTCCGACGCGCACCAAGCGGATTTACTGATCCCCGTGGATGAAACACTGCCTGTCATCAACGACGAACAATCCACATCAACACCGTTAACCACCGCTCAGACGATGACGTTGGCTGCGGCGGCTGACAAAAATACGACAAAAGACGAAAAAGCGGATGATCTGAATGAAGACGTCACCGCAAGCCTGAGCGCCCTTTTTGCGATGTTGCCGGGTTTTGACAATACGCCCAAAGTGACTGATGTGCCGTCAACCGTGTTACCGGCAGAGAAACCAACGCTCTTCACAAAACTGACTTCTGCGCAACTCACAACAGCACAGCCTGATGATGCCCCCGGCACACCAGCTCAGCCATTAACACCGCTGGTAGCAGAAGCCCAGAGTAAAGCGGAAATCATCAGCACGCCTTCGCCGGTGACCGCTGCCGCCAGCCCGCTAATCACTCCACACCAGACACAGCCACTACCCACCGTCGCCGCGCCTGTTTTGAGTGCACCGCTGGGTTCTCACGAATGGCAACAATCATTAAGCCAGCATATTTCGCTGTTCACCCGCCAGGGGCAACAAAGTGCAGAGTTGCGTCTGCACCCACAGGATTTAGGTGAAGTGCAAATCTCCCTCAAAGTGGATGATAACCAGGCGCAAATCCAGATGGTTTCGCCGCATCAGCACGTACGCGCCGCCCTGGAAGCAGCGCTGCCGGTACTGCGTACGCAGCTGGCCGAAAGTGGCATTCAGTTAGGGCAAAGCAACATCAGTGGCGAAAGCTTTAGTGGTCAGCAGCAGGCCGCTTCCCAGCAACAGCAAAGCCAACGCACAGCAAACCATGAACCTCTGGCGGGGGAAGACGACGATACGCTTCCGGTTCCCGTCTCTTTACAAGGGCGTGTAACAGGCAACAGCGGCGTTGATATTTTCGCCTAACGTCAGAGGTAGCACCGTAATCCGCGTCTTTTCCCCGCTTTGTTGCGCTCAAGACGCAGGATAATTAGCCGATAAGCAGTAGCGACACAGGAAGACCGCAACACATGACTGATTACGCGATAAGCAAGAAAAGCAAGCGATCGCTTTGGATCCCGATTCTGGTATTCATTACCCTCGCGGCCTGTGCCAGCGCAGGTTACAGCTACTGGCATTCGCATCAGGTTGCCGCTGAAGACAAAGCGCAGCAACGCGTCGTGCCCTCCCCGGTCTTCTATGCGCTGGATACCTTTACGGTCAATCTGGGCGATGCGGATCGCGTGCTTTATATCGGCATAACCCTGCGCCTGAAAGATGAAGCTACCCGCTCGCGGCTGAGTGAGTATTTGCCGGAAGTCCGTAGTCGCTTGCTGTTACTGTTTTCGCGTCAGGATGCTGCCGTACTGGCGACAGAAGAAGGCAAGAAAAACCTGATTGCCGAGATTAAAACCACACTTTCCACCCCGCTTGTTGCCGGGCAACCGAAACAGGATGTCACCGACGTGCTGTATACCGCTTTTATTCTGCGATAACGACATGGGCGATAGTATTCTTTCTCAAGCTGAAATTGATGCGCTGTTGAATGGTGACAGCGAAGTCAAAGACGAACCGACAGCCAGTGTTAGCGGCGAAAGTGACATTCGTCCGTACGATCCGAATACCCAACGACGGGTTGTGCGCGAACGTTTGCAGGCGCTGGAAATCATTAATGAGCGCTTTGCCCGCCATTTTCGTATGGGGCTGTTCAACCTGCTGCGCCGTAGCCCGGACATTACCGTCGGGGCCATCCGCATTCAGCCGTACCATGAATTTGCCCGCAACCTGCCGGTGCCGACCAACCTGAACCTTATCCATCTGAAACCGCTGCGCGGCACAGGGCTGGTGGTGTTCTCACCGAGTCTGGTGTTTATCGCCGTGGATAACCTGTTTGGCGGCGATGGACGCTTCCCGACCAAAGTGGAAGGTCGCGAGTTTACCCATACCGAACAGCGTGTCATCAACCGCATGTTAAAGCTGGCGCTTGAAGGCTATAGCGACGCCTGGAAGGCGATTAATCCGCTGGAAGTTGAGTACGTGCGTTCGGAAATGCAGGTGAAATTTACCAATATCACCACCTCGCCGAACGACATCGTGGTTAACACGCCGTTCCATGTGGAGATTGGCAACCTGACAGGCGAATTTAATATCTGCCTGCCATTCAGCATGATCGAGCCGCTACGGGAATTGTTGGTTAACCCGCCGCTGGAAAACTCGCGTAATGAAGATCAGAACTGGCGCGATAACCTGGTGCGCCAGGTGCAGCATTCGCAGCTGGAGCTGGTCGCCAACTTTGCCGATATCTCGCTACGCCTGTCGCAGATTTTAAAACTGAAACCCGGCGACGTCCTGCCGATAGAAAAACCCGATCGCATCATCGCCCATGTTGACGGCGTCCCGGTGCTGACCAGTCAGTACGGCACTCTCAACGGCCAGTATGCGTTACGGATAGAACATTTGATTAACCCGATTTTAAATTCTCTGAACGAGGAACAGCCCAAATGAGTGACATGAATAATCCGGCCGATGACAACAACGGCGCAATGGACGATCTGTGGGCTGAAGCGTTGAGCGAACAAAAATCAACCAGCGGCAAAAGCGCTGCCGACGCGGTGTTCCAGCAATTTGGCGGTGGTGATGTCAGCGGAACGTTGCAGGATATCGACCTGATTATGGATATTCCGGTCAAGCTGACCGTCGAGCTGGGCCGCACACGAATGACCATCAAAGAGTTATTGCGTCTGACGCAAGGATCAGTCGTGGCGCTGGACGGTCTGGCGGGCGAACCGCTGGATATTCTGATCAACGGTTATTTAATTGCTCAGGGCGAAGTTGTCGTAGTCGCTGATAAATATGGCGTGCGGATCACCGATATCATTACTCCGTCTGAGCGGATGCGCCGCCTGAGCCGTTAGTGATGAATAACCACGCTACTGTGCAATCTTCCGCGCCGGTTTCTGCTGCGCCACTGCTGCAGGTGAGCGGCGCACTCATCGCCATTATTGCCCTGATCCTCGCTGCTGCCTGGCTGGTAAAACGGCTGGGATTTGCCCCGAAACGCACTGGCGTTAACGGTCTGAAAATTAGCGCCAGTGCTTCGCTGGGCGCGCGTGAACGGGTCGTGGTAGTCGATGTGGAAGATGCACGGCTGGTGCTCGGCGTTACCGCTGGGCAAATCAATCTGCTGCATAAACTTCCCCCTTCAGCACCAACGGAAGAGATACCGCAGACCGATTTTCAGTCGGTCATGAAAAACTTGCTTAAACGTAGCGGGAGATCCTGATGCGTCGTTTGTTGTCTGTCGCACCTGTCCTTCTCTGGCTGGTTACGCCCCTCGCCTTCGCGCAACTGCCGGGTATCACCAGCCAGCCGCTGCCTGGCGGTGGACAAAGCTGGTCGCTCCCGGTGCAGACGCTGGTATTCATCACCTCGTTGACGTTTATTCCGGCAATTTTACTCATGATGACCAGTTTCACCCGCATCATCATTGTTTTTGGTTTATTGCGTAACGCGCTGGGAACGCCCTCCGCGCCACCTAACCAGGTATTGCTGGGGCTGGCACTGTTTTTGACCTTTTTTATTATGTCGCCGGTGATCGACAAAATTTATGTCGATGCGTACCAGCCATTTAGCGAAGAGAAAATATCAATGCAGGAGGCGCTGGAAAAAGGGGCGCAGCCGCTGCGTGAGTTTATGCTGCGTCAGACCCGTGAGGCAGATTTAGGGTTGTTTGCCAGACTGGCGAATACCGGCCCGTTGCAGGGACCTGAAGCCGTGCCGATGCGCATTTTGCTCCCGGCTTACGTGACCAGCGAGTTGAAAACCGCATTTCAGATAGGCTTCACGATTTTCATTCCTTTTTTGATTATCGACCTGGTGATTGCCAGCGTGTTGATGGCATTGGGGATGATGATGGTTCCCCCAGCCACCATTGCTCTGCCCTTTAAACTGATGCTGTTTGTACTGGTGGATGGCTGGCAATTGCTGGTCGGTTCGCTGGCGCAGAGCTTTTACAGCTAGAGAGGCAAAATGACACCTGAATCGGTCATGATGATGGGGACTGAAGCGATGAAAGTCGCGCTGGCACTGGCTGCCCCGCTGTTGCTGGTGGCGCTGGTCACGGGCCTTATCATCAGTATTTTGCAGGCCGCCACGCAGATTAACGAAATGACGCTGTCGTTTATTCCGAAAATCATCGCCGTATTTATCGCCATTATTATTGCCGGACCGTGGATGCTCAATCTGTTGCTGGATTACGTCCGCACCTTGTTCACTAACCTGCCGTATATCATCGGGTAGGCCGTACAATGATGCAGGTGACAAGCGATCAATGGCTTTCCTGGTTAAGCCTGTACTTCTGGCCGTTACTGCGCGTGCTGGCGCTCATTTCTACCGCACCAATTCTGAGCGAACGCAGCGTGCCGAAACGGGTAAAACTGGGTCTGGCAATGATGATCACGTTCGCTATTGCCCCATCATTACCTGCCAACGATGTTCCTGTTTTTTCGTTCTTTGCTCTGTGGCTGGCCGTGCAGCAGATCCTGATCGGCATTGCGCTTGGTTTTACCATGCAATTTGCCTTTGCCGCTGTACGAACCGCTGGCGAAATTATCGGTCTGCAAATGGGGCTGTCATTTGCGACGTTTGTCGATCCGGCCAGCCATCTCAATATGCCCGTTCTAGCGCGTATCATGGATATGCTGGCATTATTGCTGTTCCTGACATTTAACGGTCATTTATGGTTGATTTCACTGCTGGTCGATACCTTTCACACCCTGCCAATTGGTGGCGAACCACTGAACAGCAATGCGTTTCTGGCACTCACCAAAGCAGGGAGTTTGATTTTCCTTAACGGGCTGATGCTGGCATTACCGCTCATTACTCTGCTGCTGACCCTGAATCTGGCATTAGGCTTACTTAATCGTATGGCCCCGCAATTATCCATTTTTGTTATTGGATTTCCATTAACTCTGACTGTCGGTATCTCTTTAATGGCGGCATTAATGCCGTTAATTGCGCCTTTTTGCGAACATTTATTCAGTGAGATGTTTAATTTGCTGGCTGATATTATTAGTGAATTGCCATTAATATAATTCCGTAACGTTTATCATGTTATCCTAAGGATTATCCGAAAAATAATACCTACGAACATCTTCCAGGATACTCCTGCAGCGAAATATTTGTTTTAAGCTCACTCACATATCGCAACATTTACTTTACTTTAAGACAATTCCAGGCAAATTATACAACACTTTACGGGATAGTAAGTCCGCCTGAAAAATCGCGAGAGTGGCGCATTAGGTGACCCATGTTGTTCCGTTTAGTCATGATGAAATATTCAGGTAAGGGGAATTATCGTTACGCATTGAGTGAGGGTATGCCATGTCAACGATTATTATGGATTTATGTAGTTACACCCGACTAGGTTTAACCGGGTATCTGTTGAGTAGAGGGGTTAAAAAAAGAGAAATCAACGACATTGAAACCGTTGATGACCTTGACATAGCTTGTGATTCACAGCGCCCTTCAGTGGTGTTTATTAATGAGGACTGTTTCATCCACGATGCTTCTAACAGTCAGCGTATCAAGCTCATCATTAATCAACATCCCAATACGTTATTTATCGTTTTTATGGCAATTGCCAATGTTCATTTTGATGAATATCTATTGGTCAGAAAAAATTTATTGATCAGTTCTAAATCGATTAAACCGGAATCTCTCGACGATATCCTGGGCGATATTCTGAAAAAAGAGACAACGATAACCTCGTTTTTAAATATGCCGACGTTATCATTGAGCCGAACCGAATCGAGTATGTTGCGAATGTGGATGGCAGGTCAGGGAACCATTCAAATCTCCGACCAAATGAATATCAAAGCCAAGACCGTTTCATCGCATAAAGGTAATATTAAACGTAAGATCAAAACGCATAATAAACAGGTTATCTACCATGTCGTCCGACTGACGGATAATGTGACTAATGGTATTTTTGTCAACATGCGCTAACACATTCTGACTGGTGGTTTCCCACCAGTCAGGCTGAATTAGATTACTCTGCTTTCTCCACAAAGATACCGTCCTGATGCCCTGCTTCATTAAAGAACCAGATGCCGAGCGGGTAGTCTTCCAGCGAAACCAGGTACATTGTGCCTTCACTAAACTCCTCAACTGCCAGTACCACGCCAGGACGACGCGGACCGCCATCCGTTTTGACTGTTACCCGATCATTCACCTTCATCGTTTTCCTCCTGTGGCTTTGTGCCAGTGTAGAACAATTTCGTTTTTCTGGCAGCGCCAGGCGCGCGCGAGTGCTGATTTTCTCGACGGTCTATACTTAAGAGATGCCAGGCGGACTTAACGACTGGCGGCAACAACAGAGCAACGGTTGCGAGGAAAGATGATGAAAACCGCAAAAGAGTACAGCGATACCGCAAAACGTGAGGTCAGCGTCGATGTCGATGCCCTGCTGGCGGCGATCAATGAAATTAGCGAAAGCGAAGTTCATCGCAGCCAGAACGATTCTGAACACGTTAGCGTCGATGGACGTGAATATCATACTTGGCGTGAATTGGCGGATGCCTTCGAACTGGATATTCATGACTTCAGCGTCTCTGAAGTGAATCGTTGAATGCAAAATAAAAAAATCCCGACCCTGAGGGGGTCGGGATGAAACTTGCTTAAGCAAGAAGCACTTAAAAAATTCGTTACACCAGGAAATCTGATGTGTTCATCACCTTATCCGCAATTTTTTTCGCTGACAAGAAAATATTCGTGATATGAATGATTAACGCTACTTATGAATAGAAATGTGACGCGCGTCACCCCTTGGTGGCTCTGGCGTCAACGGGATCGCTCCCGAAAAAATCATCTTTGATAATTTGTGCTGTTTTAAGAATCATCCTGGTAAGGGGAGTACTGCGCAACCATGCTTTCAATTCAACAACCACTACTGGTTTTTAGCGATCTTGATGGCACCCTGCTGGACAGTCATAGTTATGACTGGCAACCAGCTGCCCCCTGGCTCAGCCGTTTACGCGAAGCGAATGTTCCCGTCATTCTCTGTAGCAGTAAGACATCAGCGGAAATGCTGTACTTGCAAAAAATGTTGGGGCTACAAGGTTTACCGCTGATTGCCGAAAATGGCGCAGTGATCCAGCTTGCTGAGCAATGGCAGGATATAGACGGTTTTCCACGCATCATCTCAGGTATTAGCCATGGCGAAATCAGCCAGGTTTTAAATACGCTACGCGAGAAAGAACATTTTAAATTCACAACTTTTGATGATGTCGACGATGCAACCATCGCCGAATGGACAGGATTAAGCCGTAGCCAGGCGGCGCTGACGCAGCTGCATGAGGCGTCGGTAACGCTAATCTGGCGCGACAGTGACGAGCGTATGGCACAATTTACCACTCGTCTGCACGAGCTGGGCTTGCAGTTTATGCAGGGTGCGCGCTTCTGGCACGTCCTGGATGCCTCTGCCGGAAAAGATCAGGCTGCCAACTGGATTATCGCGACCTATCAACAATTGTCAGGCAAACGCCCAACCACACTTGGCCTGGGCGATGGGCCAAACGATGCACCCTTACTGGAGGTAATGGATTACGCGGTGATTGTGAAAGGGTTAAACCGTGAAGGGGTGCATCTGCATGATGAGGATCCAGCCCGCGTCTGGCGAACGCAGCGTGAAGGACCGGAAGGCTGGCGTGAAGGGCTGGACCATTTTTTCTCCGCCCATTAAGCGTTATCGCTCGCGAATACCCGATTGCGCCCGGCCTGTTTAGCGAGATAAAGTCGACGGTCGGCCAGTGACTGGAGTTGTTCAAAATCATAATCACCGGTTTCCTCGCTGCTGCTTACCCCCAGCGAGGCACTGATGCGTATCGTCGTACTCTTGGCGATCAACATCTCTTTTTCATTTAGCTTCAGGCGAATACGTTCTGCAACCTCCGCAGCCTGCGTCAGACTCGCGCCTGGCAGAATCACACAAAACTCCTCACCACCGACCCGCCCGGCAACGTCCTGCGCACGCAAGGAACTGCTAATTAATCCGGCAGCATGAGAAAGAACACGGTCGCCCGCCTGATGACCAAAGCGGTCATTAATCGCTTTAAAATGGTCAAGGTCGACCTGAATGACAGAAAAAGGATGTTGGTGCGTCTGACACAATTTAGCGAGCGGACGGGCTTTTTCGAACAGTGCGCCACGGTTATATAAACGCGTTAAGGTGTCGTGCCACGCCTGCCACTGCAACGAGCTTTGCAAAACATACATGTTGCTGACCATCCGGCGAATCACATACCAGGAGATGAGTAACATGGTGGTAAAGAGCGCCCACAGCAGGGTTAATGCAATGCTGATACTGCCGAAATCACCACGCACGCCTTCGCTTAGCGTATGGACGCGCACCAGCACACCGTCGAAATGGTCCAGACGTTCCCAGCTAACATAACGACTGTTCATACGAATGCCGCCCCGTGTGTCATGTTCCATTGCCTGCGCCAGCAAGGCCAGTTCACGAGGATCAAAAATATTCCCTGTTGGATGGTCAGGATTGGAAGAGGTCAATAATCTCAGCTTACTGTCATAGAGCTGATACTCACCATCGAGGTTTTTATCGATGGCATTTCTTAAAAATTGCTGCATGGTACGCACGGGAATACTCATCCCCAGCACGCCATACCAGTAGTTATTACTGTCTACCGGAACACTGACAGTAACCTGCGGTTCAGTATTGCTGGCGTGTTCCGGTTGCGAAGTGAACCAGCGTACCGCGCGGTGACGATTTTCTCGTTGTGAATGGCCGACAAACCAGGGTTGGGTGACATAGCCGTAATAACGCGTTGGAACATTGCGCGTAAACAAGGTCGGCTGCGTCGAAACGTAAAATCCGGCACGCGAGACATACATCGCCTGTTCAACCATCGACGAGGAGTTGTGCGCCAGTCGCAGCAAGTAACCAACTTCAAGTGCAGCGGTAATTTCATTGTCGAGGCTTTCATTTTCGCGAGACAGAAGATTCCCCTCGCTGACTAATGCATCCGACACGCCATTGACTGGCAGGGTGCGCCGTCGGTTGAGTTCGATTTGCCAGGCGTGCTCGTCGCGATGCTGTTCGAACTCGGTTACGGCATTACGCAGAGAGGTGAAATCCAGTGGCGCTACGAGAGCTTCGCGCATGCCATTACGCAAAAAGATCAGTTTGTCGACGTTATACTGCAAATGCTTATCGAGCGCGTTGGCTACGTTTTCCAGATGATTACGCTGGCTGGAGATATAGGCATCTTCCAGCACCACCACTTCACGCCAGGTGAGCAAGGTGGAAAAAAGCAATACCACGATAAAGCAGAGATTAACGACATGACCAGGCCCCAGGCGGCGTGCGAGTTTTTTCAACCAGCTCTGGTTTTCCATTTTTGTCTCGTGCTGCACCCTGACGACTCCCAAACTGCTTTTTTATGATTCTGGCATAACCCGGCGATAACGTACCGCAAAACAGCGATAATTTTATAATGGTGGCATGATAAGACGCGACTATCATTCATTGCAGGCATTGGCACACCAGGCCGGATGTGATCCGGCCTGGTGTTAATGATACCCTTTCAAACTTCTTCCGCAGAACGACTCCCCTCCCCCGGAACAAGCTCGGTTTCATGAAAAGCTTCCCGCTTGACCCCGTAACCGTCATACCAACGACACTCAACCATACCGCTGGAGTATCCGGTGACAATCATCCGCGGGCCGCCCTCTTTAACCGTAACTTCCTCACTAACCATAAAGCTCATACTCGCCTCCTTTTTTCGAGTGAAACTTGTTCACCTTAGTTGAAGATGGCGAATTTTGCATAATAGCCAGTGCGAGTATTAATGTGCCTGACCGCGCATTTTCGCTACTGCTTTCACTCCTAGCACCACGATGCCGCCGATGATAAAACCAAGAATCAGATTTAAAACAGTCGGTAATATCATCGCCACCACTGCACTTTGCTGCCCGGCGAAATGTTCAATGGCGTGATGCAGCGGCGCAATTCCATGTACCACAATCCCACCGCCGACGAGGAACATCGCCAGCGTGCCGACAATCGATAACGCTTTCATCAGCCAGGGCGCAATGATCAATAACCCTTTACCTAATGCCTGCATCAGTGCGCTGGATTTTTCCGCCAGCCAATACCCCAGGTCATCAATCTTAACGATAACCCCTACCAGACCGTAGACGCCCACGGTCACTACCAGCGCGATGCCTGAAAGCACCAGCACCTGATTAAGCAACGGCGCTTCGGCCACAATCCCCAGCGTGATGGCGACAATTTCCGCAGACAATATAAAATCGGTACGAATCGCCCCTTTTATTTTGTCCTTTTCAAACTTCAGCGGATCCTGCGCCGCCAGCTTCTCCAGACGCTGCTGACTCTGCGCCGGATCTTCTTTATGTTTACGCGCCTCCAGCATATGCAGCACTTTCTCTACCCCTTCAAAGCAGAGAAACGCGCCGCCAATCATCAACAGTGGCGTAATCGCCCACGGGATAAACGCACTGATGATCAGCGCCAGCGGCACCAGAATCACTTTATTGATCAGCGATCCTTTCGCCACGCCCCAGACCACGGGAAGTTCCCGGTTGGCCCGCACGCCTGAAACTTGTTGCGCATTGAGCGATAAGTCATCCCCTAATACACCGGCGGTTTTCTTCGCCGCCAGTTTGCCCATCACGGAGATATCGTCCAGTAGTGTGGCGATATCATCGAGCAACGTCAGTAAACTACTCCCGGCCAAAAGCATTCCCTCTCATTTTTATTGTTGAAGGGTGTAAGTATGAAGCAAAAACGGCAGCTCTGATACTTGCTTCACAGGTCAACATTTTTTTAACAATCAAGTGCAATTATATCTCTCGCCAGCAGAATGATTTTCACGTTTACTATGAACCACCTTTTTATTTCCACCGTGAGGGATTATGCGTTTCCGCCAGTTGTTACCGCTTTTTGGCGCGTTGTTTGCGTTGTATATCATTTGGGGCTCAACCTATTTTGTCATTCGGATTGGCGTGGAAAGCTGGCCGCCGTTAATGATGGCGGGCGTGCGATTCCTGGCAGCAGGTATTTTATTGCTGGCATTTTTGCTACTGCGCGGACACAAACTTCCCCCGCTACGTCCGCTGCTCAATGCCGCGCTGATTGGCCTGTTATTGCTGGCTGTCGGTAATGGCATGGTGACGGTTGCCGAACATCAAAATGTTCCTTCCGGCATCGCCGCCGTAGTGGTTGCAACCGTGCCCCTCTTTACCCTGTGCTTCAGCCGCCTGTTTGGCATTAAAACGCGCAAACTGGAATGGGTGGGTATCGCCATTGGGCTTGCCGGAATCATCATGCTCAATAGCGGTGGAAATTTAAGCGGCAATCCGTGGGGCGCGATTCTGATTTTAATCGGCTCGATTAGCTGGGCGTTTGGCTCGGTTTATGGCTCGCGCATTACCTTACCTGTAGGGATGATGGCGGGTGCGATTGAGATGCTGGCGGCAGGCGTGGTGTTAATGATCGCGTCGATGATTGCGGGTGAAAAACTGACGGCGCTCCCTTCCCTTTCAGGCTTCCTTGCGGTCGGCTATCTGGCGCTGTTTGGTTCGATTATCGCCATTAACGCTTATATGTATTTAATCCGCAACGTCAGTCCGGCTCTCGCCACCAGCTACGCCTACGTTAACCCTGTGGTCGCGGTCTTGCTGGGTACGGGACTGGGCGGAGAGACGCTGTCGAAGATTGAATGGCTGGCGCTCGGCGTGATTGTCTTCGCGGTGGTACTGGTCACGTTGGGAAAATATCTCTTCCCGGCAAAACCCGTAGTTGCGCCCGTTATTCAGGACGCATCAAGCGAGTAAATGAATCCCCTGCGTGTCGATCTGCGCGCTGGCACCTTCGCCGCAGATCCACTCTTCCAGACGCTCGGTAAGCGCTTCATCCGTCAGCTTCTCGCGCCCACGTAACGCACACTCCCAGACAATCAGTACGCGCCAGCCGAGCTCCTGCAAGCGACTGATATCGCGGCGATCGCGCTCAACATTTTTACCTATCTTCTCCAGCCAGAACTCGGTTCGTGTCGCAGGCACTTTAAACAGATAGCAGTGGTGATGGTGCCAGAAGCAACCGTGGGTAAATATCACGCAGCGATATTCATCAACGACAAAATCCGGGCGTCCGGGCAGACTGGCGTCCTGAACGCGAAACGCCAGGCCCTGCCCGGTTAACAAACTGGCGAGGCGCTTCTCAATCGCCGTATCACGCGTAGCAATCGCGCGCATATTTTTGCTGCGAGTGGCCTTATCGTGAACGTCGACCATGTTGTGCCTCTTGCTGACGCAACGCCACCGCCTGTTTGATTTTTGGCTCAAGCAGTTTTGCCACCGCGGCAAAGACCGGTACGACCACCGAGTTACCGAACTGGCGATAGGCCTGAGTGTCCGAAACCGGAATGCGGAATTTCGCTTCTCCCGGCGCTTCAAAACCCATTAAGCGCGCACATTCACGAGGCGTTAACCGACGTGGACGATGTTGCTGATTCAGCGGATCGTCAAAGTCTTTCTCACCCGTTGCCATATCCCAGCCGCGATCGATTAAAATTTCCGCGCCATCTTTGTAATAACGCGCAGACAGCGTACGCGTGACGCTTTGCGGATTGTTCGGATAAACCATTCCATAACCGAAGCCGTTACCGCGCGCCTGATGTTTTTTCGCATAACGATAGAGGTACTTCCACAGCACCGACGTCAGGATATATTTCGCCTCGACCATCGGGTCCAGCAGCTGCGCCAGCGTCACTCGCTGTGCAGGGAAACATTTGCTGATATCACGCAGAGTAAAATCGGCTTTCAGATTCAGATCGCGACGAAAACCCACCAGCACGATGCGTTCACGGTGCTGCGGCAGAAAATGTTTGCCGTCGATGATTTTCGGATCGTCCGGCCCGTTATCTTCTGCATCAGCCACGTCATAGCCCAGTTCGTCCAGCGTCTGCATGATGATGCGGAACGTTTTACCCTGGTCGTGACTTTTCAGGTTTTTGACGTTTTCGAGCACAAACATCGCCGGACGACGCGCGTCGATAATGCGCACCACATCAAAGAACAGCGTGCCCTGGGTATCGCAGGCAAAACCGTGCGCCCGCCCGAGCGAGTTCTTTTTCGATACGCCAGCCAGCGAAAATGGCTGACAAGGAAAACCCGCCAGTAATACATCGTGTTCAGGAATGTGTTGACGAATATGTTCCGCCGCCGCCTCATCACTCACGCCTTCTTTATGGCTGAGGGTGATGTCGCGGATATCTTCATTAAAATGATGCGTCGCCGGGTCGCAATAATGATTGGCTTTATAAGTGCGTACCGCATGTTTGTTCCATTCGCTGGTAAACACGCACTGTCCGCCAATCGATTCAAAACCGCGACGGATGCCGCCAATTCCGGCAAATAGATCGATAAAGCGAAACGCATAATGCGGATGATGTGCCGGTGGTTTGGGTAGCAATGTTTGCAGATGGGCGAACTCTTTCTCACTTAAACGGTGCCATGCCGAGTCATTCGCCAGCGCACGTTTTAAAATTGCCGCGCTCCAGTGATTCTCACCCACACCATTAAGCTGCGCCACCAGCGTTTTAACATCATAAATTTGCAGCAGTTTCTCCAGCATTGCCTGTGCGGCATTCCCGGTGCTGTATGAATCGGTTACTGATATATTTTCCTGCATAGATTTAACCGGCCATCTGAGATGGCCGACAGGTTAACATAATTACAGCCATTTAGGGCCACGCGCTCAACCCGCGGGTGAAAACGCATCTATCACCTTGTGATCGACACCTTCATTCTCCCCCGCCAGTTCGGCACTGAGCTTCGCCATAAACTCGACTAAAAATTGCGCGTTGTGCTGCGCCAGCTGCTTGCCTCTTGCGGTTTGCATGGTTTGCGGTAGCTTCAGCAACTTAGTCTGGAAATGATCCAGCGCGTAGCGTTTATCATCCAGCGGGCGATGCTGTGCGAACGGATCTTCGCCATCAAACAGCGCCACGCCCAATGCCCCTGAAACGGCAAACACGCGCGCCAGGCCAATCGCCCCCAGGGCTTCCAGCCGATCCGCATCCTGGACGATTTTAGCTTCCGTTGTTAAGGGGGCGATTTGCGCGCTGAAACTGTGAGCGGCAATGGCATGACAAACGGCCTCGATTTTCTCCGCCGGAAATTGCACGAACTCTTCACGGAGCAGGCGACGCGTCTCTTCTGCCGCCAGGATTGAAGAATGCTGCCGTTGCGGATGATCTTTCGCCAGGCTCACAATATCGTGAAAATAACAGGCGGTTAAAATCACCAGCATATCGACATCGTCATCTGCCGCCAGCTTCTGTGCCGTAGCCCAGACGCGGCGAAAATGACATACGTCATGGGCCGCGTCCTGGTGCTGATGATGGTTTTTCAACCAGTTTTCGAACTGTGCCTGCCAGTGTTGTAAGTCCATACGCGCTCCGTTGCCAAAGAGTCGCAACCTTAGCAGTTTTTATTCATAGCGTCTGCTACGTGCGGGACGAGGTCGGGTGTACCAGGCAATGCTGCCTAACAATGCCCCGACCAGAGCCATAAATAAAAATCCGACCAGTGCCCCTAACCACTTTCCCGCGGTAGAGCCTAAATCGCTTTCAAATCCCGACACCGGGGCATCAGGGATCCGGCTCATCACCCAGATGTAACGCGCCATTGCCCAGACGAAATAGCCACACCATGTATAGAAAGCCCACAAAGCCAATTTGCCGCCAGGGCTGCGAGAGAGTCTCTCTTCCATCTTTGTCGAACCGTATTCCATTTTGAGATAACCCGGAAAATTCAGACTTAGTACTATTATGTGATAAAAGTCACATTTTTCCACATTGGATGAGCCAGTCAAGACTCAATCATTTTTTGAACAAATAGATAACTTTTGCGCAATGGCAGTGAATACAGGAAAAATCGTTTTGAGCGATTTTATTTATCTTTGATATCGGCTTTATTAATTCATTCAATCAATATATTAGCACTGATTACAATTATACCTTTTTATTTTTCTGTGTCATGATAACCCCGTTATTAGCCTTTTATCGTCTTGTTTATATTTTTTGGGCCGGCATGATGCCGGCTTTTTTTATGTCTTCATTAATGTGCGCGTGATCACATCAGCCGTTTAGCGCAGCAATCATTGATACTTCCTATCTTTCCAATTAACTCATAACATATTGATGTATATTCATAATTTTCATGAATATTTATATCTAGAATTCATAATTTTGAATTATATTAAATAGATTAGAAACATTTTGAAATCTTTTAAATACATTTGTTACATGCAATCCTTAAAATAAAATGAACTTCATAGAATAGTATCCAAATGTGCTTTTTTTTGGATAACGGCACTTATTGATATATTCATGAAGATTATAATCACAAGGGAATACATAATGAAAAGAAAAGTTCTGGCAATGCTGGTCCCGGCGTTATTAGTTGCTGGCGCAGCAAATGCGGCTGAAGTCTATAATAAAGATGGTAATAAACTGGATTTGTACGGAAAAGTAGCGGGCCTGCACTACTTCTCTGATGATGCTGGCAGCGATGGCGACATGTCATATGCCCGTATCGGTTTCAAAGGTGAAACTCAGATCGCTGACCAATTCACTGGTTATGGTCAGTGGGAATTTAACATTGGCGCAAACGGTCCTGAAAGCGACAAAGGTAATACCGCAACGCGTCTGGCATTTGCAGGTTTAGGCTTTGGTCAGAATGGTACTTTCGACTATGGTCGTAACTACGGTGTCGTATATGACATCGAAGCATGGACCGATATGCTGCCAGAATTTGGTGGCGATACCTATGCTGGTGCCGACAACTTCATGAACGGTCGTGCTAATGGTGTTGCAACCTACCGTAACAATGGCTTCTTTGGTCAGGTCGATGGCCTGAACTTTGCTCTGCAATATCAGGGTAATAATGAAGATGATGGATTATTCGGTCAGGAAGGTTCTGGTAACGGTAATGGCCGTAAGTTAGCTAAAGAGAACGGCGACGGCTTCGGTATGTCCACTTCCTATGACTTTGACTTTGGTTTAAGTCTGGGCGCTGCTTACTCTAACTCTGACCGTACCGACAATCAGGTTCACAAAGGTACTCATAACACTCGTTATGGAGATCGCTTCGATGCAACTGCTGGCGGTGAAACAGCAGAAGCATGGACCGTTGGTGCTAAATACGACGCTAATAACGTTTACTTAGCAGCTATGTATGCTGAAACCCGTAACATGACTGGTTACGGTGATGCTGATGCGATCGCTAACAAAACCCAAAACTTTGAAGTTGTTGCTCAGTATCAGTTCGACTTCGGTCTGCGCCCGTCCATCGCTTACCTGCAATCTAAAGGTAAGGATTTAGGCGGTGTAAATAGTGATAACTTCGACAGCCAGGGCAATCATCATTACACCAACAAAGATCTGGTTAAATATGTTGATATTGGTATGACCTACTACTTCAACAAAAACATTTCCACCTACGTTGATTACAAAATCAACCTGCTGGACAACGACGACGACTTCTACAAAGAAAACGGCATCGCTACCGATGATATCGTAGCTGTGGGCTTAGTCTACCAGTTCTAATCAGCCAACGCGCCGCGGCGTGTTACTGTAAAACTTAACAATAGCCTGAGTTCGTCCCTCATCGAACTCAGGCTTTTTTATTGGCATTTCATCTCCATCTGTGGCACACGCAATTGCCAAAGCATATCGATACAGCACATTACCCCGCCACTCCTGGCTCAATAAAATCTACCAGCGTCTCTTCCAGCCAACACCCAAATGCATTTCTTTATGAATTAATCCGCAACAAAACCGCCGTCCATATAGAAATATTTGCAAAAATAGTGCATGAAAAAAGCTTTTTCTCTGCCAATCCGGGATATAAATATTCATCAGCACCATAATATTCCACATCACTAAATCTCTCCCCATCGCCCCCAAACCTCTGATAATGGTCTAAAATCATTGAGGCCACTTGCGACGACGTTACTCAATAAGGAAAGTTTGGCGTGAATAATATTCAACACCAGTGCAGCATCATCATTACATACTTATGCCCGCCAACTACCGCTTTCGATATATTGACTCAATTTTTCAGCCTGGTTAAAAATAGCGACCAGCTCAGTCGCAAATATAGTGACTACCCTAACTAAGCAACAATAAGGAATACACTATGACTGTTCAAACAAGTAAAAATCCGCAGGTCGATATTGCTGAAGATAATGCCTTCTTCCCTTCAGAATATTCGCTTAGCCAATATACCAGTCCTGTCTCTGATCTTGATGGCGTGGACTATCCAAAACCGTATCGCGGTAAACATAAAATTCTGGTGATCGCCGCGGACGAACGTTATTTGCCGACCGATAACGGGAAACTGTTCTCGACCGGTAACCATCCGATTGAAACGTTGCTGCCGTTGTATCATCTCCATGCTGCAGGTTTCGAATTCGAAGTGGCGACCATTTCCGGTCTGATGACCAAGTTTGAATACTGGGCTATGCCGCACAAAGATGAAAAAGTAATGCCATTCTTTGAGCAGCATAAATCGATGTTCCGCAATCCGAAGAAACTCGCGGATGTTGTCGCCAGCCTCAACGCTGACAGCGAATATGCAGCAATCTTTGTTCCTGGTGGTCATGGCGCACTTATTGGTTTACCAGAAAGCCAGGACGTGGCTGCCGCTTTACAGTGGGCAATAAAAAATGACCGTTTTGTTATCTCCCTTTGCCACGGCCCGGCGGCTTTTCTGGCGCTTCGCCACGGCGATAACCCACTGAATGGTTATTCCATTTGCGCATTCCCAGACGCCGCAGACAAACAAACGCCAGAGATAGGCTATATGTCGGGTCATCTCACCTGGTACTTCGGCGAAGAACTGAAGAAAATGGGCATGAACATCATTAATGACGACATCACCGGGCGAGTACATAAGGACCGTAAACTTCTCACCAGCGACAGTCCTATCGCAGCGAATGCGTTGGGTAAACTGGCGGCGCAGGAAATGCTGGCCGCTTACGCAGGTTAATCCCTGTTACGTTTGAATGTAAGCGCATAATCAATCGCAGCCACGTTAATACTCACGACGTGGCTGCGTTTTTTCATGGTTAATTTATGGCGTACTGAAGCCCTATGTTAATTTCTTTGCGGTAACGTAATCCGGAACACATTATGCTTATTGAGATAGTGATACGTAGCACTTCCCCCATGCAATTCGGCAATCGCTTTGACTAAAGAAAGACCAAGTCCCTGACCTACGGAATGACGCGAATTATCTCCCCGCCAAAATCTACGGAAGAGTTTTTCAGGCTCATTAATTTTCGTTCCAGGACTGGCGATATCAATATTAAGAGAACCGTTGTTATCAAGAAAACTGGTTATCTGAATACGCGATTTTTCTGGCGAATATCGAATGGCGTTAACAATAAGATTCGATAACATTCGTTGCAGTAAAATTTTATCCGCAAAGATTTGTTGATTGCACTCGACCTTAAAACGAATCTCTTTCTCGTCTGAAAGATATTCAAGATAGTCCAAAAGATTTTCAACTTCCTTATTGAGAGAAAGCGCATCCAGTTTCACCAAAACATTGTTTTTGTCTGCCCTGGCAAGAAACAGTATATTCTCTGTTAACCGCGAAATATTTTCCAGCTCTTCAATGTTTCCGGCAATTGTTTTTTGATATTCAGCGATACTTCTGGTTTGACTGAGCGTAACCTGATTCTGACCCAGTAATGCATTAATTGGTGTTCTAAGTTCATGAGCGAGATCGTCAGCAAACTGACTTAGACGCTCAAAATCTTTGACTAAAGCATGATGCATTTTATTCAACGCCTGCCCAAGAGGTTTTAGTTCTCTCGGTAATGCGCTAACCTCAACAGGCTCCCGGTTATCGTTATAATTCAGCGCTTCCGTTACACCACTCAACTTTTTGATCTCTCGTAACCCCGTTCTGATTAACAACGGACTTAATACTGAGCACAGTATAATGGCGACAATGCAAATTATAATGCTATTAATTTTATACTGTTCAAGCATGTTATGTCTGGCTGAAGCCAATTTAGCCACAGTAACCGTTAATGATGGCGAAACTTCATCAATATTAATTCGTAAAGCATCTATCTCTGTGTCATTAATAATGCTTCTGTAAATGCCAGCTGCGCTAATTGTCTCACTAGCAGGTATGTTATTTAACATGCCATCACTGACATTTGTCCGGTTAACAATTTTATTGATGCCATCACCATGAATGATCAAGATATCCTGACTAACATCCATCATCCGGTTAAAGTACACAGGTAACGTATCTGGATTTACCCCATCAATTAACAACTGCTTGATCTGCGCTGTCCGGTTAATGAGTGTTGTATCATCGCGCCATTTCAACTCACTTGCCAGGCCATTATAGAGAGTCCAGACAATTCCAGCGCCAGCAACAGACAGCAGCAATATAAAAAGCAAGGTTAAACGGACGGTTATAGATAATCTTTTCATTATTTTTTTACCGCTACGAATGAATAGCCCATCCCCCGGATTGTGGCGATTAGCTTTTCAGGAAAAGGATCATCAACTTTTGCGCGGAGCCTGCGAATGGCGACGTCCACCGTATTGGTATCACTATCAAAGTTGATTCCCCAAATTTCACTCGCAATAACCGTTCTGGGGATAATCTCGCCAGCTCTGGAGGCCAGTAGCCAAAGTAACTGAAACTCCTTGCGCGTCAGTGTAATACTGATATTGTCCCTGCTCACACTTTGACTAACAGAGTCCATTCTTAAGCCGCTGATTTCTAATGATGAATTCAGAGCGTGATGTTGCCTTAATTGTGCCCGAACCCTTGCCAGCAACTCAGAAAATGAAAAAGGTTTTACCAGATAATCATTTGCTCCACTGTCCAGCCCTCTGACTCTGTCATCGACAGAATCCCTTGCAGTAAGGCAAATAACAGGGGTTTGCTTTGCCGTTCTTAACGTTTGTAAGATCTGCCAGCCATCCATACCCGGAAGCATAATATCCAGAATGATCAATGCATAATCATCCTTCAGCGCAAGATAAAGCCCATCTCTGCCATCTGAAACGGCATCAATGACATAACCCGCTTCGGAAAGCCCCTGCGTTACCCATTCCTGGGTCCTTTGATTATCTTCAATAAGTAGAATCTTCATGAAAATAATATGCCATAAATCATATGTTATAGAAACAGCCTGGTTCATTACAAAATTGTAATGCTGCTGTAAGGTTACCCTGGCCGTTTTTTCGCTATCCTCAAAACTCATTCACATGACAAGGATATAAACATGTTAAAGCGTTATTTAGTACTCTCCGTAGTAACGGCTGCATTTTCATTACCTTCTTTGGTTTATGCCGCACAACAAAACATTCTTAGCGTGCACATTTTGAACCAGCAAACAGGAAAACCCGCTGCCGACGTGACAGTCACTCTTGAAAAGAAAGCGGATAACGGCTGGTTACAACTTAATACCGCCAAAACAGATAAGGATGGACGAATTAAGGCACTGTGGCCCGAGCAAACTGCGACTACTGGCGATTACCGTGTCGTATTTAAAACCGGGGACTATTTCAAGAAACAAAATCTTGAAAGTTTCTTCCCTGAGATCCCCGTTGAATTTCATATTAATAAAGTGAACGAGCATTATCATGTGCCTTTGTTACTCAGCCAATATGGGTATTCAACCTATCGTGGCAGTTAATGCGTAAATATGTAAAAGCTGATCTCTGCTACTGTTAGGGAGGTGACTCCCTGACAGATTAACAGTAAACGGCTCTTGTTGGCTAACGACAAAAAAGTGTGATGGCTTATGAAAAAGAATCAATTTTTAAAAGAATCAGATGTTACGGCAGAGTCGGTATTCTTTATGAAGCGTCGGCAGGTGTTAAAAGCACTGGGCATCAGCGCGGCTGCACTTTCTTTGCCTCACGCTGCGCATGCCGATCTGCTTAGCTGGTTTAAAGGGAACGATCGCCCACCCGCCCCCGCCGGAAAAGCGCTGGAGTTCAGCAAGCCTGCCGCCTGGCAAAATAACCTGCCACTGACGCCAGCAGATAAAGTTTCCGGTTATAACAACTTCTATGAATTCGGGCTGGATAAAGCCGATCCCGCCGCTAATGCTGGTAGCCTGAAAACCGATCCATGGACACTGAAAATCAGCGGCGAAGTGGCAAAACCATTGACCCTCGATCACGATGATTTAACCCGTCGCTTCCCGCTGGAAGAGCGTATTTATCGTATGCGCTGCGTGGAAGCGTGGTCGATGGTGGTGCCGTGGATTGGTTCTCCGCTACACAAATTGCTGGCGCTTGCCGAACCCACCAGCAATGCGAAGTATGTCGCTTTCGAAACGATTTATGCGCCGGAACAGATGCCAGGCCAGCAGGACCGCTTTATCGGCGGCGGGCTGAAATATCCTTATGTCGAAGGATTGCGTCTCGACGAAGCAATGCATCCGCTCACACTGATGACCGTAGGTGTTTATGGCAAGGCGTTACCACCGCAAAATGGCGCGCCGGTGCGACTGATTGTGCCGTGGAAATATGGCTTTAAAGGGATTAAATCGATCGTCAGTATTAAGCTGACCCGCGAGCGTCCGCCAACCACCTGGAATCTGGCAGCGCCTGACGAATACGGTTTTTACGCCAACGTTAATCCGCATGTTGATCACCCGCGCTGGTCACAGGCTACCGAACGATTTATTGGTTCAGGCGGCATTCTCGATGTTCAGCGCCAGCCAACACTACTGTTTAATGGTTACGCCGACCAGGTGGCATCGCTGTATCGTGGCCTGGATTTGCGGGAGAATTTCTGAATGCGTCTGACAGCAAAACAGGTGACATGGCTGAAAGTTTGCCTGCATCTTGCCGGATTGTTGCCGTTTCTCTGGCTGGTCTGGGTGATTAATCACGGTGGACTGGGTGCCGATCCGGTGAAAGATATTCAGCATTTTACCGGTCGCACTGCACTGAAATTTTTGCTGGCGACCTTGTTAATCACACCTCTGGCACGCTACGCAAAACAGCCGTTATTGATACGCACTCGCCGCCTGTTAGGATTATGGTGCTTTGCCTGGGCGACACTGCATTTAACCAGTTACGCATTGCTGGAGCTGGGCGTGAATAATCTGGCGTTATTAGGTAAGGAGTTAATTACCCGGCCTTATTTAACGTTAGGAATTATCAGCTGGGTTATTTTGCTTGCTTTAGCGTTCACTTCAACCCAGTCGATGCAGCGAAAACTCGGCAAACACTGGCAACAGTTGCATAACTTCGTCTATCTTGTCGCGATCCTGGCCCCAATACATTATCTGTGGTCAGTGAAGATTATTTCACCGCAGCCACTCATCTACGCTGGGCTGGCCGTACTGCTTTTAGCCTTACGGTATAAGAAGTTGCTTTCCCTTTTCAACCGGTTACGCAAGCAGGCCCACAACAAATTATCTCTATAACTTCATATTGCCGACAAACTTCGCGTTATCCCGGCCGGATGCGGCGCGAGCGCCCTATCCGGCCCACACAGATCGCATCAAGTTATGTTTCGTTTGTCATCAACCTTTCATCACCAGAATAATTTATTTTATTTCAATAAGATAGTTCAATACACCTGAGAATACCATGCTCTCATTTCCTAATGAGTTGTTGCATTTTTTCATATGTTACAATATAACATTACACATCATGTACATTAACTCTGGAGGAAATTGTTTTGGCGATTCGTCTTCATAAACTGGCTGTTGCTTTAGGTGTCTTTATTGTTAGCGCTCCTGCCTTTTCGCATGGTCATCATTCTCATGGCAAACCCTTAACAGAGGTCGAACAAAAAGCTGCTAATGGTGTTTTTGATGATACCAATGTACAAAACCGAACGCTCAGTGACTGGGATGGAGTCTGGCAATCCGTTTACCCTTTACTGCAAAGTGGCAAACTTGATCCCGTCTTTCAGAAGAAAGCGGATGCAGATAAAACCAAAACATTTGCTGAAATTAAAGATTATTATCGCAAAGGTTATGCGACAGATATCGAAATGATTGGCATTGAGGACGGCATTGTCGAATTCCATAGAAATAATGAAACAACATCCTGTAAATATGATTACGATGGATACAAAATACTCACCTATAAATCAGGCAAGAAAGGCGTTCGTTACTTATTCGAATGTAAAGATCCTGAAAGCAAAGCCCCTAAATATATACAATTTAGCGATCATATAATTGCACCACGAAAATCATCTCATTTTCACATTTTTATGGGTAATGATACCCAACAGTCTTTATTGAATGAAATGGAAAACTGGCCAACGTATTATCCCTATCAGTTGAGTAGCGAAGAAGTGGTCGAGGAGATGATGTCTCATTGATTTTTTTGCGCTGACTTCAGTTATTTAACAGAACAGTGCCTGGTAGTAACAACAATAATTTACCAAGACAAATAAGTAAGACAAACTCAGACACGCTCATACTTGAGTCGTGTCTTTTTTATTATGTCTGTAGAAAAAAACTGCGAAAAAGGCGAACAATAAATACACAACTCAGCCATACAGACTAGCAGCGCAAATGTTTCCAGGAGCAAGTCATCTGTCATGGTAAAGCTAACCATAAATATAGGTTAATTTTGATGTTTAAACCTTTTTTACTTGTTAGTATGATACAAAGGCTTTCAAAAAAGCTGGGAAATTCAACAACTCTTGGAAATTATGGACTTTGTCCCGCGGCTTTAATCTGACGGCCGCGTTCCTTTTTTGGCTCAATTATTGACCCCTTCTCTACGCAACTTCAGTTCCCGCCAGCAACTTTGCGGCAGTTTCATAGGATCAATGTCTAAAAGAATAATGGTGACCGATAAGAAAACGACTGAATAACTGTAGATTTTCGCTCGAAACCTTCCTGTCAGACCCATAGCGAATCAAGTGCTGAATGTCACAGTATCGAACAGAAAACAGTGACGATCTAACCCTTCAAGAATATTCTACGATTGTTCTGTTTAGGAAAAGCAAGGCGGGAAGTCGGGAGATAAGTCATTGATAAAGTGGCGGAGAGAGGGGGATTTGAACCCCCGGTAGAGTTGCCCCTACTCCGGTTTTCGAGACCGGTCCGTTCAGCCGCTCCGGCATCTCTCCGTTCAGATGGTTGCCATGATGCCAGGAAATTTGGCATTTTAACAGTCCCTGTCCGTGCAATTTTGTTCAAGTGACGAGTTTGCGAGCAAAACGATGATTAAGTGGCCCTGGAAAGTACAAGAATCAGCACATCAAACTGCCCTTCCCTGGCAGGAAGCACTATCGATCCCCCTTTTAACGTGTCTGACAGAACAGGAACAAAGCAAATTGGTCGCTCTTGCCGAACGTTTTTTACAGCAAAAACGGCTTGTTCCTTTACAGGGCTTTGAGCTGAATTCATTAAGAAGCTGCCGGATAGCACTTCTATTTTGCCTGCCCGTTCTGGAGTTAGGACTGGAATGGCTGGATGGTTTTCATGAAGTCTTAATTTATCCTGCGCCATTTGTGGTCGATGATGAATGGGAAGACGATATCGGTCTGGTGCATAACCAACGTATTGTTCAGTCAGGTCAGAGCTGGCAGCAAGGGCCTATCGTTTTGAACTGGTTGGATATACAAGATTCTTTTGATGCTTCTGGTTTTAACCTGATTATTCATGAAGTCGCTCATAAGCTGGACACCCGTAACGGCGATCGCGCCAGCGGAGTTCCCTTTATTTCGTTGCGTGAGGTTGCTGGCTGGGAACACGATCTTCATGCTGCAATGAACAACATTCAGGAAGAAATCGAATTAGTTGGTGAGAATGCGGCGAGCATTGATGCTTATGCTGCCAGTGATCCTGCTGAATGTTTTGCCGTACTTTCTGAATATTTCTTTAGCGCCCCAGAACTTTTTGCTCCTCGTTTCCCTTCATTGTGGCAACGTTTCTGTCAATTTTATCAACAAGATCCTTTGCAGAGACTGCATCACGCTAATGATACAGACTCGTTTTCGGCGACGAATGTTCATTAATTAACAACTTTGCAGATTAATTAACCAATTGAAATGGCTTATGAAATTTAGTGTTGACAGACAAGGTACCGCTAAGTAATATGCGCCCCGTTCTCACGATTCCTCTGTAGTTCAGTCGGTAGAACGGCGGACTGTTAATCCGTATGTCACTGGTTCGAGTCCAGTCAGAGGAGCCAATTTTCTGTTTTCTTGCATCCTTGCGAATCTTTATCTGATGTTGATTCAACAGGTTAGTGTGAAAACTCTTCTCGGTGCATTTTGATTTTACCCTACGCATCGGGAAAAATTGGTGGTCAAATCTGGGGTCAGGTTAGTTCGATAATGGAGTGACCCCCATATATCCCTTACCGACGCAAAAATCCGCACCCTCAAGCCTTCTGATAAACCCTTTAAAGTCTCCGATTCTCACGGTCTGTATCTGCGGGTCAAGCCGGGTGGCTCCCGCCACTGGTATCTCAAATACCGTATTAGCGGTAAAGAATCCCGCATTGCGCTGGGTGCCTATCCAGCCATCTCCCTGTCTGATGCGCGACAGCAACGTGAAGGTATCCGTAAAATGCTGGCGCTGAATATCAACCCGGTACAGCAGCGGGCTGCTGTACGTGGCTCACGAACACCGGAGAAAGTTTTTAAAAACGTGGCGCTGGCGTGGCATAAAAGTAACAGGAAATGGTCGCAGAACACCGCCGACCGTCTGCTTGCCAGCCTGAACAATCACATCTTTCCGGTCATCGGGAACCTACCTGTATCAGAACTTAAACCCCGTCATTTCATTGACCTGCAGAAAGGGATCGAGGAAAAAGGTCTGCTGGAGGTTGCGTCCCGCACACGGCAGCACCTGAGTAACATAATACGCCATGCGGTCCATCAGGAGTTAATCGATACGAACCCTGCAGCAAACCTTGGCGGCGTGACCACACCTCCTGTCAGACGGCACTATCCTGCCCTGCCGCTGGAGCGGCTGCCTGAACTGCTTGAACGTATTGGGGCATATCATCAGGGCCGTGAACTGACCCGGCATGCCGTTCTGCTGATGCTGCATGTGTTCATTCGCTCCAGTGAACTGCGTTTCGCCCGCTGGTCAGAGATTGATTTCACAAACCGAGTCTGGACGATACCCGCGACGCGAGAACCCATTATTGGCGTGCATTATTCCGGCCGCGGGGCAAAAATGCGAATGCCGCATATCGTCCCCCTCTCAGAACAGTCCATCGCCATTCTGAAACAGATTAAGGATATCACCGGTAATAATGAACTGATCTTCCCCGGCGACCATAACCCGTATAAGCCAATGTGTGAAAACACGGTCAATAAGGCACTGCGGGTGATGGGTTACGACACGAAAAAGGATATCTGCGGTCACGGCTTCCGGGCAATGGCATGCAGTGCGCTGATGGAATCGGGTTTATGGGCAAAGGACGCAGTAGAACGCCAGATGAGTCATCAGGAGCGCAATACCGTGCGCATGGCTTATATTCATAAGGCAGAGCACCTGGAAGCCCGCAAAGCGATGATGCAGTGGTGGTCGGATTATCTGGAAGCATGCCGAGAATCTTATGCACCGCCTTATACAATTGGTAAAAATAAGTTTATCCCATAGTATACTAACGAATCCCACACTCTGGCAAATTACCACCACCTCCACAGGAGGTGGTTCTATATAGACTTTTATCAACTTCATGACGAAAAACACCTATTTTATCCCAAAAGAAGACAATAGAGTCACAGAGGAATCAAAGAGCGACTCAATTGTCTTTGGACAGTCTGGTTGTGAGGTTAGAAAACAGTTACTCCTACACCATTAAATAGGGCGCAATGCTCGCTAATTTCTCCCGGGTTTCTGTCAGTTCGCGTTCCGGCGTAGATTGCGCGATGATTCCCGCCCCCGCCTGTATCCAGCAGCGCTGGCTATCCTGAAATACGGAACGCAGAACTAGCGCCGCATCAAAGCGCGTATCGTCCAGCAGCAGGATTGCGCCGGAATAAAGCTCTCGCGGCGTCTTCTCAATTTGCATAATCGCGTTCAGAGCAGCATTTTTAGGGATACCTGAGGCGGTAATCGACGGAAACAGCACGGTAAACGCATCCCAGGCATCCTTGTTTTCCGCAAGCTGACCGCTCACGCCAGACCCCAGATGCTGAACGCTGCCGCGCTGGCGAACCGACATTAAATCTTCAACCACCACGCTGCCCGGCTGGCAAACAGCCTCCAGTTCAGCAATAGCTTCTTTGACAGAAAGGATATGCTCAAGCACCTCTTTACTGTCGTGCAGCAGTTCTGCCTCTTTCGCCTTATTATGCTCCGGGTTTCCCATGCGATCGCGGGTGCCCGCAAGCGGTTCAGTGACCACTTTATTGCCCGTCACTGACATCACCAGTTCCGGGCTAAAGCCCAGCGCTTCGCGTCCTTCCTGACGGAACATAAACGAGCGCACAGGCGTGTTTGCCTGCCGCCCGTATAACAGCGTGGCGGGCATATCAATCCGCGATGGCAGGGGAATGGCGCGCGAGACAATCACTTTGACATACTCGCCACGGCGGATCTCCGCAACGGCGCGCGCAACCTGTTGTTTATATGCCTCACCATTGAGGGCGGTATCCACCGCCAGTGGTGCGTTCTGCGTCGTTGTACCGGCCTCTTTTACCCACTCGCACAAACGTCGGCACCCGTCGGCGGAGTCCGCATAAACGGTGACATTTCCCTTTTCAAAAATAAGTTCTTCACGGGGAACGGTTAACGTCAGCAGCGGCCACTCCCCGGCGTTAAAGGCAATCCCCCGCGCATGCGCCGCAAAGTTGAACCCAACCTGTCCATATACCCGACGTCCTTTCACCTGAGGATGCGCCATAAAACGACGCGCGCAGTCGGCAATGGAATCCACCGCCCATTTTTGCTCCCCGGCATCATCAATAAATGTCGCCTGCGTTCCGTCGGCATTAATGTGCAGCCGTGCCTGGCACCCTTTGCCTAAATACCAACAGGGTTGACGCTCATAGACATAACACTCTTCTTCTGCGAACTGGCGTAAAACGCCAGAAATCGTCGGTAGCCATTGTTCCTCTGGTAATGCCAGATGTAGAAATTCACTGATTTTCATCCCTTACCTCTCTGTGTTATTCCCGGATCAATCAATTGCGCTTGTCATCAGTTCTCTTGCCGAATGCAGCCGGATATAAGCAACCCACGCCGCCAGCAACGTGAATGCCCCGGCAAACAGGAAGCAGGCCGCATAGCCAAAATGTTGAGCAACAACGCCACCGATAACGCCTGCCAGAATGGCGATTGCCGCGTCAGTACATTGAAAGAGGGTGAAGTCGACACCGGCCTGCAAAGGCGATGAAAGCGACATCAGCGTGGCGTAAAGACAGACCAGCGCGCAGGCCAGCGAAATGGACTGGACAATGACCAGACACTGGAGAATCTGCAGCAGCAGATGACCCGGCGCCATCATGAGCGTCATCACCACCGCCAGCAGCGCGATCCCCTGGACGCCATAAGCCGTCAACAGCGCTCTGCCGGGTGAGGTGTATTTCATCAGCAATCCGCCGGCCAGCGTTCCTGCTATGCCCGCTGCAATATTGCCGCCGCTGAACAGCGCGCCCAATGCGGACATGCTCAACCCATGATCCAACAACAGCGGTGCCAGAAGAGGCAGCACAAACCGCATGCCTGAATTCAGCATCAATACCAGCAGTAAGCCCAGGCACGCCTGCTTCCTCCTTAGCGCATAACCTAACGCCGGAACATGCGGGATAGTCGCTGTTCGCGTCGGCTCCGTAATGCGCCACAGCGGGAGTGACAGCGCCATAATCAGCACCGCCATCATCAGCATGGCGACAGGCCAGCCGGATGCCGCCGACAGCATCAGGAACACCCCGCCGCCGCACATCATTCCCAGATAGCTGCCGCCGACCTGCACGCTGTTTCCCCAGCCGTAACCCGTGCGGGTCAGTTGATCGACACAAAAGCCGTCGCTGACGATATCAATGGTGGAGGCGACCGTGCCTGCCACCATAAACAGAACAAATAACGCGACGATTTGCGTATCGGGGAATCCCCCTTCTCGCCCAAACCAGCCAATCGCTGCGGCAATAGTCAGGATCGCCGCTAGCGCGACCTGACCACGCAGGATTAACATGCGGGAACGGCGTTCCTGGCTACCGGGCGGAAGCCGCCAGCGCTCGATCCACGGCGCCCAAATAAACTTCAGCGCCCAGGGCAGCATAAACAGGGTTGTCGCACCGGCAAGCGCCAGCGAACCGCCAGCAGCGCGCACCAGCGCGGGTAAGGACTGCATAGACAGCGCCGATACCAGACTCTGCGTCACATAGACGCCGGCAATAGCAAAAATCACCCGCCCGGTCGTCAACGTCAGAGGTTTCACATTCGACTGAACATCACTCATGCACCCACTCTCCAGACGCGGAACCCCCGTCGTCGCGCCACACGCGCGCGGCCATTTGCGCCTGCCACAGCGCCTGATAACGTCCATGATGTGAGAGCAATTGCGCATGAGTACCCTGCTCAACCACCTGTCCCTCTTCCATCACCAGAATGTTTCCGGCCCCGGCGATGGTGGATAAACGGTGAGCGATGATAATCACCGTCCGGTTGTGAACCAGGTTATCGATCGCTTTTTGCACCGCCAGCTCGCTTTCAATATCCAGCGCGGCAGTCGGTTCATCGAGAATGACGACCGGCGCGTTTTTCAATAACGCTCTGGCAATGGAAATCCGCTGGCGCTCGCCGCCCGATAGCTGGCCGCCCATCTCTCCCATTGGCGTCAGCCAGCCTTGCGGAAGACGGGAAATAAACTCAAGGCACTGCGCCGCGCGGGCGGCCTCTTCTACCTCCTGCCGCGTCGCCTGTGGGCGCGCGATACGGATATTCGCCAGCAGCGTGTCATCAAACAGCCAGACATCCTGGAAAACAACAGAAATCAGGCTATTGAGCTGTTCCGGCGTCAGGCGGCGAATATCGACGCCGCCAATAGAAATCTGCCCTTGCTGCGGATCGGCATAGCGCATTAACAGTTTGGTGACGGTAGTTTTGCCTGCGCCGGAGGCACCCACCAGCGCGCTCATACTGGCTGCCGGGAACGTCAAAGAAACATGATTAAGCGCGTGGCCGTCGCCTTCTTCGTAGCGATAGCTGACGTTGTCAAAGCGGATATCGTAACGTTCCGGCATCTCGCTTTGCTCTGCGACGGGAAGCGGTGCTATCGCCATAAACTGCTCAATCCGTTGCAGGGCGCTGGCGATCAGTTCCACAACCGAGGTGTAGCTGATAAACATCGCCATCGGTTCTGCGAAGCGCATAATCATCGCGACGGCGGCAATCAAAAAGGCGAGGTTCAGAGTGCCCGTCACTACCCAGACGATCCCGGATAACACCACCACCTGTAGGCCCAACTCCACGACGCTGGCGATCAGCATCGTCGCGCCAGCGCCCTGACGGTGAGTGCGGGTCTGTAAGTTTTCCAGCGCATTGAAATGCGCCAGCAGCGCCCGGCTTTTATCGGCATCGCTGCCGCAGGTGCGCAATACCATCATCCCCTGAGCAAATTCAACGATATCGCCGCTTAGACGCTGGTGCGCTTCCCCCAGCGTCTGCATTTGTCGCCGCATCGCCGGGCGGCGCCAGTAATAAAACGGCACCAGCAGAGGGAAGATCAGCAACATCACCAGCCCCAGCCGCCAGTCTATCCACAATGTCGCCAGCGACGCCGTCAGCGGCGTGACAATGGTGAGCAGCAAAATATTGGCTATCGCAATAACATAATTGAGGTTTTCATCCACGCTGCCCAGCAGCAAGGCGTTCATTTCACCCGCCCTGCCGCGCTGGAGCTTCTCCAGCGGCACGCGGCGTAACTGCTCGCCAAGTCGCAGGCGCAACTCATGGGTAGCCTGCGCCAGATGACCACGGTATTCAAAGCCCAGGCCATACCAGCGTAGCACCAGCGTCACAATTGCGGCGACGCTGAAGGCCATAGCCCAGTTAAGAAGTTGCGGCGCGTCTCCCCGTAACAGCGCATCAATGATCGGATAAAGACAGGCAAAGGCGATCCCCTGCATGAATGCCGCCAGCAACAGCGCCAGCATACTGCGTCGCAGCATCCTGGCCTGACTGCCAACGCTGGAGATAAGCTGGCGCCAGATGACGCGCCAGGCCAGGTTATCCGCAGGATTATTGTCTTTCATTTTCCACCACCTCTTCCTGTGTTCCACCCGGCACCCAATGCTGCGCCTGCTGATAGTGTTGCCAGAGCCGTTGATACAGGCCGCCCTGCGCCAACAGTTGCGTATGGTTCCCCATTTCCCTGAGCTGTCCGTCGGAAAACAGCAATATCACATCGGCCTGAGTCACCATTGAGAGACGATGCGCGACCATGATGACCGTCCGGCCACGCATGGCCGCCGCGAGCGCCTTGATAAGCGCCGCTTCGTTTTCCGGGTCAGCAAACGCCGTCGCCTCATCGAGCACCAGGATGGGGCGATCCTGCAAAAGCGCCCGGGCGATAGTAATGCGCTGCCGCTGGCCGCCGGAGAGAAATACCCCACGTTCCCCGACTCGAGTGTTGTAACCTTCTGGCAGAGCGCTAATAAAATCATGGGCCTGCGCCACTCTGGCCGCCGCTATAACCGCCTCCAGCGGCGTATCCGGCGCGCCCAGACGAATGTTATTGGCTATCGTGTCGGCAAAAAGGAAGTTGTCCTGAAACACAAACGAGAGTTGCTTCATCAGGGTGTCCGTCTGCATATCACGCAGATCCACGCCGCCAATACGGATATGGCCTTTGTCCGGGTCGGCGTAACGCAGCAGCAAGCGCGCCACGGTGCTTTTTCCGGCGCCGCTTGGCCCGACCAGCGCCACAATTTGCCCGGCAGGCACATGAAAGCTCACCTCCTGCAACGCGGCGCCAGTACGCGCTTGCGGATAATGAAAGCTCACCTGCTCAAAGGTAATGCTCGCCTCTTGCGGCTGCTGGTCAGACTGCGGCAGCGATAACTCCGGCATCGCGAGAACCTGATAAATACGCTGAATGCTTAAACGCGTTTGCGCGACCAGGTTATTGAGCATCATCATTGGCATTACGGCTTCGGCCATTCCGCTGCCCAGCAGTAAAACGGCCACCCACGCGATAAAATCGAAACTGCCATAGTGCAACAGGCCGTATCCCGACCAGATCAGGACAAACAGGGTCGGGAGAGGATTCAGAATCGAGAAGGAAAAACGCGCTGAAAAACCGGCTTTGCGATACCAGGTTTTGAGCACATCGACCCACTCTTCAAGGGCGCGTTGATAGCGCAAAAAACTGGTGCTGCCGCTATCAAACGTTCTCACCACGGGCATGGCCTGCACGAACTCAATAACCGCCGCGCTAACCTGCTCGCGCGCCTTATGATAACGCTGAGCCATATTTTCCGAACGCTGGCGGGCGAGCACGAGAACAACCGATCCAAACGCCAGTACCCCCAGCGTCGCGATTGCCAGCCGCCAGTCCAGCCAGAACAAGATAACGATTGTCGCCAGCGGCATGATGATCGCGCGGGCATAGAGCGGCGTGCTGTCGGCCACAAAAATATGTAACGACTTCACGTCATCCAGCATCACTTTCGCCACTGACCCGCTGCCCATTTGCTGTAACACGCCAGGCGGAAGCTGCAATGCTTTACGGGCTAACCTGCTGCGCAGAATGTTCTCCAGATGAAAAGCCGCGTAATGAGAGGTGTTGAACGCCTGTAAGCGCAGAACAAAAGTTAAGACCACGCAGCCGATCACGCCGCCCAGCGGCCAGGCCGGAATAGCGTCAGGCGTCGCGCGAATGTCACGCAGGCTCCACGCCAGAAAAAGGAGCGCCCCCAGGCTGGTTAATGCCGCCAGCCCCGCCAGCGCCATAGCTAAAATAACCTTCCTGCGAACCGGTGTAATCACCTGCCAGAGAGGAAATCGGGACAGCGATTCAGTATTGGATGATTGAGATGACATGGGAGTAACTGAATTTCCTGATGAATTTTTACGGACGCCAAAAACGACAATTCAGGGTGGCGTTCTGAGAATTAATGTGAATAATAACCATTATCAATAACTCATCTACCCCATTCGGTTCTATTTATACCCGCATTGGTCTAAGCCACAGGGAGATAACCAGGTCATGACGGAGTCACCGCAAACGCAATCTGAAATCTCTATTCACCAGTTGGTGGTCGGGAAACCTGCAAACGATGGCAATATTCCTGCTCAGTGTGAACTGCTGCGCTGTTCGTTGCAGGAAGGTATGGATATTTTGCTCTGGAGGGGCCATTTTGCGCGGCCAGAGACGTTGCAGCTACACGACGATCTGGGCAGGATTAACTTCTCGTGCATCCTGGAAGGCACATCGCGCTTTGCGATTCAGGGACTCCGGCGCCACACCGACTGGGAGCTTGCGCGCAATCGCCATTACATTACCCATACGCCAGACTGTCGCGGCAGCGCCTCCTATTGTGGCCGATTCGAGAGCATTACCCTCTCCTTCAGCCCTGAAACCCTCGCGCTGTGGGTGCCGGATATTAGCGCGGTCATTAAGAATAAGATCGACTCCCACTGCTGTTGCCAGCAGCAGCGTTGTAATGCTGAAACCCACTTAACGGCTCAGGCCTTGCGTCACGCGCTGATGCGCATGCACGGCGGCTTCAGTCATGAACAAAAGCCGTCGACGCTATGGTTGCAGGGGCAAAGTCTGGTCATGCTCAGCCTGGTGCTGGATGAACATCGCGAAGACGCCAGTTGCCTCTCCTGCCACTTCAACCCGATGGAACGCCAGAAACTGCTGCGGGCGAAGGATCTGCTGCTGGCTGATCTGACGCAAGCGCCGGGCGTCGCGGAGCTGGCCAGAGAGTCCGGTCTGAGCGTTCTCAAAATTAAGCGAGGCTTCCGCGTTCTGTTCAACAACAGCGTCTATGGCCTGTTTCAGGCTGAACGAATGCAGGAAGCCAGAAGACGCCTGGCCAACGGCAATACCTCCGTCATGACGGTGGCGGCCGATCTGGGCTATGCCAACGCCAGCCATTTCTCTGCCGCCTTCCAGAAACAGTTTGGCGTAACTCCTTCGACCTTTAAACGCGGGATGTAACCGGGGTCGCGCCCCCCTAAACTCCTCCCTGACAGAGGCCCGGATACCCCATCCGGGCCTCTGTTCTTTCCGTCTGTTACCAACCCGAAACGGGCATAAATAAACCCGTTTCGGGTAGCATCCAATTGTTAATAATTATTATTCTCATATGAGTAATGCTTTTCGGTAAGACGTGCCATCAGGAGGAAGAATGATTTCTGGCGCACCATCTCAGGATTCGCTGTTACCGGACAACCGCCACGCGGCTGATTACCAACAATTACGCGAGCGGCTCATACAGGAACTGAATTTAACGCCGCAGCAGTTACATGAAGAGAGCAACCTGATCCAGGCCGGCCTGGATTCCATAAGATTGATGAGATGGTTACACTGGTTTCGTAAAAATGGCTACCGCCTTACCCTTCGCGAGCTGTATGCCGCCCCCACGCTGGCGGCATGGAACCAGTTAATGCTCAGCCGGTCGCCGGAGAACGCGGAAGAAGAAACGCCGCCCGACGAATCATCCTGGCCGAACATGACCGAAAGTACCCCCTTCCCATTGACGCCAGTACAGCACGCCTACCTGACGGGCCGCATGCCGGGGCAGACGCTTGGCGGCGTGGGTTGCCACCTGTATCAGGAGTTTGAAGGCCATTGTCTGACGGCGTCGCAGCTGGAGCAGGCCATCACGACCTTGCTGCAACGCCACCCAATGCTGCATATCGCCTTTCGCCCCGACGGGCAGCAGGTCTGGCTACCGCAACCTTACTGGAACGGCGTCACCGTTCATGATTTACGCCATAACGACGCTGAAAGCCGCCAGGCCTATCTGGACGCACTGCGCCAGCGCCTGAGCCACCGTCTTTTACGCGTGGAAATCGGCGAAACGTTTGATTTTCAGCTGACGCTCTTGCCGGACAATCGCCACCGCCTCCATGTCAATATTGACCTGCTGATTATGGATGCCTCCAGCTTTACGCTTTTCTTCGATGAGCTTAACGCCCTGCTGGCCGGAGAATCGCTGCCGGCTATCGACACCCGCTATGATTTCCGCTCGTATTTGCTGCACCAGCAGAAGATCAATCAACCACTGAGAGACGACGCGCGCGCTTACTGGCTGGCGAAAGCATCGACGCTTCCCCCCGCGCCCGTCTTGCCGCTGGCCTGCGAACCCGCCACGCTATGTGAAGTCCGTAATACCCGACGCCGCATGATTGTCCCGGCAACACGCTGGCACGCCTTTAGCAACCGGGCCGGCGAGTATGGCGTGACGCCGACAATGGCACTGGCGACCTGTTTTTCTGCCGTGCTGGCTCGCTGGGGCGGCCTGACGCGTCTGCTGCTTAACATCACCTTATTCGACCGCCAGCCGCTGCACCCGGCGGTTGGCGCGATGCTTGCCGACTTCACCAATATTCTTCTGCTGGATACCGCCTGCGATGGCGATACCGTCAGCAACCTGGCGCGTAAAAACCAGCTCACGTTTACGGAGGACTGGGAGCATCGCCACTGGTCCGGCGTCGAATTACTCCGTGAACTCAAACGCCAGCAGCGCTACCCCCACGGCGCCCCGGTGGTATTTACCAGCAATCTGGGGCGTTCCCTCTACAGCAGCCGCGCAGAATCGCCGTTGGGCGAGCCGGAATGGGGCATCTCGCAAACGCCGCAGGTCTGGATAGATCATCTGGCGTTCGAGCATCACGGCGAGGTCTGGCTACAATGGGACAGCAACGACGCGCTGTTCCCTCCGGCGTTAGTCGAAACATTGTTCGACGCCTACTGCCAGTTGATTAACCAACTCTGCGATGACGAAAGCGCCTGGCAAAAGTCGTTCGCAGATATGATGCCCGCCAGCCAGCGCGCGATACGCGAACGGGTCAACGCCACCGGCGCCCCCATTCCCGAAGGCTTGCTGCATGAAGGCATTTTCCGTATCGCTCTGCAACAGCCGCAGGCGCTGGCGGTAACGGACATGCGTTATCAGTGGAATTATCATGAGCTGACAGACTATGCCCGCCGTTGCGCGGGCAGGTTAATCGAGTGCGGGGTTCAGCCCGGCGATAATGTGGCTATCACGATGTCGAAAGGCGCAGGACAACTTGTTGCGGTTCTGGCCGTCCTGCTGGCCGGGGCGGTTTACGTTCCGGTTTCGCTGGATCAGCCTGCCGCACGGCGCGAGAAAATCTACGCTGACGCCAGCGTCCGGCTGGTGCTCATTTGTCAGCACGACGCCAGCGCCGGGTCAGACGATATTCCCGTCCTTGCCTGGCAGCAGGCCATTGAGGCGGAGCCGATCGCCAACCCGGTAGTACGCGCCCCCACGCAACCGGCCTACATTATCTACACCTCCGGCTCTACCGGTACGCCGAAAGGGGTAGTCATTTCTCACCGGGGAGCGCTTAACACCTGTTGCGATATCAATACCCGCTATCAGGTTGGCCCGCATGACAGGGTGCTGGCCCTCTCCGCCCTACATTTTGATTTATCGGTTTACGACATTTTTGGCGTACTGCGCGCGGGCGGCGCGCTGGTGATGGTGATGGAAAATCAACGGCGCGATCCTCACGCATGGTGTGAGCTGATCCAGCGCCATCAGGTCACGCTCTGGAACAGCGTCCCGGCGCTGTTCGATATGCTGCTGACCTGGTGTGAAGGTTTCGCCGACGCCACGCCGGAAAACCTGCGCGCAGTGATGCTTTCCGGCGACTGGATCGGGCTTGACCTCCCCGCCCGTTATCGGGCCTTCCGGCCACAAGGACAATTTATCGCGATGGGCGGTGCCACCGAGGCGTCTATCTGGTCTAACGCCTGCGAAATTCACGACGTCCCCGCCCACTGGCGCTCCATCCCTTACGGTTTTCCGCTAACCAACCAACGCTACCGGGTGGTGGATGAACAGGGCCGGGACTGCCCTGACTGGGTGCCGGGTGAATTATGGATTGGCGGCATTGGGGTCGCGGAAGGCTATTTCAACGATCCCCTGCGTAGCGAGCAGCAATTTTTGACGCTCCCGGACGAGCGCTGGTATCGCACCGGCGATCTCGGCTGCTACTGGCCAGATGGCACAATCGAGTTCCTCGGTCGTCGCGACAAGCAGGTCAAAGTCGGAGGATATCGCATCGAGCTGGGCGAAATCGAAAGCGCGCTCAGCCAGCTGGCGGGGGTGAAACAAGCAACCGTTCTGGCGATCGGCGAAAAAGAAAAAACGCTGGCGGCATACGTTGTTCCTCAGGGCGAGGCTTTTTGCGTTACCGATCATCGGAACCCGGCACTGCCGCAGGCGTGGCACACGCTTGCGGGAACGTTGCCCTGTTGCGCCATCTCGCCAGAGATCTCCGCAGAACAGGTAGCCGATTTCCTTCAGCATCGCCTGCTAAAACTGAAGCCGGGTCACACCGCTGGCGCCGATCCTCTCCCCCTGATGAACTCACTCGCTATCCAGCCGCGCTGGCAGGCCGTGGTGGAACGCTGGTTAGCATTTCTGGTGACACAACGGCGACTGAAGCCCGCTGCTGAAGGTTATCAGGTCTGCGCTGGTGAAGAACGCGAGGATGAGCACCCGCACTTCAGCGGACATGATTTAACGTTATCGCAAATTCTTCGCGGTGCCCGTAACGAACTGTCGTTACTGAACGACGCGCAGTGGTCGCCGGAAAGCCTGGCCTTTAACCATCCGGCCAGCGCCCCGTATATTCAGGAACTGGCGACAATTTGCCAACAGCTTGCACAGCGCTTACAGCGCTCGGTGCGCCTGCTTGAGGTGGGAACCCGCACTGGCCGCGCCGCAGAATCGCTGTTAGCACAGCTCAACGCCGGACAGATTGAGTATGTCGGGCTTGAGCAGAGCCAGGAGATGCTGCTGAGCGCCCGGCAGAGGCTCGCCCCCTGGCCTGGCGCCCGTCTGTCCCTCTGGAATGCAGACACGCTGGCGGCGCACGCTCACTCGGCGGACATTATCTGGCTTAATAACGCCCTGCATCGTCTGCTGCCGGAAGATCCCGGGCTCCTTGCGACATTACAACAGCTTGCCGTTCCCGGCGCGCTGCTCTACGTGATGGAGTTTCGCCAGTTAACGCCGTCCGCCCTACTCAGCACGCTCCTGTTAACCAATGGGCAGCCGGAGGCCTTGCTGCATAACAGCGCCGACTGGGCGGCATTATTTAGCGCGGCCGCCTTCAACTGTCAGCATGGCGATGAGGTCGCGGGGTTACAACGCTTCCTCGTACAATGTCCTGACAGGCAGGTGCGCCGCGATCCCCGTCAACTTCAGGCCGCCCTCGCCGGGCGTCTGCCGGGGTGGATGGTGCCGCAACGGATCGTCTTCCTCGACGCCTTACCGCTGACGGCTAACGGGAAAATTGACTACCAGGCGCTGAAGCGTCGTCATACCCCTGAAGCGGAAAACCCGGCCGAAGCGGATTTACCCCAGGGCGACATTGAAAAACAGGTTGCCGCCCTCTGGCAGCAACTCTTATCAACTGGCAATGTCACCAGAGAAACCGACTTCTTCCAGCAAGGCGGCGATAGCCTGCTGGCGACCCGTCTGACCGGGCAACTTCATCAGGCAGGTTATGAAGCGCAATTAAGCGACCTGTTTAATCATCCCCGGCTGGCGGATTTTGCCGCCACGCTGCGGAAAACCGACGTCCCGGTCGAACAACCATTCGTCCACTCCCCTGAAGATCGCTACCAGCCCTTTGCGCTTACCGACGTGCAGCAGGCTTACCTGGTGGGGCGTCAGCCGGGCTTTGCCCTGGGCGGCGTCGGCTCACATTTCTTTGTTGAATTTGAAATTGCCGATCTGGATCTCACCCGGTTGGAGACGGTCTGGAACCGATTAATCGCCCGCCACGATATGCTACGCGCCGTCGTGCGTGATGGACAGCAACAGGTGCTCGAACAGACGCCTCGCTGGGTAATACCCGCACACATCCTCCATACGCCTGAAGAGGCGTTGCAGGTGCGCGAAAAACTGGCCCATCAGGTACTCAACCCCGAAGTCTGGCCGGTATTCGATCTCCAGGTCGGTTACGTTGACGGGATGCCCGCCCGCCTGTGGCTGTGTCTGGATAACCTGTTACTTGACGGGCTGAGCATGCAGATTCTGTTGGCGGAGCTGGAGCACGGCTACCGCTACCCGCAACAGCTGCTTCCGCCGCTGCCCGTCACCTTCAGGGATTATCTGCAACAACCCTCGCTACAGTCGCCCAATCCAGATTCTCTGGCATGGTGGCAGGCGCAGCTTGATGATATTCCTCCGGCGCCTGCGTTGCCGCTGCGCTGCTTGCCTCAGGAGGTTGAAACACCGCGCTTCGCCCGCCTGAACGGCGCACTGGACAGCACGCGCTGGCATCGGCTGAAAAAACGGGCGGCTGACGCCCATCTCACCCCGTCGGCCGTACTGTTGTCGGTGTGGTCAACGGTTCTCTCTGCATGGAGTGCACAGCCTGAGTTCACGCTTAACCTTACGCTTTTCGACAGGCGACCGCTGCACCCGCAAATCAACCAGATTCTGGGCGATTTCACCTCGCTGATGCTGCTGAGCTGGCATCCCGGCGAAAGCTGGCTGCACAGCGCGCAGTCACTACAGCAGCGGCTGAGCCAGAACCTCAACCACCGCGATGTGTCAGCCATCCGCGTGATGCGTCAACTGGCGCAACGGCAAAACGTGCCTGCCGTTCCGATGCCCGTCGTCTTTACCAGCGCACTGGGCTTTGAGCAGGATAACTTCCTCGCCCGGCGTAATCTGCTCAAACCGGTCTGGGGCATCTCCCAGACGCCGCAGGTCTGGCTCGATCACCAGATTTATGAATCCGAAGGCGAACTGCGCTTTAACTGGGATTTTGTCGCCGCGCTGTTTCCTGCCGGGCAGGTGGAGCGCCAGTTTGAACAGTATTGCGCATTGCTAAACCGAATGGCCGAGGATGAAAGCGGCTGGCAACTGCCGCTCGCCGCGCTGGTGCCTCCCGTTAAACACGCAGGGCAATGCGCAGAGCGCTCACCGCGCGTATGCCCTGAGCACTCTCAGCCACACATTGCGGCGGACGAGAGCACCGTCAGCCTGATTTGCGACGCCTTCCGCGAGGTGGTTGGCGAGTCTGTCACGCCCGCAGAAAACTTCTTTGAGGCGGGCGCAACGTCGCTGAATCTGGTGCAACTGCACGTTTTGTTACAACGTCACGAATTTTCCACCCTGACGTTGCTTGACCTCTTCACCCACCCTTCTCCTGCTGCCCTGGCCGATTATCTGGCCGGCGTCGCCACGGTGGAGAAAACAAAACGACCTCGCCCTGTTCGCCGTCGTCAGCGGCGGATATAGCGCGAAGCAAACTGATTTTCCCCGGAACGCCATCGCGAACGCATGGCGTTCCATTGACTTTGTGAATCTTAGGAAACGGGACCGATTATGGATAACTTGCGCTTCTCTTCTGCGCCGACAGCAGATTCCATTGATGCATCGATCGTTCAACACTACCCGGACTGCGAACCTGTCGCGGTTATCGGCTACGCCTGCCATTTTCCTGAATCGCCGGATGGCGAAACGTTCTGGCAAAATCTGCTGGAAGGTCGTGAATGCAGCCGACGCTTTACGCGCGAAGAGCTTCTGGCCGTCGGTCTGGATGCCGCCATCATTGACGATCCTCATTATGTCAATATCGGTACGGTGTTAGACAACGCCGACTGCTTCGACGCCACCCTGTTTGGCTATTCGCGACAGGAAGCGGAGTCGATGGACCCGCAGCAGCGCCTGTTTTTGCAGGCGGTCTGGCATGCGCTGGAACATGCCGGTTATGCCCCCGGCGCCGTCCCCCATAAGACCGGCGTTTTCGCCTCTTCCCGGATGAGTACCTACCCCGGTCGCGAAGCATTGAACGTGACAGAAGTCGCGCAGGTAAAAGGTCTGCAATCTCTGATGGGCAATGATAAAGACTATATTGCCACCCGCGCCGCGTACAAACTCAACCTGCACGGCCCGGCGTTATCGGTACAGACCGCCTGCTCCAGCTCGCTGGTTGCCGTGCATCTGGCCTGTGAAAGCCTGCGCGCAGGCGAATCCGATATGGCGGTTGCCGGCGGCGTGGCGCTCTCTTTCCCCCAGCAGGCAGGCTACCGCTACCAGCCCGGAATGATTTTCTCTCCTGATGGTCACTGTCGTCCCTTTGACGCCTCGGCTGAGGGCACCTGGGCCGGTAACGGTCTCGGCTGCGTGGTGCTGCGTCGCCTGAGAGACGCGCTGCTGTCAGGCGATCCGATTATCTCGGTGATCCTCTCCAGCGCGGTCAACAACGACGGCAACAGAAAGGTCGGCTATACCGCCCCTTCCGTCGCAGGGCAACAGGCAGTCATCGAAGAGGCGTTAATGCTGGCGGCCATCGACGACAGGCAGGTAGGTTACATTGAAACCCACGGCACCGGCACACCGCTGGGCGACGCGATTGAAATTGAAGCGTTACGCAACGTCTATGCGCCTCGCCCGCAGGATCAGCGCTGTGCGCTCGGTTCCGTGAAAAGTAACATGGGCCATCTGGATACCGCGGCGGGCATTGCCGGACTGCTGAAAACCGTTCTGGCAGTCAGTCGCGGGCAAATTCCTCCCTTACTGAATTTTCACACCCCCAACCCGGCGCTGAAACTTGAAGAGAGCCCCTTTACCATACCGGTGTCGGCACAGGCATGGCAGGACGAAATGCGCTATGCGGGCGTCTCCTCCTTTGGTATTGGCGGCACCAACTGCCATATGATCGTCGCCTCGCTGCCCGACGCGCTCAACGCGCGCCTCCCCAATACGGATAGCGGCAGAAAAAGTACCGCGCTGCTGCTCAGCGCCGCCAGCGACAGCGCGTTGCGGCGGCTGGCGACGGATTATGCCGGGGCGCTGAGAGAGAATGCGGATGCCAGCTCTCTGGCCTTCACAGCCCTGCACGCGCGCCGTCTCGATCTCCCCTTCCGCCTGGCGGCGCCATTAAACCGTGAAACCGCCGAGGCGCTCAGCGCCTGGGCCGGTGAGAAATCGGGGGCGCTGGTTTACAGCGGCCACGGCGCCAGCGGCAAGCAGGTGTGGCTGTTTACCGGCCAGGGCTCGCACTGGCGCACTATGGGTCAAACGATGTACCATCACTCAACGGCGTTTGCCGACACGCTGGATCGCTGTTTTTCCGCCTGTAGCGAAATGCTCACGCCGTCACTGCGCGAAGCGATGTTTAACCCCGATTCGGCGCAGCTGGACAATATGGCCTGGGCGCAGCCGGCGATTGTCGCGTTTGAAATCGCGATGGCGGCGCACTGGCGTGCTGAAGGACTGAAGCCAGACTTCGCCATTGGGCATTCCGTCGGTGAATTTGCCGCTGCCGTTGTCTGCGGACACTATACGATTGAACAGGTCATGCCACTGGTTTGTCGGCGCGGCGCGCTAATGCAGCAGTGCGCAAGCGGCGCGATGGTGGCGGTATTTGCAGACGAAGACACGCTGATGCCGCTGGCTCGCCAGTTTGAGCTGGATCTCGCCGCCAACAACGGTACGCAACATACGGTATTTTCCGGGCCGGAAGCCCGTCTCGCGGTATTTTGCGCCACGCTCTCGCAGCATGACATTAACTATCGTCGCCTGAGCGTAACCGGTGCGGCGCACTCCGCTTTACTGGAGCCGATACTCGATCGGTTCCAGGACGCCTGCGCGGGACTGCACGCGGAGCCGGGGCAAATACCGATTATTTCCACGCTCACCGCCGACGTCATTGATGAGTCAACGCTCAACCAGGCGGATTACTGGCGCCGACACATGCGCCAGCCGGTGCGTTTTATCCAGAGTATTCAGGTGGCGCATCAGCTCGGCGCCCGCGTTTTTCTGGAGATGGGGCCCGATGCCCAGTTGGTTGCTTGCGGGCAGCGCGAATACCGCGATAACGCATACTGGATAGCCAGCGCCCGGCGTAACAAAGAGGCGAGCGATGTCCTCAATCAGGCCCTGCTCCAGCTTTACGCTGCCGGCGTCGCCCTACCGTGGGCCGACCTGCTGGCGGGCGATGGACAACGTATCGCTGCGCCATGTTATCCGTTTGATACTGAACGTTACTGGAAAGAGCGCGTCTCCCCGGCCTGCGAGCCTGCCGACGCAGCGCTGTCTGCCGGGCTGGAGGTGGCGAGTCGCGCCGCGACAGCGCTCGATCTCCCTCGCCTGGAAGCGCTTAAACAGTGCGCCACGCGACTGCACGCCATCTACGTCGATCAACTGGTACAACGCTGTACCGGCGATGCCATTGAGAACGGCGTGGACGCCATGACCATCATGCGCCGTGGACGTCTGCTGCCCCGCTACCAGCAGCTACTCCAGCGCCTGCTGAATAACTGCGTGGTCGACGGCGATTACCGCTGCACCGACGGGCGATACGTCCGCGCCCGCCCCATTGAACATCAACAGCGGGAATCACTGCTGACGGAACTTGCCGGTTATTGTGAAGGTTTTCAGGCTATTCCCGACACCATCGCCCGTGCCGGCGATCGGTTATATGAAATGATGAGCGGCGCGGAAGAACCGGTGGCGATTATCTTCCCGCAAAGCGCCTCCGACGGCGTGGAAGTGCTGTATCAGGAATTCAGCTTTGGCCGCTATTTCAACCAAATCGCCGCCGGGGTATTACGCGGCATTGTCCAGACGCGTCAGCCCCGCCAGCCGTTGCGTATTCTTGAAGTTGGCGGCGGAACCGGCGGCACCACCGCGTGGCTGCTGCCGGAACTCAACGGCGTTCCGGCACTGGAGTACCATTTCACCGATATCTCGGCGCTGTTCACCCGTCGCGCCCAGCAGAAATTCGCCGACTACGATTTTGTGAAGTATAGCGAGCTGGATCTCGAAAAAGAGGCGCAGTCTCAGGGTTTCCAGGCACAGTCTTACGATCTTATCGTGGCAGCGAACGTGATTCACGCCACCCGCCATATTGGCCGCACGCTCGATAATCTGCGCCCCCTGCTCAAGCCGGGCGGGCGCCTGCTGATGCGCGAAATCACCCAGCCAATGCGTCTGTTTGACTTCGTTTTCGGCCCGCTGGTTCTTCCGCTACAGGATCTCGACGCCCGCGAAGGTGAGTTATTCCTCACCACCGCTCAGTGGCAACAACAGTGCCGCCACGCCGGATTCAGCAAAGTGGCGTGGCTACCGCAGGATGGCAGCCCGAACGCCGGGATGAGCGAACATATCATTCTCGCCACGCTGCCCGGTCAGGCGGTTAGCGCCGTAACATTCACCGCGCCATCAGAACCCGTGTTGGGGCAGGCGCTGACGGATAACGGTGATTATCTCGCCGACTGGTCTGATTGCGCAGGTCAGCCCGAACAGTTTAACGCCCGCTGGCAGGAGGCATGGCGTCTGCTTTCACAGCGTCATGGCGACGCTCTGCCTGTGGAACCGCCCCCCGTCGCCGCCCCGGAGTGGCTGGGGAAGGTTCGCTTAAGCTGGCAAAACGAAGCCTTTTCCCGCGGTCAGATGCGCGTTGAAGCCCGTCATCCTGCTGGCGAGTGGCTGCCGCTATCGCCCGCCGCGCCTCTTCCTGCGCCGCAAACGCATTATCAATGGCGCTGGACGCCCCTCAACGTCGCCAGCATTGACCATCCGCTTACCTTTAGCTTCAGCGCCGGTACGCTTGCGCGCAGCGACGAGCTGGCGCAATACGGCATCATTCACGATCCGCACGCCTCTTCACGACTGATGATTGTTGAGGAGAGCGAGGATACGCTGGCCTTAGCGGAGAAAGTGATAGCAGCGCTCACCGCCAGCGCAGCCGGATTGATTGTGGTTACTCGCCGCGCGTGGCGAGTCGAGGAAAATGAAGCACTCTCTGCATCCCATCACGCGCTATGGGCCTTGCTTCGCGTCGCGGCCAACGAACAGCCGGAACGGTTGCTTGCCGCCATCGATCTCGCCGAAAACACCCCGTGGGAAACGCTGCATCAAGGGTTGAGCGCAGTCTCACTATCACAGCGCTGGCTCGCCGCACGGGGTGACACCCTTTGGCTTCCTTCACTGTCGCCCAATACGGGATGCGCCGCTGAATTACCGGCAAACGTGTTTACCGGCGATAGCCGCTGGCATCTGGTGACCGGAGCGTTTGGCGGATTAGGCCGCCTTGCCGTGAACTGGCTCAGAGAAAAAGGGGCGCGACGCATCGCCCTGCTGGCGCCGCGCGTGGATGAGTCATGGCTACGCGACGTGGAGGGCGGGCAGACGCGCGTCTGCCGTTGTGATGTGGGCGATGCCGGGCAACTGGCCACGGTTCTTGACGATCTGGCGGCCAACGGCGGCATTGCCGGAGCGATTCATGCCGCTGGCGTATTGGCTGACGCGCCCTTGCAGGAGCTTGATGACCACCAGCTGGCTGCCGTTTTCGCGGTAAAAGCGCAGGCGGCAAGCCAGCTGTTGCAAACCCTGCGCAACCACGACGGACGCTATCTTATTCTCTACTCTTCCGCTGCCGCCACCCTCGGCGCGCCGGGTCAGAGCGCCCATGCGCTGGCCTGCGGCTACCTGGACGGGCTGGCCCAGCAGTTTTCCACCCTTGATGCGCCGAAAACGCTCTCTGTCGCCTGGGGCGCATGGGGAGAAAGCGGTCGGGCGGCCACGCCGGAAATGCTGGCGACGCTCGCCAGCCGAGGTATGGGCGCGTTAAGCGATGCCGAAGGCTGCTGGCACCTGGAACAGGCGGTGATGCGCGGCGCCCCGTGGCGACTGGCGATGCGCGTTTTTACCGACAAAATGCCCCCGTTACAACAGGCTCTGTTTAACATCAGCGCCACAGAAAAAGCCGCAACGCCGGTCATTCCTCCTGCTGATGACAACGCCTTTAACGGCAGCCTGAGCGATGAAACAGCGGTGATGGCATGGCTGAAAAAGCGGATTGCGGTTCAGCTAAGGCTGAGCGATCCGGCGTCACTGCATCCAAACCAGGATCTGTTGCAACTCGGCATGGACTCGCTGCTCTTCCTTGAACTCAGTAGCGATATTCAGCACTACCTGGGTGTACGCATCAATGCGGAACGGGCGTGGCAGGATCTGTCTCCTCATGGACTCACGCAGCTTATCTGTTCTAAGCCAGAGGCGACGCCTGCCGCTTCGCAGCCGGAAGTGTTGCGGCACGACGCCGACGAGCGTTATGCGCCCTTCCCTTTGACGCCCATTCAGCACGCCTACTGGCTGGGGCGAACCCACCTCATTGGCTATGGCGGCGTCGCCTGTCACGTCCTGTTTGAGTGGGATAAACGCCACGATGAGTTCGATCTCGCCATACTGGAGAAAGCATGGAACCAGCTCATCGCACGCCACGATATGTTGCGTATGGTGGTTGATGCCGACGGGCAGCAGCGAATCCTGGCGACAACGCCGGAGTATCACATCCCGCGTGACGATCTGCGCGCGCTTTCCCCGGAAGAACAGCGCATCGCGCTGGAAAAACGGCGGCATGAACTGAGCTATCGCGTTTTGCCTGCCGACCAGTGGCCTCTTTTTGAGCTGGTGGTCAGCGAAATCGACGATTGCCATTACCGTCTGCATATGAACCTCGACCTTTTGCAGTTTGATGTGCAGAGTTTTAAAGTCATGATGGACGACCTGGCGCAGGTCTGGCGCGGTGAAACGCTGGCACCGCTCGCTATTACCTTCCGTGATTATGTGATGGCTGAACAGGCGCGCCGACAGACATCGGCATGGCACGATGCCTGGGATTACTGGCAGGAAAAACTGCCGCAACTGCCCTTAGCGCCAGAGCTGCCGGTGGTTGAGACGCCCCCGGAAACGCCACACTTCACCACCTTCAAATCGACGATCGGCAAGACAGAATGGCAGGCCGTGAAACAGCGCTGGCAGCAGCAAGGCGTCACACCGTCTGCCGCGCTGCTCACGCTGTTTGCCGCCACCCTTGAGCGCTGGAGCCGTACCACAACATTTACGCTGAACCTGACGTTCTTCAATCGCCAGCCGATCCATCCGCAAATCAACCAGTTGATTGGTGATTTTACCTCCGTCACGCTGGTTGATTTTAACTTCTCAGCGCCGGTGACGTTGCAAGAGCAGATGCAACAGACCCAACAGCGCCTCTGGCAAAACATGGCGCACAGTGAAATGAACGGTGTTGAGGTGATCCGTGAGCTGGGCCGCCTGCGCGGATCACAACGTCAACCGCTGATGCCGGTAGTGTTTACCAGTATGCTGGGGATGACGCTGGAAGGCATGACTATCGATCAGGCGATGAGCCATCTGTTCGGCGAACCCTGCTATGTATTCACGCAAACGCCGCAGGTCTGGCTGGATCATCAGGTCATGGAGAGCGACGGCGAGTTGATGTTTAGCTGGTACTGCATGGACAACGTGCTGGAACCCGGCGCTGCCGAGGCGATGTTTAATGACTATTGCGCCATCCTGCAAGCCGTCATCGCCGCCCCTGAAAGCCTGAAGACTCTCGCCAGCGGCATCGCCAGGCACATTCCCCGCCGACGCTGGCCGCTGAACGCGCAGGCGGACTACGACCTGCGGGATATTGAGCAGGCGACGCTCGAATACCCCGGCATCCGGCAGGCCAGAGCGGAAATAACCGAACAGGGCGCGTTGACGCTGGATATCGTGATGGCCGACGATCCTTCGCCATCAGCGGCGATGCCTGATGAGCACGAACTTACCCAACTGGCGCTGCCGTTGCCTGAGCAGGCGCAGCTTGATGAGCTGGAGGCGACCTGGCGCTGGCTGGAGGCGCGTGCGCTACAGGGGATCGCGGCTACGCTAAATCGTCACGGCCTGTTTACCACGCCGGAGATCGCCCATCGCTTTAGCGCAATAGTACAGGCGCTGTCCTCGCAAGCATCTCACCAGCGTCTGCTGCGCCAGTGGCTACAGTGTCTGACGGAAAGAGAGTGGTTAATCCGCGAAGGTGAAAGCTGGCGCTGCCGCATTCCGCTCAGCGAGATTCCTGAGCCTCAGGAAGCGTGCCCGCAAAGCCAATGGAGCCAGGCGCTGGCGCAGTATCTGGAAACCTGCATCGCCCGGCACGACGCCCTCTTCTCCGGGCAGTGTTCTCCGCTGGAATTGCTGTTCAACGAGCAGCATCGCGTTACCGACGCGCTGTATCGCGACAACCCCGCCAGCGCCTGTCTGAATCGCTATACCGCGCAGATTGCCGCCTTGTGCAGCGCAGAACGGATTCTGGAGGTTGGCGCCGGAACCGCAGCCACTACCGCGCCGGTGCTGAAGGCCACGCGGAACACGCGACAGTCGTACCACTTCACGGACGTCTCCGCGCAGTTCCTCAATGACGCCAGAGCCCGTTTCCATGATGAATCGCAGGTGTCTTATGCCTTGTTCGACATCAACCAGCCGCTGGATTTCACCGCCCACCCGGAGGCGGGTTACGACCTGATCGTTGCCGTCAATGTGCTCCACGACGCCAGCCATGTCGTCCAGACGTTGCGCAGATTAAAACTGTTGCTGAAAGCCGGCGGACGTTTGCTGATCGTTGAAGCGACGGAGCGAAACAGCGTATTCCAGCTGGCGAGCGTGGGCTTTATTGAGGGATTAAGCGGATACCGCGATTTCCGCCGCCGGGATGAGAAACCGATGCTCACCCGCTCCGCATGGCAGGAGGTTCTAGTTCAGGCCGGGTTTGCAAACGAGCTGGCGTGGCCCGCGCAGGAATCGTCGCCGCTGCGCCAGCATCTGCTGGTAGCGCGTTCGCCTGGCGTAAATCGCCCGGATAAAAAAGCCGTGAGCCGCTATTTACAGCAGCGCTTTGGCACCGGTCTGCCCATTTTACAGATCCGGCAAAGAGAAGCGTTATTTACGCCGCTGCATGCCCCGTCTGATGCGCCGACTGAGCCAGCCAAACCCACGCCAGTTGCCGGGGGGAATCCGGCACTGGAAAAACAGGTGGCTGAACTCTGGCAATCGCTGCTGTCTCGCCCCGTGGCAAGGCATCACGACTTTTTCGAACTGGGCGGCGACAGCCTGATGGCGACAAGGATGGTCGCGCAGCTAAACCGGAGAGGGATTGCCAGGGCTAACCTTCAGGATCTGTTCAGCCATTCGACGCTGAGCGACTTCTGCGCCCATCTACAGGCGGCTACGTCAGGAGAGGACAACCCGATACCCCTTTGCCAGGGCGACGGTGAGGAAACCCTGTTTGTCTTCCACGCTTCAGACGGCGATATCAGCGCCTGGCTGCCGCTCGCTAGCGCGTTGAACAGGCGCGTTTTCGGCCTGCAAGCAAAATCGCCGCAGCGCCTTGCCACGCTCGACCAGATGATCGATGAGTATGTCGGGTGCATCCGTCGTCAGCAGCCTCACGGCCCTTATGTGCTGGCGGGTTGGTCGTATGGCGCGTTTCTTGCGGCGGGCGCCGCACAACGCCTGTACGCCAAAGGCGAGCAGGTTCGGATGGTGTTAATCGATCCCGTGTGCCGACAGGATTTCTGTTGCGAAAACCGGGCGGCCCTGCTGCGCCTGTTAGCCGAAGGACAAACGCCTCTGGCACTGCCCGAACATTTCGACCAGCAGACGCCCGACAGCCAGCTTGCCGACTTTATCAGCCTCGCTAAAACGGCCGGTATGGTGTCGCAAAACCTGACGCTGCAAGCGGCAGAAACGTGGCTCGACAACATCGCGCATCTGCTGCGTTTACTGACTGAGCATACGCCGGGCGAAAGCGTTCCGGTCCCCTGTCTCATGGTGTATGCCGCCGGGAGACCCGCGCACTGGACGCCAGCAGAAACCGAGTGGCAGGGCTGGATAAACAACGCCGACGACGCTGTGATTGAAGCCAGCCACTGGCAAATCATGATGGAAGCCCCCCACGTTCAGGCTTGTGCGCAACACATTACGCGCTGGCTTTGCGCAACCTCAACGCAACCGGAGAACACGTTATGATGCCGTCCGCCTCCCCAAAACAACGCGTACTGATTGTGGGCGCCAAATTTGGCGAAATGTACCTGAATGCCTTTATGCAGCCCCCGGAGGGGCTGGAACTGGTCGGCCTGCTGGCGCAGGGAAGCGCCCGTTCAAGAGAGCTGGCTCATGCGTTTGGCATTCCGCTGTATACCTCGCCGGAACAGATAACCAGGATGCCGGATATCGCCTGTATTGTCGTGCGTTCGACCGTCGCCGGAGGAACCGGTACGCAGCTTGCCAGACACTTTCTGACGCGCGGCGTACACGTCATTCAGGAGCATCCCCTCCACCCGGATGACATCAGTTCCTTACAAACGCTGGCGCAGGAACAGGGCTGCTGCTATTGGGTAAACACGTTTTATCCGCATACGCGCGCGGGACGCACATGGCTTCGCGATGCGCAGCAGCTGCGTCGCTGTCTGGCTAAGACGCCGCAGGTGGTCCACGCCACCACCAGCCGACAGTTGCTCTACTCCACTCTGGATTTGTTGTTGCTGGCTCTGGGCGTTGATGCCGTCGCCGTGGAGTGCGACGTGGTTGGCAGCTTTAGCGATTTTCACTGTCTGAGACTCTTCTGGCCGGAGGGAGAAGCCTGCCTGCTGCTTCAGCGCTATCTCGATCCTGACGATCCAGATATGCATAGCCTTATCATGCACCGCCTGCTGCTGGGCTGGCCGGAAGGTCATCTTTCGCTGGAGGCGAGCTACGGCCCCGTCATCTGGTCATCCAGCCTGTTTGTCGCAGACCATCAGGAGAACGCCCACAGCCTCTACCGCAGACCGGAGATCCTGCGCGATCTGCCGGGTCTGACGCGCAGCGCGGCGCCCCTGAGCTGGCGCGACTGCTGCGAAACCGTCGGGCCGGAGGGCGTCAGCTGGTTGCTACACCAGTTGCGCAGCCATCTGGCGGGCGAACATCCACCAGCGGCCTGCCAAAGCGTACATCAGATCGCGTTATCACGTTTATGGCAGCAGATTTTACGTAAGACCGGCAATGCGGAGATCAGACGCCTGACGCCGCCGCACCACGACCGGTTAGCCGGTTTCTACAACGATGATGATAAGGAGGCGCTGTGACGCAATCTGCAATGTGCATACCGCTGTGGCCCGCCCGGAACGGCAATACTGCGCATCTGGTCATGTGCCCTTTCGCTGGCGGCAGCAGTAGCGCGTTTCGCCACTGGCAAGCTGAGCAACTGGCTGATTGCGCGCTTTCTCTGGTGACCTGGCCGGGGCGCGATCGCCTTCGCCATCTGGAACCGCTCAGAAGCATTACACAACTGGCGGCACTGCTGGCGAACGAGCTGGAAGCATCCGTATCGCCTGACACGCCGCTTTTACTCGCCGGGCACAGCATGGGGGCGCAGGTGGCGTTTGAAACCTGCCGACTTCTGGAGCAACGGGGGCTTGCGCCACAAGGACTGATTATTTCCGGGTGCCATGCCCCGCATCTGCATTCTGAACGCCAGCTCAGCCATCGCGATGATGCCGACTTTATCGCTGAGCTGATAGACATTGGCGGATGTTCTCCTGAACTGCGGGAAAACCAGGAATTAATGTCGCTGTTTCTTCCTCTTCTGCGCGCTGATTTTTACGCCACCGAGAGCTATCACTACGACTCGCCCGACGTCTGTCCGCCGCTGCGCACGCCTGCGCTGTTATTGTGCGGCAGCCACGATCGCGAAGCCTCCTGGCAGCAGGTCGATGCCTGGCGTCAGTGGCTGAGCCACGTTACAGGCCCGGTGGTGATTGACGGCGATCATTTCTATCCCATTCAACAAGCCCGGTCCTTTTTTACGCAGATTGTCCGCCATTTTCCCCACGCATTTTCTGCAATGACCGCGTTGCAAAAACAGCCCAGTACTTCAGAAAGGTGACGCATGAATTCTTCCTTTGAATCTCTGATTGAACAGTATCCCTTACCCATTGCCGAACAGTTGCGCCACTGGGCGGCCCGTTATGCCTCGCGAATTGCCGTCGTTGATGCAAAGGGGTCGTTAACCTACAGCGCGCTTGATGCACAAGTTGACGAACTTGCCGCAGGTCTGTCATCACTGGGTTTGCGTTCGGGGGAGCATGTAATTGTGCAGCTTCCCAACGACAACGCGTTTGTTACCCTGCTGTTCGCCTTGTTAAGACTGGGCGTTATCCCCGTGCTGGCGATGCCCTCGCAACGGGCGCTGGATATCGACGCGCTGATTGAGCTGGCGCAACCCGTCGCTTACGTTATTCACGGGGAAAACCACGCAGAGCTGGCCCGACAGATGGCGCACAAACACGCCTGCTTGCGTCATGTTCTGGTCGCTGGAGAGACCGTGAGCGACGATTTTACGCCGCTCTTCTCCCTTCACGGTGAGCGACAGGCATGGCCGCAGCCTGATGTTTCCGCCACCGCGTTGTTGTTGCTCTCAGGCGGCACAACCGGCACGCCAAAACTCATCCCGCGCCGACATGCCGACTATAGCTATAACTTCAGCGCTTCTGCTGAACTGTGCGGCATCAGCCAACAGAGCGTGTATCTCGCCGTCCTCCCGGTGGCGCATAACTTTCCGCTGGCCTGCCCCGGTATTCTGGGAACGCTTGCCTGCGGCGGAAAAGTGGTGCTGACCGACAGCGCCAGCTGTGATGAGGTGATGCCTTTAATCGCGCAGGAAAGAGTGACTCACGTCGCCCTGGTTCCGGCGCTGGCGCAATTATGGGTGCAGGCCAGGGAGTGGGAAGACAGCGACCTTTCGTCGCTGCGCGTCATTCAGGCAGGCGGCGCCCGGCTCGACCCGACGCTTGCTGAGCAGGTTATCGCCACCTTTGACTGTACCCTGCAACAGGTTTTCGGTATGGCGGAAGGCCTGCTCTGTTTTACCCGGCTGGACGATCCGCATGCCACCATTCTCCACAGCCAGGGGCGCCCGTTGTCCCCTCTGGATGAAATCCGCATCGTTGATCAAGACGAGAACGACGTCGCGCCGGGCGAAACCGGGCAATTGTTAACGCGCGGCCCTTATACCATTTCGGGCTATTACCGCGCCCCTGCCCACAACGCGCAGGCCTTTACCGCGCAAGGGTTTTACCGCACAGGCGACAATGTCAGGCTGGATGAGGTGGGGAACCTGCACGTTGAGGGACGCATAAAAGAGCAGATCAACCGCGCCGGAGAAAAAATAGCCGCGGCTGAAGTGGAATCGGCACTGCTGCGTTTAGCGGAAGTGCAAGATTGCGCGGTGGTCGCCGCGCCGGACACGCTGCTTGGCGAGCGGATTTGCGCGTTTATCATCGCGCAGCAGGTGCCAACTGACTATCAGCAGTTGCGTCAACAACTGACCCGTATGGGGCTCAGCGCGTGGAAAATTCCTGACCAAATCGAGTTTCTGGACCACTGGCCGCTCACCGCCGTCGGCAAGATAGACAAAAAACGCCTGACGGCTCTCGCCGTCGACCGTTATCGCCATTCTGCCCAATAAGCGCAAACCGACCCGAAACAGGTTGAAATAAACCCGTTTCGGGTAGCACTACTATTAGAAATAGTTATCATTTTCAATTCACCATTGTCGGTATTTTTGGCGTTTCGCCGTCTTACAGGGACTCACAACAATGAAAATGACACGGCTTTATCCTCTGGCCTTGGGGGGATTATTGCTCCCCGCCATTGCTAATGCCCAGACTTCACAGCAAGACGAAAGCACGCTGGTGGTTACCGCCAGTAAACAATCTTCCCGCTCGGCATCAGCCAACAACGTCTCGTCTACTGTTGTCAGCGCGCCGGAATTAAGCGACGCCGGCGTCACCGCCAGCGACAAACTCCCCAGAGTCTTGCCCGGGCTCAATATTGAAAATAGCGGCAACATGCTTTTTTCGACGATCTCGCTACGCGGCGTCTCTTCAGCGCAGGACTTCTATAACCCCGCCGTCACCCTGTATGTCGATGGCGTCCCTCAGCTTTCCACCAACACCATCCAGGCGCTTACCGATGTGCAAAGCGTGGAGTTGCTGCGAGGCCCACAGGGAACGTTATATGGCAAAAGCGCTCAGGGCGGGATCATCAACATCGTCACCCAGCAGCCGGACAGCACGCCGCGCGGCTATATTGAAGGCGGCGTCAGTAGCCGCGACAGTTATCGAAGTAAGTTCAACCTGAGCGGCCCCATTCAGGATGGCCTGCTGTACGGCAGCGTCACCCTGTTACGCCAGGTTGATGACGGCGACATGATTAACCCCGCGACGGGAAGCGATGACTTAGGCGGCACCCGCGCCAGCATAGGGAATGTGAAACTGCGTCTGGCGCCGGACGATCAGCCCTGGGAAATGGGCTTTGCCGCCTCACGCGAATGTACCCGCGCCACCCAGGACGCCTATGTGGGATGGAATGATATTAAGGGCCGTAAGCTGTCGATCAGCGATGGTTCACCAGACCCGTACATGCGGCGCTGCACTGACAGCCAGACCCTGAGTGGGAAATACACCACCGATGACTGGGTTTTCAACCTGATCAGCGCCTGGCAGCAGCAGCATTATTCGCGCACCTTCCCTTCCGGTTCGTTAATCGTCAATATGCCTCAGCGCTGGAATCAGGATGTGCAGGAGCTGCGCGCCGCAACCCTGGGCGATGCGCGTACCGTTGATATGGTGTTTGGGCTGTACCGGCAGAACACCCGCGAGAAGTTAAATTCAGCCTACGACATGCCGACAATGCCTTATTTAAGCAGTACCGGCTATACCACCGCTGAAACGCTGGCCGCATACAGTGACCTGACCTGGCATTTAACCGATCGTTTTGATATCGGCGGCGGCGTGCGCTTCTCGCATGATAAATCCAGTACACAATATCACGGCAGCATGCTCGGCAACCCGTTTGGCGACCAGGGTAAGAGCAATGACGATCAGGTGCTCGGGCAGCTATCCGCAGGCTATATGCTGACCGATGACTGGAGAGTGTATACCCGTGTAGCCCAGGGATATAAACCTTCCGGGTACAACATCGTGCCTACTGCGGGTCTTGATGCCAAACCGTTCGTCGCCGAGAAATCCATCAACTATGAACTTGGCACCCGCTACGAAACCGCTGACGTCACGCTGCAAGCCGCGACGTTTTATACCCACACCAAAGACATGCAGCTTTACTCTGGCCCGGTCGGGATGCAGACATTAAGCAATGCGGGTAAAGCCGACGCCACCGGCGTTGAGCTTGAAGCGAAGTGGCGGTTTGCGCCAGGCTGGTCATGGGATATCAATGGCAACGTGATCCGTTCCGAATTCACCAATGACAGTGAGTTGTATCACGGTAACCGGGTGCCGTTCGTACCACGTTATGGCGCGGGAAGCAGCGTGAACGGCGTGATTGATACGCGCTATGGCGCACTGATGCCCCGACTGGCGGTTAATCTGGTCGGGCCGCATTATTTCGATGGCGACAACCAGTTGCGGCAAGGCACCTATGCCACCCTGGACAGCAGCCTGGGCTGGCAGGCGACTGAACGGATGAACATTTCCGTCTATGTCGATAACCTGTTCGACCGTCGTTACCGTACCTATGGCTACATGAACGGCAGCAGCGCCGTCGCGCAGGTCAATATGGGTCGCACCGTCGGTATCAATACGCGAATTGATTTCTTCTGATTATTGTAAAAGGGATACCGAAAAGGTATCCCTTTTACACCACTAGTTAAAACCAGTAACTCAGCAGAGTCGCAAAAAATATTAATCCATAGTGATTATTTAAACAATGAAATTGCGATTAGGATAAATAGATTTAACTTTCTCGTTCCTTTCTCTCCTTATACTAAAGAAATAATCATATCAAAATAAAAATTCACAACAGTGCAACATTAAAAAATACAACCAACAAACAATCCTATATACAAGGCACATCTCCAGAATATAAAAGCACAGACAAACAACCTAAAAAAAACAACCCCATACATATAAATTATTTTATAGGTAAAATAGATTATATATTCTCATAGCTACCACAAACTATACTAGCCTGAACTATATTTATTCTGCTGCAATCAATGCATACATAACACAAATATCACTCAGGTACACTACTCAAACCACGCTGGGATTTTTCCTCAAGTTATAATCATCACCCCGAAAATCATTCGGCATTTACTCATTAAATAGTCACCCCATAGGCCTGTACATGTTTACTCAGAAATATACATCCTTTTCTCTGTCATAAACCCTCTAATTAATCATAAATAAATACTTGTGACACCAATCTTTTTCCTTAACGGAACGAATTGTTGTGTAGAAGGAGATAATATTATGTCAAAAAAAATATCAGCCATTGCTTATAACTCATTATATGTCAACATGGGTCACTATAACGGAAGCAGTTGAGATCACTACCAAAGCCATAAAACAAAAAATTACTCCTAGCGATATTTATCGTCATGCCTTGAGTGGCAACATCCTACTATCGGTCTATTTCCAGTCTCCTGTGATACTTAAGAAGATACAAACTTTTAATGGAAAAATAAAATTCAGGCAGTTTGTGGGAGACCTACTTGATAAACTATGCATGCTTGACAGGGACGGTTTTATTTATGGTCAAAATTTAAGACTCTGTACAGAAGCTAGATATATTTGTCCTGTGCAACAAATTATAGATACCCCCCTGTTACGCAAACTCAACCAGTTTCGTACGTTTGTTCGTAATGTCCGCCCGGGTGATGAACTGGATGTCCCGGCACAAGTTAGTGAAAAAAATTTAACCCCGCCGCCGGGTAACAGCAGTGGCAACCTTGAGCAACAGATAGCCAGTACTTCACAGCTAATTGGATCTCTGCTCGCCGAAGATATGAACAGCGAGCAAGCGGCAAACATAGCACGTGGATGGGCCTCTTCTCAGGCTTCAGGGGTAATGACAGACTGGTTAAGCCGCTTCGGTACCGCAAGAATCACGCTGGGCGTGGATGAAGATTTCAGCCTGAAGAACTCCCGTGACGGCAACCCTCGAAAATGGCGATTCGATGCAACAAACAGTGAACTATGTGCCGAACGTCACGAATGCTGAAATCACGCTGGCAGCCTCGAAGGACCCGGTGATTGCCGACAATAACGATCTCACGACACTAACAGCACCGTCGCTGATACAGAGGGCAATGCAATAGCCAACACTGAGGTAACATTTACTCTACCGGAAGATGTGAAGGCGAACTTCACGCTGAGCGATGGCGACAAAGCGGTTACTGATGCCGATGGCAAAGCGAAAGTCACGCTGAAAGGTACAAAAGCAGGCGCTCATACCGTGACAGCATCGATGGTTGGCGGTAAGAGTGAGCAGTTGGTGGTGAACTTTACTGCGGATACGCTCACTACGCAGGTTAATCTTAACGTTACCGAGGACAATTTCATCGCCAATAACATTGGAATGACCAGGCTACAGGCAACAGTGACTGATGGAAACGGCAACCCAGTAGAAGGTATAAAAGTTAATTTCCGTGGAACCTCCGTCACGCTAAGCAGCACCAGCGTTGAAACGGATGATCAGGTTTTCGCTGAAATTCTTGTGACAAGCACCGAGGTCGGACTAAAAACAGTTTCAGCCTCTCTGGCAGATAAACCTACTGAAGTCATCTCGCGATTACTGAATGCCAAGGTAGATGTTAATTCTGCGACGATTACCAGTCAGGAGATACCTGAAGGTCAGGTCATGGTCGCACAAGACATAGCAGTTAAAGCTCACGTTAACGACCAGTTTGGCAACCCGGTGACGCATCAACCCGCGACATTCAGTGCAGCGCCATCCTCGCAAATGATCATCAGCCAGAATACGGTCTCTACTAATACGCAGGGAGTAGCCGAGGTCACCATGACGCCTGAAAGAAACGGCTCGTATACTGTAAAAGCATCCCTAGCGAATGGAGCTTCACTTGAGAAACAACTGGAGGCTATTGATGAAAAACTGACACTCACGTCCAGTCCGCTTATCGGTGTCAATGCTCCTAAAGGCGCTACTCTGACGGCAATGCTAACCTCTGCAAATGGCACTCCAGTGGAGGGTCAGGTCATCAACTTTAGCGTAACGCTAGAAGGTGCGACGTTAAGTGGCGGAAAAGTGAGAACCAACTCTTCAGGTCAGGCTCCAGTCGTTCTGACCAGCAATAAAGTCGGTACATATACGGTGACTGCATCGTTCCATAACGGCGTCACAATACAGACACAGACAACCGTGAAGGTTACTGGCAACCCAAGCACCGCACATGTTGCTAGCTTTATCGCTGAACCGTCGACTATCGCCGCCACCAACAGTGATTTAAGTACCTTAAAGGCAACGGTTGAGGATGGCAGTGGTAACCTGATCGAAGGTCTCACTGTGTACTTCGCCTTAAAAAACGGCTCCACCACATTAACGTCATTAACAGCGGTGACCGATCAAAACGGAATCGCGACAACAAGCGTGAAAGGAGCGATAACGGGGAGCGTCACTGTAAGCACAGTCACAAGCGCAGGTGGAATGCAAACAGTAGATATATCGCTAGTGGCAGGCCCAGCAGACGCCTCGCAGTCCATCCTTAAGAACAACCAGTCATCACTGAAAGGGGACTTTACCGATAGTGCTGAGCTACATCTTGTTCTGCACGATATATCAGGCAATCCGATCAAAGTTTCTGAAGGGATGGAATTTGTGCAATCAGGTACAAACGTGCCCTATATGAAAATTAGCGCAATTGATTACACTCAAAATATCAACGGTGATTACAAAGCTACTGTTACAGGAGACGGAGAGGGTATCGCAACGCTGATCCCCGTATTGAATGGTGTTCATCAGGCGGGCCTGAGTACCACGATAGAATTCATTAGCGCGGAAACCAGACCAATGACGGGTACAGTGTCCGTGAATAGTGCAAACCTACCGACAGCTTCATTCCCTTCGCAGGGATTTACCGGGGCGTATTATCAGTTGAATAATGACAACTTTGCACCAGGAAAAACGGCGGCTGATTATTCGTTTTCAAGCTCGGCCTCCTGGGTAGGCGTTGATGCTACTGGTAAAGTGACATTCAAAAATGACGGTGATAGCAATACAGTAATAATCACAGCGCCCCCAAGATCCGGTGGTGCTATTTACCAAACAGTTCCTCCTGAATCGCGTTCGGTGTGACTATGATCATTTTCGGTGAGTATTGCTTTGATCCAAAGGCTGGTTTTCTGTGATGATTGACCAGCCTCAGAGTATTGATGACACCACCGTTCATAACAGATCGGCATTACTATGCATAAGTACTGCCTCAAATTCTCGCCAAAACACTTTTTAATGCCTTTGCGAATTCATCCAGACTTATATTGTCAATTTTTTGCCCAACGACGACTGACTCCGAAACATCGGCCATTGCGGGCCATCGCGTTTTGTAATCAGCATAAATTGCAACAACAGGGGTATTATAGGCACTTGCCATATGTAATATTGAGGTGTCAGGAGTTATTGCAATATAAGCATCTTTTATGATTGCTGCTGAACGTTTAATCGAGGGTGATAAGGATAAACGGTAGACATTATTATAACAATCCACTAATGCCCTGGCTTTATCTTCCCCTTTGGGTCCATAAACGATCACTATTGGAATATCTGTTTCACTTTGAATTTTTGCTATTAGATTTTCTGCAATCGATAATGAAAATGTACGTTCCTGCGAGCTACCGTCTAAATTGAGCGCAATGTAAGATCCTAACGATCGCATTTCCTCGCGTACCTCATCGAGTACATCATCGCTTAATGGCAATTCATATATTGACCTGACTACCGGAAAACCCGCCTCACGCATCATAAATGCCCATGTCATGGGTACAGGAGTCCGGAGATTCTGATCCATCCGGGACGCGTTCTTACACAAAGGGGAATAGCACTTCATGGTTAAACCGACGACCTGGAAATTCGTTTTTGCTTTCAACTGACTGATAAATATCATCGTTTTCAGGTTCTTTTTACGCATCGCCTCTATACAAAGATCCGGCGTACCGTATTGCAGTGTTATATTCTTCGCTAAATCTTTTATTTCTTTTAATGTTGCGTGATCCTGCATAGTCATTGTGACTAATGTTAATTTAGTCTGTTCAAGTTTGAGCGCATTAAAGACTTCTAAATTAATTGTCGACGTAACAATTAATAGATGCTTAATTTTATGCAATTCAAGCGCCCGAATAACAGGAAAGATGGCCATAGCATCGCCAATCTGATCGGGAATATGTATGACAACAAAGTCTGTTTTTTCAATATTAAAATTATAAGCTTTATAATCGTAGTAACTAAATGCAATACGTCTCAACAATGATACTAAAAACATAACTAACCTCGCCTCCCTACTGGTTATAATGCAATGCAGTCTATCAGAATCATCAGGGTGCAATTTTGTGCATATGCGGACTTTTATGTTTCATATCTCGAACCTGTGGGCCATCTGCTTAATCCTTAAACAACACCAGCAACTCCTGCGCTTTCATCTTCCATCGAATTTTTCATGTTGCCGCTAATCAGCCATAAAATCATTTGCAGATGCGCTCTGTCGAGGTAGTCTCATAAGGTTCGTTTATAGATCGACGGCAATGTGAGTTACCTTTTCCATACTAATTATAAAAAGACAGTACAAACAGGATCATTATGGACTCCACGCTCATCTCCACTCGTCCCGATGAAGGGACGCTTTCGTTAAGTCGCGCCCGACGAGCTGCGTTAGGCAGTTTCGCTGGTGCCGTCGTCGACTGGTATGATTTTTTACTCTATGGCATTACCGCCGCACTGGTGTTTAATCGCGAGTTTTTCCCGCAAGTAAGCCCGGCGATGGGAACGCTCGCCGCATTTGCCACCTTTGGTGTCGGCTTCCTTTTCCGACCGCTCGGCGGTGTCATTTTCGGTCACTTTGGTGACCGGCTGGGACGTAAGCGCATGTTAATGCTGACCGTCTGGATGATGGGCATCGCGACAGCCTTGATTGGTATTCTTCCTTCATTCTCGACCATTGGGTGGTGGGCACCTATTTTGCTGGTGACACTGCGTGCCATTCAGGGATTTGCCGTCGGCGGCGAATGGGGAGGCGCAGCGTTGCTTTCCGTTGAAAGTGCGCCGAAAAATAAAAAAGCCTTTTACAGTAGCGGTGTACAAGTTGGCTACGGAGTAGGTTTACTGCTTTCAACCGGACTGGTTTCATTGATCAGTATGATGACGACTGACGTACAGTTTTTAAGCTGGGGCTGGCGCATTCCTTTCCTGTTTAGCATCGTACTGGTACTGGGAGCATTGTGGGTGCGCAATGGCATGGAGGAGTCCGCGGAATTTGAACAACAGCAACATAATCAAGCGGCCGCGAAAAAACGCATCCCGGTTATCGAAGCTCTGTTACGACATCCCGGTGCTTTCCTGAAGATTATTGCGCTACGACTGTGCGAGTTGCTGACGATGTACATCGTTACCGCCTTTGCACTTAATTATTCAACCCAGAATATGGGGTTACCGCGCGAACTTTTCCTTAATATTGGTTTGCTGGTAGGTGGATTAAGCTGCCTGACAATTCCCTGTTTTGCCTGGCTTGCCGATCGTTTTGGTCGCCGCAGGGTTTATATCACAGGTGCGTTAATCGGAATGTTGAGCGCATTTCCTTTCTTTATGGCGCTTGAAGCACAATCTATTTTCTGGATAGTTTTCTTCTCCATAATGCTGGCAAACATTGCGCATGACATGGTGGTGTGTGTGCAACAACCGATGTTTACCGAAATGTTTGGTGCCAGTTATCGCTATAGTGGCGCTGGAGTCGGTTATCAGGTTGCCAGTGTGGTTGGTGGTGGATTTACACCTTTTATTGCCGCTGCACTCATCACTTACTTTGCCGGGAACTGGCATAGCGTCGCCATTTATTTGCTGGCTGGATGCCTGATTTCCGCAATAACCGCTTTGTTGATGAAAGACAATCAACGCGCTTGATAGCCTGGCGAAGATCATCCGATCTTCGCCTTACACTTTTGTTTCACATTCCTGTGACATACTATCGGATGTGCGGTAATTGTATGGAACAGGAGACACACATGAATAATAAGGGCTCCGGTCTGACCCCAGCTCAGGCACTGGATAAACTCGACGCGCTGTATGAGCAATCTGTAGTTGCTTTACGCAACGCCATTGGCAACTATATTACAAGTGGCGAATTACCTGATGAAAACGCCCGCAAACAAGGTCTTTTTGTCTATCCATCACTGACCGTAACTTGGGATGGTAGCACAACCAATCCCCCTAAAACGCGCGCATTTGGTCGTTTTACTCACGCAGGCAGCTACACCACCACGATTACTCGCCCTACTCTCTTTCGTTCGTATCTCAATGAACAACTTACGTTGCTGTATCAGGATTATGGTGCGCATATCTCGGTGCAACCCTCGCAGCATGAAATCCCTTATCCTTATGTCATTGATGGCTCTGAATTGACACTTGATCGCTCAATGAGCGCTGGGTTAACTCGCTATTTCCCGACAACAGAACTGGCGCAAATTGGCGATGAAACTGCAGACGGCATTTATCATCCAACTGAATTCTCCCCGCTATCGCATTTTGATGCGCGCCGCGTCGATTTTTCCCTCGCGCGGTTGCGCCATTATACCGGTACGCCAGTTGAACATTTTCAGCCGTTCGTCTTGTTTACCAACTACACACGTTATGTGGATGAATTCGTTCGTTGGGGATGCAGCCAGATCCTCGATCCTGATAGTCCCTACATTGCCCTTTCTTGTGCTGGCGGGAACTGGATCACCGCCGAAACCGAAGCGCCAGAAGAAGCCATTTCCGACCTTGCATGGAAAAAACACCAGATGCCCGCGTGGCATTTAATTACCGCCGATGGTCAGGGTATTACTCTGGTGAATATTGGCGTGGGACCGTCAAATGCTAAAACCATCTGCGATCATCTGGCAGTACTACGCCCGGATGTCTGGTTGATGATTGGTCACTGTGGTGGCTTACGTGAAAGCCAGGCCATTGGCGATTATGTACTTGCACATGCTTATTTACGCGATGATCACGTTCTTGATGCGGTTCTGCCGCCCGATATTCCTATTCCAAGCATTGCTGAAGTGCAACGTGCGCTTTATGACGCTACCAAGTTAGTCAGCGGCAGGCCCGGTGAGGAAGTCAAACAGCGGCTGCGTACAGGTACTGTGGTAACCACAGATGACAGGAACTGGGAATTACGTTACTCAGCTTCTGCACTTCGTTTTAACTTAAGCCGGGCCGTGGCAATTGATATGGAAAGTGCAACCATTGCCGCGCAAGGATATCGTTTCCGCGTGCCATACGGGACACTACTGTGTGTTTCAGATAAACCGTTGCATGGCGAGATTAAACTTCCCGGCCAGGCTAACCGTTTTTATGAAGGCGCTATTTCCGAACACCTGCAAATTGGCATTCGGGCGATCGATTTGCTGCGCGCAGAAGGCGACCGACTGCATTCACGTAAATTACGAACCTTTAATGAGCCGCCGTTCCGATAATAAGTTATGAACCTTCTTATCAGAAATAGATGTGAAGGATTAAGTAAGACATCTGGCAAATAGCCTGCAATAAACGCGGGCTGTTTGCTTCCTTGGGCAGATGCGAGTTTTATTATCGTCTTAATGATTTCCACATATTAAAAGCAAGTATGCTTTCAAAACACAATTATAAAAAATCCCGCCAACAACATTAGTTTTTATAAAATTAAATATAAGATTATGGCTTTAGAATATTTTTATTTCTAATAGACGAGATTTTTCCTGTTATGATATAATATGCTGAATTAACACATGTTAACGATTTACCAGTAATGTAAATAAATTTTCGAGGAGATCATTCCAGTGGGACGTAAATGGGCCAATATTGTTGCTAAAAAAACGGCTAAAGACGGTGCAACGTCTAAAATTTATGCAAAATTCGGTGTAGAAATCTATGCTGCTGCCAAACAAGGTGAACCCGATCCAGAATTAAACACATCTTTAAAATTCGTTATTGAACGTGCAAAGCAGGCACAAGTTCCAAAGCACGTTATTGATAAAGCAATTGATAAAGCCAAAGGCGGTGGAGATGAAACGTTCGTACAGGGACGTTATGAAGGCTTTGGTCCTAATGGCTCAATGATTATTGCTGAGACATTGACTTCAAATGTTAACCGTACGATTGCTAACGTTCGCACAATTTTCAATAAAAAAGGCGGCAATATCGGAGCGGCAGGTTCTGTCAGCTATATGTTTGACAATACGGGTGTGATTGTATTTAAAGGAACAGACCCTGACCATATTTTTGAAATTTTGCTTGAAGCTGAAGTTGATGTTCGTGATGTAACTGAAGAAGAAGGTAATATTGTTATTTATACTGAACCTACTGACCTTCATAAAGGAATCGCGGCGCTAAAAGCAGCTGGAATCACTGAGTTCTCAACAACAGAATTAGAAATGATTGCTCAATCTGAAGTTGAGCTTTCCCCAGAAGATTTAGAAATCTTTGAAGGGCTTGTTGATGCCCTTGAAGATGACGACGATGTACAAAAAGTTTATCATAACGTCGCAAATCTCTAATTATATGTTAAAGAAATCTGTCTTTATGGCAGATTTCTTTAATCTCATATAATCCTTATAAAAATATAATGTTTAACTCGTCATATTGCTTATAAAAAATCCCCGTTCCCAGAGAAATAATATTTATTAAAATGGCAGGTCTTCTTTTTCTGATTACCGAAGACAAAGTGGCAATTACGTATAGTTTCCCGATAAAGACGCGACAGCTACATCCCGCATAAGGCATTTTTCTCTTTATCTTTGTACGGTACTTCATGGAACAGAATTTTTGACCTTGTGAATCGTGATGTCTGTTGGGGAGGAGCAATTTGCTCACTGAAGCGTGAGACTCGATTAAGCGCACGAAACACAGAAATCAAAAAACCCGGCCACTTTTTTACAAACTGACCGGGTAAAAATAATTTTTATTTTTTAACTGCCTTGAGACTCATAGAGATGTCTCAAAACTAAAATTTGGCTCCTCTGACTGGACTCGAACCAGTGACATACGGATTAACAGTCCGCCGTTCTACCGACTGAACTACAGAGGAATCGTGAGAACGAGGCGAATATTAGCGATGCCCACCCACAATGTCAAAGCCTGTTTTTTAAATTTGAAATCGTTTGCTGAAATAATCTGCATTTTGTTGTTTATTCCGACACAACTGGCTTTTTTTCACACTTTTGCGGTTCGGGTCGAGGGTATTTCCATAGCCAACGTCCAGTAACCATTCGCCAGTAAAACAGCACGGCCCGCACAGCCCAGTCGGCAAACATTCCCATCCAGACACCAACCACACCCCAGCCAAGCATGATGCCCAGCACATAACCGACGACAACCCGGCAACCCCACATGCTCAACATAGAAACCCACATAGCGTAACGGGCGTCACGAGCCCCCTTAAATCCAGCGGGTAGCACCCATGAGGCGGACCAAATAGGCATAAATAAAGCATTTAGCCAAATCAGAATCACAACGACATGTTTAACCTGTGGATCCTGGGTGTAAAACGATGCCATAACCCCGGCAAAGGGAGCCGTTAGCCAGGCGATGGCCGTTAATCCAAGAGTGGACAGCCAGAAGACATGCCGCAACTGAATCTCTGCTTGCGCTATCTGCCCTACCCCTAACCTTCGGCCTGTAATGATCGTAGAAGCAGAGCCGAGCGCACTTCCGGGTAAGTTGATAAGAGCCGCAATTGAAAACGCGATAAAATTTCCGGCAATAACACTGGTCCCCATCCCGGCAACGAACATTTGGGTTAATAACCGACCACTGGTAAATAACACTGATTCGACACTCGCTGGAATACCAATCCCCATGACTTCCCAGATAATGCTAAAATTCAGCGGTTTAAAATAGCTCTTTAACGAAATCCTTAGCGCAGGATTAAAACCAATCGCCAGCACCCACAAAATTGCAACTGCGCCAATATAACGAGAAATGGTTAAACCCAACCCAGCCCCGACAAATCCCAGTCCCGGCCAGGAGAAAAGGCCGTAAATCAATATGCCGCTAATAATAATATTAAGAATATTCAGGCTACCGTTAATCAGTAGCGGTATTTTCGTATTCCCTGCACCACGAAGTGCCCCGCTACCAATCAAAGTGATGGCAGCTGCTGGATAACTGAGTACCGTCAGCTCCAGATAAGTCAACGCCAGTGCTTTAACTTCTGTCGTGGCATCACCCGCGACGAAATCAATAATTTGCTCGCCAAAATGATGAATAAGCGTTGCCAACAGTACGGCAAACAACGTCATGATCACCAATGACTGCCGCGTCGCCACCCTCGCTCGTCGTCGATCCCGCTTACCGAGACTAAATGCCACAACGACAGTAGTACCAAGATCGATAGCAGCAAAAAAAGCCATAATGACCATATTGAAGCTGTCCGCCAATCCCACGCCGGCCATCGCATCTTTTCCCAGCCAGCTGACCAGAAAAGTGCTCAGAACCCCCATCAACAGGACACAGGCATTCTCCATGAAGATAGGAACAGCAAGCGGGGTTATCTCGCGCCAGAACAACACTTTGTAGCTCTTGCGTTTAGCGTGCCAGCGAGTGCCGTGAACAACCTGGCGTAAAGCAGAGGAGATATTCAAAGCCGACCTTAATTGCAGAAAGTGAAACCACATTTCAAATAATGAGGGAGAATCAGCAAAGCTGCAAAGATTTTCGCCAACAAATTGTCTACAAATGCAACAAACTGTTGATAGAAACGGCAAACAGTTGGGGAATTTAAAAATCGGGTTTGACAAAAGATTTTTCGCCGTTAAGATGTGCCTCAACAGCGATTCCTCTGTAGTTCAGTCGGTAGAACGGCGGACTGTTAATCCGTATGTCACTGGTTCGAGTCCAGTCAGAGGAGCCAAATTTCTGAAAAGCCCGCTTTTATAGCGGGCCTTTTGCTATATCTGATAATCAATTTCCTCTTCACTGTTTTCCATCACCTGGCGCTTGATATCCTCAACTGACAGTCCTGCATTACAAAGTTCCAGAAAGCGCCAGACATAGTTACGCTGAAGTTGTCCTCGCTTGAGTCCCAACCAGACAGTATTAGCATCGAAAAGATGCCGCGTATCCAGGCGGATTAAATTCTTTTCCTCTTGTTCACCGCTGGATTGTTCGGCAACTAATCCGATCCCAAGCCCAAGAGCAACATAGGTTTTAATGACATCAGAATCCTGCGCACTTAATACAATATCTGCCAGCAAACCTTTGCGGGCAAATGCGTCATCAATACGTGAGCGCCCCGTAATCCCCTGTCGGTAAGTGATTAACGGCCACTTCGCTATTGATTCCAGCGTCAATGGTGTAATTTGCGTCAAGGGATGATCGTGTGGAACAAGCAAACTATGGTGCCAACGAAACCACGGGAAGGCGACGAGCTGCGGGTCATTACTCAAACGCTCGCTGGCGATACCAATATCAGCTTCGCCATTTTGCAACAACGTCGCAATTTCCTGTGGCGTACCCTGGATTAGCTCCAGCCGAACCTCCGGGAAAAGTTCGCGAAAAGCTTTAATGACCTCAGGCAAGCTATAACGTGCCTGAGTATGCGTTGTTGCAATAGTGAGAACGCCAGACGTATCGTTGGTAAACAGGTCTGCAAGCCGACGAACATTACTGGCTTCATTCAGAATACGTTCTGCAATGACCAGTAATGCTTTGCCCGGTTCAGTCATGCCCAGCAGTCGCTTACCTCGTCGAACAAATATTTCGATGCCAAGTTCATCCTCCAGTTCCCGAATATGACGGCTGACGCCGGACTGTGAGGTAAAAAGCATATTCGCAACCTCTGTCAGGTTGTAATCCTGACGTGCAGCCTCGCGGATTATCTTTAGTTGTTGGAAATTCACGGTAAACTCCGGGCAGTTCAGATTTTCCGTTATTGTTAAAGTCTAATGCCCGGCATAACAAATAATAAAAACCCGCATCTTATTCCATCCCGATATAACGCTTAGCTCACCAATTGCCACTGCCTTTTTTCCATCACTGGAGAACTCATCACTGACATTAACAACTCTTTCACTGCCTGTGCCTGTGGTGATAAGTTCGCTCTGGCGGGTAATGACAAAGAGAGACTCATGGAAGGTGTGGTAATGCGTGACATCCACCCGTTTACTGCGCCACATAACGAACGCGCGGCCGATTCGGGTAATACTGCAACGCCCATGCCGCTGGCAATCGCTGCGGTAAGCGTGGCAATAGACTCAATTTCACCAATGACTTTTGCCGTGAGTCGCCGTAGGGAAAAAGCCTCATCAACACGAAGTCTAACAGCACTGTAATCACTGGGAAGAAAGAGGTTCATTTGCGCAATAGCATTAACATCAACGCTTTGCCCCGGACAATCTTGAGTCCCTACCAGGAAAAGATCTTCTTTCAGTAAAGCCTGACTGGATACACCAGCCACAGGGGAATGCTCATAAATCACCGCCATATCGAGTTGGTGATTTATCAGTTTTTCGTTAAGCACTGCACCACTATTTTCATGAAGATAGATAACGACCTCCGGGAATTCAGCGCGAACCGCCTGTAATAAGGGCATGGTGATGGATGACGCAGCGGTTCCTGGCGCAAAGCCAATCGAGACTTGCCCCGATAATGACTGACCAACGTTATGCACCGCCAGTTGGGCCTGCTCACACTGACGTAAAATGGCCCGCGCATGGGTATAGAGAATTTTTCCGGCGTCTGTTGGCGTAACGCCCCGTTTTGTGCGAATCAAAAGTTGTTGATTTAACTCACCTTCCAGTGTGGCAACCTGCTGGCTGAGCGCTGGTTGTGCGATATGCAATACTTCAGCAGCCTGAGTCAGGCTACCAATATCTACAATTTTTACGAAGTATTTCAGGCGTCTGAAGTTCATGTTGCCTCCGGTTTTTGAGAATCGGCCCAAGTGCCGCCATTACTTACAACCAGATTGCAAGATGCTTGCCAGTTTTATTTTGGCGTTGATGTACAAGCTAACCAACTGTCAAATAAGAGATTATGATAGATTCGTCATTGGCTCTTTTCACCAGCAGTCGCGTTCCCCTGCCCTATAAAAGGAGGGTATGCACCACGATGGTTCATTACCAATAAGATTGAAATCTCATCACTTTGTTGAAATTGACAGCAAACAAACAAAAAAATGCATTTCACCCTTTGACATCACCATGCACTGCCATTAATATGCGCCCCGTTCACACGATTCCTCTGTAGTTCAGTCGGTAGAACGGCGGACTGTTAATCCGTATGTCACTGGTTCGAGTCCAGTCAGAGGAGCCAAATTCAAAAAAGCCTGCTTTCTAGCAGGCTTTTTGCTTTCTAATTACCAACGCTCTTAAAACATCTGTCTTGAACCAGAACTAATTTGCACAGGCATTCCCGATCGACGTTGCAACGCAGCATTTGCGCGATTCACATCAACTTCTTGCCCGTTGATAAACGCCCGCAAAGATGGGGTTACCGGCAATGGCACTTTTCGGTCAGACTCATATTCTGCACGATTGCGCGACAGCGGCTCATGAACTTCCAGCCAGTTCGAGCCATCTGGTTCAGTGGTGTATTTTACTGGCTGGTCGATAATTTGCACACGCGTTCCAACAGGAACATTATCAAACAGATATTTGATATCGTCATTGCGCAGACGAATACAGCCCTGACTTACCCGAAGTCCAATACCAAAATTGGCATTGGTACCGTGGATGGCATACAACCTGCCAATATAAATCGCGTACAGCCCCATGGGATTATCGGGCCCCGCAGGAACAAATGCGGGCAAACTCTCCCCTCGTTTCGCATATTCGCGCCGAGTGTTCGGCGTTGGCGTCCAGGTTGGAGCTTCTTGTTTACGTTCAACGGTAGTCACCCAGTTACGCGGGGTTTCTCGCCCAGCCTGGCCGATACCAATAGGAAAGACTTCCACAGTATTACTGTCTGGCGGGTAGTAATAAAGACGCATCTCAGCGACGTTAACCACAATCCCTTTACGAACAGTGGCGGGCAAAATCAGTTGCTGCGGAATGGTGAGTTGCGAGCCAGACTTCGGCAAGAAAACATCAGCGCCCGGATTCGCTTCCAGCATGTTACTTAACCCTTGCCCGTATTGTGCGGCAAAAGTCTCCAGCGGCTGGGTATTGTGATCAGGAACAGTTACAGTAAGCGACTGCCCCACCAAACGGCTACCCTCTGGAGGTAATGGATAAGTTACCGCCAGGCTAGTATGGCTGGCAAAAAGCAGAGCAAATGAGCAAAGAATATTTACACGACGCATCATGTCCCTTTCCTATGTCGCGAAAGCTATCCGTTAAGTATAGCTTTTATCAGACTTTTCGTTTTTAACTGTTCAAATCAGAAGTCGTATTCCCCGGTAGAACAATATTACTGGCAGCAAGTTCGCCCATGTTGTTATATATCGCACAGGCAGCTTCGATGATGGGCATCGCCAGAGCTGCGCCACTCCCCTCACCTAAACGCATCTCCATATTGAGATAAGGCTCCAGCCCCAAATGCGACAGCGCTATACGCGCCCCTTTTTCTGCCGACAGGTGAGAAGGAATGAGATACGGTTTGATTGCAGGAGACATCTGGCAGGCTGCGAGCGCAGCAGCATAAGAAAGAAATCCATCCAGCAACACGGGTAAACCGCAGGAAGCAGCGCCTAACATCACGCCAGCCATTCCGACCAAATCAAATCCCCCCACTTTTGCCAGAACATCAACGCCATCCTGCGGATTTGGTTGATTCAACGTAATCGCCCGGCGCACAACATCAATTTTATTAGCCAGTTTATCTGTCGGCAGGTTTGCGCCAATCCCAACCACTTCTTCAGGATCCCGGCCAGTGATTGTGCTGACTATTGCCGCTGCCGGTGTCGTGTTTGCCATCCCCAGTTCACCTACACCAAACAGCGTGACACCGTTTTTTGCCAGCTCCCGCGTATAACATATGACGTCCAAAAGCAACTTTTCAGCCTGACGGCGACTCATTGCCGGAGCTGAAGCAATATTGCCGCTACCTCGTGCGACACGCATGTTGATAAGCCCGGGGATAGGCTCAGCACTATCAATACCAACATCAACTACGTGGACGTTAGCGCCCGCTTGTGCTGCCAGCACACACACGCCGGTTGTTCCGCGGGTCATATTTTCAGCCTGAATGGCTGTCACTTCTTTTGGGGAAATAGCGACCCCTTCCTCCCAGACGCCGTGATCGGCACACATAACCAGTACCGCTTTTTTGCCCACATGCGGTATGCCATTCAACCCCGGCATTCCCGCCAGTTGTATGGCAAGCGCCTCCAGCCTTCCCAGGCTACCAACAGGTTTGAGTAACCCGTCAATATGCCGTTGTGCACGCGACATAGCGGCAGGATCGATAGCAGGGATCGTATTCAGTAAATCGGCAAGTGTTTGCATGTCACGTCTCTTTATAGCAGTGCCAGCAGGAAGACCAGTTCACCAAGCTCTATAGCAGCTCCCAGCGTATCGCCGGTTTGCCCGCCCAGCGTACGTTTGAGAAGCTGACCGAGGATGAAAATCGCCACCATCGTCACCACCATAGCAGCCACACCATGCATACCCGGCAATAATACGGCAGCAAAAATAGCGGCTAAGCCGAGTGTGACGCAGGTTTGTCGCCCATCAATTTTGCCAATGAACACATTGCCAAGCCCTTCTTCCCGGGCATAACGATGACGATACATCAATAATGCGGCAGTCCCGCGGCTGACCGCACATGCTGCCGCCAGCGATGCAAGGATCGGTTCGCCACGCAGAGCCAACTCGCTTAATACCAGAATCTTTGCCAGTACAACAAAAATCAATGCCAGACCGCCATGGGTGCCTAAACGGCTATCACGCATGATTTCCAACATGCGATCGCGGCTACGTGCAGAAAATACGCCATCACTGGTATCGGCGAGGCCGTCTAGGTGGAATCCCCCGGTCATCAGCGCCAGCACAAGTACGCTAAACAGTGCCGCCAGTGGTACGCCACACCATGCCTGCAGCACCATGAAGACCAGCCCGCTAATCGCGCCAAGCAATAATCCAATTAAAGGAAAAGTAATAATACCGCGAGAATAATGCTCGAAATCCAGTCCCTGGGACCAGCGACGCAGTACAGGCAGACGCGTAATAAATGAGAGCATCGCCCAAAATAATTTACTCATTTGATTTTTACTCCAATACCCGAAACCACCAGCCATACTTCATTTGCCGCAGCGGCCAGCTGCTGATTTACCCGCCCGGCAATATCACGAAAATGTCGTGCCAGACGACTCTCCGGCACAATCCCCATTCCCACTTCGTTAGTCACTAATACAACCTTTGCGGGGCAACGTTGGCAGGCAGCAATCAACGACTGAATCTCAGCATTAATCGCCTGTTCCATCGCCTGATAATCCCATTCATCAGGGTCTTTATCGCCGCCATAATCAAACAACAGATTAGTCACCATTGTGGTAACGCATTCCAGCAACACAGCTTCATGCGGGTTAATGTCTGCATAAATTAATTCATCAAGATGTTGCCAACGCTCCACCGTGCGCCAGTGCGCCGGACGGCCTTGCCGATGATGTTCTATCCGTGCAGCCATCTCGTCATCAAGGATTTGCGAGGTGGCGATATACAGAACCTGTGAAGAGTCCCCAATAAGCGCCTCTGCGTGGCGACTCTTCCCGCTCCGTGCGCCCCCCGTCACCAAAATCATCATACCGACTCCTGATTCAATTGTATGATGGTATTCATTGAACAGAACAATGGATCCCCCACCATTGCTGACCGCAAAACATTTACACGATCAATACTGCGCGTAATATAATTAAAAATCCAGCATTCTCAATCCATTACGAAAGAAGATGGCATTGTGGAATAGCCAGACTTCCTCGTGTTAACGTCCGACAAAATGCGTCATTGACAGCGGTTTCTGTGGATTGACACATTTCATTCAGATAATGAATTAATGCTACTGCCGGACCAACCAGCAAACGGGCATTGTGTTCTGAAATCCAGGCTATTGATTCAACGTCAGCGACAGATCTGCGCTGTAAAAGAACTTGTAAAACAACGCAATAGAATTATCCGGAATGGTGGCGACTATGCACTAGAACACCACAATTTCGCTCTCTCGGTAAGGCACTGTCACAGCATTCAACAGAATGTGACTTGCCAGATTTATTAGCGCCACCAGATGTTTAACCGGGTAACCACGACCCAGTCGGGGATATATTCCATCTTCTCGCTGACATCATCAAGAATAAAAAGGTTTATCACACTCAGAGCAACGTTCTTCAGCAGGCGGGATAATTCTTCAACATTTAAAAGATGTGTTATTAAAGGCATACAAACTGGACGTATTGTATTTTCTTTTGGTGGTTGACCTAAGGTAGCAGTTTATCCTGATGCGCTGAGATTTCTGTAATATCTACGTCAACATTCTCCTCGAATAGAAAATGCAGCCTCGGCAAGTGATTCACATTTTTTAACAAAACGTTGTTAGCGTGCCATTTTCAGAAGCTCTCCAAGAAAGCGAATTCTTTTCTCAAATTCTGCATTCTCAGACACAGCTTTCTACTCCATGGCAATGGCCCAAATACGAAGTTGCTCAGGATCATTAGTGGTGCTGAGAAGTTAAATAACCATGCGGAGTACCACTCGTCATCACGTATTTATATATCATGAAGCTATTGTTGTGTTTTGTACATCAGTAGATGTATTCTGATATACTCCTTTTGCTAGACATAACCTTTCACCTGCTTGCAAAGCTTCTGTGTTCTGACATTGCCAAATTGTTGCAATTCTGTATCCAGCCTTCTTTCAGTCATAGCTTCGGGCCGCGATAAGACTCACTGATCTGACCCTGATTCCTCTTGCAGACTTTATAGACCAATTAAAATGCAGTTTCTGCAGGTCAACGTCTGACCATCATTGTCATCACTCTGGCCATTAGAGTAACCTTCTGCATTCATCCTTTTGTAAAAAGTTTATGTCAGTATCAGCAATTAACCGGACCTGATACTGATATGAGTCTTACCGCATATACGGTCAATTTCAGCAATTAATTACATTATCCACGCCAAAGTGTTTGTCATCGCAATGATGGTACCTTCTTTCAGACACCATTTTTTCAACTCCGTTTTCCACGGACCGCACTCTTATGTCAAGAGTGCGGTGATCCTACCCACGTAATATGGACACAGGCCTAAGCGAGGTTCTTGTTTTCAAAT